>PPCM01000022.1_pt1 | contig 415735 bp, 328 predicted proteins | sample 1555541 | NCBI WGS metagenome assembly PPCM01 (sample SAMN05284479, study PRJNA326546) | Marine sediment metagenome, whole genome shotgun sequencing project. | isolation source: marine sediment | place: Germany: Wadden Sea | collected 2012-09-05
TTGAATGAAGTTACCGAAATGAAAATCGCAAGTATCACTTTCTATCAGGTGAATGTTATTCAGTTCTCCAGTTTGAGAAATTGTATTTATCGATACTTTGCAATTTTCATCTTCTCCATTAATGGGAGTTTGTGTATACGCCAGGATGTAATCATTGTTTCTTACTTGTATTTGAGAAAAAGCATCATCAAGTTCAGAACCTGTAGTAATATTGAAGGTAGATTGCGAGTACAGGTTCGCAGATATTAATACGACTATTAAATATAGAATATACCTCATTTTTTTATTGATTAAAGCGCTTTATTGAATCGTTACATCTTCACCCACTTTCCATGCTGCATTTTCCCATCTCTTCCAATAATCTGATAAAGATATGTTCCTGCAGGAAGTTGGTTGACTTCGATTCCTTCCGTTAAACTATGAATTGGCTGCTGTAAAACCATACGACCATTTATATCCATCATGCGAAATTCTTTTACCTCAAAACCAGATTGAATATAAAGTATGTCTGTACCCGGATTTGGAAATACAATCGCATCCGCAACCTGGAATTCCTCTCCATTAACAGATGTAATCAGTCCATTCTCATCCACTTTCATAACGAAAATATCACGTTCATTGTATTGGGTGTTCCAGTCGTAGACCTGTCCGACTAAAAATACGCCTCCATCAGGAGCTAGCTTTATATTTGAAAGTTCATATCTGGCATCTCCACCATAATATTTTTGCCAGTTGTATTCCAGGTTATAATTCATATTGTTCAAACAGATCCAGTTAGGGGTTTCAACAAACGGATTATCGAAATTTACTGTATTTCCAAGAAAGAAAGAGTTATCCTTTAATGCAAGTGCGTTAAACTGAGCGATGTAATCGAGTTCTCCCATAGGATGTTTGTGCATTGTAGATTTAAAAACAGTACCACTTGTGTCCTGGATATGTGTGAAAACATAGATAGAATCATTAGGGCTGTCTAAATACCTGAAAGCTCCACATAATATATAGCTTGAATCATCTAACCATTCTCCATCATGATTTTTGTATATTCTGTTTGGGATCGTATCATAAGCAATAATATTAAAATCATCATCAAGTTTTAGTCTTTGATGCATATCGGGTCCTATTCCCTGGGAATGGATATAGTATCCTGATTCTGGAATCTCAAGAATATCAACGATGCGTTGGATCCCATTCCCTTCATATAAGGTATGGTTGATTAAATCTCCTTCCAAAGATATTTCCATCATTACAGCATCGATTGCCGGAGTCCAGATGTCGGAATAGCATGCCGAAGTTGAGAAAAGGATATTGTTCTCGCTGTTTAACTGGAAAACAGCATTAGCATCAGGTGTCATAAAAGGTGATTCATATTCCTTTTCCCAAATGGTCTCAAGGTTGGAATTTAGTTTGCAGAACCAATATTTTAAGTTTTCACCTTCCTCGTTTCTTTTAAATCCTCCTGTGTAGATATAATTTGAGTATACAATGTTTGATAGTATAGCAAACTCTTTTCCAGTTTGTTCATAGGTCTTTTCATTAATAATCTCTCCATTGAAGTTGTATAAAACTATTTTTGACCATAGATTTTCAAATGGTGTATCATTGATGTTTGCATTGAGATAGGTCAAAACAATCATCGAATCATTAATTAGTTCGATATTTGCAACTTTATCATCACGTTCAGTACCTGTTTCGAAACATAGTTGGGCATTTAATGTTGAGTAAAATATTGAAATAAACGCTAATATAAGTGTCTTTCTCATCTTATTTGTTTTGTGATAAATAATGTAAAGCGCCTAATAGTATAGGCGCTTTATTGATTAATTATAATATATCAGCAGGATTTGGTCCGTACTGCAAGATACCATACTTAATGTCAGCTTCATGTAAACAGAAGATTGTTATAAAAGAATCCTCGATGCCCCTTAAATCTATCGAGATGAAATCTTTCTCTACTGGTCGACAGCCAGGATTTGTTTCATTATTATAATGGTAAATCACATATTCAGTTCCCCATAAGTGAAAATTCATTTCTGCAGGAGGGATGCATGTAAAGCCATTGTCCTGGGTTGTCATATTACCATACATTAACCATTCTCGATAGTTGTCATTAGTTTGGTTGTCTGTATGGTTTAGGTAGTCAGTTGCATATACAGGAATCGTTACATTGTTGCTATACCAGTATCTTTTAGTAGGAACCGCTTTCCTGTTATGAATCTTCTTTTGGATTTCATAAGCAGCATCCGACCATTGGTTCTGACCTGAATATGGGCCGTCGCAGTAACCTCCATTTGGAGTGTTTCTTTGTCCATAATACCAATAATCATTAGAACCAAAAGTTAAGGATGTAGTTGATTTTTGCATGGCAGCCTGGATATTTACCATTGAAGTAACCTCGTATTTAACAATACCTGGGGTTGGATTTTCTTCTTCCATAAGAGATAAATCAACAGCAACCAGGTTTTTTGCTTCAGCTTCAATACCGTGGAAATGACCTCTTACTCCTGCTAGTACTTCATTGTATGCATTCGTAACGTCGGTCATGGCTATCATGCCATTAGTATTCAAAGGAGCTTCAATTATGAACTTCTAGTGGTCTACATCGTTTAATGCAATCTGAGCTTCACCATAGGTGTAGTTCATGGTTGCTTCAATATGCCAAAGGGCCTCTTCCTGGTTCATTTCGCCAGTAGATTTACTTTTCATGGAGGTTTTGAAAGCTTCAATTTTATTAATAACAGCCAGGTCTTCTTCGTTTACTTGCTGTTCAGTTGGAGTTTCATTGGTTTGCATTTGGGCTTTCTTACAACTATACATTCCAAACGGTGCAATTGCCAATGCTATTATGCTTAATGTGATTTTCTTCATTTTGTTAATTTATTATTTAAGTGTAACTAATTAGAGATTAGTAGGATGATTCCCTGGGTAGGTTTATCTTCGCAGTGCTTAATAGTGATTTAAGCCTAGCCTTTGATTTGTAATCATATTGAGATTAGGCCACATGTTTATAGCGCTGTGGTATGGTGTCTCAATATTTATCTCAGGCATTGCCTGTTTCACTAAGGAGGGTAGCGGCGCAAATAACCGGACGGGTCATTGTCGTTGCCCTTTCTTTTTTTGTTCAGGTATGTATAACTCTCTCTCTCTCTCTCTCTCTCTGATTCATGAGGAAAGTATTAGATTGGTGAATTTATTGATGTTTGGTACTTCTAACAATTACTTACTGGCGAATATATAAAAATGAAATGATGCTGTGCTATATTTAGGTGTTAAGAAGTTGTGTAAATTACGGAATAGTGTAAAATATATTCTTTAGCATAGGGTAAAACCTATGTTAAAGCATAGGTTTTTAACCGTGAGCTTTTTTTTGTCTGAGAGTAACAAAATATAAATACTCAATATATGGCAGATGTATTTCTTCTTGCAGTAATCGTGATATGGTAAATTACATTAAATATGCTTTTTTGAAGATTATTCATTTGTGTATTCGCTTCTCAAGTTCACCTATTCGGTTTGTGTGGGTTTTTATTATTTGAAATCTCCCCTGCATTCGCTACATTTGGGCGAAACCAAACCTCCAAATCCGGAATATGAGATCAATCTATGCAAAGCTGATTATTTCAGTTATTTTTGTCTTAAGTTCATTAAGCCCAATTGCTCAGGATAATTCTGAAGCGGATTCCATTTATTTTAATGCAAATGATATTCAGGTTATTCTTCCCAAGATTATAATTCAGGATATTGAAAAGACAGTAGAATTTAGAATAAATGATGCGAATCTTTCAGTTGAGCTTGAAGGGAGGGAGGTTGAGTTTAATGTATGCGGAAGAAATATTCCGGTGACTTTCAAGCATGGAGAGGCTTCTATCAAACATAAATTCAAGCGGGATGAACGTTTCATAATCCAGAAAGGCGAATTTGTTTTTACTGAGAAAGTAACGCCCATTCCCTTGTGGATGTCTGTTCTGCCACCAATTATCGCAATCTTAATTGCTCTGATATTTAAAGAGGTTTTTAGCGCCTTGTTTTTGGGGATTCTTATCGGAACAACAACTACCTTCTATTATCAAGGTAGTAGCATGTTTATCAGTGTATTCAAAGGCGTATTCGCTATAGCTGATACGTATATCCTTGAGTCCTTATTTGATCGAGGGCATCTATCCATCATTGTCTTTTCGATGATGATAGGGGCGATGGTAAACCTGATTACAAAAAACGGAGGGATGAAAGGTGTTGTTGATAAACTGTCCGGCCTGGCACGTACACGCAAATCTGGACAGTTTGTTACCTGGTTAATGGGTGTTATTATCTTCTTTGATGATTATGCGAATACTTTGGTTGTAGGTAATACGATGCGTCCGGTTACTGATCGTTTGAAAATTTCCCGTGCAAAACTGGCATACATTGTTGATTCCACCGCAGCTCCTATCGCTGCAATTGCGTTTATCACAACATGGATCGGAGCTGAATTGACCTATATTCAGGACGGAATTGATGCAATTGGTATCGAACAAAATGCTTATCAGGTTTTCCTGAGTTCATTGGCGTATTCATTCTATCCGGTCTTTAGTTTAATTTTTATTCTGATAATCATTTTTACCGGACGTGATTATGGTGCCATGTATCACTCCGAAAAGAAAATGATAGAACAGGGGCGTGCCGATGAAAACGGTTTGAGCTATTCGGCTAAAGAATTGACCGTTGATGAAGGTGTGAAAACCAAGGCCAGGAATGCTATAATTCCTGTATTGGTGATCATCTTTGGAACACTTGCTGGTTTGTTTTATACCGGTTGGGATGCTGAAGTTTGGAATTCCGAAACGCTTTCTTTTACAAAGAAACTTTCTGTTATTATAGGTGGTGCGGATTCTTATCTGGCTTTGCTTTGGTCATCATTAAGTGGTATTCTGGTAGCCGTTTTGTTAACAATCTCCCAGCGAATTCTTACACTGAAAGAATCTATGGATAGTTTGGTGGCAGGTTTTAAAACTATGCTTACGGCGATTCTGATTCTTGTGCTGGCTTGGTCTATTGCTTTGATTACTGAGCATATGCATACTGCCGATTATATCTCACATCTGTTGGTGAGCTTTGATGTGTCGCCATATTTGATTCCGGCACTAACGTTTGTTATGGCTGCTTTGGTCGCTTTTAGTACCGGAACTTCATGGGGTACCATGGCAATTTTGTATCCATTAATTTTGCCCGCTTCCTGGTTGTTATCCCAAAAAGCTGGTTTAACACATGATGAAAGTTTATCAATTTTCTATAATGTGGTAGCTGTAGTGTTGGCAGGTGCAGTTCTGGGAGACCACTGTTCACCGATTTCTGATACAACCATTCTGAGTTCGTTGGCTAGTTCGTGTAACCATATTGAGCACGTTCGTACTCAGTTGCCATATGCTTTAACTGTTGGGTTGGTTTCTATCCTTGTTGGAACAATACCTTCGGCTTTTGGAGTTCCATATTGGGTAATGGTTCCTGTAGGTGTATTATCGATGTATATGCTTGTTCGCTTTTTTGGTAAAAAAGTAGAAGCTTGATATATCTTCTGAAATTAGCTTTTCGTTGAGCTTTATTCTTGACTTTATAATAGACTTGCCAAATTAATGGAAATATGGTAAGTCTACTTATTATATTTCTATACATTGTGAGTGCAGATATATATAAATATAGATAAACAGAGTAATGCAATATGCTTTTTTTTGATTGAAAATGTATGCTGACCAGCTGAGATATAATGAGTATAGTGTTTTATTAGAGTGTTATGTGTGTCTGAAAACCAGATGTTGTCCGGAGGGTCTGTTTTTAGATTATATTCCTTAAATTGCCCTTACTAAATCAGTTTAATTTGAGTATTGTAGAAATAATCGTATTAATTGTAGCTGGAATATCTGTAGGGTTTATTAATACCCTGGCAGGTGGAGCGACTATTATTTCTCTTTCAGTTTTGATGTTTATTGGACTGCCTCTTAATGTTGCAAATGGAACGCACCGTATCGCTGCAGCTTTCCAGACTTTCACTTCGGTGAGAACATTCAAAAGAGAAAAAGTTTTAGATACACGAAAGGGGATTGCTTTTGGTATACCTACAATCATTGGATCAATTATTGGTGCCAGGGTAGCTGTTGAGATTAATGAAGTTCTGTTTGAGAAAATTGTTGGCGTGGTTATGCTGCTAATGATCGCTTTGATTCTTTTCAAACCAAAATACTGGTTAAATCCGAATAAGGAACTAATGAATAAGCCAGTTTCGGTATTGCAGGTGCTCCTGTTTTTTATTTTGGGACTATATGGTGGCTTTATCTATGTCGGGATTGGGTACTTCTTGCTTGCGGCTATTGTGCTTTCTGCCGGTTATGATCTGGTAAAAGGGAATGCAATAAAGGTTTTGATCGTGTTGATGTATGTGCCTTTTTCCCTGGCTGTCTATATTTGGGGTGATATGGTGAATTATAAGTATGGATTAATTTTGGCTGTTGGTCAGGTTATTGGTGCGTATATTGGGGCAAAAACAGCTGTTAATAAAGGATCTGGTTTTATCCGCTGGGTCATGATCATTTTTATTGTTCTTAGTGCTTCTCAAATTTTTGGTTTAATTGATGTCCAGTCCTGGATTCTGAGGCAGAACTAATCCTGCATTATCCACAGAATATCTTATTTAAAACTTTATCTATAAATATATCTGTATTGATAAATTTGTAATTTTGATAGAAAATTAATCACTATGCTAAAGATCTACCATAATTCACGTTGCAAAAAATCAAGATCAGGACTTGAATATCTGAAAAACAAAAATATAGACTTCGAGATTGTTGAATATTTAAAAGCTCCTTTGTCTGTTGAGCAACTAACAGCTTTGATAGATAAGACCGGTTTGAAACCTTTTGATATGATCCGGACACAAGAAGATTTCTATAAAAAAGAGATGAAGGGAAAAGAATTTTCCGACGAAGATTTAGTGAATTTAATGGTCGAAAATCCAAAACTAATTAAACGTCCGATCGTTGAGTCGAATACGCAAGCTGTCTGGGCTGATCCGGTAGAAAATATTGATGAACTATCCTTGTAGCTTTTTGTTGAACCATTCTAAATACTAATAAACATACCAACCCCATGAACAAACGTATAGAAAAGGATACAATGGGAATTGTTGAGGTTCCTGGTGACAAATACTGGGGAGCACAAACCCAGCGTTCCAAACTGAACTTTAAAATTGGTGATGAAGCCTCGATGCCTGTTGAAATTATCAGAGCTTTTGCCTATTTGAAAAAAGCTGCGGCAATTACTAATAATGAGTTAGATGTACTGGATGAAGCTAAAGCCGATTTGATAGCGCAGGTTTGCGATGAAATCCTTGCAGGACACCTGGATGATAATTTCCCTTTGGTTGTCTGGCAAACAGGCTCTGGAACCCAGTCTAATATGAATGTGAACGAAGTTGTAGCCAACCGGGCACATGTAATTCACGGAGGTAGCCTGGAAGATGCAAAGAAGTATATTCATCCCAATGATGATGTGAATAAGTCGCAATCATCTAACGATACTTTCCCTACAGCGATGCACATTGCTGCCTATAAGATGATTGTTGAAATTACTATTCCGGGTGTAGAAAGTCTAAGAAATACTTTAAATAAAAAGGCAGAGGAATTTAAGTCCATTGTTAAGACCGGACGGACTCACCTGATGGATGCTACTCCACTTACCCTTGGGCAGGAGTTTTCAGGTTATGTTGCCCAGTTGGATCATGGTATAAAAGCTTTGAAAAATACATTGTGTCATCTTTCTGAATTGGCTTTAGGTGGTACAGCTGTTGGTACAGGATTGAATACTCCTGAAGGATATGATGTGAAAGTTGCTCAAAAAATTGCAGAATTGACTGGGTTGCCATTTGTTACAGGAGGAAACAAGTTTGAAGGCCTTTCAGCGCATGATGCGATTGTGGAATGTTCGGGTGCTTTGAAGCAATTAGCAGTTAGCCTGATGCATATCGGTAATAATATTCGCCTGATGGCTAGTGGACCACGTTGTAGTATCGGTGAGATCAAATTACCTGCCAATGAACCCGGTTCATCCATTATGCCTGGAAAAGTAAATCCAACACAGGCAGAAGCCTTAACCATGGTTTGTGCTCAGGTGATTGGTAATGATGCCGCGGTTACAGCTGGAGGTATGCAGGGCCATTTTCAATTGAATGTTTTCAAACCGGTGATGATTTATAATCTGCTTCAGGCAGCTCGTCTTATTGGTGATGCCTGTGTGTCATTTAATAAAAATTGTGCAGTTGATATTGAACCTAATTATCCGGTGATCAAAGAAAATCTTGAGAATTCGTTGATGCTGGTTACGGCATTAAATACCCATATCGGTTATGAAAAAGCTGCTGAAATCGCAAAAAAGGCTTATAACGAAGATTCTACGTTGAGGGCTGCAGCAATAGGATTGGGTTATCTCACTGATGATGAATTCACCCAATGGGTAGATCCTTCAAAGATGATTGGTTCTATGGATTAAAAAGTGAAATTTATAATTTATGATAAGGTCTCAGATTCTGAGACCTTTTTTTATTGTGTCATTAAAGAATATATTTTGAGATATTGTTGAATTGAATGATCCCAGCTGAACTTATGAGCATATTCTTTAATCTCTTCGGATATCCTGTCCTGATCTTGAAGATAAGATTTTAAATTTAGTTTCAATACTTCGACCATATGATCAGTTTCAAAAGAATCCCAATAGTATGCCTGCTCTCCGCCAACTTCTGGCAAACAGGTGTATTTGCTCAGAAAAACAGGTTTTCCAACCAGCATAGCTTCAATAACTGGGAGGCCAAAGCCTTCCGCAATGGATGGAAACAGGAAGGCTTCACAGTTTGAATACAACCAGTATTTGTCCTGATCGCTTATCATGCCGCAAAGATGGACTTGTTCCTGAAGCCCAAGCTCTGTTACCTTCTCTTCTATTTCTTTTGCATAGGATGAGTTTTTGTTTCCAGCAATAATTAATTGATGGTTCTTGAAATGTTTCATCATTGGGATTAGCACATGGAAGTTCTTCTTGGCTGATACGATCCCGATACTAAAAAAGAATTTGTTCTGTTTAACGAAATAAGGTTTGGCTATATGATCAAACTTTTGGAGTTTAACCCCATTGTAAATGGTTTGAATAGGTTTGTCATTTATGTCCAGGTTTTCCAGTACCAACTTTTTAGTGTAATTGGAAATAACGCTTAAAGCATCAGCCCGATCTACGTTTTTTTGAAGTCGTTTTAAGTATTTGTTTGCTTTCTTAGGATCTTTCTCCGACAGGAAATTCAGATCATGGATGGTGAGAAGCATTTTGGTCTTCTTGTTTGGGAAGTGAGATGGGAATTGATGCAAACTATGCCATAAATCGTAGTTGGGATTTAAGCCTGGGAGGTGGCGTTTTTGAAAAGAAACAGGAGTAAAGTTAAAGGCGTTCGTTTTAGGGATTGAGTAGTTAGTTGGGTGAAGGAAATTGATATTATAGTTCTCAACGGGATTCTTAATAAGTTCATTAGCGAAATTATTTGAGAACTGTCCCAGTCCTGAGTTTAGGTTGTTTGTTTTATAGATATCAATTAAAATTCGCTTCATCTTTTTTTTTGTTCTTGCCAGATTCTCTGCTGGTGTGCAGAAAACTTAATTTGCTTCAAATTTAGTATGATATGATTTCTTTTTAACAATAAACCGAAAAGAAATTATAAAGGGGATCTAAAAGCATTTTCTTATACCGATCCCATAAATCACGTTATTAATTCCCTCATTGGGTTTCTTGATACCCGCATTTGAGATATGCCGGAGGCCAAAACATAAATCCAATAGAAAGGGAACCTTTGCTATGTTGAAGGCTCTTCGATAAGAAAATTGATAGTTGTCTGAAAATATAAAACCTTTTACCTGCCTTTCTGTATTAACCGTAATGAAGTGTGGACCACTTCCGAATTTTAAGCCTACCACATCTTTTTTTGATACAGCAAAGTTGAAACAAATTCGAACATTTAACCCTAATTCATAATCGTATTTCTCATTAATAAAGCTGCCCCCTGCGTGAGGAAGGAAGTCAAATCCAATATTGAAGAAGTTGGAAGTTTGGTAAATGGGTGTGTAGTAACAAACACCTGAAAGAACAGGGCTGTACATGAAGCCTTCTGGTAAGGTGTACGGAGCTCCATATTCAAAATGCATTCCCATTGAACGGGTGTTGATCAATGGCGCATTTGGATTCTGTCCATAGGAGCTTAATCCGATAAATACTAATAACGTGAGAATGCGATTCATGTTTATAACATTTAATTAATCGCATCTGTAAAACTGTTTGTATTCTGCTTGTTGTTTAGGCTTTTGAGACTGAGATATCCAGCCCATGACCGTATTTATAAGATACAAAAAATCAGGCTGAATTCCAAAAAACGTCTCATCTCCAACGACTATATATTTCGTTGGAGACGAGATGTTTTTAGTTTATCGTTGGGATCTTCTTCAAATCAATCATCCGAAATACAAAAACATTTTTAACATGCTTGCCCTTGCGATGAATTTTTATAGTGTCAGCAGCTTCAATTGATCTAAAATATTTCTTGTAATGATGTTTTGAATTAGGTTCAAAATACTGTGTACTCGTAGTGAGATGATAAGCATCCTGTCCTAATTCAAAGCCACCTCTTTCGTTATTAATCCAATGGTATTTATGAATATCTATTAATGAACCGATGCAAAGCAGTTTCATGCCCATCGGGTTTGCTACATAATAATCCAGATGTGCCGCAGGAAACCATTTGTTGGAAATCATAACAGCGTTGGAATCCATCAATCCTTGCTCAAGATCTGAGTTTACGATTTTTTCAAAAGGATCGTGGATTTGATCCCAGCCATACATGTCAAGGCTGAAATCGTATTTCCCCAAACTTTTGTCATCTTTCCCTTCCCGCATCAGGCTGTCGAGTTTTCCAAACTGGATTTGGATTAGTCCGAGAATCAGGATCAATGATAATAAGCCTAAAGCACCCCTAATGGCGTTGGGAAATAGTTTGTTTTGTTTGTCTGCCAGCCATGATGCTGCGAAAAGTATTAAGGTGGTAACTGCTGGGGCAGACCAATGGGGGAGAGTCGGTTTGAATAATGCAAATCCAAGAAACAAGCCAACCATTGGCAGACTTGTAAATAGTAAAAAGTATTTGCTGGAAGATTTCAGATGATTTCTTTTCATCAACCCGACTAAAGCGATGATAATTAAAATATAAACGATAGGATTGTTATATGCGATTTGACCACCAAGTTCAGTGAGAAAAGTCCCCCAGTTAATTCCTGATTCAGTTACACCAACCCGGTCTCCATGGAAGGTGAAGCTGATGAAATCGTTCTGAAAATTCCAAACGATAAGTGGGGTAAGGCAAATGGCGGAAATTACTGCAGCTAAATATGGAGCATATGATTTTAACCAGTTTCGGTTGAAAAATAAAATATATAATCCCGATCCGAACCATAGAAAAGCCGAAGTGTATTTTGATATCATTGCAACCCCAATCAATAAACCAGCCAGAAGAAACTTCTTTTTATTTTGAGTGGATGTTTCCTTATCTGGGAGTACATCAACAAGGACATTGATGCTTAATATCCAGAAAAGCATTTGGGGTGTGTCGGGGAGAATAAAGATGCCGTTGATAACAAATCCATATAGAGAGGCTGTATAGAGCAGTGCTGCATACCAGCCAGTTTTCTCATCTTTTATTTTTCGACCTATATTGAAGATTAAGTAGGTGTTAACAGCTCCAAAGACTAATGATGAAAGCCGAATGAAGAATTCATGATCAAAGATTAAATTGGCTGAGAATAGTTGGATAACCCACCCAATCATTGGTGGATGGTCGAAATGGCTCCAGTCAGGAAATTTTGCATAGGTCCAATAGTATACTTCATCGTTACCTAAATCAAGAACTGCAGCCAAGAAGCCTCGTATAATAAAAGATACCAGGATTAAAATCCATAGATTCTTATACAACTTTCTGTTTTTTTCTGTGTCTTTATTCATTAACCGAATTACTTTTTTCAAAAATAGTGATTAAAGTCGGGGTTGAAATTATTTGCAAATCTATTAAAATCCCTTCGTTAAAATTAATCTACAATTAACTGACTGGAGATTAAATTGGTTAATAAAGGCTTGTTACTAGTGTAACTATTAGGCGTCAACGGCTTAAGCGAAAGAAGGTGTTTGATTTTATTGATAATAGTATATTTTTGCAGGGGGCACTTGAAAACACTTACTATGAGAAGATTCTTAAACGGACTTTTATTGCGGAAAAATGTTCATGTTATGTCATTCAGGATATATCTGTTTGCCTTAATTGTTTCGATATCTGTTAACTGTTTCAGTCAGGATGTGAAGAAACTGGATAGTATCAGGCTAATATACCAAACCAGCCTTGTTGATAGTGTTCGGCAGAATCTGGCTAAAGATATATATAAGGAATTATTAAAAGGCAGGCATCAATATGCTTTGGATTTTGCAAAGGAAAATCTTTCAGGTCTTGATGATTCGAAGAATGAATTGATTATTGCTCGTGCTCAGGATCTACTCTCCGAAGCATATTATATGATTAATAATAATGATTCAGCCGTGTATTTTAATCAGGAGGCATTGAATACTTTTAAAAGATTGGATGCAGAGGAAGATTACGGAAAGGCATTAGTGAATAAGGCATATATTCTGGTTTATCTATCATCACTGGAAGAAGGATCGCGTCTTGCTTTCGAAGCACTGAAGATTTTTGAGAGGAGCAATAATCAAAAGGAAATTGCAAGTGTTTATCACGTTTTAGCTAATTTGAATATGCAGATTGGAAATGGTCTTCAATCAAAAAATTATCTGAATAAAGTATTGGAGTTATACAAGCTTTTGGAGCTTGAAGAACAAACGATAAATGTTTATTATACTTTGGGTAATCTTTATCATATGGAGTCGGATTTTGAGAATGCCGAAATATTTTTTGATAAAGCCCTGCAATTATGTGAGAAGTATTACCACACGTCTATGAAGGGAGCGGTTCTGTTCTCATTTTCTTTTATTAAAAGTGACCAGGATGAAATAGAGCTTGCCAGGAAATATATCTTTCAGGCATTAAATATCGATAAAGAGTTGGGGAACCTTTCCGATCTGTCATTTGATTATATGCAATTGGCTAATTATTATCTGATGTCAGATAGTCTTCAACAGGCAAAGGATTATTTCATTCAAGCGATTGATTTGGCAAAACAGACCAATAATATTGAGGTGGTAACCCAGACATTACCCCTTCTTTCAGAGACATATTACCAAATGGATGAGTATAAATCCGCCATCGAATCCATGAGGCAGGCAGGTCATTTATATGATAGTCTGTATGGGAATCTTGCTTCCGGGAAAATCAATGAGCTTGAGAACAGGTACCAGATCGAGAAGAAAGAACAGGAATATGAACTGGAACGCCAGCGGGAAATGTTCATTCGCATTATAGTTATTTCTGGTAGTGTACTTTTGGTTGTGATCATGATTTTAATCATGATGTATATTCGGATAAAATCCAGACGTATAGAAACAGAGAAAAAACGTTTAGAGGAAGAGCTAGAACATAAAAATAAGGAGTTGACCACTAATGTTATGTATCTGGTTAAGAAAAATGAATTGATTGCAAATATTTCAAAGAAATTAGTGAAAGTCCGGTTCAAAGCGGTTCATGAAGATAATAAACGGATTTTGACTGAATTGGTTAATGAGATTCAACATAATCTGGATGATGAATTATGGAAAGAGTTTGAAGTACGTTTCCAGGAGGTTCACCAGGGCTTTTATGATAATATTAATATGGCCTTTCCTGATCTTACAGTAAATGAAAGGCGATTGGCAGCCTTCCTTCGATTGAATATGACAACAAAGGAAATCGCAGCCATTACCCAGCAAAATCATTCTGCAATTGAAGTAGCAAGGAGTCGTTTGAGAAAGAAACTTAAAATTGATAATACCGATATAAGTTTGGTTGCATTTCTATCAATGTACTAGTATTACTCATCAGTTGAATTGCATAAGTGTTGTTTAGAGTGTGAGTCCTGGTGATTATGTGGTGTGGGAGGATATATGTATGAGGGTGTGAGGCTAAAAATCGTGTTGCCCGAAGGACCTCTCCCCCGGGCAACATCATCAAACCCCAAATTATCAACCATGCATAATTTAAGTTATAACATGGTGCAAAACCTTTTGTTCAATGATTTAGAAATAATTATTCACCTAAAATTATCTTTTTCAACTATCGCATGATTTTAATACCTGCGAAATAGCTACGAGGTGTTCCTGGTCCATATACATACCCTGCATCACGGTTGATGCCGACATCAAATTTGGCCTGGTAGCTGTTAAATATATTTTTTATACCTGCATTAAGTTGAAGTCTTACTTTGTTCTTTAGTTTAATATCATATGCAAATTTGCAACCTAAATCGAAGAATTGTTCAGAGTCTTCTAGAATAGTATACCCGTTGCTATTTACAATATGTGGGACTTTCATGCTTCCTGTATAGGTTCCTGAAAGATTACAAGTCAAAGCTTCTATTGGGGTGTATTGGGCAACAAAATATCCATAGTTGTTAGGAGAGCGTAAGATTTGACTGGTAGTAACCAATGAATCTGCGATTCCTGATTCTGCTTCCCACACGACTTCTTCCTGATGATATGTACTAGCTTGACTGGTAAAACCCAGCTGAAACTGTAGTTGCTTACTGAAAGCCCATCTGGCTTCCAGGTTCAGTCCGTTTACAGTTGCTCCGGAACCATTTTCACGTCGGAATACTGCCGTAATATCACCAGTAATTGAGTCTTGTTCCTGGTAAATTTCCATTACAAAAGGATTGTTTAATCGGGTATAGAATCCTTCCAATAAAATATATGCCTGAGAGCTTCCAATATTGAAATTATAATCCCAGGACGCAGTGAGACTATTGGATCGTTCTTCGACCAGATTTTCACTGAGGGTGGTTCTGATCTCGGATGCCCCGGCAACCCCAATATGCAGATCTTCATTGAAGATCTGAGGTGCTCTGAAGCCACTTGAGTAACTTAAACGGGCCTGCATGTTATTAGTAAGGTTATACATTAAACTAGCTCTTGGGCTAATAATGATTTTTTCAACCTCACTGTGTTTGTCAGCTCGTGCACCAACCAGAAATTTATGCTTATTCCATTCCCATTCGGTTTGAGCAAAAGCTCCGGTATTAAGAATTTCCTGGTCAGCTATTGTTAGGTTTTTTGGGTAGGCTAATTTCTCATCAAGCAGGTCACTGTATTGTTGTTCGGCTCCGGCTACGATCATATGAGGAATTAATGGGTGCTTATGGATATGGAAAGTACCTTGGATACCACCAATTACACTTAATTCAGTTGTGTGTCCGTAAGCATTTGGGTCTTGTTCTGCTCCATAATAGGAATCACGCCCAACATGTTGAGATGACAGATAAGCAGCGAATTTGTTTTCATTATTCTTAGCATATTGTTCGTAATTAATGCCTCCACCTTGTACTCGACTATCAACTTGTTCGTCGATATCAGCAAAATGGGGAAGAAGTTCAAATTTATTGCCCCCTCTTCGGAATTCATCTATGTAGTGGTATTCTGCGCTTAGTTTTGCACGTTCGCTCAGTCGGTGAAATGCCCGGAAGCCAACGGAACTTGTCTTCATGAGTGACAGTTCTGAAAAATCATCATTTGTTTCAGCGACCCCGTCACCGTCAGCATCCCATAAATCATCCGGATTGGCGTTCCATGGGTCACGATCTCTGGTGATACCAAAAATAAAAATACCACTTTTGTAATCATCACTTACCAATGTTGAATTGAAGTCCAAAGAACGATCGAATGATTTGCCATCTATGGATGATGAAAAAGCGCTTAATTGGTAAGAGTTTTCAGTAGGTTCTTTAGTGATAACATTAACTGTACCGGCAATGGCGTTTGCTCCGAATAAAACCGAGCCTCCTCCACGCACTACTTCAATGCGGTCGACCATTGAGGCAGGGATTTGCTCCAATCCATATACACCTGCCAAGGCACTAAATACAGGCCGGGAGTCGATCAGTATCTGTGTGTATGGGCCTTCCAGTCCATTCATTCTTAGCTGAGTGAAGCCACAGTTTTGGCAATTGTTTTCTACGCGTAAGCCTGGTTGAAAATTCAGCCCCTCGGCGAGGTTTACAGCCTGAGTAGCATCAAATGTTTTTCTGTCAAGGACATTTACAATTGTAGCAGCTTCCTTACGACTAACTTCATTACGACTAGCACTAACAACAATTCCTTCAGCCATGATCAGGTCTTCCTGAAGTTCGATGTTTAATTCCAGTTTCTTTCCTTCAACAATTGTAATTTTAATCTCTTTCTTTTTAAATCCTAAAGCATGAGAGATTACAGTGTATTCTCCTGGTTCAATTCCTACTATCAGGTAGTGACCACTTACATCGGTGGCAGTACCTTTTTTCAATTCATTAATAATAACATGTACATATGGAATATGCTCACCATTAGAAACCACATGACCAAAAATACCTGTGTCATGATATCCCTTCTTATTATCGGCAAATGAAACCGATACCAACAACACTAACGTTAATAATGCCAGAACTTTTCTCATTACTAAAATCTTTTCACGAAGGCATTTATTATACCTTCAAATAAATATTACTTGATTTTTCTATGACTTGAAATGTAGCATAACAATATTGAGCGAATACAATTAATTTATTGTACAAGCCAATAGCATTCGAATACTTTCGAAATGTAAGAGTTACGCAATAGGTAGATTAATTCAAAACCGGAGGCCCGCGATAGGTTCGGGCAAAGACTGTATCATTAAAAATCCGATGAAAGTTGAAGCTTTCCTGCTGCTTTCGGATCAAAATCAGAAAGAATATCACACTTACCAAGGCTGGTAATATTACTTTGGTCGAGCTTGAAACAATGAAAAGCAGGTTTAGCATGGCGTCAGAATGCTCATGCGATTGAACCGGTCCATCTGAACCATCAGCTTCATAAGGGTGTGAGTGCACTATGATGGAGCCGTCAGGCAACATGTGGAAGTGCTTATTTGAAAAATCACTGTACCAGCACCACATCACTGCCGGGATCAGCAGTAATAGAATAATGCGGGAGCTGTTTTTTATGCGATTCTTCATTTCTTTTCCTATATGGCTGCAAATATAGGTTGCCTTATTATACAGACCAATACCAATATTTAGGGATTCTACTTATTTACATCCTCAAGGCTGATAAACTTATTCAAATAGGCATATACAGTTAGTCCTGACACTGTTTTGATCCCTAATTTTCTAGTGATATTTTTTCTGTGTGTTATTACCGTATGAGAACTGATGAAGAGTTTATCCGCAATTTCTTTATTGGTCATGCCTAAAGCAACGCATGTTAAAACATCCACTTCGCGCTCGCTCAATTCGGAAGCTGATTTATCGGATGAAAGAACTGGTTCTTTTTGTTCTCGCAAGTCAATAAAGAATCTTTCAAGGGTTTCCTTATCCCATTGCAGGTCGATTTCATGAGAGTTCCTACCAGAAGCTTCAATAGACTGATGATCGGGAAATACTTTAATTAATTGCAGTTGTAAGTATTTGCTTTCAATCGATGCATCGGTTTGAAGTTGTGAATCGATGATAATATAGTCTACTTCACTAAGCAGGGCTGGGTTGTTGAGGCGTTCCTGACTTGAGAATTCAGCCAGGACTTTACCTTTGTCCATGTCCTCAATAACCGCGGATATTCCTTTTCGAACCAGATAGGATTGATGAACTACAATAAAGTTTACCATAGCTTAGCCTTTTGAGTCCATTTTAGCACGAATTTTCAACTTTTCTTCCATTAAGAGTACCATTGGTATCATTACCTTCTCTTCGAGCATGGTGTGGTCGTTGAGGTCTGTTTCCAACCTGAATAGTTCGAAAAGAATTTTGTTCAGTAATACCTGTCTTTTCAAAGGTGGAAGATATTTGATGATTATATTTTTCAGATCGTATAATTTCTCCTCTACATTATCATGTTCATTTGAATAATCGACAATGGAATAGGAAATCATGTTTTGAATAAATTCGATATCAATTACTTCGCTTTTGTAATTCTCAAATACTTTTGTAACGTATGGGTAAACTACATTTTCTTCACGATCGATATGGGTGCTCAATTCAGACTTATATTCAAGAAAGAAGTTCCTTAATAAAAGGATGTTTTCTTTATTAATCTGGCATGTTTCCAGTATCTCACCTATAGTGGCTTCTATTTCAGGCAATCGTTGTTCCAGATAGCTTTTATGTGTATTGGAAAGATAGCGAATAGCAAGGGGGAGAGGAAAGGTTTCCAGATCGAATTGTGGATAATATTTTGGTTCGTGGAAAGAGTTTATTATTTCCATAAAAAAGCCTGAGTCGATATCGTGTTCCTTACAAACTTCTTTGACGCTTTTATCCCCAAATCCCAAGTGAATTCCAAAACGGTTCATAACCGGTACCAATAAGTAGTTCTTATGTACCAGATCAGCCATTTTCATGTTTTTATGAAGTCGCATATACATATTGAGTTTTAGTTTAGCAAAGGTAAAATAATCTAGAATGTATTTAAACAGTTGTTGGTATATAAAAAAAGCGGGAGCCATTTGACTCCCGCTTTTATATCATAAAAAGATCTCTTAATTATCGAACAACAACACGTTGTATCGCACGACCTTTATCACTTTCAATAATTACCATATAAACACCCTCAGCAAAGCTGGTTGCATCAATTTTGGTAAGATTACGACCGTTTACATTAACATCGTTTTGCTCTAGGATAATAGTACCAATAGCATTAGCGATTTTAATATTAACTGTCTCATTTTCTTCTGAAGTTAATGCTATTCTGATGTTATCAGTAGCAGGGTTTGGATAAACATTCAGACTCATGCCTTGAAGTTCACCGAAACCTACAGAAGAAGAAACATTTATTGTAAGACTTAGAGTTGCATCTCCACATCCATTTTCAGCTTTGATTATAAGGGTTGCTTCACCTGTGAAACCTGAAGTCCATGAAACTGTTCCCTGAGCGCCATTACCAATTACGATACCGGCCTCTTGAGGTTGAAGTTCCCATGTAATTTGTTCTGCACCTTCCACCACTTCAATTTCATAAGTTGATTCAGGCGTGTTATCAAAGTTTACATCTTCATCACCAGAAAGTAGTACTGGAATATCAAGGGTTGTTCCAAAAGTCAGTTCCATTGTCGAAACAGCTTCCGGGCAAGAATCAGCACCTTCTGCAGTTAAAGTTAAAGTAACAAGACCTGCAGCAATATCTTCAGCAGATGGTGTGTAATCAGCTGTTTCAACAGATGCATCAGCAAAAGTACCAGAACCACTAGTCGTCCATGTAATTGATAGTGCATTTTCCACAACACCTGTTGTTGTAAATGTACTAGCGTCACATATCGTTTGGTTCTCACCAGCATCAGCAGTAGGAGCTTGAGCAAAAGTGATTGTCATGTCATCAGTCATGAAATCAGATCCATCAATAGCTTTCAGAGTTAAGGTCACGCCTGAAGCGATATCTTGCGTTCCCATAGTATATGTAGTTTGAGGATCGTTTGCATCAGCAAATGTTCCGTCACCATTAGTAGACCATTCAACAGATTCCTGGGCAGTAGCAGAACCGCTTAACTGAACAAGTTCGTCACATGTTACGATGTCCTGACCAGCAAAAGCACTAAGTGTAATTGAAGGAGGAAGAACAATGTTATCAATCCATGCACAATCCTGACCACCGAAGTCGGAACCATCTTTGGTATACTTCCAGGTGAAATTAGTTACTGTTTCATCTACTTCTACTTCAAACAAAGTCCAATCAACTTCTCCAGACCACTTTTCGGCTAAAGTTCCATTGATATAGAATTCAAGGAAGTCATAAGTTCCTTCAGAAGACACTTTATAATAGAACGACATTGTTCCAGTGCTAGTTACTTCATAATCTAAAGAAAGAGTAGTTTCTCCGTTATGAGTGATGGTGCCTGATTGAAGTGCATATTCACCATCATAAACAACATCTTGTTGAGTGAACCAGTCACTATCTCCTGAAAGTTCCCATTCAAAACCTGACAAGTCACCAGTTTCCCAATCTTCGATTACAAGACCAATAGACTGAACAAATTCCTTAGAGGCTGTGTAAACACCAGATTCGATCGTGAATAGCATTGAAGCAGCCGTTCCAATAGGAGCACCCGCACTTACTTCAATTGTGTAAGTAGCAATTTCTTCGCTTCCAGCACCAAAGTTAGTGATATCAACTTGTTCATCCTGGATTGTGAAGAATGGACTCTGAGAAATTAATGTAGCCTGAGATGTGATAGCCTCAGCATGTCCGATATTTGTTGTAGGAATGCTTACTTCAATAGTCTCACCTGGATCAATTCTACCGTTACCGTTACCAGTAATCTCAGTGATTGCCATGTTTCCAATCTCAAAAGTTGGAGCATTTGCAAATATTGTGAAATCTGAAGACCAATCATTGTCACCATCAGTATAAGCTAAATGGAAAGCGATAGCTGTTTGATCCGGAACATCATTTGTTACCTCAAAAGCAAAAGCATCAGATAGTGTTACTAATTCTTCAGCATCGATAGAAGCATAAGATTCAGTATTGTCTGAAATAGTTACATATGCGTTATCTGTACTTAATGTGAAATCAACATTTGACGTGCTTTCAACACCAACGTTTTCAACGTCAACAGACAATAAAACATTTTCACCAAAATCAAGAACGTGATTGTTGTTTGCAGCTGCATCGTTAATTTCATTCGAACGATAAACCACATATGGTCCTTCAGGAACAATAACATCAATTTCTTCGATCAAAGGAATCTTATTGAAAGGTGTAATTACTAATGTAGCAGCACCCACAGTTGGAATTGCGTCAAAAGTAATTGTAGCAGCGCCATTCTCGATGATAGCAGATCCAAGTAATTCACCATCTAATGAAAGTGCAGCAACAGCACCATCACAATCATTTGCACTAACCTGGAAATCGGTTGCGCCAACAAAAATAGTTGGAGTATAACTAGCATCAGTTGTAGTAGGAACATCAGTACGAACCATTAATGATGGGTCGCCAAATAGTGTCCATGTATCAGTCATGTCATCACCTTGTGAACCATAGGCATCATTCATACGGCACATACCATTGAACGAAATACTACCGAAGGTACGACGTATAACACCTGTTTCAATTTCAGTAAGGATGTCGTTAAATGCATCCTGACCTTCCATTGGTGGAGCCCAAGATTGATTAATAGTAGAGGCCATCATACCTATTGAACCAGTAGGTTCTCCAGTCGTGCCATCAGTAGCTCTTAACCATGCTTCAGCAAAACATGTTTGACCTACGAAGTTACCATTAACACAAGCAACAGACCAGATGAAAGGTAATTTGCCAACATTCGTTAATTGGTTTACATCGTTGTTGTTGAATCCAGATGTAACAAATGAGTTGTCACTACCATGACCTACATAGTTAAGTACAGTAATACCAGTGTTTACAGCATTTGCGACATCAGAGTTAGATGGATTTCCTGCGGCATCGTTACCACCTTGGCTACCATCATAACATTCATATTCGTCATTATAAGTGTAAGCAAGTAAAACATCGTGGATGTTTTGCATATGCTCATAGTCATATTCATTATCATCACCTGTGCCTTGATCAGAAGCAATACCCAGGCATTTGTTATACCAATCCGTTTCGTCCATAAATGGAGTTTTTTCATACTCCAACATACGAGCTACTTGAGTTTCTACTTGAGCTACATTCTCTGCAGAAAAGCGACCAACCATCAATTCAGGATAATGGTCAGAACCAGAAATATAAGAATACTTATTATCCGAATCACCATTAGAATATGCAGTAGGAACCTGAGCGGCATCACCAATCAGCATCAAATAAGTTAAACCATTGTTGTTGTAATAATCTTCAACATAAGTTGCAATAGCAGCTGTGTTAGATCCAACGTCAGCAACATCAACCATTTCAACAGGGATACCTTTTAATTTTTTCCACTCAACAAATGGAGCCATAGCATCCATAAAGTCGCCGTAAGAAATAATCAGCATGTTACCATGCTCACCAATCGGATCGTAACGGTTAGCAACAGCATCCGTGTTTAGGAACTGATGGTTGTAAATATTTTGAAAATCGATATTAATATCGTTATTGTTTTCCTGAGCTAAAATGTTTTCACCAACATTACCCGTAGAAGATACTTCAACGGTAACGCTATGATAAACACGTAATACCTTTGTTACAGGGTTGTATTGGAATGGATTAACAATAATAGTTTGTCCGCGGAAATCACGAAGAATATAAGGAGCTCTTAAAGAAGCAATATTCTCTGGGTAGAATTTGTTTTCAGTGTAAACTTCACCGAAAGTGAATGGAACTGTATTAGGATCAACGTCCCTGTATAAGTTACCTTTTGAAGGAGCAACTTCCATGTCAGTATACTCAGTATACTCAGAAGAAACAACCTCAACTTGCATTTCATCTTGGTTTGGAACAATTACCGAAGCAGATAGTTTTGCAAGATCTGGTGCACCAGCCTCAAGCATAGGTGTACCCCCGTCTACTTTCACGATATGTGAAACCTGACCATCAATTTTAATCGACTCAAGTAAAAAGCCTGATAAATTAAAATTAACGACAGAATTGTTAATATCAGAAGAGATTAGTTTAGTTTGAGCCTCCTGCGGACTCGTAGAATTAATATCAACCCACTTATCTGCAAAACTAACAGAAGTGAGCAGCAACGCAACAAAAAATGTCAATAACCTTCTCATAATTATTATATTAAGTTAGTATTATGTCAGTGCTGAAAGAAAGAGTCCCGGAGTTTCCTCCGGGACATAATATTGTTATTTAACAACAAGTTTGCTGGCAAATTTAGTTGTTTTTGTTTCTAAAACAACAAAATAGATACCTTTCTTGAATGTGTTAACAGGTACGGTATAATTGTACGTGTCTGCAAGTTTGTTGCTTGAATTATCTACTACAGAAACTAGTGAACCTAATGTGTTGTAGATGCTGATTTTTACTTCCTGAGAATCCTTCAAATTAAGAATAATGTGAGTTTCATTATTCGCAGGGTTAGGATAAATCTCGATAGAAGTTTCTGCAACATTGTCTTCAATTGATTCAGGACCATGCCAGATCACGTTTGACTGATCAGATTCACAACCACCTGCATTAACAGCAACACACCAGAAATGTGCCGTGTAATCAGGAGTGAAAGTTTGAGATGTAGCGCCATCAATAGGGCCGTTATCATCATACCATTGGTAAGCATCAGCTGCACTTGCAGTTAATACATCACCATCTAATGTGATCGTAAGAGTATTAGGGATTTCAGCAGTCGCTAAAGTGAATTCTGCAGTAATCTCAGAAGTTCCGTCAGAAACAGTACAAGTATATGTTGTTTCCTGGTCTGGCGTAGCAATAGGATTGAAGATGTCATCTTCACTTAGTGATCCAGCAGGAGACCAACTATATGTATAGTTGCCTTCACCACCTGAAGCAGCAGCATATAATTGAGTTTCTCTTCCAATACAATGAACATCAGATGCACTTGTGATAATCAAACCAAGAGGTTGGTCAGGAAGAACCATAGCAGGGAATTCAATATAGTCAACCCAAGCCATATCCTGTCCGTCATCCTCAGATCCATCTTTATAATACTGCCACATGAAAGTGTGTTCACCTGTAGAAACAGGGTATTCAGCGAAGGTCCAGTCTACCTCACCTGACCATTCACCTTTCATTTCACCGTCGATAAAGAACTTCAGCTTATCATAAGTTGCTTCAGAAGAAACTTTGTAATAGAATGAAATTACATCATCGGCAAGTACATCAACATCAACCAGCATCTCACTTGTTTCACTATGACTAATGTCACCTGAAGCAGATGCATTTGTGCCTTCGTAAACAACATCAGTTTGGATGAACCAATCTGCTTCACCATCCTGAGACCATTCATATTGTGTGAAATCACCAGTTTCCCAGTCTTCTACGATTGCGCCAATCTTAATAATGAAATCAGCAGTTGCATCATAGTTACCAGACGCAACATCGAAAGAAAATTCAGCGATAGTTCCCAGAGGAGTAGCAGGGTTTGCTGTAACACTAAATTCAGCAAATGCAGTTTCATCAGCGTCAATAGTACCCATATTGTCTTGATCATCATTCAGGATCAGATATGGAGAAGAACTTACAATCTGAGCAACTGTTGAAGCAGCTTCGCAACCACCTTCATTTGTTGTTTCAATCTTCAATGTAAAGGTTTCACCTGGATCAACTCTACCGTTGTCATTACCTGTTTGGCTGTCATCAATTGCGAAATTTCCAACATTAAATACAGGAGCATATGCTTTAATAGAAAGCATAGAAGTCCATGTCTCAGAACCGTCAGTCATGCTCATTTCAAACTGAGCAGTATGTCCGTCAGGAACGTTGTTTGCAATATTGAAAGTTACAGCAGCATTCACAGTTGCTGTTTCATCATTGTTGATGTCACCAAAACTAATGGTACTGTTACCTTCTAAAGAAATATAAGTATCAGTTCCACTAATAGTAGCTTCTACGTTTGAAGCAGGATCAGAGCCAACGTTTTTGATTGTTATGTCAGAAGTGAATTCTTCACCTGTGTCAGCTTGTTGGTTGTTATTACCAGCCTGGTCATTGATTGTATATTCGTCAAGAATCAGGTATGGGCCGTCCAATGCAGCTGCAGGAACAGTAGTTACATAAGGGATCATTTGAGGAGCAGTAACAACGATATCTACATCTCCACCCGATACGATTGGTTCAATATCAACAGAAAGAACTCCTGTTTCGCCAACTAAACCAGCACCGTGAAGAACACCGTCCTTAGAGATACCTACATAAGAACCTGGATCAGCAGTGATTTCATAGAAATCAACACCGATAGGCATAATATCCATATGGCTAACTGTAAGGTCTCCACCTTGTGTGTTATAGATCACGTTTGATGGATCACCATTACACATATATGCTTGCCAGTAATAAGTAGGACTGGTACTACCTGTCCAGTTTTGGTTGTCAGCTTCTGTTACCGCAAGGTTACCAACAAAAATCATTGCATCAACACAATAATAACCACCTAGCCACATTGCATCATAAACACCCAAAGTAGTTTCTTCGGTAGTAGGTACATATCCATCGTTTGTTCCTTGAACTTCAAATGCACCAACACCCCAGTAGAAATCTTCCCACCAGTATGAAGATGGAGCAGAACCGATATAGTTTACAGCACCACCATTTGCTTTACGCATCCATGTTTCACCAATACATTCATTAGCATGACCGATATTATTAGATAAGCAACAGTTACCAACAGCTAATGGGTACATGTTGTCATTGGTGAAGCTATTTACGTCACTAATAGATAGATGTGGGTCAGACCATTCTGTTTCACCACAGTGAGCAGTATAGTTGATGAATCCCAGTCCAGTGTTTACTGTTGCATAACAACCCGTATAACTAGTCAGGTAATCGTTAACTTCAGTATAACCATGTGCAGTATTGAAATAGTTTTCAGTACCATATTCAACAGTTGCCTGACCTACTCGAGGATTCCAAGTGCCATCTGCACCAGCAATAAGAGTAACGCGATCAAGGAATGATGGATCTTCAAACTGATATTGTTCGTAATATAAAGTTTTGTCAATCTGAGGCTGAAGATCAGCTGTATTCTCTGCAGAAAAACGAGCATAATACATTTCAGGGAAAATATCACCATCAACACTAGCGTAGTATAAGTCGGTGTATTTGTTACTTGCTGATCCCATTTCCATTGGAATTTGTGGTGAATCACCAACCAAAAGAAGGAAACTAGGAGCTGGGTCTTCTGGAGTACCTGCGTTATATTGATCGTGGATCCAAGTTTGAATCTGGTTGTAAGAAGAACCAATTACATCCGTGTATGCCACAATTAATTCATAACCACATTTTGTTTTCCACTCAAAGAATGGTTGTAGTTGGTCTTCGAACATGCGATCTGATACAACCAACATTTTAATCGGGTCTTTTACCAGGTCTGGATGATCTGGATAATCATCAATTTCTGAGCGGTTAATAACAGTACTGTAAACTGGTTCAAAGTAAATAGAATATGTAGCCGCTTTATTATAGATTGTTTGTTCTATATCTGCACTTTCAAAATTAACCTGAACTTCTACATTATTGTAAACTTCGATTTCATTGGTTGATGCGTTGTATTTAACAGGACGTACCTCAAGACGAGCCATACGCATACCACGTAAAGTTCCAACAACTTCAACATGTGCTAAATCGAAACCTTCCATTTGCTTACTTGCATAAGCAGCTTCATTGTATTGAAATTCGATATCTTCAGCCTTATCACTTTTAGACATTGGGAATTGCTGAGGCATAACTCTGTTCGTAATGCCATAATCATTCATGTTGTACTTTTGTACATCATAACTGATTACTTCTACCGAAATTTCAGCCCCAACAGGAATTTCGATCAAATCCTTAGCCGCAGGAAGTTTTGGAGTTCCTACTTCACCTACATTGTAGGTTCCTGGAATTCCAATTTCGTTAAAATCTCCTTTAGTTGTTTTCACCTTAAATGTGCTGATTCCGTCAAAAGAATAGCGCATTTTTAAATTTTGATGACTGTTCTCTAAAACTTGCTTTTCGCCTTTGGTTCCAAAGTCGATTGCCAGATTTTGAGAAATAGCAGTCCCGCATACTAACAATGCGATTAATAAAGAATAAAGTTTCCTCATAACTAGATTGAATTGATTTTGGTATTTCTTCCGTTTATATATAAAAATAGCACACCCCTTTCCTTGTGGGATATGTTACTATATTCGTATTTTTTTTGGTTGCCCTTACGCCACTTACCAATCATCAGATAAAGATATCTTGCCAATTTTAGTTCCCTCGGCTACAGCTTAGACAAGGTCTTTCCAAAAATAGTTGCCCATTTTTGGAAAACTTTTGACCGCAAAAGTAATCTTTTTCAGCTTATTACAAGTGAAATGTTTGCTAGGTATTGAGAAATGAGGCTTTATACGTGATTTCACGTATGAAAACTGGTTTAATTTTTACTTAAGGAAGGGCGTAGTTTTCGAATGGCAATCCAGGAGGCTAGTACACCTATTGAAGCAACTGTTACAAAAACAGTCAGGAAATCTTGCCAGAGGATTTTAACAGGGTATGCTTCAATAATAAAGTTTCCATCCGATTGCAGTTGGATGAGTCCAAATTCTTGTTGTAACCAGCTGATTAAACCGCCAATAAAGATTCCTGTAACGGCCCCAATCATTGTAATAAGTATCCCCTCTAAAAGGAAAATCCACCTTATAACTCGGGTGTTGGCTCCCATACTCCAGAGGACTCCAATATCTTTCTTTTTATCAAGAATCAAGATCGTGAGCGAACCAATTATATTGAATGAAGCAACAAGAATGATAAAAGCCAGAATGAAGAATGTAACTACTTTTTCTGACTTCATGATCTTATAGAGGAGTTCTTGTTGTTGGTAACGATTCTTAATTAAGAATTGATCTCCCAGAATGTTTTGAATTTCTACCTGAGTTTCTTCAATAGCGCTACCAGTCCTGAGCATGATTTCTAATGAGGTTATTTCATTATCGTATTCAAGTAATTCCCTCATAAACCTTAAAGGGACCAATAAATATTTGGAATCAATATCCTGCTGCAGACTAAATATTCCTGATGGATTGATGCTTTTGGAAATGAAAGGTTGGTCCATAATTCCTGTACTGGTGTTTCGTTTAGGTATGAAAACAGACAGTGATTTAGTGAAGTTGCTCAGATGAACGTTTAGTCGCATGGCTGTCCCAACTCCCATTACAGCAAAATTATGCTGACCAGATTTTAAGGTGAAATTTCCATCAATGATGGCTGAGTCGAGAGGTGAGTAGGATATAAATTCATCACTATAGCCCTTCAGACGAGCTACAATTTGTTTGTCTCCATACTTAATCAAAGCTGTTTCTTCAACCACATGAGTTATGTGTTCAATTCCTTCAATCTTTCTCAGTTTGTTTATTTTATTCTGAGAAATAGTAAAAGTTTTCCCTTGCAATGCCGTAACCTTGTAGTCAGGGTCAAAGTCATTGAATAAAGAGGTAGCCAGTTGTTGGAAGCCATTGGTGACTGATAATACGATAATCAGTGCCATTGTTCCAATAAAAATACCAACAACGGATACTGCGGAGATGATATTTATAATATTCCTGGACTTCTTAGAAATCAGATAACGTTTCGCTATGAAAAAGGGGAAATTCAAATTGTTTGTTTTATTTCCATGCTTTAACAATTAATCCTGTTCCACTTTTGTGGTTCCCTTTTACATCCATTCGGTTTAAAATTAAACATAATGGGAATGTGATAAGATAATAGACAGGCAAAATCAGGAAGAATAATTTAGAGACATTTAATATCTGTAGTGGGTATTTCATGGATAATCTCCATGCTAAACTTCCTGGCTTCCCGTAGCTATAATAGGCTTCAGTATTTTTAAATCCGGCTGATTTCAATTTAGTCTGGATTTCTTCGATGTTATATCCATCCCTTACATGCTCATCAATAAACGAACCATCTTCATCATGATCGTGGTGATCGTGTACGTCAGAACCGCCTTGGTCCGAAGGTGTTGATATTAGGAGCATGCCTCCTTTTCTCATTGATGCATGAAAGTTTTTAAATACTTCCACATCCTCAAGAATATGTTCCATAACATCAACAGAAAGGATGAAATTGTATTTTTCTTTTTGTTCGAATTTGGTTAGATCAGCAAATTCGAACCCGACTTTGTCATAATTGATTTGTTTGAAAAAGTGGTTGCAATCTTCAATTTGTTCTGTTTTAACATCAACCCCGGTTACATTCCAGTTTCGGTTCTTGCGGGCCATATAAAATACATATTGACCAAATCCGGAACCGGCATCCAAAGCATTTGCATCCGAAGGAGCATTTTTAGAGAACTGTAGCAATTCTTTTTTGATATGCCAGGCTCTTAGAAGGAGCAAATCAAGCAAATGATAAAATATTTTTCGAAGAGCTGGAGTTGCATTAAAAACTGCTCCAAGACTCTTTTTTATAGGGTCATATTGCATTTCGGATATAATTTGTTTGTGTAAGGAACAAGAAGTCGATTAAAGAGTTTTATTCATCCAGTAATCGATTAATATTATCAAGATAGTCCAATGAATCATCTTCAAAAAATATTAATTCTGGAATAACACGCATTTGTTTTCCTACTTCTTTACCCAATAAATAACGCAGTTCCTTGCGACGTTTCTTTATTTGTTTGAGCAATTCCGGTTTGTCCTTTACTCCAAATAAACTCAGGTATACTTTAGCCTCAGCTAAATCGCTGGTAACTGATACTTTTGTTACCGTAATCATTGCTCCAGGAAATTTATCTCTCAATTCCAATTGAAACAATTGAGCCATTTCTTTTTGGATCAACCTTCCTACTTTTTGTTGTCGTTGTGATTCCATAGCTGCAAAAGTAATTAAAATACTTATTAATCATTTCTGAATTATTGCATTTAGAAGGCATAAGCTCAATTCTGATAAAGCGTGTTTTGTGCTGAATGTTTTCTGATATCAAAGCCAACCATTTCTTTTATCTTTGCATCTGTTTTAGGAATACGGTCTTCCGGATTTTCCATTTATCTATAAATTAAATCTAAATGCGCAAACTGCTTCATTTATTAAAATATGCAAAACCCTATTGGGGATATGCTGTGGCGAATGTTATATCGAACATCTTGTCCATAATTTTTTCATTAGTGTCTTTCGCTTTCTTTATTCCTGTTTTGAATATCTTATTTAAAATTAATGAACCTCCAACCGTAAAGCCAACCATGGATTGGTCGGAGCTGGAAACGGTAAAGGAATATGCCTATTTTCAACTGGCAGCATTGATTGATGATGTAGGGCAAATGAAGGCATTGTTGTATGTGGCATTAATTATTGTAGTGTCTTTCTTTCTTAAGAATCTGACACGCTATTTGGGACTGTTCTTTTTGGCGCCCTTAAGAAATGGCGTTGTAAAGGATTTACGTGCGGCTATATACGATAAGGTATTAATATTACCTATTTCCTTCTTCACCGAAAAAAGGAAAGGTGATATTATTGCACGTATGTCCAATGACGTGCAGGAAGTTGAATGGTCAATATTAAGTACGATCGAAATGATCTTTCGTGAGCCAATTGCCATTATCGTATACCTTACAACATTATTTGTTTTTAATGCTGAACTTACAATTTTTGTTTTGGTGCTTTTGCCAATAAGCGGGATACTAATTGGAAAGATTAGTAAATCATTGCGGAAAACTTCCTCACAAGGCCAAAATAAAATGGGGGAGATTCTGTCGATAATTGAGGAAACCATCTCAGGTTTAAGAATTATAAAAGCGTTTAATGCTATCGGTTTTTCATCCGGCAACTTCAAAAAATTCAATGACCAGCATAATAAGTTGATGGTACGTATTTATCGCAAGGGAGATTTAGCTTCCCCATTGAGTGAATTTATGAGTGTTAGTATTGTGGTCGTGATTCTGTTTTATGGAGGGAAATTGGTGTTAAGTCAGGAAAGTAGCCTGGATGCGGCTCAGTTTATTGTCTATCTGATGATTGTGTCTCAAATACTGACTCCTGCAAAGGGTATTTCCAAAGCATTATATAGTATTCAAAAAGGAGCCGCTTCAATCGAACGTATTGAAATGATCTTGGATGCGGATGAAAAAATTATTGAAAAGCCGGATGCGATTTCTAAAAAAGAATTCAAGGAATCCATAGAATACAGGAATGTATCTTTCCGTTATGAGGATGATAATGTATTGAAGAATATCAGTCTCGAAATCCCTCATGGTAATACCTATGCCTTGGTTGGATCTTCAGGATCAGGGAAAACTACTATGGCTAATTTGCTACCTCGTTTCTACGATGTGAATGAAGGACAAATTGTAATTGATGGGATACCTTTAAAAGACCTTGTTATCTCGGATGTTCGCGGGCTGATGGGAATTGTAACCCAGGATCCGATCCTTTTTAATGGAACAATCGCCGATAATATCGCATTTGGAAGTATGTCGGCTGATAAAAATGATATCGAAGCCGCAGCAAAAGTGGCTAATGCACATAATTTTATTCTTGGACTTCCTAAAGGATATGATACCAATATCGGAGATCAGGGAGCGAAATTGTCGGGTGGCCAACGTCAGCGTATTAGTATTGCAAGGGCTGTTTTGGCAAATCCTCCAATCTTATTATTGGATGAAGCTACATCAGCTTTAGATACTGAAAGTGAAAAACTGGTTCAGGAAGCTCTTGATAATCTCATGAAGAACCGTACCTCCATTGTTATTGCACACCGTTTGTCGACCATACAACATGCCGATCAAATTGTGGTGATGAGCAATGGTGAAATTGTTGAGCGGGGTACTCACAACGAGTTGCTGGCTACAGCAGGTACTTATAGGAAGTTGTTCGATATGCAGTCGTTTACTTAGATGCTAAAAATCGCAATGTTGTAAATGAAAAGAGAGTAGTCTGTAAAAATGTTAATTCGTTAAATGAAAAATTAAACTGATCATGTATAGTTATAGGTTTTTTGTTGTAGTAGGGGTGGTGTTGATGCTGTCTTCCTGTGTCCCGGGAAAACAATTCAACGATTTGGAGAAGAAGTATGAAACGGAAACAGCAGATTTAAAGAAACACAAGCATGAGCTGGAAGTGATTAACAAGGAGTTGAATGCTGATGTGTCCCGAATGGAAAAGCAGAATCAGAATCTGAGTTACCAAAATGAGGAGTTTCAAAAGGATTTACGTAAACTGACCAGCGAGCATGAGCAGTTACATCGGCTGTATAATTCAGTAATGGAAGAATATGAATCAAAATTTTCGGGCAGTGAATCGGAAATGAAAACTTTATTGGAAGATTTACAGAAGGTCAGAGAAGATTTGATTACTCGTGAAGACCGATTGTTTAAACTTGAAAAGGAGTTGTCTGATAAAGAAAGAAATCTTCTGATTGCTGAGCGTGAGCTAGAAGAAAAGACACAAAGGGTGCTTGAACTTCAGCAAATTCTTGACCGACAGGATTCTGCAGTGAACGCACTACGTTCCATGGTGGCTGATGCCTTGTTTGGTTTTGAGAATAAAGGTCTTTCCGTTTATCAAAAGAATGGAAAGGTATACGTATCTATGGAAGATCGTCTTTTATTTAAATCGGGGAGTTACCAGGTTGGAGTAGAAGGAACTTCTGCTTTAAAGAAACTGGCTCAAATTCTTGAAGAAAATGAAGATATTAATGTCTTGATAGAAGGGCATACCGACAATGTGCCTTACAATGGTTCAGGCCAATTAAAAGATAATTGGGATCTGAGTGTGATGCGAGCAACTTCAATCGTGAAAATTATCACCAAGAATTCAAAAGTTGATCCTACACGACTTACTCCTGCTGGTAAAAGTGAGTTCGATCCGATCGATCCCGCCAATACATCTGAGGCCCGCAAGAAAAATCGTCGTACTGAAATTATTCTTACACCGAAGATGGATGAGTTACTCAGAGTGTTGAATAATTAATTTATTTCAGACAATAAGTTATGGATAATGAACTATAACTTATTGTCTGATTCTTTATGAAATTGAACAGGCTGGATAGTCTTTTTTAACTATTTATTCTTTTAGGATTTTCTGATAAGTATGCATTCATGTTTTTCACCTTGAAGTTGCATGATTGATGTTTCATCAATTTTATAAGTTTACTTTTCCTTGCCAGAGGGCAATTAATATATCGATTGGGTTTTCAATTTGTATTTCAATATTCCACACATTCCTCTTTTTTATCAGATTGATTAAAATCTCCTGGATCATCGTTTAGATTATTTTATTTGCCTTGCTATGAAAATAATCAATTCTCCCAATATGAGTATTAAAATCTATTGGATATCTCCTTTTTTTTGTATATATCTATAAGGGGTGTAAGTGATAGTAGGAGAGGTGTATGTGGCTTTTGTTGGGCTATTGTAAGGTGCTTTTTTCTCAAAAGTTATTGTTTTGATGGGGTGAAATCGCAGTTCTGTTACAGCATAGTTGGTGCGAAATTTTTGGCGGACTATTGGTGGGGAGATACTTTTGGTGATATCAAGATTGCAAACAAAAATGAGTGACCAAATAGATGATATTGACATGACCAAAAAGTCCAATTCTGAGGAAGAATTAAATGAAGAGGAATTAAAAATCAGAACTGAACTTGAAAAGGTGATTGAGCAAACAGAAGCAAAAAATGAAGCTCTGAAAAAATTACTTAATTACCCAAATAAGGAAAGGCACCCCAATTATTAACACTAAAATAATGGTTGTATGAAAAGGTTAGTACTAATATTTACAGGAATGATAGTGGCTATAGTGATGGGCTATGCAGCGGATGACTATAAGGTTAGCTATTCTCAGAAGGGAAGTTCTCATGAAGTGGAACTTACAATTAATAATTATAAGGTAAATACTATTCAAATTAAGGGTGAGAGTTTTTCAAAAGTTGAAATCTCGTCAGGAGCACACCTGAAGAAAAAGGGGTGGGCTGAATTACCTGTTCTTCACACGGCATTGCAGATCGCTGATTATAGAGATTATAATATTCAAATTGAAACAGTGGAATATGAGGATGTTCAGCTTGATCATTCAATGGTTCCTTCAAGAGGAGTTATTTATCGTAATGAAGACCCTTCAGTCATTCCGTTTGAAGTAGATCCTGCATCAATGATCAATAAGTGGTACCCTCATGAGGTGGTGAAAAGTACAGATCCTTATATCATTCGTGATGTCAGAGGTACAAGCTTGTACTTTCAGGCTTTCCAATTCAATGCAAAGAAAAATGTACTTCGTGTGCATACAAAGATAAAAGTTAGGTTAGTAGAAAAAAGAGGAATCGCAACGAACCCATTAACAGGTCAGGCTGCTTCCATTACACCTGAAATGGATGCGATTTACAAATCCGTATTTATCAATTATCAACAGGATCGTGATGCATTAACATACGGTCAGTATGGTGATATATTGGTGATTACAACACAAAGCTATGAGACGGCAATTGAGCCTTATATACAATGGAAAAAAGAGAAAGGTTTTTTAGTTAGTAAGGAAGTTGTGGAAGCAGGAACCAATGTCAAAGCCCTGATCCAGCAGAAGTATGACGAAAACAATAATCTGTTTTATGTGGTACTGGTTGGCGATTGGGCTGACATTCGTTCCGATTTAGGAACCAGTGGGAATGCACCAATGGATCCGATGATGGGTTGTGTAGCCGGTAGTGATGAAAAGCAGGATGTTGTGATTGGTCGCTTCTCGGGTATGAATCCTGAGCAAATAACCGTGCAGGTTGATAAAGCGATCGCTTATGAGAAGACAACTCAGGCTAATGGTGATTGGTATAAGAATGCTTTAGGAATTGCCTCGGACGAAGGTGCTGGTAGTGGTGATGACGGTGAAGCTGATTACCAACATATGGATGTTATCTGGAATAATAAACTGGATAATTATACATATGATAACCACACTGCTGCCTATGATCCGGGTGCGAACAGCAACCAGGTGACTACAGCCGTAAACGACGGACTCTCTATAATCAACTATGTTGGTCATGGATCGGACGATAGTTGGGTAACAACTGGATTTAATAATAATGATGTTAATAATCTGGCAAACGGAGATAAATTACCCTTTATTTTATCTGTAGCTTGTGTGAACGGTTCGTTTCATACAGGAGACTGTTTTGCCGAAGCATGGTTGCGCAAGGAAAACGGAGGAGCAGTGGTTATGTTAGCCTCAACTATCAACCAACCATGGACTCCTCCTATGCGCGGTCAGGATTATATGAACGATATTATTCGTGGTGGATACAACTATGATGACTACAACAGTCAGAGTGGTATCAGTACCGACGAACAACGCTCTTTGATTGGTTCGGTAGTATTGAATGGTTCGATACTTATGACCACAGAGTCTAGTGGAAGCGATGACTGGGAAACAGTGAAAACATGGACAATTTTTGGTGATCCTGCTTTGCAGATTCGTACTGATGTGCCAAAGGCATTGACGCTAAGTAATGAAACTGTAATGACTGGAGCGCCTTATTCAACCCAGGTGACTGCGGAAGGTGCCGCTGTTGCAGGTGCAATGGTATGTCTTTCTCAAAATGGAAACTTCTATAGTGGAGTAACTGATGCGAGTGGAAATGTTTCCATTGATCAGGCTTTAACTCCTGGAACCGCCTTGATGGTTGTTACAGCGTATAACGGATTGACAATTTATCAGGAAATTACAGTTGCTTCTGCTGATGGTGCATGGCTAGCAGTAGATAATCATGTGATTGATGATGCTGATGAAAATAATAACCAGGCTGCTGATTCTGATGAAACTTTCTACCTGGATGTTGAAGCATCAAACGTAGGAGCTCAGGATGCGGTTGGAGTAACGGCTCAGTTAAACTGTACCAATCCGTATATAACAGTTCTTGATAATACTCATGATTATGGTGCTGTTTCTGCAAATTCACAAGTGGCAGGTGATAACGCTTTCCAGTTGAAACTGTCTATGAATGTCCCAGATCAGTATCCAATAAATTGTCAGATCGTTTTTACAGATAATAATGAAACATGGAATTCCAATATTCAATTTCTGGCTAATGCTCCTGATTTTGAGTATGGCGTACTTTCAATTGACGATGCAGCCGGAAATGGAAATGGTATCCTTGATCCGGGTGAGACAGTTCAAATCAGTATACCAATCTCTAATGTTGGGCATGCGCTTGCATCCGGGGCAGTTGCAATTACTGAATGTAATGCTGGTGGTATAAGTATCAGTAATACAAATTTTCAAATAGGCGATTTGCAGCCCGGAGCTACCGCGCAAACTGTTTTTACTGTTAGTGCTGATGCTTCAATGGCTGTAGGTACTGCAATTGAGCTCAGTTGTGCGTCAGGTACAGGGGGCTATTCATTTAATCATACATATGAAATTGTTGTTGGGCAAATTCCGATATATACCATGGAAAATGGAAATGTAACGGCTTGTTCAGGCAGATTTACTGATTCAGGAGGTGAAAATGCTAATTATAGTAATGATGAGGATTATGTAATGACATTAAAATCTGCAGGTGACCAAAGTAAGATAAAAGTGAGCTTTACATCATTCCATATTGAAGCAGATTATGACTATTTGTATGTCTATAATGGATCGAATGTAAATGCACCTCAAATACAAGGTAGTCCGTTTACTGGCTCCAACTCTCCTGGTGAACTTATTGCTACAAATGCTGAGGGAGCACTGACTTTTAAGTTTACTTCGGATAATATGGAAGATGAAGCTGGTTGGGTTGCTGAAGTTAGCTGTGAAACAAGTGTTGATGTTGTGCCATTAGATGTGAGTGCGATCAGGGTATACCCAAATCCCGTGAATGATCAATTGTTCATAGAACATTCAAAAAGTGCTCAAATTGATTTGTACTCACTCTACGGCCAACTGATTTTAACGAAAGTTAGCGGAGATAAAATCTCAGCAATAGATGTTAGTGGATTTACATCTGGTTATTATATGGTGCAGATTACCACTGATCAAGAAAAGATATCAAAAAAGATCCTGGTGCAATAATTATCATAGACTGACACCCCCCCTAAAAGGGAGGCCATAGAGTTGGTCTCCCTTCTTCTAGGATTTTATATTGAATCAATACTTAAAATAGATATTTAATTTTTTTGTTTTTTTTCTATGTTATAAACTCAGGGTCGATTGGCTCTGAGTTTTTTTATGGAATTAGGTTGGTGGAGCTATGAATACGCAGAGGCTCGTAGAATCACAAACCTCAAACCTTAGTTTGAAACTATTATATGATAGAAGCGTTTTCCTGATTCAACTTGATTAATCAGGTCTTTATTTATTCTTCTTATACCAAGCCAAAGCAAGTCGGATTTTTGGATGTTCTACGCTTTCGTCCAGGTAATTAAATAAGGGTTGGAGTCGGTTCTCTTCACCTGTAGCCTCGATTGCTTCCAATACTTTATTCAATTCACTATTGGAGATATAATTGAAAATATCAATTTCGAAATTTCTGTCGAATAGATGTGCAATATGAGAATATACTGTTATCTGGTTCATGCGCCTGATATGAGATATTTCTTCCACCGATTTACCTTCTTTCAGTAAATCAAAAGTCTGAAGATGTGTGTTTCCTTTTCTTTTAGCACCTGAAGATGAATTATTATTGACAAAGCTATGGATCAAATCTATAAACTGATCTCCATAAAGTTGAAGCTTTTTCTGTCCGACACCGGTAATGTCGGCCATTTGCTCTTCATTTACCGGACGTTCGCTGGCCATTTCCTTGAGGGTGGCATCACTGAAAACCACATACGGTGGAACATTGTCTTCGCGTGCAATCTGCAGTCGAAGTTTACGTAGTTCTTCAAATAAGCCTTCGTTAACAATCTGGATTTTGGGTTTCTTAGGAGTCGCTGTTTTAGCCTCTTTCTGTTGTTCGTATTCAACGAGTTTCACCATGTGAACCTTCTTGCCATTAAAAAGGACATCATGACTACTTTGAGTTAGCCTCAAATTTTGATGATCGTCGTAGGCGATTTCAATTAAACCCAAATGGAGCATCTGTAATAGATACTGCTGCCAGGCCTGAAAGCTGATGTCCTTTCCTGCTCCAAAGGTTTTAATCTCATGGTAACCATGTTGCAATACATCATGACGTTGTGATCCTCTCAGAACATCAATCAATAGATTTGTTGAAACTCCTTGTTTCATCCGGGCTACAGCAGATAAGGCTTTTTGTGCTAAGACTGTTCCGTCAAAACGTTTGGGTGGATTTTTGCATACATCGCAATTGCCACAATCTTCTTCCGGATTTTCTCCGAAATAATTCAGAAGGATCTTTCTTCTGCAAATCAAGCTGTTGGCGTATTCATGCATGCGCTTCAACTTATCCAATTGTACCTTCTTATTTTCACTTTGAGAAATAATTTTCTCAAGTAACATCACATCAGCATAGGAATAAAATAAGAGTGTATCGGATCGAAGTCCATCGCGTCCGGCCCTACCAATTTCCTGGTAATAATTCTCTACATTTTTCGGTAGATTATAGTGAATTACCCATCGAACATTTGACTTATCGATACCCATACCAAAAGCAATTGTTGAGCAGATTATTGGAATTTCATCACGAATAAATGCTTCCTGAGTTTTTGCACGTTCTTCAGTGCTTAAGCCTGCATGGTAATGAGTGGCTTTGATTCCGTTTTGTACTAATTTTTTGGCAATACTTTCTGTAGTTTTTCTGCTTAGACAGTATATGATCCCCGGTTGATTTGGCCTACGCCGAATAAAATCCTGAATAACACGAAACCTGTCTTTGCCAGGGAGAACCGTTAAGGATAAGTTCGGGCGGTCGAAAGAAGAAATAAAGATTTCCGGATTAACCAATTGTAATTGCTCCAGCATATCTTTTCTTGTAACCTTATCGGCTGTAGCTGTTAATGCTATTACTGGTGTGTTTGGGTATTGCTTTTTTAGAAATGATAATTTGGTGTATTCAGGGCGGAAATCATGTCCCCATTGGGAGATGCAATGAGCTTCATCAACGGCGATCATGCTGACATTCAACTCGCGCATAAAATCAGAGAAGCCATATGACCAAAGCTTTTCAGGAGAAACATAAAGAAGTTTTATTTGCTCACCTACAGCCATCTTTTTGATGTAGTTCTGCTGTTTGTCTGAAAGCGAAGAATTAAGATATGCGGCAGGAATACCATTGGCATTTAGTGAGTCTACCTGGTCTTTCATTAAAGCAATCAATGGAGATAGAACAATTGCAACTCCCGGCATTATTGCTGCCGGGAGTTGAAAAGTGATTGATTTTCCTCCTCCTGTTGGCATCAATACTAAACAGTCTTTTCCTTCAAGAACCTTTAATATTATATCCTTCTGCAATGGTCTGAATTCCTCATAACCATAGTACTTCTTCAGGGACTGATATAGTATTTCGTCTTTGTTGATGATCGTTTCCACTTTGCAAAAATAGCCCTTTCGATGGAGAAAACAGGACAAAAAAAGCCGCCTTGATTACATCAAAGCGGCTTCAATTTATTACTCATTCACCTTAAGGTGTTTGATAGATTTTCGAAGTGTTTCTATATCCGGCGGCTGTATTTGAATACCAGTCGGTGTATGAAGCCCCTGAACTCTCAGCCCATTCTACAAAGTGAAGATAGGCCGTGGATATATCCGCTTTTTCAATTGGATAATTAAACCATACAGGGAAATCAAGTGCCCATGGGTGATTGGCTGATGTCTTATAATAATCGTTGGAAGCTGGAACACTTGCATCTGAATAGGTCCCAAATAAAGCTGTGTTCATCAGATCAGTTGGAACATAATCTAGTAAGTGTAATTCAGAACCACGAGTTTTGTCAATAATCATGAATGGATTCCATGTTGAGATTGAAAAATTAGCAGCAGTGTATGGCCCTCCAGATGGAGTCATTGTTATTGTTAGTTCAATGGGGTTGACATATGCTCGCCATTGTTCTGTGTTCGAGAATCCGTCCATTGAGTTTGAAATATTATCATTTACAACAATAACTGGATTTGTTTGTCCGGATTCCAGTTTAGTCGTTCCATTAATTGTAATGTACCCTTCATTATGGGTGTAACCACTAACAACAAGGTCGGTCATTAATCCACCTACGGCATCTGGAAGTTCAAAGCCAAATCCGTTTTCTAACACAGCACCATTGGCACGAAGGAAGAAGTATCCAAAGATCTCCACTACTTCGTTGGATGCATTGGTGACTGTTTTGAAACGATACCCCATTACCATGTCATTAAAATCATAATCACCGATTCCAGGCCAGAGGTCTTCGAAAACTACAGTTCCCGTATCAGCAGCAGGGTAGAAGTTGTCATATGCACGTGTTGCATCCATTTCATAATCATCGTTTAGGTCGGTTACCCCATCACCATCACTATCCCAACCATTAACAAATAAAGCCCAAGTACTGCCACTGATAGTGCCATCATAGGTGTTTGTCGTTACGTCTTCAATAGAAGATCCGGTTCCTTCATCCATTCTGTAATAAGCTACCAAGCCAGATGAAGATGTACTGATAATTTTATTATAATTGGTGTTGATTTCGGCTGGAGTTCTAACATCACTCCATACACGGAATTCATCCATGTAGCCTCCAAAAGGATTTGCAGTTGTTGATAGTTGAGCATCATCACCAGATAAAGCAGAGGAAGTGGTTGCCGGTATCGTACCTGTGAAAGCAAGTACAATAGGTGTTGTGTTACCATTTATGAAAAGTTTAAGTCTGTCGGCATTAGCCACGCCACTGCCATCATACACAACTGCCCAGTGGAACCATGTGCCAGAGGTCAGGGTGGCAGAATAACCAGCCCATGTTGCATAGCTATCCGATCCGTTTCCAAGGTCTATATATAGCGTGCCACCATTCGTGTATAAAGCGATGTCATTGCTCGCATCGGAAAACTTACTGAATATAATTTCAGTATCAGTGTTTGTTGTCTGATTGGCCCAACCCTCAATGGTAAAAGAAGCAACATTGTTGAGTTGAAAAATATCCCCAAGGTTTACATAATCATTTACTCCGTCAAATGATAAGCAATAGTTGGTTAATTGAGCGCCCTTGAGTTGAGGGAAATTAACGAATACGGATTTGCTATTTAAATCAATAAGTTGATTGTTTACGTACACCTGTTGATGGGTAAAAGGGATACCTACTTTTGTATAATATTCACCCTTTCCATCATGTTTGCCTTTGTGAAAAGTTATGCGCCGATCGGCCGATAAGATTCTGATTTCTTCTGCCTGATTGGAGTTGATAGTGAATTCAACAGTCCTCGACATTTTCCAATCGAAATTTTCTGAAACTTCTATTTCACTCGTCGTTTTTTGAAGTTGTACCGTTTCTGATACTTTAGGTTTTTGGCACCCTGCAACGCATAATCCTATACCTATTACGATAATTATAAATCTTGCCCTCATTTTCCCTAATTTATGTGTTGAATCTTTAAATTTACGATTTAGGGTAGTGGAAATCAAGTTGGTGTGGTGTTTTTTTTCTTCTTGATGTCAAAAGCATTGTTGTACCTGAATCAGGAGGCCTTCTTTTTTTTTGTATAATGAAAATATCACGCATCCTTTTGGGAATATGTTTCATCTTATGAGTAAATTAGTGAGAAATGAGGAAGGTGATTATTGGGATCATGTTATGCATTGGTGTTTTGGCTATAAAATCTTGTCAGAAAGATGAGCAGGCAAATTTGCGGGTCAATCATTACATGAATAGTTGTGTAGGGATCGAACCTCGATTATGTTTTCTGCAACAGGAAAATAATGCAGATTCAGAAAAGTGGGAATATGGATATGAAGAAATTATTGGCTTCGAATATCAATGGGGCTATGTCTATAATTTGAAAGTAAAAGTTACCGATATACCAAATCCTCCTGTTGGATCGGCTGAACAAGAAGTAAGACTTGTGGAGGTTGTTTCAAAAGAGAAGGTGAGTTCAGATGTGACCTTTGAAATTACTTTACGTGATGAGCATATGGGTTCTTATTTTATTGGAAGTCCCGAGCAAGGATTTGAACTATTGATAGGGATTACTATGCAGTTTGATGAGCCTGAGCTAATGGATAGCTTTATGGATCATGTCTATTCAGAGGGAACCATCACAGGTGTTTTTAAACATAAAGATAATTCTACGATCCAACTTGTTGGATTTAAAGAATAAGGTAAATAACGAGTGTTTGTTCGAAGGATTGTTAATGTGTACCAGACGTTACAATCCTTTTTCATTTTTTAATTTTTAATTTTCAATCTGAATTTTGATCTTTGTCAGCGTTCAATATTATAGCAAATGACAAAATCACGACGCTTTTTTGGAATACCTTTGATAATCATCTTTCTTGTATTAATAGCTCTTATTGCTGGAGGAGGATATCATACTTATCAATATACATCCAGCGATCGTTATTGCGCTAGCTGTCATGTGCATCCCCAAGCGACTAAATCCTGGATGAAATCCAAACACTACGGAGATACAATAAGGGCTCATTGTGTTGATTGTCATTTGCCTCCAAACGACGGAGTGAATCATTATACCGAAAAGGTGCGTACCGGGATTCGTGATGTGTTTGCCTATCATTTTGAGGATTCATCTGAATATAACTGGGCTTACAAATCACAATTGGATAAGGCTGTGAATCATACGTATAAGTCTTCTTGTGTTAAGTGTCATGATAATTTGTTTGAAATGGATCAAAGTAAAGAAGCTGATGAGGCTCATTTGTATTATTCATATCATAAGGACGAATTACATTGTATAAATTGTCATATTGATGCCGGACATTTCTCTGAAACTGAACATAAAAAGAATCTGTCATTTTTACATGTAAAGAGTGTGGATACCGTATATGTAGAACCGACTTGCGTTAAAGGCTTTGGAATCTTTACGGAACTTATTCCAGGGACTTCTGTTTCTTTTACAATGCAGCCTATTCCTGGTGGTAATTTCAGAATGGGGACTGAACGCGAAAGTCTATTTTTGGAACAAGACGAATTGCCTATCCGTAATATTCATGTGGACTCCTTTTATATGGGACGTGTTGAAGTAAGTTGGGATGAATATCTGGCTTTCCTTACGACTACTGAGTCAGAAGGTAGAGCGATTCCAGATATAGATAAACCTATTGAAACGGATGCTATTAGCGGAGCCACTCCTCCTTGGGGGGATCCTTCGCAGGGTTGGGGTATGGGGCAAAGGCCTGCTATTACAATGACTCATCATGCAGCACAAGTTTATTGTATGTGGCTTTCTCAGAAAACCGGGAAAAAGTATCGTTTGCCTACAGAAGCTGAGTGGGAATATGCATGCCGTGCTGGTTCTCAATCCGATTATTTTTTTGAGGCTGATGCTAAAATGAGTCAGGAGAAGAAAGGTATTAGAAGTTGGTTTTCCAATCAACAGAGTGATAGTATTCGTCGATATGTTATTTATGAAAGGAACAGTAGTAATATGACTCATGAACCTTTTTCTGTTGAATCAAATAGCTTTGGTTTAGTCAATATGTTGGGGAATGTGAAGGAATTCTGTTCGGACTATTACCATCCCCAAGCGTATTCACGTACTGCTGATAATATTGAGAATCCAACGGGGCCACAACATGGAACGGAATATGTGATACGAGGAGGATCCTTCTCAAGTAGTTTTGACCAAGTACGGTGTGCTTCACGGGAACAGACTCATCATGATATCTGGTTGAAGACCGATCCCCAGATTCCAAAGAGTATTTGGTGGTATTCCGATTGCAATGATGTGGGTTTTAGGGTTGTTTGTGAGTATAATAAAGACTCTGGTAAAGGAGGTGACGATGAGTAATTCAAAAAAGAAAGGAATGGATCGCAGGCGTTTTATACAAAATGCCACACTCGGGGCTATCGGTGTTGCAGGGACTTTAGGTGTTTTGAAATCATGTTCTTCGAAAAATGCAAAACAAAAGCTGCCTCCAATGCTTGAAAGTGCTCCTGATGGTAGACTACTCAAAGCAGGAGTTGTTGGTTGTGGAGGAAGAGGCACAGGTGCAGCAATTAATTTTCTGAATTCAGGAAATGATACTCACATCACAGCTTTGGCTGATGTGTTTCAGGAACGGATAGATGCTTGTCGTACTCATTTGGAAAATGAAAAAGGAATTCAGATCGAGGATGAAAATTGTTTTGTTGGGTTTAATGGTTTTAGAAAGTTATTGGAAACCGATGTTGATGTAATAATACTTGCAACTCCTCCTCATTTCCGACCCGAGCATTTCGAAGCCTGTGTACAGGCTCATAAACATGTTTTTATGGAAAAACCCATCGCAGTAGATCCTGTGGGGGTACGCAAAGTAATGATTGCCGGGAAGAAGGCTGAGACACTTGGATTAACGATCGTCGCAGGAACCGTGAAGCGTCATCAGAAAGATTTTATTGAAGTTTATAATCGTGTTACTGAAGGTGCAATTGGGGAAATTGTATCAGCTAATTGCTACTATAATGTTGGTAAGATATGGAGTCGAAAGCCTCGTGCTGAATGGAGTGAGATGGAATCTATGCTCAGGAACTGGGTGAATTGGTGTTGGCTTTCTGGTGATCATATTGTAGAACAACATGTCCATAACCTGGATGTCGCCAATTGGTTTATTGGAAAGCACCCCAAAAAGGCTTTAGGTTTTGGTGCCCGGCATCGGAGAGAAACCGGTGATCAATATGATTCATTCAGCGTTGATTTTGTTTATGATAATGACGTGCATGTTCATAGTATGAGTCGACAGATAAATGGCTGTTCTAATTTTGTGGGTGATATTATCCGGGGTACAAAAGGTTATGTAAATCCTGAAAACACCATTTATTATCCAGATGGGTCAATTAGATATCGTTATGATTACCCACAAGATGAGAATGGCGTGAAATTACGTAGTATGCTAATGCACGCCTATGATCAGGAGCACGTAGATTTGGTTACCTCCATCAGACAAAACCTGGGGTTCAATGAGTCTCAAAATGTTGCAGAATCTACTATGACTGGAATTATGGGGCGTATTTCTGCGTATACTGGTAAGGAAGTTACCTGGGATGAGATGATGAATTCCGATCTGTTTTTGGGGCCAAAGCATTATGCATTTGGACCGGTTAGTATTCCAAAGGAAATACCTGTTCCTGGAAATATTTGACATTTACTTTGACCTCTGAGAGTATAGATCCTAAATCTGCAACGGCATGTGAAGTTCTTATTATCTGGCCTGAAGGGGTGAGTCATTTTGTGTATGAGGAGATATGTGGTAGCTTTTTCAAGAGGGAAGGAAAATTTCTCTTATTTTACATAAATAAACACTGTTTTTTTGAACGAGTTCCACGTTTTCGGATAATTCTTTTACTCAATAACTTTCAGGTTCTAAATTTTCTTTGAATCTTTGCAGGTGATTTGTTGAAAATGAAGAATTTTATGTGGCAGAAGGAGATTACCAATGATGAGATCAATGAACTCAAATTGAAAAAATATGAGGGTGAGATTGTTCTTATTGAAGAGGAAATGGGATTTCGGGAAGCAATTGAAGAAATTTCAAGTGAAAGTATAATTGGGATTGATACCGAAACTCGCCCGTCTTTTCGTAAAGGAGTTAAATATCCTGTTGCGCTGATTCAGATAGCTACACGTAACAAAGTATACTTGTTTCGTATAAATAAAGCGGGTTTTAACAAAAAACTGGTTAAAATTCTTGAAGATCCGGATACTGTTAAAGTCGGGATAGCTGTTCATCACGACCTGGATGAGTTAAAAGAATTTCAGCCTTTCGAGGCCGAGAATGTCGTTGACCTTAATACCTATTGCCAGGAAATGGGATTTATCAGTATTGGATTGAAAAAGCTCACCGCTTTGATCTTGGGTTTTAGAGTTAGTAAACGCCAGCGAGTTTCCAATTGGGAAGCTGAATCCTTGAGCCCGGCACAAGTGAACTATGCTGCCACCGATGCCTGGGTCTGCCGTGAAATATTTCTTGTACTTAACGCTATTGGTAACTAATACCTTTTCTTACTTCTTCCATTGAATAAAGTGAAGTAGGTAGTTTTCTTGTTTATAGCTTTTCAGCATCTGTTGACGTGTTCGTTCAGCCTCTTCATAAGATTCATAACCTTTTGAGAAATGAGCTTCTTTAATGCGAGCCCATCGGTCGTTTTTCATAATTAGTTGATCATAATACTTCATGCCCTTTTTGTAAGGTGTTCGCATCTTGAAAACTTCGCTGTAATATACATGGTAGTCATTCACAGGATATGAACTGTCTGGTCGGCAGAAGCATGATGATGTAAGAAAGAAGTAGTTATCCTTCATGCGGTCTTGTGGCAATGTAACCTCAGTCCAAATACTTTTGCGATGCCTTTCTTCTTCACGGGCGATAGCAAAACCATCATTTCTATATACCTTGGTAAAGAATTTGTATTCGATGGTCAACCCGGCGATGAAAAGGTCCAGGTCACCATCATTGTCAAAATCAGCCCACTTTCCATCGCTATAATATACATCTACCAGATCAGCGTTGATGTTTGTGAAACCTTTATCGCGATCATTTCTATAAATAACAGAATGTATGGTGTTATTGTATCCTTCACCGGTCATTAAAATGTCTAAATCTCCATCATGATCATAATCCCCCCAATCGACAGAACCTGATCGGAGACCATCTATATTGGCATGTTTGTTTATGAAGTTACTGTTACCCAGATTGCGATAAACGCGTGCAATAATTGTGTTGTCATTCGTTTCGCCTGATAAGACTATATCCAATGCTCCATCATGGTCGTAATCGCCCCAATTGGCATCAGCAAGCTTTACTCCGGTTAGAGGAGCCAGTATGTCCTCAAAATAACTCTTACCCTGGTTGCGGTATACCCGGGTGATCGCTTTACCTGTACTGCTTTCACCACATACAAGTAGGTCCAGGTCTCCATCTATATCGTAATCACCCCAATCCAGAGATCCGTCTCTTAATCCGATAATCTCAGCATTAATATCTTTAAAAACATTATTCTCATGATTGCGGTAAATTTTGGTTACTAACTGACCACTGGCAATTTCTCCGCTAAGAGCAATGTCTTGATTTCCGTCTCGGTCGTAATCTCCGAAACACACATACCCTTTCTTCACTCCAATGAAAGGGATATTCATTCGAGTGAAACTGTAATTCCTGTTATTCCGGTATAGTATTGTTGTTGGATTTCCTGCTTTATCTTCTCCTGCAATGATAAAATCAACATCTCCATCATTATCATAATCACTAACATCTGTTGCTGAATACCCCAAGTCGACGATTCCCGAAACCATCGCTTTAAAATTATCTTTGCGGTCGAGGTTGTTATAAATACGTGATTCTTTGCCCATTTTCGGGCTGGAGTAGCGTTCTCCGCTAAGGAGTAAGTCCAGATCGCCATCATCATCAATATCCAGCCATGAACCGCTACAGTTCATCACTGCGTTGAAGTCAGATTTAATTTCATTGAAATGCTGACTATTTGAATGTATAGAAAGTGTAAGAGCAATCAGAGTTGCGTAGAATAGTCTGTGTTTATAATTGAAAAGCTTCATATGTAAAGTCTTTTATCTAAGCAATAATACAAATTTTTTTATTCATTATAAAGCAGCCCTTTTGATGAGGTGCTTGTAGTGCAGTTGCCTGGAAAAAAATATTTATAAAAAAAAGAATTCCCCGTAATAAACGGGGAGTAGTAGAAGCTGACATGTCTTTAATTTTCAAATGATTCAATTAGTTTGGGGAATTTCTGCATAACCCATTCATGGAGTTCGCTTACTTCATCCCGAGAGAGAAATCGTGGAGCTTTTTTTAACTCCTTTAAGAAAAGTTCCCTGTTGAAACTTACTTTTTCAAGAATAGTCTTGGTGTACTCAAGCATGTTTAAAATTATTATTTCTGATATGAACAAAGCTTATAACAAATGTACGCACTTTTATTTTTTTATGTTGGTTTTTTTTGATTTCAATATTCATACTCTTTAAGTATTATCGTTTCTCAGCCTGAGATTATCATTGCCTCATATAGGAGGACAGAGTTTATTCTAAATACCATAATTGTGTTCTGTTTTAAGCAATCACCTTTGTGTAGCGTGTTGTTACATAGTTGTATATAAGCAAATGCAATATTGGGGCTTACACTTAGTTTATGATTGAGAGTGATGCGTTAGTAGTAGTTAAAGAGTGTGTTGTGAGGTTGATTAAGTGATATAGTAATATAGGCATACGTGAATACCGAAAAAAGATTATATTTACACCCACTTAAACATCTAGATATAAGAATAAGTAACCTGAATAGAGTTAATCCTAATTACAATAAAGATCAGACTTTATGATACAGAAAGTGTTAGTAGCTAATAGGGGTGAGATTGCCCTGCGTGTCATGCGCTCATGCCGGGAGGTTGGAGTTCGCTCTGTTGCCGTCTTTTCAGATGCGGACCGAAAATCAGCGCATGTACGTTATGCTGATGAAGCAGTTCATATTGGCCCTTCCCCTAGTAATGAAAGCTACCTTGTAATTGATAAAATTATGGCTGCAGCAAAACAATCTGGAGCCGATGCCATCCATCCCGGATATGGTTTCTTGTCTGAAAATGCAACCTTTGCTGAACGCTGTGAGAAAGAAGGACTCATTTTTATTGGGCCTTCTGCTGCTGCAATTCTTGAAATGGGTGACAAAATTACTGCCCGAAAAAAAATGATTGCAGCAGGGGTGCCGGTTGTACCTGGAACTAGTGAACCAGTGCGTGATGAACAAGAGGCTCTTGTTACGATTCGCGAAATCGGACTTCCTGTAATGATTAAAGCTTCGGCTGGAGGTGGAGGAAAAGGGATGCGATTGGTAAAAGAGGAAAATCTTGTAGTGGAGGCTTTGCGTGCAGCTCGATCAGAGGCTATGACGGCTTTTGGTGATGACTCGGTATATGTTGAGAAATATATTGAATCACCTCATCATATTGAGTTTCAGATATTGGCGGATAAAGTTGGGAACACCATTCATTTGTTTGAAAGGGAGTGTTCTGTACAAAGACGTCATCAAAAAGTGGTTGAAGAAACGCCTTCTCCAATTATGACTCCGGAGATTAGGGAGGAAATGGGAAGACATGCCGTGGATGCAGCTAAAGCGGTTAATTACCATGGAGCCGGAACGATTGAGTTTATTGTAGATGATAATTTGAATTATTATTTCCTTGAAATGAATACCCGTCTGCAGGTGGAACACCCGATTACCGAACGTGTTGTAGGTATCGATTTAGTTAAGGAGCAAATTCGTATTGCCAACGGCCAGGAAATTTCAAGAAGGCAAGATGAACTTCGTCAAAATGGGCACGCCATTGAATGTAGGATTTATGCAGAAGACCCTGATAATAATTTTATGCCTAGCCCTGGATTATTGAAGCATATTACCGAACCAATGGGAACCGGTATCCGTGTGGATGGCTATGTACATGAAGGATATGAAATACCATTGTATTATGATCCGATGATTTCGAAACTCATTGCCTGGGGAAAGGATAGGGAAGAAGCAATTGCCCGGATGAAAAGAGCATTGTATGAATACAAAATAACCGGAATTAAAACTTCAATACGCTTTCTTGAAAGAATTATGGAAGTGCCAGATTTTGTTGAAGGTAACTATAATACACATTTTGTTGAAGATAATTTTGATTATTTGATTTCGAAGGATCGTTGTGATGGCGTGTGTGAAGATTTAGCGCTAATTGCCGCTTTTCTTGATTATCAAGAGAAACTGGATAAAGACCGATCATTGCGAATTGGTTCTGAATCACGAAGCGAATGGAGAGCTTGTGGTAGGAAAAGAAATGTTGGTAATCGTTTGTAACAACTTAAATTGAGTATTATGTCATTAGAACTTCAAATAAATGATCGTATTGCACACCTTAAGTTGATTAGCAGAATTGGTAATCAGGTTAAGATTGATGTGGACGGAAGAGTATATGAGCTGGATCTGACAGCTGTTGGCGATGGATTGTATTCTGTGATCTATAAAGGGAAATCCTATAATATGGAGCTGATCGATGGGTCGCACGCGAAATCCTATTATGTAAACACATTTGCTAATTCTTATGAGGTTGATATTATCGATGCTGAGGCCCGTTATCAAAAAAGCCGTAAAGGGCATGAGGATAATGAGGATAGTGTGATCTCTTCACCAATGCCTGGTAAAGTAGTGAAAATCCCTGTGGAAATTGGACAGGAGCTCGAAGCTGGCTCCACGGTAATTATTGTTTCGGCAATGAAGATGGAGAGTGAATATAAAGTGAAACAGGATCGTATTGTTAAAGAAATCCTGGTCAGAGAAGGTGATACCATCGCCGGAAATCAACCTTTAGTTATTGTCGAATAATAGCATCCTAATTTAAAACCGTATAGTATGTCATCATTAAAAGATAAAATAAAACAACTTGAAGAAAAGCACCAGTTGGCCGAACTTGGAGGGGGACAAGAGCGGATTGATAAAATTCACAAATCCGGAAGATTAACCGCTCGCGAGCGAATTGACCTGTTTCTGGATGTCGGTACTTTTGTGGAGCTGGATAAATTCATGACCCATCGAAGTAATGAGTTCGGTATGGCTGAGCAGAAGATTCTTGGTGATGGTGTTGTGAGTGGTTATGGTAAAGTCGATGGACGCCTGACTTATGTTTTTGCTCAGGATTTTAGTGTTTTTGGTGGTTCGTTGAGTCGTGCTAATGCCGATAAGATTGTGAAAGTTATGAAGTTGGCTACCAAAATGGGTGCGCCTGTAATCGGACTTAATGATTCAGGAGGGGCTCGTATACAGGAAGGAGTAGAAAGTCTCGGTGGTTATGCCGATATTTTCTATCTAAATACGCGTGCTTCTGGTGTGATTCCTCAAATATCAGCCATTCTTGGCCCATGTGCTGGCGGTGCTGTCTATTCTCCTGCTATCACCGACTTTATATTCATGGTAAAGGATACCAGTTATATGTTCCTAACAGGGCCTGAAGTAATCAAGACGGTTACGCATGAAGATGTGACTAAGGAAGAACTAGGCGGAGCTATGACGCATAATTCTAAAAGTGGTGTGGCACATATGATGGCCGATAATGATGAGCAGGTCCTGATGATGATTCGCGAACTCCTGAGTTATCTGCCTTCCAATAATCTGGAAGATCCTCCAATAAAACCATGTACTGATAGTATAGATCGTGAGGATCGTGCATTGGATGACTTGGTTCCTGCTGATCCAAACAAACCTTATGATATAAAGGAGCTGATTACATCTGTTGTGGATGATCATAACTTCTTTGAGATTATGCCGCATTATGCGCAAAACCTGGTTATTGGTTACGCTCGTATGGGGGGGAGGCCGATAGGTGTTGTTGCTAATCAACCTGCTCACCTTGCCGGTGTTCTTGATATAAACTCTTCAGTTAAAGGTGCTCGCTTTGTTCGTTTTTGTGATGCCTTTAATATTCCATTGGTTGTTTTGGAAGATGTTCCCGGATTTCTGCCAGGTACTACCCAGGAGTTTGGAGGGATTATTAAACATGGAGCTAAGTTACTATATGCCTTTGCTGAAGCTACTGTTCCAAAGATTACATTGGTTACCCGTAAAGCTTACGGTGGAGCTTATTGTGTGATGGCTTCCAAGCATATTGGCGCGGATATGAACATCGCTTATCCTACTGCTGAGGTTGCTGTAATGGGGCCTGAAGGTGCTGTGAAAGTTTTGTATCGTAATTTGTCGGAAGAAGAACAAGCTGCAAAAGTTGAAGAGTACAAAGAACGTTTTGCCAGCCCATATAAAGCTTCAGAACTGGGTTATATTGATGAAATTATTTATCCGCACGAAACCCGTAAAAAATTAATCGAAGCGCTGGAAATGGCACAAAACAAGAGTGAGTCAAATCCGCCAAAAAAGCATGGTAATATTCCGCTTTAAAATAGTATTATAGATGGGGAAAAGAAAGGGAGGCTGGTTAGGCCTCCCTCTTCGTGTTTACTGCTTTTTTCTAGTGATGGATCACTAACTTTTGACAGCTTTTGTAATTATGGTTAGTAATAAGGTTTACGAAATAAATTCCATTGGGTAAGGTCGATATATCGATGTGCTCTTGCTTTAAGTCTTCACTGTTGATTGTCATCAAGACCTTTCCACTTAGATCAGAAATACTGATTTCTTTTAATGGCTGGTTCGATTCAACAGTGAAATGATTTTCTGCCGGATTTGGAAAGTAAGTAATTTTAGGTGCTTTCGTGAGGTTGATATTCTCGGTTATAGCAATCAGAACAACTTCAACGAGATAGTAATCGTCATCAAAGACGTATATTTCCTCATAGTATGAATGGTGTCCATCTGCCTGAACGCTTAGTTCCAGAGGGCTGCATAATTCAATTTGATCCCAGGGGGCTATATAGGTTGAATCATTACATGAATTATAGATTTCCATATGCAGATTTGTTAGCGGAAGCCCGGTATCTGAATATGCATCAACTATAATATGTACAGACATGTCTTTGCCAATTTCTTCGCTAAAGATAGCTTCTGAACAAACATTGGAATAGTTTGCTACAAGTGCATATCGATAATATCCTTGCTCCAAATCCGACCAGGTAGAATCATTATATTCTGTTTCCACAACTGTTGTTAATGAATCCCATGATTCAGGGTTGTTTTCCATGCCTGAAGGCAACCGGAATACGCTGTAATTTTCAGGGTTATCATCTGATGGTGCATCCCAGTTTATGAGTGCGCAAATATCAGACTCATCAATTTCAACTGTAAGATTTTCTACAGGAGAAATTCCGATTAACATGATTTCATATACGAAATAATCATCGCTGGCAATGATTTCACCCAAATATGGATAATGTCCATCAGCCTGAATCGATAACTGGTATGAGCCACAGGTCTCCAAGCCAAATGATGGATCAGTGAAGATATAAGTAGTGTCGTTACAAGGATCGTACATTTCTGCAACGAAATTTGTAAATGGTTCGTCAGTGCTTGAATAAACTTCAACTAAAACCGGGATGTAGTTTAATGTAGCAACAATACTTTCTGGCATTGTTTCACCCAGGTTGGGAACATCTCCAAAATTAACTGTATCAGGAGTGTGGTTTAATCCATCTTCATATTGTTGGGTGAATGCAAATATTGCAGATATTAGAAGAGATATAGTGAGTATAATTGTTTTCATAGTGTTTGGGTTTCTAGTTGATTAAATGTATGTGCGGTGCTTTATTGTAGTATGTAGACAGTTTAAAAAGCACTTACCCTTATTGCGTGATCGAAAAAGCAATGATAAATTGTGTTTCTGTAGCGGTTGGAGACCAGAGAATGAAAATTCGGGAAAGCTATGAGTCTAACTCAGCCTGAAATACTGGGATTTACAAAAAAAAATGAGGCATTTCTTATGCCTCATTTTTATATTATCAACGATATATAATTTTCTGTTATGATAAATGGCTTAATAAACTTCAGTATCAATACCAGCATCATTCACCATTTTAGCAATACGGTTCAGTTCTTCACGAGGCAGTTTTTCAAGATCTTGTTCTGGTGTTTCTCGTTCAATGGAATAGATCATTACGTATTTAGGGTTAATTTCCTTAATGTACTTCAGCCATTGTTCCAATTCTTCCGGAGTAGTATTGTCAACAATTTTACCATCATGTTGTCCTTTTAAGAATAAAGATTGAACAATCAGATTGCCTTTAAAGGATTTAAGTTCATCGATAATGGTCTTCATGCTCAGATTACCCATTGGCTTGTTGATGAGTTGATAGGTTTGCTCAAATCCGGCATCCAATTTTAGAACATTATTCTCTATCTTTTGCAGGGTATGGTAGATCTCAGGTTTATGCAAAAGAGTCGCATTCGATAATACTGTGATTTGCGCATTAGGGAAATATTTATCACGCATTTCAATAGTATCATCAATAACCCCTGCGAATTCCGGATGAATTGTAGGTTCTCCGTTCCCAGCATAGGTGATGTTGTCAGGAATGACTCCCTGTTCAAGTAACTCAGCAAATTTAACATCCATGCGCTCACGGATATCCTTACGGCTACTTAATTTCACTTTTTCAGAATCCTGATCATGTGTCCAGCCACATTCGCAATAAATACAATTAAATGTGCAGTACTTATAAGTTGTAGGAAGAAGGTTTATTCCTAAAGAAACACCAAATCTCCTACTCTTAACTGGTCCGAAAACAATATCATCAAATAAAATCGCCATCCTTCGAAAAAATTTGTGCAAATGTAGTTATTTCGATTCAAGATGCAAGATTCTGGATTATAGATAAGGTAGCCTTTTATGCTTTATTTTTTTGCATGGTGAACTGTCTTTGAAGTTGGAAGCTTGTGGCAAGGAATTAATCTCGATATATCTCAAACCTTTAATATTTGCATGTGTTTATATTTTATTTACATTTGGTGACCGTAATATGAAGCAAATCGATCGTATCAAAGCTCCCATAGATGAGCACATCCGGAAGTTCGAATCAACCTTTTCATCATCGATGAAGAGTGCTATTCCTTTGTTGAATACCATTACTAAGTTTATTGTTAAGCGTAAAGGGAAGCAGATGAGACCCATGTTTGTGTTTTTATCTGCTGGGTTGATTGGTGCAATCAATGATAAAGCATACCATGCGGCTGCTTTAATCGAACTACTTCATACAGCAACTTTGATTCATGACGATGTGGTGGATGATTCGTATAAACGAAGAGGATTCTTTTCTCTGAATGCCCTTTGGAAGAATAAGATTGCTGTTTTAGTGGGAGATTATTTGTTATCGAAGGGTTTGTTGCTGGCACTGGAAAATAAGGAATATGATCTTTTGGAAATTGTTTCTACTGCCACTCAGGAAATGAGTGAAGGTGAGCTCTTGCAAATAGAGAAGGCTCGTCGTCTTGATATTTCTGAAGAGGTTTATTTTGAGATTATCCGAAAGAAAACAGCGTCCTTAATCGCATCTTGTTGTGCCGCAGGATCTGCCGCTATTAGTGATGATAAGGATATCGTTAATAAGATGCATCAGTTTGGTGAGTATGTGGGTATTGCTTTCCAGATAAAGGATGATTTGTTTGATTATCAAAAAAATCTGGATACCGGTAAACCTAGTGGCGCCGATATTAAGGAGCAAAAGATGACACTCCCTCTCATATATATTCTGAACCACTCAGATGCTAAGCAAAAACGCTGGATAATTAATACCGTAAAACGGCATAATACCAACCAGGAGCGTGTGATGAAACTGATTAAAAAGGTGTATGATGAAGGTGGAATTGACTATGCAATCCGAAGTATGTACGACTATCGGAATAAAGCTCTTGATATCCTCGATACACTTCCTGATAATGAGTATAGAAATTCACTCAGAGAGTTGGTGATTTATACTACAGAACGTAAGAAATAGTTTTTATTTGTACCCTGAATTCTACTTAGAAAAGGTTTTAATTGGTATTACCCATAAAGCTCAAAAAGACTATTCTCGATTATATCATTTTTAGATAAAAAAACTTATTGCAGTAAATTGTATTGACTTAATTTGTTGTGTGGGCAATATTGTAGTAGCTGTCCCGTTTTAGATGATATAATCCAAATCAATCAATATGAAATTAAAGTTTTTTATAGTCACAGTACTGTTCGTAATCCTTTTTACAGGGTGTAAAAAAAATGAAGAATATTCAAATTATTCTCTTATAACTGGTGATGAATGGTCATTAGTTTCTATCCAGAAAGATGGTCAGGATGTTGATCAGGAATGTGAAATGGGTAAATTAACGTTCCTTGATAAGGAATTCAAATTCACTTATGCCGAGAGTTCTTGTTGTGATGAAATCGAGGTAGTTAAAGCAGAATGGGAGTTTTTCCAGGATGGGAATTCCATCAAACTTGAATACTCACTAAAAGAGGATGAGATGCAAAGGTCAGATTTAATCCGTCGATGGAATATAATAGAGATTTCAGAGAATGTTCTTGTATTAGAAGAAGAGGATGAATCTCTTACCTTAACCTATGAACGATAGTTTTTAACTTGAATTTTTTATTAAGAAACGAAAAGGTACGCTCTGAAGTGCTTTTTCGTTTTTTTTTTATTAGATGTGATTTCTCGGGTATTCTTTATACTAATCTAAAAGTTCTAACATTTGAAACTGTAAGAATATGCTTAAGGTTTCCAGAGAGTGGATTAAGAAGAACAAGAGTTCTGTTATCACAACTATTGTTGTCGCAGGACTGATGTTGTCAATCTTACTGGTTTTTGAATATCTTGATTTTGGGATAAGTAATCAGCAAAGTGAAATAACGGATAAATCAATACTTATTGCCGGGGCTGTGGTGATGATTTTTCTGAGCCTGGCGGTTCATGAACTCGGACATTTAATTACAGGATTAGTACAGGGCTTCAAATTTCACTTGTATGTAGTCGGTTTTCTGGGGATAAAGCGAGATGATAATGACCGGATTAAAGTGTATCTGAATACTGATTTTAATTATTTCGGGGGGATAGCTGCAACATTACCGATAGGCAAGCATCCTGATAATGTGAAAAAATTCGCGAACCTCGTTATTGCAGGTCCCCTGGCTTCTTTGCTTTTTGCTATGCTTTGCGGGTTGCTTAGTTTTCTATCCACTTCTCTGTGGCATTCATTCTGGCAAGTTGGAAGTTTAATCTCATTGATGACTTTTCTTGCAACTACCTTGCCCGGCAAAACAGGAGTGTTTTTTTCAGACAGGAAAAGATATCAACGCCTCAGAAGTGTAGGGAAGGACAGAGAGGTGGAAATGGCTTTGATGAATATTATAGGGATTCAAAGCCGGGATGACTCCCTTAAAAACATAGATCTGACCGATGTTGAAATTGTGAAATTGGATGAGACTCCATTTTTGAGATTTATAGGGGAGTATTATGAGATGCTATATCTGCTCGAAGTGCATCCAGATCTTGAAGAAGATCACATAGCTAAGTTTAATCTGATTTCTCAAGATCTGCCTACATCAATGGTGAAATTGTTTAAGAAGGATTTGGAATCAGAGCTGCTGAAATCAAAGCAAAGCCATTGATTTTTTATTTTTGGACTTAAGGTATTATATTTGAAACTGTTCATAGGGGCCTTGTCCCTGTATCTTTGTTCTTAAGCGCTCTATTATGTCAAAATTGCTGTTTTTTGGTGTTATCTTATTTTCTTGTATTTCATGTATGGATAATTTTTGTGGATGCAAGAACTCAGTATCTGATGTTGTAATTACAAAATATAATGTTGAAGGAAGCATCCGGGCTGTTGAGGTACTTAATGATTCTGTGATGTGGTATGCCGGCTCTGATGGACAGTATGGTTATACAGAAGATGGGGGCTTGACTTGGTGCAGAGATTCAATCAAGTACAATAATGTGAAGCCTGAATTTAGATCCATAGCCATAACTGATAAGGTTGTGTGTTTATTGAGTGTTGGTTCACCTGCATTACTTTTTAAATCGGTTGATAAAGGTTTGTCTTGGGATATAGTATACAAAGAGGTTCATCCGTCTTGTTTCTATAATTCAATGGCTTTTTGGGATGATAATGATGGAATTGCCGTTGGAGATCCTGTTGATAGCTGTCTTTCTGTGATTGTTACAAATGATGGAGGGAATTCATGGAAGAAATTGCCGTGTGATTTGCTGCCATCCACATTCGACGGGGAAGCTGGTTTTGCAGCCAGTAATACTTGTATAGATGTGTTTGATGATCATGCATGGTTAGTTAGTGGAGGTGAAAAGGCACGTGTTTTTCGCACGAGTGATCGCGGGAAATCGTGGCAGGTTTTTAATACTCCGATTATACAAGGAAGTCAGATGACTGGGATTTTTTCCGTTGATTTTTATGATGAAAATAATGGGGTCATTTTTGGTGGCGATTGGGATAATCAAAGTCATAATACACAATGTAAAGCCGTAACCAATGATGGGGGAGTGAGTTGGCACTTGATTAATGATAGAAAAGATCCTGGGTTCAGATCCTGTGTGCAGTTTATTCCTGTTTCCGATGGTCAGAAGATACTGGCAGTAGGGATGCCTGGGATTTCCTATTCTGATGATGCCGGAGCAAATTGGATTTCTGTTAGTAATGATAGCTACTATACAATCAGAATATCTGAATCTGGTAGAGTCGCCTGGCTGGCTGGTGGAGATGTGGTTGCCAAAATGGAATGGTAACAAAATGTAACTTATTAATGGGGTATGATATCGCATGGAGTGACCAAAAGTTTATACACGCTGGATCTTTTAAGGTCTGCATTATAGAATGATGTTTGTTGCTGGGAGATAAAACAAGTAATTGTCTGGCCTCAAAATACTGGTGGAGCCAATCAATGAAAGATCCTGGATACAAAATGATAATGATTCCTTTGCTTAATTGAATTCTTCACTATCTTTATTCCAAATCAATCGAGGTCTTATGAATCCAACATTGTACAGGTATATTCAGAAATCTGTTAGTCGACAGCAGAGGATTAGGGGCGAGCAATTTAGTCCCGAACAGTTTGAGAAGGAAGTGAAGATTAAAGAGGTGGAAGTATTACACTTGTTTAAGGAAATATTCTTTGTTTTGATAGGGGTTGCTTCAGCAGGTTTTGGGTTAAAAGGATTCTTACTCCCAAATTCATTTATTGATGGGGGAGTGACTGGAATCTCACTGATAACAGCCGAAATAACTCAGATTCCGTTTTCTGTTCTTCTGGTTTTAATTAATTTGCCATTTTTGGCTCTTGGCTTTAGGAGTATTAGTAAACAGTTTGCCCTGAGAAGTGTAGTAGCTATTGTGTTGTTGGCATTGGCTGTTCATTATATCAATTATCCAATTATTACTTCTGATAAGCTTCTGATCGCTGTTTTTGGTGGTTTTTTCCTTGGGGCCGGGATTGGTTTAGCAATTCGAGGTGGTGCTGTTCTGGATGGTACTGAAGTGCTGGCTGTATTTGTTGGCCGAAAGACGAGTCTGACTATTGGTGATGTAATTCTGATATTTAATGTGATCATTTTTGCCTTCGGAGCGTATGTTTTCTCCGTGGAAGTAGCCCTCTATGCAATGCTGACCTATCTGGCAGCATCTAAAACTGTGGATTTTGTGGTTGATGGCGTAGAGGAATATATTGGTGTTACCATAATATCAGAATTTAGTGAGGAAATTCGTTTAGCTATTATTGAGAACCTTGGGCGGGGCTGTACTCTGTATGCAGGTAAAAAGGGATTCGCTAAAAGAGGTGAAAGCCTTAAAGAAACGGATATAGTGTATTCTTTAATTACCCGACTGGAGCTGTCCAAGCTGCAAACCGAAATTGATAAAATAGACCCTCAGGCATTCATTGTTATGCATATGGTGAAAGATGCCCGCGGTGGTATGATTAAAAAAAGGCCTTTAAAACATTAAACTATTTAGCTTTTCGTAGGGTAAATGAAAAGGTTGTTCCCTCGCCATAATTACTTCGAACATTAATGGTCTCGCCATGGGCTTCTATTATATGCTTAACAATGGCCAGTCCAAGGCCTGAACCACCCTCGTCACGACTGCGCCCCTTGTCGGTGCGGTAAAAGCGTTCAAAAATTCGGGGGAGATTATCCTGACTTATACCTCGCCCGTTATCACTTACTTCGATTAGGTAGTGTTCGTCCATATCGAAAAAATCGACTTTTGTAAAACGTTCTCCGTTTTTATCGCCCATATACTTTATTGCATTTTCCACCAGGTTGGTAAGAACCTGACTAATTCGTTCCCTGTCGGCACTAACCGTGAAAGATGATTCTTCCGCAGGAAGTAGGAGTTTTACATTTTGTTTTTTTGCCTTCATTTCAAGGAAATCGAAAATTTCCATTGTTAATGTGACAATATCAAAATTCTCATGCTCAATTTTAAGATCTCCTGATTCAAGTCTGGTTATAGCATCCAGATCTTCCAGAATGGTTATCATGCGTGATATACTTGATTCGGTTCGAAGAAGATAATCCTTGTTTATGTTTGGATCATCTAAGCCTCCATCAAGCAAGGTGAGAATATAGCCTTGAATATTAAAGATCGGGCTTTTTAACTCATGAGCCACATTACCTACAAACTCTCGTCGGTAGGCTTCCATTTTTTTGAGCTCCTCAATTTGATCTTCGGTTTCTTTTCCCCATTCCATCACGTCGGCTTCCACCTTTTTTATGGTGTCGGTATTGATGGCCAGGTGAGGGTCGCCCTTTTTTGACTTTATCCGACGTATGGATTTGTATATTAACCGGATCTTTTCATAAATGAATGCTTCTATGGTGTAACGCATTAATAGGAAGCAAAATGTGCCGAGTCCTCCTGAAAACAATAGCACAAATAGCAAGTTGAGTTTTCCGGTGAAAATGCCGAAAACTAATGTTCCTATAAATGCAAAAGCGGCAATGGCTGCCGCATTGATGAATGCAAGGTATTTTGGATCTGTATATTTCATGAATTCATTTTAAGTTACCGAAACGCATTTAATCTTGATTTAAGATGCTTCGGTTTCAAATTTATATCCAACACCTTTAATGGTTTTAATAACACTACTACCTATTTTTTCACGTAATTTTCGCACATGCACATCTATGGTGCGATCACCTACGATTACTTCACTACCCCATACTTTTGCATATATTTCATCACGGGTAAGTACCTTGTTTGGTTTTCCTGCTAGTACCAATAACAGGTCGAATTCTTTTTTTGGAAGAGTTAATTCTTCTCCGGATTTAATTACGATATAACGTTCTTTATCGATTATTAAATCGTTGAATTTTATGACATCCTCAATAGTTTCTTCATCTTTGTAACGGCGAAGTAAGGCTTTAACTCTGCTTACCAAAACCTTCGGTTTTATTGGCTTGGTCACGTAATCATCACCTCCGGCTTCAAAACCTGCAATTTGTGAATAATCTTCTCCTCGGGCAGTAAGGAAAATGATGATAGCATTCTTGAGTAGCGGTAGTTTTCGGATTTCAATACAGGCTTCTATGCCATCCATTTCAGGCATCATAACATCCAGGATGATCAGATGTGGTTGAACTTCGTTTGCCTGTGTGATTGCTTCTTTGCCATTAGATGCCGAGAAAACCTGGTATCCTTCTTTTTGTAAATTGTAACCCAGGAATTCAACAACATCTTTTTCATCATCGACCAGGAGTATCTTAAATTGGTTATTTTCCATTCTCAATAAATTGTAAAATCCAGATAAAAGTAATAATAAATAGAGTTAATCACTTGTTTTATATTCTTTGAACAGAAGCAAAGTTAAGAGACTAATGACATCTTAATGTTAAGCCCATATTAAAATTATATTAAAATATCCCAAAGCAATTCTGATGATCTCAAGAAGTGTTTTTTGTTATTCCATGACTTTGAAGTTACGGTCGTAACCAGATGAGGGATTAAATGCCTCATTGATTAAACAATGTATAGGTATTAACTGTTGTAACACCACTGTTTTAGAATAATTGAAAATAGAAACATGATATCATGAATAAAGTAGGGATCTTTTACGGATCATCCATGGGGTATACTGAACATGTTGCTCATTTAATTCAGCAACATTTTGGTGTTGATAACGCAGATGTACTTAATGTTACCGATACAAATAAGGAGGATCTGGGGAAATACAGGAACATAATTTTTGGTTGCTCAAGCTGGGGGCCTGAGGAGCTTCAGGAAGATATGGAGGACTTCTTTCATGAAGCAATTTCAAAGGTTGATTACAAAGAGAAAAAGGTGGCTTTGTTTGGTTTGGGTGATCAACAAATTTATGGCAAACATTTCGTTGAGGCCTTGGGGATACTCTATGCTGAATTAAAAGAACTTAACGCTGATCTTGTGGGTGCATGGCCAGTTGATGGATATACCTTTGAGTTTAGTGAAGCCGCGTTTGATGATCAGTTTGTAGGATTGGTCATTGATGAAGAAAATCAGGAAGAGATGACTGTTTCAAGAGTGAATAAGTGGGTTGAGCAATTGAAACAGGAGTTTGTTTAATTACGTGAGATTTTGATTTAAAATATTAATTGTTGAAATGGGGAATCCGGAAACTGGTTCCCTTTTTTTGTACCTTAGATTAGCTCTGAGATTGGGGTAGAGTATAAGATGGCATATCTTTTGGTCTGTTGAAAATGATTAACTAAAAGGCATTAATATGTATAGAAACATTATATTATTTTTTTGCTTCCTTTTTTTTTCGAATATTACACTCGCTCAGAATAATGATTCACTGGTAAACCAGGCTTTTCATTTTGGAGAAAAGTTAGAATATCGGATTTATTTTCATTCAGCCATAACTGGGAATGTTCCTGCTGGTAAAGGGGAGTTGTTAGTTATGAGTGATGAGTCTATGTTTTTTGGTAATCCTGCTTATCATGTCATTGCAAAAGGTTGGACAACTGGTATATTCCGGTTTTTCGCCAAGGTTGATGATGTGATGGAGTCATATATTGATACCCAGACTTTGTTACCCTACCAATTTGAACGGCATATTCGTGAAAATCGTTTTCGATTGGATGAAAAGGTTGTTTTTGATCAGCGAAATTATAAAGCCGTAACACCTGATAGTATTATCTCACTCGAAGCATCTGTGCAAGATGTTTTGTCTGCTTTTTATTATTCAAGAATATTAGCAGGTAACCGTCTGGCTCCAGGCGATTCTATTCCTGTTCAGTTTTTTATTGATGATTCGGTTTATGTTTCATTTGTAAAATGTGATGGTTATGATCAGGTTGAAACGGAGGCTGGGGTGTTTGAGTGTAAACGCTTAAAACCGATGGTTGTAGTAGGAGAGGTGTTTACGGAGCCATATCCGGCTACTATTTGGGTGACAGATGATTTGAATAATATTCCCATACGAATTGAATCGGGATTAGCTGTAGGTAAAGTTCGTGTTGAATTGGTCAGATGTTCAGGACTGAGGAGTATGAAGGGCAGAAAAACCAAAATGAAAGTCAATGAAATTATAGATGCCAGGTGAAAAAAAGAAAGCTGCTCATTGTGAGCAGCTTTCTTTATATCTTAAATAGTTTGCCTATTAATGAGTATTTCCAAGGTGAATTTCTTCAACCTGAATAATTTGCTTATTATCTGCACGATAAACAAAAGAAACGATCGAGATGTTTTCTGCATCCCACTCAGGATTAAGCTCTATTGAGGATTTGGCTTTGTACTTCTTTTCGGAAGCTGCTGAGTTGGTTAATAATTCACCCCATGTTCCGTTTAATGGTGCACGGAACATATCGTTGTGCTCATATTCAAGGATTACTAATCCATCAGGGTCAAGCTGAGGTGAAATGATTCCACTCTCTGTTACAACAGTACAAATCCAAACAGGTGTTGAAATGGTGTCTGAATAGAATTCTGTGGTTACATTTACATCTAGCTTTCGGGTTGCTTCATCGTATTTCTTCTTAATACGCATTCCGGCTTCAACATCCATGCTTAATGCGGTGTTTACTGCATCATCCCACAGGTTCGTTGTTAAAGCTTTCTTTGGAGCTGTTTCGTTGAAATCCATACGGTTTACAGTCGCCATTGGGTTTGATGTGATTACAAATTCATTCACAATTTCATCACCTTCAGGTGTTCTGTAGTCAATGCCGTCAAAATGCTCACCATAAGGAAGAGCTGTTGGGCCTGAATGGTACGAGATTGAAATAATCTGATTACCAAACTGCTCTTTGTATCCAACAATCTTTTCATGTCCCTTTGGGCAATTCGGGCATCTGTGGCCGGTTGATTCATCAATCAGGATCTTACGCTTTCTCTCAATAGGAGGTTCTGCATCTACCAGAATATCTTCTGAGTGAAGGATTACCGGAGAAGTCCCCGTTCCCGTATATGCCACTACAACTACATGAAGACGGTCTTCCCACCAGTTGCTTGGAATGTTAATTGTAGCAAGTGTGCTTGAATAGGTCTTATGCTTTTCTGGTTCATTTATTTCTATAGAACCATATACAGCATCATTAAAAGCTTTTCGGAATATGTACTTGTGTGCATATTCCAGGCTGTCACCTGTTTCAAATTTTTGTGGGCTGGTTTGCTCTTCTTCAACAAGGTATGCTGCTATATGAACCGTAGAGTCGATGCGCTTCAATATGGTTGTTTCCAACGAAACACTTAATTCTCTTGTTTCAAGATTGTAATTGTCGAGTATTGCCAAGTCGATTTTAGATTCCTGACCAATTTGCTTTTTGATTTCTTCTTCCCAATCCTCTGAAGAAGTGATGCCTTTACGGTTGATCATTCCAGTTGCTGATTGCTCAACGTTGAAATCTGTATATAGTTGATCTCCACCAGGTGTTTTGTAGTTGGTAGAATAGGTGTTGCCTTCAGCTGCTGCTTCCTCACCTGCATGGTATACTACAACATTTAATTGATCACCATAGGTCGCTTTTAAAGTATTCACCTTATCCATCACAGCCGGACTGTTTGTGGCTAAATGCCCCGTGAAGACTTCTAATAATGCTTTTGTTTTAATATCTTTTGGTGGAACTTTAAAATAGGGTTCTTCTACCTTGTCGCAAAAGGTAAATCCCAGCACTACCAAGGATAGTAAGCTTATTTTTTTTATAATTCTCATTTTCATATCCATTAATTTAGACCGTTAGAAACTGCTGGTAACTGTTAAGGTTAAACCACTTGATGCTGGTACAGGTCGGCAAACACCTCCTACACACAATAAACCATCTTTAGTTCGGCCGTATTTCAATTCAATACGAGTTGTGTTCTGTACATACGCCATTCCCGCCATGTAATAATGGATGGTCTCGTCCTGAAGTTGGTTGAAATTGATTTGATCAATTAATGAGAAAGACCATTTTGGAGCAACTGAGTATTCTAATAGACCCATTACCCAGTTACCTCTGTCTTCTTCAGTAAGTAATGTTTGTAGTTCGGTTCTGATAGCGTTAGTAGGCGTGATTTTGTATGTCATATCGGCAACGAAAATCCATGCATTATAAAACTCTTCACCATCTTCTACTTCATCTTCAATCAACGTTTTGTTGTAATCTAACTTGGTGATCTGAGCATTCATCTTGAATTTTCTCGAGAATTTCCTGTTGATTTCCAAAGTGTAATCTTCATAGAATTTATGACCTCCTACCTTGAAAAACTCAGACTCATAACCACGAGTTGCAACTTCGTTCAAATATTCAGCACCTTCGGTCATTGTTTTGTCAATGCCATTGATGCGGCTGTAATTAAGTGTGATTAAAGTACCATAGCGGCCACCTATCAACGATTTCTTGGGAATCTTGTAAAAGATCGAACCAGAAATCCCCATTTCACCATATTTGTATGTCGCATAAGGGTATAGTGCAGCTAAAGCATAAGAGTGCTCTTTACTGATAGTAGGTAGGTAGCTGATGTCATAATCGCTGAACATGGCGTTTCGGTCACTCTTAAAGTTCATGTTATCGACACGTTTCGCGGTAACGTATGCTCCAAATCCTTTCACAGAATATGTTGCCGTAGCTACCATAGCCTGTCCCGGGCGATAAATGTAGTTGTGGTTCTTGCTTGCAGCCGGATCAGGCATGCGATAAGCATATTCCGATTGGAGGTTGAATCCTCCGTGAGTGATGTCAAAGCGACCTGCAAATGCTCCAACATTTTCAGGAAGTTTGTATACAATACTCGTAACATCTTTTTGGTATTTACTTACAAAGCTAGCCCCAATATTAATTCGTGTTTTTGCTTCTGCAAGTGGTTTAACCAGTTCGTTAATAGAGAAACCTGCATCCAAACCGCGAACAAGTCCACTTGTCTCAGGGTTATACTTGTCCCAAAAACGACGTTGCGCACCATACACACCTGTTATTTGTATACCTTCAACTGGTCGAAGGCCAACTTTAACACCGTTTAATGCATTATCAAATCCGAGGTTCCACTCTTCGTAAGCACGGAAAATTAATCCGTTACCAAATTGACCGTAAAAGTTACCAACTGTAATGTCGAACTTTTCATCGGCATATCTAAGGTATTTGTGGGCTAAGCCATGACCTTCCTGCTCAGGTCGGTACCCTTCAAGAGGTGGTAAAAAAGCTTCATATCGAATACCCGCAGAAAAATTCCCGTTGGTATAATTAATGTTCCCAAATGCATTCATGGCAGCACTTTTTCCGCCAATCGATTCTTCCGTAATACCAAGTACCGTGTCAACCTGGTAATTTTGAACATCTAACTGAAAGTTTCCACTCACATTTCCACCCTGAAGAACGTTCTGGGCAGATACAGGGGTTATAATACCCCCGATAATGAAAATGAGCAGAAACCTGAATATTTTGCTATTCGTCATATTATTTTCTGGTTTATAATTAAAGCCTAAAAGCTAATTATTTGAGGTTGGTTCAGCTAATAAATAAATTAGTGAGCGCTGATATCTTCACCTTTTGAAACTTTACGTACCAACTCGATTAACTCAAGTTCAGCACCTTCACTGAAAGAAGTGTGTTGCCATACGATTTCACCTTTTCCATTAAGTAGGAATGTGTGAGGAACCATGTTTACACCCATAGCGCGTTTAAAGTCTCCGTTTTGGTCTAGAAGGATATCGTATTCCCAACCTTTACCATTTACCAAAGGCATAACTTTGGATGAAGAACGTGTGTTGTCTATAGAAACAGCAACAACTTTAACGTTTGTTTCATCCTGCCAGTCTTCATATACATCAGCGATAGTCGTTAATTCCTTAACACAAGGCTTACACCATGTAGCCCAAAAGCTAATAATTACAGGATTCCCATCGTTAGAAATGTCTGCGGTATTAAACGTTCTTCCGTCTGTTGTTTTAATGTTAACTGAAGGAAGTGTTTTCTTTCCATTCTGTGCAAATGCAGTCGAAACTACAATCATTAATGCTACTAAAAAGGCAAATCTTTTCATAATTATTTATTTAATAATTGGTTAATATCTGTATTATAAGTCAATATAAATTTCCAGTACTTTTGCTTTTGGTTCTGGGTATAACCTGATCTCGTTCAATTCGGCTGGAATCAGAATTGCTTCACCGACTTTCAGGTTTACTTTCCCGTCTTCCCACTGCAAGTTGAGCATACCCTCAACACAAAATAGAATGACAAAGCTTGGAAGCTCTTCGTAATTCTTTTTTAACCCTTGAGTGAGGGATAGCATATTAGTTACAAAATTGGGATCTTCTACAATAGAACTGGTTTTGTTTTCAAGAACTTTATAGTTGGTTTTATAAGCGTCATGAACTTCGAAATCGATGGCTTCAAGAGCTTGTTCGGTATGTAATTCCCGGCCTTTTCCCTGATCATCCACACGATCCCAATCATAGATGCGATAAGTGATATCTGAGGTTTGTTGAATCTCAGCCAACATTACACCAGGGCCTATTGCATGAACACGTCCTGCAGGCGTGAAGAAAACATCTCCCTTCTGAGGTTTTTCAATATTTAAAATGTCTCGAAGGCTTTTGCTTCCAAGATGTTTTAGGTAACTTTCTTTGTCTACCTGGGTTTTGAATCCTGTAATAATCTCCGAACGTTCTTCAGCGTTCATTACATACCACATTTCAGTTTTGCCCAAACTATCATGTCGCTTCATGGCAAGTTCGTCATCCGGGTGTACCTGGATGGATAAATACTCTTCAGCATCGATGATTTTGAGTAAAATGGGGAACTCCAAACCATATTTCTCGTATACTTTCTCACCTACAAGATCATCCATGTAGATTTCGATCAGCTCACTCAAGTCGTTTTCGGCAAGAAATCCATTGGTTACAATAGTCTCATTACCTTTAACTCCCGACAAAACCCAAGCTTCACCACAGTTAGGTAATGGTTTGTAGTCCATACCCAAAAGGGTTTGCATTTTATTTCCTCCCCAAATTTTATCTTTGTACAGAGGAGCGAATTTCAACGGATACAATTTATTCATATTTCATTCGTATCGGGTTAACAAAAAAGATTACCAGCACCCCAAAAAGGTTGCATTTGCTTATAAATAAAATCACAACGGTGATAAACTAAGCAGTTAATTTTAAGACACAAAGATCGATATTTTATCAGAGCATCAAAATGTCGCTTACATTATTGATGATAAATGAAATCAAAATCCGTACCTAAAGCGGATCTATTTGTCTGATATTTGTATTTTTGGCTCGTCCTTTAAATAATATTATGCGAAGTATTTGTGTGTTTTGTGGTTCCAGTACAGGAAATAATCCTGCTTTTGTAGAGGGGGCAAAGGATTTTGCTAAATATATGGTGGAACAAAATCTTCAGCTGATTTATGGTGGTGGAAATGTGGGATTGATGGGTGTCATTGCAGATGAAGTACTTTCATTAGGGGGTGAAGTTATAGGAGTAATGCCTACACATATTGTTCGTCATGAAATTGCTCACGTAGGATTAACAAGAATGTATGAAGTTGATTCGATGGCCGAGCGAAAAGCAATGATGATTTCTCTTTCTGATGCATTTGTGGCTCTTCCTGGTGGGTTTGGTACTTTGGATGAAATATTTGAAGTTATTACACACAATCAGCTTCGTTTAATTGATAAGCCTGTTGGAATTCTCAATGTTGAGGGGTATTTTGATGGTGTGATACAATTTATGCTGCGTGGTGTCAGAGATCAGTTGTTGCGAAAAGATCATGTATGCAATATTGCAGTGACTAACAATTCTAAGCATTTACTCGAAATGTTGAATAATCATGAGCCTGTTGATCTTTCCAACTGGATTGAGGACATAAAAAATGAACCCAATAAATAGTATTTGATGATTATAATTGGAATAACCGGTACGCTTGGTGCTGGTAAAGGAACTATTGTAGAATATCTTGAGGGTAAGCTGGATTTTAATCATTTTTCAGTTCGAAATTTCCTAACTGAAGAAATCCAGAAACGTGGTTTGGAGTTGAATCGTGATAGTATGGTTGTTGTTGCGAACGATTTGCGAGCAAATCATACTCCCTCCTATATTGTTGATCAATTGTATCTCAAGGCGGTTGAGTCTGGCGAAAATTGCATTATTGAAAGTATACGTACCCCTGGTGAAGTTGAATCCTTGCGTGCCAAAGGAAACTTTTGGTTATTTGCAGTAGATGCCGATTCTAAACTTAGGTATGACAGAATTCAATTACGCAAATCTGAAACCGATTCAGTGTCTTTTGAAACATTTGTTGAAAACGAAATGCGTGAAATGAATTCTACAGATCCATATAAACAAAACCTGAAGGCATGTATAGATGCTGCTGATTTTGTTCTGCAGAATAGTGGGTCAATCGAGAATCTGCAGCATCAGGTTGACCAAATTATACGAAAAATTAAAAAATAACACTTGAGCAATATGAAAAAAGATCTTTCAGGTTATCAACGTCCCAGTTGGGATGAGTATTTTATGGAGATTGCTGATACGGTATCAAAAAGGGCTACTTGCGATCGCGGGCGTAGTGGTTGTGTAATAGCACGTGAAAAACAGATCCTCGTGACAGGATATGTTGGGTCTCCGCGGGGATTGCCTCATTGTGATGATGAAGGTCATCTTTTCAAGAAAGTTGTTCATGAAGACGGGTCTATATCACAACACTGTGTTAGAACTGTACATGCTGAACAGAATGCGATCGCTCAAGCTGCACGGTTAGGCATCTCGCTTGATGGAGCTACGTTGTATTGCCGGATGACTCCTTGTCGTACTTGTGCGATGATGATTATTAATTGTGGTATTAAACGTGTGGTATGTGAGAAAAAGTATCATGCCGGAGGGGAATCCGAGGTTATGTTTCAGCAGGCTGGAATATCATTGGAATATTTTAAAGAAGAAATTATGCAATACGAAAAACAGTAGATTGCACACATTAATATGTTATCAAGCCGGGATTTGATCCAATTCAAATCCCGGTTTTTGCTTTTAAAGAATTATCGATGGTATAGTTCTGATAAATTTTTCATCATCTGAATATGTTTATCTGTGAATTGATTTTCTTGCATCCGCCACTTCCAATTGCCATTTGATGTGCCAGGAATATTCATACGTGCTTTTGAATCCAAACCCAAAACATCCTGCATGGGGATGATGGCAAGATTTGCTACCGAAGCCCATGTGGCTCTGATCATTGATTCGGTAATAGTATCAGGAGTGCAGTTCAAATAATTCAGGGCTTTTTGTCTCTGTTGTGCTTCCAGGGAATTAAACCAACCTTGTGTAGTGTTGTTATCATGCGTGCCAGTATATACAACCATGGATTTATTATAGGTGTGCGGAAGGTTGTTTTCAAGACCTTCTTTATCAAATCCAAATTGTAAGCTGCGCATGCCTGGTAAATCAAATTTATTCCGAACTTGATCTGAAAGTGTATTCGTTTCTCCAAAGTCTTCAACTATAATGGGTAAGTTCCCTAATTGCTCTTTCAAGGCAAAAAGAAGTTGTTCGCCAGGAGCCTTCATCCACTTTCCCTTACTTGCATCCGTTGCATTAGCAGGAATTGCATAATACTCTGTATAGGCCTTGAAGTGGTCCAATCGGATGTAATCATACATCTCAAGGTTGAATATTATCCGTTGGATCATCCACGAGAAATGTGTTGAATGCATAAAACTCCAGTCGTAAAGAGGATGGCCCCATATTTGTCCGGTTTCACTGAAAACATCTGGAGGTACGCCTGAAACTGATTTGGGTCTGCGGTAAATATCAAATTGGAATAATTCAGGGCGTAGCCAACATTCAACACTGTCCATGCCACTGTATATTGGCACATCACCTATAATTTGTATGCCTTGTGTGTTTGCATAATCTCGCAGCGAATTCCATTGCTTAAAAAAATGGTATTGGCAAAACTTATGGAAGCGAATTTGGTTTTTTTGCTCCAGTTCAAAGGCTTTGACACTCTCAATATTGACTTTAGCAAACTCGGTGGGCCATTCATACCAAGGTTTTCCATTATATTTGTTCTTTAGGCTTAAATAAACAGCATAGTCTTGTAACCAGAAATCATTGAGTTCACAGAAATGATGGAAATCGGATGAAATGTACTTTGGATTGTTAATAAACCGTTCGTATGCTATTTGCAATAAATTTAATCGATGCTGCAAAATCTTTTCATGTTCAGATATTTCATCTGAGGTGGATAGTGGCTTTACATCTTCTTGGGTTAATAAGTCCTCCTTTATTAAAATATCGGGATCAATAAGTAGGATATTGCCTCCAAAGACCGAGTTTCCTGCGTATGGAAGGTGATCACTTGGAGTAGGAACCAGTGGTAGGATCTGCCATATTTTCTGCTTTGATAGTTTTAATTTGTCAACAAAGCGATAAGCATTATTCCCCAAAGTGCCAATTCCGTATGGTCCTGGCAATGATGAGGGATGTAGCAATATTCCTCCTACTCTTTTATTTGGTAGCCTTGAAGCCGAAATATTCGTTGTTAGTCCTATCATTAGTGAGTTGAGTTAATGTACAAAATTAACAAAAATCACGAAATCAAGACTCCCGGGGTCGTTCAGAGGTGGTAGAAATTGGCCTGTGTTCAGGTGCTTGGAAGTGGCGCTTTTGTAATTATATCCTGTAATGTAAGTGGTTGTGTGGAGTGTCTGATGTATAAGTTATACAGCTCTTGCTAGTGAGTGAGGCCTGAGTTTCTTTGTTTGATCCTCTTCTTTATTGTTGAATTTCTGTGTACTAAATTCATATTTAGTCAGATATTTTTTACATAAACAATGCATAAAACAGTAAATATTTAAATAATTGTTGTAAATTTGCGGCTGATTTCGAATCAAGTAGGAGTGATGAAAGTCAATCTCCATATTGTTCGATTTTCTCCGTTTACTTTTGGAGACAAAAAATAGATTGCTGACGGAGGGGACACATGTCCTCTTTTTTATTAGCATACAATATGATAGAAGTACAAAGAATCAAGGATTTGGTGGAAGCCAAATTTGAAAATACGGATAAGTTTCTGGTTGAACTCGATGTGAAATCGGGTAACCAAATCTTTATATTTATAGATGGCGACCAGGGGTTGACCATCGATGACTGCATTCAGTTAACTCGTCACATTCGCAAAAATGTTGACAGTGAAGTTGAAGATTATGAATTGCATGTTTCTTCTGCAGGATTAGATAAGCCTTTAAAAGTCTTACGCCAATATCAAAAGAATATTGGTAGAGAGTTGGAAGTCGACCCTGTTGAAGGAAAACCTTTTAAAGCGAAATTAATTCGTGTGGATGAACAGGTTGTTGAACTTGAGCCTGTTGCTTCTAAGGGGAAAAAGAAAAAGAAAGTAGAGGAAGAAGAACATGAAGCTATTACAATGTCTTTTTCTGAAATAAAGCATGCAAAAATTGTTATTAAGTTTTAATTAAGAAGATATTAATCAGTTATAATCATATGAACAATATAAATCTGGTCGAAACCTTTTCGGAATTTAAAGAGTTTAAAAACATTGATAGAGAAACAATGATGCGAATCATTGAAGATGTTTTCAGACATATGCTTGCCAAACGATTTGGTACAGATGAAAATTTCGATATTATTGTAAATATTGATAAGGGGGACCTGGAAATCTGGAGAAACCGAGAAATTGTTGATGATAACGATATTGAAGATGACAACCTCCAGATTGGTTATTCTGAAGCTGTGAAAATTGAACCTGACTTTGAAGTAGGGGAAGAAGTTTCAGAAGAAATCAAGATGGATGATTTTGGTCGTCGGGAAATTCTGACTATCCGTCAATATTTACAAACCAAAATCCAGGAATACGAAAAAGATAATGTCTACCGTAAGTATAAGGATAAGATCGGTGAGATTATTACTGGTGAGGTTTACCAGGTTTGGAAGCGTGAAATATTGGTGCATGATGATGAATACATTGAATTAACTCTTCCTAAATCTGAACAAATTCCTTCAGATTACTATCGTAAAGGAGATACCATTCGTGCGGTTGTGTCGAAAGTTGATATGAGAAACAATTCTCCTGTTATTATTCTTTCCAGAACCTCACCTGTATTCCTTGAAAGACTATTCGAACAAGAAGTTCCTGAGGTATATGACGGACTGATTACGATTAAGAAGATTGTTCGTGTACCTGGCGAGCGTGCTAAAGTAGCTGTGGAGTCTTACGATGATCGAATTGATCCTGTTGGTGCTTGTGTTGGTATGAAAGGGTCTAGGATTCACGGAATTGTACGCGAATTACGCAATGAGAATATTGATGTGATTAATTTCACTGAGAATACTAAATTATTTATTACGCGTACATTAAGTCCCGCAAAAATTTCTTCCATCACGTTGGATGATGAAAATAGCCGTGCTGAAGTTTATATGAAACCTGATCAGGTCTCATTAGCAATTGGTAAGGGTGGGTATAACATTAAATTGGCTGGTCGTTTGACTGGATATGAAATTGATGTGTATCGTGATTCTGATGTGGATAGTGAAGATGTCGATTTGCAAGAATTTATGGACGAAATAGATCAGTGGATTATTGATGAGTTCAAGAATATTGGTTGTGATACCGCGAAAAGTGTGCTAGATATTCCTATGTCAGAGCTGGTTCGACGAACTGATCTTGAAGAAGAGACCATCAAAGAGGTTGTCCGAATATTGAAGACAGAGTTTGAATAATTTTAGTTAAACCTGTGACTCGTAATATGCGGGTTATTAAATAATTGGGCAATTGAATGGAAAGGCGAGCACCTTTTATATTTGGAAAAATATATAGTAACTTTACGAAAATTAAAAAATCTCTGGTAGGAGAATCAGGAAAGCAAAATATGACAGATAAGAAATCAGTTAGGTTAAGAAAAGCAGCTTCGGAATTTAATGTCGGGACTTCTACATTGGTGGAATTTCTGGCTAAGAAAGGTTATGAGGTTGAGAATAACCCCAATGCCAAGCTAACGCCTGAAATGTACGAGATTGTTTTTAGAGCATTCCAATCTGAGAAAACAGTCAAAGAAGAGGCGCGAAAGAAAGATATTGGTATCGCTCGACGTCAATCGATCTCTATCGATGATTCTTCTGATACGGAAGAATCTGTAGAGCAAGAAGAAGAGGAAAATACTCCGGATCAGGAATTATTTATTAAAGATAATCAGGTTGAGAAATCTAGCTATCCAGAGGAGGTTGAAATACCAGTTGTAGAGAATGATGAGGCTCCTGAAGTAATCGTTCAAGAGGAACCAGTAGTTGAAAAAGCTCCCGTTATTGAGCAAGTAATACCTGAGAAGGAAGCTGAAGTAGAGCCTGAGAAGGAAGCTGAAGTAGAGCCTGAGAAGGAAGCCGAAAAAGAAGCTGAGATAGTGGAAGAGAAGCCTGTGAAGGTAGAAGAACAAAAGCCTGTTGAGAAACAAGTTGAAGTTGCAAAAGACCAAACTGATTCTGAAAAGCCTGTTCAAGAGAAGAAAACAGAGAAGATAATTGCTGAAAAACCTGAGGAAGTGGTTGAGACAAAACAGTCAGAAGGCGAAGATATAGAAGGTGTTAAAGTTTTGGGTAAGATTAACCTGGAAACGATCAATACAAAGACTAAGCCTGCCAAAAAGAGCCGTGAAGAGAAGCAAAAAGAACGCGCTCAAAGGCAAAAGCAGAAAAAACAGGATGAGCAAGGCCGACAGAACGCGCCTAAGCAAACAACTCCTAAGCAATCTTCTCAGCCGAAAGCTGCCAAAGAGGAAGGGCTGGTTAAAAAATCTCCACAAAAAGAGCAAGCTAAACCTAAGGTTGAAAAAGTGACTCCTGCTCCTGAGAAAAAAGAGATAAATGTAAAAACAGATAAACCTGTTGAACAAGTTAAGGGAGATGATAAGAAGGAAATTTCTGAAGTTATCAGGGCTAAAGCCGAGAAACTTGAAGGGCCTGTTATCCTTGGGAAGATTGATTTAGGTGGACCTAAAAAGCCTTCAAGTGGACCAAGTGTTAAAAAGAAAAAGCCTGTAGCTTCATCATCAGATGAAACTGATGTTGCTAAGAAGAAGAAGCGAAAAAGAATTAAGAAGGTTGCTAAACCTGGTGCAGGTGAACAACAAGCTGGAAAACCAGAAGATAAGAAGAAAGAAAGAGGGCCTAGAAAGCCAATTAAGAAAAGAGGTGCTAAAATTGTTAAGAAGGAACCTACAGAAGAGGAAATCCAAAAACAAATTAAAGATACTCTTGCCCGTTTAAGTAGTGGTGGTAAATCGAAAGCTTCGAAACACCGTCGCCATAAACGTGAGCAGGTTCGTGAGCACCTTCAGCAAGAGCATGAAAAGGCAGAAGCTGAAAAGAGCATCCTGAAAGTAACTGAATTTGTTACAGCCAATGAATTGGCGAACATGATGGAGGTATCGGTTACGAGTATTATCTCAACCTGTATGTCTTTAGGTATGTTTGTTTCAATTAACCAACGATTGGATGCTGAGACTCTTTCTCTTGTTGCTGAAGAGTTTGGATATAAACTGGAGTTCGTGAGTGTAGAAGTACAGGAAGCAATTACTGAGATTGAAGAAGTAGATGCTGGTGAGGATTACGCCGACCGTTCTCCGATTGTTACAGTAATGGGACACGTTGACCACGGTAAAACTTCATTACTTGACTACATTCGAAGTGCTAATGTAATCTCTGGTGAAGCTGGGGGTATTACACAGCATATTGGTGCGTATGAAGTGCAAACAGCCGAAGGGAAAAAAATTACGTTCCTTGATACTCCTGGTCACGAAGCTTTTACTGCAATGCGAGCAAGGGGTGCCAAGATTACTGACGTAGCAATTATTGTAGTTGCTGCCGATGATAAAGTGATGCCTCAAACTGTTGAAGCGATCAACCATGCCCAGGCGGCAGGTGTTCCAATCGTCTTTGCCTTGAATAAGGTTGACCGTTCAGCAGCAAATCCTGATAAAATTAAGGATGAACTTTCTCAAATGGACATTCTTGTTGAAGAGTGGGGAGGTAAGTTCCAGAGTCAGGAAATTTCAGCCAAGATGGGTACTGGAGTTCCTGAGTTACTTGAAAAAGTGCTGTTGGAGTCTGAGATGCTTGAACTCAAATCGAATCCTGAAAGAAGAGCAACTGGTACTGTACTTGAATCATCTCTTGATAAGGGACGTGGTTATGTAGCAAAATTGCTTGTTCAAAATGGTTCAATGAAGATTGGTGATGTTGTTTTAGCTGGATCAACTTACGGTCGTGTTAAAGCGATGTTCAATGAACGTAATCAGCGTATTGAAAATGCTGGTCCTGCAGCTCCTGTTTTGTTACTTGGATTAAATGGTGCACCGCAAGCTGGTGATAGGTTTAATGTGATGGCAGATGAGCGAGAAGCTAAAATTATATCTAATAAACGACTGCAATTACAACGTGAACAGGGACTGAGAGCTCAGAAGCATATTACACTTGATGAAATTGGACGTCGTATTGCTATCGGAGACTTTAAAGAGCTTAATATTATTGTTAAGGGTGATGTGGATGGTTCTGTTGAAGCATTGTCTGATTCATTATTGAAACTATCTACTGAAGAGGTGCAGGTGAATGTTATCCATAAGTCTGTTGGTGCGATCACCGAAACAGATGTTATGTTGGCCTCTGCTTCTGATGCAATTATCGTTGGCTTCCAGGTGAGACCTTCTGTGAGTGCACGTAAGCTTGCCGAAGCTGAGCAAATTGACATACGGGCTTATTCAGTAATCTATACTGCGATTGACGAAGTTAAAGCTGCAATTGAAGGTATGTTGTCTCCGGATATTGAAGAAAAGATTGTTTGTAACATTGAAATCCGAGAGACCTTCAAAATATCGAAGGTAGGTACTATTGCTGGTTGTATGGTACTTGATGGAATGGTTACTCGTAACACTACAATCCGCGTCATTCGCGATGGTATCGTAGTTCATACTGGTAAATTAGGATCGCTTAAACGATTTAAAGACGATGTTAAAGAAGTTAAAAATGGCTTCGAATGTGGTCTTAATATCGATAACTTTAATGATATTAAAGTTGGTGATATTGTTGAAGGTTACGAAGAGGTTGAAGTTAAGCGTACGCTGAAATAAGACTATTATTACATATAAGTAGAAAAAGGCTGTCTTATGACAGCCTTTTTTTGTTAAATATTATCACCCAAAACATTGAATCGACAACGTTTTGGTAGCTTTGTTTTTTTTGAAGGATAATGTTTTCACTGGTTATTGTATTCTTTTTGATTTTGTATTAATGAAAACAAAATAGATATTTTGTGATTCGGTTTAGCAGTGGTGATGGTATAAAAAAAGCAAGGCTGTAGGCCTTGCTTTTAGAGTATATTAAATAAGATAATTTATTCAGCTAAAGTATGATCACGAATCACAGTCTGATTTCTGTCAGGGCCTATAGAAACCACAGCTACGTTTGTCTCAGTTTCCTTCTCGATCATCGAAATGTAATCCTTCAATTCAACTGGAAATTCATCGTATGAGGTTACTCCTTCAAGTGATCTATTCCAGCCTTTTACTTCCCTTAATAAAGGATTCAGGTTTTCAGATTCAAAAGGAATGTAATCGAATGTTTCTTCATTGCGTTTGTATAGGTCACAAATGCTAAAAGTTTCGAAATTATTTAAGACATCCGCTTTTGTTACAATCAAATCAGTAACACCGTTTAGCATTATTGCATATTTCAAGGCTGGTAGATCTAACCAACCACAACGACGAGGGCGTCCTGTTGTTGATCCATATTCATGTCCGTCATCTCGCAATTTCTGACCTGCGTCATCAAATAATTCCGATGGGAATGGACCACTACCAACACGTGTGCAATATGCTTTTACAATGCCGAAAATACGGCCTATCTTTTGTGGTGCGATACCTAATCCTGAACAAACACCTGCAGCTACAGTATTGGATGAGGTAACAAATGGATATGAACCAAAGTCGATATCCAATAAGGTTCCCTGCGCTCCTTCAGCAAGAACAGATTTTCCTTCCTTAAGTTGTTTGTTGATGAATTGTTCGCTGTCAATCAGCTTCAATGACTTGATAACTTCAGTAGCAGCAAGCCATTTCTGTTCATATTCATCAAAAGATAAACCATCAAACTTTACTTCACCATAATCGAATCCATAAGATTCAACTGTACGAAGATGTTTTTCTTTTAGTTTGTTGTATCGATCTGTGAAATCGGAGGCAAGCAAATCACCAACACGAAGCCCAACACGAGCTGTTTTATCGGTGTAGGTTGGCCCAATACCTTTAAGGGTCGAACCAATCTTTTGTTTTCCCTTCGCATTTTCATACGTAGCATCAAGCAAACGGTGAGAAGGAAGAATCAGATGTGATTTTTTTGAAATATAAAGGTTGTTTTCAACCCTTACATTCTTCTCTTGTAAGCCTTTAATTTCTTTTAGTAAGATAAACGGGTCGATTATCACGCCGTTTCCTACAATATTCATTGTATCAGAATGAAAAATACCAGAAGGAATAATGTGTAAAACATGTTTGTCGCCATCAAACTCCAGGGTGTGTCCGGCATTGGGCCCTCCCTGAAAGCGAGCGATAATATCGTAACGCGGTGTAATAACATCCACAATTTTACCTTTTCCTTCGTCGCCCCATTGCAATCCCAATAATACATCCACCTTCATAAAGAACGTTTTTTCTATGATAATAATCCAACAATTAATAATACCATATCTGGTGAGTTCTGCCCATAAAAAAACCTGTCCTTACCGGCAGGCAATGCGTCTCACAGATCGGCTTTATGATTTCAGACCTTTTTCATACAGATCAAAAATTCATTCAAAATTACATAAAATTACGATGCACTACATCAGAATTTCAAAGAATAATTGAGCAATGTGTCTTTTTAGTCTAATGCCTGGTACTGAACAAAAAAAAGACCGGTATGTTCAACCGGTCTTTTATAAGTTTTTTACTAAGTTATTCCTTTGTATCACCTGGCGTATTGCAATATCCATAGAATGTTAATGAATGATGCGAAACCTTAACTCCGAGTGTCTTTTCAACCGATTCTTTGATTTCCTGGACTCTTGGGTCGCAAAATTCTAACACTTTACCGGTATCCATACAGATGAAATGGTCGTGCTGAGCAAATTTGTACGATCGTTCAAATTCAGCACAGTTATTTCCAAACTGATGTTTAGTAACCAGATTACAATTAAGAAGGAGTTCAATTGTATTATAAAGCGTAGCTCTACTAACCCTGTATTTGTTGTTTTTCATACGGATGTAGAGTGACTCAATGTCAAAATGACCTTCTGTCGAATAAATCTCCTTGAGAATCGTATACCTTTCGGGAGTTTTTCTGTGACCATGACTCTCGAGGTACTCAGTAAATATCTTTTTTACAGTTTCAAAAGTTACGTTTTCGTTCTCTTTCATTGCTCCTGATTTTGGGCTGTAAATATAAACAATTTCCGGATTTTATTTAGTATAAATTAAAATAAAACACATTATACTTCTCCGAATTCATGTTTGATTTCCGGTGCAAAAATATAAATAGTTTTAATATTTCACTCTCTGTTTATTCGATAAATTTTCTTCAAATTCTTGATTTTTTTCAGATTCTTGATCAGGTTGTTAAGATCTTCTGTGCCATGTACATATAGCATGATCGTCCCGGTTACGACTCCTTCATTGGCTTCTACTTGTAAAGATTTCATATTAATTTGGTGGTCGTCGGATATCACTGTTGCTATTCTGCTTACCAATCCTTTTTCATCTATGCCTTCAATATGTATACCTGTTAAGAAGCTCAGCTTACCCTTGTCTTTCCATTTTGCCTTTACAATCTGATTGCCATATTTTGACATTAACTGTATGGCTTCCTGGCAGTTGGTTTGGTGTACATGGATTTTATTATCGGTACCCATATACCCCATTACATCATCGCCTGGAATTGGATTGCAGCAATCCATAATCACATACTCAATCTGGTCGATGTCATCATCCAATAAAAGTGCTTCAGGATTGACCTTTAATTTTTCTTTGATTCGTTCTTTAAGAGGAAGTTGTTCTTCGGTTTGTTTCTTTGATCGGGAAAATGGGGAGGCAAATCGACTAAGCCAGCCTTGTTTGAGCTGATTTGCGAAGCAGGATTTTAGATCATCAAGACTAACCTGGTTATTGGCGGCTTTATAGAATAAGTTTGTTTTGCTGTTGAGATCCAGTAGTTTAATGAGTTTATCGAGGTTGGTGAGGTTATATTCTATATCGATTTGATCAAAGAAGCCCTGGATGATCTCCTCACCTTTTGAATAATATTCTTTTTTATCCTTATTTATTGCGTCTTTAATTTTTCCTTTTGCCCGGGCAGTTACAACCAATTGTAACCAGTCTTCTGTAGGTCTGACTTTGTTAGATGTAATGATTTCGATCTGGTCTCCACTGCGTAAGGGGTGTGATATCTTAACCAATTTATGATTTACTTTTGCTCCAATGCAATGGTTCCCTATATCGGAGTGGATGCTATAGGCAAAATCGAGGGTTGTTGAACTAACAGGTAGTGTTCGTAATTCGCCTTTTGGGGTGAAAACAAAAATCTCTTCCGAGAATAGGTTTAATTTGAATTCTTCCACAAAATCAATAGCATCTTGCTCTCCCGTCTTCATTAACTTTCGAACCCTGTTCAACCACTTATCCAGTCCAGTCTCGATCCCTACAATATCTTTATATTTCCAATGAGCAGCATAACCGCGCTCAGCAATCTCATTCATTCGGTAAGTCCTGACCTGCACTTCAACCCATTTGCCTTCATTACTCATCACAGTGGTATGAAGGGATTCGTAACCATTTGCTTTAGGGGTGGAAATCCAATCCCTTAATCGATCTTGTTTTGGGGGGTAAAAGTCTGTAACCAGTGAGTAAGCTCTCCAGCAATCTACCTTTTCAGTGTTTATTGGAGTGTTTAGTACAATCCTAATGGCAAAGAGATCAAATATCTCTTCAAAAGGGATTTGCTTACTCTGCATTTTTTTCCAGATCGAAAAAGTGGATTTGACACGACCTTCTACAAAAAAATCAAATCCTTGCTTTGTCAAACTATTCGAAATAGGTTCAATAAAACGTGATATAAAAGCGTCACGTGCAGGTTTTGTTTGTTCAAGCTTTTTAGCAATAGAATTGTGAATAGCGGGTTCGGTATACTTAAGAGATAGATCTTCCAGGTTGCTTTTTATCGCGTATAAACCCAGACGATGAGCAAGAGGAGCATAAAAATAAAGTGTTTCGGAGGCTATTTTCAACTGTTTCTCCGGTTTCATAAACTCCAGGGTTCGCATATTATGAAGACGATCGGCCAGTTTAATCAATATTACCCGAACATCTTCGTCGAGTGTGAATAGTATCTTTCTGAAGTTTTCAGCCTGCAATGAGCCCGTTTGTGAATCCAGGATGTCATCTATTTTGGTGAGTCCGTCTATGATACGGGCAACATTATCACCAAACATGATGCGGATATCTTCAAGTGTGTAGTCGGTATCTTCCACTACATCATGCAATAAAGCACATAGGATGGAGGTCTCACCCAACCCGATTTCCTCAACGCATATCAGGGCTACATCTAATGGATGATAAATATATGGTTCGCCTGATTTGCGACGCATATCTTTATGTGCATCCACAGCAAGATTAAATGCTTTTCGGACCAAACGTTGTTTGTTTTTAATAGTTTTTGTTGGTTGCCAGGCATTTAATAAATTCTTGTACTTTGAAATGATTTCTTTCTTTTCCTGTTCTTCGTCTATAATATACATATATTCCCTTGATTCTCAATAAACCTTAACAGAACTCGTAGCGTTTGCAATGTTTACTAGGCTGTTGTAAACTTTTGATAACCCTATAAATTGAACACCGAAGTTAAAATAAAGTTTGTATTAAACAATGCCGAGATCGTAATAAATTAGACCTGATTTGTTAGTATGAACTGCTTGTGAAATGGATGTTAAAACGTGGCGCTTTTTAACTCCTTTTGGTAGATGTGGAATTTAATCTAATAAGAAAATATAAGAATAGGCAGAGAAAATGTTGTCTGTTGTTTTGTCATTAAACTATATACTATAACTTTGGGAGTATTATTAAAGTATGATAAGTCTATGAGGAAAATCCTTTACATTGTTCTTTTACTCATTAGTGCTTCTACGGTTTTTGCTACGCATGAACGTGCCGGGGAGATTAGTTATAAGCATGTTGAAGGATTTACTTATGAAATTTCAATAATAACTTATACCTATACAGGTACTGATGTGGATAGGGATACCCTGCAGGTTAAATGGGGTGATGGGATGAAATCTGCGATTTTGAGGGTTGATAGCCTGAAGTTGGAGAACCAGGTACGCTGGAATCTTTATGTCGGTTACCATACATATTCTGGACCTGGAGAATTCTTAATCAGTTTTGAAGACCCAACCAGGAATGCAGGAGTGGTAAATATACCGAATTCGGTGGAAGTTCCGTTTTATACTGAATCTTTGTTGGTGATCAATCCATCTTATGGCCCAAATAGCTCTCCTCAACTTTTGAATCCCCCTATTGACCTGGCTTGTGTTAATGAGTTGTTTGTACATAATGCCGGTGCTTTTGATCCGGATGGAGATAGTTTGGCGTACAGGATGGTAGAATGCAAAGGTGCTAATGGTGAGGTTATTCCTGGTTATGTTTTACCTGAAGCTCAAAATTCCCTTGACATTGATCCTGTGACAGGAACCTTGTCGTGGGATTATCCAATTCAACAAGGTGAATATAATATTGCTTTTGTGATTGAAGAATATCGAAAGGGTCGATTGATCGGCTTTGTAACCCGTGATATGCAAATCGAGGTGCTGAGTTGTGATAATCATGCGCCGGAAATAACAGCCCTGACTGATACATGTGTGGTTGTTGGGGATACACTTCGGTTTCAGGTTGTAGCCACTGATGAGGATATGGACAAAGTTACTCTCACTGGATTTGGAGGAGCCTTTACCCTTGATAATAGTCCTGCTCATTTTGGTCTGACTGAAGGATATCCACCTGTGGAGCAACAATTTCAATGGGCTCCTGTTTGTGAGCATGTTCAGTCCCAACCTTATTTCGTTTATTTCAAAGCTGAAGACAATAATTTGCCTGTTAACCTTTCTACAATACATTCCACCCAAATAAGAGTTATTGGAGCCGCTCCGGAAGGGCTAACTGCTGAGTCATTTGGAAATAAAATACTACTTAATTGGTTTGAGTACAATTGTTCAAGTGTAAAAGGATATCAAATCTACCGTCGGGTAGGGCAGTATGACTATGAACAATCTTATTGTGAAACCGGCATACCTGATGGTAGTGGGTTTGAGTATATAGGAATGGTTAACGATATTGAAACAACTACCTTTTTAGATGATAATTCTGGACTTGGTTTGGCCCCAGGTATTAACTACTGTTATATTGTGGTTGTAGAATTTAATGATGGGAGTCTGAGTAAGATCTCGGACCAGGCGTGTGCTAGTTTGAAGAAAGATTTGCCCGTTATAACACATGTTTCGGTTCAGGAAACATCCATTACAGCAGGAGAGATTTATGTAGCCTGGAGTATGCCCACTGAAATTGATGTTGCAATGGCTCCCGGGCCATACAAGTATTTAATATCAAGAGGTGTTGGTGGTAGCTTTGTTTTGGTTGATTCATTGGATCAACTGGATGATACTATTTATATCGATCAGAATATTAATACATCCGAAGTTCAGAATCAATACCTGATTGATTTTTATAATGATACTGAAGGTAATCGATTTTATCTAGGATCTACCCAGGTGGCTTCGGCCCCTTTCTTAAGTCTTGAACCTTCAGATAACAGGGTATTGCTTAATTGGACCGATGATGTTCCATGGTTGAATAAGAGATGGGTGGTGTTTCGTGACAATCAGTCACAAAATGGCTTTGATTCCATAGGACAAACAACTATTCCTTCCTTTGAGGATGAGGGTTTAGTTAATGGAAATGAATATTGCTATAAGGTGAAGTCCGTAGGTTCATACGGAACTTCAGGATATATTGATCCAATCATCAATTTCTCACAAAGGAATTGTGCTGTTCCAAAAGATGACATCGCTCCGTGTTCGCCCGAACTGTTTGTTAGTACGGATTGTGATTATTATGAAAACATGCTGGTCTGGACTAACCCAAACAGTACTTGCGCTGACGATGTGATGAAGTACCTGGTGTATTTTTCCCATCATCCGGATGAGCCTTTTTCATTACTCGATTCAACACTTTCACAGTATGATACTTTATATACGCATATGAACCTTGATTCATACCTTGGGTGTTATCAGGTTGTCGCAACTGACTCTGTCGGGAATGTTAGTGACCCAAGTAATACTATTTGCCAGGATTATACAGCTTGCCCAGTGTATAAATTGCCCAATGCATTTTCTCCAAATAGTGATGGGCGAAACGATCTTTTCTTTCCGATTGAAAGAGCCAGTTCGGTGGAAAGTGTGAATATGACAATAGTGAATCGATACGGACGACTTATCTATGAAACGAATGATCCTGATATAAACTGGAATGGCAAAGTGAGAAATTCCAGTGCTGATTGTTCTGAAGGTGTTTATTTCTATGTGTGTGAAGTGTTTGTTGAGTCATTCGACGGCACCTATGAGTTCGTTCTAAAAGGAGCTATTCATTTAATCAGATAATAAGTATCGTTCCCTTATGCAGGTTGGAATTTTGGAAAAAGCCTATAGTGGTCATTGCGATCTAATATAATCCTTACTTTTGCTCTTTGTGAAAAAATCATTTTTATGATCAACTTCGAAAGGTTTACGCTGGAAAACGGTTTGAAAGTAATTGTTCACCGGGATACTTCAACACCTATTGTTTCAATGAATATTCTCTATGATGTGGGAGCCCGGGATGAAAGCCCTGATAAGACTGGATTTGCCCACTTGTTCGAGCATTTAATGTTTGGAGGGTCTGTAAATATTCCTAAATATGATACCCCATTGGAGAAAGCCGGAGGGGAGAACAATGCATTTACAACCAATGATATAACGAACTACTATCTAACAATTCCAAAACCAAATCTGGAAATCGGATTTTGGCTGGAAAGTGACAGGATGTTTGGTCTTGCTTTTTCGGAAAAGAGCCTGGAAGTCCAACGTCAGGTAGTGATCGAGGAGTTTAAGCAACGGTATTTGAATCAACCGTATGGTGATGTGTGGTTGTTGTTGCGACCATTGGCTTATAAGCAACATCCATACCAATGGCCCACCATAGGAAAGCAAGTTTCGCATATTGAAGATGCCAGTATGGAAGACGTTAAGGCTTTTTATAATAGATATTATAATCCGTCCAATGCAATTCTTTCGGTTGCCGGTGATGTTACTGTTGAGGAGATAAAGGAGCTTTGTGATAAATGGTTTGCGCCGATTCAAAATCAGGGAAACCATGTCCGTAACATAGCATCTGAACCATTGCAGAAGGAATCCCGGTTCCAGTCGGTTGAGCGTAATGTTCCATATGACACGATTTATAAAGCATATCATATGGGTAAGCGTACTGATCCGAATTATCATGCTGTTGATCTGATATCTGATATACTAAGCAATGGCGATTCCTCCCGCCTGTATATCGAATTGGTTAAGAAACAAAAATTATTTACCTCCATAAATGCCTACATTAGTGGGGATATAGATAATGGGCTGTTTATCGTGAACGGGAAATTAGCGAAAAATGGTACCGTAAAGCAGGCTGAAAAAGCCATTCAGGTTGAACTTGAAAAAATTCAAAATGAAAAAGTGGGTGAACGCGAGCTACAAAAAGTAAAAAACAAAGTTGAATCACTACTTGAGTTTTCTGAGTTGAAAGTCTCTGACAAAGCATATAATCTTGGATATTATGAGTTGTTGGGTGACGCAGCTTTGAATAATCATGAGATTGAAAAATATCGGTTGGTTCAAGCTGACGATATCCGTCAGCAAGCTCAAAACTTATTTAGAGAGTCGAATTGTTCAACACTCCATTATCTATCTAACCAGAAATAATTATCTATGATTGATCGTACACAACAACCGCATATAAATCAGGCAGAAGATATGCACTTACACGAGCCTGAACGTTTTACACTTTCTAATGATATTCCTGTTTATGTGTTCGATATGGGGACGCAGGATGTAATAAAAGTTGAATTAGTATTCAAGGCAGGAACCTGGGAGCAGGATGTCCCTTTTACGGCTGTGCCAACCAATCAGTTGATTCGAACAGGTACAGAAAATCTTACTGCCGACGAGATTGCCGAGAAATTGGATTATTATGGGGCCTATTTGGATACGCATACTGAAAAAGATGGTTCAGCAATTAGTTTATATTGTTTGAATAAGCATCTGAACGACACCCTGCCAATTTTTGAAGATGTTGTGAAGAATCCTTTATACCCTGATCATGAGCTTGAAATCTATAAAGAGAAAAGATTGCAAGCTTTGACTGTTAATCGACAGAAAGTAAGTTTTCTGGCTCGTGAACATTTTCAGAGAATATTGTTTGGTGAAGGCCATCCATATGGACGGACACAAAATGAGAAGTTTATCCAACAGCTTGAAGCATCTTTATTAAAGGATTTTCATAAAAGATATTATAATGCCTCAAACTGTTACATATTGGTGGCAGGGAAAGCTCCTGAAAATCTGATTTCAAGTCTTGAGAAGTATTTTGGGAATTGGGAGAAGTCTCAATCAATAGAAACAAGGGAATTTCAACCGGGGACTTCTTTCCAAAAGAAACATTTTGTTGAGAAAGATGATGCACTGCAGTCAGCTATACGAGTGGGTAAACCAATGATAAACCGCTTGCATCCTGATTTTAAAAAACTACAGGTGTTAAATACCCTTTTGGGTGGGTATTTTGGTTCACGCTTAATGACAAATATTCGCGAAGATAAAGGCTATACCTATGGGATAGGATCTGCTATGGTGTCCTTGCGTCATGGAGGGTACTTTGTTATTAGTAGTGAAATGGGGGCGGAAAATACTTCGGCAACTTTAAAAGAAATTTATCATGAAATCGGGCGCTTACAGAATGATCTCGTAGGTGAAGAAGAGTTAAATCTGGTGCGTAATTATATGCTTGGAAGTTTCCTTCGAAGTATCGATGGGCCTTTTGCTTTGTCGGATAAGTTCAGGACCATGCTCGAATACGGTCTTGATTTTAATTATTATTATGATTCGATAGACGTTTTTAAAACAATAAGCTCACAGGAAGTGAGAGATTTGGCTCAGCATTATTTGAATATGGATAATCTGTTTGAAGTTGTCTCAGGAAAAGCGACTGTTTGATGCTGAAATGTTACTTTCTCATTATACCAAAAATTTATATCTTTCGTTAACTGTATGACTAATTTGGTATAATGAGATTTCTATTCATAATCATTCTGTTCTTAAGTATTGGTGCCGGTTTTGCTCAGGTTCCTGATTTTCATTGTGTGTTTGTTGAGAATAATCAGGTGCACCTGCAATGGGATAATCCTGCCGGAAGTACTTCTTCCGATCAGATTCAAATTTATGCTCGTACTGAATCGCAAACGAATTTTATTTTAATAGCAACCTTAGCTGGTGATCAAACTACATGGATACATGGTGCTGTTGATCCAAATCTGGAGGTCCTTTATTACTATTTGACGTATAATGGTTCTGGGCCTGGCGATACATTGAATACTATTATTCCTCAGATTAATGCTAATACCAATGGGGATGTTACATTGTCATGGAATTCATTCCTCTCAGATGCTTTTCAAAATGGAAACGGTCAGTATGAAATTCACCGTCAGCTTGATGGTGGGGGATGGGATTTAATAACAACTACATCAGGTACAACATTCCTTGATAAAGTCTGTGATAATTATGCAGAGTACCGTGTTGTGGTTCCTCATGTAGGAGGTTGTTCTTCTGTGTCGGTAGTTACCGGGCAGCAGGTTAAAGATAATACACCTCCGGATCCGGCTTATCCGGTTATTACCAACCTTACTGTAAATGAAAGTGGAAACCTTATTATTCGTTGGCAACCAAGTCCTGAAGATGATGTAGTCCGATATGTAATCGATCATCAGATTGTAGAACAAGGTGTTTGGAAAAACCATCGATATGATTCTGTTGGAGCTAATGTTCATGAATACACCGATATGTTATTTGATGGGTGTAGTGAACAACGTCGATATTTTGTATATGCCGTGGATTCCTGTGGACAAAGGTCTCCCATCTCATTCAATAATCCGATTCGGAATATTCTTCTCGAAAAGCCCGTGTACGACACTTGTGCAAGAGAAGTACAGCTGAATTGGCATCCTTATAATAATCCGGATAATCCAATTTCAAAATATGAAGTGTGGGTTGGTGTTGATGGTGGGAACCTGAATCTCTTAAGTACTCTCTCAGCCAATGATACAAATTTCGTAGGTCAGAATATAGAATGGTATAAGGATTACTGTTTCCAAATCAGGGGAGTATTTAGTGGGGATTATACAAGTTCCTGCTCCAGGTGTTTGGATGCTTTCAGTCCTCAGGTTATCAGTGATTGTCATATTTATTCAACAGATGCTTCGGTTGAAACAGGGATTGATGTGTTTATCTCTTATGCCTATACAACAGATATTAAGTTTGTCGCTGTATTAAGATCCGATTCTGAGTTTGGTACATACGAAGAAGTTGGCATGGTGCCTGCTCAAAGCAGTGGGGTACTTATCTTCAACGATGCTTCTGTCGATAAGGATAATCCATGGTTTTATAAAGCTGAATTGCGAAATTTGTGTAATGAAATGGCGTGGCCTTCTCATGCTGCGTCTAGTATATTTCTTAAAGGTGAGCTGGATGACAAGGTGGTAAAAGTTGATTGGACACCGTATTTTAATAGTGAACAATCAGTTTTGGGATATACACTTTATCAAATTGCAAATGGATCTCCGGTTAAGTTAGGTGACTATCTTGACTTTGAACAATCGGATAATGCTGTGATTAAGGATGATATTCAGGATTTGGAATATGTGTTTTTTATTCAGGCACTGGTCGATGATATGGGGCCATTTGATATCTCACAATATCCAAGATCAAACTTGATTCGTTTTGAAAGAAAAAGCAAAATAGAACTTCCCAATGCATTGGTCCCGGGATCTGATTATGGACTGTTTAAACCAATCGTTGAAGCGGTGTACCTTGAGGGGTATTCTATGGCAATCTTCAATCAGTGGGGAACCCGTATTTTTGAGACTAATGACATCAATACCGGGTGGGATGGCTCCTTCGAAGGTGATTATGTTAAAGCTGGAACTTATGTTTACTCGATAACCTATAAAGACAATAACGGAAGCGCCCAAAGCATTCAGGGAACAGTAGTGGTTATCCGTTGATCAATATTACTTACTTCTGGTTTATGTTATTGTGCTGGTATTCCATGTGTTATATCCTTTTTTGAAAATCAGTTCAATTCTCAAAAAATTGGATTCCAATTGATTTAAATTTAATACCTTTGCAGCCAAAACAAATATCAGGAACTATGTCAATGATACCAGATCGATTCAGTAAGGAAGGTTTGACTTACGATGATGTTTTATTACAACCTGCATACTCAAATGTGTTACCACGTGAGGTTGATACATCGACTTATTTTTCGCGCAATATTAAACTCAATGTACCAATTGTTTCGGCTGCTATGGATACAGTAACCGAATCTATTCTGGCTATTGCTTTAGCTCAGGAAGGTGGAATTGGTGTTTTGCATAAAAATATGTCCATTGAAATGCAGGCCGCAGAGGTAAAGAAGGTGAAAAGATCACAGAATGGTATGATCAGTGATCCCGTTACCATTGGTGAGGAAGCAATTGTTGAGGATGCCCTTAGTTTGATGAAAGAATTCAAAATTGGTGGTATTCCTGTGGTGAAGAATGGTAATACCCTTGTGGGTATTGTAACTAATCGTGACTTACGTTTCGAACGTAATCATGGTCGTCCTATACGTGAGGTGATGACTAAAAATGATTTAGTTACAACTACTGAGTTTGCTGACTTTGAAAAAGTAGCTGATATCCTTCAGGAGCATAAAATTGAGAAATTGCCAGTAGTTGATAAGAATAATAAACTTATCGGACTGATCACATATAAGGATTTGATTAAAATTAAATCACGTCCGAATGCATGTAAAGATGAACGTGGCCGTTTACGTGTGGCTGCAGCTGTAGGTATTGCACATGATACTTTAGATCGTGTTCAGGCTTTGGTTGATGCCGGCGTTGATGCTGTTATTATCGATACAGCTCATGGTCACCACCAGGGAGTTCTTAATATGGCAAAGTCTGTTAAAGAACGTTTTACTACAATCGACCTTGTAGTTGGTAATATAGCTGCTCCTGAAGCTGCTGTTGATCTTGCTAAGATGGGGGTTGATGGTATCAAAGTTGGTGTAGGTCCAGGGTCTATTTGTACAACTCGTGTAATTGCAGGTGTGGGTGTGCCACAGCTTTCTGCTGTTTTCGATGTTTATGAAGCTATAAAAGAATATAATATTCCAATTATTGCTGATGGTGGTATCCGTTACACAGGTGATATCGTAAAAGCTTTAGCTGGTGGCGGTGCTTCAATCATGGCTGGCTCATTGTTTGCCGGTGTTGAAGAATCTCCTGGCGAAACCATCATTTATGAAGGTAGAAAATTTAAGTCATATCGTGGAATGGGATCGGTAGAAGCGATGCAGCAAGGATCGAAAGACCGTTATTTCCAGGATGCAGAGGATGAAATCAAAAAACTTGTACCAGAAGGAATCGTAGGTCGTGTGGCTTACAAAGGTACCTTGTCAGAAGTTGTTCATCAGTTGGTTGGTGGATTGCGTGCAGGTATGGGATATACTGGTTCAAGAACTATCGAGGATCTTAAGAGTGCGAAATTCGTTAGAATCACGCAAGCTGGTTTCCTTGAAAGTCATCCACATGATGTGACCATAACAAGAGAAGCTCCTAACTATTCACGATAAGCCGAAGGTTTATCGTGCCTAAACCCAATAATTTTCGAACTATGAAACGTAAAACCCTTAGCTTTCTGCTGACAGCAGTAGCTGTGCTTATTTTGAACAACAGTTTTGCTCAGAATCAGGAACCTTTATTAACCGTTGCCGGTGATCCTGTTTCTAAGGAGGAATTCCTTGCGGTATATAAAAAGAACAACCTGGAGAATCAGGTGATCGATAAAAAATCGATGAAGGAATATCTTGAATTATATATCAATTTCAAACTTAAGGTTAAAGAAGCTGAAGAAAATGGCTTGGATACCGTTAAGGCATTTCAGGATGAATTGGCCGGATATCGAAAGCAATTGGCTCAACCTTACCTGGTAGATAACGATTTGAACGAATCGTTGCTTCAGGAGGCATATGATCGTATGAGTTATGATTTAAGAGCCAGCCATATTCTTTGGCGTGTTGCTCCTGATGCCAGTCCTGAAGATACGCTTAAGATATATAATAAAGCTGTTGAAGTTCTTGAGAAAGCAAAAAATGGAGAGCGTTTTGCTGATCTTGCTGTTCAATATTCTGAAGATCCTTCGGCCAGGGATATGAACCACCAGGGACGTGTTCGTCCTGGTAATAGTGGTGATCTTGGATATTTCTCTGTGTTTAATATGGTTTATCCATTCGAAACCCAGGTGTATAATACGAAGGTTGGTGAAGTTTCAGGTCCGGTTCGTACACGTTTTGGTTATCACGTTGTTCAGGTAAATGAAAAGCATGAAGCTTTAGGACGTGTTAAAATTGCACATATCATGGCTTTGATGCCTAAAAATGCGACTAAGGATGACAGCTTGAATATCCTTAAGAAGATTAATGATGTGTATGCAAAGCTTGAAGGCGGTGAGAAATTTGGTGAACTGGCTAAGAGTTATTCCGACGATAAGAATTCTGCTGCACGTGGTGGCGAATTACAATGGTTTGGTGTAAATACCATTCTTCCTCAGTTTGTGGAGGCAATCCGTACTGTTAAAGAAGTAGGTGGTTATTCAGCTCCTGTGGAAACACTTTATGGTTACCATATCATTAAAGTGTTGGAACGAGAAAATATTGGAACTTTCGAAGAAAAGAAAGAAGAAATAAAGACTAAAATCACCAAGAGTGATCGTGCCGATCTAAGTCGTAAATCGATCTTAAAACGAATTAAGAAAGAATACAACTTCAGTAATCATGCCGATGCTCATAAAGCGTTCTATGACGTTGTTGATGAAACCATTTTTAGTGCAAAATGGGATAAAGCAAAAGCTGCTCATTTGAATGGTGAAATGGCCAGAATTGGTGATAAAGTATACATGCAAGCTGATTTCGCTGATTATCTGGTTGAAAAGCAGAAGCGTAACAGACCAAGTGATATCAAGGCATATATTGATGGAAGATACACGGAATTTATGGAGAAGATTTGCCTGGATTATGAAGACAGCAAATTGGAAGATAAATATCCTGAATTCCGTTTATTAATGCAGGAATATCGTGATGGTATCTTGTTATTCGAATTAACGGATCAGAAAGTATGGACTAAAGCGATTCAGGATACAACAGGACTTGAAGCATTCCACAATGAACACAAAAAAGATTATATGTGGGAGAAACGTGCAGATATGACTGTTTATGAAATCTCTGATGATAATTACCTTGCCAAGGTGCGTGATTTTGCAGCTCAGGGGATTACTTATGACTCGATTCAGAAGTTGGTAAACAACGACACCCTTAAGGTTGTAAGAGCTAAACGTGGCATTTATGAAAAGGGTGATAATATGATGGCCGATCAGTTCAAATGGAAGAACGGTCTGAGTAAGAAGACAAAAGTGATCGATGAAAAACATGTTTTTGTTTTTGTTCATGATGTGATGAAATCTCAGCCTAAAGAATTATCGGAGGCTCGAGGTGTAATCACAGCTGATTATCAAAACTATCTTGAAAAACTTTGGATTGAAGAACTTCGTGCGAAGTACCCGGTTGTGGTGAGTAAGGATGTTCTTAAATCAATTAAAGAATGATTGTAAGTATTTAAAATAATGAAAGCAAGGAGCCACCGCTTGAGTCGGGGTCCTTGCTTTTTTTTTATCCGCAAATAAACTATAACACCATAATCCAATGAACATAATTATTCGAACAATTAGCTTTCTCTTTATCATTGCATTGTTTTTTGCGTGCGATAGTTCTTTGCAAAGACGAGCGGGTGAGAATGAGGTTGCCCGGGTTGGAGATATCTACTTATATGATTCTGAGATCGAGCAGGTAATGCCGAAGGGAATTGCGGCCCGTGATAGTATTGCTCTGGCTCGTAAGTTTATCAACGACTGGATCAAGCTGCAGATTATCCTCAAAAAAGCCAATGAAAACCTTACTGAAGAGCAACTCGACTTTTCCCAACAACTTGAAACCTACAAGAACTCGTTGATTCGTTTTAAATACGAAAATGAATTAATCAGACAACGTCTGGATACGGTTGTGAAGGATCGGGAAATCGAACAATACTATCAGGATAATCAAAACAATTTCCAGCTGAAAAATGATATTGTAATTGCAAACTTTATCCAACTCCATCGCGATTCCTCACAATACATTCCGCTGTTCCGTGAACTGTTGTTTGATAATCCTGAAGAAAATAAAGATGAATTGGAGAGTCTTTGTAAAGTGCATGCTACTGATTACTATCTGGAAGATAATTGGATTTATTTCAATGATTTGCTGAATAATATCCCAATTACGACCTATAATCAAACGAACTATCTTGAGAATAATAAAGAAATCATCTATTCCGACTCCCTCAATAACTTTTTGATTAACATTATCGATTATAAAATAAAAGAAGAGGCCTCGCCTTTAAGCTTTGAAAAAGACAATATTCATAACATAATTGTTAATAAAAGAAAACTTGAGCTTATTAAGAAAATGGAAAGTGATATCTTTGACCAGGCAATGAAAAACAATGAAATCGAGATTTATTATTAATCCGGTTTCTGAATATTGCTTACTCTTAACAATTAGAAAACAAACAGATCGTTAGAAATAAAAAAGAATTCGAATGAAGACATACTCTAAGCTACTTAGTCTGATTGTATTTGCTTTGATTCAACTGAATCTTTCGGCACAGGAAATGGTTATTGACCAAATTGCTGCAGTGGTAGGGAAAAACCCGGTACTTAAATCGGAAGTGGAAACACAATACCTACAGTTCAGAATGCAGGGAATGATACAAGGCGGGGATGCTGCAAAATGTGAAATTCTGGAGAATATGCTTTTCCAGAAACTTTTATTGAATCAGGCTGAGTTAGATAGTTTGGACGTTTCTGACGAACAGGTGGAACGTAACCTGGACCAACGCTTACGCTACTTTATTAGTCAAATCGGTTCTCAGAAAAAACTGGAAGAATACTATAATAAATCCATCGAAGATATTAAAGATGAATTCCGGGAAATGATTCGTGAACAATTGTTGACTGAACAAGCCCAATCAGATATTACCATGGACGTTAAGGTGACGCCTTCTGAAGTGAAACGCTTTTACGATCGCTTACCTTCTGACAGTATTCCAATGGTAAATACTCAATATGAAATTGGACATATCGTAGCTGAACCTCCTTTGAGTTCTGAGGAAATTCTGGCTACCCGTGACCGCCTTAAAGGCTTGCAGGAGCGAATTCTCAAAGGTGAAAATTTCAGTACACTTGCCATTCTGTATTCTGAAGATCCGGGTTCGGCCAAAAAAGGTGGTGAACTGGGATTATTTGGACGTGGTGAGATGTATCCGGAATTTGAAGCTGCAGCCTTTAGTTTGAAAAATAAAGGGGACGTTTCTGAAATTGTAAAGACCAAATCCGGTTTTCATATCCTTCAGCTTATTGAACGAAGAGGAGAGTACGTGAATGTGCGTCATATTCTGATTATGCCTAAAATGGCTCCTGAGAACATGGAAAAGGCCATTAACAAACTTGATAGTGTAGCCGGTTTGATCCGAAACGATTCCATTTCATTCGAAGATGCTGCTTTAAAATTCTCTGATGCTCCGGATAAAATTAACGGGGGTATCATGGTGAATCCTATGACAGCAACATCCAAGTGGGATGCTCAACAACTGGATCCTTCTTTGAATTATGCGATTAAAAACCTGAAGGTAGGTGAAGTGTCAGATCCTATCGAGATGGTTTCTGAAGATAATAAAAAGGCTTATCGTATTGTTTTCCTTAAAAGTATTTCAGAGCCTCACAAAGCAAACATGGATAAAGATTATAACCAGATTCAGCTGTGGGCAACTGAAGAGAAAAAAGGAACTGTGATTCAGGACTGGATCAATTCTAAAACCGGTCAGACTTACGTTCGGATTATGCCTGAATATGAAGGGTGTAATTTCAAGCATAAATGGAATAATGATTAATCATTCTTTTCCCAAATCATAAATTCAAATGCAAACCAAATATAAATCGGACGTTGAAGCTATTGATGCTTTTGCTCAGAGCTACAAGAGTCTTAGAAAAGAAATCGGTAAGGTTATTATTGGTCAGGACGAAGTTGTGAAAAATGTTCTGATCTCCATATTCAGTCGTGGACACGGTTTATTAGTCGGTGTACCTGGATTGGCAAAAACCTTATTGATTAATACCATCGCAAAAACGCTGGGACTCAACTACAGCAGGATACAATTTACTCCCGATTTGATGCCTTCGGATATCATTGGGACGGAAATCCTGGACGAGTCGCGCAAGTTTAAGTTCGTTAAAGGACCTGTTTTTGCTAATATTATTTTGGCAGATGAGATTAACCGTACACCGCCAAAAACCCAATCGGCTTTATTGGAAGCCATGCAGGAAAAGGCGGTAACTGTTGCCGGACATCGGTATCATCTCGAGGAACCTTTCTTTGTACTGGCAACCCAGAATCCGATTGAACAGGAAGGTACATATCCACTACCCGAAGCACAGCTCGACCGATTTATGTTCAATATCTGGTTGGATTACCCTTCGATGCAGGAGGAATTGCAGGTGGTGAAAAATACCACCTCCGACAAGATGATTGAACCCGAAATGGTGCTGTCAGGTAAGGAGATTATCTTTTTCCAGGATCTGGTTCGTAAAGTGCCGGTTGCTGATAATGTATTCGAATATGCCGTTAAGCTGGTGGCGAAAACCCGCCCTCATACGGCTGACGCTCATGAGTGGGCGAACAAATACCTGACCTGGGGTGCAGGTCCACGTGCTTCGCAATTCCTGATTCTGGGAGCGAAAACGCATGCAGCAATTAATGGTAAATATTCTCCGGATATAGAGGATGTGAGAGCAGTTGCGCATTCCATTCTTCAGCACCGTATCGTACGTAACTACAAAGCCGAAGCAGAAGGTATTAAGATTAATGATATTATTGATAAAATGATATAGCTTTTTAGCTGTTAGAAAAGATTAGCCACGAAGACGCGAAGACACTAAGGATTTAAAAAAAGAAACTTAGCTCTTTGGAGTCTTCGTGGTTTATAGAAAAATAAAACTTCGTGCCTTGGTGCCTTCGTGGCAATAAAAAAGATTTCAAGAAAAAAATTAAATTTGCCAGCAAAACAGCAACATATGCTTTCAGTTAGTAACGTATCGGTTCATTTTACAGGAGAATATATTTTTAAGGATGTTTCGTTCTTTCTTACAGAGCGTGACCGCGCTGGATTGATTGGGAAGAACGGTGCTGGAAAGACTACTTTGCTCAATGTGATTGCAAAAGAAATGGAACCTGAGAAAGGGGTGATTTCCATGCCATCGGATGCCCGGGTGGGATTCCTTAAACAACAAATTCCTTTGAGTAGTTCCGAGTTGGTGAAAGCCGAAGCCATGAAAGCTTTTAAAGAGGTAAATAACCTGAAGGCCCAGGCTGATAAGCTTACCCACGAAATTGCTTCTCGTACCGATTATGAAAGCGATGACTATCTGAAACTGATCGACCGGTTAAATCATGTCAATGAGCGTTTTGATATTTTGGGAGGTAATACTACCGAGGCAGATACCGAAAAGGTTCTTATGGGATTGGGTTTTGAACGTACCGATTTTACGCGTCCCTTAAGTGAGTTTTCTGGTGGATGGCGTATGCGTGTCGAACTGGCTAAAATTCTCCTTCAGAAACCGGAAGTGTTGCTTCTGGATGAGCCTACCAACCACCTGGATATTCTTTCCATTCAGTGGCTGGAGAATTTTCTGAAGAACTATACAGGTGCTGTAATCATTGTTTCGCACGACCGGGCATTTTTAGATGCTGTTACCAATCGAACCATAGAAATTTCACTGGGCCGAATTATCGATTATAAAGCCTCTTATTCCGATTATGTTCATGTACGACAAGAACAATTGGAAACACAGCGGGCTGCCATGGACAACCAGCAACGTCAGATTGCCGAGATCGAACGTTTCGTTGAGCGTTTCCGATACAAATCCACAAAGGCCAAACAAGTCCAAAGCCGGGTAAAGATGTTGGAAAAGATGGATAAAATAGAAGTGGATGATGTGGATACTTCCGCCATACACTTTCGTTTTCCTCCGGCAAAACCTCCCGGTAAAATAGTTTTTGAGGCCAAAGCATTGTCCAAAAGTTATGACGATCATCTGGTGCTTGATGAACTGGATTTGGTGATTAAAAGAAATGATGTGGTGGCTTTTGTCGGACGAAATGGTGAAGGTAAATCAACCCTTTCCCGAATCATCGTTAAAGAGCTTGAGCATACCGGAGAGGCTATCGAAGGACATAATGTAACCATTGGATATTTCGCCCAGAATCAGGCCGAGTTACTCGATCAGAATAAAACGGTTTTTGATACCATTGATGATATTGCTACCGGAGAATTGCGTCCGAAGGTGAAGAACCTCTTGGGGAGTTTTCTTTTCGCCGGTGATGATCTGGAAAAGAAAGTAAAAGTACTCTCTGGAGGTGAGAAGTCCAGGCTGGCTATTTGTCAGATGCTCCTGACCCCGGTGAACTTCCTGGTTCTCGATGAACCTACAAACCACCTGGATATGACGACCAAGGATATCCTCAAACAGGCCTTGCTCAAGTATGATGGTACCGTGGTGGTGGTTTCTCACGATCGTGACTTTTTGCAGGGTTTAACCAATAAGGTTTTTGAATTCAGGAATAAAAAGATTCGTGAACATATTGGTGATGTGTATAATTTCCTCGCCACCCGTGAAATGGAAGATCTCAAAGAACTGGAAAAACCAGCTTCCAATGGAAAAGGAAATTCGAAAGATACAGCTCCTACGGATAATAAACTGAGCTTCGAGCGCCAAAAACAATTCGATCGTGAGCAGCGAAAGATTCAAAAGAAAATAGACCGCTGCGAATCGGAAATCGCCCGTCTGGAGACGGCCATTGAAGATATGGACCAGATTATGGCCGAGCCGGAGAAAAATGCTGAGCGATTCAGTAAAGGCGATATCTATAAAGAATACAACCAGATGAAACAAGACCTCGAAGCCCAAATGGAGGCCTGGGAAGAAGCCTCCTTCGAACTCGAAGAACTTAAAGAAGAATATGGGAAGGATTGATGAATTATGATTGATGAATTATGATTTATGAGGCATTGATTCGATGCCCGTATTTTCTATAATAACAAAGGCTTTCAGATTACTGAGGGCCTTTGTTGTTTTCGAAACCTCTATATCGGGTCTAAGCCCCTCGCTTGGTTATTAAGTAGTTATTGATAGTTGTTAGATTGGGACAACCACGACAACCCGACAACCATGACAACATTTTTATCTTTCATAAAACATTTATTCACAAGTCATATGTAAAACAACATGAAATTCCATATCTTTACGATGCAAAACATCAGAACGGTTACAAAACCACTAATAAACAACCTGTAACAAAATACCCAGACTGATGTTTCCGGTATAATATGCAGAATTGAGCTTGTCGGGATGAATTATACCACTTAAAAATAAATGCTACCGCTTAAAGACGGTTACTGACCGGTTAGAAATGATTGCTACCGGCTTTGGAATAATTTCTACCCTATGGAAGCGATTCCGGCCAATTAAAAATCATTCTTGCCGTCTAAAAATGACTCATGACCAACAAAAAATGATTCCTGCCTGGCAGGAATTAAAGAAATGGGGGCCTGGGTGAAGGTTTAAGCGTTGCGTTTGAGCAATGCAGGAATCATTGATTGCCACACCGGGAAATTTATGGTGCTGTGGTGCTGAATGAATTTCTAAAGGCTTGGGAAAGCCAGTGTTGGTTGCAATAGCTTTTTTGATGGAAGCATTCACTTTTGAGCCGTGATCTTTGATTTTGTAGCGGTGATTTGTAAGGGGATTGTTTGAGGGGAAGATTTTTTGCCGGGAGATACTACATCAAACCGGGTAGGATGAATGGGGTGATGGGAAGGTGTTGGTATAAACACTAATGGAAAGAAGATGAGGTAAGAATTTACCTGCCTGAGGGGGCAGGATTAAAAACTGAGGGGTAGTGCGGAAGGGAAAACTGGAATGCCGTTCCGGAAAAGATCCGGAACGGGTTATTTATTGTTTCATTAAAACCTGTACTACTTATGAAGTATTACAATCAGCTTTCTATAGCTGAACAAATGGAGCTGGCTCAACTCGCGGTAAACAATGCCTTGAGTGATGCCGCTATTATGACTGCCTTATCCGCCTTCGGTTATACCGAAGAGAAACTGCAGACCACTATGGCCATGATTCAGGAAGTTCGCCAGCTGATAAACCAGCAGCGGACCGAGTATGCCGAACAGTACCAGGCAACCGAAAATGTTTCCACTGCCTGGGGAGCTGCCAATAAAGTGTATATGGTTAGTTTGCAGATTGCTCGCATTGCTTTTCGCAACAATACCCATGCACAGACTGCCTTGATGCTTAATGGCCGACGCAATGCCTCCATCAGTGGATGGCTGGAGCAGGCCACAACCTTCTACGCCAATTTGATCCCAAACACGGTTTTTATGGATGCTATGGCCAACTATAATCGCACCCCTGAAATTTTACAGGAAGAGCAACTTATGGTGAACCATGTTCGGGAATTAAATCAAATCCAGCAAAAAGAAAAAGGGGAGGCACAGCATGCTACTTTAGCACGTGATGCCAAACTTGAAGAACTGGCCGACTGGATGTCCGACTTCTTTACCATCGCTCGCATGGCCCTGGCCGATAACCCGCAGTGGTTAGAGAAATTGGGCGTCGTTGTGGTGACGTAAAGGATACTGGTTGCATCTCACCTTCCTGTCCCCTTCTCCTGGAAATAGGAGAAGGGGAACATGCTTAGTAAATGTTTCGTGAAAACTCAGGCTACGAAGGTGCTTCCCCTCTCCTTTTTTCCAGGAGAGGGGAATGAGGGGTGAGGTGGAGAAAGAAAAGAAAGACTATGATCTATAAATCCAGAACCAGAGAACAAGAGATGTATTTCGGAGCTTCTCCCAAGATCATTCAGCGGGCTTCCGAATTACGAAAAATCATGACACCAGCCGAAAAAGCACTTTGGCAGGAGCTAAGAAATCGAAAGATTGCAAATGCTAAGTTTCGCAGGCAACATCCGGTGAAATATTTTGTGTTGGACTTCTTCTGTTATGAAAAACGATTAGCAATCGAACTGGATGGCTCTGTTCATGATCAGGAATACACCAAAGAACGTGATATAAACCGGACTTGTGAATTGGAGCAGCTTGGCATAAAAGTGATCCGGTTTAGTAACGATGATATATTTAAGACTATGAATGAAGTACTGCAAAAAATAAAAGAAGAATTGGTCCCAACCTGACGGTTTGAACCATTCCTTTATACCTCATCCCCTGCCCCCTTCTCCTGGAAATAGGAGAAGGGGAACATGCTTAGTAAATGTTTCGTGAAAACTCAGGCTACGAAGGTGCTTCCCCTCTCCTTTTTTCCAGGAGAGGGGAATGAGGGGTGAGGTAGTGAAAAAGGGAGAAGAGGTAAATAAAAAATGAATTAATTTAAAACTATGAAAAGATATTTAACCTGTTTTTTAATTTCGTTATTATCAATTCCATCTCTTTGTGCTCAGGATGAATGGGAACATGTTTATTTCGATGATATTGATGCCTCCTGTAAGGATGTCAAGGAGTATTATGATAGAGGGTATGTCTTATTGGGCTGGGATGGCCATTCTTTCCCAAGTTTTAATTGGGTGTTGAAAACGGATATTAATGGAGAACAATTATGGATCAAAAAGTTTGGTGAAGAAGGAGCTTGTGCCGGTGGAGTAAATTGTGACGTAAATGAATCAGGAGATATTTTTATAGCAGGAGCTTATAGTGGATATGATATGCCTCTAGACCCATATGTATATAAGGTTAATGCTTGTGGAGAAAAGGAATGGTGTTGGGTTTATCATACCGATAATCATTACGATTCCGGATCCCGAATTGTAGCCACACCGGATGGAGGCTGTGCTGCAATATTAAAATATACCGACCATCGTCCGGATACCAATCGCATTGCTTTAGCCCGCTTTGCTCCGGATGGAGAGTTATTATGGATCAACCATTATGAAGGATCCGACTCTCTGGTTCATAGTGATAACGATGAATTCTTAAGATATATTGAAGGTTCTGGATTTTTAATTTCGGGTATATGTACTTATGAAGATACCTCCCCCCCACATTACTGGTGGCCACATCCTTATTATATAAAAACAGACATGGAGGGTAATATGCAATGGGAATCCATTTTACTAAATCATATTCCTGATGAAGGCGGTGAAGGTTTTTCAACCCTGGTAAATTCCCGGGGTGATTATTACTACTCTTCGATTCGTCACCATTACAGGAACCAGGGGTGGGTTCCGGCATTAATAAAAATGGATACCCTGGGTAACTTTGAATATGTACAGGATTTAGCCGATGGCGTATATGAATACCTTCAGTTTTACCGTATGGAGTGGATTAATGATTCCATAATTGCCGGAACAACCGATTTTGCTAATGAAGAAAGTAATACCTGTACCCAGGCCATACTGTTGGATACTTTAGGTAATATAATAAAACAAAAATGCTTGCTGGAGCAGGGGGGCTACGTCGCCTGGATGGATAAAACCTTTGATGGGAAGTTGCTGTATATGACCAAGACATGGGATGAGAATGATGAGTTTGATGTTTACCTGTATAAACTTAACCAGGAGTTGGAATACGACAGTGTTTACACCCAGCCATTTGATTATGATTACCTGTGTGACCACCCCATAGAGGAAGACACCCTGGATATGGAAGACTGTAACCTGTGGTTAGATGCCGGGCCAATACTAAGACAGGAAAAGCCGGAGATGAAGGTGTACCCAAATCCTGCAAAGGATTATGTGGTAATCCGCCTGCCGGAGTATTATTCGGTGTCCTTTCAGGGCGAAGTGTTTAAAACCACCCATACGAATTATAATTATCAAAAAAATGCCGTATTGCAAGCCTTTAATCTAAACGGTCTCCTGATGCACGAAGAACAGCTCCAAACATCCCAAAGCCAGAGCACCCTAAACGTCACCACCTGGCCCAAAGGGATGTATGTAGCCCGCTTGGTTGTGAGTGGGAAAAGGTATGGGAGTGTGAAGTTTTTGGTTCAATAACCTCATCCCCTGACCCCTTCTCCTGGAAATAGGAGAAGGGGAACATGCTTAGTAAATGTTTCGTGAAAACTCAGGCTACGAAGGTGCTTCCCCTCTCCTTTTTTCCAGGAGAGGGGAATGAGGGGTGAGGTGGAGAAAGAAAAGAAAGAAAGGTAGAATTACGGTAGTTAGAGTAATAAAACTCCACAAAACCCAAATAAATTTCCCCTGCTACGCTTAAGTTTTTATTTTTGGGCATCCTAACACACAAATATTAACTATCGATGCAACAACTGGGTAATTTTCTGGATGCGCTGGATGGATATTTAGGCAGTGCCGCATGGTTTGCTTACTTCCTTCTGGGCGTAGGTTTATTTTTTACGATTTATTTAAAGTTTCCACAGATCCGTTATTTCCGCTTTGCCTTAAAGATTGTAAAAGGTAAATTCGACAAAAAAGATGATAAGGGGGACACCTCTCACTTCCAGGCTTTAACAACAGCCCTTTCGGGGACGGTGGGAACAGGTAATATTGCCGGTGTTGCATTGGCAATTCATCAAGGTGGTCCTGCTGCTTTATTCTGGATGCTGGTAACGGCCATGCTGGGTATGACCACCAAATTTGTTGAGGTAACACTATCTCACAAATACCGGGAAACGGATGAAAAGGGTCGTATTGCCGGTGGCCCCATGTACTACATGAAGAATAAGTTAAACATGAAATGGCTGGCGGTTTTGTTTGCCATTGCAACGTTGTTTTCTTCTTTCGGAACGGGGAACATGCCACAGATCAACAGTATCTCCAGTTCCATTCATGCCACCTTTGGTGTTGATCAGTGGATAACAGGAGCTGTTTTGGCGGTATTACTTGCCATGGTTATTATTGGAGGGATTTCACGAATAGCCAAAGTTACAGAGAAGTTGGTTCCGGGTATGGCTTTCATTTATCTTGTGGGTGCCCTGGCTGTAATTATAACCAATTACGATAATATCATTCCTTCTTTCGTTGCTATTTTTGGAAATATTTTCACTCCATCGGCAGCAGCTGGAGGATTCCTGGGAGCTTCTTTTGCCTATCTGTTTAATCGAGGTGTAAACCGGGGTTTATTCTCCAATGAAGCGGGGCAGGGTTCAGCACCGATTGCTCACGCCGCTGCCCGTGCTCACGAACCAGTTTCGGAGGGTATGGTAGCATTACTTGAGCCTTTTATTGATACCATTATTATCTGTACCCTTACAGGATTGGTTCTTTTATCTTCAGGTGTATGGAATCAGAAATACGAGAACCAGTTTGAAATGGCCGATCTTGAAATATTGGCTCATACTTATAGTGATCAGAATTCAGAAGATGTTGGTTCACTCCGTGGTCATATCCTGAAAAAAAATACCCTTCCTTTGTTCACCGGTGAACTGGATGTGGTTAATGGAAAAATACAAAATGATTTATCCGTAATTCACGCCCGTTCGGTAGCTGAAGAGGTTGTGATACTGGATGGAAAAGAACCTTTTACCGGAAAAATTACAGTTACAAATGGTAAGCCTGCATTTGGGGGTGATGGAGTTGTGATGACAGGGAAATCTTTATTACATAGTGCACCGCTTACCACGAAAGCATTTACCAAAAGTGTTTTTGGGCAAAACGGTAAATATATCGTTTCATTGGGTCTCTTATTGTTTGCTTTTTCAACAGCAATATCCTGGTCCTATTATGGAGATAGAGCGATTACCTTCCTGGTAGGATCCAAAGGAGTTGTCTGGTATCGAATTGTGTATGTGGCAGCATTTTTCTTTGCCTCCTTTACCGATACCACCATTGTTTGGAAGATCTCATACATCACCATTGTGGTTATGACGCTGCCCAACCTGATTGGAATTCTCCTTCTGAGGAAGGACATGAAATCAACAGTGGATAAATACTGGAAACAATTCAAGAAAGAATGGCCGGATGAAAAAACTCCGGAATAGATCAGAAAACCCGTTTGTTAATCACAAACGGGTTTTTTATTTTTGAAGCTCAACAATATCAAAATGATGAGAAGGATATTTTTATTGCTCGTACTTTCTGTTGCTACAAGTATTACTCTATTTGCGGATCATGTTAATCGCAATACAGCTCGAAAGGTTGCTAAGAATTTTTTGTATGAAAAAGGTTCTTTCGTGTGGGATTGCAGTTTCGGTGATTTACTTGTGAACGATGAATTTGTTCTTAAGGATGGGGAAACAAGTCTGATTTATGTGTTCAACTTTAGTGATAAAGGATTCGTCCTGGTTTCGGCTGATGATGCCACACATCCTGTTCCTGCTTACTCATTAAAAGAGTCCTTTACAGGAGAAAAAATTCCTCCTCAATTGAATTCATTACTCAAGCATTACAAGGATCAGATCCTGGAAGCTATTTCAGGGAAAGTTACCTCGACTCCACAAATAAAGTCCGAGTGGGAGCGATTAAAAGCTGAAGATCCTAAAAAATTGAATCCCTCAAAACTTGAAAATACAGTTGGTCCATTCCTGACAAGCACCTGGGACCAAAGTCCGTATTATAACGGTCTGTGTCCGGATGGAGAAATAGGGCAGGCTCATACAGGTTGTGTGGCTACAGCTTTGGGACAGATCCTTTATTATTTCCGTTATCCTGAAACTGGGACAGGTTCGTATACATATTCCTGCGAAAATTATGGGGAGCTTTCTGCGGATTTTGGGGCTGCTACCTATAAGTACGAGGAAATGGTTGATGCTCTCAACGATCCTAACGATGCTGTAGCAGAGATGCTTTTTCATTTAGGCGTTTCTGTTGATATGGATTATGGCCCTGATGGGTCTGGCATGTGGAACCATAGCGCGGCAAATTCTTTGAAAAACTATTTCAAATATGATCCCAATACACAGTATGTCTTCCGCGATAGTACTTCAATGGATTGGGACAGCTTGTTGTATGATCATCTGGATCGTAATATTCCTATGTATTATGCAGGTTGGCATGAAACGGACACTTCTTATGGACACGCTTTTATCTGTGATGGATATCAGGATGATTATTTTCATTTTGATTGGGGCTGGGGTGGTTCCTATAATGGATATTTCATGAATGATGATTTGTATCCGGGAGGTAGTGAATTTAATTATCACCAGGAATTAATCATCAATGCGATTCCTGATTTGGATGCTTACGAATATCCACAGTATTGTTCTGGTGAAAATAATTTGACTTATCATGAAGGGAGTATTTCGGATGGAAGTGGTCCCTTCGACGATTATGAAGTCAATTCAACCTGTAGTTGGTTAATCTCTCCTCAGAATGAGCAGGATTCGGTGAGTTATATTAATCTGCATTTTTCAAGATTTGATCTTGCCGATGATGATGCCGTTTATGTTTATGATGGGAATTCAACAGATGCTGATCTTCTGGGCATGTTTTCGGGCAGTGAAATGCCTGATGCTTTTGAGTCAACCAGTAATGAAGTATTGGTTGTTTTTGAGAGTAATGATGTAAGTGTTGCCGGTGGTTTTCTATTAATCTATGAAGCTGAGAATCCGCTCTGGTGTGGGAATATGACCACAATTACAAGTAGTTTTGAATACCTGACCGATGGGAGTGGGGCCTTCGATTACTATAATAATACCATGTGTAAATGGTTCATCAGGCCGGATGATTATGGAACGATCTACCTGGATTTTGAGAAGTTCGAAACCAAAGAGGGGGATAAGCTTTCAATATATGATTTGGGTTCTTCAGAGTTATTGGCTGAAATTGAAGGGTACTATTCTCCGGAGGCTTTACCAGAACCGGTACATTGCGTGAATGATGTCATGATACTTTGGTCTTCCAATGACACTGAGCGAAGCGATGGTTGGGAGATTGATTACAGTCTGATAACCGATATCAAAAAGAAGAATTTGATTGATGTGGTTCAGGTTTTTCCAAATCCGGCAAATGACCATCTTTATGTTGGGAATATTCAAAAGGAATTGATTGAAGTCACAATCTCTGTAGCAGATGTTCAGGGTCGGATATTGGTAAAAAGGGATCTTCCCATTCTGCGGATAGGAGAGCTGATTGATCTGGATTGCTCCAATTGGAATCCGGGGATTTATTTTGTTTCTGTTCTTTCCGAACAGGTCAAAACTATTCAAAAGATCGTGATTGAATAGCTAAATGCTATATCATATATTGGGGCCCTGATCATCGTTGTTCAGGGCTTTTTCTTTCTAAAAAAAAATTAAATACGTCTTGGTTTTAACTCATACAACATATATTTGTTTGGCAAACTAACCAAACATCTATTTCATGAAGCTTTTTAAATCTATTATTCTATTGTCTCTTGTTTTTCTTTTTTTTAGTTCGAAAGCACAAGATTTGTCCCATCTCATACTAAAAGATTCCACTGATAAGCTGGAAGCCCGGTTTATGCCATGGGAACGGTATTGTATTTCTTTTGGCTATAATTTTTTGCAGGGAAAAGATGCTAAGGATTTTCCTACCACCATCAATGGTTGTGGTTCCGGTTTTTTGTTTGGGATGTCAAAAGCAAGGATTGGTTGGGATTGGCTATCCCTGGATTATAAAAACTATAGTCTGAATTTTGGAGCAGGTATTGCATTGACAAAATTCCGCTTTTCTGATCCGGTGCAGTTTTCTCCAAATCAAGATCGTGGGTTGAATTATTCTCTCACTCTTTCTGAAGGAGAAAGTTTCAATAGTAATTTCTTCAGTCATGATAAATCAAAACTAAGATATTGGAGTCTGTATTTGCCCATCCATTTTACAACCAGATTTAAGAAAGTAGTGATTTCTGCTGGTGCATTTGCTGACGTTTATCTGGGAGGGAAAACAAAATTTAAATACCATAAGGATGGAAATGCAGAAAAAGAAAGCATCCGATTGTATTCGCAAAATGGCCCGGTGAATCCCGTAAAATTTGGTTTTAATTTTGAGTTCCGGCCTTTGCTCAATTATTTTATGCCTGGAATTGGTTATACTTTTATGGTCGATCCTCTCTTTAAACCAGGTAAAGGACCGGAGTTGTACGAACATAGAATTTCATTAATCTTTCAAAGTCCGTTTACACTTTGTAATATTTTCGACAGAAAGATTGTTCGTAAAAATGGGAAACTGAAATTTGGTCCATCAAAATGTGGTGCTAAAACGACTTCAAGATAATAGATTTCCACAAATAACGAGAGAGTGATATTTGAGGAATCCTATTATATGATGATGAAAAGGACTGTCGGAGGCCGGGGGCATGTTCCCAAATAATCCCTATCTTCGCTAATAATTTCAACGCTTTTGCAGACATTTTTTGCCGACATATTATTGCCTTTGCCTTTAAAAGGAACTTTCACTTATCGTGTGCCTTTTGAGCTTAATGATGAAGTTCAGGTAGGAACTCGTGTGGTCGTGCAATTTGGTAAACGGAAAATCTACACCGGACTGGTTCGCAGGCTTCATGAAATAGTTCCTACAACCCCCAATATCAAATATGTTCTTGCTGTTTTGGACGAGCAGGCTGTGGTTACTGATGATCAATTTGAGTTTTGGGATTGGCTGGCAAACTATTATATGTGTTATCCGGGGGAGGTGATGAATGCAGCTCTGCCATCGGCTTTAAAACTGGCCAGCGAAAGTAAGGTGGTTTTTCACCCTGAATTTGATGGGGATTTTGATGCTTTGACTGATAAGGAATTTCTGATTGCTGAAGCACTGGAAGTTCAAAAAATCCTTACACTGACCGAAGTCACTAAAATAGTCGATCAGTTGAAGGTAATTCCGTTGATCAAAACCATGATTGAGAAAAAAGTGGTTTTACTGGAGGAGGAAATCAAGGATCGGTTCAAACCCAAGGAGGAAAAGTTTGTACGGTTGAATGAGGATTTTAAAAATGAAAAGAAGCTGGGTGAGGCCTTCGATCAACTCCAAAAAAGAGCGTATAAGCAGCTGGAAGTTGTGATGGCATATATGCAGCTTTCCGATTTTTATAATCCGGATGGGCAGAAGGAAGTCAGCAAGCAGAAATTGCTAAATGCAGCAAAAGCTGATAATACAGCGTTAAAAGCTCTTGAGAAAAAGGGGATACTTGAAGTTTATTCAAAGGTAGTTTCCAGACTGAAGGAATTTAAAAATCTGGCAAGTCCGGAATCTATTGTGTTTAGTGATGAACAACAGTTGGCCTTCGATCAGGTGAAAGAGGGCTTCGATAAGAATAAACCGGTTTTACTACACGGTGTAACCTCAAGTGGTAAAACCGAAATCTATATCCAACTGATTAATGAAGCCATCAAAGAAGGGAAGCAAGTTTTATATCTTCTTCCAGAGATTGCTTTAACAACTCAAATAATTAACCGTCTGAGAAAATATTTCGGAGACCAGGTTGGAGTTTACCATTCGAGGTATAATGAATTTGAGCGGGTTGAAATATGGAATAGGGTATTGAATGATCCTTTGACAGAAAAAAATGGGCAAAAGCCATATCAGATAATTCTTGGTGCACGTTCTTCCATGTTTTTGCCATTCGATAATCTGGGATTGATTATTGTTGATGAAGAGCACGATTATTCATACAAACAAGTTGATCCGGCACCGCGATACAATGCCCGCGATGCTGCCGTTTACCTGGCTGTGAAACACCAATCAAAAATCTTGATGGGCTCGGCAACTCCCTCCATCGAGAGTTACTATAATGCAAAAAGTGAGAAGTATCATTTGGTAGAGCTTTTCAAACGCTATGGAGGTGTTCAATTACCCGAAATTCAGGTTGCTGATATTAAGGATGAATCCAAGAAGCGGAAAATGAAATCCATGTTTTCGTCCCTGCTTATTCAAAATATTGATGAAGCTATTGAGCGAAAGGAACAGATTATTTTGTTTCAAAACCGCCGGGGATTCTCCACCCGAATCGAGTGTCATAAATGCAATTGGATACCGAGTTGTAAGAACTGTGATGTAAGTCTTACCTATCATAAAAAGATCAATCTGCTGAAATGCCACTATTGTGGTCATTCAACACATGTGCCGGAGGAATGCCCCTCTTGCGGTGATAAGGAGGTGTTTATGCACGGTTTTGGAACCGAAAAGATTGAAGAGGAATTATCGCTCATTTATCCTGATCTGAAAATCTGCCGGATGGATCTGGATACTACTCGCTCAAAGCATGCTTATCAAAATATTATCCAGGAGTTTGAAGAACGGAAAATCGATATCCTTGTCGGTACCCAAATGATCACCAAAGGTCTGGACTTTGATAACGTGAGTATTGTCGGAATACTGAATGCTGATAATATGATCTCTTTCCCTGATTTCAGATCCTTTGAACGTAGTTTCCAGATGTTGGCCCAGGTGAGTGGACGCGCCGGACGTAAAAACAAAAGGGGGAAAGTGATTATCCAATCATATAATCCCTATCATTCTGTTATTCGTTATGTAATCGATAATAACTTCGATGAGATGTATAAAAGCCAGATTCTGGAACGTAGAAATTTCCGCTATCCTCCATTTTATCGTTTAATATATATACGCTTGAAGCATCGTGATGCGGACTTTCTAAATCTATCCAGTTGGAAGGTCGGAGATGCCTTGAGGAAAGATTTTGGTAACCTGGTCCTTGGACCTGAGTTTCCCTTGGTTGGTCGAATTAGTAACTTCTATATTAAACAAATTCTGGTTAAAGTGCCACGCAACCAACATTTAGGGAAGTTTAAAGGAAGGTTGCATCAGCACATTGAAAACTTCAGAGCTGACACCGAATTAAGAAAACTACTAATTCAGATGGATGTGGACCCATTGTAGGTACTATTTTTCCTTAACGCGTTCTATCAAAAAGATATCCTCTTTTTTCTTCTTCATCAGATATTGTTCTCTCCCGTACCGTTCGAGTTCCTTTTTGTCTTTGAGATTTTCCAGCATCAGACTGTCTTTGTTGATTTCGTTCTTAAGGTATTCTTTCTCAGCTTCCAGTTCATTAACACGTTGGCGCATCCTGTGATGTTCCAGGTAGTTGTTTTTTGCTAGAAACAAGAACCATACAACAAAAAACAGGGTAGCAATTCCCCATTTAGTTTTTAGAAGTTTAAAAAGTTTACGCCAGATCATGCTGTTAAATTTTATGCAAATTTAGTTAAAGATAGAAAGATGTCGGGATTTATAATCCAATATCATCAGCAATTTCTTTCATTGCATTGAGAGCCAGTTCGGCAAACTCATTCAGGGGAATACCTATTTTTTCACACTCCATTATGGTTTCCCTATTCACTGATGCAGCGAAGGCTTTCTGTTTCATTCGTTTGGTGATTGATTTCGCCTTTACGGGAGCCAGAGTCTTATCAGGATAAACCATCGCGGTAGCAGTTATCAAACCGGTAATAGTTTCTGAACAGGCCAAAGCATGTTGAAAGGTTGTGTTTCTCTCCATACCTACAGCTTCCTCATTGTGCATAATAATCGCATTAATTATTTCTGGGTCGATGTCAAAATCAGATAGGATTTCGGCAGTCTTTAATCCATGGACTTTGGGATCTGCATTCACAATTTCTGTATCCAGGTCATGCAACAAACCAGAAAGTCCCCATTTCTCAATATCCTGATCAAGTCTTTTAGCAACCGCCCGCATAACAGCTTCCGAAGCCAGACAATGATAGATCATTCGTAGGTTTTTAATATGTTGATGAACCAATTCTAAAGCGATATTTCTTTCCATAAAACAAATCCATTTTTAATACTACCTGGCTGAAATCTGTGATTTTAATCAAAAAGCAAGATAGTAAAAAAAAGGTTCCCGAAAAAAAAGCTTTATTGTTCAAGTGAGTTTGGTGCAAATCCGAAGCAGCTTTTGGTGAGGGGAAGGTAAAAACATTTTATATGAATATGAATTACAGCTCGTTGACAAAGGCTTAATAATGACAAAAAGGCGGATCAGGGAAAGATCCGCCTTCGGTAAATGGAGTTAGGGAAGATAACGGGTTTTGAGGAGAATTTAATCTAACCACTTGCAATCATGTGAATGGTTATCGAACTACTTACATCTGCGTATAATATATTTATTGTTTTTTTGATTTTGGTTTCATTTTCCACAGCACATTTACAATTTTCCATTCCCCATTAATTTTGGCTAAATGCATATAATCAATAAAAGGGAAGAAGTTGGTTTCTACTTTCGCTGTTGCTGTTCCTTCAAAGATATCGTATATCAAAACTTTTGTTTTGAGTTTGCCATTCTTTTCAGAGTCGTCCTCTTTCTTTGCTGTATATTCAATGAGTTTTTCTGCAGCAAGTGGATGCAGGACTTCTTTTCCTTTTTTGTTTTTGAAAACAGTTCTTTTGGCAAGTTCAGGATGCAGTGCACGTTCCATTCTGGCTTCATCGGCATAATAATAACCCTCAATGTAATCCAGGGCTGTTTTCTTAATTTCAATAGAATCGTTTGTTTGTCCAAAGACCTGATTGAAGGCTAAAGGGATCAATGCAATAATGAGTAACAGGATCTGTTTCATGGTTCAAAATTTTGATTTGGTGTGATAAAAACCCTTCCCATCGACTCCGTCTCCGGGAAGGATTTCACAGCTAAATGTTTATTTGGTTATCATATGCTGGCAACTAGCATGCCAAAACATGTAAACTATGTAAACACAAGGCTTGTAGCGGTGCTGGTTTGTCTGATTTATTTCAAATCTATGCGTCCGTGAACGTAAAGTGTACGATATAGAACGGAAACGATTATGTTTGGTGATTAAAAAAAAGCACGAAATCGATATTCAGGATTTCGTGCTTTTAGCTTTAATCGGAAATTACTTATTCCACGTTCCATACAGGGATTCTCCCTGGAGTATAAGGCACCTTGTATTTTTCAATTTCATTTTCCAGAGACTTAACATCCTCTTTGTAGATTTTGGTAAGACTTTCAAGGATGGGAGGGAACTCCTCTTTCAGAATGTCATAAAGCATCTTTTCTGTTTCAGTGATGTCTCCGGTAGAAGCCCATCGTGTCCATGCCAGCGATCCCAAACGTTCATTGACAGAAACAGCTGCCGGAGGGTTTTCCTCCTGTGAAGCTTTTGGTGTACGTCCGTATAGTTTCCAATTGATATCCGAAAGTTTTTTTTCCACCTGTTCAATTTTAGTGAGCAACTCTTGTGGTACATTAGGAGTTTGATGCGCAACCTGTTTAAGATTAACAATTCGCTTGTCAATATCTTTCTTAAATCGGTTTGTTCCCCAGATTACTCTTCCTATTTCTCCCACTTTCTTCTGGAAAGCGATAACTTCCTTGGTGTTTCCTGGGAGCGTTGTGTTATTTATGAGCTTACAAGTGAAAGGCTGAGGGGCTACTAATAATCGATATTCACCTTTGTTATAAAGTGAGATTTCAACCTTATATTCTCCTGGCATCGCCATGAAAAAGCCACCTCCAGTATTCATGGGGTCGAACTTGCCTCCATTTTTATTTACAGGAAAAATGCTGTGGTATCTTAGATCCCATGTTATACGGTTGATGCCTTTTGATGGTGCTTTCGTTAACTTCTTAACAATATTACCATCAGAATCTGTAATCGTAAAAATCAGGTGGGGAGCGACTTCTTCAACTTCAGCCCGCAACTCGTCTTCTGATGGCATTGGGACAGGTTTCTTGTCCTTGATTAATTGCTTCTCTGCTTTTTTTCGCTTTTGCTTCAGGGTTTTTGGCACCTCCTTCATATAATAGGTGAATGTAGCACCAAATACAGGATTTGCTCCTAAATAAACGGTTGATCCCTGGCTGCCCTTAGCAGAAGTCTGGATGTACATCCAGGCATCCTTAATTGGGAACATATGAGCCTCTTTTTCTATCATTTCAGAATTGATGTCGCGAAGTGGTGCATAGTCATCCAGAATATAAAATCCTCTGCCAAAAGTAGCAAGAACGAGATCGTTCTCTCTTTCCTGAATTGCAATATCACGAACAGCAATTGTTGGAATTCCTGACTTGATTTGTGTCCATATCTTTCCACCGTCAATACTGAAGAATATGCCAAATTCAGTACCTGCAAATAATAAATTTTTATTCACATGATCTTGTGTGATAGAATGAACTGTTCCGTTTTCAGGTAGGTTATTAGCAATCGAAATCCAGGTTTTACCTTTGTCAGTTGATTTTAATAAATAGGGTTTGAAATCATCCCGCTTTCGGTTGTCGAATGATACATACACAATATTTTCATCAAAACGATCAGCCCAGATATCACTCACGTATGTGTGTTGAGGTACGCCAGGGAAATCACTGATTTTTGACCAGGTTTTAGCATCTTCGGTGCGTTGAATTAGTCCATCATCTGTTCCGATATACAGCAGGTTTTCTTTTACAGAAGATTCAACCATTGAAACAATAGTTCCGAATAATGAAGTTGAGACATCCTTTTTCACAGCATCTACGCTCCAGTATTTATCCATGACTGGCCAGGTGTTGCGATCTATTCCTGCAGTTAGATCATCGCTAATGACCTTCCAGGAGTTTCCCCTGTCGTCACTGCAGAATACTTTATTCGCAGCTAAATATAGACGTGTGTTCTTGTGAGAGCTTAAAATCATTGGAGCATTCCAATTCCACTTATAACTGTCTTCTCCTTTTCGTGGCTGAGGTTTTATTTTTAAACGTTCTCCACTTTTCTTATCATAACGGTATAAATTTCCATACTGATATTCCGAATAAACGATGTCTGGATTTTCCGGATCAACAGCTTGCCAGAAACCATCACCCCCGAGAGTAACATTCCATTCACCTACAGTTACACCATCGCGGTTTGTATTACGGTTTGGTCCTCCATAACTGTTGTTGTCCTGGGTGCCCCCATAAATATTGTAGAATGGGAAATCGTTATCAACTGCGACCCTATAGAATTGTGTCACCGGTAAATTGGATTTGAAAATATAATTACTACCGGCATCAAATGATTCATAAATCCCACCATCTCCACCTATCAGCAAGTGATTAGTATCATTAGGATCTATCCAAAGAGCATGGTCATCTACATGCCGTCCGTTATTACTTATTCGCTTCCATGTTTTACCAGCATCGGTTGTGTAATGCGAATATGTTTCAACAGAATACACTTTATCCACATCCACCGGATCACAATAAATTTCGTTGTAATACTGCCCTGAGGATGCATGACTACTCATTTTTCTCCAGGTTTCACCTCTGTTAGTGGAACGATAAAAGCCTCCTTTATCCTGGGCTGCTTCAATAATCAGATACAAAACATCAGGATTAACAGGAGAAATGGCGATTCCCATACCACCTTTATCTACACCGGGTAATCCATTCATGATTTTGCGGAAATTTGCACCTCCATCTTCGGATTTGTAGACCGCAGATTCAGGACCACCGCCGACTTTTGTATGTACATGACGTCGTCGCTGTTCTGTGGTAACATAAATGATATCAGAATTCCGTGGATCCATGATGACATTATTTGCACCTGTATGTTCACTGACCTCAAGAATTTTTTTCCAGTTCTTTCCTCCATCTATAGTTTTATATAGACCTCTTTCACCTCCAGGCCCCCAGGCTGAACCTTCTGCCGCCACATAAATTACATCTGAATCTTTCGGGTCGATAGCAATCATTCCAATATGGCGACTTTGTTTGAGACCCATGTTGTTCCATGAACCTCCTCCATCTACCGACTTATAAATGCCGTCTCCATAACCCAATGCCCGTTGGTGATTGTTTTCACCGGTACCCGCCCATATGACATGCGTATTGGTTGGGTCAATGGCTAAACAACCTATTGAATACGAACCGTAATTATCAAAAACAGGCGCGAAGGTTGTGCCATTATTTGTTGTTTTCCATATATGGCCAGAAGCTACTGCTACAAACCACTCACTGTGATTCTTCGGATTTACAGCGAAGTCAGCAATACGGCCGGAAGTAAATGCTGGTCCGATGGAACGAAACTTTAATCCATTTATGGTGGATGACTTTATAGTATCATTTTTTTCTTTCTTCTTTCCTGCTTGGGCAGGGATGGTTCCGATGACAAAGCATAAGACCAGAAGAAGAGAGAATCCTTTAATTAATATTCCCTTTAGATTTTTCATGATTAATTCTTAAATTATTTGGTGAAAAACCGAAGTTAGGAATAATCAGTCTAAACAAGTTTGCTGTCCGATTAATTTTTAACTTCGAAGCCTGAAAATTCTATGAACAACACGAATCAACGATTGAAATTGAAATATGGTTATGCCTGATACTTTAGAAGTTGTTTTAGTAATAGCAGCAGGAATTTTGGTTGGTTTTATTAACACTTTGGCAGGAAGTGGATCGGTTATTACTTTGCCATTACTCATTTTCCTTGGATTACCGGCAAATGTTGCAAATGGGACGAATCGTATTGCTGTCCTACTCCAAAGCATTGTTGGGGTCAGAGGTTTTCAAAGGCAAAAATATCTGGATACAAAAAATGGGTGGGGGCCGGTAATCTCAGCTGTGATCGGATCGTTAATCGGGGCTTCAATAGCAATCGAATTGAATGATGAAATCATGGAAAAAATTATCGGTGTGGTGATGGTACTTATGTTCTTTGTGATTATCTATAAACCCGATAAGTGGATCAAAAGTCATGTTAATAATGATACTCGGAAATTCAGCCCTCTTCAGTTAGTCATCTTTTTCTTTATCGGTATTTATGGTGGATTGGTTCAGGCCGGAGTTGGGATTTTCCTACTTTCAGCACTTGTTTTGGGTGCTGGATATGATCTTGTTCGTGCTAATGGATTGAAATTGTTGATTGTTTCATTATACACGCCGGTAGCCTTAGCCATATTCATATATTCCGGGCAGGTGAATTTTATTTGGGGATTGATCTTGGGAGCAGGAAATATGGTCGGTGCAGTTCTTGCTACACGGTTTGCTGTAAGTTGGGGGCCAAAATTTATCCGCTACATCCTTTTGGTAATGATCTTGATTTCTTCTTTAAAACTATTTGGATTGTTGGACTTTCTTTTTAATTAAACTAGCGCTCATTTAACCGGAAGATATAACCATAATTGGGCCCCAGGTTCAGGGGGATTCCTTCATAAAAAAAACGGCCCCCCTCAATCTCAAATGCGTCATCAGTAAACAGAATATCCGTTCCGTGAATGGTATTCATTATATCAAGGCCGATCGTTTCAAAAGCGTGTTTTGGGATTCGTATATGGACTTTCAAAGGGGCGTCACTGAAATTAACTACAATAAGGAGTTTCTCCTGTTCGGTATATCGTAAATAGGTGTATACTTTGTCGGGATTCATGAAGGACTTATCATCATTTACCCACATCAGGTCATAGAATTCACCATTTATTAACGTTTTATTATCACGACATAAGCTTAGTAACTTTTGATATGTATTGCGTAGATTCCACCTGGCTTCATCAAGCATCTGTCCATCATATTTATGATAATTTACCCATTTTTGGAAAGCTTCCAAACCCCAATAATCAAAGATGGTTGTACGCCCATCATCGCCACTGAAGCCAGCATTACCCTGAGCTTTCTCTCCCAATTCCTGACCAAAATAGATCATGCATGGTCCCCGATGCATAGAGGTACAAACAATCATGGCCGGGATTCCTTTCCAGGGGTTGCTGGTAAACGCATTGCTAGCGACACGTTGTTCATCATGGTTTTCAATGAAACGAAGCATGTTTTTTTCTATACCATTCAAACGCTTCCAAATATCGGAAAGAGACTTTGCCGGAGCTTTGGATTCCATGATCAGTCTTAATTGATTATACATGCCTTCTTTATCGTACAGATAGTCGAACTGTCCTTTTTCGAGATATTCTTTATACAAATCTTGTTGGTAGATTTCGGCAATAAAAATCACCTCAGGATTGATTTTTTTTATTTGTGGAATAACCCACATCCAAAATTCTACCGGTATCATTTCTGCCATGTCACACCGAAAGCCATCAATATTTTTCTTTGTCCAGTATTCCAGTATTTCTTTCATTCGTCGCCATGTTGCAGGAATAGGGTCAAAGTTCTTGGAATGTCCATGGGTGAAATCTATACCATAATTTAATTTAACGGTTTCATACCAATCCGAAAACGCAGGATTGTGCCTGAAGCAATCATTGCCTGTTGCCCGGGCAGGAAATTCAATATATGGGTCTGCATCAATAATCAGATCAGCAAAACGGGTATATACATCTATTGGGAGACGAAATTCTTTCCAGGGTAAGTAGTAGTAGTTATTATCCGGGTCAAATTCTTCTTTTTCATTATCGAATTCTTTAAAATCCATTAAGCCCTCTGGCTTGGCATCTGATTGATAGTTGCGGGCAAGGTGGTTTGGGACAAAGTCTATCAAAGCTTTTAATCCGGTCTGGTGTGTTCTGTTTATTAGGCTCTCAAATTCATCCATTCTGTTCGTCACATTTTCCGCTAAATCCGGGTCAACATCATAATAATCTTTAATGGCATATGGAGAGCCCGCGCGGCCTTTGACGATTTGAGGATAATCTTTGGGTATCTCATGGGTTGAATAATCTGTCATGGTAGCATGTTCGATGATACCGGTGTACCAGATGTGTGTAGCGCCCAGTGCATGAATTTCCTGTAAAGCTTTTTCACTGATATCATTAAATTTTCCAACCCCATTTTCTTCGATTGTGCCCAGATATTTATTGGTGTTGTTCATATTGCCAAAGAGCCTCGGCAACATTTGATAAATAATGATTTTGTGATTCTCAGGCATCTTGCTGTCCTTTGGATTTTGTACATATAAATTTACTCAAAAAACAATCCAAAAGAAATAAAAACGGGTGGATAAATTATCCACCCATTATCATTTAATGATATCGTTCTTGAATCAACAGAATGACTTGTTATAATATGACTTCATATTCTTTATTGATACGAATATTCGCCAGTTCTTTAAGTGACTGCACAACGGTGTGCTCTCGCTGAAGGACCTGCATTCTGAATTCATTTTGTGGCTCTTTACCGCGTTTAACCTGAGCTTTCTTTGTTTCATGATAGGTTAATTCTATAAAAATTCTCAGATCTACAGTGTCAGTTTTGATGGCATATAACCCATCAATAATCAGCATGTCCACTTCGTTGAAATCAGTGATTAAAGTGTCAACCTGATCAGTAACAATATCGATGCAAGGCATTGTTGCCTTTTTGCCATCCTTAAATTCCTGGATATTCCGATTAATTGTTGACCAATCATACTCTGTATATCCAATACTCTCGATACCATGCGCCTTCCTCCAATCGGTTCGTTCGAGAGGGAGTGTTTTGTAGTAATTATCTATGTGCAATGGTTTGGCCCGGATCCCTTCCTGCTTGAGCAACTTAGCTAATACATGTGCTAATTCTGTCTTTCCGGAACCAGATTCCCCGCTAATTGCAATGATATATTTTTCCTTTTTATTCTTTAAAACCTGCTTTAAAATATCGGCAGCAGCCTTTTCATGCTTTTCACTGATTAATAAGACATCTCCTAACATAGGTACAATTTTTTATAAATGAAATATTTCAATTGAGGTATCAAAATCGATATAAAAATCAGCCTCATTTTTCAGACTTTGCACTACCTGATGCTCTTGTTCAAGTACTTCTTTTCGAAATGAATCCAAAGCCTCTTTGCCTCCATATTCCTGATCACTTAGAGTTTGTTCATATGTAAGTTCTATGAAAACCTTCAAATTTGCTTCTTTACACTTAACAGAATATAGGCCATTGATTACAAGTACATCCACACCTTTAAAATCAGTTGTTATCTCATCCAGATAATCGGTTATCAAATCAATACATGGGAGTGATGACTTCTTATTCTGTTTGAAATCGGAAATGTTTTGGTGAAGACGGTTCCAATCTAGTTCATCTGCACCAATCTGATCCATTCCATGTGTTTTACGCCATTTTTTTCGTTCCAATGGAGGAATTTTATAATAATCATCCAAGTCGATAATTTTCACCCGTATTCCGTCAGATTTGAGCATTTTTGCCAGAACTAATGAGAGTGTTGATTTTCCCGTACCAACCTCTCCTGTAATGGTGATGATATACTTTTCCTTTTCCTCTTCCTCTTCCTTGATTTTATTATAAATCAATTCAGCGGCTTTTACATGCTTCGGACTAATTGTAATCAAATCGTGCAACATAGCTCTGATTTTTATATCAACTATTTAATAACTATGCATAAACCATTTCTGGTCTCTTAATTGGATTTCCTTACCGGATATTTGGATTTCACAATTTGCATCAGCTTTTACATTTACTGAATCCTTTGCGATCTTAAAATCAAATTGTATTCCCTTAAAATTAACTCTAAAAGAAATATGATCCCAATGTTGAGGTAAGTTTGGTTGAACCCGAAGTTGATCTCCGTTATAATTCAATCCAGCGTAGGTTGTTAAAGCTAATAAGACCGTGCCGGCCATAACACCAGTGTGTATTCCTTCAGCTGTTGTGCCACCTTGTATGTCATTATAATCGCTGCCAAGAGCCTGTTCATAAAGATTCCAGCTTAAGTTGTTTTCCCCCATGGCTCCTGCCAAACGAGCATGAACCACACGACTAAGTGTGGAACCATGTGAGGTTCGTTGCTGATAATAATTGTAATTTTTTCTTAGAAATTCTTCATGCCATTGATATCCCATGTTCTGGATTAAGCGAGTTATCTCACAGTTATCCAGGTTGTAATACGTCATGAGGGTGTCGGCTTGTTTCGCAACTTTGTAATCGTCCGCCGACTTTGCTTCAGATTTCAGGATGCGATCCATACGGTAAATATTTCCGTACTTCTCTTTGTAGAAATCCCAATCCAGTTCTTTTAATTTAAAGTATCCATCGTATTGGGCAAGGATGTTTTCTTCGGAAATATTCAGGTTTAGATTTCCTGCGATTTTCATCCATTCATCCAATTCATCCTTACTTAAATTGATGGAAGATTTTAGCTTCTCGGCATCCTCACTCAATAAGTCAATGATTTTTTGCGCTTTTTCAAATGACCAGGCCACCATAATATTCGTATAGGCATTATCTTTCAAACCGCCTTCTTCCGTATCCGAATATTTTTCATGAAATTCATCAGGTCCCATTACTTTTGCAATAGAGAACTTACCATTGCTTGGATTTTTATCAGCTTTTGAGGCCCAAAATCTGCATATTTCAAGGAACATTTCGGCACCATAGGCTCTCAAAAATTCATAATCGCCAGTCATGTTGTAATATTGCCAGATGTTAAAGGCTATTGCTAATGAAACATGACGTTGCAGGCAACTATGATCATCCCCCCACTTTCCGGATAGGGGATTTAAATGGAGTATCTGGGTTTCTTCTCTGCCGCTGCTTCCGCTTTGCCAAGGAAACATCGCTCCTTTATATCCGTGCTGTTTTGCATACTCTTTGGCTTGCTCTATTCTGTTGTATCGGTACAACAGAAGCGATTTTGTGATTTCAGGGAAATGCATGGAGTATAAAGGCAGGATGAAAATCTCATCCCAGAAAACATGGCCTCGATATGCTTCCCCATGAACTCCACGGGCTGTGATACCTGCATCAATGAACTTATTATGAGGTGAAGCCGAAATAAAAGTATGGTATAAGTGTAAACGAATCAATTTCTGGCTCAGGCGATCACCTTCAATAACGATATCTGCTTTTTCCCAAATGGTGTTCCATGCTTTTGTGCTTTGCTCTTGCATCTTTAAGAATCCAGGAATTGAATCCAAATCCTCTTTTGCACATTGAAGAGGATTTTCAACATCATCACTTTTTGAGGAATAAATGCTTAGAACTTTTTCACAACTTAGTTTTTGTTTTTCTGATACCTGAAAAGCCATTTCCTGAAAAACGGATCCAGGATTTATCTCAAAGTTTGGATCAACTTCCAATCTCTTTCCGTTAATGGAAATCTGACTCTTTGATGCCTGGGCAACTTTGATTCCTGATTGAGTGGTTTCAACACAAACCCATGCATTTGAATTTTCTATACCTTCGATTGAAGGCTTCAAATGTTGTTGATTTAACTGACGATATCGGGCAACGCCATCATTAATGATGGCACCGTTGATTCCTGACCGTATTGTTATCGTGCCCGAATAGTTCAGCGGGGTAACCGAATATAGTAAACCTGTATGGTGTGGATTATGCATTGAAGCCAGACGCTTACTCTCTATTCGTGTAATCCGCCCTTCCGAATCTTTAATAGTAAGATCTTTATGAAGAACTCCTGCTTTTAGGTCTAATTGTCTTTTTACCTTTACTATTTCTACGTTCTCAGGCGAAATCCAATCACCTTGATCAACCTTAAATGTGGTACGGATCCAGTTAGGAGTATTGACATAATCCTCGTTTTCGATGTTCCGATCAGCTACTTTAGATATCAGGCGATTATATAGTCCTGCCATGTAGGTTCCCGGATAATTATACTCACCGGCATCAACTTCCTCTAGAGCTCCTCTGGTGCCCAGATATCCGTTGCCAACAGTTAGTAATGCTTCGCGGGATTTTTCTTTGGCGGGATCATAGTCACGATAGGTCAAGTTCCATCCGTCCTCTTTAAGGTCTTTTTCAAACCATTCGTTTATACGTTCAGGAGTGATTTCGGACATGTCTTCCACAACAATATCAGCACCGTTCTTCCTTAACTCATGGGCATTGTCTTCACGTGCCAACCCAATTACCAGGCCGAAATTTCCTTTAGCGCCAGCTTGAACACCAGAAACGGCATCTTCAATAATAATAGTTCTTGAGGGAGCAGCTTCCAGGTTTTTACAAGCCGTGGTGAATATATCAGGTTCTGGTTTCCCTTTTAAACCAATCTCAGCAGAGACCTCACCATCAACACGGGTTTGCATAACATCTAATAATCCAGCCGCTTGAAGTACCAGGCGGCAGTTTTTACTTGATGAGGCTACACCAATTTTAATATTATTGGCCAGTAACCAATCAATCCATTCCACGGTTGATTCATAAGTTTCTACCCCTTGCTTATCCAGAGTTTCATTGAATGCCTGATTTTTTCTGTTTCCTAACCCGCAAATGGTTTCATGTGCAGGTTCATCGGAGGGATCCCCAAATGGTAGTTTAATGCCCCGGCTTATCAGGAAGTCTTCTACACCCTTGTATCTGGGCTTTCCATCTACATATGCCAAATAATCATTTTCGTGTGTGAATTCGTTGAAAGGTTCACCGAACCTCTCTTCTCTGCTTCGAAGATACTCGTCAAACATGGTTTTCCATGCAGAACTGTGAACCAAAGCAGTTTTGGTTATCACACCATCCAGGTCGAAGACTACAGCTTCGAAATGGTTCTTGTCCATAAATAAATCTTTTTCGAATAGGTTTTGAGGGAGTAAAAATACGCAAAAAAAAATAGCTTTGCGATGGCAAAGCTACTTGGTGATTAATTTTATGTCTTTTATTTTGACTTGATTACTGTGATGTTTCTCGTAGTTTTCACATTTGGTGTGATCGGCCGAACTACTGCTGCTACATGTACAGCCAGCTTTCTTTCCATCCCCGGTCTCAACACTGCTACAACTTTTGGTGAACATCCCACCTTTTTTAACGAACATTTTAATATTAATCGCTAGAAAAGCAATGGCTACAAGTACAAAGCTTACTAATATTAATTTAAATATCATCATATCGCTATTTGTATATAAGAAGAAAGGCTGCAAAATTACAGCCTTTCAATCAATAAACAAGTTTTTATGCAATATGTTTACGTTAAATTCTCAACGTAAGATTTGCTATGTTAGAGGAACCAGGCGAGCATACAATTGAGATGTTGCCTGATAATCCTTTGTTAACAAACCAATATATCCTTTTTTGAAGAACATGAATGTATCACTCTTGTCTAACTTCAAATTCGAAAGAATATTTTTAGCATTGGTGTCACGATATAGGTTTACATATTCCGTGATCTCATCAATATGCTTAGGGTCTTCATATTGTTCAAGGTATTCGCGAACCAGATTTTTAATGGTTCCGGTTTTAACATTACCCCATCCTTTTAATGAATAGGTACTTGTTTTACCAATAGCCAATACTTCTTTAATGCTTAATATCGATGACCTTAGTGATTCAATGTTGTGAGGAATTTTCACTTTACGTGCGGTTAATTCGTCACAAATTTCTTGAAGTTTCATAGGTCGAGCCTTTTCATTCATAATCTCAAGGATGTATTCAGAAATTTTCTTCATGGTATTTCTAGGGAAGAAGATTTCATCATTTTCATCAAGCTTGAGTTTGAATTCGCTGGTGACAATTTTCTTACATATTGGCTTAAGTCCTTCAAATAGTTCAGGATCGTCTTTCAACATGTATTGCTTAATAATATCATCCAGTGACTCTTTGTAATCCTCTTCAACCCGGTCTTCCATTCGGTATTCAAATTCCATGTAGAATTGACGGAAGTCATAACGGGAAATCAGGTTTTGAGGTGCAAGGAAATAATGTCTGTACAGAGGTTGACGTCCCAGAATTACACCCATATTATCAGTGAATACACTGGAGAATACGATGGCATAGAATTTCTGAGTGAAGTTAATCTCTTCAGTACGGTTGTAATTCCAGATGTTCTTCTCGTTGAAATACAGGAATTCTTTGTTTTGATCAATCTTATAATTCACATAGTATTTGATGAAATATAGATCTTCACAGAACACTTGAAGTACATCCTGGATTTTTGATGGAACGAATAAAGCGATCTGACGAACACGCTCACGGGTGATATCATAAATATCTCCAATGGCCTGTAGAGTAAGTCGTTTTTTTCCGATAATGTAACTGAAATTATTCTCAAAAATAAAGTATTCTCTTTCGTTCAGAATGTTACTGATAATTAAAGATAAATACTTAAAGAAAGGAAAATCATGACTATGGAATTGCTTTCTGAATTGCTCAGTAGCTTCAGAAGCGATTCCGTAATGCTCATAGCAATAGAACTTCATACGATCGAATAACAATTCGGTCTCAGTCAGTTCAAGATCCTCTTTCTTTAATTCATATTTCGCAAGATAATCTTCAGCCAGAGCAATTAATTCACGATTCGTTTTTTCCCCACAGTTTCTAATCTTTCTAAAGTTACCATACTTAAGAAAGTAATTCAGAACTTTGTACAGTGTGTCAAGCGAGTTACTTACACACACTTTTTTTGTTCTTTCAGATAAGCCCTCTTTAAGAGCTATCTCTTCGACATGATAATTAATAATCTTAGGTTGTTTAATCACGGTTCTCACAGTTTTGGTTATCACACACAAATTTAACACTTCTTAAAATAAAAGTCAATGACTTTTTTGGACTCGAATCTATAATTAAGCTTCTCTACTTCTTATTTTTCATCCTTCGTCTAAATTCGAAACACACTATAGACGTTGCTATTGAAGCATTCAACGACTCCGCAGTAGAACTTTTCTCTTCCGTGAAATCATTAAATGAGGGTATTAATATTTTATTGGTAACCAGTTTTTCCAATTCAGCAGAAATACCTCTTGCTTCATTACCAATAATGATAATACCTGATTCAGACAGTTTAGTTTCAAGTATATTCTCACCATCCAGAAACGAACCATAAACCGGAACGGTCTCAGGTATTGTATTTATATATTTTTCAAGGTCTATATATGAAACATTAACCCTGAAAATTGATCCCATTGTTGCTTGTACAACTTTAGGATTATAACAATCTACTGTTTGAGAAGAACAAATAACTTCTTTAATTCCAAACCAATCAGCTGTTCTTATAATGGTTCCTAGATTACCAGGATCTCGAATGTCATCCAACGCCAACACGAGTTGATTTGATGCAATATTCGTGTCAACCGATAAATTTGCCATTTTAACTACCGCAAGAACTCCAGATACAGAAGACAGGACAGAAATTTTCTTCATTTCCTGTTCTGAAACTTCATTCAGCTGCAGCGATGCAGGTGTTAGGTGACCATATTCGGAGATCCAACTACCTAAAGCATAGATTTCTTCAATGTTAAAGGGACTGTTAATGGCTTCGATTACCATCTTATGTCCTTCAACAATAAATACACCATATTTCTTTCGGTATTTATTTACACCTAAAGAACTAATATACTTTAGTCTATTCTTCGAAAGCATAGCTATTCTTCCGATTAGTTTACGTTAAAGAAATAAATTTAAAATTCGCTTCCCCTTAATAAATCTCACACTTGGGAAGATCAGTTGCCTGATTACAAAAATACAATTAAAATTGACAAATAAAAGCATAAAACAAAAACACCCCAAAAAAATATTTTTTTGGGGTGTTTAAAAATAAAACTACAAGTAATTATTCGCCGAATACCTCGAAATTAACTGTAGCTGCAATTTCTTTATATAATTTGATGCTAGCTGTATAAGAACCTAATGCTTTAACAGCGTCACCATCAACAACAACTTTCTTACGATCTACTTCGATGTCGTGTTGTTCCTTAATTGCATCAGCAATTTGGATGTTGTTCACAGAACCAAAGATTTTACCTGAAGCGGCAGCCTTAGCGCCAATCTTTACAGAAAGACCTTCAAGTTTTGCTGCTGCTGCAGAAGCTTCATTACGAAGTTTTTCTTCTTTAAAGGCTTTTTGCTTTAGAACTTCTTCACGAACTTTTTTTGCGCTAGCTGTAGCAAGAATAGCTTTACCCTGAGGGATTAGAAAGTTTCTTCCGTATCCATCTTTAACAATAACAAGGTCGTTCGTATAACCTAAACCAGAGATATCTTGTTTTAAAATAATTTCCATTTTCTCCTCCTTATTTTAATAGGTCAGCAACATAAGGCATTAAAGCCAAGTGACGTGCTCTTTTTACAGCTTTAGCAACTTTTTTCTGAAACTTAGTTGATGTACCAGTAATCCTTCTTGGGAGGATTTTTCCCTGCTCGTTAACAAATCTTAAAAGAAAGTCTGCATCCTTGTAGTCGATATATTTCATACCAGTCTTGCGGAATCTGCAATACTTTTTCTTTTTGATATCAACAGCAATCGGGGTCAAATATTTGATTTCTGAATTATTATCTGCCATTTTTCAAAAGTTTTTAACGTTAATACTAGGCTTCTTTTTCTTGTTTAGCTGCTGCTTTTTTAGCTTTTTTTCTTTCGCTATAAGCTACTGCATGCTTGTCAAGTTTTACTGTAAGGAAACGCATGATGCGTTCGTCACGCTTGAAAGTGATCTCAAAATCTTTGATGATGTCACCTTCAGCTTTAAACTCGAATAGATGATAGAAACCAGTTGATTTCTTTTGAATTGGATAAGCCAATTTTTTTAAGCCCCAATGCTCCTGATGAATGATATCAGCACCATTTTCTTTCAAGTAGTCTTCATACTTTTTAACCGCTTCCTTCATCTGATCTTCAGACAAAACGGGAGTCATAATGAAAACGGTTTCGTACTGTCTAACCATTTGTTTGATTTTTAAGTTTATACAACAAATATTTCCATTTAGTAAAAATGGAGTGCAAAGATAGTTTTTTTCTGCAAATAAATATGGAGAAGTGGATAATTTTCAGGCTGAAACAAAAAAAACTTCGACATTAATTAATGAATGTGGTTATAAAGGCAGTTTAGAATAAATAAATTTTGTGTTTCGATTAAACCTTTTTATGGTTCACTTGTATATAACCATGAAACATGTTAACTTCATGATTCAGTTTATTTATGTTGATTATAAACCATTAAAATTTAATAAAATATGTCAGTATTAGTCGGGAAAAAAGCACCCCTTTTTGAAGCTGATGCCGTGATAAACGGTGGTGAGTTTGTTGAGAAATTCTCTTTGGAGCAATTTATCGGAAAGAAGTATGTTGTGTTTTTCTTTTATCCATTGGATTTTACTTTTGTATGTCCTACTGAAATTCTGGCTTTCCAGGAAAAACTTGCCAAGTTTGAAAGCCGTGACACAGCTGTAGTGGGCTGTTCAATTGATAGTAAATTTTCTCACTGGGCCTGGTTAAATACCCCTAAGAACAAAGGTGGTATTGAAGGCGTGAAGTTTCCATTAGTTTCAGATCTTGATAAAACCATCTCTACAAATTATGATGTTTTGGCGGGAGAATATCTATATAATGAAGATGGTGAAATTGAATTTGATGGCGCAGCTGTTGCTTATCGGGGTTTGTTTCTTATCGACAAACAAGGAGTTGTTCGTCACCAGGTGGTAAATGATCTTCCTTTGGGGCGTAATATTGATGAAGCAATCCGTATGGTTGATGCATTACATTTCTTTGAAGAAAATGGTGAAGTATGTCCTGCCAACTGGCATGAAGGTGAAGAAGGAATGAAAGCTGATGCTGAAGGTGTTGCTGATTATTTGTCTAAGCATTAAGTAATATTTATATATTACGTTTTCTTAAGGCGACCTAATTGGATCGCCTTTTTTCTGTTCTTTATTTAGCTTTAATGTTTGAAAACTTTTATTAGCACTGCAGGAAGGGAAAGCTTTGGCCTCCTTGGGGATGTTAATTCGTCCCAGTCTCCATTCTATAATTGATTCAGCAGTTGTTGAATTTGAATATGTTGACCATACTGTTGATGTTAAAATGAAGTCGACCGACTTTACTCTTGAATACCAATATCATTTATTGAAACATGGAAAATTTGATCCGTATGTTTCCGTAAGTCCGGGATTTACCTTTGCTAGATTGGATATTCATGAAGTTCAAAGAGGTGAGTCGGATACAGATGTGAAGAACAGATCTAAGATCAAATTGTATCCTGTTTTAGCTTTGATGGTTGGAAAGGAGTATCATCTGAATGATAAATTTTCTCTGAATGTTAAAGGCGGTTTATCCAAAATGATGTTGCAAACAGGAGTTAAGTATAAGCTCTAAATAGCTGAGAGCATAAAAGGGAGATTTGAAAAAAGTCAATCTCCCTTTTTTATTGAAGTGCGATGTGTTCTTATCAGTAGAAAAACATTTTAAAATCGGTTGAAGTTATTTCATGACAGAAATTACTTCTGTGGTTACTTTGCTGTTTTGTTCAATCCTTATCAGGTATAAACCATTTTTAAGGTCGTTAAGATTAATTGAAGTGTGAGGGGGTAGTTTTTTTAATGATTTCAATATCCTACCATGTAAATCATAAATATAAACATCCGCAATTTCGGTATTTGTTAAGTTGATTATTCCCTGAGAAGGATTCGGGTATACTTTTAAATCATTTTGTTCTTTTTGAGTGTTGTAATTCAGATACGGATCTACAAAAAAGGGGATATGGAGATAATAGCCCATATCTTCAATGTGGTGTTGGATTTCTCCTTGGTCAATGATTTCAAAAAAGAAATTGTCTAGAGTGCCCGTTCCCTTTTTCATTACAAAGCGCCAGCAATCCTCCGTTAAGTTAATGTCAATTACAATTGTGTCAGCACTATTGTAACCAAAGTGATAATCTACATACTCAGCAGGAACGGGTGTGTCACCATCGCAAACAACCCGCCACATGAAACCATCTCCCAATCCTCCTGTTCGGAAGCGTATCTGAAAACTAGTTGAAAGAGACATGGATGCAATAAAGCCCTCCATGTCTACATTGTTGTCTGGATTGTCATCTGTAGTCAGGTTGTTGATGTTTGTTACCTGTGCAGTAACATCGTTCTCAGTTAGTAATGTGCCCAGAGTCATCTCTTCAAAATGGATGATAGCAGGGTCAATATGGTTGAGTGTACCCGCCCAACTGTAGGTTTGTGTCGGCCCGTTATTGATAGCACACTCAACGTCAAAACTGGTTATTGGAGTGGAACCATAATTTGTAACCACGATTCTGGGAGCAAAGCCTTCAGGATTTCCTGGGCACATTTCTTCAGGGAGTTCATGAAGTTTTGATAACTTGGCATCAAGGGTGTGCAATATTTTTGGTTTTGCAAATGCTGCCTGATGAATTTCACGAGTGTCGATGTCTTGAATGTATGCTATTACAGCTATTTCATTAATATCATAAACATTTTCAAATACCCATGATTCAGTGATGTTTTGATTATCTCCTGGAGACCAGGAATCCTCAATGTCTATTCCATCAGGGTCGGGTAAAAATTGCTTCAATACTTTTATGAAATCTTTTTCACGGTTTGATCCCGGATTGTCATCAAAAGCAATCTCATTTTCAATTACTGCTATTCTTACTACCAGGTTACCGGAAACTTCACTTACAGCATTTATCTCCAGGTTTACTTCGATTTGTTCATTCGTTGTTTCAAATGATAAGTCGAAGTTGAAGGGAGATGGGACTTGAGAACGTGTATCAAGTGCTTCCTGTGTGATATCGCCAACTGAACCGGGGCCTACTGCATTGCCGTCTAATACCGATTGAGGGACTGAATTCACGCCATAATATGATGCGCGTGCATCTGTTCCTTCTGGATATTCGTAATACATTGGGTCATAACCCGGGATGTTAATCTGATGGGCAAGTAGTACAACTTTGTCTGTGTTATGACTTAATAATTCTTCCAATCCAGGATTTTGATTTGCACATGGACTGCATGAAGCACCGGTGAAATGCTCAATAATCATGAATCTTTGTTGGCTGGTAGCAGTGATGACAATTGCCATCAAAAGAAGTGCTAGAGTAATGAATTTTTTCATACGAATTTTTAATTAAGTTAGTTTGGGTTCATTTGATGCGAATGTAATTGCTGGGTTCGAAAAAGAAAGGGAGGTGTAAGTATATTTGCGCAGGACAAAGACAGGACACGTTGATTTATTGACGTGATATAGTGGAGGATAGGGTTTGAGTTTCTTCGGAGGAGATTTCTGCTATTACTTCTTGTAAATTCTCTTCCCTGCCAGTCAGGTTTATCTTTTTTCTTAATCTGGTTCGGGCCTTATTTACACTATCACTACTAAGGTGAAGGATGCTGGCAATTTCTTTTGAGCTCATGTTCATTTTTAAAAATGCACACAAACGTTTTTCATTTCTGGTTAATGTAGGGTATTGTTGTTGGAGGTTTTTATAAAATGAGGGATGCACCTCAGTGAATTCTTTCTCGAAAGCTTCCCAGATATTCGTATTTTGATTGAGTTTTAAACCAGAAATGATATTGTTGATATGCTTCTGATTTGCTTTTTTATAGGATTGCTCAGGTTTATTCAAGGCTTCAATTACATCATTAATCAACTTATTCTTATTACCAAGGAATAAAGCTTTTGTTGCTGTTTCTCGAGCCTTAAGTTGGATGTTATGAATTAATCTTTCATTATCCATTCGATTCTGTCTGAGTCTTTGTCTTTGAGAAATCACGATTACAACAACCGATAATACAATAATCATCAATGATGCAATAACTAATAAATATTTTATCAAATCATTTTGGTGTCTTAGCTCATTAATGGCTAAAAGGCCTTCGTATTTGATTTTTAATTCCATTTGATCCAGAGCTACAATACGATCATGTTTTTGAATTGAATCTCCGACCTGACGCTGCTTTTCTGAATAATAGTAGGCACTGTCAGGTTGGTTAAGATTGTTGTATAACTTTCCGATGTTAATTAAAGCCGTTCGTTCCTGACGTAAGTTGTTTGTGTTTTGAGCAAAGAATAAGGCCTTTTTTGCAAATATTAATGCCGAATCGTATTCCTTTTGACGGTCGTAATAACAACAAAACATATTATGTACAACAGATAAGAAACGCTGAAAATTATGCTTTTCGGCTATCGAGAGACTCTTGTTCAAATATCGTCGGGTGCTATCATATTCCAACTGATCCAGAAAAATATTACTTAGGTTCATGTAGTTGATTGATAACCATTGTTGATTGTTGTGTTTGAGGTTCAGGGAAATAGCTTTTTGGTATTGTTGAATGGCTTTTAGGTTATCACCTTTTGTATTATTGATAATGGCTAGATTGTTGTAAATTGAAGCGGCAGTACTATCATTGCCATAAGCTTTTATGATTTTGAGAGCTTTCAGGTAATAATCTTCAGCCTCTTTATTTTGCCCTAATTTGTCTTTTATCTTTCCAATTAAATTGTAAGTCTTTGCTAGTAAGACTGAATCATATTGTTGTTCTGCGTACTCATTGGCTGAGATTAAAAAGGGTTCGGCTAGGTCAAATTCGTTGTCACTCAGCAGCATTGCAAGGTAGTAGTTAGAATATGCTATGCCTTTGTTATAATTGATCTTTCTTGATAGTTGTAAAGCCGAAGCTGCGTATTGTTCAGCCTTGATTGGGTTTTGCCAGGCAGTCTGACTGCAAAGTTGAATTATTGAATCTACTTTGGTAGTAAGATCAGTCCCTCTCATGTTTTCCCCGGCAACCTTTGCAGCAAAAAGATAGTTGCAATTGATCAGTAGAATGAAAAGTAGTAAGGTTATAGAATGCAGGGTTTTCAAAGTCTGATGATTTGGTGTAAATGCAAATATAAATGTTGTGAGGTGATGAACAAATCTTTTTCTTTATGATAAGAATGAATTACGGAATGATGTTTCTATGTTAAAAAAAAGGAGATATGAATAATTACATATCTCCTTATGTTGTTTCCTATGTGATGTTTACTGATATCTTAATGATTCCACAGGATCTTGCTGAGCTGCACGCTTGGCTGGCATGTAACCAAATAAAATACCAACTCCGGCAGAGACTGTAAATGAAACCAGAATGGAAATTGGAGAAATAATGGTTTCAATATCGGTGGTTGAACTGATTATTTCAGCCATCACAATTCCCAGAATAATCCCCAGGAGTCCTCCGCTGATACTGATTAGGGTAGCCTCCAAAAGGAATTGAAGTACAATGTCTAATTTAGTAGCACCAGTTGCACGACGAATACCGATTTCCCGAATACGTTCCATAACCGAAGCTAACATAATATTCATGATGCCTATACCACCAACAATTAGTGAAATGCTGGCAATGGCTACCAGTACAATCTGGAAGATTTCCTGGGTTCGCTGTTCTTGCTTCAAAAGAAGTTCAGGTACTTTAATCTCAAAATCCTGCTGGTCAAGATGTCTTCTCTTAAGCATTCGGATAAGTAACTCCTCTACAGCTTTCAGATGTTTACTATCGTCCACTTGCACAACGATCTTGTCGAGTTGATTGTAGTTAGGGATTTGACTAGCCGCCTGTTCTCCTCCCCGAACAACCATGCCTCCACCAAAAAACATAACTGATTCATTGTCGCTACCAAGCGATTTCTTCGTTACTGCAGCCCGGTCATCAAAACGCATAAATACTGTGTGGAGCGGAGCGTATATGTTTTGATCGGTATTAGTAATGCCCAGATTTTCGGTTGCTTCAGAGCTAACTCCTTTTTTTTCAAGGATCCCGATAATTTGCAGCCAAACATTCCCACATTTGATATACTTTCCAATAGGATTTTCACCTTTGAAAAATTGTGATGCCACATTGGGACCAATTACGCATACAGGTACCCCTTGTGAAGCTTGAGCTTCACTAAAGAAATTCCCTTTTCTGACCTGTAGATTAAATACATCAAAGAAGTCGGTTGTTACACCAATTAGCTTTGCCGCTTTTCTGATCCCATTCTGAACAATGTGTGTTTCATAAACGACTTCAGGGCTGATCTGATTGATATGAGGGATGAATTCCTGCATGCTTTCAGCATCCTTTAGAGTCAATCCAGGTGAGTATTTCGCTCCGCCTTTTCCGTTTTCCTGGTTTTCCTGAACACTTTCCAAATCCATTTTTGGGGTGATAATGATATTATTTACCCCCACCATTTTAATCTGGTCAATGATTTCTTTTTGGGCACCTTTACCAATCGCCATCATTGCGATTACAGCTGCTACACCAAAAATGATCCCCAATGCAGTTAATGCTGACCGAACCCGGTTGAGGAAAACCGCTTCAATCGCAATGTTTAATATGTGAAAATACCTTTCCATAATTACTTTTCAAGCTCAACAAATTTGTAACGTGTAGGGTCTTTAGGTTCAAGTAGTAGAACTTCTTCTTCGGAGGATAAACCTTTTTCAATAACTACACAGTTTTCGTTACTGACTCCCAATAGGACCTCTTTTTTCTTTTTATCCGAATAAACATATGATGTAGAGTCGTTGGAGAAAACAGCTTCTAGAGGAACGTAAATAACACTGTCGAGTGATGCTGTTAAGATTGAGTTTTGTGTTGTCATACCTGGTTTCATGACTTCGTCATAATCCAACACATCAATAATTACTTCAAACACTTTTGCCGATGAGTTTTTCATCTGCTGGCCAATATTAGCAATCTCAATGATTTCACCGGAGTATGTTTTCTCAGGAAATGCATCCAGATTGATTTCTACCTTTTGACCTGTTTTTGCCTTACTGATATCAATTTCGTTTACAAAGGTTTTGATTCGCATGTTCTTTAAGTCGGGCATGGTTGCGACAACGTTATCCCAGGTGCTGATTTCGGATCCGGTGCCTCGCTTTCGCCCTTCATAATCCTTAGAATAAACAACCATACCTTTTGCTGGTGCAAACACATCCAGTTCATCCATCTTGTTTTTAATTTCATCAAATTTCATCTGAGATGAACGCATGTTTGCTTCTGCTTCCTTCATGTTTGCCTCGGCCTTTTGGCGCTTCAGCTCATAATTTTCGATAGCCTGATTTAGTGAACGCTTCGCTTTGTCCAGATCAATCTCTGCCTGCCGCTGTGTTGCTGGGGGCTCATAAATCGAGTTCTTTACTTTTATTCCAGCTTCTTCCAAAGCATATTTCAGGTTAATCAATCCATCACGTGCTGATCGCATATCCATGGTGGTGTCCAATTGTGATTTCAGATATTGGGAATTAAGTTTCTCCAATTCATTCTCAACATCCTTTAAACTGTTGTTGATTTCTGATCGATCCAGTGAAGCCACCCATTCACCGCTGTCTACAATGGTTCCGTCAGGGACAATATCATCAATCTTAATTCGGTAGATTCGAAAACGATTCAGGCCTGTCGGGCCTTTTATTTTAATAGGATTTTTCGATTCAAGCTCCCCGGAGGTTACAATATAAACATCAAATTTCCCGTCCTCAACCTGGGCGGTCATGATGGTTTCCGAATCGGTGTCTTTTTTTAGTATGGAGTATAAGATGGCTAGAATAATAATGCCTAAAATTGTACCCAGAACTACATTTCTTTTCATTTGGTAAAATTATTTTTTTCAGAACAACCTGTTTTCAAACGAAATTATCAGATGGATATTTCGCAAGTGTCCAAATTTAATGATTTAACCGAATACCTGGCAACTGATGTGGATAAAACTCAATTGATTTTTTTTCTTGCCTTAAATTCAGAATCGTTTCAAATAGATGTAGGATCAAAGCTTTAACCATCACGAGTACAATTAAATGCTTCTGTCTTAGTTCATTATTTCATTTTCGATTTCGCTATCTGGGTTTAAATGGTTAATTTCGCGGCTTTTAATTAATTTCAACCAAATATTTTTTTGTACCAGGAAGCTGCATAAGTTATGTGGAAATATATTGTACGTTTTATTTTAAGAAACAGAATAGCAAACCTCGTTGTTATTGCTTTGATTACAGCCTTTATGGCTTATAATGCGTTAAATGCGCGTTTATCATACCAGCTAGTTCAAATGTTACCCGATAGTGATTCAACTATTGTTGAGTATAAAAAATTCAAACAAACCTTTGGCGAGGACGGGACTGTTTTGTTTGTTGGGGTTCAGACACCAAAAATTTTCGAGTTGGAAATGTTTAATTCCTGGTACGATCTTACTGAAGATCTTATTGAAATTGATGGTGTGCAGGAAGTTGTGTCCCTTTCCAGGCTATATCAGCTTGAGCGGAATGACAGTCTGAAGAAATTCGACTTTAAACCCATTGTGACTCATAAGCCTGAAACACAAAAAGAACTGGATAGTCTCTTAACGGTGACTTTCGCTCAGCCTTTATACGACGAACTCTTGTTTAATCGTGATAATCAGTCAACCCTGATGATGATTACACTTGACAGGAATAGGTTGAACAACAAAAGCCGGATTCAATTAATCGATAACATTGAAGCTATCTGCAATGATCTTGGTAATCGTTATCAAGTTGAAATCCATTATTCGGGATTACCATATATTCGAACAAAGACCAGTTTATTGGTTCAAAAGGAATTGGTGTTATTTATAATCCTTGCAATGGTAATTACTTCCATTGTCTTGTTCTTGTTCTTCAGGTCTTTCAAGGCAGTTGTTGTACCAATGATTATTGTATTGATTAGTGTTGTTTGGGTTATGGGTACCATTTCGTTGTTTGGTTACGAAATCACCATTTTAACAGGTATTTTGCCCCCGCTTTTGATTATTATTGGGGTTGAAAACTGTATATTTTTATTGAATAAATTTCATCATGAGTATAAAGCGCATGGTAATAAAATAAAAGGACTTGCACGAATTGTACAGAAGGTAGGGAATGCTACTTTCCTGACAAACCTTACTACAGCAGTAGGTTTTGCAGCCTTTATTGCCACAGGTAATAAGGTGTTGGTGGAATTTGGAATCGTTGCTTCTATCAATATTATGGCAACCTTCCTGCTTACATTGTTTCTTGTTCCGATAGCCTATAGTTTTATGGCTGCCCCAGAGGAAAAACATATAAAGCATCTTGAAAACAGATTGACTCAGGTTTTAATCGATAAGATTTTAAATGTGGTAGTTAATCATCGAAATGTGGTGTATGTTGTCAGTGGATTGTCGATTGTTATTGCAATTATTGGTATCAGTCAATTGAAAACAACGGGTCGTGTGGTTGATGATATTTCTGAAGATGCTAAGCTGTACCAGGATATTGAATATATGCAGGAACAGGTAAATGGAATTCTTCCTCTGGAAATCACCATCGATACTAAAAAGCCTAAAGGAGTTCTCAGTTTGAGTACACTTCGAAAGATTGATCGTTTGCAGGATACTTTGGCTACCTATTCGGTTTTGTCAAAGCCTTTATCAGTTGCTGAAGTCGCAAAAACTGCTCGTCAGGCATTTTATCGTGGAAATGAGAGTTTTTATGAGCTGCCAAACAATCAGGAAAAGAACTTCATATTAAAATATGTTCCGCATGGGAAAACAGGAGGAAAGAAAACGATAATGAGCTCCTTTGTTGATTCAACCATGAGTAAAACCCGAATCAGTGTTCAGATGGCTAATATCGGAACAAACGAAATCCAGGCTCTAAAAGATGATCTACGTCCAAAGATTGATAAGATTTTTAATCCTGAAAAGTACGATGTTCATATAACCGGTTCAAGTGTGGTTTTTCTGAAAGGTACTGATTATTTATTGACAAACCTTGTGGAAAGTTTATTATTAGCCCTTGCTGCTATATGTCTTTTAATGGCATTACTATTTACATCAGCTAAAATGATTGGAGTGTCACTGGTGCCAAACCTGATGCCTCAGTTGTTGACCGCTGCGTTGATGGGGTTCGCCGCAATCTCAATAAAGCCTTCAACGATTTTGATTTTTAGTATTGCTTTGGGTATTTCAGTCGATAATGCAATCCATTTCCTGTCAAGGTATCGTTTGGAGTTGAAACAAAATAACTGGAGAATTAAAGATTCTGTTATTGCCGCTTTAAAGGAGACCAGTTTTAGTATGATTTATTCATCGACCGTTTTGTTCCTTGGTTTTGCCATTTTTACACAATCAAGTTTTGGTGGTACTGAAGCCATGGGATACCTTGTTTCGTTTACACTTTTAATAGCTGTAATGTCCAATTTGTTTATTCTTCCTTCATTATTGTTGACCTTAGATAAGCGTGCAACCACACGTTCGTTTAAGGAACCCTTGTTGGAAATCTTTGATGAAGAGGAAGATATTGAACTTTCGGTACTAGAGATCGAGAATGTTCAGGAAAACGAAAGAAATTCGTAATTTTAGCCTTCTCAAATCAAAAAAAATAAAACCATGAAAGGAATTATTCTTGCCGGTGGATCCGGGACACGCTTACATCCATTAACGCTTGCAGTTAGTAAGCAGTTAATGCCTGTTTATGACAAGCCCATGATCTACTATCCATTATCTGTTTTGATGATGGCCGGAATTAATGAGATACTTATAATATCAACCCCTCACGATTTACCTAATTTTGAAAAGCTTCTGGGAGATGGTTCTCAGATTGGATGCAAATTCAGTTATGCAGTGCAAGAGGTGCCTAACGGCCTGGCTCAGGCGTTTGTGATTGGTGAGGAATTTATTGGTAATGATAAAGTTGCCTTAATTTTAGGGGATAACATTTTCTATGGAGCTGGTCTTCAGGAATTACTGATGAGTAATAATGATCCTGAAGGAGGTGTGGTATATGCCTATCATGTTTCTGATCCAGAACGATACGGTGTTGTTGAGTTTGATGATGAAGGAAAAGCAATTTCAATCGAAGAGAAGCCAAAGCAACCTAAATCTAACTTTGCCGTTCCAGGCTTATATTTTTATGATAACTCTGTTGTTGAAGTCGCTAAAAATATTGAACCAAGTGCCAGAGGTGAATATGAAATAACCGATGTAAACCGAACTTATCTTGAACAAGGTAAGTTGAAAGTAGGTATCCTTAGCAGAGGTACAGCATGGTTGGATACAGGTACTTTTGAGTCGTTGATACAGGCAGGGCAGTATGTTGAAGTTATTGAGCATCGTCAGGGACTGAAAATAGGTTGTATTGAAGAAATTGCCTTTAGAAAAGGATTTATATCAGCCGAAAGACTCAGGGAGGTTGCCGAACCATTGAGAAAGAGTGGTTATGGTGAATATCTGGTTGATTTGATTGAACAGAATAAATAAGACTTATGATACATTCGATTGAGGAACTCCAAAAGATCGTAAAAGAAGAAATTAGCGAGGTTCGTTTTCCCAACGAGCCTCGTGAATTATATGAGCCGATTTCATACACCCTTAATTTGGGAGGGAAACGCTTGCGTCCGGTATTGTGTTTGATGGCTACTGATGCCTTTGGAGGGGATGTCCAAACAGCAATCCCAGCTTCTATGGGGATAGAACTATTTCATAATTTCACGCTAATTCATGATGATATTATGGATAATGCTCCGATACGTCGTGGGCAGGCTACGGTGTACCGTAAATGGAATAGTAATGTAGCAATCTTGTCGGGTGATACTATGTTTGCGGTGGCCTATCAATATGTTACTAAAACCAATCCTGAAGTGCTACCTCATGTATTGGAGGTGTTTAATCAAACAGCTATTGAAGTTTGTGAAGGGCAACAATACGACATGGACTACGAAACCATGGACGATGTGAGTATTGATGATTATATGAAGATGATCCGCCTGAAGACTGCTGTTCTTTTGGGAGGAAGTCTGAAAGCAGGTGCTATTATTGCTAAAGCTGCTGATCAGGACACCAACCTGCTATATGATTTCGGAATCAATATCGGACTGGCTTTCCAGCTTAAGGACGACTACCTCGATTGCTTCGGTGATGTCGAGCAGTTTGGTAAAAAGACCGGCGGCGATATTATGGTTAACAAGAAGACCTGGATGTATATAAAGGCGCTTGAACTTGCCGAAGGTGAAGACCTTGAAAAACTGAAACATTATTTCGGTTCAACCGATTTCGAACCGGAAGATAAGGTTCCAGCTGTTCTTGAAATCTACAAAAAACTGCAGGTGGATAAACTGGCCGAAAGTGAAATGGAAGCCTATTATAACAAAGGTATTGAACTACTCGATCGGATTAATCTCCCGGAGGATCGTAAAACCGAACTTCGGATATTTGCAGTAAAAATGATTAAACGCGATAATTAAGATATAAAGCCTGGATGATGCCAGGCTTTTTTTATTTACAACCTGATCTTTACTCCATACTGCATAATCCCGTATTGTGTATTAACCACAGGTACAACTCTTGATTGAGTTAATGGTTTTAAACTTGTCTTCTTACAGATAAATCTTGTGGAAAAATAGGCAAAAGCGCCTCCTATGAACACATCTGATGCCCAGTGTTTGTTATCGTGAATGCGTGAAAGGCTGACTATTGTAGCCATGCTGTAACTTACCCAGGGCACCCAAGGGTAGTCATTGTATTCGGTGGCCAGTGCAGTTGCGAAGGTCCAGGCAATTACAGTGTGTCCTGAGAAAAACGATGTGTTTTCGAAATCATTAAAAGGACCTTTCCAGATGGAGTGGCTGGGGGGAATTCCCTGAGAAGGTCGTTGCCGGTGGGAGAGGTGTTTTACAGCTAGAGTGATAGCTCCATTTATTATTGCAGCTTTGGTTGTTGTTAAAGCAAAATTATAAGCCCTGTGGTCTTTCTTGGCGAGTCCGTAAAAGTAAAAACCACCGACTATAGCAGCAGGATAATATCCATGGCCAAAAGGTTCAAAAACATATTTGCTGGCATTCTTGCTAAAAGCGGATTGGTTTCTTAGTGCAATTTTTTGAATTTCGGCATCGACAATATAAAGCGCAATACCACCTGTTGTGATAGCACCTGCTGTCAACCAGTCCTTTTTGTCCCATTTTGCAGGAGCTAAAACCAAATCTCTAGTGTCGTTCCAGTAGGAAGTGAAATAGGAATCTTGAGGAATCAAACGGATTTTTGATTCCTGGGGATTTCCTGTTAAGGAGCATGTCAGGATTGTAAGGATTAGCAGGATATTTAACTTCATGACTATTCCAGTTTTTTCGCTTCCTCCCAAAAAACATCCATTTCGCTCAGTGTCATTTCATGAAGAGACTTATTTAGCTCTGCTGCTTTTGCTTCAAGATATTTGAAGCGTTTGGTGAATTTTTTATTGGTACGTTCCAGGGCATCTTCAGGATTAACATCAATAAATCGGGCGTAGTTGATTAAGGCAAACATCAGATCCCCAAATTCTTGCTCCACACGTTCGGTGTTATGTCCATTTTGCAATTCTCGACGTAGCTCCTTGGTTTCTTCAATTACCTTTTCCCAAACCTGGTTGGGACGTTCCCAATCGAAACCGACTCCTTTGACCTTTTCCTGAATTCGGTATGCTTTAACCATTGCAGGTAATGAACGGGGAACACCTTCCAAAACTGAGGAGCGGCCTTCTTTCATCTTAATCTTTTCCCAGTTGTCGGCAACCTCACGTGCATCGCTTACTTTTACGTCTCCATAAATATGTGGATGGCGGTGGATTAGCTTATTGTTGATGCTTTCCAATACATCGGTGATGTTGAAAGCCTGTTGTTCTTCCCCAATCTTTGAATAAAAGACCAAATGCAACATCAAATCACCCAGTTCCTTTTTTATTTCTTCAAGATCATTATCCAAAATAGCATCAGAAAGTTCGTAGGTTTCTTCAATGGTTAAGTGTCGAAGACTTTCAAGAGTTTGTTTTTTGTCCCAGGGGCATTTGGCCCGCAATTCATCCATGATGTCAAGTAGTTGTTGAAAAGCTGCTAATCGTTTGTCCATTCCAAAAATATTTACGGCAAAAATACAATTCTATATCCTTTTATTAAGAAATGCAGCATGTATTTAACAATAATAAAATTTGTATGTTTGTATATGAGGTCTCAAATTATGACATAGCTATGTATGCAAAGGATATTATCAATGAATTAATAACTACGATTAGTATTAATGATTCTGGGGTGGATGGGCAGTCTCTGATGGAAGAATATAAGGTTGAACATTTACCAATAGTTGACGGGAAAAACTACATTGGTTTGGTTTCTGAACAGGACATCCTAAGTATGGATACGCTTGAGAAGCCAATTTTGAAAACAATAACGAATATTCCAAGACCTTATGTGCAGCATTCACAGCATTTGATTGAAGCTTTGCGTGTAATCAATGATGAGAAACTTTCGCTTTTGCCGGTGCTTTGTGATAAGGGGACCTATCTGGGAGTGATTAAGCTTGAGGATATGCTCTATCGTTTGTCTAACCTTTTATCAGTTGATAGCCCCGGTGGTATAATTGTTTTAGAGGTTAATATCAATAATTATATGCTTTCAGAGATTGCTCAGATTGTTGAAAGTAATAATGCAAAAGTGCTTAACTTGTATGTTTCTTCTCATACGGATTCCACCCAGTTATTTGTAACCATGAAGTTAAACGTAACGGATTTAAGGGCCGTTTCTCAAACGTTTAATAGGTATAATTATGTGATTCATTCGACTTTCCTTGAGGGTGACTCGTGGGAGGATTTGCGCGATCGTTACGATTATGTGATGAATTATCTGAATATTTAACTTCTCGTCAATCTATCTGTGGTATAAAATCTCCATCTTTGTATGGGTGCTAATTAAGAAAATGAAATGGGGGTCAGATTTGTCCATTGTTTGTTGTTTGTGATTACTTTCTTCTTTCCTGAAATGGCTTTATGTCAGTTAGATCAGGAGGGTGTGTCCGACAATATTATCATTGATCGTATTCTGATTATTGGAAACCAAAAGACCAGAGAGCATGTAATACTCCGCGAAATGACTGTGGAGATGGGGCGAAACTATTCCCTAAGTGAACTTGATGCTCTCATCAAGGAGAGTTCTGAACATCTACGCAATATTGAGTTGTTTAATTTTGTGGATATCCAGAAGATAAGTACTGAAACACCTGGAAGGATTCATCTTCTAATAAAAGTGACCGAGCGTTGGTATACCTGGCCTGTTCCATTAATTGAATCTGCTGACCGGAATATCAATGCATGGTGGAAACATAAGAAACTTTCTCGTTTAAGTTATGGGCTTGATTTACAACAACGTAATTTTCGCGGGCGACGTGAAACATTGCATCTGAAGTTTCTTACGGGGTACGATGAGAATTATGTATTGTTGTATGAAATTCCATACTTGAAAGCTAATAAGATGCTCGGTTTGAATTTTGAGGTTTCATATGCTCAAAATCATGAGGTGAATTTTCAAACCCATGAGAATCAGTCTCTGTTTTTTCAGCAGGAAGAAGAGATTGCCCAGCAAAATTATTCGCTTTGGGCAGAGCTCATTTTTAGAAGAAGCATCTATATGCACCAGGCGTTTAGTATTGGTTATTCGCATTTCAATTTTTCTGATAGTTTAATTATTAAGAATCCAGCATACTCTTTCAATAATCAATCCACTTTGAATTATCTGTTTTTGAGGTATTATCTCAAGCTCGATCATCGGAATTATCGTAGTTATCCTACCAAGGGATGGTATGTGGATGCAGGATTGAATAAGTCCGGGTTGGGATTGCTTCAAAAGAAAGGTTTAAATACATATAGTCTGGAAATAAATTTGCGTAAATATTGGCAAATTAATCCAAAAATGTTTTTTGCCAGTGGATTAATTGGCTTCCTGGCTTCTGATCAATCACCATATTATATGGGGTATGGGATCGGTTACCTGAGGAACATTGTCCGGGGTTATGAGAATTATATTGTTGATGCCAATCGGTATGCTATTTTGAAAACAAACCTGAAATTTAAACTTTTTGAAAACAGGGATAAAGAAATTCGATTAACCCGATCGGAAAAATTTGACCGATTGCATTATGCTTTCTTTCTAAATGTGTATTCCGATCTGGGTTATACACAGAATGCTTTAAGCAAGCCTGAATTTGAGAATTCTTTCCAGAATACCTGGTTAGCGGGATATGGCTTAGGTCTTGACTTTGTTACCTATTATGATAAAGTTTTCCGCTTTGAATACAGCCTGAATAAACATGGTGGCCGCGCTTTTTTTATTCATTTTATAGCCCCTGTGTAATAAGGGTTTCTGCGGTTAAATTTTGTTAATTTTGATTCTCTGCAGGTTAATTTTTGTAACATTGTAGCCGTGTTAATAAACGGTAAATTGAACATCACCTTAGGTGATAATATGAACCATAATAATACAAATGCACATGAGAAGGATTGCAATTTTTGGGAAAACCGTCGATGATAAGAATCTGTTGTATGTACAGCAGATAATTGACACGTTGGAATCAATTCCATGTGAAATGGTTATATTCAAGGAATTTTATTCGTTGATTATTGGTAAAAAGGTTAAGATTAGTACAAGTGTTCGTACTTTTTCCTCACACATGGAGATTGTTGATAAGGTTGATTTCTTGTTCTCCATAGGTGGAGATGGAACTCTTCTGGATTCTGCCACTTTAGTTCATGACAGTGGTATTCCGATTTTGGGTATTAACCTGGGGAGACTGGGCTTTCTGTCCAGTATTCCAAAAGATAAAATTGAATTTGCTCTGGAAAATTTATTTCAGAATAATTTCATTCTCGATAAAAGAAGTCTTCTCTGCCTGGAAACCGACGATGGTTTTTTCGGAGATGTGAATTATGCCTTGAATGAATTAAGTATTGTCCGGCATGATCCTTTCAGTATGCTTACTATTCGTGTTAATGTGAATGGTAAATATCTGAATTCCTATTGGGCCGATGGTCTCTTGGTAAGTACACCTACTGGCTCAACCGCTTATTCGTTGAGCTGTGGAGGGCCAATTATGACCCCCGATTCCAATAACTTTGTGATTAGTCCGATTGCCTCACACAATTTAACGGTTCGACCCATCGTTATTCCAGACGATAGTGAAATCTCCATTCAGGTGGAAGGGCGAAACCGTGAGTTTATTGTGGCTCTCGACTCCCGCGCAGTACATGTTCGGGAGCAAACGGTATTGACTATAAAGAAAGAAAATTTCTGTATTAACCTGGTAAGGTTCCCTGAGCAGGATTTCTTTGCAACTATGCGTGAAAAGTTGCATTGGGGTTTTGATAAAAGGAATTAATGGTAAACAAGTAATTATCGAAGGAGTGAACGAATTATTTTTAACTTTACCGGCTGATTTATTATGAAACGAATAGTATTATTTCTTTTAGTTAACGTGCTTTGTTTGAGTGCGATATCCCAAACTGCTGAAGTGGGCGTTTTTGGGGGTGGTTCTTTTTATATGGGTGATTTGAATCCTAAAGTTCCTTTCCATAATACTAAAATGGCTTTGGGGGGGATCATTCGGTATAATTTTGATCAAAGATTGGCTGTAAGACTCGATGGGAAATATGGTAAACTTACGGGAGATAACCGTGATTTTGATTATTATTCACATATGGCTGATTCAGGTCAGTTTAATGTCAATGTTTTGGCTATTTCTATGATTGGTGAATGGAATTACCTGGATTATTTTATAGGTAGCAAAAGTTCTTGGTTTACTCCTTACCTTTTTGCAGGTGTTGGTTTTCATATGCCCACTCTTGCTAAAGATCAAGGGGAAAGAGATAATGGGGTAGAGCACACAATGGTTCAGGGAACCAAGGCTGAAGAATCCGCTCTGAAAGATTTTATCTTTCCTTTTGGTTTTGGGATTAAGTTAGCTCTTACCAAGAGAATTGGTGTGAACCTAGATTGGACTATGGTAAAAACTTTTAATGACGACATTGATAAACAGGTTGAATTTACTCCTGAAAATAAGCAATGGACCAATGGTTCAACAAATGATTGGTATTCCTTTGCAGGTATAACCTTGCTTTATAAATTTGATACCCGAAAGAAGGGACGATGTTACGGCATGGACAGAGATTATTAATAGAATATAAGATACGATATAAATACGAATGAGTTTAAAAGAGCAAATAGATTTAGGTAAGTTACCACGCCATATAGGTATTATTATGGATGGTAATGGCAGATGGGCTAAACAACGGGGGAAACTCCGGGTTTTTGGCCACGAAAACGGCGTTCGTTCTGTAAGAGAAGCTTCTGAAGCTGCTGCCGAATTGGGTGTGGAATATATGACTCTTTATGCATTTTCTACCGAAAACTGGAATAGACCTAAATCAGAAGTTGATGCTCTGATGAAACTTTTGGTCAGGACAATCAGTAAAGAAACTAAAACCTTGAACGATAATAATATTCGTTTGCAGGCTATTGGTGATTTAAGTAGTCTTGATAAAAAGATTCATAAGGAGTTAATGGCAGCGATTGATAATACAGCACATAATACACGGATGACTTTATCCTTAGCGTTGAGCTACAGTTCAAGATGGGAGATTACCGATGCTGTTAAACAAATTGCTCAAAAAGTTGAATCGGGCCAAATGAAAGCTGATGAAATATGCCAGGAAACCATTTCCAATCATTTAACAACAGCTGGTAGCCCCGACCCTGAATTACTCATTCGTACTAGTGGCGAAAGCCGAATCAGCAATTTTCTGCTTTGGCAAATTGCTTATGCAGAGCTCTATTTTACACCAATCCTGTGGCCCGATTTTAGAAAGGAAAACTTGTATGAAGCGATTTTAAGTTTCCAGAAGCGGGAGAGAAGATTTGGAAAAACAAGTGAACAATTAAAAAATAATACTATATAATAATGAATATTAAATCGATTCTTTCGAAAACAACCATATTTTCTTTATTGTTCGTTTTGTTGCAGATCGGAATGACCCAATCACTGTATGCACAGATTTCGATTGGTGGTGATGATGAGGTTGATTATGCACGACCGAAGCAATATGAAATAGGCGGTATAACCGTTTCTGGAGTGGAATTTCTGGATCCTAATGTTCTGATTATGTTGTCTGGATTACATGTAGGGAAAGAAATACAAGTTCCAGGAGATGATATTAGCGGAGCGATTAAGAAGTTGTGGAAACAGGGACTGTTTGATGATGTGAAGGTTTCAGCCAGTAGGATAGAGGGAGATTTGATCTTCATAAATATCGATTTAAAAGAAGTACCTCGTCTTTCCAAGTATAGCTTTAAAGGAGTTAAACGAACAGAGGCTGAGAGTCTTCGTGAAGATATTAAAATTATGCGCGGTGATGTGGTTACCGATAACCTGATCCAGCGCACTCACAATATTGTTAAGAAGCATTATGTAAATAAGGGATTCTGGGATGCCGATGTTAATATTCGTCAGATCAAGGATACCACACAGTTGAATTATGTTTCTTTACAAATAAACATTAAAAAGAATAAAAAGGTTAAAATTAAGACGATTAACGTTGTTGGGAATGAAAGTGTTTCGGACTGGAAGGTGAAACATACCATGAAGAACACGAAAGAAAAGACCAATTTCAAGCCGTTTGACCGTATGCATGAAGTGATTTATGAGGCGGTTAAGGGTGCTGTTCGTTTGGATCCTTTTTACATTGCGGATAAATGTTCAAGCATTCTTGCTGAAGATTTCAAGGTGACCATCTTTAAGGTGTCTAAATATATTGAAAGTCAGTTAGAAGAAGATAAAGCGAGTGTTATTGAGAAATATAACGCCTTGGGATATCGTGATGCAATCATTACAAAAGATTCTGTTTATAGGAATGAGGATGGTTCTTTGGTAATTGATCTGCATATTGATGAAGGAAATAAGTATTATTTCAGAAATATAAATTGGATTGGTAATACCATATATAAAACAGAATTTCTTGATGCTGTTTTGGGGATTCAGAAAGGTGATGTTTATAACCAAAAAGTTATGGATGCGAACCTTACATATAACCCCAATGGAACGGATATCACGTCTCTTTATATGGATCGAGGTTACCTGTTCTTTAATGTTCAACCCGTAGAGGCCTTGGTTGAGAATGATTCAATCGATTTGGAAATGCGAATTTATGAAGGTGAACAGGCTCGTATTAAGAGAGTGTCCATTTCAGGTAATAACACTACCAACGACCATGTTGTGATTCGCGAATTGCGAACCCGTCCTGGTCAGTTATTCAGTCGTGATGCATTAATTCGTACTCAGCGTGAATTAGCTCAGTTGGGCTATTTCGATGCAGAGAAAATCCTTCCTACTCCAATACCAAATCCAGCTGACAATACCGTAGATATTGAATATAAAGTTGAAGAAACTTCTTCTGACCAGATTGAATTAAGTGGTGGTTGGGGCTATGGACGCCTGATTGGTACTTTAGGTTTGAAGTTTAGTAACTTCTCTGCTCGAAACTTATTTAATAAGAAAGCATGGCGCCCGGTTCCAACTGGAGATGGACAGGAATTATCTTTGAGGTTTCAAACCTATGGACAGGATTTTTATAATCTTTCAACCACATTTACGGAACCTTGGTTAGGTGGTAAAAAGCCAAACCGTCTTTCTGTTTCCTATTCGTTCTCTAAATATTCTGATTACAGACAAGTTGCAGAGGGAGAAGAAAAACCATCACTGGCAATTAATGGTGTCTCTGTGAGCTTAACCAAGCGTTTAACATGGCCGGATGACTTTTTCCAAATTTCTCAGGCTGTAAACTTGCAACAATATAAAACAAAGAACTATAAAGGGATTTTGCCAATTAACGATGAAGATGGTAGCGGAATCTACAACAAGGTTAGTTATCAGCTAACATTGATGCGCAACTCGGTAAGTCAACCTATTTATCCTCGTACAGGATCTAGTCTTATGGCATCGATGGAATTATCACCTCCATATTCTTTGTTCAGTAATAAGGACTATGCGAATCTGGAGGATAGTGAAAAATTCAGATGGATGGAATTCCATAAATGGAGATTCCAGTCGGAATACTTTAAAACAATTGCAGGAGATTTGGTGTTGATGGCTCGTGCAAAGTATGGATTTATTGGTGCTTATAATAACGATATAGGTGTTATGCCTTTCGACCACTTCTTCCTTGGAGGTGATGGTATGGCCGGCTATTATAACTTTGATGGTCGTGAACAAATCGGTTTCAGGGGATATACTAATGCTTCCTTAACTCAAGGAGGTAGCGGTGGCAGCGGAGCAACAATTTATAATAAAAACACCCTGGAATTAAGATATCCATTATCATTGAATCCTAGTGCGACCATCTTTGTGCTCGGTTATGCTGAAGCAGGTAATACCTGGATGGGCTTTGGGGATTTTGCACCGTTTAACCTGTATCGTTCTGCAGGGGTGGGTGTGCGTATCTTCCTGCCAATTTTTGGTGTGTTAGGTCTTGATTGGGGTTATGGTTTTGATGAGGTGCCTGGAATGCCATCTGCTGGTGGTAGTCAGTTCCACTTCTCGATCAATAACTCAATTGATTAATTTTGGTATGACATTTGTTTAAAACAAGAGAAAATCATCTCCCTCCGGGGAATCTAAAAAGGAGGAAAACATAATGAAGAAACTAGCTTTAACCTTAACAGTAATTTTGGCATCTGTTGCCTTAACTTTTGGTCAGAAACTTGCTTTTGTAGATTCAGAGTATATTCTGCAAAACATTCCTGAATATTCGGATGCTCAACAGGAATTAGATGACATGTCGATTAAATGGCAACGTGAAGTTGAAGAGAAATTTCAGGAAATCGACCAGATGTATAAACAGTACCAAGCTGATGCTGTACTGCTTCCGGAAGATATGAAAGCTCAACGTGAAGAGGAAATTATCCAAAAGGAAAAAGAAGTGAAGTCACTCCAGAAAAAGCGTTTTGGTAAAGATGGAGATCTTTACAAAAAACGTCAGGAATTGATTAAGCCAATCCAGGAGAAGATTTATAATGCAATTGATGAGATTGCAAATAATGGTAATTATGTAGCCATTTTCGATAAGTCTACTTCCAATGTATCGATCCTTTGGTCAAATGCTAAATATGATATTAGTGATGAAGTACTTGATCTGATGGGCTATACTTATAGCTCGGAAGATTAAAAATTATTCATTCAAGTTGCGAAATGCCCCTTGTGTTAAAAATTCATAAACCAGGGGCATTTTGCTTTATATGAGCTTTTTAATTTTTATTTCAATAGTAATATATTCATTTATTTGTATAAATTTGCGCTTCAGTGTCTGGAAAGGTGACTCTGAAAATCACATTAAGTCGTAAGTAAAATCATAAAAATCATAAAATGAACAAAGTATTTAAATTATTCGCTTTTATTGCCATTATTACTTTGGCTGGAACTGTAAATGCGCAGAATACGAAAATTGGTCACATTAACTCTACTGAATTATTAGAGGTAATGCCAGGTAAAGATACAGTAGAAGCTAAACTTCAAGAATATGAAGCTTCTCTAAAAAGTCAGGTTCAGTCAATGTACGTTGAGTATCAAAATAAAGTACAGGAATATCAAGCTAATGTTTCTACTTATTCTGAATTAATTCGTAAGACTAAAGAAGAAGAAATCGCTGGTCTTGAGCAACGTATTATGGCTTTTGAGCAAAATATGCAATATGATTTTCAGCAAAAACGCGCTGAGTTATTCAACCCATTATTGGAGAAAGCTCAGGATGCAATCAACGCTGTAGCTAAAGCGAACGGTTTTGCATATGTATTAGATAGCGGCCTTGGTTCTGTAGTATACTTCGACGGTGGAGTTGATCTATTGCCATTGGTTAAAAAAGAATTAGGCATTCAATAATCAGGATGATATAGAATAGGAAATCCCCGGTCGTTGACCGGGGATTTTTTTTATTTGTTTACCAGTATTTTAAGCAAATAGTAAGGGTTGAAAATCTTTCTAATAGGTTTTAGGTTGTTGCTACATGCATGGAGGAGTTCTTTGAAGGTTTTACTTTTCCGATATTTATTACCAGCCATATTCATGATTCCGGGTGTTGCAACTAAACGTTGTAGTTTTTGACTGAGTGATATTTCCCACCATAATCGTTTATACAATTCCTTTTGGTATCCAATGGTCTGTGAATTAGAGAAATTTTCTTGCTGCCAACAGTTTATTGCATGCTTAGCTGCAATACTTCCACTAAACATAGCAGCACTAATTCCTTCCCCGGTTAATGGATTTGCAAGTACTGCTGCATCTCCAATAATCATATAATGATCACCTGCCAATTTATGTTTCTTGTGTCCCAATGGTAAACCACATGACTTTACCGTGTCAATTTGAGTGGCATCTATAAAGCGATTTCTAAGTAAGGGTTCTTTGTTAATGATTTCTGTTAACAAATGCTTTGGATTCTTTTTGCTCTTTTGAATATCATGAACAAAGTAACCCACACCAATGTTGATAACATTTTCTTTTTCAGGAAAGATCCATAAATATCCTGGTAAGGTCGATTTAAGAAAGTAGAATTCCAGTTTCGGGTCTGTTGCCGAAATTTCCTTCACATTTCTGTAATATGTCCGGGCACAAATCATGTTTTGTTTGGGGTTAACTCTGATTCCAGACGTCTTTTTTGCGAATTTAGAGAAAGCTCCGTTCGCTATAATGACAAGGTTGGAGTGCAGTTTAAAACTATGGTCTCTGTTGCAAAGGTCAAAACCAGATCTATTTTTACTTAGATCTGTGATTTCCTGCCCTTCAATTAGGTTGATTTTAGAATTAGATCGTAGCTTTTCAATTAGGGAATTATCAAATACTTCTCGTTTGAGAGTAAAGCCCATTTTTGAAGATTCTTCAGGAGATAATTCAAAATCAAGGTGCTGACCATTAGGGACGAAAATTTTAGCTCCCTTGGTAGTTTGTATTTCAGACAGGCTTAATAGCTCTTGCGTATATTCGGGGTCCAGGTGGTCGAATATGACCTTTACCCAACCACTGAAGCCATCCCCACAGACTTTTTCACGAGGGAAGGTGGCTTTGTCGATGACAGTGCATTCGATTCCCGCTTTGGCTAGCGTTAAAGCTGCTACGGCCCCTCCAGGGCCAGCTCCGATAATGCAAATCGATTTGGACATATTGTAATTAGTTTTCCGTTAAATTACACAGAAAACAGGAATTACCGGAGCCTTAAATGTCAATTATTCTCTATTTGTCGTCCTCAGTATACCAGCTGGCATACATGGAATAACTATTTGCGATACGCTGAATCTCTCCTTCACTCAACTTCTGATCAATATTCTTGATCTTTTTTGCCGGGACGCCAGCATATACACTGCCGGATTCCACATGCATTCCTTTCGAAATTAACGCTCCTGCTGCAATGATAGAGTTACTTTCCACTATTGCATCATCCATTACTATCGCACCCATCCCGATTAGAACATTATCATGAATCGTACACCCGTGAACAATTGCATTGTGGGCAATGGAAACATAGTTTCCTATTGTGGTTGGTGATTTCTTATAAGTAGCATGAATTACGGCTCCATCCTGTATATTTACGTGATTTCCAATTTTAATATAATGTACGTCACCACGCACAACTGCATTAAACCATACACTGCAATTATCACCTATTTCAACTTCACCAACAAGTGTTGAGTTCTCTGCCAGAAAACAATCTTCACCTATTTTAGGTTCTATTCCTCTTACTTTTACTATTAGTGCCATGTTTTTTTATTCTCATCTTCTCGTTTGGGATAGTCTATCGAATAATGTAACCCGATACTCTCTTTTCTGTTCATTGCCATTTTCAGAATCAAATAGGCGACATTAATCATATTTCTCAGTTCACAGATTTTTTGAGTTACGATTGATTTTTCGTACAAGTCTTCGGTCTCTCTATAGATGATTTCAAGTCTGTCTAATGCACGCTTCAAACGTAAATTTGAGCGAACAATTCCCACATAATTACTCATGATCATTTGAAGTTCCTTCACCGATTGAGTGATCAGTACCATTTCTTCGTTCATCACCGTTCCTTCAGCATTCCAATCAGGAATCTTTTCACAAAAGTCGATTCGACCGATTTTATTTAATGCATCAACACTGGCACGATGTGAAAACACCAAAGACTCAAGTAGTGAGTTTGATGCCAGTCGGTTGGCTCCATGGAGACCTGTTGAAGCAACCTCGCCAGAAGCGTATAGGTTTTCAACTGAACTTCTCGACCATTCATCAACCTTTATACCACCGGTTGTGTAATGTGTCGCTGGTACCACCGGTATCATATCTTTGGTGATGTCAATTCCAATACTAAGGCATTTGGCATAAATAGTAGGGAATTCATTAATCAAGTCATTTTTATCCAAATGGTGACAATCAAGGAAAACATGGTCATCACCAGTTAACTTCATTTCATTATCGATTGCACGGGCAACAATATCACGAGGGGCAAGAGAAAGGCGTTTGTCGTATTTATGCATAAATTCTTTGCCTGCTATCGTCTTCAAAATTGCACCAAATCCTCTGAGGGCTTCGGTAATTAAAAAGGCCGGTTTCTCACCCGGATTATATAGTGCTGTAGGATGGAATTGCATAAATTCCATATTCTCTACAAGGCCCTTTGCACGATAGATCATTGCAATGCCATCGCCGGTAGCAATGGGGGGATTTGTGGTGTTGCTATATGCATTTCCTGCACCACCGGTTGCGATCATAGTGATCTTTGAAAGGTAAGTATGAATTTCGTTTGTTTTCTGATTCAAAACATAGGCTCCGTAACATTTCACACCACCGGTTTTACGACTTAGCTGCATCCCCAAATGGTGTTGAGTTATCAGGTCAATAGTAAAATGGTCTTCAAGAATTTCGATGTTTTTATGACTTTTAGCCATCTCTAAAAGAGCCCGTTCAATTTCAAGTCCGGTTTGATCTTTATAGTGCAAAACACGATGTTCGGAATGTCCACCTTCTTTCCCAAGAGAGTACTTCCCAGATTTAGTTTTGTCAAAACGGGTTCCCCAATCAATCAATTCTTTAATCCGTTCTGTGGATTCTTTAATTGTGATCTCAACGATGTTTTGATTATTTAGTCCTGCTCCTGCATTTATAGTATCTGCAATATGTTTGTCATATGTATCAGGGGTGTACATTACAGCTGCAATTCCCCCTTGTGCATATCGGGTCGAGCTTTCTTCGGCCTGTGCCTTGGTAGCTATGCATACAGAGCCGTGTTCCGCAACTTTCAAAGCGAAACTCAAGCCAGCTATGCCAGAGCCTATTACCAGAAAATCAACTTTTTTTCTCACGTCACCTTGTTTTGTGCAATATTAAGGAATTTTGTAATGATTAGTTAGTAATGAATACGGATTAATGAAGGACACAGAAAAGCCGTAGTTTTATTTTTTTGAACTACGGCTTTTAGGATGTTGTTTATAAATTCTATAATTCTAATAGGGACTTTACCGGATCATCACCACCAAAGAGCATCTTTACCGGATTTTCTAGCATTTCTTTCACTTTCACCAGGAATCCCACCGATTCACGTCCATCAATAACTCGGTGATCGTACGATAGTGCAACATACATAATGGGATGGACTTCCACTTTTCCATTAATGGCAATTGGTCGTTCCACAATATTGTGCATTCCCAGGATTGCACTTTGCGGAGGATTTATAATAGGAGTGGAGAGCATTGAACCGAACACACCACCATTGGTGATGGTGAAGGTACCTCCCATCATTTCATCCAGGGTAATGCGGTTATTACGAGCACGTGTCGCCATATCCTTGATATTGGTTTCAATTTCTGCAAGGCTCATTTGTTCGGCATTTCTCAAAACAGGAACAACCAAACCTTTGGGAGCACTAACAGCAATTCCAATATCAGCATAGTCATGATAAAGAATTTCATCACCTACAATTTGAGCATTTACTGCAGGGAAATGTTTCAACGCTTCGGTAACTGCTTTGGTGAAGAAAGACATAAACCCAAGTCCGACTCCATGCTGTTCTTTAAAGATTTCTTTATACTTCTTACGCATCTCCATTATCGGGGTCATGTTCACCTCGTTGAAAGTGGTAAGCATTGCTGTTTCATTCTTTACAGAAACCAGGCGTTGGGACAGTTTTTTACGTAATGGAGTCATTTGTTTATGTTCCACATCACGAGTGCCACCCCATGAGGAAGGGGAGAGGTTGCCTGCAATTGGTTTAGCCAGTTTTATTTTGTTATCCTTATAAAAATCCAGATCTTCTTTTGATACTCGAAGATGCTTATAAAAATCTTCCAACTCAGCAGGGGGAATATCTTCAGTTTGCATTATTTTCCGGGCTAGAGGAGAGTATTGCATCAGTTCTTCCCGTATTGTTTCTGGTTTTTCAGATTTAACAGTTTCATCCATATTCACCATAGCTTCGGGAGAGCCCTTTTTCGCTTCAACTATAGGAATGGTAGCTTCGGATGTAGAAGTGTCCTCAGGAACTTCAGCATCAGTGTCAATGGAAGCTACCACTGAACCCACATCGATCGTGTCACCATCTTCAACCTGTAATTTAATTTTACCGGATGCTTCGGCGCTAATACTCAAAGTAGCCTTGTCTGAGTCAATTTCTGCAATTTCAGAATCCTTTTCAACATAATCTCCATCGCTTACTAACCAAGCTGCTAATTGTACCTGATTAATGGATTCTCCGGGGCTTGGAACTTTTATCTCGATAATCATACGATTCTTATTTTTTCAGTACTTCTTGTTTCTTTTTTTCTTCAAGTTCTTTCTCAAACTCTCGCCATTGATTTCCAATGCAGATCATCTTGCACTCTTCTTTCAAGCGGTGACAATCACATTCCAGGAATGCTTTGGAAATAATCTTTGTCTGTTGTTGTGCATGAAATTTACTTGATCCTGTTGCTGGACTACCACTTGCAGGGCGGGCAATAACCTTTAGGTTCGCCTGCTCAAAATTATCATGCATATATGGCCATGGCCCCATATTTACTGGCTCTTCCTGTACCCAGAGATGACGTTTAGCATTTTTGTATTTTGATAAAACATTCATTAATTGCTTTTCAGGAAGCGGATAAATCTGTTCAACCCTTACCAAAGCTACCTCTTCGCTCATCAGTCTCATCTTTTCGGCCAGTAAATCGTAATATATTTTACCGGAACAAAGGACCACGCGTTCCACTTTTGCAGGATCAGCTGTTGGATCGTCTATAACTTCCCTGAAGCCTCCCTTTGTGAAATCTTCAATTGTAGAAACACATAATGGGTGACGAAGTAAACTCTTTGGGGTTAGAACGACCAGCGGTTTTCGGATATCGCGTTTGATTTGACGTCGCATCAAATGATAGAAATTGGCTGGAGTTGTAACATTGGAAACCTGCATGTTATTCTCAGCACATAATGTCATAATACGTTCGATGCGTGCCGAAGAGTGTTCGGGGCCTTGTCCTTCATAACCATGAGGTAAGAGAAGAACCAGATGATTCATTACACCCCACTTATCTTCACCACTATTCAGGTATTGATCGAGAATAATTTGTGCACCGTTAAAAAAGTCTCCAAACTGGGCTTCCCAAATTGTCAGACTATTTGGTGTAGCCAAACTATAGCCATATTCAAATCCCATCACACCGTATTCTGATAACGAAGAATTATAAATGGTGAATTGGGCCTGGTTAGGATCTATATGTTTCAGAGGCGTGTATTTTTCTTCTGAATCTTCGACTGTAAGTACAGCATGACGGTGGGAGAAAGTTCCTCGTTGTGCATCTTGTCCGCTGATTCTAACATTATGACCTTCCAGGAGTAAAGAACCATATGCCATTTGTTCACCCATCGCCCAATCGAGATTGTTGTTGGTGATCATGTTTTGGCGATCCTTCATCATCTTACTGGTCTTGCGATAAAATTTCTTTCCCTCAGGAAGTGTGCAGATCGTTTGTGCCAGTCGAAGAATAGTTTCTTTGTCGACAGCTGTATCCGGTGATTGGTCGAAATCCTTCGGAACAGCTTTCCGGTAATCTTTCCATTCTTTTTCCAGAAAATGATAAATTTTAGCCTTTTGAATTTTTTTCGACGCTTCCAGGTGAGTTTCAAGTAACTCGTTAAAGCTCTTCTCTATTTGAGGAGCTTTGCGGGCTATATAAGGATCGGAACTTAATAATCTCTGAATGTAAATGTCTCTGGGATTGTCATGCTTTTCAATAGCCTTGTATAATAAAGGTTGAGTAAAACGAGGTTCATCGCCTTCGTTATGACCGTATTTTCTGTAACACAATAGATCAACATAAACATCTTTATTGAATCGATTGCGGTATTCCATGGCCATTTGCATGGTGTGAACCACTGCTTCCACGTCATCGCCGTTCACATGAAATACCGGAGCCTGTGTTGTCTTCCCAACATCTGTACAATAGGTGCTGGAGCGTGAATCAAGATAGTTTGTTGTGAATCCAATCTGATTATTAACAACAATATGAATGGTTCCTCCGGTTTTATAGCCTTCAAGTTCCGACATCTGGGCCACTTCATAAACCACACCTTGTCCGGCAATGGAAGCATCTCCATGAACGATTATTGGAACGATACTATTAAAATCTTTGTTATATCGATGGTCGATCCGTCCCCTGGCGATGCCTTCAACTACCGGACCAACGGCTTCTAGGTGACTGGGGTTCGGAGCTATTGTAAGCATTACATCATTACCTGAAGCTGTGGCTCTTTTTGCTGTATAACCCAGATGATACTTTACATCTCCCAGTAACGCTTGGTCTTCATATTCTTTTCCTTCAAATTCACTGAAAATGTCTTGGAAGGACTTCTTGAAAATATTTGCCAGAACATTTAGGCGTCCGCGGTGTGGCATTCCAATAATAAACTCCTTAGTTCCCAATTCCGCACCTTTTTCAATAATGGCATGAGTTGCGGGAATCAAACTTTCTGCACCTTCCAATGAGAATCGTTTTTGTCCGGGAAACTTACGATGGATGAACTTTTCAAAGAGAACGGCCTTGCTCAGGCTCTTTAAGATTAGACTTTTCTCTTCTATAGTGAAGTCAGGTCGGTTACGCGAACTCTCCATTCTATTACGCAGCCAATGTTCAATCTCTACATTTCTGATGTATCGATATTCTACTCCTATCGATTGGCGATATGTTTCATTTAGATGATTGATAATATCAGCTAATGTGGCTTTGCCTATGCCAAGGTCTTTCCCGGCTTCAAATTCTCTCTTAAGATCATCTTTCTCTAACCCGAAATTTTCGATATCCAAAGTTGGGGCATACTTTCTTCGTGTACGAACCGGATTGGTGGCCGTGAATAAATGTCCCCGACTTCGGTAGCCATTTATCAGGTTAATGACTTTAAATTCATCCGGCATGGATAAATCGTTAGTAGGCTTTTGTTTGTAAGTGTTCTGTGAGAATTCAAATCCATTGAAAAACATCCTCCAGCCGGGTTCAACCGATTCTGGATCTTGTTTGTACTGTTCATACAGCTCGTCAATCACCTGATTATCGATACTGCTTAAATGTGAAAAATCGTCCATATTAACACACCTTATATATACAAATTTAAGAATTTTGTACCAATCTCTTAAATTGCAGGGGTTTTCAGTTTTATTTCAGCCTATTTAACAATCGTTTTTTTATAAAGTTGAACCAAAATCATTATTTTCTTTCGTGAGGATTTAGTTACAGGGATTTACATATAAGTTTAGAAATTTACTTATTTGAATGTGTGAATGTTAAGAACGGATTAAATTTATATTAAGAAATAGTTTAGACTAAATCTACATAAGATTTTTTCTAATAGATATTGATTAGGTAATTGCCCGTATATCCATTTAGGAAGAGTGAATTTTTGCTACAAATGATCGCGAAACAGGAGTGAAAAAGTATGCAAAAATTGACGTAAAATGAATATTTTGTTGATGTTGAATATTGGTAACGCTAATAAAAATAAGGGTATAAGACAAAACTGCTTTGTGTCTCACATACATCTATATAACTACTTACTTAATCCCTGTCTAAATACGATTTGACGTTTAAAAAAACTGATCTTATTCTTTGTTTGTTAATGGAGAAAACCTTTAACTTTGCTCCCACTATTTTTAAAAGTATTGATTATGACACCTGTAGAAAATAAGGTTGTTGAAAAGAAAAATGTTGTTGTCAAATTCGTAGGTGACTCCGGAGACGGTATGCAGTTTACCGGTTCACTGTTTTCAGATACCACAGCATTATTGGGGAATGATTTGGCTACATTCCCGGATTATCCTGCTGAAATTAGAGCTCCACACAATACTGTTGCTGGAGTATCGGGCTTCCAAATCCAATTTGGTCGTACCAAAGTTCACACATCAGGCGATTTGTGCGATGTGTTGATTGCTATGAATCCGGCTTCGTTGAGAGCTAACCTTAAATGGGCTAAAAAAGGTGCTACTATTATTGTAGACGGTGGTGCATTTGAGGAAAAGGCTATCGAAAAAGCTGGATATACATCAAATCCGCTAGAAGACGGAAGCTTGAGTAGCTATAATGTTATTCCTGCTCCTGTTGCCTTGCTTACTCGCGAGAGTTTAAAAGGAACTCAAATCGACATGAAATCTGCTGGAAAGAGTAAGAACATGTTTGCATTGGGTATTGTTTATTATATTTTCAATCGCGACGTTGAAAGTGCTGATGCTTTCCTTGAAAGAAAGTTCGGTAAGAATCCTTTAATTGTGGAAGTGAATAAAATCGTTCTTAGAGCTGGTTTTAACTACGCTGAAACAATCGAAGCTTTGGAATCAACTATTCAGGTTCCTGCAGCTGATATTGAAAAAGGACGTTATCGTAACATCACTGGTAACGTAGCTACTGCCTGGGGATTCCTTGCTGCTCAGGAGCGTTCAGAACGTCCTCTATTCTTAGGGTCGTATCCTATCACTCCTGCTACGGAAATCCTTCAGGAAATAACTAAGCACAAATCATTGGGAGCCCGTGTTTTTCAGGCCGAAGATGAGATTGCTGGTATTACTTCAGCAATTGGTGCTGCATATGCAGGATCATTGGCGCTTACTACTACTTCAGGTCCTGGTCTTTCACTTAAGAGTGAAGCGATTGGTTTGGCTGTTATCACCGAATTACCATTGGTAATCGTAGATGTTCAGCGTGGTGGTCCATCTACTGGTCTTCCAACTAAATCAGAGCAGTCTGACCTGTTACAAGCATTATTCGGACGTAATGGTGATGGCCCAACCATTGTGATTGCGGCTTCTTCATCAGCTAACTGTTTCGATTATGCTTATGCTGCTTCTAAACTTGCTTTAGAACACATGACTCCTGTAATCCTCCTTACAGATGGTTACTTAGCAAACGGATCTCAGTTATTCAGAATTCCTAAGGTAGCTGATCTTCCTTCAATCACTCCTCGTTTGGCTAAGCCAAATGATTCGGAATATAAGCCTTACAAACGAGATGAGAAGACTTTAGCTCGTGAATGGGCAGTTCCTGGAACTGAAGGTTTACGTCACCGTATTGGTGGTCTTGAAAAGGCAAATGTCACTGGTGAGGTGTCTACGGATCCTGATAACCACGAATTGATGGTTAAACTTCGTGAAGAAAAAGTTGAACGAGTAGCTGATTATATTCCTCTTCAAACTGTAATGGGTGAAGAAGAAGGTGATATGCTTGTTGTTAGCTGGGGTGGTACATATGGTAGTGTGCTTACAGCTGTACAGGAAATGCAGGCTGAGGGTAAAAAAGTATCTCATGCACATTTCCATTACATTCAGCCACTTCCACGAAATACGGCAGAGATTTTCTCTCGCTTTAAGAAAATCGTGGTTCCTGAATTGAACAGCGGACAGTTTGTAAACTTCCTGCGCATGAAGCACCCAGAATTCAAATACGAACAATACAATAAGGTTCAAGGCCTTCCATTTATGGTTAGTGAGTTAACAGCTAAGTTTAACCAAATTTTAGAGGAGAAATAGTCATGATTAAAAATACAATTCCTCAGAGTCCAGTAGAGCTTACAAAAGAAGATTTTGCGAGCGATCAGATGGTGAAATGGTGCCCAGGATGTGGTGACCATGCCATTTTGAAATCTGTTGAGAAAGTTTTTCCTCAGCTTGGTTACAAGAAAGAAAACTACGTAGTAGTATCAGGTATCGGTTGTTCTTCACGTTTTCCATATTATATGGATACTTATGGTGTTCATGGTATTCATGGTAGAGCGGCAGCTATTGCGTCTGGTGTGAAACTTTCAAATACTGATTTGAGTGTTTGGATTATTTCAGGAGATGGTGACTCGACTGCAATTGGTGGTAACCACTTTATCCACTGTGTTCGTCGTAATCTGGATATGAACTACCTGCTTTTCAATAACCAGATTTATGGTTTGACAAAAGGACAGTTCTCTCCAACAACTCCTATGGGACAAGTTACTAAGACTTCTCCTCATGGAACAATCGAACATCCGTTTAATCCTGGTGAATTGGTTCTTGGGGCACAAGGAACATTCTTTGCCCGTGCATTGGATACCAACCCTAAGATGATGACTGCTGTAATGTTTGAAGCGGCAAAGCATGATGGAACATCTGTAGTTGAAATTCTTCAGAATTGTGTGATTTTTAATGATAAGTGTCACAAAGATATTACTGATAAAGCAACTCGTGATGATAACCAACTTCACCTTGAAGAAGGGAAACCAATGATCTTTGGTAAAGAAAAGAACAGAGGTATCCGTCTGAACGGTACACAGCTTGAAGTTGTTACTATTGGTGAGAATGGTATTACAGAGGATGATCTTTTAGTACACGATTCTACTACAAAAGATCCTGGTATCCATATGATGCTAGCTAAGATGGCTCCACCGGTTTTCCCTGTGGCTTTGGGTGTTATTCGCTCGGTAGATCAGGAAACTTACGATGATTTGCTTCTTAAGCAAATCTCTTATCAGCAAGAAACCAACCCAATTAAGTGTGTTGATGACCTGCTTAATAGTGGTGATACCTGGGAAATCTAAGAATATTTTTTCCATATTATATATGAAAGCCTCCTGTTTTGGGAGGCTTTTTTTATGCTTAAATCATAGGACTAAGGCCTCCAAATGACGACTAATAACATCTTTTAACAATCGGATATCCACATAATAACAATCAGAATTTATTAAGACAACATTTACAAATGTTGTTTTTAATAGAAACAAGGTTACAGAATTATCCTCATTAAAAAAAACTGTACTTTTGTGTTCATGGTCAATGAATTTGATGAGTTTGTTAAACAGCACCAATTAGTAGCCCGGGATCAGAAAATATTGGTAGCTGTTAGTGGAGGGCGCGACTCTGTTGTTTTATTGGATTTATTATGCAAAAGCGGCTATAAAGTAGCAATTGCACATTGTAATTTTCAATTAAGAGGTGAAGAATCGAACGCTGACGAAGCCTTTGTAAGGAGGCTTGCTATAAAATACAAGATACCTGTATTTGTACGAGTGTTTGATACGTCTGGTTATGCAGAAGAGAATAATTTATCGATTCAAATGGCAGCACGGGATCTGCGTTATCATTGGTTTCAGGAATTATGTAAGCATGAAGTTTATGATTTAATAGCTACCGCTCATCATCAGGATGATCACATTGAGACTGTTTTGATAAATATGCTTCGTGGAACCGGAATCAGTGGTCTTCATGGAATCCTTCCCAAAAGAAATAATATTATTCGGCCGATACTGTTTGCTTCAAGAGAAGCTGTTGATCAATATGTGGATGATCATAAGTTGTCTTTTCGTGAAGATAGTACCAATATTTCTGTAAAGTATCTCCGAAATAAGCTACGTCATGAGGTAATACCTCATTTAAAAGAAATCAATCCAATGTTGGGAGATACCTTTTGGGGGAATAGTCAAAGATTTCTGGCAGCCGAAAGAATCTATAAATTGAAGATTGAAGAGTTAGAACGGGAAATTTGTCAGAATGATAAGGGAATCTATAAAATTGACATCAGCAAATTATCAGACCAAGAGTATAAAGATTCGATATTATTTGATTTGATTTCACCCTTTGGGTTCACTATTGAACAAGTAAAGGATGTTTTGAAACATTTCACAATATCATCTGGAAAGCTCTTCTACTCTGAGCGATACGAATTACTTGTCGATCGGATTTATATATTAGTTAGACCCAAGAAAGAAAAAAAGAGTTCTAGTTGTTTAATAACAGAAGATTCTACTGAATTTCAGGGGCCCATAAAGCTGAATCTACAAAAGCAACCTTTTGATGACAATTTTGTCATTAGTACTGAACCATGGAAAGCCATGGTTGATGCGGGTAAATTAAACTATCCACTCGTACTCAGAAAGTGGGAAAAGGGAGATTTTTTCTATCCACTTGGGATGAAAGGGAAAAAACTTTTGAGCGACTTTTTTATTGATCGTAAGATTCCAGTTTTTGAAAAAGAGAAAACTTGGATTTTAGAATCTGCAGGGGAGATTGTTTGGGTTATCGGGCATCGGATAGATAATCGATATAAGCTAAACGATCAAACTAAAGAAGTCTTGGTTATTGAAATAGAAAATTAAAATAATAAATGTCTGAAAAGATGAACATAAGATTAAAAAAAGGACACATTTTCACGAGCCTGTTTTTGGCTCTGATACTGATTGGTCAGGTTGCTAAGGCCCAACTGGGTGGTGGAATCCTGGAACCTGTGAAGTGGACATTCGACCAGGAAAAGATCAATGATACGGAGTATGAATTGACTTTTACTGCTAAGATTGATAATCATTGGCATTTGTATTCACAGGATATTACCGAGGGTGAAGGTCCATTGCCAACAACTTTTGTTTTCGAAGAAAATAAAAATATTGAGCTTGTAGGTAAGGTTAATGAACCAAAGCCAATAGAAGAGTTTGATAAGAACTTTGGTGTTACACTGAAATACTTTTCACATGAAGCTAAGTTTACTCAACGTGTAAAAGTCTTGAATGGTGAGCCAACAAAACTTAAAGGTTTTGTCGAGTTTATGTCATGTGATGATTCTCGTTGTTTGCCGCCTGCTGAGGAAGATTTTCAATTTAGTTTCAATGAAGGTAGTGCAAAACAGAGTGGAATTCTTGAACCAGTAAAATGGAGTATTACGGGTAAAGAAGTTGGCGAAAAGCAGGTTGAATTAACTTTTACAGCTGCTATTGATAAAGGTTTCCACCTTTATACACAAGAAGTAAAAGATAATGGCCCTCAGCCAACTGCTTTCTATTTCGACGAGAACAAAAACTACAAGCTTTCAGGTAATGTGCTTGAACCAATGACTCCTCATACTGAGTATGATGAGATCTTCGAAATGAACATTGATTCATATACAAATAAGGCTGTATTTACTCAGGTTGTTGATCTGACATCTAAAAAAACTTTTAATCTTACCGGTGCTATCGATTACCAGGTTTGTAATGAAGGTGGATGTATTTTCCAAACAGAAGAATTTGAGCTTGGTTTTAAAGACGGAGCTTTTGTTGGAAAAGCTATTGATGCAAAAGAAGTAGCTTCAATTGGTGAACCGGAAAAAGAAGAAGAAAGTGATGGCCTTCTTGCATTTTTCCTGATTGCATTTGCTTCAGGTTTGGTTGCAATTCTTACTCCTTGTGTTTTCCCAATGATTCCAATGACAGTTTCTTTCTTTATGAAAGATAAGGAGGAAAAGGCTAAAGGTCGCCTTCAGGCGATTGTATACGGTTTGTCAATTATCATTATTTATGTGTTTATCGGTTCTGTATTGGCTGTTTTCCTTGGACCTGATTTTGCAAACTTCCTAAGTACACACTGGTTACCAAATATTTTGTTCTTTGTGATTTTCATGGTGTTTGCAGCCTCATTCTTTGGTATGTTTGAAATCACACTTCCTCACTGGATGGTAAACAAATCGGATGCAGGTGCTGATAAAGGAGGTATCGTAGGGGCTATTTTTATGGCTCTAACTCTAGTTTTGGTATCTTTCTCTTGTACAGGACCAATTGTGGGGATGATCCTTGTTGAATCAGCCGGTGGGCAGGTGATTAAGCCTATCGTTGGTATGCTTGGATTCTCATTAGCCTTTGCAATGCCTTTTACTTTATTTGCTTTCTTCCCATCATGGTTGAGTAATCTACCTAAGTCGGGTGGCTGGTTGAACTCTGTTAAAGTTGTTCTTGGTTTTGTTGAAGTGGCATTAGGTTTGAAATTTTTAAGTGTTGCTGACCAAACTTACCATTGGGGATTACTTGATCGTGAGGTTTACCTTGCAATCTGGATTGTAATTGCTGTTATGTTAGGTCTTTACTTACTAGGTAAATTGAAATTTTCTCACGATAGTGATTTACCTTATATCAGTGTGCCTCGATTATTCATGGCTATCGGTGCATTTACCTTTGCTGTTTATATGATCCCTGGTATGTGGGGAGCACCTTTAAAGGCTCTATCGGGTTATATGCCACCTGCTCACACGCATGATTTTGATATGAATCAGATTATGCGGAAAAATTTAAAGTCAGTAAGTTTCTCAAATGGAGGGGCTGAACAAAAAAATGAACTTTGTGAAGAACCGAAATTTGCTGACATCTTGCATCTTCCTCATGGTATTGAAGGATATTTTGATCTGGAGCAGGCGAAAGCTTGTGCAAAAGCACAGGGTAAACCACTATTTCTTGATTTTACCGGTCACGGTTGTGTGAACTGTCGTGAGATGGAGGCCAATGTTTGGTCTGATCCTGAAGTATTGAAACGTTTGGAAAATGATTTCGTTGTTGTGGCACTTTATGTAGACGATAAGCTGGAACTACCAGAAAATCAATGGATCACTTCTACTTATGATGGTAAAGTGAAAAATACCATTGGAAAGATTAATGCTGATATCCAGAAGGCTAAGTTTGGACGTAATTCACAGCCTTACTATGTGGTAATTGATCCTAATGGTGAACAAATGGGAACGGATCACGCCTACGATCTTGAAGTTGGTAATTTTATAAATTTCCTTGATCAGGGGATGGAAGATTTTGAAACTCGATATAAGAAATAGATTTAACATTTGGTTAAACCTTTTTTAAGATATATTTGTCTATTATTGAGACGTGTTTTATACACGTCTCTTTTTTTTGGAGAAAAATAAATAAACAGAGAAGGATGCGGAAACTAACTTTACTATTTGGACTATTCTTAAGTATGGGGATTATCCATGCGCAATCATTTACCAATATTAATGCCGGATTCCAGGGGCTTGAAAAAAGTGCCGTCGATTGGGGCGACTTTGACAACGATGGTGATTTGGACGTTATTATGGCAGGTATGATCAATAATTCAGAATTTACAACCAATCTTTATAGGAACGATGAAGGAAGTTTTACTCTTGTCGATGCCGGGATAAGTTCGATGCATAGTGGATCAATTCAATTTGGTGATTACGATGGTGATAACGATTTGGATATTCTTATGAGTGGAGTGATTCCAGATGGATACACCGTTTATAAAAACGATAATGGTGATTTTACTCCTGTTGAGGGTGTTGGTATTGCAAGCGGAGATGAAGCCAGTCATGCCGAATGGGGTGATTATGATAATGATGGTGACCTGGATGTGATTGTTGCAGGTGATTATGTAAGTTTTTTATATCGAAATGAAGGAAATGATACGTTCTACAATGTTTCAACCAATATTGCAGGATTGAGTAATTCAACCATCCGATGGGCTGATTATGATAATGACGGTGATCTGGATTTGTTGATGCAGGGGCATAATGGTGTTGGACCAGCTTTCTATATTTATCAGAATGATAATGGTGAATTCACTGATATTAATTCTCAACTTATGGGGATGATGAGTGGAGACATTGCCCTTGCTGATTATGATAATGACGGAGATCTGGATATGTTTCGTTGTGGTTTTGACCAGAGTTTGGTAGGGCATAGTATTATGTATCGTAATGATGGGGATGGAGCTTTTAAAAATATTGGAGCTTCACTCCAGGAAGCAGCGACCAGTTCGGCCGATTGGGCTGATATGAATAACGATGGAGATTTAGATTTATTAGTGAGCGGACGTTGTATCGGTTGTGGTGTTCTTGCAACCAATGTTTATCATAATTATGGAGATGGTAACTTTTCATACGATAGCCAAACCATGGTTGAGGTGGAACGTTGTGCTGTGTCTTGGGTGGATTATGATAACGACGGTGATCCGGATGTTTTTATTAGTGGGGAAAATTCTTCCGGAAATCCAGTGGCTTATCTTTATGAAAATGATTTAAATGATAATATATATTCCGTAAATGAAGAACCTTCAATTCCATTGAATCTTCAGAATGAAGTAGAAGGGAGAAATGTTGCTTTAGCCTGGGATGCCTCAAGTGATGATTATACACCGTCCGAGTCAATTACTTATAATATTTGTATTGGAAATGAGTCGGGGCAGACTGATGTAATGATCCCACTTGCTGATATGGAGAATGGTTATCGTTACGTTACCAATCATGGTAATGCTAGCATCAGCAATTCATGGAAGCTGATTGATCTTCCTAACGGGACCTATTACTGGAGAGTTCAGGCCATTGATAATTTATACGGAGCTTCTCCGTTCTCAGAGGAACAAAGTTTTACCATTACGGATGTAGCTGTTGATAGCAAAAGAGCATTAAGTACACGCATTTATCCAAATCCTGCTTCTGATATAATGAATATCTCAGCAGAGGATCAGATTAACTCAATCGCATTATATGATATGACAGGACGTGTGGTGCTCGAAAAAAGCATAAATAGCACCAATATGTCTCTGAACCTGGAACAGGTACGTCAGGGTATTTATTTTGTGAAAATTTATTATGCTAATGGTGCTGATATTACACGAAAAGTGATTCGGGAGTAAACAAAGTAAGATTTATTAATAATAGAATAGACCTGGTAGCATTGTTGTCAGGTCTTTTTTGTTTGTAATCTCTTTACACTATAATCTTTGGACTAAAGTTCACTAGCTTATTGGATGTCTTTTGCACACAGGTTAAAGCCTGGGATTAGTTAAAAGATCGCTGAGGTCATTTATTCACTAATTCCAGCATTTATGCTGGGGTGTCAGGATGGGCTCATAATGATAAGGGACTTTAGTCCAAAAAATTATTCAGTTTTATTAGTAAAAATCTTCCTCCGAAACTCTGGGCTCAGTATATCATACAAGGATTCAGAATTTTGATCTGAACTATTAAGTTCTTCATTCATCAATGTTATCAGAAAACATTTTCCTTCAATTTCTCCTAAAATAAACTCCTGAATGATGTACCTATCATTTGCTCTTATGGTTAGTTCGCGTTCTAGATTTTGGTTATTAAGAACCATTTTTTTTGAGCCGAGTTTATAGTACATTAGCTTATCATTAAGCAGTATGGGCTTGATTTTAGAATTCTCGACCGTTTTGATGTAGATGCTTTTAGGAATATCCCTGCTAAGGGCTGTATAAAACTCTCCGTAATTGGTTTCAATTATCTGTTCATGATAATAATCATGATAGTTTTCAAACGTTTTATCTGATTCTGTAATGATCTTGTTGTTGATTTCGATGGAATCGTATTTGGCAAACCTCCAAATAGCAATACCATCTTCGAATAGGCATAAAGAGTCTCCAAAATCATCATTATAGGTATAATAACTTTCTTGTTGGTCTAAAAAGAAATCATATCTGTTTTTGTTATCAGTACCATGTTGGTAAGAGTATTTATCCCACAGTTCTTCAGATTTTTTCTCCTCGGATTTTAAATATTGTAAGACAAGTATGGCCAGGAAAATACCAATGGTATAAGCAGTGATTCGTTTTTTAGCGTTCATATTCATAATACTAGATGTTTAACCTTTCAACCTTCTTATCTTCTACCCTCCAATCTATATCCAATTTTTGGTAATTTATTGAAAATTAATAAGCCCGGCAATCAAACGACCACCGGGCTTTATTTTTTAGTCTAAAAAACTTCTTAGTCCATTTGAGCAAAGTGCTTGTAGAAATAAGGAATAGTCTCGATTCCTTTGAAGAAGTTGTAAAGTGGGAAGTTCTCGTTAGGAGAGTGGATTGCATCCGACTCCAAACCGAATCCCATCAACAATGACTTGATACCTAATTTCTCTTCAAACGTAGAGATAATTGGGATACTACCACCTGAACGTACAGGGACTGGTGTACGACCAAATGCTTCTTCATATGCCTTCTCAGCAGCTTTGTAGGCAGGAAGATCGATAGGGCAACCATAAGCTTGTCCACCATGTAGGTATTCCACTTTTACTTTCACATGCTTAGGAGCTTTTGCTTCAAAATATTCCTTAAACATTACAGAAATCTTTTCGTGATTCTGGTTAGGAACCAAACGGCTAGAAATCTTAGCATATGCTTTTGAAGGAAGTACAGTCTTAGCACCTTCACCTGTGTAGCCACCCCAGATACCACAAACATCGAATGATGGACGGATACCGGTGCGTTCGTTTGTAGAGAATCCCGCTTCACCGTGTAATTCTTCAACATCCAATGCTTTTTTATACTCTTCCTCACTAAATGGAGCTTCAGCTAATTTAGCACGTTCTTCAGCAGAGATTTCAACTACATCGTCATAGAAACCAGGCATTACAACTCGGTTGTTTTCATCCACCATTTCGGTGATCATCTTAGCCAAAACATTGATTGGGTTAGCAACAGCACCACCAAACAAACCTGAATGCAGGTCACGGTTTGGTCCTGTAACTTCTACTTCCCAATAAGCCAAACCACGAAGGCCAGTTGTAATTGTTGGTATTTCAGGAGAAATCATTCCTGTATCAGATACAAGGATAACATCAGCCTTCAATAATTCTTTATGCTTATCGCAGAAAGCACCCAGGTTTGGAGAACCAATCTCTTCTTCTCCTTCGATCATGAATTTTACATTACATGGAAGCTTTCCTGTCTTTACCATGAATTCGAAAGCTTTGGCATGCATAAATGCTTGTCCTTTGTCATCATCAGCACCACGTGCCCAGATCTTACCATCACGGATCTCTGGTTCGAATGGAGGTGTATTCCACAATTCGATCGGGTCAACAGGCATTACGTCGTAGTGACCGTATACCAATACCGTTGGCTTTGAAGGATCGATGATCTTTTCACCATATACAACAGGATTGCCATCTGAAGGCATTACCTCAGCCTTATCAGCACCTGCTTGTAAAATCATTTCTTTCCAATATTCGGCACAACGTACCATATCTTCCTTGTGCTCACTCATCGAGCTGATTGAAGGAATACGAATCAATCCGAATAATTCTTCCAGAAAACGCTCCTTGTTTTCTTCGATGTACTGCTTAATCTGGTCCATAATTATCTTTATTTTTTTTTGATTTTCTTTTGAAAGCATAAAAGTAAGGATTTTCAGAAATTAATCAGCGAGAATCCCCTGGGGTTTTTCCCGTATTTATTCGTTTTTATGCTTATCAAAATAACTGCTTTTGGTTTTTAAATTGTTTTAACTTTATTTATATTTATGGGATAATTAACATTTACGTTATTTGTAGTAACCAATCATTTAAAGATTTGAAAAAACTACTTATTGTAATAGCCCTCACAGTGGTCGGTATATCGGCCTATTTTGTTGTTAAGAACTATTACCACAGTCCATCAGTTTATCCGCTAAAGACTTGGTTTTACACTTGGGCAGGTGATACCCGGGTTATCGAGTCGGATGAGGGGAATATGAGTGCTGAACAATTAGCTTATCTGAAAAAGCATATCAAACCTGGTGATATTCTCATTAATCGTAGCAATTACTATGTTTCCAATATTGGTATTCCAGGATTCTGGACACATGCTGCTTTTTATATTGGAGACGATAAAGAACGAAAGTGTTATTTAAATACAGATCGAACCAGCCGGGACTGGGTAAAAGCTAAAGGTGTTCATTCGGGTGATATTAACCAATTACTAAAAGAAGATTTTACTGAGGAATATGCTTTACACGCTACAACTGATAGTAACTTCACGATTATTGAATCAATTAGTGAAGGAGTGGTTCTGTCAACATTTGTACATGGAGCCGGGAAGGATGGTTTGGCTGTTTTAAGACCTGTTTTGTCAAAAGAGAAAATTTCTCAGGCAATATATCAGTCATTCGAATATTTGCATACACCATATGATTTTAACTTTGATTTCAGTACTGATACAACTTTGGCTTGTACAGAACTTGTTTATTTGATCTATGATGATTCCGAGCTTTTTCCTATTAACGAATTGTTTGGCAAGCCTTTTAGTACTGCAAATGAAATAGCAGAATACTATAATGCTAATTATGGAACAGACCGCCTAAAGTTGCAGTATGTATTCTTCTATGATGGTGAAAAAGCATATGGCCCAGGGAACCATACAGGGCATGAAGAGTTCCGGGAGTCCTGGACAGTGACTAAGTTTTAGAACCGAAAAAACGGAATATCAGACTTTCATTCTTATTTTTTATTGCGAGTAATGGATCCGATGCTTTTAGCAAATTATTCTTAATGAAGCGTCCTGTTAATCTGCAGGCCAACCATGTTATGACGTTACGATGCTTTTTCAACAGAAGGAAAAAATCATCGATGGTCTCTTTTCTAAAATGAAGGATGTTTTCAAGTTGATGACCATCCTCATAAAATCCACAATGGAAATTCTTTGTTGCGAAGGCACTTTTTGGGAATTCACTATTTCTGAATCCTTGAATTTTCATAGCCCGATCAATAAAATCGCGGTAGATGATACGACAACTCTCTCCTCCGCCTAAATTGAATGTTTTTGATTGTAAATTCTCCCTTTGTTCAATTGCATTAATAAGAGCCCTTGCTGTATCATTGGTCGTAGCTATTTCCAATGATGTATTCAAAGGCATATGAAAAAACAGTGGATCCATTTTGGTTTTTTCTGGATTCATAATGGCTCCAAAGCGGAAAATGGTATTATCTATATCTGATTCTTTTACCAATTGCTCGGCTTTAATTTTTGTTTTAGCATATTCATCTCCTTCACTGGGCGTTAAAGGATCGCCTACACGAATATATGGATTCATCAACCGGTCACCATAAATGGAGATGGAGGAAGAGAAAATCAGAAATGCATTTGGTGAATTTTTTTTTATTACTTCTATTATGTTCTGAGTCCCGTTGATGTTTACTCGTTCAGCCAAATCAGGATGGTGATCGGCTTTCGGGGGAATAACAGCTGCAAGATGGATTACGCAGTTCAGACCAATGGTGATTTCTGACAATGCTTTTTTGTCAAGAATATCTCCTTCAATCAACTGAATACGGGTGTTGTTGTTTAGTTGTTTTTTCTGTTTTTTTGAAAAACTCTTATCGAATGCAATAATTGAATACGACGGTTTATGTTGAAATTGATTTAAAGTTTCGAATCCGACAGATCCAGCAGCACCGGTTATGAGTATTTTCTTCATCTAGGCTACCTTTAGGACAAATCTTCTGTAATAAGCGATCATTAACGAGGTCATTGGTAAAGCAATTACCATTCCCAGTATTCCCAGTAATCCTCCCCAAATTGATAGGGAAAGCAGGATTATGGCTGGGTTCAATCCCATAGAAGACCCCATAATTTTAGGTGTTAAGATCACTTCTTGGATTAATTGTACGATTCCCATTACTAATAATACCAATCCCATCATTACCCAGAAATTGGAACCTGTTTCAAGTGAATATAGTAATGCAAGGAAAGCTGCGAGTGGAACACCTAACCATTGCAGGTAGGGTACAAAGTTGAATAAACCAATCAGTAAACCTAAACCTATCCCCAGTGGTAATCCAATGATTTTAAAACCAACGGCAAATAAGATGGATACTATCAATACAATCTTTGCTTGTGATCGGAAATAGACCTGCATTCCTGATTCAACATCATGAGCAACAACACTAAGTTGTATTCTCCATTTTTCAGGAATGTAACTCTCCCAGTTGTTCGCAAAGTCATCATAATAGATCATTACAAAAACCAGGTAAAGCAGAAAGGTTATCAGACTGAATAAACTGAATACAAAGCCCCCAACTCCAATAATTCCTTTCCAGATATTGGTAAGTACATTGTAGGCATATTGACTCAGGTTTTCATAATTCAGATATTGTTTAACCTCTTCACTTTGCAGATATTCATGAACCGTCTCATTAATATTTTCAGGAAACCATTCGGGCTTATCCTGTTGCTGAACATACTTTACAACCAGTTGTTCGGTACGGATTATTTCATGACCAATAGCTGGAATTATCAGTATAGAAGACCCAACTAGTCCGCCAAGCATAAGTGTTAATGATATGCTGACGGCCAATGCCCTGTTTTTTATTCGGGCTTTTGTTTGAAAAAACTGGACGATCGGATTTAGTAGGTATGCAACCAATAAAGCTATCAAAAAGGAAATCAGATAAGGACTTAATATTTTAAAAAGAAAGAAAAGGCCAACAAATAAAAGTGCATTTAAGATCAATCGCACTGTGCGATCGAAAGTGTATTTTTTATTTTCCTGATTTTCCATAGTGGAGTACTTGGTGTTAAATTATATGGCAAGATAGTAAGAAGATTTTTTTGATGAGAGTTATTAGTATAAATTCGTTGTTATTAATAGTTATTAAGTTGCAGATTACACAACCGAATAACTATCAATAACCACAAATATCCATTGAATATCATTTCAATCTTAATTCACAACATTAATCGGCTTCCCATCAATAAACGCGTTCACGTTTTTAATAATGGTATCCATCAGGCGGATGCGTGCTGCACCACTGGCCCATGCAAAGTGAGGGGTGATGTAACAGTTTTTTGCGTTAATCAGAGGACATTCAGCTTTTGGAGGTTCACTTCCTAACACATCAACACCAGCTCCGGCAATTACTTCATTGTTTAAGGCATCGGCCAGTGCTTGTTCATCCACAACAGGTCCACGACTGGTGTTAATCACAAAGGCTGTCTTTTTCATCATTGCCAGTCTTTGTGCATTAACCAATCCCTGGGTGTCAGGAGTTAATGGGCAATGTAGACTGATGGCATCACTTTCTTTAAATAATGTTTCCATATCAACCAGTTCAATGCCTTCAGGCAGTTGTTCTGGTTTGGTTCGCGTGTTCAATAGTATTTTCATACCAAAAGCCTGAGCAATTTTGATAACTGCCTTCCCGGTTTGGCCATATCCAACAACACCCAGCTTTAAGTTATCCAGTTCAGTTAATGGGAAATTCCAGTAGGCAAAGTCAGGAGAGTTTACATATTCACCTTCTCTAACACCCAAAGAATGTTCTCCAACATGATGAGTCAGGTTTAGCAGGTGAGCAAAAACCACCTGAGCAACCGACATAGTACTGTAGGCTGGTACATTGGAAACATCGATATTGTTTTCTCTTGCTGCTACAACATCAACCACATTAAAGCCTGTTGCCAGAACACAAATAAACTTCAGATTGGGAAGTTGTTCAATCGTCTCACGAGAGAGAACAACCTTATTTGTTAAAAGAATATCGGCTTCTTTTGCACGTTCTATAATTTGTTCAGGGGCAGTGCGATCATAAATGGTTAATTCTCCCATTTTATCAATCGTATCCCAGCTAAGATCACCAGGATTCATTGCGTATGCATCAAGTATTACTATTTTCATTTTTTATCCACGAATTTCAATAATTACACGAAAAATCACAGAAATTTCAAATCCTCAAAGTGTATGTGTGACTTTATCAGATCAAAAGATTTCCATGGAACAAAGTTAAGGATTTTGTCACCTTTCAGGATTAAATTTTGTGATATCAATTTCTGGTGATTGCTTGTTGCAAATCTGACTTACCAATAGTCCTGTGCCTGCTCCCATACTCATACCCGACATACTGTGTCCGGTGGCGATAATTAAATTTTTGTATTTGGACGAACGACCAATGTAGGGAAGCCCATCAAAAGACAAGGGACGGTGACCACACCAGAGTTTTGCAGTTTCCAGTGGTAATTGATCCAGCTCAGGAACAAATGCTTTAGCTTGGTTGTAGATTGTTTGAATGCGTTTCTGATTCAAGGTGAAAGAATAATCTCCAACTTCCATGCAGCCTGTTATTCGGAGTTTACCCGGAGTCTTACTTATGGCAATATGAGCATTGGAAAGAATTGCCGGTGTGGCAGTTTTAATACTCTCATTAGTCCAGGTTAGGCTGTATCCTTTTCCAGGTTCCATTAAAAGTTTTATTCCGAGTTGCTTTAAAAGGGCCGGAGATTGAAACCCTGTAGCTATAATCAGTTCATTAATAGAGTAGGTATTAATGTCAGTTTTTAATCCAATTATTGCCTGATCTTTTAAAACAAAGCCTAGAACAGTTTCATTTTGGATGAAGGTTGTGCCTGCAGCCTGCAGCCAGATTCTTAGTTTATGTGTTAGAACTTCAGGATCCAGATGAAAGTCATCCGGATAAAGAACGCCGTGAAAGTTATTGTTGAAATGAAGTTCCGTAAGATTTGATATCTTTTCGGAGGGCAATTCTATGAAAGTCAATCCGTTTGCTTGGAGAAGCTTTGATTTCTCCATTAATGATTTTTTGTTCTTAATGTCACCCGCAACAACCAGGCCTTTCTTATGAAAATCAAGGTTTAACTCCTTTTGCATTTCCATGTACAATTTTTTAGAAAATAACAGAAGTTCTTTTAGTGCATTCATTGACGCTGAATTTTCCTTTTTTGACGCAGCCTTCCTAAATCTGTTCAGAAATTGATAATAACTGATTCGGACTAAAGGTGTCAGGTGAAAAAAACCATGAGTTTTCCTTAGGTCTTTCAAAGCATGTGTAACAACACCTGGTGAAGCCAAGGGAATCATATGTGTCGGCCTGAACAAGCCGGCATTACCTGTAGAGCAATTGTTTCCTGTTTCTGCTTTATCAATAATGGTAACCTGGTACCCGGCCTTTTGTAAATACCAAGCTGAGCATAAACCGATAATTCCCCCTCCGATTATAAGGACTTTTTTTTTAAACATCTGCATTGAATAATAATCCTCAACTAAAGATATGGATTCTTTAGTTGAGGATTATCATTTCAGACTAAAATATGCCTTTGTAGGTGTCCTGTTTTTCAACGATAGTGTGCAATCTTTTTTGAAAAGGAGTGAGATCCTGATTTCAATTGAAAAAACAATATTCCTTCTGATAATTGAGGTGTCCGGATGCTGGATAGGTTATCAGATGTTTTATGATCAGATGTGTGGAGTAAACGACCATCATCTGAGAAAATATTTACAGAAATTTGATCCCCAAGTATCTTTCCGTTAATGATTTTAAGTTGATTTTCAGAAGAGTAATACTTCAATTGAACATCTTCTTGAACATGATTCTCCACTGAATAGTATAAAATATCAATAACCCTTTTGCTTGAGTCAGAAAAACATTCTTCGGATACAGTTTGAATCAATTCATAGCTTCCATCTTCGGTATATAGGTGTGAAGGATTAAAATCGGTAGATGTTGTTCCATCCCCAAAATCCCAATGAATAGCAGTTGCCTCTTCGGATTGATCGGTGCAATGAATTGTTGGACCATCAAATTGTACGTCGAAGGCGGAGGTAGGATGATTCAGGTAAAGGTTCCATTGTTCGGGATCTTCGAGAACAATGTTTGCAGCAATTTCCTGAAAATAGAGCGCTTCTTCTTCAGAAATAAGTCCATAGAATTCCAATCCTTCCGGACTCTTCTTTAAAATGGAAGCATAAAATGTACAAGCAGCCAGGTAGGTGCCTGCAGGACTTGGGTGGGCTCCATCTGATGAAAATAGTTCGTATGGATCTCCATTTAAGATGGAGTTTTTCCAGGCAATACCAACAGGGCAAACCGGAGAATTCAGAGTGTTTCCCATATGCATATAAGCCAGCTCCAATGAATCTTGCATGTGTTCAAAATCTGTAAAATCGGTACTACAGTATTCATCAATGCATTGTTGACCACCTACTTTTCTTCCCCATGTCATAAAAAACAACGCCTCGGCACAGGGATTTGCTTGTTTAATTAATTCATACAAGGCTTCTCCACCAGGGTATGTGTAGGTGTCACGAAAATGCGGTATCACTGGCATTTGACTTTGGTCCTGGAGGATTACAAAATCCCATCCTTCCTGAGCAATCAGATTTAGAGATGTGGAGTTGTATAAATGTCCGTTGTCTGGGTGGCCCAGGGAGCATCCTCCGGGGCTATTAGATTCGTATTTTATTGTATCACCTCCGGCAAGAGCCAACTGGTATAGTTGTTCTGGCAGATCATTAAAATATGTGTAACTGTTTCCCAGAAATAATACTTTGTAGGTTTGTTGTGCGAAAACTGAATATGCTGATGAAATCAGTATGACAAAACTGATAATTAGCCTTTTCATTGTTAGTGTTTTAGTTCTTGGTTTATTTAGGATAATTAATAGACAACAAAAATATGGCCTCGGGTGCTTGTGATGAATTATCCTTGTAAAATCACATTTGAATCTTGCGATTGCTATTTGTACATTTGCCGCTGGTTAAAATTCAGGATATTAGTGAAACAGACAATGTCTGTAATTATTATTGAGTTCACATATGAACGATGATTAAGATGTGTGGCACAAACTCATCATGGTAACAGTTTTAAATAGATGAAAGTACAGGATTTGGCAGGTTTATACCTGCAAAGTGAGAAGACGGCGGCAATTGTTGATGCCTTAAAAGACAATGACAATCCACGTATTTCGTTGAAAGGATTAATTGGTTCGGTTACTTCTTTAGTTACTTCCTCAGTATATCGCAATGTGCAGGGAATGCATTTGATTGTGATGGAGGATAAAGAAATTGCAGCTTACCTTTATAATGACCTTGAAAACTTGTTACAGGAAAGGGAAAAAGAAATTCAGTACAAGAAAGTATTGTTTTTCCCTACTTCCTACAAGAGACCCTATGATGTAGAAAACCTGGATAACGCGAATGTGCTGGCCCGAACCGAAGTTTTAAAGCGAGTGGGTGGGTCGAGCAAGAATCTGATCATCGTAAGTTATGGAGAGGCTTTGTGTGAGAAGGTGGTTACCAAATCATATATTAGTAAGAACACACTGAAAGTTGCAGTTGGAGAACGTCTTTCTTTGGATTTCACTACCGATGTTTTGCTTGAATATGGATTCGACAGAGTCGAGTACGTTTATGAACCCGGACAGTTTTCTTTGAGGGGAGGTATCGTAGATGTATGGTCGTTTTCTGATGAATATCCCTACAGAATTGAGTTTTTCGGAGATGATATCGAATCTATTCGTTCCTTCGATCCTGAATCACAACTGTCGGTTAAAAGTCTTAAGAAGGTTTCGATTCTTCCGAATATTCAAGAACGAAATATTGAAGAAAAGCATCAGAATATACTGGAATATTTACCCAAATCAACGAAGCTTTGGGTGGATAATTTACGTTTTGCCATCGATCAGATTGAGAAGGATTATCGAATTGCATATGAGGCATTCAAAGATCTGGATGGTGAACTCAAACATTTGCCTCCCGAGCAGCTATTTACCCAGCCTTCTGAATTTAATAAACTCATCACAGAACATGCTGTGGTGGAAATGGGGAAACGTGATTATCTGAATCCTGATGTAAAGATTGAGTTTCATATACAGCCCCAACCTTCTTTCAATAAGAATTTTGAGATCCTGATTCAGAACCTGGACACAAATCAGGAGAATGGTATCAATAATGTGATTAGTTCGGAGCATCAGAAACAGCTTGAACGGATCGATACCATTTTTGATGATGTTGGTCATTCCATGAAACGGGTTCATGAAATTTCCTACGATATGCTTTTGTTAGGCTTGCATGAAGGGTTTGTTGATGAAGATCAGAAGCTTGCCTTATATACCGACCATCAAATATTTGAACGATATCATAAATTTCATCTTCGGGAAAGTTTTAAATCTAAAGAAAAGATTACCCTGAAGGAGATGTACGATCTCCAGCCTGGCGATTATGTGACCCATATTGATCATGGCATTGGGCGCTTCGACGGAATGCAACGTATTGATAATAACGGAAAGATACAGGAAGCAATCCGGTTGGTATATGCAAATGAGGATATTCTCTACGTGAGTATTCATTCTTTGCACCGTATTTCAAAGTATACGGGAAAGGAGGGGAGTCCTCCGAAAATTCATAAACTGGGTGGTGCTGCATGGGCAAAGACTAAAGCCAAAACCAAATCGCGAATAAAGGATATTGCAAAAGACCTGATTAAATTATATGCTGAACGAAAAACGGCTAAAGGTTACGCTTTTAGTGAAGATACTTATATGCAAACCGAGTTGGAAGCCTCTTTTATTTATGAAGATACTCCTGATCAGTTGACTTCTACCCAGGCGATCAAGGCTGATATGGAAAGTGGGGCTCCGATGGATCGATTGGTGTGTGGTGATGTAGGTTTTGGTAAAACGGAGGTTGCCATCCGGGCAGCTTTTAAAGCGGTAGCCGATAGTAAGCAGGTGGCTGTTTTGGTACCTACAACCATTCTGGCCCTTCAACATGCCAAGACCTTTGCTGCTCGTTTAAAAGATTTTCCTTGTGCTGTAGAATATGTTAACCGTTTTAAATCCGCTAAACAGATTCGTGAGACGTTGAAGAGAGTTAAAGAGGGGCAGGTTGATATATTAATAGGGACTCATCGGTTGATTAGTAAGGATGTTGAATTTAAAGATCTTGGGCTTTTAGTTATTGATGAAGAGCAAAAATTTGGTGTGTCAGCCAAAGAGAAGCTTAAACAAATGAAAGCCAATGTGGATACTCTGACTCTGACAGCAACACCAATACCCCGTACCTTGCAGTTTTCAATGATGGGAGCAAGGGATCTGTCTGTTATCAATACAGCACCACCAAATCGCTACCCTGTTGAAACGCACTTACATTCCTTTAGCCCCGATGTTATTCGCGATGCGATTGTTTATGAGATTAATCGTGGTGGACAGATTTATTTTGTGCATAACCGTGTGCAAAATATCATGGATGTTGCTGGTATGATTCAAAAATTTGTACCGGATGCCCGCATTGCAATTGGTCATGGGCAAATGGATGGAAAGAAATTAGAAGGTGTCATGCTCGATTTCATTGAACATCGCTATGATGTCTTATTGGCGACAACGATTATTGAATCGGGTTTGGATATATCCAATGCTAATACCATGATTATTAATGATGCTCAGAATTATGGCTTAAGTGAATTGCATCAGCTGAGAGGCCGCGTAGGCCGGGCTAATAAAAAGGCTTTTTGTTATTTGCTTTCTCCGCCATTATCAACACTTACTTCTGATGCTCGTAAGCGATTAAAAGCCATTGAAGAATTTTCAACACTAGGTAGTGGTTTTAATATTGCTATGCGTGATTTGGATATTCGTGGTGCCGGGAATATTTTGGGTGGAGAACAAAGTGGATTTATCTCAGACATCGGTTTCGAAATGTATAATAAGATTCTTGATGAAGCTATCCTTGAATTAAAAGAAACGGAGTTTAAGGATCTATATAAAGAGGAGAAGCATAAAGATTTTGTTAGTGATTGTGTGATTGAAACCGATTTAGAAATACTGCTTTCGGATGATTATGTTCCGACTATCAGTGAAAGGTTAAGTTTGTACAAAGAACTTGATAACATTGAAAAGGAGGAAGACCTATTGCTGTTTGAAAAACGAATGCATGACCGTTTTGGACCACTTCCTGAATCAGCTACAGATCTACTAAATACTATCCGTTTAAGGTGGATTGCGAAAAAGACCGGTTTTGAAAAACTGGTTTTGAAAGGTCAAAAGCTAATCGGATTCTTTATTAGTAATCAGGAATCTGCATATTATCAATCTCCAATTTTTGGAAATATTTTACAATATCTTCAGGCTAATCCCGAAGGATGCCGAATGAAAGAAGGGAAGGATAAACTGAGTATTGTCTTTTTGAATATTGAATCTGTTGATAGTGCTTTAAAAATACTTAATCAATTGCAGCCACAAGAGGTTGAGATGAATTAAAGTTTGATATATCAAGCTTGTACAGGTGTAATTGGAAGCGGAATAATTAAATACAGAGATTAATAAAATTTAAGACCTTCTGATGCGTTAATTTATTAATTTTGGCGCGTCTTATAATAAATGATTATTTGAAAATTATAGAAAGTAGTGAACGATAGCTTAGTAATCATACCAACCTATAACGAGAAGGAAAATATTGAAGATATTATCCGTACCGTGTTTTCTTTAGAGAAACAGTTTAATGTTCTGATTGTTGAGGATAATTCTCCGGATGGGACCGCTGATATTGTGAAGCGTCTGATGAAGGAATTTCCAGATCGCTTGTTTATTGAAGAACGTAAAGGTAAACTGGGTTTAGGAACTGCCTATATTCATGGATTCCATTGGGCCATTTACCATGGCTACGATTATATCTTTGAGATGGATGCGGATTTTTCGCATAATCCTAAAGATTTGATGCATTTATATGAAACAGCTAAGAATGGTGCTGATGTCGCTATTGGGTCTCGTTACAAAACCGGTGTAAACGTTGTGAACTGGCCTATGGGGCGTGTGTTGATGTCTTATTTTGCATCAGTATATGTACGATGGGTTACCGGAATGCCTGTTATGGATGCTACTGCCGGATTTAAATGTTACAAGCGCAGAGTGCTTGAAGCTTTGAATTTGGATAAAATCAAGTTCGTAGGTTATGCGTTTCAGATTGAGATGAAATATACTGCATGGAAACTTGGGTATAAGATTGAAGAGGTCCCGATTGTTTTTACTGATCGAACCAAAGGAACATCAAAGATGAGTAATAAAATCTTTAAGGAAGCCGCCCTCGGGGTGATTCAATTACGACTCAGACGAATCAAAAAATATCACGAAGCAAACTAATTTAGTTTGCTTTTTTTATGATTATTCGCAATTATGAATTCTAGATGGTATTTTTGTTCTTCAATCATTTTTAACTTTTATACGTTGCTTTTCTAAAAACCGATTACTATGGATAATATATATTTAATTCAAGGGGCTAAAATTGTAAACGACGGACAGGTTGTTGAAGGTCATGTTTTGGTTCGTGATGGGAAAATAGATCAGGTGATTACAGATGGTAATATTCCTAAAATCGATGCAGAGGTAATTGATGCAAAAGGGAAATATTTGATCCCAGGAGTAATTGATGATCAGGTACATTTTCGTGAGCCAGGATTAACACATAAGGCTGATTTGTTTACTGAAAGCCGTGCTGCAATTGCCGGTGGGATTACTTCTTTTATGGAAATGCCTAATACCAATCCTCAAACTCTAACTCAGGAATTGTTGGAGCAGAAGTACCAATTTGCTGCTGCAAAATCCATGGCCAACTATTCCTTCCTGATGGGCGTTTCCAATACCAATCTTGATGAGGTTTTTAAAACGGATAAGCGAAAAGTGGCGGGATTAAAAGTGTTTATGGGGTCCTCTACTGGTAATATGCTAGTCGATGATAAGCATGTCCTGGAGGAATTATTCAAAAATGCAGGTATGATTATCGCTGCACATTGTGAAGATGAGGCCACAATCAAACATAATACTGAAGTATATCGAAAGAAATATGGAGAGAATGTTCCGATTTCCTGCCATCCTGAAATAAGAAGTGCCGAAGCATGCTACAAAAGTTCCGCAACAGCTGCTGAGCTGGCTCATAAGTTTGGAGCGCATTTGCACTTGTTCCATTTATCAACTGCTAAAGAGTTGGATTTACTTGATAATACGATTCCCCTTGAACAAAAGAATGTGACAGGAGAGGTGTGTGTACACCATTTGTGGTTCAATAATACGGATTATGAAAAGTATGGAACCCGAATAAAATGGAATCCTGCAGTGAAATATAAGGAAGATCAGCAGGCTTTATTTGAGGGTGTTTTGAATGATAAATTGGACGTGATTGCTACGGACCATGCTCCTCATACTTTACTGGAAAAAGATAATACCTATTTTAAAGCTCCTTCAGGAGGTCCATTAGTTCAAAGTTCGCTGCAAGCCATGCTTGATTTTTATCATCAAGGCAATATCAGCCTGGAAAGAATCGTTGAAAAAATGTGTCATGCACCAGCAAGACTTTTCCAAATCGAAAATCGTGGTTATATTCGCCCTGGATATTGGGCTGATCTGGTATTGGTTGATTTAGAAAAGAAATACACAGTTGATAAGCTCAATATCTTGTATAAGTGTGGGTGGTCACCGTTTGAAGGACATACTTTTAATTCTTCAATCACACATACTTTTGTGAATGGACAGTTAGCATATCGTGAGGGTGTGTTTAATGAATCCGTTCGTGGCGATCGATTGTTATTTAACCGATAGATATTATGAAGACTTTACTTCGATTTGCAACCTTAATGATTATAGTAACGGCATGTTCTTCTGCCGGTAAAATTAAAGAAGAGGTAGTTAAAGAATTTAATGATGGAAAACCGCAACAGGTTAATTTCTACCAGGTAAAAGGAGATACCCAGATCCTGCTTCGGGAAAAAACCTTCTATAAGAATGGTCAGATACGTTCGGATGGAGAGTTCTCGGAAGGAAAGAAACGTACGGGTAAGTGGGTGTTCTGGTATAAGGATGGAACCAAATGGTCAGAAGGATCTTTTGAAAATGGCCTGGAAAATGGACTGAAGACCAGTTACTATCCCAATGGAATTAAACGTTTTGAAGGCATGACCAAAAACGGCAAACGAACTGGAATGTGGGTTTTTTATGATGAAGATGGAAGTGTGGTCCTGGAGTTGGACTATGATAAAAAAAATTAAATAAAAAAGGCCGATCTCAGTTTGAGGATCGGCCTTTTTCTTTTGATAATATCATTATTTAACAATTACACGCTGCGTTGTGTAAGTGTTACCTGATTGAATTCTAACAAAATATACACCACTGCTCTGTCCTTTTATATCAAGAGGAATCGTTATTGAACCAGCTGCTCTATATCCATAATCATATGCTGTGATCTGCTTTCCATATGCATCATATACTACGACCGAAATGTTGTTGTTTGTGTTGGTGTTGAAATACACCTGGGTTTGTTCAGTTACCGGATTAGGATAAATCTGTACATTGGTAATGTTTTCAATCGTTTCAATGTTTGCAAATGGATCAATTGTAAACTGAATCTCAGTTTTTGAACCATATGTCTTTCCTTGGAAGATTGGTTCACCTTCATGGTCATTAATCATCAATAATCCAGCTCCATTGCTTATTCCGTTTCCTCCGGTGTCATATATTCTGAAGGAATAACAACCCGTCTCTTCAGGAGCGAATTGCTCATTCATTATTACATATGATCCAGCTTGTGTATATGGCCCTCCTGACAGAACAACATCGCCTGAACTGTTCGCGATTTCCCAGGTTGTTTCTTCCGGATCAGAATCAGTTTTTAATATCAGGTTGATATGTTGTGCTGCTTGTGCAGAAACAGATGAAATTGTACGTTGATTGTTATCAGCATACTGGTCTTCATTTCCATTTGGATTTTCAGTGTATGATACAAGAGTATTACTTTGCTGTACGTCAAAAGTGATCTCTTCTAGTTGAACTTTCTCTGTTTCCAGCGGAGCAAGGTTTCCGGTCCAATTTGAAATCATTTCTTCGCCTCCATTTACCGAATAATGAATGTCTACTGAAGTAAGTGCTTCCAGGCCATAATTAATGATGGTGACTTCTGGACTGGCTGTTCCTGAACAATTTTGCTCAGCAAAATCTTCTATTTTTTTGACTGCTGCATCATGGCTTAATGTTGTTGGGTAGTCTGTTAAAGGTGCTTTGAATGCTTGTAAAATTTCTTTAGAGTTTTTGTCCTGTAGAAATAAAACTAGTTCAAGGTGTTCGTATACCCATTCATCACCCAAAAGGGCTGTGAGATCTAATTCAACCTGATCTGAAGAAGAGAAATCGACTGTTGTTCCATTCGCATTTGGGGCCATGGTGCGGGCTACAAAATTTAGTTCCGATTGACCTTGCCAGGTTTGTTCTATTTCAGATTCAGTTACAACACAATGAAGTGCGATGTTGTTACCACTATAATCGGCAACTTTATTCAGAGTGACTGTTAAATTAAGTTCAGCTTGACCATCACATGTTCCTTCAACATCAATTGTGAATGATGAATTAATGGCTTTTCGCTGCTCGTATTTCGGAAGGAATGAAGAGTACATACTTTCGTTGTTACTTCCTCCACTCACGGTTAAAGTTCCGTCAAACTTTGAAGTTGGATAAGAACTTACATTGTAATAGTTAAGTCTTGCCGCAGAAAATGAGTTTTCATAGATGTCTCCACCATGGTACTCAATAATCGCTACATCGTGTCCGTTTTCAATTAGATCGTCAGCTCCCATCGCTGCCCCAGGGCAGTATTGACACCATGTTCCGGTACCAATTTCAAGAATTACATACTCCCTCTCAACTTGTTGGGCCATACTAGCATGTAGGAATGCAATTAGGCCAACAAGTAACATGCTGATCTTTCTCATAATTTATTACTTAGTTAATAGATTGATTTTTAGAATTGATAAGTTCTGTTAAAAAATCCCCATCTTCCGAACTTATTCTTGTTAGAGACAACCATTAATGGGGAAACGTTGTCTTATTTGATGAATATTGTTAATTTTAGAAACTGAAAAACGAAATAATAATAAAAAAAACTAAATGAATATGAAAAAACATCTACTAACACTTATTGTAGGCTTATTAATTGGGACTTTTGCACAGGCACAAAGCCTGGATCTTTTAGATCATGACGGGAATTCGATAGTTGGAGAAACAGTAAAGTTTTTTGCTGGACAAGGTGAAATTGTTGCTCATATTTCTGTGGAAAATTTAACTTCAGAAAATAAGCCGGTTCAAGCAAGAAAAATATATCTTGATATTGCTGAAAATACTGATAACTATTTCTGCTGGGGAGCATGTTTGGCTTTTACTGTATTTGAAACTACAAACCCAGTTACAATTGGAGCGAGTGAAATTGATGAGAGTAGTTTTTCAGGTCATTATTTTCCTGAAGATGGTGTGTTGGCAGCAACTACCGTTCGATATGAGTTTTTTGTTGATGGTAGTCCTTCGGATATGGTTTGGTTTATTGCAAAATATACCAATGATCCATATGAAGCTGTAGGTGATAACTTTGCTTCAAATACAAGTGTAAATGCTTATCCTAACCCTGCTTCAAACAGTGTTAATATAGCATATGAATTGCCAGTAGACTCGAAAGAAGCTAAATTGGCGGTGTTTAATGTTTTAGGTAATAAAGTTATCGAAATGCCATTAAATAATGTTTCTGGTCTTGAGGAAGTAAATATTTCAGGATTGAATAACGGTATGTATTTTTACTCTGTTATGATTAATAATAATCTATACGGTACAAAGAAACTGATTGTAAAGAATTAATATTTCTTTTGATTGAATAAAAAAAGAGGGGCATATGCCCCTCTTTTTTTGTTTAAATTTTTATGCGGTCAGAGTTGTAGGTTTGAGTATTGTGTAGAAGTAGTTGTTTATAATGTTGTGATTTATAAATGTCATGCTATTGGGGTGTTGTAATGTTGGAAAAAAATACATGGAATATGAAATGGATTGATTGTTTTAGAGGTGAATTAAGGTAATGTTTTGAAAATCCAATGAATAGGAAAAACTTATACCAATGCTTATTCTAGTTTTATTAATTAGAACTTTTACTCAAGCACAAAGTCTGGACTTATTAGATCATACTGGAGTTTCAGTTGCTGGTCAGACATTAAGATTTTTTGAGCCTGGAGGAGTAATTACAGCACATATTTCATTGGGGAACCTGACTCCAGAGAGTAAGAATGTTCAGGTAAGAAAAGTGTATGTCGATATTGCTGAAAATACACAAAATTATTTCTGCTGGGGATCAGTTCCTGGTTTCGAAGTGTTTGAAACTACAAATACTCTTGCAATTGGCGCTGGTGAAGTTGATGAGGATACATTCTCCGGTCATTATTTACCAGAGCCGATGTTTTAGCAACTAGTTTAATCCGATATGAGTTTTTTATTGATGGAAATCCTTCAGATATGGTTTGGTTTATTGCAAAATATACCAATGATCCATATGAAGCAGTAGGTGATAATTTTGCTTCAAATACAAGTGTGAATGCTTACCCTAATCCTGCTTCAGGCGGGGTTAATATAGTATATGAATTACCAGTTGATTTGAAAGAAGCTAAATTGGCTGTATTTAATGTTTTAGGCAATAAGGTTCTCGAAATGCCATTAAATAGTGTTTCGGGTCTTGAGGAATTAAATATCTCCGGATTGAATAACGGTATGTATTTCTACTCTGTTATGATTAATAATAATCTATACGGTACAAAGAAATTGATTGTTAAGAATTAATATTTCTTTTGAATCATAAAAAAAGAGGGGCATATGCCCCTCTTTTTTTATGATTCATCGCAAGTTCCTATTTAATCAGAACTTTTTGTTTGAATGTTTCATTTTGAGTCTTCACCTCAATGAAGTATAGTCCCTTGTTGAAAGTACTAACATCAATAGATTTAACTACTTCACCAGTAGCTTGGTAGGTTACCTTTTCATTAGTTATTACCTGACCTAATGTGTTGTATACCGTAATGTTAACATCAGTTGCTTTCTGCATGTTCATTTTGATATTCGCAACATCCTGAATAGGGTTAGGGAATACTTCAACAGAAGAAATTGCAGGATTCTTATCAATACCAACGCCTAGATCGATCTCAAAATTAACAACGTCGTACTCTTCAAAGCTACATCCTTCACCGAATACATAATCATTATCTGAATCTCTTAGAGAGTAAACTCCTGTACCATTACCATTACACATACCGTTGCCACCAGCATCATTGATTATGAATTGGTAACAATCACTTACTGTAAATGATAATTCTTCGGTTATATAGTTGTTTGTATAAGGTCCTCCAGAGTAAATAACATCACCTGAAGAGTTAACAACTTCCCAGGTATTCTCATCCTGATCATTGTCCAGCATCAGAAATAGGATCACATTATATTCAGTGATGTAAGATTTACCAAATTCTTCAATAATTGTGTTGTTATTTGCAAAATCATCATCTCCGCCATTAATGTTGGTAATGGTGATGGTAACTTCATTTTCTTCTGCTAATTCAAAGGAAACAGCGTCAAGATTTACAGTTGTTGATTCAAGGAAGTCTATATTTCCATTCCAGTCATAAGTGATTGTTTCACTTTCATTAACCTGACAATTTACAGTGAAAGATGTAATCGCTTCTGATCCGTAGTTACTGATTGTAACTTCTGGAGCATAGCTGTTAATACACATGTCATCTGCAAGGTTGTCAATAGACTTGGCGGCAACATCTAAATTGTTGATTGGAGTGATAGGCTCGGTCGAGCTATTTGCTGCTTGTAAAACTTGCTTTGAATAGTTGTCCTGAACAAATCCAACAATCATCATTTCTTCATTATAGTCTCCATACCAATTGATGTCATTAAGTGGGTATGAAGCCTCAAGTACGATGTAGTTTCCAGCTTCTAGATTAGGGATAGATGTACCGCTTGCATCAGGAAGCATTTTTTTCATAACGTGAGCAAACTCTTTTTCACCATTACTTCCCGGAGGCGATGTGAATTCAATAAGTTCTTCAAGAATAGCAACATGTGCAACGATGTCACCAGACATGTCTTCTGTCGCCTCAACGAACATAACAATGTTTACGATATCATTTTCAATCGAGTGTTGCATCATAATATTACATGGTGCTGCAACAGCTTGTGCATTGTTAAGAGTGGTTTGAGTAATACTGCTTGGAGATGTTGTCGCTCCACCATCTACTGATGCAGCAGGTACACCGCTTACATTATAATATCCAACACGAGTTGATACATCTGAAGGATTGTCTTCATTCATAATATCACTACCTGGCCAGCTAACCTGGTATTTGATATAGGTTACTATATCTGTGTTGTTATCTAATAATTCTGTAAAAGCCGGGTTTTGCATAGCACAAGGGCCACACGATGCCTGAGTGAACTGCTCCACCAGTACCAAACGTTCTGATTGACTATAGCCGATCAAAACTGTTGATAATGTGATGAATAATAGTACAAATTTTCTCATAATCGTAAGTTTATTTATTGATAATTGCGTTTTCCTAAAAAAAAAGTCACTTCTATCTGTCGTAATGACAACCACCTGATATCAAAGGTTGCTTTTTTACCATTCACAAAGACGATCCTTTATCAGGTATTATAAGCGATGGATTCACTGATAGTTGAAATATCAAATTTAAAATAAAAATTAATGGTTCCGTGACTTGTTGAAATATTTATTCAAAAGAAGTTGAAGGCCTTTGTGTAAATGATAAAACCAACATCCTGAATCAGAATAATCATCAGATATTCAGGGGTATGATCACGAGTTGGACGTGTCCTTGTTTAATCTCAAAGAGTAAATGTCCTCAAAAACTCTTTGATATGTATCATTTCATTTGTTTCTGAAATAATAAGGGTATCTGCTAAAGATTCCACTTCTAAAAATGTTTGTTTTAGTGGGTGTGCAGGATTCTTAACCAAAATAAATAGATGGGGTTCAGTGACTTTTCTGAGGCTTGATGACTCACATACGAGATAGTCGAATTCTTTGCTAAGATTCTCTATGGTTGTTGCGGCTTGTGATAATGCCTGATCTTTTACCTGGATGAAATAAACCCTACTCGCACCAGCTTGTAACATCCTTGAAGTATCCTTATTTCCTTTATAATTTAGTTCTTCAATTATTTGTAGATCACCACTGAATAATGCATCTTTTTGCCCATGGAATTTTGTGTCATCAGGATATATACTCGTAACCTTTATACCCACAACCCGCCCTTTATCTTTCAGGCGGGTTATGAGTCCGGTTGTAAGGGTAGTTTTACCGATGTTTCGGCCATTTCCCCCAATGAGTATTAAATTTTCTATTTTTTTCATTTGTATTATTACAACAAATCAACAACGTCTGCTATAACATCTATAATTGAATGAGCTAATTGCTTTGATCGTGTTGCCGACCATCCATAAATAAAATCTGGATTTAGTTTGTTATCCTTGAAGGGCATTTCAATAGTCATTGAAAGACACTTATGTTTTTCTCCTACTGCCTTTGATCCGATATTTAGGTTTGCAGTTCCGGGAGCATTAACACCATATCCATGTTCTGTTTGAAAATCAGGACTATGTCTTAACCAGGATTCCCTGAATTGTGTTAAAGAATTTTTTAATTTCTCATCATATGATGGGATACCTTCAATCGAAGCTAAGAAAACATATGGAAATTCTTCGTCTCCATGAATATCCAGGAATAAGTCTACTCCGGTGTCGTCCATTTTTTTCATGGTGTGATAAACTTCAGGTCCTTGTATGGGATCAGGAGTTCCCCATTCACGGTTCAGATCCCTGCCATTAGCGTTGGTTCTGAGATTACCCAGCATTCCTCCATCCGGATTTATGTATGGAACAAGACAGAAGGTCGCTTTTTGCAGAACCTCTTTAACTTTAACATCGTCTTGATCCAACAGGCGGTCGATTAGACCTTCCATGAAAAATGAGGCCATACTTTCACCCGGATGTTGGCGGCCAACTACCCATAGTTTTTTCTTAGACATGCAGGGAGAACCAAAAGTAATCAGATCAATATCTTTTCCTTGTGCGGTTTGTCCTATAACCTGAACATTACTAACAGGTGACTGCTGCGCTCTGCCAACAAGATGTTGGTGTTGACTGTAAAAGTATGGTTGGAAATATGCGTAGTAAATTGCGTTTGAGTTGGGTTCGTGTTCGATGGTCAGTTTTTCTCCGTCATAAAAGGTTGGAACTCTAAACCATTCTTTGGTGTCATAAGATGCAACGGCATGATATCCTTCCCAAGCTTCTGGGTATGCAGCATCTTTGGCATTCATAAGGTTGATCTTCAGTTGTCTTTCTCGAACATTAACCGCCCGGAAATAAAACCATTGAAAGTGATCACTTTTATGATCTTTTTGGATGTTGAGTTTGATGTTTTTAAAATCAGAACAATCAATTACTTCAATGTTTCCACATTCGAAATCAGATGATATTTTAACCTTTTCCATAGTTTACAATTTTACTGACCAAAAATACAAAAAGCTGCTCATCAACATGAGCAGCTTCTTGTTATTTTATGTGAAGCATTGACTAGTTCTTGATAAACCTTTTTGAGGTAAGTTGTCCATCCTGGTTTTCAATTTGAAGTATGAATATTCCGGGATTTAGTTTTGTAGTATTTATTCTTACTTGCGATGAACTTGGATTAAGTATGTCCAGGAGCTGGCCCGAAAGATTAAATATCCTTACGGTTGTCATTTCTTTTACGGTATTTAATTGAAGATATGTCTGACAAGGTACTGGATAAAGCTTCATCTCATTTTTAATAAACTCATTTTCATTTGTTGTTGAATAACCATAAACGAAAATTTCATCAATTATTGATGCTGCTTCTGGATCGATTGAGCTAGCTTCAACCGCATCAGAACTATTCATTATCCATCTAATCGAAATGAGCTGATCTGAATCCTCACATTCTTCTGGAAGTGTTAATCGGTCGGTGTTTCCGGTTTCCCATTCAGAATCTAATGCAATAGAACCATTATCGATGGCTTTCCATTCAGCATCTCCAATCTTGTACTGAAGCTCAAAAGAAGCCGGTCCCCCCTCTTCTGATCTTTGTCGTGAAGATAATTCAATGTCCACATAATCTTTTGTGCTTAATTGGATCATCCAGAACATCTTATTTTCTCCTTGTTCCCATCCTGAGATGCTGGCGCAGCCATTGGTGTATCCCACGCCTCCATATGATATAGCTGAAGTATCCGTCTCATTTTCTTTGTATACCTTAATTGTATGTCCCAAATTACTGGTTATTCCATGAGATGGCGTTGGGTCGAAACTTCCCCATAGTTCTCCGAATTCCCAGCCTACCAGAACTGGATTAAGGTTCAATGGAGTATATTCACCTTTTATGAAGATGTTTTTTATGTAAGAAACACCATTTGCTTCTACACTGATTCCGTTAGAGAGGGTATCGGATGTCGCAATCCAACGTACTTCGAGTGTCCCCTGATAGTTGTCACATTCTTCTGGTAACAAAATCCCATCGTAATTAGCTGCTTCCCAATTATCAGCTAATTGGAGTGTGCTGTTATCTATATCAGTCCAAGGATTGTTTTCTAATTTATATTGAAGTTTAAAAAATTCAGGTCCAGGTAAAGTCGATGTTGATCGCTGATTGGAGCTAACTGTGATGTTTGTGTAGTTTGAAACATCTAGAGATATTTTCCAAAATTTGAGGTTAGCGATATTTTGCCAATGGTCAGAAGATGCAACATTGTGTTCATCAAATTCCATTAATTTTATCGGACGTTCACTGGATTCTGTTTTGAGTTTGGCTGTTTGAATATTTTCATCAGCGCCGAAATTGGCTAGAAGAGAGCTTTCTTCAAGATCTGGGAATGTCCACCCGGCGATAGTATCATTTTGTGCAAATAACAGAGTTGATAACCCTAAGAAAATTGAAAAAAGAAAAAATCGTTTCATAGTAATTGGTTTAGTTTAGTAATTCGGTGCAAGGTTTGTTTGTTGAGTTTTCCAACATTATGTTAGAACTCCTTTCAATAGACTGGCAAAAATAACAAAAGGTTGCCTTGTGGAGCAACCTTTTGTTAGCTGATTTTTTAATTAAAGTGTGAAGTTGTTCCCCTGGGTCAGAGGGAGCTCAAGTGAAAAGTTGCTTTGTTTAATGAAATGACAGAGGGAGTTATGTGATATGTGTAGTATGCATAACGGTAAGCGAGTTTGTTTTTTGACTTATGGGCGATTACTTGTTGCTATTACAATAGTGTAAGTTTGAGTTACCCGTTTAAGGATTTTTTAAATTCTTCGAAAGCATCTTCCATAATCTTATCTATTTTTTCATGAAAGGCATCGAAGGTTTGTACCAGGCGTTGCCCTTCTGGAGTCAGGCTTGTGTTTCCACCGTCTTTGCCTCCACGTATTTTGTGCAGTAGAGGGATGCCAAGTTGTTGTTCGATTTCTTTTAAATCTCCCCAGGTTCTTCGGTATGTAATGCCTAATTCTTCGGTTGCGGCTCTGAGAGATCCGTATTTTTCAATGGCTTTAAGGATTTTCCACTTTCCATCACCCATGATTCCTTGGTCATCAAGGGTCGCAATCCATATTTTATAATTCAACTTGAAATTTTCTATATCGAATTTCTTATTTTCTTCACTCATCATTTTTGGTTTTGTGAATTTCAGGCCACTAATTTACTCAAGATCCATTTCTCTAACATCAATTATTGCTCCTTGTGGGAAGTCCGGGTTAAATAGGTTTTGGATAATTACCTGGGCAACATCCTCAGCTTCAAGTAAAGCCCCGTTCTCTTTTAGCTTAACGAACTTCTCTTTTTTTCTGAAATTTTCTTCCTCCACCGAACGGATTTGCTTTTGCATGTTTGTTTCAATTACTCCCGGAGCTAATGCAATAATCTTAACCGGATTGATTGCCGCATATTGTTCTTCCGCACTAACCTGGGTGAACATGTTCAAACCAGCTTTGGAGGTACAATATGCCGCCCACCCGTGATATGGATTATGCGCAGCTCCTGAAGTTATATTGAATATGGTTTTTTCACATTGCCAGCTAGAAGTATATTTAATAAATTCACTGGTTAGTTGCATTGGAGCAACCAGATTTATGTTAATATGGTGCTGTAACTCGTTTGGGATTATTTTTTCAACGGGCATCATGGGGGCAAGAATTCCTGCATTGTTTACGAGTGCGATCTTTTCAATTTCATGTGATCCTATCTTTTTGAAAATGTCTGCCATCAAAGTTGGAATCTTTTCTATCTGGGAAAGATCAAATTCAATATAATGTAAATTGCATTCACTCTTCTCCGCTTTTAAAATCATTTCAGGATTTAATGATCGTGAAATAGCGAAAATAATATTGTCTTTTTGTAGCAGTTGCGTGCTTATTGCTTCTCCAAGCCCCCTGGATGTACCAGTGATAATGTATGCAATCATATATTGTTGTTTGGATTAAGAAACTAATTTAAGGATTTTTTTGAAAAGTAAACCTTAATATTGGTTCCTTCATTTTGCTTAGATTGAATTGAAATCTCTCCGTTTAGAGCTTCAATCAGTTTGCCTGTAATTGCTAAACCGAGTCCAATCCCTTGTCGATATTGGTCATTTACGAAGTTTGCTTTTCTAAATCCGTCGAAAATATATTGCTGTTCACATTCCATTATACCAACACCTGTATCTGTTACAAAAATTGTCAGATTATTAAAATTGTCAATATCATATCCAAAATCAATTGAACCTTCCTCGGTAAACTTGATGGCATTGTCGACCAGGTTTTCGATAATTTGTTGCATACGTACTTTGTCAGAATTGATGATTTTAGGTTTGTTGTTGGGTGTGATCAAATTGAGTTTTATGTTTTTGGTGTGAGTATTTTCTATTTCATTGATATGTGTATTGTAGATATCCCGGAAAGTTTCAGTAATATCAAATTCATTTTTATTGATTTCCAATTCACCTGACACAATCCCAGTGTAATCTAGGATGTTGTCCATAAGATTGATTAGTAACTTCCCATTCTTGTTAATATTAAGTATATATTCCTTCTTTTCTTCATCAGATGTATCAGGTTCGTCAAGTAATTGTGAGTAACCAAGAATGGCATTCATTGGTGTACGTATTTCATGCGACATATTGGTTAGAAAGGTTGATTTTAGTTTCTCAATTTTCAGGGCATTTTGTTTTTCACGTTCATAGTGGAATTTTGCATAGTATATTATATAAAACAGAGCCCCAAAAGCCATTATGAATGTGGATCCTTTATCGAGGATATTCTGGATTTTTGAATCATAATAGATAATGAGATTGGGGTAGTTTAACTCGGTCAATACAAGAATAATGCAATTAATTATAACTGCCGAGATAAAGATATAGCGACCATAGTCTTTTAATATAAACATGTAAAAGGCTGAGGCTACAATGTAGATAAAGAATACGGGGCCAGAAGTTCCTGCATTTACAAAAAACATGAAGGAAAAAAGAATTAGTGAACCGGAAATAAGTATCCATATTAAGGGAAGGCTGAATTTTTGAAATCTACCAAAATAGTACATAATTAAGAAAAAAAATGCTGAGATTAATGTTAAAGCGATCAATTTCAATTCAAGGCCCAACCAAATGTTTGTTATTGTTGCTAGAAAGAAAGCCAGAAAACCAATAAATGACATGGTGTTGAAAAAATGATGTTCCAGATTGGGGTAGTGACCGTCTCCTGTTATAAATCGTGTAAGTTTAATGAACATCTTTTCCATTCCTCTGCGCCTTCTAATTCATGTATTATTCATCAAGGTGTTCTAACTTTCATCAATTTGAACAATGCCTGGTCAGAGCTGTTATCTGACTTACACGAATATACAGATTTATATAGGTAAAAACAATAATAAATAAGAGAAGCATGAATAATCTGATTTTCAATTTTGAATATCCGGAAAACGAACCCATTCGTTCGTATTCTCCTGGAAGTAAAGATCGTAAGTTGCTTAAAAAAGAACTGGAACGATTGAGTTCAGAGGTGATGGACATTCCTTTGATTATTGGGGGAGAAGAAATCCGGACTGGTAATAAAGGTGATGTTGTAATGCCTCATAATCATAAACATGTGTTGGCTAGATATCATAAAGCAGGGCCTGATGAAGTGCAAATGGCAATCAAGGCTTCAATGCAAGCTCATAAGCAATGGCAAAACCTTTCATGGGTGGATCGTGTATCGGTTACTCTTAGAATAGCAGAATTAATTGCTACCAAATATCGGCATATTTTGAATGCTGCAACGATGCTAAATCAGAGTAAAAATCCTTTCCAGTCAGAAATTGATGCTGTATGTGAAACCATCGATTTTTTGAAATTTAATGCGCATTACGTTTCAGATATATACAATGATCAGCCACATTCGGATATTGGAACTGTAAACCGTTTAGAATATCGTCCGTTGGAAGGATTTATCTTTGCTTTAACACCTTTTAATTTTACTTCAATTGCATCTAACCTGAATATGGCTCCTGTGTTGATGGGAAATACTGTTGTATGGAAGCCCTCAACTACAGCCTTGCTTTCCAACTATGTCATGATGCAAATTTTTAAAGAAGCTGGTGTACCTGATGGAGTCGTTAATTTTATTCCTGGTCAGGGTTCGGTGATTGGAAAAGAAATTTTAGGTCATCAGGATCTGGCTGGTATTCATTTTACAGGTTCAACTTCAACTTTTAATACTTTATGGAAAGGTGTTAGCGATAATATTGGTAAATATCGTTCGTATCCAAAATTAGTAGGGGAGACCGGAGGAAAAGACTTTGTCTTTGTTCACAATTCGGCAAGTGTTGATGAGGTGGCTACAGCTTTAGTGCGTGGTGCTTTTGAATTTCAGGGCCAAAAATGTTCAGCGGCTTCACGTGCATATATCCCTACCTCGATGTGGGCTGCGGTAAAAACAAAAATGGGTGAAATGATCGAACAGATTTCGGTAGGTGATGTGATGGATTTTACTCATTTTATGAATGCTGTGATCGATGAGGGATCCTTTGATAATTGTATGAGTTATATTCATAAGGCAAAGAACTCAGCAGATGCCGAAGTTGTGTTTGGAGGTGGAGGTGATAAATCGGTTGGGTATTTTGTTCAGCCAACCGTCATTGAAGCGAAAACACCGCATTTTATAACGATGGAAGAAGAAATTTTTGGGCCGATTTTGACAATTTATGTATACGAGGACGAAAGATTTACAGAAACTTTGGAATTGTGTGATCAAACTTCGCCCTATGCTTTAACGGGAGCCATTTTTGCTCGTGATCGTTATGCTTTGGACAAAGCTGCCGAAACCTTGCGCTATGCTGCCGGTAATTTTTATTATAATGATAAGCCTACTGGTGCAGTAGTTGGGCAGCAACCATTTGGGGGCTCGAGAGCATCTGGAACTAATGATAAGGCAGGTAGTTATCTGAACTTGTTACGCTGGACTAGTCCTCGTACAATAAAAGAAAACTTAAATCCTCCAGTGGATTTCAAGTATCCATTTATGGGTGAGGAGAAATGTTAATTAGTAGTTTAATAATAGCTCTGGTGTGTTTGTTTATTTAACGTATCAGGGCTTCTTTTTTTCTTGTCCGCAGATGACAAAAAAAATACACTCATCTTACCCTTTTGTGCTCTAATATTTTTAAATTTGAACGGTTATTTTCTTAGCCATCCTTAAGTTTATTCGCTCTTGGTATGGTTTTGGTGTAAATGGTCGTTATGAAGATTAAATTTCCGGAAAAGCTTTCTATAGAAGTAGCAGATAGTGTGACTACATATTTTCTGAAGAGAGGAAGTATACCGGCCTCAGAAAAGGATGATCTGAGACAGGAGATTCTTTTGAAATGTGTAAATCACAAGAAACAGATAATGGGGAATTACAGAGGTGAATCTCAATTGAAGACTTACCTTACTTCTGTTTTCTTCAACTTTGGTCGTGAGTATATTCGGCGTGAATCAAGAAATTGGAGTGTTGATCATCTGGAGTTTCCAGTGAAAGAAACTATTGGTAATTCTCCCCAATCTCGTTTGGTTATTAAAGAGGAAATAAATCGGCTGCAGTTAATATTACAACTATTTGCTGATGAGGCCGCAAAAACCCGACTTTTTCTTAAATGTTATTACCGGATATTGATCTTGATTCAGGATTTGTCGGAATATGAACCTTCGTTTATTAAGTTTGAATTAGACAAGTTATTGTTAAATAAGGAATTTAGTCAATATTCAGAAGTGTATGAAGCACTTTCCGAAGTAAGTAACCGTGTTGAAAATAAACATAATAAGCCAGATGCTGTTCGTATGTGGATCAAGAAGCGTATTATGCAAATCATCAAGCGCTTAGATGGTAGATTTGGGACTAGTAATTATTCTGAAGAGACATTAGGAATCTTATTTGATTATATGACAGAGGAACAAAATAAGGAGGAATATGAATATGCAGAATAACTTTCACTTGAGTGAGGAGGAAATTTCAGTTTATGCAGAACAGATATCCTCCGGGAAAACTATTTCTCTAGGCCAGGAAAAGATAGAGCACATCAAAGAGTGTGATGAGTGTGCACAGGCTGTGATGGCTATTGTTGAGATTATTTCTGATAGTTCGGTCTATTCTTTCGAAACCAAAGAGAAACGTCCGAAGGTTTTTCCTCTTAAGTTTGTTGTTGGTATTGCAGCTTCATTTGCAGCTATCGTAATGATGGTTTCTATTTGGTATACCCTTTCCAATTCAGGTATGGATGCCAATCAGGATAATCTGGTTGCTAATGATGTTGAGCAAAATGATGTTATTGTTAATTTGCCAGAGACAAAAGATGTAAATCCGCTTGTAGCAGAAAATGAAATCCAAGAGATACCTTTGAGTATAGAAAAACAGGAATATATGACCAATAAGAGTTTAGATCAATTGGTGGACCGGTTTTCAGGATCAACATTCAGAGGGGCGGATATTATGATAAAAACTCAATCAGAAATTACACAAAGCACTGATAAACCTGTTGAATTGACTTGGGAAAATAAGGATCGCTCCTCATTATTAGTTGAAGTTGTTAATGTTCAAGGTGAAGTCGTTAAGGAAATTAATACATCTTCGGATGGTGTTTCCATAAATCTAAAGAATTCTGGGGCTTATTATTGGAAGTTGATGAATGAGGATTTTGATTTACTGTTTTGTGGAAAGATTTTCGTGGATAAATAGAATCATCAGACTATTTGAAAAACAAAGACAGGAGTCATTATGACTCCTGTCTTTGTTTATGATCTTAATCAACTAAATTTAATTGGCTTTTTAATACCTCATAGGGTGGAGTTTGTTGTGAATCTTTGTAAACAATAAATTCACTCATGATTAGAACAGCCCTGAATTCGATGGTAACTGTTTCATTCCACGGTGAACCAGTTTCACCATCAGCTCGTATGGTGTTGATCCAGATCTTCCCATCATCCGCAATTTCCGGGTAAATATTGATATCAATATAATCGCCTTCTCCTACCCAGTAATAAGGCAATGGTACCCAACCATACTCATTTCGGATATATACCATAGCTACATCGGTCTCCAGATAATCATCCATCATTCCATTAAAGTTGTTGAAGGTGTCTTCTGGGCCGAAGCTTAAATCAAAATCATACACGATTGCTCCAGGACCACTTTCCCCTTGGGGACCTTGAATTCCACTTTCCCCTTGGGGACCTTGAATTCCACTTGGTCCCATTGGGCCTGGATCGCCTTCTTTGGAACAGGAAAACAATAGAGTTGTGCTAAGTAATAATATTATTAATTTTCTCATGACGTTTATTTTTTTTGGTGATCATTATTTGATGTTTCTTGTTTGTATGCAATTATTCGGCCAAAGTGGTGAGGTGAGACTTTATAGTTGAGTCTCCTGAATATGAAAAAAGGTCTGAATGATCTCAATTTGTTGAGAATCAATCAAACCTTTTGCTAAGAATGATAAGAGATTAATTATTTTATTTTACCCAGTTTAGCCTTAACTTTTACAGTAGTAGTGGAGAAAAGGAAAGGAATACCAGTTGTTGTTTTTTCATACTGGGGATAAATGATGATATCATAACCCTCATTATCTTTCATTAACTTGTAAAGAGCATAGTTATTGACATTACCCTTTTGTAAATTTCCTACTACTGGCAAGGAAAAAGAACCTTCTATAAGTCCTTCTTCTGAGTTGAAAAGTCTTTCGAAATCGATACCAAAAATTCGGGTAGAAGATGCTTCGGCGCTCTTAGTTTGCGAGAAATTAAAATCACTTTTCGAGAATTCAATGTAGTTTTTTGGCTGTTTCATTGAGTAATTCTTCATTGTGCAGCTTGTAGTTAATAAGCCCAGAACTGCTACTAACAATACGATTTTTTTCATTTTTGTTATAATTATGAAAGTTAGCCTACTCTGTTTGAGGATTTTCGGCATCTTCCTATGTTTGTTAAGGAATTCAAAATGACTGTTTTTGACCATGAGTCATTAATAAATGGTTTAACACCACTTATTATTAGTGGTAGTCGATTATCTTTTTTGAAAAAAATATTATAGTTTTTTTCAAAATTTCCACTTTTTTACAACTAATGGGTAAAAGGTTTCAATATCCTGCTTGAAAGATTTGATGAGTTTAATATTTAATAGGAAGAACCGACCCAAACCCTAATAATAATTTTCGTTTTCATACTACTCCTGTGACTTATGGTTGCAGGAGTTTTTGATGAATTTCCATATTTCAAAGTGATTCGACCTTTTTGGTGTGACTAACATGCTAGTCTCATTGTGTAAGGGTCCATATTAAGAATACAAAAAAAAAGTTGTTGGAATATTGTTCCAAGATTTTAGTGGGAAAATCTTACGCTGATGAGTATTGCGAAGTTTAAAATATCAACAATAGGGAACTGATTATGGATTTGTGAATAGGATAAAAAAGGGGGAGTCCCCTCTTTTATCGTTTTTCTTTCCTCAAATCTCCATTGTATTTAATCCGCTCGGCTGGTGTGTCATCATTTAGCCATGCGGGAGTATTGTCGGTATTTATTTCAAGATCCGACCTCATTTGGTCCAATTCATCTTCACTATAGGAGAAGTGCATTTCTGCTGAAATGATCTGTTTCATCTGCTGTATTTGCCTCAGTTTGTTCATTTCCTCTTCCGTTGATTCTCCTTCAATAGTGATGATTATCCTGCCCAATTCATCCGAATGATGATAGTCACACAAATCAGAATTCTTTAGTTGATCGATTACGGTGCTGAGGTTCTCAGGATTTACCTGGACTACGATACTTGAAATATTCATATATCAAAAATTATAAATTCCACTTAATTAACAATCCGTCATTGCCAGAACTTATCAATTGATTTGTTCCAATAAAAGCTAGTTTTGTCAATGAGGATTGATGCTTTTTTAACTTACGAATTGTTTTTCCACTATTGATGTTGATGATACTTATGGTATTATCATCATCACTCTGTAATGCTGCCAGTGTTTCATCTTTGTTTATAGCAACACAATATACAGGAAATGGATTGGGGATGTTTTTCTTTTTACCTGAATCAAGATTTCTGATGACCAACTTCAAATCTTTCCCACCCGAAATTAAATACGTAGCCCCCACATCAACTGAATAAACCATGTCAAGATGCTGGTCTTTTATTTTTCTTGTCGGGTCACCTGTATTCACGTCAATCACCGTAATGGTACCGCTTTCATCGGCAATAAAAACTTTTTGTTCGGAGCGTTTGTACGCCAGTTGAGCGAAAACGGAAGTTCCGGCCTGACTTTTATAGCTGTATTTGCTTGTTTTCAAATTGTAACGCATCAATTCATTTCCCAAAGTAGCAAAAGCGCATTCCAATTTATTAAGAGCTATGACCTGCGTCATCATTATTTTCTCATTCTTTGAAGAAATAACTTGCTCTTTTTTGTTGGTTGATATGCGGTATAGATCTCTAAAGCCATCTTTTCCTTGAACAATTGCAAACAGAGTTCCTGTTGCTGGATCAGCATCAATCGAATGAATCATTGGGCGAATGGAATCTCCAAAGAAGTCCACTAGTGAAGGGAATGAAATTGTTCTTTTCACCTTAAAGTTATTTGAATCAATGCATTCAATGATTCCCTGATCGGTGGAAATAAAAATCTCAGAATGTTTCTCAAAGAAACAAAAGTCGGAAACAGCTCCTCTAACTTTGTGGATAGTCTGAGCTTGCAGCATATTAGAAAACAGGCAGCCCGACCAAATCAAAAGTATGGTCAGGCTGATCCTGCTATATTTGATCAACCCCAAAATCATTGTTTTCCATTTATTTAATGCCTTCGCCAACATTTTCATGAAGGTAAGAGTTCGTCTTCGTCTTGTTATTTCTGAAATGTGGATTGAATTCGTTTTCGAATACAACCGTAACATTGGCTTGTTGAACATGACATAGCGTACAATTGTAGCGAGCATGATCCAATTGACCGTTCAAATCCTCGGCATAAACCAGCTCCTCATCGCGAACAACATCCTCAGGATTAACATTTGGACGGTATTTGATAAAATGTGATTGTGGTATTGGAGTTGATTTCATAGCAACTGCAACGACCGGCATATGACAGGTCAAACACATATTCAAATCTTTCGTAATCGGAACTAATCCTGTTGTCATGTGTGGGATCATAGGCGGAGCATTCTCGAAAGAACGTCCATATCGCTCCGATGTTCCAGGCGCACTCATCGAATAGGTCGATAATAAATCGAAATCCCATTCCTCATCCAATAAATCGGCTTCTCGGATTGGTAGCAACGTATCCGGATTTACCTTGCTCGTGTCTTGAACTAAAGCCTGATAATTATTACGGTTTAAATCTGAATTGTGAATCGTTGTGAAAGCTGATATCAATAGCCCAACAACCAGTATTGTTAGTATAGTTCTTTTGTTCATGTTATTTTCCTCCTGATTTTTCTTTAAGCATAAGCAGTGAAAATTGTAGAGCCTTGTCATCACAGACATCCACACATTTTCCACAAAGTGTACATTCACCCGAATTGATAAATCCTTCTTGCTTGCCTACAATATTCAATACTTGCTTTTCAGGACAGATATCGAAGCAGGCATTGCAAAGTGTACACTTATCCAGGTGATGCTTGATTTTTATTGATCGAAATCGTGATATAAAGCTGTAAAAAGCCCCCAGGGGACATAAATGTCCACACCAGGCATAAGGTTTTATGGATAAATCCAATAAGATCAGAAACAAAACTACCATCCATCCCATTCCCATCCCGAAAATAAGACCCCGATGAAACATGGAAACCGGACTGATAAATTCAAATGCTGCCCCTCCTATTATGGTTGATATAACCAGAAATCCACCCATTAGCCAATAACGTGCATTTCTGTTTAGAGAAACATTTAAGAATGATTTTTGAATTCCAAGAACACGATGCAGGATGTTTGTTAGATCAGCCACTATGTTTACAGGGCAAATCCAGCTACAAAATGCTCTTCCAAAAATCATTGCATACAATATGAAAATGATAATACCTCCAATTAAAGCAGAGCTTGCAGCAATATATCCTGTCATAAATGTTTGCAATAGGGCATATGGATCAGAAAGGTAAAATGAATTGAAGACCAGGGCAGAACTGTAATTCCCCTGGATGATTGTCCACCCCCAATAATATGCACCTGCAAACAGAATCAGTAAACTGATCTGAACAATGCGACGCATGATTGCGAATTTTCCAATATGTACTCTTCTATTCATCTATAAGATCCTCCCAGTTATCAAGATAATCCTGAACCTTTGATTTATCCTTTTTACTCTTTTGCGCATCAATATCCTGAAGACGTACATCTTCGAGATCTTTCCAGCCTTTTAGATAGAAGTCTCCCGCTTTGCCCAATGCCTTTTCCCTTGGAAGAACCATTATGGAAGCTAGCTCAGTAATACAGGCATGTTCACATTTCCCACAGCCCGTACAAACATCTGTATCGACTAACGGGCGCAAAAATGCATGTTTTCCAGTCCGCTCATTGTGGGCATATTCAAGAGTTATAGCTTGATCAATCAAAGGACATACACGGTAACATGCATCACACTGAATGCCCCAGAATGCTACGCAAGACTTTTGATCGATTATCGCAACACCCATTTTTGATTGATTAATATTCGGCTTGGTAGCCGTACCATCTTTCATCTTAGCAGAAACCTTGTCAAAATCTAATGCTCCTGAAGGGCAAGCCTCAATACAAGGCATGTCAGGGCACATATAACAAGGGATTTTCCGAGGCTGAAAATATGGGGTCCCCACAGGTTTGCCATCTCCTGGCTTTGCCAATACCAGGGTGTCGTAAGGGCAAGCAGTAACGCAATTCCCACATTTCAGGCAAGCCTTAAGAAACATCTTTTGATCAAGAGCACCCGGAGGCCGCAATGTCAATTCGCTCCGCATGTTCTGTTTAGCGGCGCCTCCGAGAGCTATTCCTCCCATGCTCAGCATGCCGAAACCCTGGGCCATTTTTACCAGGGCATCTCTTCTGTTGGTGCTCTTGCTCATAATTATGCTTTATATACTTTTACTGCACATTTCTTGAAATCGGTTTGCTTGGAAATTGGACAAGTCGCATCCAAACAAACTTTGTTGATCATCACCTTTTCGTCGAACCAAGGCACGTATACAAGTCCTTTAGGCGGTCGGTTTCTTCCCCGGGTATCAACGTGAGCTTTTACTTTTCCACGTCGTGATTCAACCCAAACCATGTCTCCCTGACCAATTCCATTGGAAGAAGCATCGTCAGGATGCATATAGCATAAGGCTTCTGGTACAGCTCGGTACAGTTCAGGTACACGCATGGTCATGGTTCCCGAATGCCAGTGTTCCAAAACCCGACCGGTCGATAACCAGAAGTTGTATTCTTTATCCGGCATTTCAGGTGGTTCCATATATGGTCGGAAGAATATTTTTGCTTTGTTTTCTAGTGATTGTTTTCCCTGAGAAGCATCAACACCTTGAAGATTACCTACAGGGAGTTTTTTAAAAGCTTTACCATAGAAGGCAAAATCACCAATGTTTGCTTTGCGGGCATAAGGATCGTATTTGGAGTTAAATCGCCATTGTGTTTCACGTCCGTCTACAACTGGCCATTTCAAACCACGTACTTTTTGATATGTATCAAAATCGGCATAGTCATGAGCTTTTCCTTCACCAAATTTTCGGTATTCTTCCCATAAATATTTTTGGATAAAGAAGCCATAACCTTTCCATGGTTTGCCATCTTCGCCCATGATTTCACGCTTATCACCTTCAGCTTCAGTATTGGCAAATCCTTCGCCAATTGGATCGGGCCAAGCAAATGACTTTGCATAATCATTGGCAAATAACACTTCATATAAGGTGTCTTCAGGGGAGTAACCCATTGCTTGGGCATCCGAAATAACATCAGGCAGGCCTCCTTCAATTCCAGGGATCGTTTGAGCACCCCAAACATCTTTTATTTTGAATCGTTTTGCGAGTTCAACATATTGCCAGGTGTCGGGCATAGCGTCACCTACAGGAGTTACCTGCTGTTTCCAATGTTGAGTTCGGCGCTCTGCATTTCCATAGGCTCCCCATTTTTCAAAGATCATTGCGGAAGGTAAGATCAGATCGGATACCTTCGCGGATATCCCGGGATATCCATCACTGGTTACAATAAAGTTATCCATTTGACGTGCAGCCTTTATCCAATGATTGGCGCTGGCCGTATTTTGATAAGGATTACAGACATTCACCCATGCAAATTTGATCTTGCCATCTTCAATATCCCTGTGGATTTTCATGAGGTGAGATCCCACTTTTGGATTCAGAGTGCCTTTTGGGAGTTTCCATATTTTTTCAGAAACTTCACGATGTTTTGGGTTTTTTACTACCATATCTGCAGGTAGACGGTGAGCAAATGTGCCTACTTCGCGGGCTGTCCCACAAGCAGAAGGTTGACCTGTAAGACTAAAAGCTCCGTCGCCAGGTTTTGCATGTTTCCCTAGAAGGAAATGAACCATGTAGGCCTGTTCATTTACCCAGGTTCCTCGAGTATGCTGATTCATACCCATGGTCCAGAATGAAACTACTTTACGGCTTTTTTCAATATATAATTGAGCCAAATCCTTTAGCTTTTCCTTATAATCATTAATTGATTCATCAGGATTTCCTTTTGAAAGATTTGCTACAAAATCCAGAGTATATGGATCAAGTGCTTTTTTGAATTCTTCAAAAGCAATAATCCAGTGTTCCCCGGCGCTTGCACGATTTTTCATTTCCAGATTATCACCGGGTTTATATCCCAGATAGGCCAAAGTAGTTCCTTCATCTTCACTCAGGATTTTTGAGTTTTCCTTTGCCATGGTGAATTCTTCAGCTGCAGTATATTTTCCATTGTTCTTGTTGCGCATGCCATATCCGGTATCGACTACACCGGTAGCAAAAACTGTGTATTTGTCAATGAATTCCTGATCGATGGCTTCCGGATGATTGTATACAATCTCACGAGCGATATAGTTCCATAAAGCAAGATCCGTATTTGGTTTGAAAACGATTTCCGTATCAGCAAGATCAGAGGTTCTATTGGTGTAAGTTGTTAGGTTTACAACCTTTACCTTTTCCTTATTGGTTAGTTTGCGGTCGGAAACTCTCGACCAAAGAATCGGGTGCATTTCAGCCATATTGGCACCCCAGGAAATTATAGTGTCTGTAAGTTCTATGTCATCATAGTTGCCAGCAGGTTCATCAATTCCAAATGTTTGGATAAATGCCGCTACAGCCGAAGCCATACAGTGCCTCGCATTTGGGTCGATGTTGTTACTACGGAAACCAGCTTTCATCAACTTAACCATGGCATAGCCTTCCATAACGGTGTATTGGCCTGATGAAAAGATGCCAATACCCGTGGGACCAAGTTCGGCTAAAGCTTTGCGCATATGTTTTTCCATTTCATCAAATGCACGTTTCCAGGAAACAGGTTTAAATTTTCCTGTCTTACTGAAATTGCCATTTGAATCCATGCGTAGTAGCGGTTGCTTCAATCTGTCTTCGCCATACATGATTTTGGCGTTGAAATAACCTTTAATACAGTTTAATCCCCTGTTAACGGGGGCTGCCGGGTCTCCTTTAACAGCTACAATTCGGTCATTTTTGGTGGCAATCATAATGCCACAGCCTGTTCCACAAAAACGGCAGACAGATTTGTCCCATCTCCATTCTTGTTCTCCTTCTGGTTTCCCAGGTGTTGTAGCCATCAGATTCAGTGGTAAGCTCATTCCAACTGCCGTGGCTGCAGAGGCTGCGGCAGTCCGTTTTAGAAAGTCTCGTCGGTTTATACTCATCGGATTATTCTTTTTAATAAGGAAAAAAGTAATAAAATACCAGAAAAACAAATATAGAAGTTGGTTATAAGATACAAAAATCCTGAGAGATGATAAATATCACAAAAGGCTTGAGTTTTTAGTGTGATACATATCCAGGTTTGTCGATGTTCGTTGAAAACATTAATATATTAAAGGATGTGTATGTGTTGTTTAGAATTATTATAAATTCGGAATGTAAGTACTTTTATTCTTTTATTAGGTTACGTAAACAAATTTTCAATCTGTTCATTTGAAAAAGAACCAAATGGATTCGCTGAATTTACAAAGGTATCAGCTAGTTGTGATTTTTTCTCCTGCAAGGCGATAATTTTTTCTTCTATTGAATCTTTTGAAATAAAGCGATAAACAAACACATTTTTATCCTGACCAATGCGATGGGCTCTGTTTATTGCCTGCTCCTCAATTGCCGGATTCCACCAAGGATCAAGGATGAAAACATAGTCGGCAGCAGTTAGGTTTAATCCAACTCCGCCTGCTTTGAGTGAAATCAGAAATACAGGAATCTCCTTTTCCTGGAAATCATTGACGATTTGCTGCCTGTCTGTTGAGGAACCGGTTAGCATCTGATAGGGAATTCCTTGTTTAATAAGAAATGCTTCGAATATTTCCAGGTGTTTCACAAATGAAGAGAATATTAAAACCCGGTGGTTTTCTGCAATGATTTCTTCAAGATGTGTTTTGATCAACTCAAACTTTCCGGATTCAAATTCGGACTTTTCGTCCAAAAGCAAAGGGTGGTTAGCAATCTGCCTGAGTCGCATTAAAGCCCGCAAAATGACCATGGCTGATTTCTCTATACCCTGTTGTTTGATTGTATTCAGGATATGATTACGTGCTTTCGATTTTTCTTCATCATAAAGTGATTGTTGCTCTTCGGTCATGTCACAAAACATGACCTGCCGTGATAAATCAGGGAGATCCTTTGCAACTTCTTCTTTTGTTCTTCTCAGGATAAATGGATGCACCAGATTCTTGAGTTTAGCGGCTGCATGGTCATCGTTATTTTTTTCAATTGGACTAACAAAGTGTTTGGTGAAAAAGCCGAGATCACCCAATAAGCCAGGATTAAGAAAATTCATTTGTGACCAAAGATCCTTCACCGAGTTTTCGATGGGGGTACCTGTTAGTACCATACGGTTTTGGCCTTTCAATTTCAATATGGCCCGATAATTCTTCGAACCGGGATTTTTAATAAACTGACTTTCATCCAGAACAATATATCTAAAAGTGTAATTCTTTAAAAGTTCGATGTCATTTCTAACAATTCCGTAACTGGAAAGAATGATATCGAAGTTATCAAACGTTTCCAGACGATTGGTTCGGTGTTGTCCACTGTGGATGTTGATTTTCAAATGAGGTGCGAACTTCTTTATTTCCCGGTACCAGTTGTGGACCAAACTTGTGGGCATTATTATCAGACTGGGAGGTGAGTATGTTGATTCAATCTGTTCTGTTTTATCCGGATTATCGAATAAACTCAGCTGAGATTCAGGTTGTGTTCTGACCTGGTTATGTTCACAGATTAATTCTTCTTTATGGGCTTTGGTTAGCATACAAATGGTTTGCAACGTTTTCCCTAAACCCATATCATCAGCCAGACATCCACCAAAATTTTGCTCACTTAAATAATATAACCACTGAAAGCCTTTTTCCTGATAGGGGCGGAGGGTAGCCTGAACTTCGGATGGAACTTCGATTGCTTCAATTGCATCCTGACTAATTATTAAATCAACCGATTCAACAGCTTCTTTTTTTATTTCTTCAACAAGTTTATAATGATGTCGCCCCATCTTAAGATGATCCTTCTCTGAAGAACTAAACAAAAACAGGTTTTCATATTGTAAAAACCATTCTTCAGGAATAATTGCAATGGAATGATCAGGTAAAGTGAATTGCCTTTTTTTATTAAGAATATTCGAACGCAGTGCTTTAAAAGGTATTTGAAATTTGCCAAATGTTACTTTTCCATTTATATCAAACCAGTCACCTTCCATCTGACTAACTTGAAGATCGAAATCCATATCTCCCAGAAAGAATTGTTGAGATTGAACTTCCTGCATTATTCTAAACCCGGAATTTTGAAGTTCTTCCTTATGATCCTTAAGCCAGGTAATAAGTTCATATGTCTTAATGTTTGCTTCTGAACTTTTATATTTTATGTTGTAAAACGCTCCAATACTTTTCTCGATTCCAATTGTTTTAAGTTTGTTGATGTAGGTCAGTTCGTGTTCAATATTTCGTACAATTAGAGTGAATGTATATGTGGCATCATTAAAATCGACGAACAACATTTGTTGGTCGTTGGATAGTATTTCATGGTCATTGTATTTGAAGGTTAAAGACAGAGCCCAAATACCTTCCAAATCCTGAGTCAGGGTAAGGATTGGGGCAGGTACTATTTGAGGCTTTTTCACTTCAAATCCAACTGGATTAACCCGGTTCTCTTTTAGTGTTTTTTTGATAAATGTTTTAAAGTACTCCTTTTCGTAAGATTTAGGTATGCTAATATGTTCCTTCTTTAAAAAAGGTGTCAGCTTTTTTGCTCCTGTATTTTTTATGTAGAAGATTTCATCATCCAAAACAAAAATGGCTGGGTCGTGACTCAGAAAAACAGGATTTGTATCCATTAGTTTGATCGTCTTATTTCCTGAAACTAAATTGATCCAATAATGGATGCCGTTTTCATTGCGTTGGAAATTAAATACAATGTCAGAGGAATTGAACTTATATTTTAGTAAGTCGGCAGAATACAAGTTGGTGTTTCGTTCATCAGCATAATATATCGGTATATTCTGATCGTTAACCTCAACAAATAACTTACTTATATAGGAGTCGACGAATGGACGAACTTGCTTTTTCAATATTTCACTGTCTATCCTGTCGAAGAAGTCTGCAGCCGATAATTTCTTTTTAGAGAAACGTCTAACAATATACTCGTCCGTGTACTTATCTGAGATTTTAACAAGTTTTCGCTCTGTTTCATTGAGAAGGTAGTCTGTTCTGTCTAGTTTCTGCGATGATAATTTATCATACAGGCTATAATAGACTTTACCTTCATACCCCTGCACTAAATAGGGGATGATGATAGGGCCCAGATGACGGTGATCTTTTACAGTCAAAACAAAACTTAGCATTTCCAAAAACTTTATGATGAAATCAAACTTTCAAAGGTAGGAAAAAAGAAAAGATGATGTGGCGATATACATCTGAAGTACCAACCAATTTTGACCATTTTTTCCATGGTTCCTCTTCATACCAGCCACTGAATAATATTTGGTATTTGAATATTTATTTAGCTGAATTCAAACGAAAGATCGTGGTGAAACAGGGATAACACTTAGGAAATTAGATCATCACAAAGAGAAATGTTGTTTCATGATACAATCAAAACCTATGTGAACGCATAGGTGCATTTCTATGTTTTTACTTCCTTGACGCTCAGTGTGTAGGAGTGTAATTTGCGACATTAAATAATTAGAAACATGAAGAAATTAAGTTGTTGTTTGATTTTTGTGCTGTTGGCAATTTTTTCAAGTTCGGAATCATTTGCCCAAAATCCAATTCCATCGTTTAATGTTGAAGTAACGGCTGGTGTTACCTTCGAAGAAGGAGAACCGATTTCGTTTATGCCTTCTCTCATGATTATGGAGGAAAAGAAAATGAAAGTAGTTGTAGATAATACAGATGTATTCACATTAGAATGGGCTCAAGTACAATATTATGCTTTAGATGGTTCTTTTACTTCTGATGTGTTGTACGTTGATGAGAATACTCCATTGGTGATTATTGTTGATAGCAAAGACTATGGAGTCAGGGTAATTGACGCTGAGCAAGGCTGTGAAATGTCAGTTTGGACTTCGGGTACCAGCCCGATATAAAAGATAAAATCATTTTCTGCATCATTTTATCCCCACATACCCCCCCCCCTCTTCTCAATAAAGTGTTGACTATAGGTCAACTGATCAGTTGTTAAGTTCACCCTGGCTCTTCCGGGGTGAACATTTCCTTGTTTCAACATCCCACTTTTGAGCTTGTTTTCCCGGAATAAATAGTACCTTTGAGCTTACTGGGAAAATTTTACAAATAGAAATTTCTATAATATGTGGGTGAAAAACAGGTTAGTAGTTTTGGTAATCCTGCTATTCGGGAGCTTTATAAATACTTCTTCATATAGTAACCAGTTATCAGAAATTAAAAATTTTGAGAGAGTATTTAACAAGGCTCTAAGCTTTAAGCAAAAGAGTTCAGACTCTGTTAGGGTTTATATGGGTGAGGCGTTGGAAATTGCAAAAGATGAAGGGAGCTTGAAGAAGCAGTTAATAACTGTCATAGAACAGATCGTGAACGAAACTCGGGCTGGTTATTATTCTGAGGCGATTTATTTTTGTAATATGGCGGATTCAATTACCAAAAAAGGAGCAGATACGCTTAGAACTGATATTCTATTGTATACCGGAGCCGTATATCAGGCAATGGGGCTTACTTCAGAAGCTCTTAAATTATATGTAGAAGCACTTGATGATATTGGCGAAAATGATTTTATCACTAAATCACGTTTATTCCATTTCATCGCTTCGGCCTATGATGATATGGGGAATATTGAAAAGTGTAAGGAATATGCCAGGTTAAGTATCAGGTGCGCTCAGCAGGTAGATAGTAAGCCTCATGAGTTTAATGCTTGTATCATTTTGTCAAATACATTCTACAGAGCTGATTCAATTCAAAAGTATTTTAAACTTTGTATGGAGATATGTGAAAATGACCCAGCACTGCAATATGAAAAGATGACTTTACAGAACAATATTGCTTTGTTTGAGAAAGCTATCGGCAGATTAGATCAAAGTCGTACAGCGTATTTATCCGCTATTTCAATTGCGAAGCGTAAGGGATATTTGACAGCACTTTCTAACTTATATAATAATTATGCTTATTTGTTAATGGAACAACAAAAGTATGATAGTGCAGGAATCATTTTAAATCAGGCTTTATCAATCCTTAGACAAAAAGAGGACTTGAATATGGAAGGGACTGTTTATGACTCATACGGCGATTACTATAAGAAGATAGGTGATTTTCAAAATGCATTGCTTTATAAAGATACTGCTTATAGGAAGAAGCACCAATTCAGATCCAGGCAGCGGGTACAGGAATCCATGTTTCTATCTTCTGTATTTGAGACGGAAAAACATAAAAGGGAAATAATTGAGAAGGAGAGTAAGTTGAACAGAATGCGTTCGATCCTTTTCGGATCCATAGCTCTTTTGTTAGCATTTGTTGGATTGATCATATATTTCTATCAGAAGTCAGCCCATAATAGGACGAAATTAGACAAACTAAGTAAGGAAAAGAAACTAGATGTTGCCAATGCCTTGCTTGAAGGGCAAGATACCGAAAGGAGAAGGTTAGCGCGTGACCTACATGATGGTGTGAGTGCTCAGATAGGGGCACTTCGCATGAAGATAGATGCTTATTTTGAAACTGAGGAAAAGTACACTGAAGTAGTCGATTCTATTAGTGAAATCCGGAATAATATCAGAAGTCTGTCGCATAAAATGCTCCCAGCGCAAATAGAAGAGGTTGGCCTGATTAAATCACTTGAGCATATTTTTAGTTCCGTGAATAGTTCAAAGGAAATAAATGTTGTGTTAGATACAAATATTGTCAATCGATTAAATCAAAAGCTCGAGATAAACCTTTATTACCTGATCTACGAGTTAATCAATAATGCCATAAAACATTCACAAGGAAGTCGTGTAAATGTTCAGTTATTTGGTGATAATGGAAGTATTAGCCTTTCTGTTGAAGATGATGGTATTGGGTTTAAGCATCAAGTGGTTCAAAAAGGCCTGGGATTAAAGAATATTGAATACCGTGTCGAGCATTTAGGAGGAACTGTAATGATAGATTCCGAAATCAATGCCGGAACTGTTTTTATGATTGAAATTCCTGCAAAAAGATAACTATGATAAATGTTTTTATTATCGATGACCATCCTATGTTTATAGATGGTGTGAAGGTTGCACTTCGTTCGGAAAAAAAGCATGTAAAGATTCTTGGATCTGCAACTTCTGTTAAGGAGGGTATGAGCGAACTGGAGAAAGAATCCATCGATGTGGTTCTTTTGGATCTTGTGATGCCTGAAATCAATGGGATTGAATGTTCTTTGATGATGAAGAAAAAGTTTCCCCAGATTAAGATAATAATTCTTACAGGAGAAATGGATTCCATATTGTTGTACAATGCCTGGACAACAGGTGTTGGTGCAATTCTCACGAAATACTGTGGTAAAAAGGAGTTATTTGATACAATACGAGACGTTGTTGATGGAAAAAGAATAATCGGTCAAAAAGTTCCTGAGTTCTTCTCTCATATTGGAGGTGATGGTCAAGAGTCGATATCTTTGACCCGTCGGGAGCAACAAATTTTAAACCTATTGGCTCAGGGACATGGGCGAAATGAGGTTGCTGATATTCTTTTTCTTTCTAAAGCTGCGATTGATTTTCATTGTAAAAATCTGTTTAAGAAATTCGATAAAAGTAAGATACAGTCAGTGATTAGTGAGGCGCGAAAAGCAAAGTTGATATAATGTTTGTGTTTATTGATAAAAAAAACATGTTTGTGTTAAGTCTTGGTTCTGAAAGTGTTTTTCTCTTGCAGGTTATTTCTGTTTGAAAAATTGTCAAAAAAGTAAATCGGAGTGTTGGAAAATAGAATTATTGATCTATCTTTGCATCCGCATTTGAGCAAGGATGTACATTGATTTATCGGGCGATTAGCTCAGTTGGTTCAGAGCACCTCGTTTACACCGAGGGGGTCGGGAGTTCGAATCTCTCATCGCCCACACTTCTTCAAAAGAGTTGAAGACTTTAATTATTTATCGGGCGATTAGCTCAGTTGGTTCAGAGCACCTCGTTTACACCGAGGGGGTCGGGAGTTCGAATCTCTCATCGCCCACACTTCTTCAAAAGAGTTGAAGACTTTAATTATTTATCGGGCGATTAGCTCAGTTGGTTCAGAGCACCTCGTTTACACCGAGGGGGTCGGGAGTTCGAATCTCTCATCGCCCACACTTCTTCAAAAGAGTTGAAGACTTTAATTATTTATCGGGCGATTAGCTCAGTTGGTTCAGAGCACCTCGTTTACACCGAGGGGGTCGGGAGTTCGAATCTCTCATCGCCCACACTTCAAAGGTCATCGATTTCGATGACCTTTTTTTGTTATTCGATCATAGTATTATCAACATCTATTATTTTTGTAATTCAATTGAGATGACATATGAATTATCGGGAAACACTAGATTATATGTTTAATAGCCTACCCATGTTTCAACGCGTTGGAGGGGCTGCTTACAAGGCGGATTTGAGCAATACCATTGCTTTGTGTGAGTTGTTGGGAAATCCTGAGCGGAACTTTAAGAATATTCACCTGGCCGGAACCAACGGAAAGGGGAGTACTTCGCATATGATTGCTTCGATGTTGCAAGAAGCTGGTTACAAAACCGGGTTGTACACATCGCCCCATCTACGGGATTTTCGCGAGCGAATCCGCATAAATGGCGAAATGATCTCCGAGGATTATGTGGTTGATTTTATCGAAAGGTATAAAGGTGAGTTTGAAAAGATCGGACTTTCATTTTTTGAGATGACTGTCGGTCTAGCCTTTAAATATTTCGAAGAACAAGAAGTAGATATCGTAATTCTTGAAACTGGTATGGGGGGGCGTTTGGATTCCACAAATATAGCTACTGCTGAATTATCAGTTATAACCAATATTGGTCTGGATCATACACAGTTTCTTGGTGATACTTTAGAACAGATTGCGGGTGAAAAGGCGGGTATTATTAAAAAGGATATTCCGGTAATTATTGGCCAAACCCAGAAAGAAATTAGTCATGTCTTTACTGGAAGAGCCTTACAGGTTGATACTGATATAGCCTTTGCTGATCAGAATTACTCAGCAAATGTGGAAGGAGAGCAGGGGGAGTACTCAATCGTCCGTATTCAATCCGACAAAAGAGATATGGTTGTTGAATTGCCTTTGTTGGGTTCTTACCAAAAGAATAACCTGGTAACTGCGATCGCTGCAATTGATAAAATGATTGATTCTGGGTGGAAGATTTCAGAACAACATATAAAAGACGGAATCAGAAAAATAGTTGAAAATACAGGCTTGATTGGCCGCTGGCAGAAATTGCAGGATAATCCGAAAGTGATTTGTGATACCGGGCATAATGTAGATGGTGTCGCCCATATTGTTGAACAGTTAAACCGAACCAACTTTAACAATTTGCATTTTGTACTTGGAATGGTAAATGATAAAGCTATCGACAAGATATTGTCGATGTTACCTAAGCAGGCGACTTACTATTTCTGCAAGGCCAATATTCCACGTGGATTGGATGCTGATATTCTGGCTGAACAAGCCGGAGCTGGAGGTTTAAAAGGAGAGATCTTTACTTCTGTTAATGAAGCTTTGAATCAGGCAAAGAAAAATGCCTCTGCCGATGATCTGATTTTTGTTGGTGGAAGTACATTTACTGTTGCAGAAGTCGTTTAAAAGGAGAAGCATTTTTATAAATTCATCAAAATATTTCATGAATTTGTTTGGTGATAAATATAAGTTATATATTTGCAGGACGAAAAATGAGAAACAATACCATACATATCATCCAGATTATTATTTGCGAGATTATTATTCGCAGGATGGAAGGGTATTGCACTAAATAAAGAAACTGATTAAAATTCAGATATTGCAAGCCCTTCCGAATTCGGAGGGGCTTTTTTTTATTTATAGATTTTTGGACCTTAGCGGTAATAAAGTTAATGCAGGATATTAAATTGTTTATCAGTGAATTACGATTGTGATATAAATAGTGAGGATCAGTTAGAATTTGTAAGATCAAAATATTTTGGTTTTACGTCTTCAGTGTGTCTTCCTGATATTGCATTCAAATTACAGCGTCTGATTAAAGAAGTCATTTTACCGATCATTATAATTATTAACATCATTATTATCCTAATAATTGATGCGGGAAGGCTTTTGTGAAATAATTAAAAATATATAAATAAGCAAAAGCCCCTCCGAATTCGGAAGGGCTTTTTTGTTAGGTATAGATTATGAATATGGAATTCAAAATACAATTAAACAGTGCATAGAGGGGCTCTCGACTGGAGGCATAAGTTCCGTGAGGCTACAGCTCCGGTTTTTGATGAACTTTATGACAAAGTGAAAACAGGTCATGAGGCCAGTGTGGTTATTGAGGCTGGCCGTCAATCTGATTATCGTGAACGACTCGAAGAAGAGTTGAAGGAATTGCGGGAGTCGGAATTATGGCAGGCTGGTGCACAGGTAAGGAAATTACGTCCTGATGAATCCGGGAATTAGTATAAAGATCTCCATTATTTGATATGATAGCTCCGGCCCGGTTCTTCGGGTTACGCCGGGAGGCATAATACGGGTCGGACATTTTTAGTTAAACGGAGTGTGATTTTGGTTTATAAATGAACAGCTCCTCCCGAGGAGCTGTTTTTCGCTCCAGTTACTGAGCCCAAGGTATTCGTTTCTCCCCTTAATCTTAAAACTCCCAGAAATGCAAAGATCAATGCTTCTTTATAATTGATAATGATTTTATGGGGAATAATCACATCTGCAGAGCAGTGGTGTTTTATTCTTGAAATCAGAAATTGGTTTAGAGCTCCGCCTCCTGTGATTAGTAGTTTATCCTTCTCTGCCTTTTTTATCGTTGCACCAATTTGAATGGCTATATGCTCAACTACTGTTCTGAGTTTATCTTCTGTTGGTATATTGTATTTTTCAATAATTGGCAGAAACTCTGCATCAAACCATTCTTTGCCCAAAGATTTGGGATGGACTTGTTTGTAGAATTCCAGATTTTTTAAATCATCATGAAGAGCTTCATTGATAAAGCCTGAAGCTGCTAACTCACCATTATGATCGTATTCCCTTTCGTCGTATTGTTGAGACAGAAGGTTGAGGGGCATATTTGCCGGACTGATATCAAAAGCGACTCTTTGATTTTTTTCTTTGAAGCTTATATTGGCAATTCCTCCAAGATTCAAACAATAATCATAATCTGAGAAAAGCAATTCATCACCAATAGGAACAAGTGGAGCACCTTGTCCCCCCAGGGCAAGATCAAGAGATCTGAAATCGCTGATGGTCTTTATTCCTGTTTCAGCCGCAATTGCTGAGCCATCACCGATTTGAGCGGTGAATCCCTTTTCAGGTTGATGAAAGATGGTGTGCCCATGGGAGGCTATAATATCAGGGTTCAGATCATTCTCCTTAATAAAATCAGCAGATAATATCCCAAGGTAATGTCCGTATTCGGCATGCGTTTGTGCATATTCCAGAGCACTGCCTTCAGGGAGGTCTCTTAATCGGCTTTTCCAGTCTTCGTTATAGGGGAGGGTGGAAGCCTTTCGAATTTCAAAAGTCCATTTTATTCCATCAAAATAAAACGTACAATAAGCCAGATCGACTCCATCTAATGAAGTTCCTGACATGATTCCTAGGGCGGTGTATGTGTTTGTTTTCATTTTGAGGCTTTATCTTTTTGTGATTTTTCTTACAAGAACTCCACCACCTTTTCCAGTCGGATTCCTCTGGATCCTTTTAAGAGGATCAGATGATCTTTTATTGGATAGGTTTTGATGGATTCAATAAGCTCATCAGTGTTCATATAAAAACTATACGAAGACTGGTTTTTCACATTATGGAATTGCTTTCCAACAAAGGATACATTCAAATTTAATTCATGACACAAGCCGATTATATTTTTGTGTTCTTCTTCAGAAACATCTCCCAGTTCCAACATATCTCCCAGTATCAGCATTTTGTTTTCCTGCGAAAGTTGAGCAAAATTTCCAATCGCAGCAGCCATGCTGGTAGGATTGGCATTATAGGCATCCATAATCAGTGTGTTGGATTCCGTTTTCTTCAACTGTGAGCGGTTATTTGTTGGTTCGTACTCCTGGATTGAATCAGCAATATCATTAAGAGAAACATTGAAGTAATGACCAATACATGCTGCAGCGCGGATATTATCCAGGTTGTATTCCCCAATCAGGTTGGTTTGAACTTCTAAAGAATCATCTCCGCTTTTAATACTGATCTTCAGACAAGGATTCGATTCCAGGACTTCAACTTTTACATGGTCGTTGTAGAAGCTTCGATTATGGTCAACAGAAAGACTGGTCAATAATTCATCTTTCCCATTTACAAATAACTGTCCAGGCTTCTGCTTAATATAATCGTATAACTCCTTCTTGGTTTTGATGACACCTTCATAGCTACCAAAACCTTCAAGGTGTGCTTTACCTATATTAGTGATTAAACCATAATTGGGTTGGGAGATCTTACATAATTCCGCGATCTCACCGGGGTGATTTGCCCCCATTTCAATGATAGCCAATTCACAGTTGTTGTCAATTTCCAAAAGAGTAAGCGGAACACCGATATGATTATTTAGATTACCTCTGGTGGCATGTGTTTTATATTTCTTCGAAAGAGCAGCATTAATTAATTCTTTCGTTGTTGTTTTTCCATTTGTCCCGGTAATTCCGATAAATGGAATGGTGAATTGCTGGCGGTGAAATATTGCTAATTGTTGAAGAGCGTTTAAAACATCTTCAACCAGAATAAAGCGTTCATCAAGTTTGAATTCGGTTTCATCAATAACGGCATAGGCTGCTCCCGATTCCAGTGCCTGTGCAGCAAATTTATTACCATTAAAGTTTTCGCCTTTTAAGGCAAAGAAAAGATCGCCTTTTGAAATCTGACGGGTATCAGTTGAGATACGCGGATGTTTACAATATATTTTATATAAGTTATTTATAGCTTCATTCATGCGTGTTAATTTGATAGGATAAAATAAACAAAAAGACGGGAATAAAAAAAGCCCCACCTAAAGGTGAGGCTATATTATTTAAGCTTATCAATCTTATTCTGCAATTGTAGATCCTACACGAGTCATCGCGCAACGGAATCCTACATAATCGGTAGCCATATCTTCCTGAAGGTAGCGACGAACGCCAGGGCTTAAGAAGTAAGCGCGATCACGCCATGAACCACCTTTTACCACACGGGCTTTATCACTAATAAGAGATGTTACTCCGTAGTCGTACATCAATGATGTAGTTGCTGTATCAGGTTCCTGTAACCAATCGGATTGAATTGTTGATTGATAGTCTCCATCACGGTAGTTAACATTATTAGCTTTCCTATAGTTTCTTCTGTTGGCACTTTCTTCAACAGTAAGTTCTCTTTTCTTCAATTTACCATATTCATCTTTTGGTAATAACATACCATCTTCGTCTCTTTCAAGAGTTGTGAACACGTTACCACGGTATGGCTGCATATCCGATACAGATTCGTGAGATAGAGGACGGTAAACATCCTGTACCCATTCTGCAACGTTACCTGCCATATTATAAAGACCATAATCATTTGGCCAGTATGATCCAACTTCTTCAGGAACCATAGCTCCATCATTCAGGCTACCAGCAACACCCATGTAGTCCCCGCTTGCGCGTTTGAAGTTAGCCATCATACTACCTTGGTATCCTCTTTCGGCTGTGCGCACGAAATTACCATTCCAAGGATAAGTTCTTCTTTCAACAATTCGTTCGTCGTAAGTGTTTCCAACTAAACCTGAAGCAGCGTATTCCCATTCAGCTTCAGTAGGGAGTCGATATTTTGGGAATAAAATTCCATCCTCCATGCGAATGGATCGAACACCAGTTCCGGTTGGGTCAAGGTCAGCTTTTCCTTTTAATACGATACCCTGATATTGTCCGGCAAGATATGTTTCAGTATTAAAATGATTTTCATTTTTCTGCTCAGGATCCCAATCCAAAACGCCTTGTTCCATAAGCATTAGCTCATTAACGCGGTCAGTTCTCCATAAGCAGTAATCATTAGCCTGAGTCCAGGTTACACCTACAACAGGGAATTTCTGGTAAGCTGGGTGACGTAAGTACAATTCAACCAAAGGTTCATTATACGCCAGAGGATCTCTCCATACCAGGGTGTCAGGAAGCGATTTGTTAAAGACTTCCGGATAGTCAGTTCTGAAGATACGGCTTAACCAATACAGGTATTCAACATAATCGATGTTTGTTACCTCAGTTTGGTCCATGTAAAAACTATTTACTGTTACCCTGCGAGGAATATTATCCCACTCATAAAATGCATTAGGAGCTGTGGCACCCATTGTGAACGTACCCCCCTCGATAAATACAAGACCAGGGCCGGTTTGTTGTTCAACATATTCCGATTTCTCGAAACCACCATTTTGAGGATCGTTGTAATTCCATCCTGTTGAAGATGAGCTGTCTTTACGGAATAACTTACTACAAGAAGTAGCCATAAATGCTACAACTAATAATAATGATACACCTGTGATAAGCCTGTTAAATTTCATCTGTTAATTATTTTATTTAATAAGTCATATACCGCCATTACAGTCAGCTGAAGAACGGTCGTTTGTTGTAAAGCTCATGAAATGAGTGCGTTTAAACGAGTCGTTCCAATATTCTTTTTTTCTTTATTCGTCAGGTTCATTCCAACGGTCGAACCTTCATGTCATTTCTTACTTAATCAAGACAAAGCAAACGCCTTGAGCGTTTCAAAGCTTTGAGATTTTTCCATAAAGAAACTAAAATGTGGGGCACTTTATTGTGCGTATCCGCCTTTTTTTCTTTCTGGAAACACAAAAATCCCATGAAATGCTAACCTCATGTGATCCTGTTGGTCCCTTTCTTAATCCAGAAATCGTCAAATCGTAACTATATCCGAATTTGAAATTGTCCTTTCTTAACCCCAGCAAAAACACTAACGCATCAGGATTTGAAAAATTGTGCCGATACCAACTCCCTATTACGAATGAATTAATACCCGTATAAAATCCCAAACTAATTTGGCGAAATTTACCCTGTTGCTGGATGAACAGATTAGGTGACAAATATACAGTTTCTTTCGAATAATGACTATTTTGTCTCAAAAATATTGCCCCTGCCTGAAGCGTGTATTTCTTAACCAATATTGAGCTTTCCGTTTTGTAAAATGAAATATCTGGTTCGTTGAGGTGATGAATTGCAGCACCTACATAATAGTTTTCTAAAAATCCTAATACAAAGCCAGTAGAAAAGTCTGTATAGGTACGCGATAGGTTGTTATCATTCAGATGTAGATTTTGAAAGGCTGGGTCATTCATTAAATTTCCATAAGAAATAAGAGAGCCATTATTGTAAAAACTTAGCGAATCAGGATTGATGGAATTATGCCCTATAGTGAATTGAAGCCCCATGCTTACATAAACACTTCTGGATATTTGAAATTGATAATCGTAGGCGCCACTATATTGATTTTGAATAAAAACACCGTCAGCTTGTTTGTTGCTGGTAATCATTGCAGCTATACCACTTTTCATGTCCGGTAGATATTGGTCATAGGAGACATGATAGGTTTCAAAAGCCTTTGATATCGCTGGCCATTGATTGCGGTAGTGCAGATGTAATTGAGAACATTTGGAGAGACCTGCCATTGCCGGATTTAAGTATACCGGACTTGAGTAAAACTGAGAAAACGAAGCATCCTGTGCTTTGCTAATTCCAAGTATGCTAATGATGAACAAATATGTAAAAAGAATTTTTTTCAATACTTTGTTTCCCTGTTTTTCGATCATAAAAATAACTGAATTTCTTTGAATTTATTTCATGAAGATATTCCTTTGAAGAAGAGTGATCAACTAATCAATTGATAATGTATGAATATACGGATGTTTTTTTGTTTTTTTCTATTAAAAATTGATTGAAGAATTGTTGAGCTACAGGAACAGGAATTAATGAAGATTCTGATTAACTTGATTGGGGAAATGTTGAGGAGTTATGATGACAAAGAGCTGTCTTTGTTTAATTGTTCTAAGAAAATAAATTTGAAAAATTTCTGCATGGACATATCATAATGTTTTGTTAATTTGGCAACCGTATACAATATAATTACGTTAAAACGTTTGTTGATCAGGTGTTCTGTAATAAATGTCATAATATCAATAAATAAGGATTACCGCAAATGAGAATATACTTGCCCTTTTCTAGAGAAGCTGTAGCCACCTTCTTTCTTTTACTTACCTGTTTTGCTTCATTTGCTCTTAGTACCAAGTATGCTGATCATTCAGTTTTGGCTTCTGGCAGTTGGTATAAGGTTGCTGTTGAAAAAGATGGTGTCTATAAGTTGACTTATGATGATTTTGTGGATATGGGACTTATTAATGGAGCTGTATCCAGTAGCAGGTTGAAGATTTATGGGAATGGAAATGGAATGTTGCCAGAGAATTCTACAATTGCTCGTCCTGATGATTTAGTAGAGAATTCTATTTACATTGTTGATGGGGACGACCATATGTTTTCTTCTGGTGATTATGTGTTGTTCTATGGTCAGGGGCCAACCCAGTGGAAGTATAATGAATCCTCCGGGAATTTCGAACATATTACCAATATATATACAGATCAGTGTTGTTATTTTGTGACTGTAAGTAATGGTGATGGGATGCGGATTCCATTGGTCGAACAGGATGGAGGAACTCCTCAGAATACAATTCGAACATTTTCTGATTATGCAGTTCATGAACTTGAAGCTGTCAACCTGATTGGTACAGGTAGGGAGTGGTATGGCGAGTTATTTGATTTTGAAACAGAATACACTTTTGAGTTTGGATTTCCGAACCTTGTAAATACCACTCATCACATCCGCTCACGGATAGCTGCCAGAGCATCATCAACCGCTACATTTTCTGGAAAGGTTCATAATGCATCCTTTTCTCACAGTGTTTCTTCTGTGTCCTTAAATGATCAGGATTCTTATTATGCAAAGACCTCACTAGTAACCAAACCATTCATATGTGCTCAGGATGAATTTTCAGTTACGATAATGAATGATGATCAATCAGGAAATACAATTGGTTGGATCGATTTTATTGAATTGAATGCAACCAGATATCTGCGTCTTACTGAAACTCCTCTGATATTTCATGGCCCGAATCCTATACAGCAACCCGGGATTCAAAAGATGGAAGTAGGTAACTGCTCCTCAGCTACAATAATTTGGGAAGTGACTAATCCATCAGAAATAAAACAAATAAAAGCAACATCCTCAGGGAGTAATAAGTCTTTTGTAATCGACAATATTCAATTGCGACAGTTTGTTGCTTTTAATAAGGATCAGGCTATAACACCGATTTTTAAAGGAGGGATTGCTAATCAGGATCTGCATCAGATAACACAAGTCGATTATGTTATTATTGCTCCTTCCGAAATTAAAGAACAGGCATCTACGCTGGCCGCTTTTCATGAGGGGACTTCTGGTTTATCAAATGTGATTGTTAGTCCCAATCAGATATATAATGAATTTTCTTCAGGTGTACAGGATATTACAGCTATTCGTGATTTTCTGAAAATGATATATGACAAAAGCGGGGAGCAGAGCCCTCGTTATGTTTTATTCTATGGTGATGGATCCTATGATTATAAAGACCGGGAAGAAAATAATTCGAACTGGGTGCCTTGTTGGCAATCGAATGTTTCTTTGCATTATATAGATTCTTATGCTACAGATGACTATTTTGGTTTATTAGACGATGGGGAAACGCTTCATAGCTATGATGTCCTGGATGTCGGTATCGGGCGGCTTCCTGTAAGTTCGGTTGAGCAGGCTCAACAGGTTTTAGATAAAATTCTTCATTATAATTCGAATACGGCTGAAGTAATGAAAGACTGGAGAAACATGATTTGCTTCGTGGCTGATGACGAGGAATCTAATAGTCACATGAATCAGGCCGAGCAACTGGCTCAATTTGTTTCTCAGAATTACCCTCTATATAATATGGATAAGATCTATTTGGATGCTTTTGTACAGGAATCCACACCTTCAGGACAAAGATATCCGGATGTAAACCAAGCTATCAATAATCGAATAAAAAAGGGGGCACTGATTGTAAACTATACCGGCCACGGTGGTGAAACCGGTTGGACACATGAAAAGGTTCTCACTGTACATGATATCAATTCCTGGAAAAACACGGATAATATGCCTGTTTTTGTGACCGCTACATGCGAATTTAGCAGGTTTGATGATCCCAAACGTACCTCTGCAGGAGAGTATGTAATTCTTAATCCTGATGGTGGAGGTATTGCTTTGTTCACCACAACCAGGGCTACATACGGTTTGCCTAATTTCACACTTAACATGAACTTTTATAAGTATGCTTTCGAAAAGCAAAATGGTGAGTATCCATCTTTAGGAGACTTAATTCGAGTGGCGAAAATTGGAGCAAGCTCAAAAGAAAATGCCAGAAAGTTTATTTTATTGGGCGATCCTGCCATGAAAATGAATTATCCCGAATATGGTATTGTAACTGATGAGGTGATTGATGTTTATCAACAAAATAGTATCGACACAGTACGGGCCTTGGATCGGGTAATTGTAAAAGGGGATGTTATTGATGAATGGGGGTATGTTCTTTCAGATTTTAATGGTGAATGTCAGGTTAAAATGTATGATAAGAAACAAATGACAAGAACTTTATCGAATGGTGGTGATCCTGAGTTTTATTATGAATCTCAGAATAATATTATCTACACAGGAAAAGCACTGGTGAAGGATGGCCATTTTGAAACAGAGTTTATTATTCCGAAAGATATTCATTATAGTTTTGGTGAAGCTAAATTATGTTATTATGCTCAAAATGGGCACACTGATGCTGCCGGATTCGATAATAGTATAATTGTCGGAGGAACCTCTATAAATGCCGTTGAAGATTTGTCGGGACCACAAATTTCTTTATACATGAATGGACAGGATTTTCTAAATGGGGGTGTTACAGATAAGGATCCTACGTTATCGGTTTATCTCGAGGATGAAAGTGGTATCAATATTATGGGAACCGGTATTGGACATGACATGGTAATGGTTTTAGATGATAATTATGTTCATCCGGTTATCTTAAACGATTTTTATGAGGCAGATTGGGATCAATTTGGGTGTGGTAAGATGATTTATCCGTTTTTTAATCTGGATGAGGGTTCTCATAATATTCAGCTAAAAGTATGGGATGTATATAATAACTCGTCGCATGCAAGTCTCGATTTTGAAGTTGTATCTTCTGAACAGGTCTTTTTGGAGAATGTGTTTAATTATCCCAATCCGTTTTCTGAAAAAACCTACTTTAATTTTGAACATAATCAGCCTGAAAAGGATTTAGATATTAGATTGAGTATATATAATTTACATGGAGTATTAGTGAAGGAGTTTCAGTCTGAGTTGAGTACATCTGGTTATCTGTCAAGAACGATTAGTTGGGATGGGACCGGCTTTAGTAATCAACGACTTGATAATGGGATGTATCTTTATCAGGTTGTAGTGGAAACTGAGGAAGGAATCTCTCAGGTGATCACAAAAAAGTTAATCTTTATTAAATAAAACTGAGAATATTTCGTTCAGTACAGTGAAGAAGAAATAGATCTTACAGAAGAATCTTTATATATGAAAAAGTATTTTTTGATAATCGTTTTATTACTATTTATTAAGCTACATAGTTTCGCCGATGAATTTGAGAAGGAAATTCAATTACATTGGCAGGCTGTGTCTGAAATACAGCTCAACGATGAATCCGTCCGATATGAACTGAGTTTTTATGATGCCCAATACTTAACCGAGTTTGGGAATTACCCTGTTTTTGTACTTACAGAACCCATCTATATAAAGAGTGATATAGAGGCTTATATTTCAGATCTTGTTTATGTTCCGTTAACTGATGAAGAAGAATTAAAAAGAGATAAGGATATTGTAATTCCTGAGGAACACGATATTCGGACTCGAATGGTTTTTCAGAATAAAGTCCCTTTTGCTCAGGTTACACTACTACCTTTCCGGACAAACGAACTGAGTGGTAAAGTTGAAAAACTGGCTTCCTTTACATTACTTATTCAAACAACTCCATTTCCGTTTAATCAATTGAATTCAAGTCGAACCTATGCTGACCACTCTGTTTTAAGTTCAGGTGATTGGTATAAAATTAAGGTAACTGAAGATGGGGTATATAAAATAACATATCAGGACCTGGAGGCAATGGGAATTGATCCGGGGAAGATGAATCCATCTAAATTTGGAGTATTTGGTAATGGCGGTGATATGTTGCCGGAATCTAATTCCACATTTCGTTATGATGACCTGCAGGAAAATGCTATTGTGATTTCAGGTGAAGATGATGGTAAATTTGATACTCAGGATTACATCTTGTTCTATGGAGATAGTCCGGATGAATGGAATTTTAACGAGAAAAATAAGACGCTCCGACACTTAAAACATCCTTATGATGATTTCACATATTATTTCCTGACTCCTGATAAAGGTACTGGTAAACGTATTCAACCTGCTTCTTTATCATCAGATCCTACTGATGTTTCTGTGGATGAATTTGATGATTTGTGGTTTCATGAAATTGATGATCATAATTTAATAAATACAGGGCGTACCTGGTATGGTGAAACATTTAGGTATACCACCCGTTCAAAAACACTCCCAACTCATACCTTTTTAGATGTTGTTGATGGTAGTAAGGTTTTTGTTAAAGCTGATTTTGCTTCTAGCTCGGTAGTACAAACAACTTTTGAACTCTTTTATAACAATACGAGTACATTAAGTGCTTTGTTGTCTGCGGAGGCTAATGACCTTTATACATATGCTTCAGGGAAGACTATGTATAAAGATGTTACAGCAACTGGTGATGCTTGTTCAATAAAAATTGATTACGATCCCCAAGGTGATAATACCGCAAAAGGGTGGCTAAATTATGTTGAAGTACAGGCCCGATCAAATATTTCGTTCAAAGGAGGACAGTACAAGTTTTTTGATGCCGAAAGTGTGAGACCTGAGCAAACTGCCGAATTTGTGATTTCAGGAGTGAATAATAATGTAAAGGTTTGGGAGGTTACGGATTTGCCAAATGCGACTCATGTTGATGGAACCATTACTGGTAGTCAATTGAAATTTAAAATTCATACGGATTCATTGCGTGAATTTGTAATCTTCGATGGGTCGGATTATAAGCAGGTGGAGTTTGTTAAAACTATTGCAAATCAGAATTTGCATGCCGTCCGAAACCTTGAATTAGTGATTATTGCGCCAAAGCAGTTTTTATTAGAAGCTAATGAGCTGGCTAATCTTCATCGCGAATTTGATAACATGAAGGTTGGTGTGTTTGCTCCGGAAGCGATATATAACGAATTTTCATCTGGCTCGGTTGATATTACAGCTATTCGTGATTTTTTTAAAATGTTATATGATGCCTCGGATGTTGGGCAAGAGTTGAAATATGCGTTGTTGTTTGGTGATGGAACCTTTGATACAAAAGACAGAATAGAAAACAATAATAACTTTGTTCCTACCTATCAGTCAATAGCTTCTCTAAGTGTGGTTTCGTCTTTTACTGCTGATGATTATTATGCAATTCTCGATGATGAAGAAGATAGTCCAGCTGATATTCCGGATGTAGGTATGGGGAGATTAACCGTTCGCTCAGAAGCAGAAGCACGGATGATGGTCCAGAAAATCCGTGATTATATGCTGAATTCAGATGATAATATGGGGGATTGGAGAAATAGAATGTGTTTTATTGCAGATGATGAAAATACAAATGTACACCTTAAACATGCTGAACAACTTTGTGATACTGTTGCAATGTTGAACCCAAACATGTTGCTTAATAAAATATACCTGGATGCTTACAAGCAAACGAGTACACCAAGTGGTCAGCGCTATCCGGATGTCAGACGCTTGATCAGTGATCAAATCAGAGAAGGTGTTCTTTGTATAAATTATACCGGACATGGTGGAGAGTTGGGATGGGCTCATGAACAAGTGCTTACTTTGGGGGATATCGGACAAATGGAAAATTATAACAAATTGCCTTTATTCATTACTGCAACATGTGAATTCAGTCGGTTTGATAATCCGGATGTCTTTTCTGCCGGAGAGCAATTGCTGTTAAATAGTAAAGGAGGGGCACTTGCTTTGTTCACGACCACACGTCTGGCCATGTCATCTGTTAATTACCGAATCAACAATCAGATTTATAAATCTTTAATGTGTAAGGATGAGTATGGTGAATATCCTCGTCTTGGGGATGTAAACCGAAAATCTAAAAATCCAAATCAAACATCATTTCTGAATATTCATTTATTGGGAGATCCGGTATTACGCCTTAAGTATCCTCAATACCAGGTGGAGACGGTTAATATTAACGGCCAGCCTGTCAGAAGTGGTAACGATACCATTAGTGCGTTGGAATTAGTGACCGTTGAAGGTCGGGTTTTGAATGCAAATGGAGCAATAGCTCAAGATTTTAATGGTGTTGTTTTTCCGAAGATTTTTGATAAACCGGCTACCATTACTACTCTAGGGAATGATTCAGGGAGTATACCACGCGAATTTCTTTCCATGCAAAATATGGTTTATAGTGGTGAAGCCAGTGTGAATGAAGGTGAGTTTTCTTTCAAGTTTATTGTACCCAAGGATATTAGTTATCGTGTGGATACAGGACGGATTAGTTATTATGCACAATCGAACGGGATTGATGCAACTGGGGTTTTTGATGAATTGTTAATAGGTGGTACATCAACAACTTTTGAACCCGATAATACCGGGCCAGATATTGAAGCCTATCTCAACGACACTACTTTTGTAAATGGTGATATAACATTGGAAGATCCAACCCTGATAGCCAATTTGTATGATGAGCATGGTGTTAATGCTTTAGGGAATAGTATTGGCCATGATATTGTAGCTTATCTTGATGAAGATTTAAGTCACCCATATGTGTTGAATTCATATTATAAAAGTGATCGTGATGATTTTACCAGAGGTAAACTTGAGTTCCGTTTTCAGAATCTTGAGGATGGTTTTCATACTTTGCGTATAAAAGCATGGGATGTCTATAATAATTCATCTGAGGTTGAGATAAATTTTAATGTATCTCGAAATACTCCTTTGGATATAGATGATGTTAGAAATTTCCCCAACCCATTTACTGAAACCACGAAGTTTCAATTCAATCATAAACATTTTAATAAGGATCTGAAATTATCCATACGTATTACAAGTGTTGATGGTATTGTGGTTGATGAAATAGGACCGGTTATTGTTCCTGCTGATGGATATTCAACTTTACCTATTGAGTGGGATGGTACAAATTCAAAGGGAGGTCGTCTGGCAGCTGGGGTATATATTTACCAGATCATTGTTCAGGGTGAAAATGGTTTGAGTGAACAAAAAAGTGGTAAATTAGTCCTTTTAAATTAACAATAATTATATTTTATTTGCGTTAACAATTACGGAATCTGAAAAAATCAGAATAATAAAGAAAAAACAATTATATGCAAACTCTTAAAAACCTTTGTAAATTACTGGTTGTATTAGCTCTGACTCTGGGTGTGAATGTTTCTTTTGCACAAAATGAGAATCCTACCGGTTTGAACGTTATTACTACGGGGGTGCCATTCCTTAATATTTCTCCAGATGCTCGCGGCGGCGGTATGGGGGATGTCGGTGTTGCCAGTTCTCCTGATATCAATTCAATGTTCTGGAATCCGGCAAAATATTCTTTCATGGAAAGTCAGGCTGGTATTTCGATTAGTTATGCACCATGGTTGAGACAGATTGCTGATGATATGGGATTGGGAACAGTATCTGGTTTCTTAAAACTGGATGACCGCCAGGTTGTAGCTGCCTCATTACGTTACTTTACTTTAGGTGAAATTAATTTCACTGACAATGAGGGTAATCCTAACGGTAGTTTTAGTCCCAATGAGATGGCTTTAGATGCGTGTTATTCTCGTCAACTTTCTCCAAGCCTTTCGTTGGCTGTTTCCGGACGTTATATCCGATCTCAGTTGACTGGTAGAGCTGCTGGTAATACAAGTGATATTGAATATAGTGCAGCATCTTCTTATGCTACCGATGTAGCCATGTTTTATACAAAAGGGTTGAATCTTCCTACCATGGATGGTCAGTTTTCATTCGGAGTAAACATTTCAAATATTGGGGCTAAAATATCCTATGTTGCTTCTGCTATCGATGACCAGTATAAGGATTTCCTTCCTACCAACCTTCGTTTTGGTCCATCCGTTAAGTTAGATATCGATGATTATAATTCCATTGCATTTAATTTCGATGTGAATAAATTATTAGTACCATCTCCTCAGTGGGAAGATACACAGGAAGCAAGAGATTTGGAGAAAGTGAACGTTGTAACGGGTATTTTCCAGTCTTTTTATGATGCTCCTGGTGGATTCAACGAAGAATTGCAAGAGTACAACCTTGCTGGTGGTGTAGAATATTGGTATGACAATGTGTTTGCCATTCGTGGTGGTTATTATAACGAGGTTGCTTATAAAGGTAATCGTAAGTTTTTTACCATGGGAGCAGGTTTAAAGTATAACGTGTTCAATCTGGATATGTCTTATCTGATTCCTTCAGGAACCAGTCAACATCCATTAAAGAGTACAATCCGTTTCACATTATCATTTGAATTTGATAATTTGTAAGAGATTACTTAGATATACGAAAAGACCCTGTTTGATGAAGCAGGGTCTTTTTTTTATGTGTAATATTGTTCATCCTTTAAAAGTAAAAATATATGAAAATCAGAGTTGGTTTTGGATATGATGTACATAAACTTGAAGTTGGAGAAGATTTCTGGCTTGGAGGAATAAAAGTAGAACACACTAAAGGTGCTTTGGGACATTCGGATGCGGATGTATTAATACATGCTATTTGTGATGCAATTTTAGGTGCTGCAAATATGCGTGATATTGGTTTTCATTTTTCGGATCAGTCTGCTGAGTTTAAGGGAATCGATAGTAAGATTCTGCTCAAAAGGGTGGTTGAATTAATTAAAGAAAAAGGGTATTCAGTAGGTAATATTGATTCAACCATTGCTCTTCAAAAACCTAAGATTGGTTATTTGATTCCCGAGATGCAACGGGTTCTTGCTGAAGTTATCGGTATTGATTTGGATGAGGTGTCAATCAAAGCAACTACAACTGAGCGGCTTGGTTTTGAAGGTCGTGAAGAAGGGGTGTCGGCTCAAGCGGTTGTATTAATACAGAAGAATTAACGCGATGCCTTTTTAGCTTTATAAAGGAAAAAAGCGCCTAAGGGGATAAGTAATAGGGAAACAACTGAAATTGCTGTCCCAACCCCCAATATGTCAGCGAGTATCCCAATCCCAAATGCTACAATGGTGGCTATTAATGACTGAGCTTGTGATTCAGCTGATAGAGCTGTGACAAGAATATCCTTGTTCAATAATTCTGAAATATATCCAACGGCCATGGGACGGCGTAAATTTTCAGTTAAAAAAACACCAATAAACAGAATGACTGAGAGTAACATCAGATTGTAAGAGTATGCTAATCCGCTTATGAAGCCAATCGATAATCCCAGTACTAGGGTGATACTCAGAGTAAGAGATAGAGATGAAAAACGATCTGCAACTTTTCCGGATCGTCTGCTGATTGCTGAGGTCATTAAATAGATTATGAAATAGATCCCACCAATCAGAACAGCTGTTTTTTGTTGTTTTTCCATATATAACAGGATAGGAGCACTTACTGCCAGTGCATTTATCATAGGCTGTATATAATCCTTCAAACCTTTGAAATATCCACTGAAAAGTGCTGTGTTGCCCATTGCTCCAAGTACTTTCGTATTCTTAAATGAATAGGCAAACTCCTTTATTACTTTGGTGAATACCGATTTTAATCTAACACCATCAAGTCTCTGAATTTCTCCATCAAGAACTTTTGGGTATGAAAGCATTAGTAATAAATCCAGGATATAGGGAATTGCTGAAATAAGAAAGATCATTTTGTAAGATCCCATATTGAACATAATAAGCCCGGCCAGCAAAGCTGAAATAGCTGAGCCACGTTGTGACCATGATCGGGTGTGCCCATAATAATGTATCTTTTGCTTTTCCCACCCTTTGAGTTTCAAGTAGGTTAATATCATTGCTTTATGAGTGCCAGTTCGAAAAGCATCTCCAAATGCATAAAATAGTATGGCTGTAATGAACCAAATATAGGATTCTGAAAAATAGAAAATGACAAATGATACAATGTATAAAGTAAATGAAAAGATCAGGGTTTTTCTTCTTCCCAAAGCATCTGAGATAATTCCAGCCGGGATTTCAAAGATATTTCGAATGACTTCGTTGATCGCGTATAAACTACCAATTTGGGTGTAGTTTAATCCCTTTTCAAGGTAAAATAAAATCAGAAACGGTTCAAAGAAGCGCAGGTTTTTAAGGAATCCATAAGCACAGAATTTGAAATATTGAAGGTCCTTTCTGAATTTATTTTCCATAGAATCAGTCCCCATAAAAGTCATCCTTAAAATTGACCAGATATACACGTTGAGAAGCCCTTGTTACAGCTGTGTATAACCAGCGTAAAAATTCATCACTGATCATATCATCGGTGAAATAACCCTGGTCTATAAAGATTGTGTCCCACTGACCTCCCTGTGTTTTGTGGCAGGTTAGGGCATAGGCAAATTTTATTTGCAATGCATTGTAGTGTTTACTCGATTTTACATAGTCCACTCGTACTTTTCGGGAAGTCTCATCCGAACAGTCTTCCATAATAGAATTGAATAGCTCCCTTTGCTGAGGGTATGGCAAAGATGGAGTCTCAAGCATGATGGTATCCAAAATGATTTTCACATCTAGTGGTGGCTCTTCAGGATAGTCCACCATCTGAATCCTGATATCAGCGAAGCGATATCCGTAGAATTCTTCATAGCCCAGAATAGCTAAGATTTCAACCGTATCACCATTGGCGATAAATCCGGCTTTGGAAGTTTCTCCATCCAGCCAGAAATAATTATTTTTAACTACCATCAAGTGGTCGCCAACCGATATTTCTCCTTCCTGAAATAAAATGCGTCGACGTATTTCCTGATTGAATAAATTGGCTCGTTTGTTGGATCGGGTAATGACAACGGCATCGATCTCATCTCTGTTGTCGAAATGATCATGGAGTAATTCTTCAAGATCTCCTCCATCAATTTTTTGAATATCATCAAAATCATTAACATGAAAAAACGGATATTCCTGATCCGACTTTGCCAGTTTATGCCTTAATGTGGTGGCATTACTTAGTATCCCAGAGTCGTGTGCTTGTCTGAGCACTTTCTGCATTTCGAAAGTATCTGAAAGATATCCCATGAAATCATAAAAGTAATCGGGAGATAGAGCTGGACTGAGATTCAGGTTTACGGGTGGTAACTGAGCGGTATCTCCGATAAATATCAATTTACAAGAGTCGCAACTGTATACATATTCCAGCAGATCTTTTAATAAGTCCCGCTGAAAGATGGCATCATATTGGTTAGCTCTTGCATCGGGAATCATCGAAGCTTCATCTACAATGAATATGGTTTGAGTATGCATGTTCGGAGTTAGGCGGATCTTCATATTCCCCTGCTTATCTCCTGTAAATAAGTAAATTTTTCGATGAATGGTTGAAGCCCGTTTTCCGGTATAGCCCGATAATACTTTTGCTGCTCTACCTGTGGGCGCTAGTAAGACAGATCGTTTCCTGATCTTTGGCAAGGCCTTTATCAAGGCACTCACAAGTGTTGTTTTTCCAGTACCGGCATAGCCCTTTAGGATGAATACCCGGTCTTGCCGTTTGTCAAATAGATAATTGGATATACAGCTGATAGCAGTCTGTTGGTCTTGGGTTGGCTCAAACGGGAAACTGGCCGTAAACAACCTTTTGAATTCATTGCTTTCGTTCATGTTGCATCAGAATGTGTGACCTATTCCCAGGTTCCAGTTGAAATTTCGAAGCTTAAGAATGTTGTCACCTCCAACCCACTTGTTTCCTTCAACACCTGGATCCCGGATTGGAATTGCCATGTCAAGCCGGACAATGAATAAACTGACATCAATTCGGATTCCTAAACCGGCATCTACTGCGAGCTGTTTATAGAAGTCAGTAAATCTAAAATGACCATTGGGGTAATCTTTACTTTCTTTTAATAACCATACGTTACCAGCATCAACAAATACTGCACCAAGGAATATTCCATGGACAGGGAATCGGTATTCAGAGTTGACTTCAATGTGTAAGTCTCCTACCTGATCGAAACGTGTTGTTGCTGTATCAGTAAATCCTCCGGGGCCTAAGGAACGGATTTGCCAGCCTCGCATGCCATTGGCTCCTCCGGCAGCAAATGCTTTCTCGAAAGGCAAAGCATCAGAATTAGAATATGGAATTCCGATTCCAATTACAGCCCTGTTGGCCCAGGATTGTGTACGTGTGATGTTATTGTAGTGTCGGTAGTCGATGTCGGTTCTTATATATTGAGCATATCGAATGTCAAGCAAAGAATAATTGCCATTGTCATCCACGGGGGAATTGGCGAGGTGGTTGTATGCATTTATAATGTTACCAGAAGTCTCGATGTTCCATTTGAATAGTTCATAATCATGATACTGGTTCCTCTTTTGTGTGTTAAGTAAGAAGGTGTATCTCATGGCTGATATCAGGTGATCTGTATATTGCTCTCTGAATCGTTTGTCAAAGTTGGATAGCCTTTCTGTAAAATCTTCATTCGTGATGTTTATTTTTACCGAATTAAACTCTAAAGGAGTCACAAGGTGCGTGATTTTCTCGTTTTGTTTCCATTTATAACTATAAGATAAATTAGTGATAAAGCGAGTGTAATCCCGGCGCATTTGGTAATGATACCCTGCTGTAATGTTTGTCTGAGGTTGAAAGTCAGCGGATAATTTCCTTGGTGTGATTGGAAGCATAAATCGTGGGACAGCAAAACTAGCTTCCACTCCGGCTTCAATTGTATTGAACTTGAAGATGCCTGTTTCTTCCCCAACAGAGTATTGCTGTTGTTGAGCTTCAACAGCTCCGGTAGCTGTAATGTTGATGGTCTCAGCTCCTTTCAGAATATTTCTGTTTTGATATGCCACGTTTAAGGCTACTCCTAGGTTACCTGATGAGTTTGTTATTTCATTACCATTAACAATTGCATGAATTGGTTTGTTACTCTGTCTGATCCGGCAATCAATTAACCCTACACTATCCTGAACTACGGATCTGTCTATGAAGTCGATATTCACATATTTGGTGATGTTCATACCCGAAAAGCGACTGTAGCTTCTGTTTAGATTATTGTTGTTAAAATAATCTCCGGATTTAAACATAACGGCCCTGGCAAGTGACATGGGTTTGACCTTGAATGTGCCATTGTGAATAAAATAAATCCGACTAAAAGTTGTGTCCTTTGGATGAAACTCATAGTCTAATTTCAACGTATCGTATCGACCTGTATTTTCAAAAGGATTGAATTCAGGGTAAATGTATATGTTGTTGATGCGATATTTTTTGTGGGGAGTCACTTGAAGGGAATCATTTTCTATTGTGGTTGAAGCATTACTAATGATTAAACGAACCTCCATCTCTTTATTTCCTAGTGTGCTATCTACATCATACCGAATAAACTCCTTATTGAAATAGTAATATCCAGTATTGCGTAGGATTTCTGTTATACGTTCGCGTTCATCGTCCAGTAAATAAGCATCATATTGCATGCCCGCTTCGAGGAGTGATTTCTCTCCTTTTGATAATAATGCCTGTTTTAAGGAACTGTCCTCAATCTGGTAATTTATGGTCTTTATGTGATAAGGTTCATTTACCTTTACCTCGTAGAGGATGTGAATTTTCTTTTTTCTTTTCTGGATTACTGTATGACTTATTTTAGATTTAAAGAAGCCTTTATTTTCCAGATATCTGTTTATTTGTCGGATACTTGTTTCTGAAGCAGATTTATCATAATAAAGTGGAGGGGCTCCAAATGCACGCTTGATCCATCGATTCCACCAATTGTCCTTCTTGTCCTTTTTGCGTTCATATACCCTGAACTTTGATGCAGAGCCCAGAAGACCTGGATTGGGCTTTTGAATCAAAAGATTATGAAGTTCTGATTCCTCAACCTTTTTATTGTCTACCTTAATTTTGTTTTTAACCAGGTATGCTTTTTGACTTAAACGCTGATTGCTTCCGCAAGCAGACATGATTAATAAAAGTATTAAAAGGTTAATTATCAGCTTTAATTTTCTCAATTGCGTTCGGATTTTTGTATTTCAAATGTAATAATAATTAGGTTTTGTAGGGTGACTGACTCTTTTTTCAGTTGTTATCTTTCTTCTGAATGATTGTGCCAATCCAGACAAAAGCAGACAGAATGATGAATTCTTGCGGTATTTGTTATGAGAATTCGGGTTATAGATGTTTTTTTTAGGGTGTTTTTTTCGTTGGGATATAGGTTGTTAGCTTTAATTTGTACTGTTTATAGATTAATTGGTTTATTAAACCTAAGTCCGTGATATTATTCAAAATAAATTAACTTTGCCTTCATAATAAGCCCCCACTTATTATTTACTTAAAAGAAAAAACAATTATGGAATTAACCGATTTTCAAAAGGAGATTCTTTCGGGTATTCCGGAAGTCTTACCAGAACCTCAGGCTTGGGAGTCTGACATTGATCATGCTCCGGTTCGTAAGGATATTCTGACTCCGGAAGAAAAAAAGCTGGCATTACGCAATGCTTTACGTTATTTCGATAAAAAGGACCATGATGTACTTGCTGTAGAATTTGCTGAAGAGTTAAAGAAATTTGGTAGAATTTACATGTATCGCTTGCGTCCTAAGCATAAAATTTATGCCAGGAATATTGAAGAGTTTCCTCATAAATGTAAGCAGGCTGCTGCTATTATGCTGATGATGGCGAATAACCTTGATTATGCCATTGCTCAACATCCGCACGAATTGATTACTTACGGTGGAAATGGTGCTGTTTTCCAAAACTGGGCTCAGTATCGTCTTTGCATGAAGTATCTGGCTGAAATGACCGATGAACAAACTCTTGTTATGTATTCAGGTCATCCAATGGGATTGTTCCCATCACATAAAGATGCTCCTCGTGTTGTGGTTACTAATGGTATGATGATTCCGAATTATTCGAAACCAGATGATTGGGAACGGTTCAATGCATTAGGTGTAACTCAGTATGGTCAAATGACTGCTGGTTCATTCATGTATATTGGCCCTCAAGGTATCGTTCATGGTACTACGATTACTGTGTTGAATGCTTGTCGCAAGATTAGTAATGGTGGAGGTACTGCTGGCCGTTTATTTGTTACCGCTGGTCTAGGTGGTATGAGTGGCGCTCAGCCGAAGGCAGGAAACATTGCTGGTGTTGTTAGTATTACTGCTGAAATCAATCCTTTGGCTGCTTATAAACGCCATGAGCAAGGATGGGTAGATGAAGTAATCGAAGATGTCGATAAAACCATTGATGTGGCTCTTGAATACAAAGCTAAGAAAGAAGCGCATTCAATTGCTTTCCTTGGTAATATTGTTGATTTGTGGGAACGCATGCTTGAACGTAATGTTGAAGTTGATCTGGGTTCCGATCAAACGTCACTTCATAACCCTTGGGCTGGAGGGTATTATCCTGTTGGTCTCTCTTATGAAGATTCTGTGAAAATGATGGCTGAACAGCCTGAAGAGTTTAAAAAACATGTTCAGGAGTCCCTTCGTCGTCATGTTAAAGCTGTAAACGGTCTTGCTAATAATGGAATGTATTTCTTCGATTATGGAAATGCTTTCCTATTGGAAAGTTCTCGTGCCGGTGCTGATATTATGAATGAAGAAGGTAAATTTAAATATCCTTCTTATGTTCAGGATATCATGGGACCTATGTGTTTCGACTATGGTTTCGGTCCTTTCCGTTGGGTTTGTACTTCAGGTAAATCTGAAGACCTGGATACTACAGACCGAATTGCAATGGAAGTATTAGAAGAAATTGCAGCAACTGCTCCTGCTGAAATTGAACAGCAAATGAAAGATAACATTTTGTGGATTAAAGAAGCAAAGGTTAATAAAATGGTTGTTGGTTCTCAGGCACGTATCCTTTATGCCGACGCTGAGGGGCGCATGAAAATTGCAGCTGCTTTTAACAAGGCGATTCAGGAAGGTCGAATTAGTGCTCCTGTTGTTCTTGGTCGTGATCATCACGATGTTTCTGGTACGGATTCTCCATACCGTGAAACTTCAAACATTTATGATGGCTCAAGCTTTACTGCTGATATGGCTATTCAAAATGTGATTGGTGATTCATTCCGAGGTGCAACCTGGGTATCCATCCACAATGGCGGTGGTGTAGGCTGGGGTGAAGTTATGAATGGTGGTTTCGGTATGCTACTTGATGGTACCGATGATGCTGATCGAAGACTTCATTCGATGTTGCATTGGGATGTGAATAATGGTATTGCTCGCCGTAGTTGGGCTCGTAACGAACCTGCGATGTTTACTATTAAGAGAGCGATGGAAGTTGAACCACGATTAAAGGTTACTATACCTAATCTTGTGGATGATCAACACTTGGAAGGATTATTCTAAGAAATAAATCAATATATTTTGAAGGGTGGCCTGATGGTCACCCTTTTTTAATTGCCTTTTGGTATTTCGATGATGAATTTTGTTCCTTTGTTGATTTCCGATTCTACATGGATAGTGAATCCATGAGCATCAATAATTTTTTTAACGATACCCAAGCCAAGTCCAGTGCCTTTTTCTCCCATTGTACCTATAGTGCTTTCTCTGGCTGAATCGGAAAAAATTCCTTCAATGTTTTCTTTGGTCATACCAACACCTGAATCATTGATGCAGATGGCCATTTTGTTTTTCGATTCTTTTGCTGATATTGAAATGGTACCATTCTCAGGCGTAAACTTGATTGAATTCCCAATCAGGTTATTGAAGACCTGGCTTAGCAATGGTTCATCGGCTTGTATGTGTATATCTTCAGGAACTGAATTTTCAAAGTGAATTTGCTTTTCTTCAATATTGTCTAGATATATTTGATGTGTATTGCCTATTAATTGTTGAACTTCAATTTCCTGAAGGTCCAGTTTGAAGTTACCCAATTCAAGGTTTGACCAATGATATAATTTACTGTTATAATCCAGTAATCTTTTTAGCTCATCGTGAATCGAGAGGAGCATAGATTGATGAAAATCATCAAATTTGTTTAGTTGTTCCTTATTGTTAAGAAATAAGTTTGTAATACTTATTACCGATGCAATGGGGGATCGCAGATCGTGAGAGACAATCGAAATAAATTGATCCTTGAACTTGAGCAGTTGCTTTAATTTTAAATCTGTTTTTTTTAGGCGCTCATAAATAAGCTTTTGTTCTCGTGCTTTTTGAATTACAGATTGTTGCATGGTGTAGTCATTCCCCATCTTATTTAGCAAAAGATAGTTTTTGTTATTGAGGTGCAATGCTGTTGCCTGGATGTAAATTTCTTTACCCTGACTTGTGGTTTCTGTATAAGGAATTGAGACAATGCGAGAGTTTTTATGTTTTCCCCAAACAGGTTCTGCTTCATGTATAAAATATTCGATGAAGGGGATTTGCTCTGCCAAATCAATTGAGTCCATCCTTTTCGGAACTGGCGAATATATATCCATAAACCAGTCAGGATAATCACTTCTTAAAGTGAAAGAGTCTTCTTTGTTCCTTTCAAAAGCTACATAATCTAATGCATCAATCATACCGAAAGGAAGATCAGAAGCATGGTGTTTCTTCTTTGCTAATTCTTTTATCAGAGCTTTTTCATTATGATCCTGAATAAAACGTTGAAGAATTTCGGCATCCTCAGCCTTGTTGATAAATACAATCCAATGATCTTTTAACTCGTCTGTTAAAATATGGATATCAGCAATACTACCGGGTTTCATTTCCATGTTAGGAAGTATCATTGGATTACTTATCGGAGGAACCATTCCATATAAATGCGGTATCAGATCAAAGATGAACTCTTTTGCAGTAGGTTCTTTTTCCATATACTTTTCATAGGGACCAAACCAGTCTTTAACTAATCCGGTGACATCAGTTTGGAGTATAAGAACTTCGTTGAAAGGAACGGTCTCTTTAAATAGATACTCAGTTAATTGGATGGGGAAGGCTTTCATACTCTTATGGATTTAACATTTTTTCTGTTAGTCGATTAAAAGCGTTGTTAACGCCTGTTCCTAGTTTAGCACTCGTTAAAATGACCTCCCAGCCTAGTTCTTCCATCTTTTTTAGAGATTGGTTTGATATTTCCCATTCCTCTGCCAAGTCAGACTTGTTGATCAATACAAGAAAGGGTTTTTCCCCGATGGTTTGATGGGCCATTTTATGGAGATTGATGGCTACATCAAATGTGTCTTCCCTGGTTCCGTCAATAACGATGAAGTAACCTGAAGCCCCCATTAAGTATGCCGGTTTTATCTTTTGGTAATCATCTTCTCCGTGGATATCCCAAAGAAGAAGATTGACCTCAGTGTCGTTTACTGATAGTTTTTTTTGATCAATTTTTACTCCAATTGTAGTGTGGTACTTTTCGGAAAAAATACTATTAACATATTGTTGAATCAGACTTGTTTTGCCAGCGGCAAAAGCCCCGATCATGCATATCTTTTTCTTTATCATTTTCTTTTGTCATGTTTTAGCACCACCTCAAAAGAGACCGTACGAATATTGAAAAATGTCTCCTGATCTTCAATGAAAATCACTTCTGGGATAAGGATTTCTCTTTGAACTCCTGCCTCCAGCATTAATTTGATAAACTCAAGCGCTCGCTCATATGCGATTTTTTTGTTTCCGTCAGGATTACCCCGGTAACTCGTGTATGATAACACCTTTATATAAGCATATTGCTTGTTGTTTTTAGCTAATTCAATAATATGTTTTATTTCAAATATTAATGAATCGAACGAAACCCGCTGTTGATTATTTAATTCAACAATATTATACGGGAATTCAAAATAATGCTTTTCGATAGCAGAGGTGTTGAATTCAATTTTTTCATTCACTGAATCTCCTACTCCAGAAAGATCAATTGAATGAATTCCAAATATTGTTTGATAAATCAATTTTGTTTTGGCTAGCCACGATTCGGAGGCCTGCCCTTTTACAAATAACGTTCCGTTGGTAAAGCTTAATTGAATTGAATTAGGAGGTTTCAGATAATAAGTTGCCCGCTCAAGTATGTATTGAGGTACCATTGAGTGATAGGGAATCCAATTGCTGTTTACCTTGTCTTCGTTAAATCCAAATTGTGCCAGTTTGCTATTTGGGTCCGGGCCAAAAGGATCAAGCATGCCTTTGATTACGTAATTACCGTTCTGGTAATCCGTGTGGTTGATTATTAATCCAGGAATACTCTTTATGGATGATTTGTAGTTTTGCCATCGATAATGTTTCTCAATGCGGAAAAATCCCCAATAAGCCAGGTATCCCAAAGACCCAATAAGAATGAGTATCAAAAGATATGGGGGCCTTCTTTTTCGAATTTTTTCTTCTTTTTGAAGGCAAGGTGATAATTCTTTTTCAGTCGAAATAAATGGAGTTATATCGCCTTCAAATCTTTGCAGGTAAAAAGAATAGTTAAGATGAATCGCTTCTATTGCTTGTTTAAATATTTCACGGGTTTCTCGTGGTGGATTTCCCTCAACTATCCCTGCAATAATAGCGTGTGGACCTTGTTCTATCCATATGTTGTACCCGCTGATTTGGATTGTATTTAAATTTTTTTCCCCTTCCACATTCAACGAATCCTGAACGAAATCCTTAATGGCTGTTAACATTGCTGATACCATATCACCATCTTGCGTGAAACTTGTGTCATCACTAATTTGGTTAAGCATTAATCCGGTTTCTTTGTGGATAAGGAACACATGCCTAACCTGAAAAACATATGCATGAGCAAGAACAATTTCAGCGTATGTTTTATGTGAAAACAATGCCTGTATTCTCCATGCGTAACGTTTTGGGGAGAAACTTTTCTCAAGTGTTTCGTTTAGAGTAGATAGCATGTTGGAAATACTTTCAGCCACAGCTCTTCGAATTGCAGGTATTATCACCGGGAAAAGAATGTCTACAATTCGCTGCGGATTTTTTGAAACACTACTCTCAAGAGCTTCTTCTATTAAAGGAATCAGGGAGCCAATGGATATTTCCTCACTTTCAATGAAGGTTCTTATGGCTTTGGGAAGTTGGGAGCTAAGTTCTTCAATGAAAACTCCGGGCTGTCTCAGCCATGCCTGTAATCGCTCAAGTTCAGGTTTGCTTAAGCCAAAGATGAGTTGCCGCAATTGTTCAAAGCTCTCTTCTTTCTTTGGGAAATCCAGAATGGAATCGAAGGAGTGGGTTGTATCGGATTTCTTATCTTTCATCATGTTGGTCTTGGTCTCTGTCTTCTGAGTTTTGTGGACCAATTTGTGATGCTAAAGCATTCATTAAACCAGCTAAAGTAATACGGTCCATTTTGTTTTCTGCCAGTTCTCGTAATTTTTTATCAAAATCAAAGTGCAGTTCTTTTATGCTTTTTTTGTTTTCTTGCTCAATCTCTGCTCTGGACTTCAATATTAACTTTTCAAATGAATTGATCTGATCCTCCATTTTTGTTTTCCAGTCATTCACTGAATTTTCTATGGATAGGATGTTGCTTTTGAGGGTTGTAATTTGATTCGATAAATCATTTATCTCTTTGTTTGCCTTTGTGATTGATTCATCCAACTGTTTTTTTTGAGTAGAGTCTTGTATCTCCAATTGTTCTTTATTGTTCAATTGAATGTTTTCAGCAGATTCTCGGATTTTGTTATCAAGATAAAGAAGTTTGCGTCTGATTTCGCGAAGGTTGGGGCCTATGATTAGCTCACGGAGTCGGTCAATCTCGTTTTGTTCAGTTTTGTCGTTAGTTTGTTTCTGGTTCATAGGTGTTGTAATTGTGCAACTAAAAATAACATAATATTAAGTAGTATCAAAATCAAATGATGCTGCTATATCAGTGCATATAGCCTATCGGAGATGGTAAACTGAAGGAGACGTGTGAAAATGTAGGATTAAATCCTATTCTGTATTTTCCTTATTTTGGTGCTTTCTTGATCAGATATGCTGCCATGAAACCAAATACAACATTGGGTATCCATACAGCAATCAAGGGTGAAATATTACCATTGGTGCCGAAAACAGCTGCAACCTTCATAAATAAAATATAGGTGAATGCTAATCCCAAGCCAATACCTAGGTGTAAACCTGTTCCTCCACGCACTTTTCGACTGGAGACAGCTAGCCCTATCAGAGTAAGAATTAAACTTGAAAAAGGGAAACTCAAACGCATGTAATTTTCTACCTCATATTGGCGAAGTTTTTTTGTACCCCTCATGCGTTCACGTTCCAGAAAATCATTAAGCTCCCAGTAGTTCATGGTTTTTAGGTCTTCTACTTTTCGGGTGAAATCCTCAGGTTGAAGTTCCATTGCCGTGTCCATGACCTTTCCATGAGTGATGGTTTCATGCATCCCAAAAACTTTTCGGGCTGTATATTTTTTTAACTTCCATACATCGGTGGCTGTATCCCACTCTATTCGGTCGGCCTCAATTTTATATACAAGGTTCTCTTCTTCAAATTTTTCCAATGAGAACTTGTGCCCGCGCTGCTTGTTAACATTAAAGCTTTCAACACCAATGTGAGTTCCAGGACTGATTTGCATATGTATGTTCTTATCCCGACTTTTTCTGGGGCCGTTGATGTATTTATCTTCAAATTCCACCATTATTTTGTTGGTATCCGGAATGATAAAGTTTGCAAGAACATATGACATCGTGCTGATAAACAATGCGCCAATCATATAGGGTACAACTAATCTCCTAAAATGAATGCCACTGGATAATATAGCGACAATCTCAGTGTTGTATGCTAGCTTGGATGTGAAAAATACGACCGCTATAAATGTGAATAACGGACTGAACATGTTTACAAAATAGGGGATAAAAGTAAAGTAGTAATCAAAAACAATCGCACGTAAAGGAGCTTCATTGTTGATGAAATTGTCCAATTTCTCAGATATATCAAAAACAATAATAATGATGGTCAGCATACCTATTGCATAGAAAAAGGTGCTGAGAAACTTTTTAATTATGTACCAATCAAGAACCTTCACGGAAATCTGTTATATTAGTTTGATTGTTATTTGTCCCTGTGCTGAATTTTTACTTCAAAACCGGAATACACAGCAAAAATAGATAATTATACTGCACATTGGTTTGTCAGATTTAAAAAAGCCTACAAACGTTGAGCCAAACGTGGAACCATCATGTCTTTCCACTCTGCAAATGTACCTGCAAGGATTTGTTTACGAGCCTCTTTGACCAACCAAAGGTAGAAGCTTAGGTTGTGCACGCTGGCAATCATTCCTCCTAACATCTCACGAGCAACAAACATATGTCGTAAAAAGGCCTTAGTGTACTGTTGATCTACATAAGATGTGCCTTCAGGGTCGATGGGTGAAAAGTCGTCTTTCCACTTTTCGTTTTTAATGTTGATGATACCATTCTTGGTAAATAGCATTCCATTTCGGCCATTTCGTGTAGGCATCACGCAGTCAAACTGATCTACGCCCAAAGCAATACTCTCAAGGATGTTTACAGGTGTGCCTACCCCCATCAGGTAACGAGGTTTGTCTTCGGGTAGGATTGAACAAACAAGATCGGTCATTTCATACATCATTTCTGCTGGTTCACCAACAGAAAGTCCACCTATTGCATTTCCTTCAGCACCTTTGGATGCAATGTATTCAGCCGATTCTTTTCTCAAATCGTTATATACACTACCTTGAACAATAGGGTATAAGGTTTGCTGATATCCGTAAATAGGATCCGTATTGTTGAAGTGTTCGATACAACGATCCAACCATTTGTGAGTGATGCCAAGTGATTTCTTTGCGTAATCATAATCACAAGGATATGGAGTGCATTCATCAAAGGCCATCATAATATCTGCTCCAATAACTCTTTGAATATCCATTACCCGTTCCGGAGTGAATTGGTGCTTAGAGCCATCGATATGTGAGCGGAAAAGAACACCATCTTCGGTAAGTTTGCGGGTGCCTGACAGTGAATAAACCTGGTATCCACCACTATCAGTTAATATTGGCTTATTCCATCCGTTAAATTTATGCAGTCCGCCCGCTTTTTCGATGATGTCTAGGCCTGGACGAAGATACAGATGATAGGTATTACCCAAAATGATCTGGGCATTGATATCATCATAAACATCTTTCATATGAACAGCTTTGACCGCACCTGCTGTCCCAACAGGCATGAATATTGGGGTTTCTATTTCCCCGTGATCGGTCTTTATAATCCCGGCTCTGGCCCTGGATTTTGTATCCTTTGTGATTAACTGAAATTCCATATCTTTTCAAAAATTAGGCAAAGATAAGTCTAATTCGGATAGATTGAATAAATTTGTGCCATCGTTAAATAAGGTCTCAAATGGAAATAAGTCTGGAGTTCTTACTCTTATTGGTGTTTAGCGCCGTTGCATTTATTCAGATATTGTATTATTGGATGGTGTTCAGTCGTTTGGCTTTCTACAAGAAAAAGGAAAAGCCAATGCAGGATATGCCTCCGGTTTCAGTGGTGATATGTGCACGTGATGAATTCTTTAATCTGGAGAAATTTCTTCCTGTGGTACTTGATCAGGATTACCCCGATTATGAAGTTGTTGTAGTAAACGATAATTCATCCGATGAATCCAAAGGATTGTTGTATGAATTTGCTTCTCGTTATAAACATCTTAAATTGGTTAGTCTCGATCAGGAATTGAACTTCTTTAAGGGGAAAAAATTCCCATTATCGCTTGGAATTAAATCTGCAAAGAATGAACTTGTGTTGTTGACTGATGCCGATTGTAAGCCAGCTGGTAAAGATTGGATCCGATGCATGATTCGGAATTTCGATGACCAGGCAGATGTTGTTTTAGGATATGGTCCCTATTTTAAACGAAAAGGCTTCCTGAATACCTTGATTCGTTTTGATACTTTTATGGTTGCCTTGCAGTATTTTTCTTATAGCTTGGCTGGTTTGACCTATATGGGGGTGGGACGTAACCTGGCTTATCGCCGCTCACTTTTTTTTAAGAATAATGGGTTTATTTCTCATTATACAATTAGTTCTGGTGATGATGATTTGTTCGTAAATCAGGTTTCTAATAGGAAAAACACCCGTATTGAAGTTGATTCTGACGCTTATACATATTCAAATCCGAAAACAAATTTTTCTCAATGGTTTCGTCAAAAAAATCGTCATTTATCTACAAGTAAACATTACCGAAGGATTCATAAATTCCTGCTTGGGACCTGGGCTATTACTCAGATTCTATTTTACTTTGGGGCAGTATTTTTGTTGGTATCGAATGTCTATCCATTGATAATATTAAGTATTTTTGCTTTAAGACTAATTTCGCAATTGATAATCAGTAAACTTGCTTTAGAAAAATTGAATGAAAAAGGGTTTTGGTTACTGGTTCCTTTGCTTGAGTTGTTTTTTGTTGTGTTTAATCCGATTTTGGCAGTTTCAAGTATCTTTTACAAAAAGAATCAATGGTAGGATCGCAATTTTCAGATAAGGCAAAGCATGATTATGATCTGGTAAAACTGGCTGTTGAAACCGGAGATCAGAAAGCATTTGCTGAATTGTTGGATAAATATCGCGATGCGATTTACATCTCGATGTATAAAATGACTAACGATCAACTGGATTCAGAAGATTTAACGATCGAAGCATTTAGTAAGGCATTTAAAAATCTGCATACTTATACCCCAGACTTTGCTTTTAGTACCTGGTTGTTTCGAATAGCTAGCAACAATTGCATTGATTATATGCGTCGAAAAAAACAAAACCTACTTTCGATTGATAGTCATGTTGATGCCGATATGCCACTGGAATTCGTGAATTTGTTTTCTGCTGAGACACTTGATCCGGAAGAAAATCTTATTAGAAAGCAGAAGATTAAAATGTTACATCAGGTAGTAAATCAATTAAAACCGCATTATCGGGAGCTTATCGAGATGTTTTATTTTAAGGAGTATTCGTATGATGAGATTTCCAAAGAGATGAATATCCCGATTGGAACTGTAAAAGCCAAGCTTTTCCGTTCGAGGGAATTTTTGTATCAGATTTTAAAAAACCTAAAGGGTAGTATTTAGTGTGCTTGTAAGAGGCCTTCAAGTTCCGCAAGGCTAATCCATTTTATTTCTGAGGATATTGAATTGTCAGTGGTGCATATGGCCGCTTTAAAATTGTTCTTTAGCTTGAATAATTTGATGTTTAGACTGAGTCTTGTGTCTTCGTCAAAGAGAAAGATCTCTCTTTTGTCAAACTTTACTGTAAATGAGCATAAAGATTTGGTAAGGCCTGTGCCGATATATTTTAGATATGCTTCTTTAATTGTCCAAAGATTGCAAAAAGCTTCATCTAGTTCTTTTTCATGAAAAGAGCTCAGATATTCGATTTCTTCTTCTGAAAAGAATCGATTAGCTACTTTTATCATGTTTTTTCGTTCACTTTCAACATCTACTCCAATCTCATGATTTCCAAATCCAAGTAATATGAATTTGCCCGAATGGGAATAGTTGAAGAAGATATCCGGCTGATTTGTTAAAACAGGTTTGTCTTTTCCTGTAGTTGAAAATTGAAGTTCAGAGAGAGGGATTTGATAATAGAAGCTGATTATTGCCCTGCTGAAAATATCCGCAAAGAAACTTTGTGAACGGTTTTTGAAGTTGGAAATTGCATCAACCTTTGTTTTTCCTAGTGTACTAAGGTGTTTGTGATAATCTTTATAAAATACCTCACAAGTTTCTTCATCAGGAAGTGTAAAACCAAATAATTCTGTCATGAACTACAATGCTTGTTTTATTTTGTATGCTGCTACTGTATTGTAGCCAAAGGTAGGGATAAGTAACAGATTGTATTTAGAGATAAATTCGAAATCTGCAGCATTTATTCCAACATCAGCTGTTCCTATCAGTTTCGTTAATTTGTGCTCCTTATTTATATGGTGAACATTCCCTGTCCAATCTGATATGATTAATTCTTGATCATTAATGAATTTCATACCATCAACACCACCACCAATATTCTCTACCATCTTTGAGTAGGTTTTATCCTTAATGTTAACTTTTAGGATGTATGTGTAGTTGCCTATGTAGAGATGTTTGTCCTTAATGCAAAGTCCATTTGGGAAAGATAGTATTTCACCTTCAAACCATTTTTCAACCAGATCATTTTCATAAGTGTATATCACACGTTGCTGAGAATCTGAAATGAATAACTTACCGTTATCATCAATACATATATCGTTTAGGAATTTCGCTTCAGGAATGTCAATCTTTTTAAGAATTTGCCCCTTTTTGTGGTCAATAATGATTAATTGGTCGATATCTGTAACATAAAGGAGTTCCTTGTATATACTCATCCCTTTTGGGGCATTAAGACCACGTATCCATTGCAGGTTAATGATTGTTCCTTTTTTGTCTAACTTGCTGATAAAACCATCTCCGTCTTTAACCCTAGGACTGCCATTAATATTTGAGACAAAGAAAGAGCTACTTCCGTTGTCAAATAATACGCATTCGGGTGTGCGGAGGTTTCCATGGGCTTCCCATTTTTTTTCAACCTTTTCAGAAAGAAAGACTAACGGATTTTGCGCGAAGCAATCAAAGAATGTTGACGTTAGTATCGTGCTGAATATGAGAATTGTAAAGAGTTTCATCTCCTGGTCAAATTTGTTTCCTAAATTATGAAATAAAGACATTATGTCCAAGATTGAACAATAATTTTAGTTTTTTTAAGAATCTGGAAATACTATAACGTTAATTAGAATTGATTTATTCTGTGAACTTGAAAGATTATAAAATATTGGATCCCAAATTAAAGTGATTTTTCAATCTATAGAGTGTTGAGAAATACATTCAAAAAAGTTAAAAGATTTGCTTTGTGTATGGAATTTGTTTTATATTTGCACCCGCAAACGGCAATAAAGAGTGTTGCCAGCGAAACAAAATGCGAGAGTAGCTCAGCTGGTAGAGCATAACCTTGCCAAGGTTAGGGTCGCGGGTTCGAATCCCGTCTCCCGCTCAAAAACCCGATCAAATTCTTTTGATCGGGTTTTTTGTTTTTTAGACAGGATTGTCGAAGTGGAGGATTTACACAATTTATCTTATGATCCCTTAAATTTAAGCCTGATTCATTATCGAAGCCAGGTTCTCCTTTTACACGTGCAGTTATTTAGATCACGCTTATCATTTTTACTTTTTTCCTTACCCCAAAAAACACTCGCAAAAAAAAAAGGCCATTTCGATTGCGAAATGGCCTTTATATAATGATATCGTATATCTCTAATAGAATAGCATCACCTGGCCATAGTAGGCTGCAGCACCTGCAAGATATCCAATCAAAGCAAGTAAACTGATCTTCTTTATGTACCAGATAAAGTCGATTTTCTCAAGTCCCATTGCTGCAACACCTGCTGCAGAACCAATGATAAGAATACTACCACCAGTACCAGCACAATAAGCCAGGAATTCCCAGAAAATACCATCAACCTGGAAGTCGTGGTAATAAGTTGCAAGAGTAGGGTCTCCAATAGCTTGAAGCATTTCAGGAGTGTAGATGTCGTACATACCCATGGCTCCTGCTACAAGAGGCACGTTGTCTACGATCGCAGAAAGAACCCCAATAGCAAGGTTTACAGCATAGATGTTTCCTAAGTTTTCATCCAGATAATCAGATAACAATGCTAACTGACCTGCTGATTGCAATGCGGCAACAGCAGTTAGGATACCTAAGAAGAAGAAAATGGTAGCTGTATCAATCTTTTTAAGAATACCAACCACAGTAAGTTTCGAACGTGTTTGTTGGTTCTTTTTGCGGTGCATAATCTCGGTCACCATCCACATCATACCTAAACCTAGTAGCATACCCATGTATGGAGGCAGGTGAGTTACAGTTTTAAATACCGGAACAAATAATAATGAACCAACACCCAAAATGAATACACCCAATCGCTCATTGGCTGTGGTAGGCTCATCAATATGTTCAGTCGGAGTTTCTACAACTGGACGGGTTACATTACCTTTCATCATAAATGCCATGATTGATATAGGAACAACCATCGTAACAACAGAAGGGAAAATCACGTGCGTGATAATCGATCCAGCTGTGATTTGTCCACCAATCCAAAGCATAATTGTCGTTACATCACCAATCGGAGACCATGCTCCACCTGCATTAGCGGCAATTACAACCATAGAAGCGAAAGTCCAGCGATCTTTTTTATCTGCCATCAACTTACGAAGAAGTGCAATCATTACGATCGTTGTAGTCAGATTATCTAGAGCAGCAGACATAAAGAATGAAAGAATAGCAATAATCCATAGCAGCTTGCTACGCTTGGTAGTCTTAATCTTGTCAGTGATAATTCTGAAACCTTCATGCTGGTCAACGATCTCAACAATTGTCATAGCTCCAAGCAAGAAGAACAGAATTTCAGCGATTTCAACCAAATGATGAGCTAGTTCATGTTTCACGAAATGAACAGGATCATGTGCCAGATGGATGATATCCATCCAACCAGGATTCATATCCGGATTACCTGCTTTGTCCAAAGGTACATTAGGTTTTACATAATGAACCAAGTCATGTGCACGTTCCTGAAGAGATGCCCAAGAAGGGCTGAATCCTAAATCAAGAATTTCAGTACTGCTTAATACATAGATAGCCCAGGTGAGAACACCAATCAGCAATGCTGAGGCCGCCTTGTCAACTTTGATCGGATGTTCGAGCGCGATAGCCGTATAACCGAGCACGAACACAACAACCATTAATGTAAACATATCCAATAAGTTTTAGTTTAATTTCAAGTAACGAGTGCAAATGTAATAAAGTTTTGTTGCAGCGGGAAAATTACATCTAGTCTTTTAGATGTATTAAGTAATTTTTAATGGTTCTATATTGACTCGTAGCTTAGTGGTGACTGAGAGTTCTGGGAACTTCAATTTTTTTTTACCAAAAGAAAATATCCTAAAAAAGAGGGCTGGGTTATGATGAAATTCATTTTTATGAACCTAATTTATTAACAACCAAACCTTAGTAAAAAGTCGATATTTTACGGCTGAGCAATAATAAATGTCCTATTTTCGAGTTATTAAAATGGATTGTAAAAAAGTGTAAGAAAGCCCTAAAATAAGGTACTATGAATATTCAGATGTTGTGGATTTTACTACAAACCAATGTTGCAAAAGGAGCAGCTGCAGGAGCTCAGTTATTGGAAGAGGAAGGTGAACTTCGCTTCCCGATTATTGAAATGGTCATGAAAGGTGGATGGATTATGATTCCTCTGGCCGTATTATCAATTATTGCAATTTATGTTTTCTTTGAAAGATATTTCGTAATTGTCCGTGCGGCAAAAGTTGAAAATAACTTTATGAATAATATTCGTGAGTTTATTCATGAAGGACGTATTGATGCTGCTGTTGCTTTATGCAAGCATTCAGATAAGCCTTTGGCTCGTATGATTGAGAAAGGGTTAAATCGAATCGGCAAACCATTAAATGATATTAATGCTGCTATCGAAAATGTGGGCAAGCTGGAGATAGCTAAACTGGAAAAGAATGTATCTGGTTTAGCAACGGTTGCCGGAGCAGGACCAATGATTGGATTCCTTGGGACTGTAATCGGTATGGTACGTGCGTTTTATGATATGTCGGTAGCCGGGAACAATATTGATATTGTATTGCTTTCTACTGGTATTTACCAGGCTATGGTGACCACGATTGCAGGTTTGATAGTTGGTATTGTGGCTTATATCTGTTACAATATTTTGGTGAGTCGTGTTGAGAAGGTCGTGTATCTTCTTGAAGCACGTGCAACTGAGTTTATGGATGTACTTCATGAACCAGCAAAATAATTTTGGCAGGTAAATTGCATCAAAAAGAAGGATTATGGCAATACAACTTCGAAATAAAAGAAAATCAGAACTCAACAGTACATCCATGGCCGACCTGGTCTTTCTGCTGTTGATATTCTTTATGCTTACTTCCACATTGGTAAGCCCCAATGCCATTAAGCTTTTATTGCCAAGCAGTAATAGCAAAACCATGGCTAAGCAAACCGTAACGGTTTATGTGGATAAAAACCAGAAGTATTATCTGGGAGAAAAGCGTGTAAATGTAAAACAACTCAAGGACGGTTTGGCCGATGAATTGGCAATGAGTACCGAAGGTTCGGTAGTGTTGCGTACTGATGCGTCGGTGCCTGTCCAGAATATAGTTGAAGTAATTGATGCGGTGAATGATATCAATGATAAATACAACCGTAGGCATAAGGTGATTTTGGCAACAAAGCCTAAAAAGTAAAGTTTATGGGTTTAACCAAAGATCAAAGAAGGGGATTAATCGGTACCATCATCGTTCATTCAGTGTTGGCTGTAATGCTCATGTTTATGGCTTTTGTCACACCTTTACCGTTGCCCGGTGAAGAAGGAGTTGAGGTGAATCTGGGTTATTCTGATCAGGGAATGGGGCAAATACAACCTAAACCCAAGCATCAGCCAGCACAGACTAAGCCAAAACCTGCTCCCAAACCTAAACCTAAGGTTGTGGAGCAAACTTCTACCGATCAGGCTGAAGAAATAAAGACGCAGAATACTGAAGAGGCTCCGGCTATTGAAGAAAAGAAAGAGAAGAAAAAGGAAGAGCCTAAAAAAGAAGAGAAGAAGCAGGAAGAAGTGAAGCCTCAGCCTAAACCTCAAACCAACGAAGAAGTTGTTGAGGAAAAAGTGGAAGAGGTGAAAGAGCCAGATCCTGTTGCTGATCCAAGGGCAATGTATAGAGGTAAAAGTAAGGATGCTCAGGGTGGTGACCAGGGTATTACCGGTCAACCCGGCGATCAGGGAAAACCTGATGGCGATCCGGTTACTGATACTTATGATGGATTAGGTGGTGCTGGAAACGGTACTTCCTTCGATCTGGGAGGGCGTACCAAGAAACATTTGCCACTACCTGATTATGATTCCGAAGAGCAGGGTAAAGTAGTTGTAACCATTTATGTGGATAAATACGGAAAAGTTACACGCGCAGTACCCGGAGCCCGAGGAACAACTGTTTCAGATCCTAAACTTCATCGTTTAGCCAAGGCTGCTGCTTTGAGAGCTAAGTTTAGTTCGGATCCCGAAGCTCCCGAAGAGCAAAAAGGTACCATTACTTATACCTTTGTCAAAATGAATTAAGAAAATTCAATTCAATAAATTTCTAAACCACGAATTCACCAATTATTAGTGAATTCGTGGTTTTTTCATTTCTCAATTTTACTTTCCCGCATTTTCATCGTAATATTATAAACGCAGTTTTGAACCATGCAGGAAAACCTGAGTCATATCATCCATCAAATTCAGCTAGGCGATAAAGTAGCTTTCCGATTACTGGTAGAGCAGTATCAGCAACAGGTTTATGCAATGGCTTTCCGGATTTTGTGTGATGAGGATGAAGCTCGGGATGCTGTGCAGGAGTGTCTTATCCGAGTCTGGAAAAATATTGGTAGTTATAATCCTGAGAAGAATTTTAAAAACTGGATATTTCGGATCCTGACTAACATTGCCATCGACCGGCTTCGGTCAATCAAACGACTCAAACATGTTGCTATTGATCAGGTCGGAGATTTGGAAGGTTTTAATCAGGATCGAAAGATGGATAATGAGGAGGTTGCCAGGTGGATTAGATTACTGGCTGATGATTTACCGGAAAAACAACGTTTGGTTTTTATCCTGAGAGATGTTCAGGGGATGGAATCACAAGAGGTAGAGTATTTATTGAATATCAATGAGACGCAGGTAAAGAGTAATCTGTATCATGCCCGAAAGGCTATCCGGACAAAACTTAATAAAATAATGGTATAGGAGGAGTCATCATGAAATGCAATAACGCTAAAGATTATATCGATCAATTTGTTTTTGGGGAAAGTGACAAGCTTGATCTGCAGACACAGCGTCATATCCAATATTGTGAATCCTGCCGTGATTATTACCAGGAAGGAATAAAGCAACATAAATTAATGAATGCTTTACAGGATAATGAACCGGTAATAAAAAATCCAATTCAACTTACCGATACCATTATGGAAGCGATTGATGAATCTTCCCAATCATCATTCATCAATCAAGAATTATCATTCAAAAGTCATCAATCAAAAATTATAAATCTAGTAATGTTCCCAAGGTTGGTTGCGGCCGCCGTTGTATTGCTAATGATTGTTTTCGGTACCGAGCAATACAATGTTTTGAATAAAATTAACCAGCTGGAGGAGCGAAACCAAATGATTTCTGAAGATGTGACCATGCAGGCACAATTTGAAGTGCCTGAATCGTTTGAGCGCCATATGGTGGCGGTTTACAAGCAAATGGAAGATGTACCATTGGATTCTATTGAAGAAGCTGGACTGACACAGGGTAAAAGCCTGAAATCACTGATGGCTCTTAGTAGAATGAATAAAACAATCAAGCAGGCAAAAAAGCAAATCAATCAACAAGTTGCAATAAGTTGGGGTTCGCAGAAAAGCCTTGATTAAGATTCAAGGTAAAATCATCTTTCACAATGAATTAGTGTTCCAAACCTAAAATGAATAATTATGAAAACGAGATATTTTATAATAAGTGTATTTATTATCCTGCTTGCATTAAGTGGATGTCGGGATATAATCATTAGCACAAAAGTAAATAAAGACGGAAGTTTCACTCGCAAGATTGAGGTCAAAGGTGATTCCTCTGAAGTTTATAAAAAGGGATTGCCGTATCCTGTGGATGCAGGCTGGAACCAACAGTTGAGCAGAGATACTGTTGATGGGACAAAATTTATTCTCACATGGACTAAATCTTACGACAGTTATAAGCTGTTGGAGAATGAAATCCAAAAGGATACAACCTGGATGAGAAATTTGAATCGTAGCATTGTCATCGATAAGAGCTTTGGTTTCTTTTATTCATATATGAGGTATAAAGAAACCTACAAGGCTGCCAATCCCTTTGATTATCTTAACTATCAGGATTATCTGTCAAAACAGGATCTGGTATGGTTGAGAGGTATAAAGATTCCGGTTACCTATACAGATAGTCTTGCATATGAACAAGCTGAAGATAAATCGGATGCTTTTATGTGTAGGTCTTTCACTGCAGAGGTTGAGAATATTCTGAAAAGGGGGATTGAAAAATTGAAGAATCCCAATATAGAGGCTGTTTTGGTGGATCAGTATCATGATAGCTTAGTGAAGGTTGTTGATGACTGGCAGATTGGTGAAACACAAGAGTTTGTTGACTTGCTTTATGGGTGGACCGGTGAGGATGTATTATTGAATATTAAGGAGACGGAATCTTCTGCATTCAGTGATCTTGATCATAAAACTGAGTTTTTTGAAAAGTTGATCATGATGGAAAATTATAAAAACAATGTGGAGATGCCGGGTTTGATTACTGAAACCAATTCGCTTCAAATCAATGGGAATAGCGTAAGTTGGGATGTAGAGGGTTTAAACTATTTCTACGATGATTTTGAAATGTATGTCGAATCGCGGGTTGTGAATAATTGGGCATTTATTTTTACCGGAATTGTTGTGTTGCTCTTGCTGGTGATGGTCGTTGTCAGAGTTTTTAAGTAACTGATCTGTGATTAACAGATATTCAATTGTTGTACTTGAAAATCCCCGATTCACACATGTTGAATCGGGGATTTTTCTTTTGGAATATTTCCAATAATTAATTGTAAAGCCAATACATAATCCAGGCTATCCTTCGATTTCTTTGATCAGTGCTATAGCTGAATCACGTAGTGGTTTATATCTTATTTTCCATCTGTATAATCCAACAAACAAAGCAATTCCCATTGCGCCTAAAAATGAAAGTTGTACCCAGATAAAATCAGCACCAAGCGAAGTGTTCATGCTTAATCCTGCATCAATAAGGATAACTGCCAATAGAAACCAGAGCGTCTTCAGTTGGAATGGTTTATATCTGTAGGCGGCCTTTTTTAACATTACCAGTGTAGGTTGAGAATAATCCACTTGATTATATTCTTTGTAATAGCCTCTGAATCCTAATGCGAAAATTAACATTGCAAATAAAAAGCATAGGCTGCCTATTATGTTGGAAAGCTCACTTCCATCCATAATGTGCCGTATGGTCATTATTAGATAAACAGGTATCAAGACCCAGTAAATGATTTGTATTCTTTTGCTTAAATCTGCATAGTTTTTATCTTCACTTCTCAGTTTATCTGTTAATTCATTCAGATCTATACTTTCTTTGCTGTCGCTATTTGTTTTCATAACCATCTCCGTTTAACTTGGTTCGTAATTGGGACTTGATGCGGTGGATCTTAACTTTTACATTTGATTCCGTAATACCGATGACATCTCCGATTTCTTTCATGCTTAAGCCTTCCAGCATCAGAGATATCAAGGCTTTATCGATGACCGATAGTAAGTTTAGCTCACTTTGTAATTTTTCGAATTGTTTTTCTGCAAGCAACTTGTTCTCATATCCGTCTTCCTCAAGAACTGAATGTAAATTTTGGGTATCAGTCCTGACCATCAATTTCATGTACTTGTAACTCTGACCGGTATACTTCAAAGAGGTGTTAACAGCGATTCGGTAAATCCATGTGCTTATAGCTGAATCTCCACGAAAATTGTCCAGGCTTTTCCAAATATTTACCAGCACCTCCTGGTACATATCCTTATGATCCTGTTCATTCGAGTTGTAATAACCACAAACACGCCTGATCCGTTCGCCATTATCGGTCACTATCTGGTTAAATCGCTCTTCTTTATTCAATGTTTTAAATTTTGTTTCGCTAATTAGTACAGAAAATTGGAGATAGTTACAAGTATTCTCAATTTTTTCTCAAATCTTTTGGTAGATGGAGAATGTCGTATGAAGCGAGGGTTTGTTTATCCGATTATTATTAATAGATATTCTGATGTTATTTATTGGGGGGGATCAGGATCGTTGATAGCTCTGTTTTTTTTCGGTCACAAATTTTTAATTAAAAGTCAGTCTGCTTTGTAATAAATCCCCGACCTCTGCAACTAATCCAATATAATGTAAAAGAGAACAGCAAACCGGTATGCTGGAATTTGTAATTTTATCATGTTAAGTGAAAAACTGATGAGTAATCCAAAAGAGCAGGAAGAGTTTATTGGTCTGATTGAAGAATACCAGGACATCATCCATAAGATTTGCAATGTTTATTGTAATAATAAAGAGGAGAAGAAGGATCTGTTTCAGGAAGTCGTATATCAGCTGTGGCGATCTTATGGCTCTTTTGAGAACCGCTCCAAATTCACAACCTGGATGTATCGTGTGGCTTTGAATGTTGCCTTGGCTGGAAAACGAAAGCCGCAACCACCTACCAGAGAATTGGACCAAACAAGTCTGAAGCATTTAGCCGATGAAGATAAGACTACAGAAACAGAAGAAAATATCCGGTTACTCTATCAGGCGATCAATCAACTGAATGATTTTGATAAGGCTGTAATCATGTTGTATCTGGAACGTAAACCCTATGAAGAGATTGCTGAAATAACCGGAATTACAACTTCAAATGTTGGTACACGCATCAATCGGATTAAAGCCAAATTGGAAAAGATTTTAAAACCAGTAATTGCTTAAAACGAAAAGTCATGATTAACGATATATTATTTTCATTGTGGGATAAATCGAACGAGGAAATGCTGAAAAAGCAGCAACTGAAAAGAGAAGAGATTACTAAATTTCTTCGTCCGAAAGTAAAAAAGACCAGCATCCAGCTAAAGATGAATATCATTATTTATCTGTTTACTCAATTGGCGGCTATTATACTGTTAGCATTAAATGTAATTGGCTATATGGGGAATACACTTATTGTGAGTCTGGATGTGCTGTTTATCCTGTTTACTTCTTTTGTGTTTTGGTATTCCTTCAAACAATTGCGCTTCCTGATCCGATTGGATCAATCACAGGATAGTCTGATTGAAACCATTATAATGAGACTACTTTTCTTCAAGAAAGGTTATCATTGGTGGATCATTTTCACCAGCGTGACTATGGTGATTTTGATCTTTGCAGTGAATACCTACATGGATAATGATAATGGTGTATATCGAATAAACAAACCATTCCTGTATGCGGGGTTAAATGTGATGATGCTTATCATTTTTTATACGCTGTTAAGAATAAGCTTGATTCCTGTCCTGCGCCAAAACCAAATATTCCTTTCCGACCTGGAAGAAGGAGAGTTGAAAGGTACCAGTAATTTAAAAGCTTGGTTGAAGAAATGGCGGGTTTACCTGATTATCGGATCTGTTATTCTGATTGTTGTTTTTACCTATTTGTTGATTTTAGGAATTCAAAAAGCGCAGATGTATTAGTATACTCATACTTCATGCTAATGTTTATCGGCTTTGTTGAAACAGAATATACACCGAAAGTACAAGATAGAAAAGTCCAGGGCTTGTCCATTGTTTCACAAGTTGTGAGTCCTGAAAGTGCGGATTAAGATTAATTATATCTTCAAATTCCCATATAGGATTTGAGATAGAGGTGACTTTTACCCAAAATCCCCACAAATTAAACAAACAACAACCAATAGCGGCTTATTAGCTTAAGCAAACATATTAACAACCATTACCTCAGTAATAAACATGCTTATTCTGTTGGTGATTAATGGATCCTTTAAGAATAAATCGGAAGTTACAACTGAAACTATATCAATATCATACAGGGATGTTGTTTTGGTTGTTGGGGTGTGATTTACAGTATACTTACGATGGGAATTCAGGGTGCTCAAAAGCCCTTAAAACCAACCCTTCTTTTTATTAGTTTTAGAAGATCATCTTCGCAGATATTGTACTGGATTACCGGCTTGGATCTCTGTGAATTGAAATTTTTAACTAATAAAACCAAATACAAGTGAAAATAAGAAAAGCAATATTCGTATTAGCCTGTCTGATGTTTACGGCTGTTTCGCAAGCTCAGACAGATTCTGTTGTTAACAGGATTATTGAAATTGGGAAAACAGATAATCAATCCATGCACCATCTTGATGTTTTATGTAACCGCTTTGGTGGTCGCCCCATTGGTTCTGATGCATATGAAAATGCAGCGGAATGGGCAGCCAGTAAATTCAAAGAGTGGGGCATGGATGTCGTAATGGATGAAGTTGGTGAGCTGCCTGTAGGTTTTAACCGCGGTCCATGGTTTGGTCGTTTGATTGGCGATAATGCAATGCATCTGCATTTCGCCACACCTTCATATACTTCAGGGACAAAAGGTGTCCAGCGTGGACATGTGCTGGTTGAGCCAAAAACTCAAGCTGAATTCGACCGTATGAAAGGGAAGCTTAATGGTGCCTGGGTTTTAATTTCTGGTGAAAACAAAGGATGGCCCATCAATTTCTCAGAGGATGCAAATGTGCTTCGTGATTCTTTGAAAAAAGAAAATGAGAAAATCGAAATTGAAAATAATAAGATCAGAAGGGATAATTGGTACAACAGGGGATCTGGTGAACCTGAAAAGGAATTATTACCTCTGGTTGAAGAACCTGCTTTGTTTTACAAAGAAATGGTTGAAGCCGGAATTCTGGGGATTATACAATCCTCTAAAACTCCGATTCCTGCGATGTACGACAGGAATAACCTGAAGAATATGACTTTTGAGACGCTTCCAGGTGTACCGGACATTAAACTGGATGAACATCAGTATGAGGTTATTAAACAAATGGCTGAGGAACGTCGTTATTTCCAATTGGAGTTTGATATCCGTAATCATTTCAAAATGGGGCCTGTGAAATACCATAATGTGATTGGGATTATTCCTGGTACTGAATTCCCGGATGAATATGTAGTTATGGGAGCTCACCTCGATGCCTTTGATGTGGCGACCGGTGGGGTTGATGATGGTTCGGGGGTTACTCCAACCATGGAAGCTGCCCGATTGATTATGGAAGCTGGTGGGAAACCAAGGCGTACGATTATCGTAATTCTTTTCGCTGGTGAAGAATTTGGTTTACTGGGATCTAAACATTGGGTTGAAGAAAATACAGACAAATTGGATAAAATCGCCAATATGTTTAATCGTGATGGTGGTCCTACCGTGCCAACCGGGATCAGTGTAACTCCGGAAATGAAAGCCGATTTTGAAAAGATTTGTGCTCCATTGAATGATATTAACCCTGATTTTCCATTTACTATTTATGAACGTGAACCACGAGAAAAACCTAAGCAGGCCTGGGGAACTGATAGTGGTCCTTTTGCTGTAGCCGGAGTTCCAACCATGGGGTTTTATACTGCCGATTCAAAAGGGTATAACTTTAGTTATCGCGAGATCTGGCATACCGAGAACGATCTATACAATAAGAGTATTCCCGAATACCAGGAGCATGCTGCAATAGTTACAGCTGTTGTTGTTTACGGTCTTGCCGACCTCGATCATATGCTTTCTCGTGAAGGCTACTATGTTGAGAGGTCTGATAAGGATTCTAAAAAGAAGAAAAAAAGAAAGAAGAAAAAATAAGGTTTATACAAACAACTCAGAAAGTGTTTGTCTTTCAAAATTACCCGGGGAATTCCTTATTTCTCCGGGTAATTTGTATTTGAACGAAATTACTTAATTGAGTGGCCTCAGACATGTTAATCTTTAAATTTGGGGGAAAGTATGAAAAAGTATTTCCATTATTCAAGGATTATAATTTCAGGTATTTATTGGTGATCCGGATTTCATGTGTTGATAAATGCTTAATATAGAAAAGGTAGTAGTGAAATTGGAAGCGGATCATTGATTCGGTTAATTATTAGCAAGAAAGTGTACAAACATAATTAGTGTTTAGATTATAGGTAAAGGCGAACATATTTTGCTATTTTTGAAGCGCGAATTCAAAGGTGTAAAACTTTGAGTTTTTGAATGAAATTAATGCAGATGAAGATTTTACCAGATAATCATAAACGGGTATACGGATTGGATATTTTCAGAGCGATAGCAATTATTCTTGTCGTTCAGAGTCATGGTAGCTTTATGCTAAAAGGAACTCCACTTGAAAAGTTTCCTTGGATCAGGTTAATAGATGGCGTGGAGTTGTTTTTTGTCTTAAGTGGATTTCTTATTGGATCCATACTTCTTAAAATCATAAAGCGTAATAATTACCAGCTGAATCTGAAAGATATTTTAAATTTCTGGAAAAGAAGATGGATCCGAACGCTTCCCAATTATTATCTCATTTTATTTGTGAATGTCTTGTTGGTGAATTATTCCATAATTGGCGGGGATATTCAGCAGTTTAATTATAAATTCTTATTGTTTCTTCAGAACTTTTCGGGCCCGTTCCATAGTTTCTTTTGGGAATCATGGAGTTTGTCAATCGAAGAATGGTTTTACATATTCTTACCATTGAGTTTGGTGCTCGTATTATGGTTTAAACCTAACAAAAGCGGAGTTCTGGTTGCGATTCTGATGCTTATGGCAGCTCCTCTGATTTACCGTATTATGCATGCATCTGAGAGTGTCGATCATTTTTGGTGGGATGTTAAATTCAGGAAGGTGATCCTGATGAGACTCGATACGATTATTTATGGTGTATTTGCTGCATATATTAAATTCTATTATCAGAGATATTGGGAGAAATATGCCTGGCATACCTTTATTGCAGGTATGATCCTGGTTTTGGCTTTGCCATATATTCCAAAGGAACCAAATGACTTTTATGCCAAGACTTTTTATTTCAATTTAACAACCATTGGAGCAATGCTTTTACTGCCTATGGCTGATTCCTTAAAGTCATATAAAACGATTGTTGGAAGAGTGGTAACTCACATCAGCCTGATTTCTTATTCGATGTATTTAATCAATCTGGCGCTCGTTGTTCAGGTGATTTCGAAGAATTTTCCGATACAAAATCCTATGGATGGTTTTATGAAATATATCTTGTACTGGGGGATTGTGTTGGTTGGATCAACCTTGCTTTATCGATATTTTGAAAAGCCAATTATGGATTTGAGAGATAAAAAACCGGGATTGAAATGGAAATTATTGCCCATCAAATCTCGGGTGAAGTAAATAATAGTAAAAGAAAAGAGGCTCGCGAAGGAGCCTCTTTTCTTTTATTTCCTGAATTTCTTCAATACTTTTTTCACAGCGTCCTTGTGGATCGTGAATCCCATCATTTTTAGTTTTACGTAATCTTCGTGGAAGAAATAGTAACCGAATTCAGGAGCTTTTGGATCGTTGTTGCGTGAACCAGAACTTGAGTCTTTGATCAGGTACCAATCTTTACCATCACCGTTGTAATTTTCAAGGTAACCAACCAGGTGCATGCCGTGGTCATCTGTTGTCGTTTCATTGGAGAAACGGAACTGGCGTGCATCTTCGTTGATGTATTCCGAAGGAATATCGAAATCAGGAACCATTGCACATTGTGTTTCGCGAAGGAAACCGGCCTCTGAAACATCTCCACCAATCGACATGGTATAGCCTTCACGAACAGATTCCTTGATTACTTCCATGTATACATCCAAAGGAACATTGTAATAATCCTCGCTGTGCCACCAGTTATCAGGCACTTTGTATTCTACCTGCTCCCAGTATGGCTCTTGTTTGTAAGATAGAATTTCCACAAAATCATCCGGATTGATTTTCAAATAATCCCTCATGTAAGTGTGTGGTGTATATTCTTTTCCATCAACTGTGAAAGTGGTTGGTGGAACACCAATATAATGATTCATAATCGCTTTGATTGTCTCCAATGCAGCTTCTTCATTCCAGGCATTGCTTACTTTTAACGATTTCAGAAAAGCTTTCATCTCCTGGTACATGGCTTCGTGCGTGTGGAATTGGCGGCCGTGTAGTAATCCGCTGTATGCACTTTGTGGAGCTGCACCATGTAATTTCATCGTACGTGCTACTGCATTTCCTTCCGATCCTTGTCCGAATTCCGAGTCACCACGTTCACGTACGAAGCGGCGGGCTTTTTCTACATATTCCCAGTAAACAGTAAATATTTCTGATATCTCAACATGTTTTCCATGCTGACGTAATACTTCTGTCTCATAGAACGACATGGTTGAAAAACACCAGCAGCTACCTGCATTGCCTTGAGATTCCAGTGGTTGAGCCCAGGCTTTAGTGTAAAGATCAACCTTGTTGGGCAATTTTATTTTCGACTGATCCATTACAAAACGCTTGTATGGCTCGTCTTTTTCCAGGGTTTCGTTTACCGCATTTACATCCTTAAGGATGGTTTCATAATAGTATCCTTTACCACCTTCAACCACCTCAATTTTTCCAGCGTCCTTATTCTGTGCTGTAACCATTACAGTTGCAGCACACAGGCTTAGTCCTGTTAATATCAATCTTTTCATTTTATCTTTTAATTTGACCGCGAGTTTTGCGAATTAACACGAATTAGTAATTCTTATTGAAGAGCAAATATATTTAATCTTTTTCTATGTCATAAAAACACCCGTCAGGTTTTTAAAACCTGACGGGTGCCAACATAACATCTAATTCTACAATGTTACTGCAAACAAAAATCCCAATCCTTCCAAACGGCTTCGTAGCCGGCTTTGCGGATCATTTGGGCGATCTCGTCTGGTTCGCGGTTATCATCAACTGAGAACTGCTCCAGTGTCTCTTCCTTGGAAGAATATCCTCCCGGATTGGTTTTAGAACCTGCACTCATGGATGTCACCCCCAGTTTAACCATATGGTCGCGATAGGAACGGCTTTCACGAGTTGAAAGTGCCAGTTCCACATCTTCATCAAAGATGCGGTAGGCAAACATGAGTTGTGCCAGATCGCGATCGTTCATGATACTTTTAGGTTCAAAAGCTCCCGCATGTGGGCGCAATCGAGGGAAGGAAACCGAGTATTTGGTTTTCCAGTATTTCTTTTGCAAATATTTCAAGTGCAAAGCTGTGTAAAATGAATCCGTGCGCCAGTCTTCGAGTCCGGCCAGGATTCCCAGCCCGATTTTGTATACTCCGGCACGTCCCATTCGTTCATAGGCATCAATTCTGTAATCGAAATCAGCCTTCTTTCCCCCCAGGTGATAATCCTTATACGTTTGGTAATTGTATGTTTCCTGGTAAAGGTAAACTGTATGCAATCCTGCATCCACAAGATCTTTATAACCTTGTTCCTCCAGCGGTTGAACTTCAATCGAGATCAATGAAGTCTTTGGCTTGATCAGTTCAAATGATTTCTTCAGATAATCAATACCCGCTTTTTTAGAAGCTTCTCCGGTAACAAGCAACAGGTGCTTGAATCCGAATTCACTAATCGCATCCATTTCAGCTACAATTTCATCTTCTGAAAGTACCTTTCGGGTGATTTTGTTTTCGGCATTAAATCCACAATAAACACAGCGGTTTTCACAGAAGTTTGACAGATACAAAGGAACATACAACTGTATGTTCTTGCCGAAACGTTTCTGTGTTAGCTGGTGACTGAGAGCAGCCATCTGTTCCAGGTAAGGAGCCGCAGCTGGAGAGATTAAGGCTTTGAAGTCCTCAAAATTTCTTTGGTTTTTCGCTAAAGCAATCTCAACATCAGCAGCCGTCTTGCTATAAATGGAATCAGTAATGCTTTTCCAGTCGTATGATTTTATTTCATCTATAAACATGGCACCGCTTTTTAATCTAAAAATGCCGTTAACGGACTACTGGCATGTGCATGTGTTGATTGCTCAGCAAGTTTGGCCTCGTAAGCTAAGCGTCCCGCTTCCACAGCCATTTTAAATGCTTTAGCCATTTGCACCGGATTTGGCGAAACAGCAATAGCTGTATTTACAAGAACTGCATCAGCACCCATTTCCAGAGCTTCGGCAGCATGTGATGGGGCTCCAATACCAGCATCCACCACTACGGGTACATTACTTTGTTCGATGATGATTCTTAGGAATTCACGGGTTTGGATTCCGTTGTTACTTCCAATTGGAGAGCCTAACGGCATAACAACCGATGTCCCCACATCCTCTAGTCTTTTACAAAGAACCGGGTCGGCCTGTACATAAGGCATCACAATGAATCCGTCTTTTACCAGTTCTTCAGCTGCTTTCAGGGTTTCCACAGGATCGGGTAAAAGATATTTCGGATCAGGGTGGATTTCCAGCTTCAACCAGTTTGTACCCAAAGCTTCACGGGCAAGTTGAGCTGCAAAAACTGCTTCTTTTGCCGTACGAACGCCTGAAGTGTTTGGTAATAGATTGAATTGTGGGTTTTGCAGATGTGAAATAATATCATCCTGATCATCATTTACATCTACACGGCGAAGCGCCACAGTTACCAGTTCGCTGCCTGAAGCCAATAAGGCTTCTTCCATTACAGAGGAGGAACTGAATTTACCCGTACCGGTAAATAACCTACTGTTAAAGGTAAGGTCTGCAATCTTTAAAGCTTGCATATGATTGTTTTTTTGTATTAACGATTTGATTGAGAAAGGCCTTCTACAAACCTTTTACTCATAAATGATATATCATCAGCATTTAGAATAACTGAAGATAAAGCGATTCCATATAAACCTGTTTTCATCAGATCATTCAGGTCATCAAGAAGAATACCTCCGATTCCTACAATGGGAATATCGATGCCTTCAACTTTGCATTGTTGAATGAGTTTCTGATAGCCTTCTAATCCAAGGATCGGACTCAGGTTTTTCTTGGTAGCTGTAAATCGAAACGGTCCGCAACCAATATAATCCACTCCGGCTTCAGCCAGGCGGCGGATATCCTCAATTGTATTTGCTGTACCACCAATGATAAAATCTTTGTCCAGAATCTGCCGGGCTTTGGTCGGATGCATATCGTTTTTACCAATATGCACTCCATCGGCCTTGATTTCTTTAGCAAGTTTAACATCATCATTGATGATGCACACTGCATCAAGTTGCCGGCAAACATTGAGTACTTCGATGGCAGCATCTTTTTTTGCAGAGCCTTCCAGCTCCTTGCTGCGAAATTGTACCCAGCGGATACCACCTTCAATTACATATTGTGCTTGTTCGGCATGACTGACCTGTTGGGTGTCATGCGAAATGTATTGAATATTAGAAATTGGTTTCATTTTAGTTGCTTTGCATCATTCGTTGCTTTTCCTGGACGTCCTTCAGGTTTTCCTTGTGAGTGCTTTCTTTGGAATGATATCCCAGAAGTGTGTTGTTTGAAAGAATAAATTCTGTGACATATTCCTTCGCCATACGGCAGCACTTTCGGATGTTGTGGCCTGAAATCATATTGGCTACAATTGCCGATGACAGCACACAACCGGTACCATGTTTTCCCGGCCCTTCAACCTTTTGAAGTTTGTATTCCACAATATCACTCTCTGTAACCAAAATATCAGTGGCGAATTGCCCGGTGTCGTGGCCACCTTTTATCAGCACATAGCAACCAAATCGTTGAATAATCTCCCTTTGAATTTGTTCAGCATCACCTGAGATATCTCCGAATAAAAATCCGGCTTCAATCAAATTGGGTGTAACCAAGTAAACATTATTGAGGATTTGCCCCAATAGATCCTGATCCAGACCGGTATGAATACTGTAGCCTGAAGAGGCTTTTATAACCGGATCCCAAATGATCTTAATTTCAGAGTTCTTATTCTTTAGATGACTGACAATTTCAAACAGTGTTTCCAGATTTTCAACAATCCCAATCTTAACAACAGGAATGTCGTATTCTGCGAACAGGATATCAATCTGTCGGATCATGCTCGTAAGCGGGACCCAATCGACATGATCGAAGTGCTTGTGGTTTTGGTAGGTGATTGCTGTTGTAACACCCAGTCCATACACTTGATGTTGTTCCATAGTCTTGATGTCGGCAGTAACACCTGCACCCGAACATGGGTCAAATCCTGCAATGGATAAAACCATAGGTCGTTGATGAATGACGCGTTTCAATTCTTCAAACTTTAGGGTTGGGGAAGGAGCTTTCCAGATGCTCCCCAGGATAACCACACCGGAAAAACCGGTTTCTTTGATCAGATGAATATTGTCATCTGTCATTCCTCCCAGAGCATAAACCTCACTCATGATGTCTGTGTATTTAAAGAAATCACGAAGTTCATTAATGGTGAAGCCGGCCTGGTAGCCATCCTTGGAAATACTATCGAATACCGGACTCAGGAAGAAATAATCAAACTGTTCGTCCAATTCTTTTATTTCTTGATAGGTATGAGCTGAAAAACTCATACGAAGGTCTCGGTTTTTAAATTGATGAATTTGCCGCACTGCCGCCTGATTCAGATGCACACCGCCAAGCTCATATTTATCAACCAAATGATAATGTGAGTGCACAGTGATGCGTGGATGTAGCTCAGCCGGTATGCGGTCCAAGTAGCGTTCCATATCATAGCTGGAATACTTGGGTTTTCGCAAGTGGAAGAAATCAACCCCATTCTTAAGCATGTACATTACCTGCTCAATCTCTCCTGCAAGATCGAGCGGGTAGGAAATAACGACCATTTTCATTGGCTTTCTAAGCTTAAATCTACACCCTTGTATGGTCACAAATCTATTCAATTACTTTCAGCTATTAAGGTTGATGTCTATTAATTTTCCGCTACGCTATGTTGATAAGTCTGGTAAAACAGCTGTAAGGCAGAATTACCAGAGCTTTCTAATGTTTAGTTTTTCAGATAAATTTCTGCACCCCGGTTTTTAAACTCCAGAGCTTTCTTCTTAATCTTCTCATCCAGTTCTTCTTCCGTGTATTTGGAAGCTAACTTTCTCAGATCCTGAGAAGAACGCATTGAACAGAAGTGTTCTCCACACATCGAGCAGAAATGGGTTGTCTTATTGCCTTCATCCGGAAGGGTTTCATCGTGGAATTCCAAGGCTGTTTCAGGATCAAGAGCCAGGTGGAACTGATCTTTCCAGCGGAATTCGAAACGGGCTTTACTCATAGCATCGTCGCGGATGGTAGCTCCGGGATGACCTTTGGCGATATCGGCAGCATGTGCAGCCAGCTTAAATGTTATTACACCCACCTTAACATCATCACGATTCGGTAGCCCCAGATGTTCTTTAGGAGTAACGTAGCATAACATGGCTGTTCCTTCCTGAGCGATTATAGAACCACCAATTGCGGATGTGATATGGTCGTAACCAGGAGCAATGTCAGTCACAAGAGGCCCTAATGTGTAGAATGGAGCATCGAAGCAGTGCTGGATTTGTTTATCCATGTTTTCTTTGATCTTTTGCATAGGAACATGACCAGGACCTTCAATCATTACCTGAACATTCTGTGCCCAGGCAAGCTTGGTTAATTCTCCAAGAATTTCCAATTCTGCAAATTGAGCACGGTCGTTGGCGTCGTAGATTGAGCCCGGACGCAGACCATCACCTAAACTTACCCCAACATCATACGCTGCAAGGATCTCACAGATTTCCTCAAAATGTGTATACAAGAAGTTTTCTTCATGATGCAACATACACCATTTAGCCATAATCGACCCACCACGACTAACAATACCTGTTTTTCTTTTGATAGTGAGCGGTACATGGCGCCATAGAAGACCTGCATGAATGGTGAAGTAATCCACACCCTGTTCAGCTTGTTCGATTAACGTGTCTTTATAAATTTCCCATGATAACTTCTCAATATCACCATTTACCTTTTCTAAAGCCTGGTACAAAGGAACTGTTCCTACAGGTACCGGAGAGTTACGAACAATCCACTCCCTGGTTTCGTGAATATTGGCTCCTGTAGATAAATCCATAATGGTATCGGCACCCCAACGACAGGCCCAAACAGCTTTTTCAACTTCTTCAGAAATGCTTGAAGTGGTTGGTGAGTTACCAATATTGGCATTGATCTTTACCAGAAAATCACGACCGATAATCATCGGCTCGGTTTCTGGGTGGTTGATGTTTGCAGGAATAATTGCACGACCAGAAGCAACTTCTTCACGAACCTTTTCAGGAGTAATGTGTGGAAGTTCAGGATTGATCTGGTCTATTTTCTGATTTTCACGAATCGCTACATATTCCATCTCAGGAGTGATGATGCCTTGCTTGGCATAATACATCTGAGTAGGTGTCTTGCCTTCCTTTGCACGAAGTGGATTCTTTACCACATGGTCGAAACGCAAGTGGTCCAACTCCGGATCATTCAGACGGGCATTGCCATATTCTGAGGTTAATTCGCTTAACTCTTCAACATCTGCACGCTCTCTGATCCATTGTTCACGGATGCGAGGCATCCCTTTTTGAAGATCTATTTTGTGTGAAGTATCGGTATATGGACCGGAAGTGTCGTAAACCGTTACCGGTTCGTTCTTAACACGATTTTCATTTTCATCAATGGTATCCGACAGATTGATCTGACGCATCGGAACTTCAATGTTGTGGATTTTTCCTTTGATATAAACCTTCTCCGAACCTGGAAATGGTTTGCTTGTGAGGAATTCCCCCTCTGGTATATTACTATTGTTCATATCGTATATCTGAAATTGTTATTGACTTTGTTATGGATTCAAGATATAGGATTCAAGGTGCAAGATTCCTGAAGCTTTTATCTTGAAGCTTGCATCTTATCATCCTCCTTGCGTTGCACGAATAATCAGGATGTCATCCTGAGCCTGAATAATGGTTGAATCCCATTTTGATTTGGATACAACTTTCTTATTCACAGCAAGAGCAATACCTGTTGTGGTCTTGATTTCTAATTGAGAGAAAATTTCGGAAATGTTTGAACCTTCTGTGATTTCCCGTGTCTCCCCATTTAATTTTATTTCCATGATTGAAATATTTACAATGGGGGAAACTTAAAAGTTCTATTCCCTGCGCCGGCATTATCCGTTTCAGGTTCAAAGGGTATAATCTCAGCCCGTAATATTAAGGCACCCCCATCTGTTATGTCCTGCAAATGTATACAGTTTTCTGTGTCGTTGTTTTGGTTTGGGGTAATTTAGATTGGGTTTTAATTGATGGTGGAGAGTAGGAGGATTTGAATTTTGATAGCCACGAAGGCACCAAGGCACGAAGTTTTTGTTCAAGAAGGTTTAATGCCATATTCAGGCTGAAAGCCTGATGTAGAACAGCCCCGTTTGGCGAAGCATTTGCTTCGTCATTCCATTTTTTTGTAGGCTGTGCCTATGTCTTCACTGCAAAATAGACGCGCCATGGTGTGTTGTTACTATAAAGCTTTGTCGGCAAGCAAACTTTAATGAAAAATATCCATTGCAGATTGTTGATTTTAGAAGTGTTGTTCTAGTTAATGTTGAAGGGGAAGCTTCTTCAATCTTCAATGTATTAATCTTCAATTTTCAATTTTGAAAATCAGATCCTTCCTCACTTCGTTCGTTGGCATGACATAATGCTGGAGGCAAAGAGAGGAACATAGCCCGGAAAATCAATTAGTAATTCCATTTTGTGTCCCAGTTGATTCTACTTGTTCAACAGAGGTTTTAACCCGTTCTACAGAAGTTTTAACCCGTTCAACAGATGTTTTAACCTGTTCTACAGAAGTTTTAACCCGTTCAACAAAGGTTTTAACCCCATCCCCAGTTGATTATACCGGTTCAACAGAGAGTTTGGTGTGTCTCCCAGCACAATGTATCAGACTCTGCTACCGGGGATGGGCATCTTTCCATTGGGAAGCCCCTTATTTCTAGTGGAAGGTTAGTCGTTTATATTGTGGGCATGAAATATCAGCCAGGGAGCTCTGCAGGTTCTATTGTCTTTGGATTTTAGTCCGTTATTTTGTGGTTGATAATAGGGGACTAAAGTCCCGGAGCGTTGATGGTATTGTTTTACCCTCCCCCAGCATAAATGCTGGAGTTAGTGAAGAGGGGGGGCAGCTCTTTGTGCCCTTCTCCATACCGTAATAATATGTAGATTATAATGATTTGATTGTTTGTGTTGTTTGTAAGGCTATATGTCGGACAACTGATTTGTAACCCTCGAATGGCTCCGTGCAAACGATCCTCTTTATCGCATATATCTGTTAATCACATTTTAAGGTAAAAGATTGTACTGTTTTCTAAACTTTTTTTTAGCAAAATATAATATGCTAGTGTTTGCCACGCTTGCAGCTTATCATACTCGTAATTAATTTATGTTTTTTGGGGAAAATACGGGGAATGGGTTATATTTGTCAAATGGTTGAGTTTTGTCACTCTGGGTAACGTGGTAATACAATGTTTTTTGATGGGATATAGTAATTAGGGTGCGAAATAATAACTAAAATAGATTGGAAAGCATTAAAAATGCATGTTTTGTGAACATATAACTTTATATAGAAATGGAAAGAAAAGAAATAACAATCAAACTAACTGAACAAGGTACAATCAAAGTTGCCATTGGGGATACTGCAATGGTTCTGCTTAAATGGATAACTGAATTCAATCGACTTAAAAAATCCTATATCAATGATGGATATAGGATAATTGAGGAAGATCTCGATAAGGGATATTTTATTGTTGAAAAATAAAATGTAATTAAAAAAATTGTGTGTAATTAATGGTGAATGTAGTGATATATGTTGAGGTTTGTAAACCACTCAAATTGCATAGCTATTTGAGCGGGAATTATCACGAAAACTACTACTAAGACAATTTGCTGTTAGCAGCAAGGCAAGGGGAGTACCAGATAACGAAAGAATATGAGATGAAAGATAATCCAAATCCATTATTAGCCTCACAAAGAGAAAAAGCAGGAGCTGAAACTTTTGAAAAGTATTCTTATCAGTATCATTGGGCATTATATCGAGTGTTGAATGAACATGATAATCAAAAGGAGTATGCTGTTTTTATTGAGTTACACGAAGATGTTGTAATTTCAGATTCATTAGATTCTGAGAATGCCAAATTTGAATTCAATCAAGTCAAAACTAATAAAGGTCGTTTTACCCCGAATAAACTTGTACACCAAAAGAAGAATTATAAAAGTGTATTAGGTAAGTTAATTTCAAGTGGCTTAGAGAAACCATTTACTTCAAAAATCACTGAATTAAATTTGGTTGCGCTTAATAATTTTGCACTTGAATTGAAAAATGAAGAGCTATGTTTAAACAAAATCACTTTAGATGATTTATCTGATGCACAGTTTGAGGAATTGGAAAATGAAATAAAGAAAGAAATTGGAATTAATGCCTTACCAACAAATATTCAATTTATTGTTCCTGAACTGTCAGAGAAAAATTTTCAAAATGATGTTATTGCATCTATAGCCAAACTAATTACAAATCTTTTTCCTGGTTCATATTCAAACCCAATTGAAATCTACAGGCTTCTAATTGACGAGGTAAACCGTAAGGGAACAGTAACATATGATTTTACAAAGTGGGATGAATTATTGCGAAAAAAAGCACTAACATCTTTAACCGTTACGAAAGTAATTAATGAATTCACAAACATTAAAGACGAAGCAAAAATCGATGTTGAGTTTAGTGATATTTGTTCTGAGATTGGTTTGAAATCAATTGAAGCAAAGATGCTTAAACGCTCCTTTAATCGGTACAGAACGCAACGAATTAGCAATAGTAGTATTTTACAAAATGATTTGACAAATTTCTTTGTGAAAGATATTCAATCAAAAATAGATAATGGAACAACTGATTTTAATGAACTAATCGCACAGATAAAAAAAGAAATACCAAAAAGAATAAGTAAGGTATTTCATTCTGATTTAGAAATTACAAGTGCCATAATTTGTGAATATATAATGATGAACTTATGAGTAAGGAAAATTTTAAAATCTTAATTAGAAATCTAAGAACTTCAAAAAATGCCAAACTTAAAATTCAAACAACTGCTGATACTGTCAAATTCAACAGAAAGTGCAAATCTGTACGAGTTCAACGAGAAATTAAATCTAATAGTAGCAGTTGATAATAGTGTAGGCAAGTCAACATTAGTGAAATTGCTATTTTGGGGGCTTGGTTGTGAGCCTGAATTAGACTCAAAATGGAATTCTACGGATAGTAAAACACTTGTTGTATTTTCTGTAGATGATGTTGAATATTCTGTGAAGAGATATAAAAATCAAATTTCTCTAAAAGAACAACGTGCAGCTTATGTGGATTATGAAAAAGTTGGTGGCGACTATTCACAAAGAATGGCTGAAATTCTAGGTTTTAAAGCTCTTTTACCAAACCGTAAAACTGGTTTAATGGAAACTCCACCTCCTGCGTTTTATTTTCTTCCTTTTTATATCGACCAAAAAAGAAGTTGGTCAAATGCATGGGATAATTTTGAGAAACTTGCTCAATTTGACAGATGGAAAAGCACAATTGTTAAATATCATGTTGGTTTACTCATCCCGAAACATTTTGAACTTGAAACTGAAAAAGCGGAAAAAAAAGATTTTCAAAAGAAAATCAATGAAGAGATTGTAAAAATAGAAACAACTCTAGAAGTTGTAGAAAATTATATTCCAACTATAACTAACGCAACAGTTAAAAGTGATAAGTTTGAAATACTTACTGCAGAAATTAACATTGAATTAAATGATTTACAGCAATCTCAAGAAAAGCTTTTAAGTAATTTAACGGTATTGAATAGTGAAAGAGTTTATTTAGAACAACAACGAGTAATTACAGAGAAGATTATCTCAGAGCTTGATAAGGACTATAAATATACAATTGAGAACATAGAAGACGATGAAGTAGAATGTCCCTTATGTGGTGTAGTTCATGAGAATTCCATAATTAACAGGGCATCGATCATGACTGATAAAATTCAAGCAGAAAATCAGCTAGAGTCAATTTTGTCGGAATTAGAGAAAGTAAAAATTAAATTAGAAAATAACGATAAGGCGCTGAACAAGGCAAGGCAACAAATCAATGAAATCAATGAAAAGTACATCATAGAAGATGAACAGGAGGTTATAAATACAATAAATTCAAACGATGAGAGTCAGGAAATAAAAAAAGAAAACGTAAATGTCAATTTTAATCAAATAATTGAAAATATTGCTGGTAACTCAATAAAACAAAATGTTATTGATGATAAGACTACTAAGGTAGTAAGGGTTGACGGCTTATCTAGTGATATTAGGAAGATTGGTAAGCAACAAAAGACTCTATTAACAGAGGAAGAAACTGAAAGTATCAATCTATCATTCAGTTCCATTCTTTCAAAATACATTAACATGTTGGATGCCGAAGCAGTAAATTTATCAGAAATAAATTCCCCTCTTGACTATAACAAGGTAATTAAAGAAGGCGGTGCCGCCGAAGGTTCCAGAGCAATTTTAGCTTATTATTTGACAATATTTTCAATGGTTGAAAAATTTGGAAATGAAGTTAATTCTGCATTGGTTATTGATACACCTAATCAACAGGAACAATCAGATTCTAACTACGATAAAATCGTCGATATATTAACAAATAAAATGACTGATTCAACACAAATTATTATGTGTGCTATGGAAAACGAACACTTAAAACCATATAGGAAAAAGGCAAAAGTGATTACATTAAATAAAGAAAAATTACTTAGTAAAACTCGATATGAAGAATTGAGTGATTTTTACTTAAACAGTTAAGTTTTAGTTATTAATGTTTTGGAAGAGTAATAGCAGGGAGAGTGCTAAATATCAATGTTTGTAGGCCGCTCAAACTTCGTAACGATTTGATAGGGAAGTGCCACGCAACCTGTCACTATTCAAAAAAATTATGGTTATTTATTATAATGCAAAAACGATGCTCCCTTAAAACAAAATTTCACACTAATATATAGTTGCGATGAACAAACGTTTAGAAACTACATTTTCGACTATTGCGATAATAGTATCTTGTTTGGCAATATTCTATTCTTGGAATGCAAATAAAATTGCTAAAGAAAATTTCAATCCTTACTTTAAAATAGAATATCTTACAGTTAAAGGACATGACAATTTTATCAATTTATGGGATTCAAATTTTCACTCAAGTAGTCAAAAGGAAACAGGAATTGAGAAGAGCCTATGGCGAATTGAAAGTGAAAATGTAAAAATATTTCATGAAGAATTGTTATTCCAAATGTATCTACAAGAAAAGTGCATAAATATATCGGACTCTTTAAATAGCATTTTTGAAAATCTGGAATTTGAAATAGTTCATATCAAAAATGTATCTAATAGTGTTGCTAAGAACGTTAAGTTTGAGATAACTGAGATAGATGATTTTGAAGTTATAAATGTTTATCCGTTGGATGTTGCATTAAACAATGAAAGTATAATCTTATTAAGTAAAATATTTTTTATAAATGACAATAAAGACACAATAAATATTGGACCTATATCAATTTTAGAAAATATTAGATATGATGGTTATGATAAAAATTTGGAGCGTAAAAATCGTGAAAGGTTCAAGGATAATCATATAATAAGGTCAGTATACGGGAACAGCCTAGCGGCTCAATGTCCTTTTGTCTATACGAGCAAATCTGACCAATGGATTTTAGAAGATGCTATTATTGCAGGATTTGACAACAAGAAGAAAGAAAGAATGAGTCAGATTAATTTGCACAACTTCAATGGAAAGATTAAAATTTTAGAGATAGAAAAAGAAACCTCTTTTTTAAATCAAATTTTCATCCAGGTTAAGTATAATAATCAAGATACCATCCTTTACAGACCAGATGAAAAATCCTTACTTGCAGACGATAATAACTATTTGGTATTAGACCAACATGAGAGTATAATTATTTATTTCACCCCAACATTTTTACCCGAGAATATTTCAGAAATAAAACTTTTTGCTAAGGGATTTTATAAGCCTTACTTACATGAAAACTCAAATGAGTTAACAAAACTTAGAAGTTTGCAATAAATAACTTTTTGAACAGTCGAACCTAACTAAAATTACAATGGATAATAAATAGGAATCAGAACAGTGGGCACATCCTGTCCCGTTTTTTTTCAGGATGGGGTGAGGCTCCTTTTGTTTGCGCGACAATTGACCGTTATGGGCTAATAAAATAATAAATCGTGTACATGTATCACAAGCTCTATAGTGTAACTTGAAAGATCATGAAAATTATAAATTAAAAAATAATATTAAGTGGAGACCAGCTACTATTATAATAAACGGGGCGTTATCGAAAAGTCAAAAGAGTAGAATAAAAAAAACATATACTATGGAACCATCGAATGAGAAAACCAATGAATTAAAAGAGAGACATGGATGCGTAACAGCATGGTTGATATTAATGATTATTACAAATTCATTAATAGCTTTATTATATCTGTTTGCTGGACATGATTCAAGGAAAAAGTATAGCAAAGCGGTCTTTGAAACAAGAAATTGTTGATGTTAAAACCGGAGAAGTAGCATCATCACTAAAATGCCTGATCAGGAATTTAACAATTGTTTTGTGGCCCATTGAAGTTATTGTTGTATTAGTCAGCCCATCTCGGAGAATCGGTGATTTTATAGCAGGAACAAAAGTTGAATTCATTTCAGAAGAAAGAAATTCAAAACCTAAAGTAGATTTTAGGAATCTTATTATTTCTCTTGTTATAGGTTTCTTATTTGTTTTCGCCAGCTATTCTTTCTTTGAAGGTAAATTTGGTAATGGAGCGTTGGATAAACCCGATTATGTTGAAACATCCTTCAATAAGGATTTATCACATATCCTGGAAAATCATCTAGATAGTACACAAAGTGATTATCTACTTGATGTAAATGTTCAGGTATACGATACCATAGCAGATGATAGCCTTAAATACATTGCTGGATCCTTTTTGTTGGCACAGAATTATATAGACGATGATTATAATTTTGAATTGGTTAAAGAGGATATCTTTAATTCAATGTTTGAAATAGTGCCAAAAGATGATTTTATCTTGTTTGGTAAGTTTATATATGATGGAAGAACTACCAAAATATCAACCTGGAGAACGTATGATTGGCGGAAAATTGAATAGATGCTGGAATGGAACCCTGAGTAGCTATTCCGGTTTAAATGATGCCACGAAGAAGTAGTTTGAACCGGAATAGCCAGCAATATTAGATGTTAGAGGGGTCCAGGCTGAAAGCCTGGGAGTTAATAGCCCGGGGCATCGCTCCGGGTAAAGGATGTGAGTCAGGATATGCGCGCCGGGCATGGTTTTGATTCAAGGAAATGACCTTAATCCGGCGCGCAATTACCAATGCGTTTTATTTGAATGTCTCAGCCTTTCAGGCTGTAAAAATTTCTGTGTTTATCCGTGAGAATCTGCGCATCCCTGCCTACCGGCAGGCTGGTGTGTCATCAGCGTTCCATTCTTCTATTGGTCCTCTAACCCTCAACCACAAACCGATAAAATTAAATAAGAATCTGAAGTTTGGTAAAACAGCATAATTGATATAACAGGCAATGATTACAAAAGGAGAGGGCTGTAGCTCGCTAAATGACTGAGTTTTTCCGGATCAAAAGAGAAAATTAAACCCAGTGACCTGAATGAATACAAAACATTTTTAAATTTGAGCTGAAACAGAAGATGTCGGATTTTGACAACCCTGAATTTGGGTTCTGATTTTTGGTGTTAGTCAGAACAGGTGTGTAGTTCACAGATCGGTAAATCCTATAGGAAGTAGATTTGGGAGGAATTGTAGAAAAATTTGGAACGATGGTTTCGAGTATTTCTCACAGAATGGTTCAAAATAAAGAACTTGCGGAGTTACCGGGGGGGTATTGGAAAAAATTTCTAAACTGAGTTGTCACAAGTCTAAATTCCTTCCACACTAGTACTATTATAGAAATATTTATAATGAAACTATTAGTATGAAATTCGAATTACAAGCTAAAATTACTGGGATTGGTCGTTATGTTCCAGAGAAAATAATTACAAATGACGACATGTCGAAAATAGTAGATACTTCAGCTGAGTGGATCTATAGTCGAACCGGAATAAAGGAGAGGAGAATATCGGAGGAAAATGTATTTAGTAGTGATCTTGCGATTAGAGCGGTAAAAAATATGCTTGAGAATTCGAATTGTGATTTGGATGGAGTAGACTTTGTGATTGTTTCTACTGTTACTCAAGATTATTATACGCCTAGTGTTGCAGCTATTGTTCAGGCCCATTTCGGAATACCAAATACAGCATGTGTAGACATCAACTCTGCCTGTTCCGGATATGTGAATGGATTACAATTAGCATTTTCTTTGGTTACAAGTGGTCAAAATAAAAAAGTACTATTAATAACCACTGAAACCCTAAGCAAAATTATTGATTATAAAGATCGGTCAACCTGTGTGCTGTTCGGAGATGCTGCAACAGCAACTATCATCGAAAAGTCTGAGGATAAGCAAAATTGTTTTTCATTTGCAGGTACTAACGGCAATTTGGGGAAAGAACTCTTTTGTACTAATTTATCAAATCATATAAATGGTGAAAAGGTTGAATCTCCTGGAGTGATAAACCAAAATGGAAAAGGATTGTATGCGTTTGTAATGAGAGAATTGGTTGAGATCGTGAAAGATTTTATGGATAAGAATAGTCTCAGCTTTGATTCAATTGATTGGTTTGTTCCGCATAGCGCGAATGCCAAAATGATAAGCAAGTTCGCAGAACATTTAGCAATTCCTGGGGATAAGATATTGTTATCTTTAGAAAAATATGGAAATACGTCATCGTGCTCTATTCCTCTCTCTCTTAGTCATGGAATATTTGAGAACAAAATTAAGAAGGGAGATAAAATATTTACGCTTGGGTTTGGAGGAGGAGTTACATATGCAGGACTCGTATTTAATTATTAAGATTAGGTGTCTACTAAATAAGTCTTCTATAGGGCCGCAGTGCCAAGCTTGAAGACTTATTTATTGAACGGATCCCCTTTCAGCGGAAGCGTGTAAGCGAATTTGTTCAACATTTTGTATAAGAAATGTCAGGCGACGTGGTAAATATTAAGGATTGTAGCCCGCTTGAACTGTGTTGCGGTTTGACAGGGAAGTGCCCTGCAATCTGTTAATACAAATAACCAAACCATTACCAGAAATCAATATTAAATGGAATACATAGGAATAGAGAAAAGGCCAAGTAATATAGAAATCGTTCGATTTGTACATTCTATATTTTCAGGACGGCCACTGATAAATATGAGTGAGGATTATAGTAAGTTATTTGTATTTAATGATTTCTCAAATATTGAAAATGAGGATGGATATGAAGAACCCAATTCATTAATGATCCATATTGAACCGAATGAAAGTGAATTCAAGACAGCAATTACTCTTCTTGGTGCACCTGAAAAGGATGAAGAAGAACGTGAGTTTTTTTTAGCGCATAAGCTTTCAAATCACTTTAAATGTAGAGCGATTATAAATGGACCTGATTCTATTGCTGATCATCCTTATTGTTGTTTAATAATAGATAAAGATGTGATTTATGAGGCTGATGATGATGGTACAGTTTGGGGTGATGGTGAAGGTGATGAGGTGAGGATTGTTCGAAGATTAGAATTGCCTGTTTATGAGTTTGATGAAATGGGTAATAAGAAGATGTCATGTGGTAACAAAAGCTAAAGCATATTATAATAGATATTGGAGGATATAAATGAATAGTGATTATAAAGTTGGGGATTTAATTTATGATGCGAATATTTATGATGGAATGAATACCCACCTGGCTGATTTGCAATTTTATAAGCGGTGGCTGCCAAAAGATAAGGATGCCCGGATACTTGAGCTTTGTTGTGGTACAGGCAGACTTACACTTCCAATTGCAAAGGCTGGATATGATATTTGTGGAGTCGATTACACTTCTTCAATGCTTGAACAGGCAAAGATTAAGGCTACCGAAGCTGGATTAGAAATTGATTTTATCGAGGCTGATATTAGAACTTTAAATTTGCAGGAGAAATACGACCTCATTTTTATTCCATTTAACTCAATCCACCATTTATATAATAATACAGACTTATTTAAAGCATTTAATGTGGTTAAAAATCACCTCAAAGCCGGAGGTTTGTTTTTGTTAGATTGTTTTAATCCGAATATTAAATATATCGTTGAAGATGAAAATGAGCAAAAAGAAATTGCTAAATATACAACTGACGATGGGAGAGAAGTGTTGATAAAGCAGACCATGCGATATGAGAATAAAACTCAGATTAATCGCATAGAATGGCATTATTTTATCAATGGTGCGTTTAATTCTGTTCAAAATTTGGATATGAGATTGTTTTTCCCTCAGGAATTAGATGCATATCTGGAATGGAATGGTTTTAATATTATTCATAAGTACGGAGGGTTTGAAGAAGAAGCATTTAGTGATAATTCGGAGAAACAGGTATTTGTTTGTCAATAAGCTCTCGATGTTCGTTCAGATGTTGAGGTTCTATTTCCGAGTGAATGATATGTTAAGACATAAATTCAGACGGTTGGAGTATTCCGGTTCTAATGATGCCACAAAGATGTGGGTTATGCAACAGTACTGATGTTCATAGAAATCGTTGCGTGATGAGGCTGAATCCCTTCAGGATCCCTTCAGGATTCCTTTAGTGGAGCTTATGCCTATTCCCCGGGTTTCACCCGGAGTTATTCAAGTTGAATCCCTTCGGGATTGGGGATGGTATTGCTAGGCTATGGGTTTCATTTGTGCTATTTCATGTTATACTGCTTGGGCGTTTATATGTTTGTGTGGTCTCAGCCTTTCAGGCTGAAATAATATCAGTTATATTATCAATGCTAATACTTGTGAATCGAGAATTAAGTGAGCAGCAGCGTTCTATTCAGTTATTGTTATGGTAACTCACATCCATAAACCGATAAAATCGTATCAGAAAGAGAAGCCTTGTAAAACAGCATAATGTTTAAATTTGTTGAAGCTGAGATTACAAGAGAGGATTTGTTAGGTAAATAAGGACTTCTGAAGTTGTAATGATCTGAGAGTTCCCTCACTTTCCCGAAAGTTTTCGGGAGGATGACGATTTGGATCTTATATGAGTTACCTGATAGATATCCAGCTGATAATAGATATTTGAAGCAAAGAAACAAAACACATACGATACCTATGCAAGCAAAATTCTTAAACAACTGGAACTGGCAGCCGCCGAAAGATTGGTTAAAGATTAATACTATTGATATGCATACCGGGGGGGAGCCTCTGCGGGTGTATACTTCCGGATTGCCGGAAATTAAGGGGGACAATATTTTGGAGATGCGCAGGTATTTTCGGGATAAGCTGGATTATATCCGCACGGGAACTATGTTTGAGCCCCGTGGACATGCGGATATGTATGGTGCTGTTATAACCGATTCTGTTACTGAGGGTGGTGATTTCGGAACGTTCTTCTTGCATAATGAAGGATATAGCACCATGTGCGGCCATGCGATTATTGCATTAACCAAGTTGGTTTTTGATACAGGGATGATTGAAAAGGAAGGTGATCATCCGGAGCTGATTATTGATGCTCCTCCGGGATTGATCCGCTCGAAGGCGCACAGGAAAGATGGTAAGGTGGAGAAGGTCTCTTTTCTGAATGTTCCTTCCTTTCTGCTTTATAAAGATAAAACCGTTGAGGTTCCGGGAATAGGCGAGGTGAAGTTTGATGTAGCCTATGGGGGTGCTTTTTATGCCTTTGTGGATGCGGATGCATTAGGTTTAAGAATGGATGAGTGTGATTATAATAGGTTGATCGATTACGGCCGCAAAATTAAGCATGCCGTAATGGAGAATTTTGCAATTACACATCCGTTTGAAGAGGATTTGTCTTTTCTGTATGGTACGATCTTTACCGGAAAGCCATATAATGAAAAACATCACAGTCGGAATGTATGCATCTTCGCCGAAGGGGAAGTGGATCGTTCGCCAACCGGAAGTGGCGTGAGTGCCCGTGCTGCTTTACATTATGCCAAAGGGGAGTTACAAAAGGGGGAAGAAATTACTATTGAGAGTATTCTTGGAACAACTATGAGCGTGAAGGTGCATGAGCCTACTTCTTTTGGCGCACATGCTGCTGTGGTTCCTGAAGTCTGCGGAACTGCTCATATCACTGGTAGAAATGAATTTTGGTTTGATCCGGAGGATCCATTAAGGAATGGGTTTATTTTTAGGTAATCGAATAAAACAATGCCACGAACCGAGTGAAACGAGCTCAGTGAAGCTAATTCACGAATTATTTTTCTGATTAATGTATGAAGAATAATGAGATATTGATTTTCCCGAATGGTATTCAGTCCCTGCTCCCTTTAGGGTTGGGGTAAACAGGGATTGAATACTATTTAATTCGTGCATTAGCTCCGTTGAACTCACTTCGTTCGTCAGGATGAACTTGATGCAGGGATTAATGTCATCCAAAGGAGTGAAACGACTGTGGAACCTAATAAAATGAATCGAACACCTTATTGATCTTCCGGTTGTTTATCACGATGAGTGATTGAAAAATTGAAAAAATATCCAATGAAGAATGTAGATTTTAGAAGTATGGCAAAAGTCCGGCCTTACTTCTACAATAATTATTCTTCAATGGAAATTCTTCAATTTATAGAATGGGTGCCGGATACCACTACCAAACCCAAATCAACAAACCAACATCGGGCATCCGGCACACCTGGGAACTCTATGGAGATTAAAAAATATCGTTATGTTTTTATTCAAGTTCTTTTTCACTATGCACATTTACAAGTGGGGCTTGTTTAGAATAACAGTTGCTTTGTTGTTATGTTTGTTTGGCGCTGTTAAGGTTTTGTTAATGAGGAATGTTCTGTTTTTGTGCTATTGTGTGGCTAAAACTGTTTTTCTCCTGGTTACGTCAGCATATCAACTCTTGAAGACTTGATATATTCAGTAATTTTACCATCTTCCTCAGTTGTATGTTCCAGGAACCAATCGAAAAGAAATTCTGTGAATTCTTCGGTTGTCATCATTTTACGTTCCAGCTTGATTTTTTGAATATTGATCTTTTCCAATAAGTCCTGGTGTTGTTTGTGGTGATTGTCTTTTTCAGGGTAATCAATATCGATCATTAGGTTTTCTTCACTAAAGAAATGGAACTCTGCATATTTAACAAGCTCCCTTAAAAAACGATCAATCTTGTTTTTATTGAATTCCTGCTTGCTGATTTCCTGCATTTCGGCAACAAGGTCGAAAAAGATCTTGTGCTCATTGTCGATCTTATCGATTCCAATGCAATACGCTTGTTTCCAGACTAGTTTTTCCATGATTGTTTATTTGATGCATTAATAAAGATACGAATCTTCTGATGGAAAAGTGGTTGGATTAATCAAGAAACAAAACAGCCGGTTGATAAGACCGGCTGTAATACTACGAGAATTGTTGATTTCGATAGAGTAAAGATTACCTTTTTGATCTCTATCGTATAGATAATATGGTATGAATTATCTATTTCTTGATTAGTTTATCTATGTAAATGTGCTCTCCATTAATAATTCTTACAACGTAGATGCCATTTTGAAGTGAAGATATATTCAGTTCTGTGTTGCTGCAGACCATTTGTTTTGTGACAACAGAACCGGAAATATTATAAATTTCAATCATCGACTTCGACTGAATGCCCTGAATTGTTATTGTTGATTCAGCAGGATTTGGATAAATAATAAGATCCGTTAACTCATTTTTATGCACATCCGTTGTGGTGTTTATTTGGACCGTATAATCCTCAACCTCTCCATGGCTGAAGATTTCACAGGCGTTAGGTGATTCACTTTTTTTCATTGATATGCGCATTCGGGTTGATCCACTTGCGTCAGTATCAACTGTAAAGCTTCCGGATACTGGACTTGAGCTTACAGAGCCGGCATCAAAAACCAATTCATTTGCGTCTTCAAAATCACCGTCCATATTGTAATCAATCCATACTCTCCAATATTCCTGATTCGCGTTAGTTGAGAAGCCTGGAGTAAGGGTTATATCAACCTGTTCGCCGGCAATAACATGGATAATATTTGAAGTGAAATCGGTATATCCAGCTAGACCCGATGTAAATGAAATGGTATCAATTTCCACTTGTTCAATCCATTCCTCCGAGAAAATAAGTCCTCGTGAATTACAATACGCTCCTTGAGTCTCCTGAGTTGTAACCTGAATCATATTACTTTCTTCTGATAGGTTACCTGCAGCATCTTTAGCTTTTACAAAGAATTCATAATTTGTAGCAGGGAGCAGGTTGTTGATAAGATAAGTTGTATTGGCTGTTAATGCTTCCTGAATTCCATCCTGATAGATGACATATTCTGATACACCAATATTATCAGTTGATGCAGTCCAGGAAAGAACAACTTGATTCGTACTGATTTCCATTACTTCCAAATCGGATGGAGCAGTCGGTGCTTCTAAATCCATAACAGTACTTTGGATATTAACAGTGTAGTCTTCAACTTCTCCATAAACTAAATAATCACAAGATTCCGGTGCTTCATCCTCTTTTAAAGTGATTCGCATTCTATGTGTGCCGATTGTACCAGATGGAATATCGATATCTACATTAACAACTGAATTGTGCGTAGAAACCGGATCAAATACTAATTCGTTTTCATCTTCAAAGTCACCATCATCATTAAAATCAATCCAGATACGCCAGTAAACACCATAACCTGATCCCAGGAAGCCCGGAGTTAAAGTGAATGAAGCTGAGCTTTCTTCAAATAGATTCATGTATATACCCGTGAAATCAGAGTAGTTAGATGCTGTTGTTGTATTAGATTGCCCGTTAACACTAACGCCCGAAATCCAGCTGTAGGAGCAGTTGGCACTCATTGATCCACAAAAATCGGTTAATAATGTGGTGCCATTCGTGATTGGAGAATATGGGCTAGATCCAGCAGAGTTAATCGTTCTAACTCTGAATTCATAAGTCGTTTGAGGTGTTAGGTTCTCAATTAGGTATGAATTGATAAGAGTATTTGCTGTGGTCCATTCCTGGCCCGAACTTCTGTATTGCACATCGTAGCTGTATGCTATATCAACTACATCCCACGTAATTGCCATTGATGTACTCTGAATACTTGCTACTCTTAAATTTTCAGGTGTTGGAGGTATTATCTGTGGCATAGCTGTTAGAGCAGCATATGCATTTAATCGTCCTGACCCTAGAAACCCTTGGTAATCGGGGTTGTCCGTATAAATGTCATCAGTGTTTTGAGTAAGGCGCTCCCAAACACCCATAGGAGTAATAGCGCTATAATTGTTGGAAATAATCAATGCAGCAACCCCGGAAACATGTGGGCAAGCCATCGAGGTGCCCATCATAGCTCCATATTGATTATTTGGATATGTACTCTGAATTCCTTCGGGATCGTCTTCTGAATAATTTGGGCATTCACCTCCAGGAGCTGTTATATCAACCCAAGAGCCATAGTTTGAATACCAGGCTTTTTCGTTATCATAGTTATTTGATGCTACTGAAAGAACAGCGTCGTAACATCCGGGCCAATACATGTCATTGTCATCATCATTACCTGCAGCATAGATTACCAGGCCTCCTTCCATGGCTTGCCCCGGTGCTCCTGCATATTCGTTGAAATAGTCAATTCCGTCCAGGACCACCTGTTCACAATAATTTGGACCTCCATATCCCCAACTATTTTGTGAGATTACAGCCCCATTATCGGCAGCATAGGGGTATGCTTCGGCAAAACCATCAGCATCATTTGTTGAAAAAACCATACACGACATCAGACGTACACCATCATCATTGCCCGTACCTCCGGCAATACCTGCGACCCCTATACCATTATTGGATTCTGCTGCAATGGTACCTGCTACATGGGTTCCATGATCGTCAGCAATGATAGTGCCGCTATTAAAAACAAAATTGAAACCGTTAACATCATCAACATAACCATTGTTATCATCATCAATCCCATTTGATGGTATTTCTCCTGAATTTACCCATATATTCCCAGCGAGGTCTTCATGGTCAACATCAATACCACCATCTTCAATGGCAACAACCACATATGGATTGCCGGTTTCTATTCCCCAGGCTTCTTCCAAACTAATGTCAACTCCTGGTGTTCCTCCTGCCTGGCCAAAGTTTTTATAGTGCCATTGGGTGTTAAACTCTGGGTCGTTAGAGTCTAACATTGAAGTCTTGTGATGTGACTTGTTATGAGAATCTACATTACCAATCCGTTTAACTTCATATCTGGATTCTGCAATTTTAAGCTCGTCAATCTGGGAGTATAATTCTACAACTTTCAAAATATCCTCATCGGTGTTGAATTGAATCTCATACCATAGATGTAAACCAAAAGCACGGTGACGATCTTCATGTTTACCTGCATTTCTAAATACACGCTTTATGTTAAAAGCATTAAAGGTTTTGTTTAAAGCATCCATTTTTTGAATACCTGTACTAACCATCAAATTTCTGGTGTTGGGATTTGCTTGTTTGGCAATTTCCAGATTTGCCTCAAGGGCATCGACCTTTGCCGATTCCTCTGCTTTGAACTTTACTCTTATTACATTTTGGTAGATGCCGTCTTTAACTGTCTTTTGTTGTCCCAAAAGAGTTAAGCACGATATGATCAAGACCATTGTTAAGCTTATAAATCGCATAATCAGAATTTTTATTAGTAATTAATTTCTTGTCTATATCCCTTCCATTTCCAGTAGGATGTATGTTAGGGGTTGTGTTTAAGAGGTTGGTTTTTAAGGTGGTTGTTTGGGAATGCGAATAACGAAACTTCTTAATACGACAGGAAATTTTATGCCAGGACAAAGACTGACGGGATGGGGACAAATGTGGTCAGGGGGGTGATCATAACGAAAATAAGGTCAATCTGAATTGTTGTTGAGTAATATTGATTTTTTATTGAAAAATATTCATTGAAAAAGTATTGTTCTACTTTGTATTGACCATGACTTTTAACTTTTACATTGACTATTTGATATTGGAAATTGATTTTTTTATCCTCAGGTAAGCGGATTGATCCTTGATCCGTTCTTTTTAATTAGTGTAAATTCGTGTAATTAGTGGATAACAAAAAAGCCTCAACTTTTCAGTTGAGGCTTTGCTTTGGTACCCGGGGCGGGACTTGAACCCGCACGACCGCAATGGTCATTGGATTTTAAGTCCAACGTGTTTTGAAATGGTGTAAATCAAAAAACCGCTAAAACAGGGCTTTACGTGAGTTCGTGATTCATATGAATTCACAAAAATACGCACAAAATCGCAAAATGTTGTACCTATGTTGTACCTGGGAATCTGAAAATTTTGTATTTTTGATATAATTCAGCATCAAAAAAGCAGGAAATGGCGACTGTAAAAATCGTACTCAGAAAGAAAAAGAATAAGGAAGGAAAATACCCTTTGGTTATCCGAATTACGAAGGATCGAAAAACTTCCTATATCTATACCGGAAAATACATCGAACTTGAAGAATGGGACGAACAAAATCAGCGAGTACGGAAATCACATCCCAATTCAGCCCGCCTGAATAATTTCCTGAAGAAGAAACTTGTTGAGGTTGATGATAAAGACCTGGAGCTGGAAGGGCAAAAAAAGGTTGCATCAGCAAAGTCTTTGAAAAAGCAAGTGATTAATAATGGAAAATATGAATCCTTTTTTGAGCTTGCAGATAGCTACCTGAAGAACTTGGAACAATCCGGCAAGTATTCTCGTTGCAATGCTGAGAAAACCAGGGTAAAACATTTTAAGGAGTTTCTGAAAGGGGGAGATGTAAGTTTTCAGGAAATTACCGAAATGCTGATTAAGCGATTTAAAGCTTATTTGAAAGGAAAAGGTTTATCCGACAGAAGTATTGTAAATAATCTGGTGGTGATCCGGACGATCTTCAACCTTGGAATTCGGGAGAATCTGGTTGATAAAAAGTTTTATCCCTTCGGTAAGGGTAAGGTTGTGATTAAATTTCCTGAAAGTGCGAAAATTGGTCTGACTCTGGAGGAAGTTAAAAAGATTGAATCACTAGATCTGGTTCCAGGCTCCACAATTTGGCATTCCCGCAATATTTGGTTGTTTTCTTTTTATCTGGCAGGAATGCGTGTTTCTGATGTACTGAAATTGAAATGGTCTGACTTTAATGATAACCGATTGTATTACACAATGGGGAAGAATTACAAAGCCGGATCACTTAAAATCCCGGATAAAGCGGTTGTAATTATCAAAAGCTATGAAAAAGATAAGGAATCCAATGATGATTATGTCTTTCCTGAACTGAAGAAAGCAAAGGAGAACAGCGAAAAGGATATTTACAGAAAGGTACAGACAGCTACCAAGAAGTTTAATAACTACCTGAATACAATTGCTGAATTGGCCGAAATTGATAAGAAAATTTCCATGCATATTTCAAGACATACATTCGGGAATATCTCAGGTGATAAAATCCCTGTGCAGATGCTTCAGAAGTTGTATCGGCATACTTCAATCACAACTACTATAGGCTATCAGTCTAACTTTACCTATAAAGATGCTGATGATGCTTTGGAGGCGGTTGTGAACTCTTAAAGTAAGCTAATAAATGGTTAGCGGTTTGATTCCACTATTCGCGCATAAAATAACGCATTATTATAATCATATTGTTTGATAATCCCATTAAAAGTAATATTTTATAAATTCCAGAATGGAACTGATATTTGTTAATATTGCTCCAGCAATAAATGCAATTATTGAATAAAACACATATCGTTTAATTTGTCTATTCTTTAATTTTAAGTTTTCAATAGTCAATGTATCAATTTCCGACTGTTTTGCGGTAGCAGCATTTTGATATTTTAATCTCTCATTTTGTAATTTCAAATTTTCCGAAGTTAATATTTCCGTTTCACTACTTTTACTGTTTAGTAGCCTTTGGTTGTGAAATGTTGTGAATTCCCAACCTTTTTGAGTTAACTTAATACTTTGCCTCGGAATGTACTCAGCAAGTTCTAATTGTTTTAATCTGTCGGCTAAAAATCCTGCGTCAAAATAAGTGTTTCCACTACGTCTTAAAACTCTTTCGAGCTGATAGAAGTCCATGCTTCCACTTCTTTCCTTTAAGGTTTTTACAATTACTTGTAAAGCAAATTCTTGTCTTTCGATATCGTCCAATTCCTATGATTTGTTTAAATTAATGGCAACGGCTATGCATATGAAACGTAAGGGATTTTGAGCGGTTTACCTGTCAAAATAGTTGTGTGTCACATATGCGATTAGACCCAAATTTAGCTTTTTTTATTTACTCGTCAAATCGTAGATTTGGCGGAGCTTATTTCTTGCAAAAAAAAACTAACTAAAAGCGTCTGAAATCCTTATGTTTTATTATGCTTTTTTGGCGATAGATATTGTCATTTAATTTGTATTGATTTGATATTACCGATTAAACAGGTCTGGTCTTTGAATCTTAAATTGTTTGCTTCACTTTCATCTTTTTATCTCAATTTTCTTTCTGGCTCTTCTTCTCTTCAAGAAATCATAATATATTGGGTTAAGCTGTCTATACAGAGAAGAATGCCGTTTTTTACTCGGGAAAAGGATCTTCTCGAATTTCTCCTTACTGATTAAGTAATCAATGACCTTTTTATAATCACCATCTCCTGAAATAATTACAATTTTGTCAAAATCTCCTTCAATAACGTATCTCATAATTTCAAACACAACATCAGTATCAACATTACCTTTCTTTTCTCCTTTTAAACTTTCTGAGTGCTGCTTGAAAACTATAGTGAAACCAGCATCTTCCAGATACCTGTAAAAGCTGTATTTTCTTTCTGTCATATACCCTATGAAGTAATATGCTTTTTCAACTGAAAAATTTTCCTTTAAATAAGTTCTCAGCTTTTTAGGATCAACATGCCAATTATCCTTTAGTGTACCCATATGCAAATTCTGACCATCAATAAATGCAATATTCTTCATTTAAGGTGTGCCTGATTTGTAGAAATTCCAATCCCATCAAATGAGAACAAGTATTTGATATCACCTATTAAGCAAGTCTGATCATCTTGATATCTTTCCCTAAGTAGTTTGATCATGGGTTTTGATGCACACCGTAAAAATACCATTGCTCCTACACCTAGTTCCGTTTCCTCAGCTACTATCGGTTTGAGAACTTTTATGCGATACTTCATGAAAAAATTGGGTTATGAAAAGAGCCCTTTGAGTCCGTTGTTGATTCATCAATAACGTATCCAAAAGGTTTAGGCTGATTTGCCGTAAAGGTTTTAGACTAAATATTAGGTTTCAAGAAATCTTTTTCGAAATTCCTTCATTGAATCTTCATCTACATGAACTGTGAGTTGGGATTCCTTTGTATGATTATAGGTTTCAAGTAATGAATAGGCCATTCGTAAATAGGAATAAACATATTTTAGCTTACAGGTTATATATACAATCTATATTATTGATATTTTGATTATATTTGATAGATTACAAACTGTATTTTCCATCTATTAAACCCCAAATAAAGCATGATTATTGAAAAGGTCGTCATCAGTAATTTTAAATCTATCGAATTCATAAGAGAGAATCTAAATCCCGACTTAAATATATTGGTCGGCAACAATGAAACGGGAAAATCTACATTGTTAGAAGCTATAAATCTATGTTTAACGGGAATCTTTCATGGAAAGAGAATATCACATGAAATATCACCATTCCTGTTCAATAAAGGATGTGTAGAAAAATATTTATCTGAACTAAGAGAAGGAAATAATCCAGAGATGCCAAAGATCAGTATTGAACTCTACTTTAAAGACAGTCCTGAATTGGCAGATTTGAAGGGGATAAATAATATTGATAATGAAAATGTCCCTGGTGTTCATTTAGACATTGAATTTGATGAGGAATTTACTAGTGAGTATCAAAGCTATTTTTCCAACCCAAATGAGATTACATCTATCCCTACCGAGTATTTCAAGCCCGTTTGGTTGTCGTTTGCAAACCAACCAATTACTAAAAGAAGCATTCCTCTGAATGTTACTTTTGTGGATACTACAACAATTCGGTTGCAACATGGTACAGATTACTATCTGCAAAGGATCATTAACGATCAACTATCTACCAAGGAAAAGACTGAACTTGCATTAGAGTACAGGAAGCTAAGAGAAACATTTTCTCAGCAAGATTCCATTAAATTGATTAATAAAAAATTGCAAGAAGAGAAAGGTTCTGTTTCAACAAAGGATTTAACAGTCTCTATTGATACCACAAGCAAAAGTAGTTGGGAGGCAAATTTAACATCCTATTTAGATGAAATTCCATTTCAATTTATTGGGAAAGGAGAACAAAGCGCCTTAAAAATGCTATTGGCACTGGAAAGAAAAGGTGAGGTTTCAGATATAATATTGATAGAAGAACCTGAAAACCATCTGTCCTTTTCCAATATGAATCAACTAATTTCTAAGATTCGTGAAAAGTGCAGTGAGAAACAATTAATTATTTCAACCCACAGTGCATTTGTGGCGAATAAGCTTGGATTGGAGAAATTAATCATATTTGGAAATGCTGCGGAAACGGCACGTTTAAATGAATTGGATGAGTCTACACATAAATATTTTAAGAAATTGCCTGGTTACGATACGCTTAGGTTTATTCTTTCAAAGAAGTCTATTCTTGTTGAGGGACCTTCCGATGAACTCATTGTTCAAAAAGCATATATGATAGAAAATGCCGGGAAATTACCTATAGAAGGTGGAATTGATGTTATATCTGTAAAAGGATTATCTTTCAAAAGATTCCTTGAGATAGCCAAGCTAGTTAAGAATATGGTTACAGTAGTAACAGATAATGACAGTGATTATCAAAATTATATTACAAATAAATATGTTGATTTCGTGGGTGATGAGAACATAAGAATATGTGCTGATGCAGATAATGATTATCCTACTTTGGAACCTCAAATTGTGAAGGTAAATGACCTAGGTGTGTTAAATGATATTTTAGGTAGAAATGAAGCGACTAAAGACGATTTGATAAATTTTATGGTTAAAAATAAAACAGAATGTGCATTAAAGCTTTTTGAGACGGAAATTCCATTTATAATCCCACAATACATACAAGATGCCATCAAATAAGAACAAAATTGTAGTTGCATCAGCTGGTTCACGTAAGACCACGTATATTGTCGAACAAGCAATAGAAAACCTTGATAAGAAGATTTTAATTGTGGCATATACAAACAACACACTTGATCAAATAAAAAAATACATTATTGATAGAGTGGGGATTGTTCCTTCAAATATAAAAGTTCAAAGTTGGCACTCCTTTTTGTTAAATGAATTTATCAAACCATACCAAAAGTGTATTTATGATAAGAAAAGAATTGACTCAATTTTTTATCCTTCCGACGGAAGGTTTATGCATTCTAGGAGGTTTGTATCTAAAAAAGATGTGGAAAAATACTATCTGGTAGACTCAAAAAAAATCGTTGCTGATCACCTTCCAGAGTTCGCATTTCGGTGCAATGAAGAATCTGGGGGATTGGCCATCAATAGACTTTCCGAAATGTACAACATGATCTTTATTGATGAGTCACAAGATTTAGCCGGGTATGACTTTCACATAGTGGAATCGCTATTTGAATCAACTACTGAAATTACCTTAGTAGGAGATAATCGGCAAGCAACATATTTCACCAATAATTCTTCAAAAAATAAAAAGTACAAAGGCAGCAATATTATCGATCTATTTAGGTATTGGGAAAGTGAAGGATTGTGCGATATTCTCGAAAAGAATCAATGTTATAGGTCAAACCAAACTATATGTGATTTTGCCGATGGATTGTACCCAATGCTACCATGTACAGAATCAAAAGAGGTGAGAGAAAGTGGGCATGATGGTATTTTTTTAATAAAGCCCGATGAGGTAGATGCTTATGTTGGGGATCATTCTCCGGCCATTCTTCGAGATACACGAAGAACAAAAACAATGGGATTACTTGCATACAATTTTGGAGAATCTAAAGGGAAAACTTTTGATCGAGTATTGATTTTTCCTAACACCCCAATCAGAACGTATTTAAAAACTGGAGATGAGAGTAAATTTGCACCAATAACAAGATCAAAGTTTTACGTAGCAATAACTAGAGCAAGGCACAGTGTGGCAATAGTATATGAAGGAGATTGTGGTATAGATTTTATTGAGAGGTATAGATTTTAGATGAGACTATTATAACTATGATTTTTAGATGATATTGACATCTATAGATGAGTGAATAATTCGATTCGTGAAAAAGCAGTAAATTTGATAGAAATCAATTCATAAAAACATTATTTTGACATGGAAATAAAAAAACAATTAAAACTCACAGCTTTCATTCTAATAATGATAGCATCAGTGATATCCTCTTGTGCAAAGGAAGAACAAGAGGTCATTGATGAACCAACCTACTCCTCGAACTACTATGTTAACAAAAATGCTCAATCTGATGGCACTCACAAAATTCATACTAGTGGTTGTAGTCATGCTCCAGATGCAGCTAATAGAATTCACCTAGGTAACTTTGATTCTTGTCACAAAGCTATTACAGAGGCAAGAAATCATTATGACAAAGTAAGCGGTTGTTATTATTGTTCGCGTGATTGTTATTAAATGAAAAGAACAGGACAAACTAAATTGTGTCCTGTTTTTCGGTAATAGGTTTGAATAACAAGCAATTCCGATCAGATTTATTTTATTTCCTAAGAAGATTGATCATCGGGTTTAATGTGGATCTATCGCTCCTAGATCAAACAACAGCTCCATTATTACTATTGGTTTGAAAGCTTCTACAAGTGACTTCATGAAAAATGAGTAGCATTCTTGTCACAAAGACTCAATTAGTCGAACAGATTCTTAGAGATCAGAGTTCCTGATAAGCTCCCATACACTCCGCCATATCAAAGAAACACACGCGTCAGACATGCCTTGTCCCCTTATAGAGCATGTTTTCTTCGGTTCTAACATGCTAAATTTCTCAGGCATGGAATTTCGAACTTTTACAATGGCTTCACAAATGTAGTTCGGCTCATAGAGCAGCTTCTTGTCCTTTATTTGCCAGTTCGAACCAAGAACGTTAAGCAGCCTCATTTTTTGGTCTCTATCGTCTGAAATTAAGATATTCCCCGCTCGACCCAGAATCTCTAATTGTACACTTATTTCTTCATTTCGTCTTTTGGACTGTTCCAATAGCGAAATTTTATCTTCGTCTAGTTTTCGAATACGCACCTTTAATTCGGTATGTTTTTGCTTCATCAATTCCCGAATTTCGGGATCAGGCTCAAAGGCGAGATTATTTTCAACCATTTTGAGATTTTTTAATAATTCTTGTCTCTCTCTTTGCATACCTTTGGTTAACTTCTTGCACAACTCTGATTCTTTGGAATCCTCCCTTTTCAGTGATTCAATACCGAATCGGATGACACTTTCTGGTAAATGGATTTTTTCAATTTCTTCGAAAAGAAAAACTTCAATCTGTGACTTCGAAAGAGGCTTTTCGTTACATTGAATATGTCGGCGATGATGGGCGCATCTGTAATAGTCAAAAACTTTATGTATGTTCTTTGATTTAATGAGTTTCTGTTTGCGTTCAGCGGTTATTAAAGCATCACATGTCCCACAATTAAAAGCACCTTTGTACTCAAAGATGAGTTCTTTTTTTCGGGTCTTACTTTTCTTATTCAGGCAATTTTGAATTTGCTCAAATTCGCTTTGTGTCACCATCGTTTTATGTGTCCCCAAATGCTGTTTTCCACCCCATCGGAACAGTCCGCAGTAGAAGGGATTATGGAATATGCGGTGAAACGTAGAAAAAGCAACAGGGCTTCCATGTTTATCAATAGGATATTTTTCCTGCATGATCCGGTACAAATCGGCGAGTTGGTATTGCCCTGTTTTTAGTAAATCCCACAGGGCTTGAAGTTTTGGGAAATATTTGGGGTCAGGAATGATTTGTTTTGTGCCTTTGTGTTTACCTTCGTTCAAATAGCCAAGAGGAGCATAGGCGGGATATATACCACGTTCGACCTTGCTGTGCATTCCCCGTTTCACGTTGGTACTTAAATCCCGTAAATATTGGTTTGCCATTGCGCCTTCTACCATATACAAAAGAACGTTGTCGTCTGGCAGATACGTTCGATCGGGTGTAATTATTTCATTAATCGTGCCTTGTTGGAGCATCCATGAGATTTGCCCGTTTTCAATGGGATTACGCGAGAGTCTGTCAATTTTCCATGTGAGAATGGTGGATGCCTCACCCGACTGGATTCTTTGAATTAATGCTTGAAATCCTGTGCGTTGATATGGTGTTCCTGCTGATTTCTCATCGGTGAATATTTCTACAATTTCAAGATTTCGAACTTTAGCAAGTTCGAGCAAGATATTTTTTTGGTCACCTATGGATTGCACTTGTCGTGATTGATCTTCTGACGATTTTCGGCAATAGAGAAAGCATTTCATGTTGTTCAGGGAGTGTAAGCTTTGTGAAATTTTTATCAAATCTTTAGGGTTCTGATACGTTCCCATGTGGGTTGTTTGTCCGCTTATAGTGGTTTGTCTTTAATATTGAGTTTCAGTTTGATTTCTGATTTTGATTTTTTATTTGGGACTTCTCGAACAAGACGTAGTAAACCGACTAAAGCAATTAACCGTTTTTCTGCTTCTTCCATTGATAGATTTTTTCCGTAATGGAGGAGGTATAGTTTTTGGAATTGGGCGATGTCTTTTTTGCTGTGAGGCATGTGGGAAATTCAGGAATTAGAAAAGCAGTCGGATACCTAAATTAGGTCTTGGTGTTCCGACTGCGGATATGGGTTTTATCATAGTTAGTCAATCTCCCGAAATCTTTTTATTGAAATTCTCAACACTTTTTCCTAGTGCACTGTTTTCACCCAATTTGGTTAAACATAAAACCACAAAACTCTGCCTTCGCCGAGAAAAAATCAAGGAATGCTCCTACAGATTCCTCCTTGATTTTTTCTCATATGGCTCAGGCATTGGAACGGTGTTTTTATTTATTAACCACATTCAAAATGATGAAAACACAATCAGGATACGTTTCCTCAATTTATCCCCGAAATCAATACAAAAGAGCCGCTTTTGATTTTTATCCAACTCCACCAGAGGCAACTCGTGCCCTTCTCAGTGAGGTTTCTTTTGATGGTTCTATTTGGGAGCCTGCTTGTGGGGATGGTGCTATTGCTAAAGTTTTAGTAGATGCTGGTCATGAAGTTGTTGGCACTGATCTGATTGATCGTGGTTATGGTACTGGTGGGGTCAATTTCTTGAATCAGACAAAGCCTTTGGCAACGAATATCATAACTAATCCGCCATATGGTCATGGCTTGGGAGATCAGTTTTGTAAACAAGCTTTAACATTTTGTCGTCAGACTGGGGGGAAAGTGGCTATGCTTGTGAATCTTTCTTCTCTTTGTTATCCAAAGCGTACTAGCGCATTTCAGAACACACCCCCAAAGGCAATTCTTGGGTTGGATGAGTTGATCTGTTACCCTAATGGTGATCCATCTCAAGCTACTTGTTCAATACCTAAGCAACGCTATTGTTGGGTCATTTGGGAAATGGGACATAACGGGCGACCTGAATTTTGGTGGCTTTCTACAAAAGAATTCAAAAACCAAGCTCTTAATTGAACTTGGTTTTTCTATGATAGTTATTGGTAACAGAGAATATTAGCACAATTGGTCAGTTTACAGAAAGCATTTAATCAGCTTTCTTATGCTTCCTTTTCGTTCATTTTGTTTTCTTTCAAATTGGTCAAAATAAATCAACAAAATCATGTCAACACATAGAAAAGACACACATGAGTTGTTTTTCGGTTTTTCTGGATAATACTGAAATGTTTTCGATAGAACTTTATTATCGCTTCACACCCTCTTAGCTACTACAACTTACCCATTCGTATTGAGAATAACACAATGTGATGCTTAATTATTCGCCTATCTCAATAGGTAATGGATTATTTAATTAAAGCCTTAAACAAAGAACTTGATTTATCGTTTATATTTTACTATTTTTATTATATATTTGTTGTCACAATGAGAGCTAAAATCGCATTCATCTGCTTAGTATTAGGAACCTTTTTTTCAGGTCTGGGATTTTACTATGGTCTTATTTATATTCCTCTCTCTTTATTTACAAACATAGGTGAAGCAATTGCTATCGCTTTCTCTTTAAGCATTAGTTTTATTATCGTTATGATTAATTTTACAAGCATCTATAGCTTCATTGGTAGAGTTATTTATAGGTTGTTCCCTTACCGATTCCACTAACTTCTTTATATCTTTGTTTTCTGATAACTCTAGCCTCTTCATTTGTTTTTGGAATTCCATATATCGCATTTTACGCTCTAGCTTCCGATCAAAAAAATCTGATAGTTTATTCAAAAAATCATTATCCTTAACTTTTAGTGAAAACGATGCTATTTTTGATTTGAATTCAATTCCAGATCCACCCCCAGCCAACACCGTAAATGCACCTAAAAATAACAATCCTATACCAATTGCACCAGTGATTACAACTACTCCCGGGGATTGTAAATTAGAGCGAACAGTAATATCATCCATGTTAATTGGAATTTCTTCATATTCTGCGAATTCCTTTATAAAAAAACTCAAGTCATTATAAAAAGCCCCCATTTCAAATATGCTCAAGGCTTTTGTTTGATTTACTCTGAGAACTAAAGATGCTTTATCGCCTACATAATAAAAATCAAAGAGAGTTTGATTTATATAATCGGCATACGAGCTAACGTTATTGATCGTCTGATGGGAATATATCATCTGCGTTAGATTTGCAGGTAGTTTCCAGCGAGGTACATCCTTTTCGATCCAGTCTACTTCCTTTCTTTTTAGAAATGGACAATCCCCCAATTTACTAGAAGATTCAACATAACATACACCATTCTTTACTTCGCCAAATGACAACCGCTTTGAACCTTCACTCGGCACAATAATAATATCGCCAACTTTTATGTCATATATAAATTTCTCAATTTGGCGTATAGACCTACTTTGATAAGCTGCATAAGGATTCTTACTATCCTCCAGTTTAGAGGTGTCAATATCGACTCTTACTTTTGATTTAATCTTTTTGAAGAGCTCTTCATTTTTTGGATCATTATGTATTTGATTGATATCAAATACAGTAATTTCATTCCATCCTACTGCAATAAATCCTTTTCGTACAAACTCATCATAATTTGCACCAGCAGAGGATCTAATTAGCCAATAGTTTCTATCTGGTCTGATTGTAGGTAATTCATCTAAGAAATGTTTTAGTTCAGAATCCATAAGGTTAAATGATTAGTTATAATGCAATGCATAGCAAAAATAATAAATTCTGCTAATCATTTATACTAGATGAAATAATATACGATATATGCAAAGTCAAAAACACATCAAAAACTTCATATCATAACTCAAAAACATAACTTGTAAACTATTCAAGTACATCATTTATTTATTGATAAATACTTCTATGAGCAAAATCAAGCAGATACAAATCTATACCTTAATGCCACATGATTCTATCCTTAACTAAATTAGAAAGAATTGAAAGCTGACATAATCTCATTGATTCAATCCTTTATTAGGATGGACTACCATCCAACATTTCTTTTGCTTTATTTATAAATTCCTCTTGGACATCCTTTAACATGACAACAGCCTTGTAATCTTCTTCTGCATTGGCAGAGCGTTGGACTTCCGGTAAATCAGTTTTTGACCAGCAGAAAGCGCGATTAAGATGTGTTTCTGCCTTCAGATCTACAGGAATATCATACTTACTATTAAGTATCTGTGTGTAATCATCTATTGCTTTATTGTATTCCCTCGGATTTAAATGTTCACTTAATATGCGTGCACGGTAGAATTGTGCTCTAGCACTTAAAATAGGTGGGCTCTCTTTTGATTCTATTACCTTTGAAAAATCGGTTAATGCCCTTTTAAAATCATTTTGCTTCTCATAGATAGCACCTCTATTGCCGTATGCATTCGCACATAATTTTGGAGAAATACTATCAGTCATATTAATTACCGCATTTAAGTCCTTAAGAGCTTCAGTGGGTTCACCTAAGATATATAAACTAAGTCCACGACGGAAAAGTGCATGAGCTTTAATGTTTGGCGTTGTGTCTGGAGTCGAAAGTACATCGGAAAATTCTTCGATTGCGTCAATATGTTTCCTGCGACGGAAAGACCTAAAAGCATCTCGTAACCTAGAACTGTATGAGACGGAATAATAATTTCCATGTTGTGCATAACCTGCTAAATCTGAAAACATACGAGAAGAATCCATGCTAAAGAATAATTCTAACTCATCACGTATACTTTTTTTTCTGTTGCCAATTATATTGATGCAAAAATCAAAATCTTCATTGAGAATTCCTGGTTGACCAAACAGAAAGCAAGAAGACTGTGCAAACATCCTTTTATTTGTCGTAGAGGCGGGAATCCAGCGCCAAAGTTTGGGGGTTTCATTAGATTTATTGTGTGTCTGAAAACTTCTTGAAAGTTCTCCTTCGTTTGAGATTTGAAATTCTTTAAATGTAAGTAGCTCCAAAACAGGGCTTATTAGTTGCTCGGGTTCAATTTCTGAGACCGTATCAGCATTCTCTGTCAGGTTATACACAAATACTGCCCCAGTATTATTTTCCAAGGAATCGCAAGCAAACCACAAAGCAACTAATGCATTTACTGTAAAATCTATCAATCCGGTTGCTCCTTCGTAATGTTGTATTTCGCCAAGTAGTTCTAGTTCTGATAGAATTTCCCCATTAGCTTTAACATCGAGCTTTCGTTTTCGAAATTCTTTCAAGACATTTTGGTGATATTTCAAGAATTCTTTTACAGGAACAGTCAAGGGCGCTTTCTTATTTAACCATCGAGCTGCAGAAGAAGAAACACTCCACTCTCGGTTTGATTGTCCCCTGAAAATGTACTCATTTCCTAGCTCCAGGTTGTTTGAAAGAAATCCAATATATTCATTAAGAGAGTTAACATTGATAGTTTTCATTTATCTTCCTTTCCTCTTTTTCGTTGTAAATGCCAATATTCGCCTTTAGCTGATGCGCTTAGCGTACCAGCTTAGACGAATATTGTTTTCTCATTTCTACCATTTTGTACGGCAATCTGTTATTTTTCTTGTCTTGCCGGTACCTTTCTTGATTACTTTCATAAATTACAACTCCTATTTTTAATGAATATTTGATTTAATCCCTCAATGACTTAGTCAAGGGGTGTTTTATTCTTTAATCTTCCTCTGTTGATAATAAAGAGAGGACTTCATCCTTAATCAGAGCAGTAGATACTCTTTCAAAATATCGCTTCTCACAGGTGATAGCATTTATATTATCATCCGTAGAGAGAGCACTTAACCGACAGCCTCCACCACAAATTGGAATAAATTTGCACATCCCACATTTTTTCCATGGATCTGCGGTCATGAAAGCTACATTTTGACGACTGAAGAATACTTTTTCAGATTCATCAGATATATTGCCTAAAGAAAGTTCCGTCCGCCCAGCCATCGCAGCACATTTGTATATATCACCAGATGGATCAATTGTATAGCTATTTTCTCGGACTGCATCACAAGGGCCGAGCCTAATTCTTGTGTAGGGCTTATAACCGCGTTTCTTTACTTCTTTTGTTAGCCATGGAAAAACATCTACATCGGTTTCAGAAAAAGTACATGCTTCTATTTGATGGTCAGATTTCTCTTTATGTCCTGGAAACCCAAGGATTGGTTTAAAAGCAATCTCTTTGATATCATCCTTTTTTAATCCATTTCTTTTAAGATTATCATAAAGAGAGGGAAGATGACCTTTAGAGTGATCATCATAATTGCTACCAATTATGAAAGGGATTTTCCCTTTTAACATCAAAATATTATTCATTATACTTTGGTAAGTACCACTGTTGAGCCTGTTTTTTTGAGGTCTCATCTGATTATGAATTTCTTCATCTCCATCTAAGGTGACTTTTATCCATTCGAGCCCGCATTTGATGAGATCCTGTACAATATCTTCCGTAAGAAGAAGACCATTTGTTATCAGTTCGATACCAAAATCTATTCCCGCTTTGGAAGCTATTTTTTGAAGACTTACGCTTAAGTATCTTACAATATCGATGTTGACAAGTGGTTCTCCACCGAAAAAGGTAATCACTAGTTTTTTTGGACGAACTTCATGGAGTCGATTGGTGATCCAGTCGCATAGAACTTCGGCAGTTTGGTTTTTCATGGATGCTGATGAACTGACACCCTGTTCAAAGCAATATATGCATTTCATATTGCATGCTAGAGTAGTCAGTATGGTAACATTAAAGCTGCTATTGTCGAACTTCAGCCGCTGTGACCAATATTCAATCTCTTTTAGCTCATTGATTTCATCATCTATTACTATACCAAGATCTAGTAGTTGAGTTAGTTGTTCGTTAACTGTATCTCTTCTTTCAACGATCTGATCACACGACTCTATTGCCTCAATCAGCTCAGAATTTGCTATTACCCGAGAGTCTGAAAAAGTATTGTAAATTAGGGTCTCATCATCATTTATAGGAATAAAAACATTAAAACTTGATGGCTTCATATTAATTTATTCTTTATCAGTCTTATAATAAATTCTTAAGATAGAAATACTAAATATTGGTTGTAACAAACTAGAGGATGTTGTTGGTTAATTAACCAAATACTCTTTCGTTACTTCCAAGCTTACATTGTTACATACATGAATATAAATTTAATAAATACATTAAACATATCAAACCAAACATTTAAGAATTAACATAATTATTCAGCAGCAAGTTCGCGATGATTACTGAGTACATAAAATGCTAACCGTGATACAATTGCGACTTGATCAAAGCCCCCCCTGGGAGAATCCAGTAAAATTGATAATTTACTTTATAGAATTTCGCATCATTCTCTTGGTCTGACTTGTTTCCATTCCATTATCATAAAATCCAAAATGCTGCCTATGCCTTGAAAAAAACATACTGTGTTTTTGGAGAGTTATTTAATATTGGAAACTGGCATTTGGGTAACTTCTATTGAAGTTGGAGGAAAAGATGATTTCAGAATAATGGAAAGCAAAATACTGAATGGGTAGCTGATATTCCTCCCACCCCTCCCGTAAAGGAACCACAATTTTTGAAAACAAGCCCTCCGGGTAGTCAAAAGACTACGGCATAAAGCCGTTCGCTTCGCGCACTATTTATTCCGTTTCCTTTTGCCTATTTTCAAAGAATTGTGGTTGAAGATACTATCGGGTTGGGAGTACGCTGGCATGGCTCAGTGGTAGCAGCAAGTTTGCAAATAACCAGGGAACAGAAAAGTTCCCGGTTTATTTGCTCGCATTCTGCGACTTGCAAGGGAGTACCCTTGACCCCATTTTTTGATAAATACTCGCTACGCGTATTTATCAAAAATCAAATGCTTCCATAGCCACTTCATCAAGTGAAGAAACTGGTTAAGAATCCATAAAATGAATTTCCAGCATTGATGAAATAACCAACCAATAAGCTTAAAGATTACATTAATACACCCCTTTAAAAGAGACCAAATCAATGAGAAAATCTTGCTTAATATTTTTATGAAAAACTCCAATATGTTTGAGAGAACACTGAATGATCCTCCTGATTTATTTCTGCCAAATAAATAGCGTAGGAAAAATCGATACACAAAAAAGATGAGCACCAAAGAAATGATTATATTCAACATAACTACCTCCTTTTTGAACGCTTGATTAAAGTGGAATTCTTATACCAAGGTTTGGATGTTAGATAAGCAGCAGGGTAGTTAGAGTACAAGTATAAAAGCTTATTTACAGGCATTGTTCTTATCTCATCAGGATTCATTAAGGATCTACCCGTCTCTCTTTCGAGATCAGATGTGTTGTTTCGTCCTGTAGCGCCTTTTTCTTTATAAAGAACAGTCTTCTTGCCCAGAAGGCGAGATACTTCCTCTGTGGTGCTTAGAGCAAGCCCTGCAAAGAATATTCTGCTGGCGCATCCTCCGTTCAAGATTACAGAAGCATCAGATTTCCCATAAATATTCACAATTTGTTCAAAATCCTGGAGTACGATGCTGATGTGACAGCGTTTCTTACGGATCGAGCTGATTATCGTAGAAAAATTGGGGATTTTCCCACTATTTCCAAATTCATCTAAAAAGTAAAATATTGGCAAGTACGAAGTGTCGTTACTAGGGAAATTCATGCAATAGGAGAACATTTGTTGATAAAAAACACTGAGAATAAAGCTGAAATAATTTACCTCCCACTCATTCACGATAAGATATAGGGCAGTTTTCTCATGTCTAAGGCTTTCAAAATGGAGTGTTTCATTCCTGGTTACTTCTGCAATATTGGGATCACTAAGTTTTGACAATGCTGTTTTAGCAGTCGAGAGGACGCTATTCAAAACCTTATCATCTTGAGCTAAAAATGCTTTGTATTCTTTGAAACTATCATCATCCAAATGTTCCACCATTAGTGCATTTATTGTGTTTTGATCTGCTCCAAAAAGATTTAACATGTTGTAGATCTCTCTTAAATTTTGAACCCCTGCTTCTCTTTCTTTCACACAACGAATAAGCAGGCTTATGATGGATTTTGCTGAGTTTTTCCAAAAGGCATCATCTGAATCTTTTGGGTACGCAGAATCGATGAGTATTTCAGACAATTTCATAATTTCAGTGTATGTATTACAGCGCTGGATCGGATTGAAATGAAGCGATCCTGAAACATCACTTAAATTCAGAACCTTAATTTTATAGCCAATTGAACGTAAATACCCTGAAGTTATCCTATAAATCTCACCTGCTGGATCAGTAATTACAGTGGAAGCATTTTTGAGGTTTAAAACATTTGGTATGAGGTAGATAGAGCTTTTGCCCATTCCGGTGCTTCCAAGTACACAACAATTTTGGAAAGATTTCTCCATAGAAATCCTTTCAATTCCATTTATTACTATTCCATCATGCTTTGAAGAAAGTAATTTTCTCTTTGATCTTCCTCGCAAAAAATCAGCACTTCCATGGATAGTTGAAGTGCTTTTTATGTTAAATAACCAGTTCAGTAAAGGCATATACGTTTTTTTATGTGAGTAAATATTGTGTTCAGAGTTTGTTTGAATTCAATTATCGTGACAGATCATTTCCACGATCTTTTGAATGTTGTTTCTGATTGGTAATCCCTTCCAGTTCTTTCAATCGGTTATAGTTTTTCTGTAACAGTAGAATGTGTTCATCAGTAATGGAGAGAGTACGAAATCGAAACTTTTTCCCCTTAAAAAGAATCCCGTTCACCTTTTGTTTGTATTTATAGACTGTAAGTCCTTCCTGGATAAGGTTCTCTAAAAAATCATCCAATGAATCTGATTTCAAGTACAGAGATTTAACCAATTCACTTACGACCTCCTTATTGGTTGTCTTTCCGGTTCTCTTTTTAAATTCCTGCTCTTTATCTGTAAGTTCCAAGTCTGGTAATTCCGATCGTAAAATTTTATTCTTTTCCTGTTGATTCAAATAACAGATGGAATGTTCAATCTGAGGGTACTTTTTCATTTGGTATCTTTCTAACTCTTGACGAATAGAAAGGAATTTCGATTTTGAAATCCGGGTGGATTTGGATTGGCGGTATTGCACTGCTGAGAATACACAATGCACATGCATATGGGCTTTTTCGCTGTGTACTGTGGCAACAACCAGGCTCCTTTCTCCCCTGAGGGAAATAAATTTTTCGGTGATGTCTTTCAATACTTCAGTTGTGAGATGTTCTTTATCCAAAGGTGAGAAACTCAGCATCTCATGGTATAAATACACTTTACCTCTTTTGCGATAAGTTTTATCATGTTCTTCAAACTCCTTTGCTACAGCTTTTGTATCCGTTGAATGAAGATTATGGAACAGTTTGAAAGAAACCGATTCTTCATCTTTCCCGGTTTTCATTATGTAGTTTATTACCCTTGAAAAATCAGGTATTTTGATGGATTTTGACTTAATGATCATAGTGGTTAAGATGTTGAGAAATGACACATTGAATTTCTCTAAGAAAAGAACTGTTTTCATCAATTTTTAGTTTTATGATTTCGAGTAGATCCTTTGGTTCTCTAAAGTGCTTTGAAATTTCTTCCTCCAATTGGTTTAGATGGTACTGTAATGCATTAATTTCATTCTGAGATACTGTCTTGTGGTAATTCACATAGAATGAGACTTGGTTTATGTTATTACCAATACGACGAATGGCTATTTCTAAATCATGAACCTTTGAGTCTGATGGAAGGAGGAATTCCTTTTTTGTATACGATAGAGCAGCTTGCTTAATGTATGGTGCAATCTTAAGCCCCATTTTCTGAGCCGCTTTACATAGCAAGCTATATTCTTTCGGGAGCAGAAGAATTTCTTTTCGTATCCGTGTTTGTTTATACTCCTCCTTTTTCGCACGGAGGTATTTTTTTCTGTAAGCCTTCTTTGCTTCAGCAATGTCCTCTTCAGTTCCATTCTCAAGAACTCCCGAATTAAAGAGATATTCAATTAGTGATTCCATTTGCTTCATGTTTAGAGTTCCATTCCGTTCTCATGGGATTTTTCTTTCTGATTTTTGAGGTCAAGCAATTCTTTTCTGCGTTGGATTTCTTCGGCTAGTTCTGGGCAATGTTCTGAGATTCTTTTCTCTCCACAATACAAATCACGTTCAATTGGCAAATTGAAAGGAGGGCACTTTATGGTTTCAAGTTCTTCAAGACTGAAATAGCCCCATTCTTGTTCCAAAAGATCAACAAATCCGAAACAAATACGGTTTTGTAATAGCTCCGTCGCGTACCATGTACCAGAACCTGAGGGATTGAAGAATTTAGCAATTACAATAGGATCAGGATCATGTTCCTGTGATCCGACTTGTAGGAATCTTTTTTCCAGAGCCTTTGGTACTAGTTTCATATTGAGGGTTTAAAAAAATATAAACAAGGGGTGAGGTTTATACATGCTCACCCCTTTTTGCCGAAATGATTTTTTAAAATTCTCTTTCTTTGCCTTGACGCTTGATTTTTTCTAATTCCTTCAATCGCGTAAAAGCTCGTTGCTGCTCTCTCTGTCGTATACCCTGTAAGAATCCGTCTTTTGCTCCAGTGTTAAATCCTTCCCAGGAAGAACGGTTAAGAATAAGATTGAAAGGATTTATTTTCTTTAAATCTAATTTCTTGTTTTCAAGAGCAACATCAATTCCTCTCCGAAAACCATCATTATAGGCGTTGAGAGATGGGGTAGAAGCCACCTTGTTTAGTTTCATCGTTCTTGTCCTTTCTCATTATTCATTGGAGTCTTCTTTTGGTAGAAATCCTAGCGTGTTCGATCCTGCGTTCTCCCACGAGTTTTTTTGACCTTGTCCAATTCATTGAGACGGTTTTGGGTTCTTTCCAATAATCCCATTTCGAATCCTTTTGATATTTCTTGCCAGCGTTCCTTTTCATGAGATTTTTCACTTAACTCACTTAGTTTAGTCTTTACAGCACTCTTAAATTCATCTGGTAGGTATATGGCAAGCCCATATCCTTTATTTACTAATTTGTTTTTTTCTTGAGTTTCCATTTAAAATTTCTTTAGTTCGTTTTTTTCAATAAATTCTATCAAGCTTGATCGTCGGTAAAGTATGATTTTACCCATCTTAGAGTAAGAAATGGCTCCTGATGATCTTAATTTCCAGAGGCTCGTTTTTGACCGCAGACCAAGCATTTGAAGGGCAGTGGTTTCATTTACATGCTCTGGAGGTTGCTTGAGTTGGGCAATAACTCGTTGGTACACCCTTTCAAGTCTTCTATCAAACTCAGCTTCCGTCATTACTACAATTTGTTGTACATCCTTAAACTCTTCCATTTTTACAGATTATTAGATTAGTCTAAAACAAGGTTTGCTCCGATATTAACTTCGGCTCCTTTTGATTCTAAGAGTTTTTTGTACCATTGAGAAATGACTAGAAATCCTTTGTCCGTATCTAGAACAGGGTTATAAATCAGATAAACTTGTACCCCAGCCAAGTCTTCAGGGAGAGGAGCATTTGAACTCAAAAGCCCAGTGAGTTCTGAGGGATTTTGGACAAGTCTTTCAAATTCTGTTTCAGAATAAACTGAAAACATTGGAGCGCTATTTTCGAAAAGATCAGTAAAGCACACTAGAACCTTTTCATCAGCATCTGAGTTAGCCAACCTTGCAAGTTCTCTTGAGATAGGAATAAATAGGGAGGAAGCTTGTTTCCCTTTATCCAGAAGGTTTACTTCATAAAGTAAAGAATCCACTCCTTGTGTGAAATTGTTGATCTTGTTTTCTCGTGAGTATTTGTTATAACTATTCATTGAGACCACTGGAGGGAGCTTTACTTGTTTAATCTTGGATAAGTGTGTTTCTGATAAACTAGAAATACGAAGTTTCCCATGATTATAAGGACTATCCTTTAGGTCAAAGATTCCTAGAACATCACCTGTTGTAATATCCATTTCTTTGTTTTCAATGGAACTTGTAATATCAAACATGATTGATACTTCAACCTCTTTCGATTGTGGAGTTTGGCAACCCGTTAGGATTGCTAAACTCAACACACTAATTATTAATTGATACGTTTTCATGATTTTTATCGTTTGTGTTTGTTAATAATTCATCAAAATTTATGTTGATGTCGGAATATTTCTTACCTATTGCTTCTAATTCAGTAGGATTATCGTCGTCTAAGTATTTGAAATTTTGAAAGGGATTTGGTAGGTTCTCTAACGGTTCGTCCATTGTCAAAAAGACACCGTCATTACGGTACTTATTCATCGTTGTGATATACAATCCTATGGTTTCTTTGTAGAAGAAATTTATTTCGTCATACAACTCAAGGAGCCGCCCATATACATTGTTATAAATAGTTTGGCTTTCTGCACGCTTTGATTCAAGATCAGCAAATTCTTTTTCAATTTCAGCAATGCTTTTATCGTAGTGTTCTGAAACTTTTGTCTGTTCATTCAAAAGTTCATTGGGAAGATTTAATCGCTCCTTTTGTGTGTTTTTTACTTCTTTCTCCTTTTGAATAACCTGATTTTTCGCACTGTAATACTCACTATTATCACGGAATCTATCCTTTGAAGGCCATAACAACCTGTGAATAAGCATTATGGCTACAAAGAAAATGAGATTGATTAAAAGGAAATCAAAGGCGGAAAGATCTGAGAATTCTACTCCCGAAGCCATTTCTATTTTCAAAAGGTCAACTCGAATTTTGCCTATTACCAAGTACACCCCACAGATTAATAGGAAACTAGTAACTACACCGACTATTTTCCACAGACTTTTCCAGTTGGAGTACAAAATTTCGATAACTCCAACACCGACAAAAATGGTACTCAAGCCAATACCTATAGCGACAAAAAACCTCTCGTAATAGGATAGCCCTGTCAACTCAAAGCCTTTCGCTGTATAAAAAACCTCTGAACCACTAATAAGTAGAGCCAAAAGCGCAGCAAGCAAACATGACCATAGCAATGCGTGTTTCGTCTTGTTTTGTAAGTCAAGTTTGTGGATTTTCAAATCATTTTTCAAATCCGTTTCAATATCTTGCAAGGCAATATCTTTATTGCTGTAATCATCCGCTAATCTGGCATTCTCATCTTTCTTGGCGGTTTGCAAGTCAACTATTTTCGTATTAAAAGGTTGATTTTCTCTAATTCTGGAATCCGCTTGTTGAAAGTTTGTCAGAGCAGTATCTAACATTCCTTTGACCAATTTTGCAATACCTGCCAACATCTTAGAGCAAGCATATTTGACTTTGTTTACTTCTGGAAGAGATTTAACTTTCGCTTCCTTTGGTGGTGGACTTGCAGCATCATCTCTTGCTGATTTCGTTACAGCTGTTGTTAATTCTTTAAAGAATGTCGTTAGCTTTATGCTAAGATCTTTAAAGATGTCCGGTTGCGTAATTTTTAATTGTCGTTTCTTTTTTAGTGACATAATCTATAGGTGTTTTGGGAAAGAGGAAGTACGTCCCCCTTTCCCAGATGAATAATAATTACATAGTTGAAATAATTAGTCCAGTTACAAGAAGGACTGTGTAAAGCGAAATACCAAAGTACCACACCCAAAACGTAGAGCATGAATGAGTGACTGTTGTCTCATGCTGTTTTGAGGATTCGTCATCAACTTTCTTTGAAGTTGAGAAAAAGCTTTGATTTGAAATTTCTGTTCGTTTCATAACAATTAATTTTCATTAATGATAGAAATAGCTAGCTCTTTTGAACAAGCCTACGGCAAAGGAACAGAGGAAAGAATTCGTGGCTACGAAATATAGACTCAGTATTCTTATGAGTTCATTTTGGGACATGTAATTCAAAAATGAATTTATTTGAAACTGAATGAAATTTCTATTCTTCTTCAACTAAAGGAAGTCCTTCTCTTGGAAATATGAGGGTGTAATTTCCTTGTATCGCTCTTTCTGGAAATTCGTATAAACGATCAAGTTCTTTTTGTTTGTCTTCGTTGAATATCTTCTCTTTACAAGCAACTGTTTGTTTGGTTTCTGTATTAAAGAATGCCATGTGGGGAAAGAAGTTTAGTAACTTAGAATCTATACCATACATTTTCTTTTTGCACTCAATCATTTCTTTTATGATTTCATCTATTTCAGTTACACCTTCAATACCAATTTCTTGAAATACTTTCTTTGTTGGACAAGGAAGCCCATCAAATTTTGAGTCACCAGGTCGTTCATCGGGAGAGTATTTCCAAGCCGATTCTTTTTCTGATTTCATTTCATTGGTGGTAAAAAAAGCATCACCCTTATACCACAGGTGAAATATATTTCAAGTTAATTTTATATTTTTGTCAAAACCTCATTACATGGCAAATTCCTTACCTAAACCAGAGTATGATACTTTCCTTGAATTGCTTGATGAACTATTCGGAACTCTTAAAGAAGGAAACTACTTTTCACCAGAAGAGGAGAGGGGGGTGTTACGTGCGACAAGTGCACAAAAGAAAATAGTGGATACTGCAAAAGCTAATTATGTACTTTTTAAGAGTATAGAAGGGGCATCTACTGAAACATCTGAGTGGTTTACTTCAGTGAAAACGGATTTCACCAATGAAACTAAAATACAAGACAATGTGAAAACGGAGTTCCTCCTTGAATTTTGCTCGAATCAATTATCGAATATATACAAAGCATATAGAGCAAAAAGAGTTAAAGGCACTCAGATGAGAATAGTACAATCAATAGCTCTATCTCTTGGTTATATGGGGTGGAAAGGATTCTTCTCGAAGAGGGCATTAATTCCAAATCACAGACCGTTGATTGATAAAAGGAAAGAAGTTTCAGAAAGTACGATAGACAGTGTGATGTATCAGAAAATGGATAAATTGCATGCAGGTCTTGATGAGGTAAAACAGATTGTAATAGGCAACTCTGAAGGAAACAAAAGAACTATCCCTAAAGAATTAACAATTAATTTCCCATGGCTCAGAGCTGATCAAATTGTTGGAAGATCTACTGATATTGATGATCTCAGAGATAGGTTATTTGATAAAAGGCAAGTTGTTCTAATGAATGGAATGGGGGGCATTGGAAAGACAACTGTTGCAGCTGTATATGCTACCGAGAATACGAATGTATATAAACACATTGCTTGGATAAAACAGGAGTCAGGTGATTTTATGAATGACTTGATCAATACTAGAGGATTACTCGAAACCATCAATATTGATAAGAGAAATAAAGATGTCGAACAGTTATTTTATGAGGTATTGAGAGTATTGAATAGTATTGATGATAAGCCATGCCTAATGGTAATTGACAATGCTCTTTGTACGTTGTCAAATTATTTCAATTTACTTCCCAACCAACCCAATTGGCATATTCTAGTTACATCCAGAGAAGAAATTCCATACTTTGACAATAAAGAATTAGGATTTCTTGATGAAGCAAAAGCAATAGATCTTTTTAAGTTCTGCTATGTAAGAAAAGATATTTCTGATAATGAGATAAAGGATATAGTTCAAGGGGTAGATTACCATACTCTAACTATTGAAATATTAGCAAAAACAGCATACGACCATCGGATACCTCCAAAATTCATTCTTAAAGCTATTGAAGATGATATTGAAGCTGGTATTTCTGTTAAACATAGTGATAAAAAAATAGATCGAATTACAAGCTATCTTAGCTCCATATTTAGGCTAAGTGATTTAAGTGAGAATGAAACTTGGGTATTGTCGAATCTCTCATGTCTAGTTGCAGAGTTTCATACTTTTAATTTTTTGATTGAGTTGATTCAACCTAATGTAGATAAAGATTTCGCAAAATCTTTATCAGAGCTATCTAAGAAAGGATGGTTGATATATGATACTTTTAATGATGCCTATAAATTACATCGGATAATAATTGAGGTGATAATTAATCATATGTGTATCAGGTTTGAGGTGATTCAATCCTTGTTGAAAAATGTTTCAACAAAAATGATTTATGATCAAAACAGGAATAATCCAATAGATAGATTTATATGGATTCCATACGCGAGAAGTATTTTGAAGCATTTAAATGATCATTCATCTCCAGTTTTAGCTGAATTGCAACACAATTTGGCCTTGTTAGTTATGATTCAAGGGAGGTATGAGGAGGCTAAGGATTTGTTACTAAAGTCTTTGAAATCGGATATAGAAAATTTTGGAATACATCATACCAGAACAATGTACAAATATTTAGATTTGGCGGATTTATTTCGAGTGTTGGGACAGTTTGATAGGGCAGAAGAGATTTTTGAGTACTCTATCTATCAGTTAGAGGGTGTTCAATGGGAGGATACTCACATTGCTTCAGTAAGTTATACAAATTTCGGACTATTACTTTATTGTAAAGAAGAATATGAAGAAGCTAAGAAGTTTTTATTAAAGTCAGAAGAGATACAGAAGAAAAACTACGGGATAGATCATCCGAGCATGGCTATTTGTTATACAAATTTGGCAATGGTATATGGTGCATTAAGAGAATACGAAGAAGCAACTGAAATGGCAATGAAATCTATTGAATTAGATGAGAAAAATTTTGGTCCGAACCATCCTTCCACAACATCTAGTTACGAAAACTTGGGGGCCATTCTTATAGATCTTGAGGAGTATAGAGAAGCCAAAGAATGGATTGTAAAAGCCCTTGATATTAATAGAAATTTTTTCGGGGATTTTCATCCACGTATTGCGACTAATTATTCGGACTTAGCCTGTGTTCATATAGGTATTAAGGAATACGAAGTTGCAAAAGAATTGTTCGAAAAAGCTACAGAGATTTGTGAAGATTTTCTTGGTTCATCTCATCCTACTACAGTGAATAATTATTTCAATTTGGCCATTGCACATAAATCTCTAGCAGAATACGACATAGCAAAGGACTTATTATTGATGGCAAAAGATTTTGCCTTAAAAAGACTTGGAGAAAGAGACACTCTAACAATTTCAATAATCAGAGCGTTAGGTGATTTGGGGTACTAATAGAGTCAAGAAACTATTTTGTGATAATGGTCAAATATTATTTACTTTTACACTAATTTGGATCAAAAATTTTTGCCTATAGATTAAATTTGAACTGTAAATAGTAAAATATAGTATTTCAGAGGGTTATCTGACTAATCAATAACAAGCCGCCAACTTAAATAAAAGTAAAGATCAGATGACATGTGAGATGCACCGGTATGGGTGTGTCCATGTTGTCAGTCTTTACGGGTTTGCTTGGCGGCTGACCTTGATTAGCTGATACGGGGCTCACCCGCTTTTTTTACTAACCGTTTCCTAGAGTCCCAGAAGCATGAAAAGGAGAGACAATGAAACCTTTAATCAAAAACAGCCGCCAAGCTAAAAATGTCATCATCTCAATTCTTGTTGTAGTACTAAGCATCCATTTAAGCGATGGAGTTGCTCAAAATCAGAAATCCAAGATCGACTACAACCAAAAATCCAACATTATGAACCCTGACACACTTAGGGGAGACAATCTGAAAATTCATAAAAACTTTCTAGAATGGAGTCACAAGGAAGTGAAAGAAATGGAATCTTCGAAGTTGAAATCTGAATTCGAAAAAATCGGGATTACAACAAACGAGAAGGATCGCTTTCTTGAGGCATATTTTTTTCTGCGGATTGATTTAACTGGTCATAAGAAATCTGTAGAGCAATGGGAGCATTTCAAATACCTCAAACCAAAAGATTAAGATTCAATGAATTCATGTTCTTGAAAATATTTAGCAAGCCTGCCATCATGCAATAGTGCAGGAAAAAATGAGAAAGTTTCCAGATATAAAGGACTCAGCAGATTCTTTGGGTGAACCTGCTGAATCCTTTGTGAATAGGCAGAAAAACACTTTTACTAATCAACGAATTTCACTTCAGAAACTAGAAACATTTCACAGTAAGATTGAAACTGAAGAGAAATTTGAAGCAGAAATCTCTTTATCTAATGAACTAGAGGCTTTAAATCAGGAAGAACTAAATAACCTGGGATTTGATGTTTCAGATCAACTTTTATCGAAGCAATCAAGAAGGTACTCAAAGATGAAAGACAAATTGATTGTTGCAACTCAAGCCACCAACCTAAGTGAAATACTTAGAAGCCAAGGCAAATCAAACACTGAAATTCTCCAAACACTTATTTCAAGATTTAAAAACGAGCCAGCATTACAGACCTGGATTCAGAACTGGAAGCAGTTTCTTCAGCTGTCAAAATATGCTCAATCCAGAAATCCAGAAGAGCGAAAAATTATTGAACAAGTTATTTCTAATTCTAATTTTACCTCTGATAAATCCTTTGATCGGGCTTTTGCTCAGATTATTCAGGATGAACGAATTTCTGATACTACAAGATTCGAATTACAGAAGAAGTTTGGAACCGAGAATGTCCAGACAGTAAAAGAGCTGGATAAATGTCTAAGTAGAATTTCTGACCACAAGAACAGGGTTGAATCTAAGCTTAAAGCTAAGGAGCAAGAAAAGAATCATCTTGAAGAAGACGTAGAGATTCTTTCCAAACAAATTGAAGAAAAGAGTCCTTATGATCCGGAAAGAATTGAATTAGAGAAAGAACTCAATCGAAAGAAAAAGGAAATTGACGGATTCCAAAAAGAAATTGTCGTGTTAAAAGAATCTCAACCTGAAAAGGTATCATTTGTACTTCGGAACAATGTTGAAGCAATTAGAGGAGTAGATGGGAATAGATTTGTGAGACTATTAGACAAGGATTTCTCCATTCGACTTCCAGAAAACCGGCTGTTTATGAGTAGGCAGAATGTAAGGAGTATAAACCTGATATTTCCATATGCAATCCTGGATAAACTTGGTGTGGGTAATACGGTCTTTACTCCTGGATTAATTTCAAACTCAACTCCATCTAAGGAACATCGAAATCTAGGGCATATAATCCTTTCGACTCTTGGTTATGATGATAAGAGGATTCTTAGTCAACCTGAAATAAATCAGTTGAGTAAGGACTTATCTGTTCTGAAAAATGAAAAATCAAATAGTACAGGAAAAGAGGATTTGGTTGAGTTGGGTATTTGGAAAACACAAAGCCAAAATGTTGATCGAGGAAGATTGAAAGAACTCCTTCAGTTGATAAAAGAAAAGAGGGGGCGTATGGGGGATTTTCAAACACTCAAGAAGGTGGCGAGGGGATAATCAAACATCAAGTTTTTCGCAAAGGTACCTACATCAAAAATATCTGCCGCAAGGACTTTCGATAGTCTTTGTTAATAATAATTGAAATCTACAGCCCTTGGGGTTCATTCAGATTTTTGCGGGCAAAAATCGTGACCTGAATCCTTGCACCAGAATTTTTGATCCGGTGAGAAACGCCAAAAAATTAATGTTTCACTTGGCGTGCCGGATGCCGAAAATAAAGTCCACAAGGCAGTGGCGGATATTATGAATAATTCAACATTAACTTCAAACTTCATCGCTGAAATCTCAATTAGTTACAAAAAGCCTCAATCCTATTTGGAACAAAAGAAAATCTTATCTTCAAAAGATGCCTTTGAGGCATTTAGTAATCTGTGGAGTGAACAACTTGAGTACAGAGAAGAGTTTATGATCTTGGTACTCAACAGAGCAAATATAATTCTGGGATATTGCCAGATAAGTTCTGGTGGAACTTCGGGAACAATCGCTGATCCTAAAATGATCTTCCAAGCAGCACTCAAAGCGAATAGTTCCAGTATCATCCTTTGTCATAACCATCCTTCAGGGAATACTAAACCAAGTGAACCAGATAAGCACTTGACTCAGAAGCTTGCAACTGCAGGTAAGCTTTTAGATCTTCCTATCCTTGATCATCTGATTATTTCGGAATCATCATTTTACTCTTTCGCAGATGAAGGAATTATGCCTTCGGATTAGAGGGTGATTTTAGATGTGAAAATTGTTGTACCTATGTTGTACCCAAACAAAAAAGCCCCAACTTTTCAGTTGAGGCTTTGCTTTGGTACCCGGGGCGGGACTTGAACCCGCACGACCGCAATGGTCATTGGATTTTAAGTCCAACGTGTCTACCAATTCCACCACCCGGGCGTCCTATGGACTTTCTTGACGCTCAAGAAATGAGCGGGAGACGGGATTCGAACCCGCGACCCTAACCTTGGCAAGGTTATGCTCTACCAGCTGAGCTACTCTCGCATGATGCAATAACAAACTTAAATTGAAATCCTGATTACTATCAGTGTTTGCAAGATGTTTGTTGTTGGCAGCTCGTTTGCTGCCGTTGCGGGTGCAAATATAGAAACATTTTTTATTCTGAAACCTGCTTTTGAATAAAAAAATAAAGAAAAATTTATTTGTGTTTAACAACTGCTTGCTTTCAAGAAAGTTGTAGTTGAAATATTTTTTACAATCCGTAGAAAGATTTTACGGATTTAGTGATTTTCCTGATATCACCACTTCCCAATTCCACATAAAAGGGGAGCCGGACGATGGATTCAGATACACGAATGGTATTCTTTAGGTCTTTTCCCTGATATTTGTCCTTGAAATAATCACTTATGTGCAAAGGTAAATAGTGGAATACAGCTTGATATCCGTTTGCTGCCAAATGCGCAAGCAGGCAATTTCGGGTTCCTTTGTTTTCTACAAGGAAATAAAAGAAATTCCCATTTTGAGTTGCGTATTCCGGAGTTATAGGAAGTTGAATCAGTCCTTTTTCTTGTAATTCAGAAAGTTGTTCGTGATATGCATTCCAAACTGCCCTTCGCTTATTCTGGATTTTATCCAGGTTTTCAAGCTGGGCATATAAGAATGCTGCTGTTAAATCGGAGGCCAGGTAGGATGACCCGAGGTCTTTCCAACAGTATTCATCTACTTCACCTCTTGAAAAGGCAACACGATTGGTTCCTTTCTCCCATAATATTTCTGCCCGTTCAATTAATTTTTCATCATTAATAACAAGTAAGCCTCCTTCACCTGAAATAATATTTTTGGTTTCATGGAACGAAAACGTCGCGACATGGCCAAAACTTCCCAACGCTTTTCCTTTATAATATGAATCCACAGCATGAGCAGCGTCCTCAACAACGAAGATGTTATGTTTATTGGCCAACTCCATCAGTCGGTCCATCTGAACAGCCACACCACAGTAATGAACTACAATAATCACTTTTGTATTTGGAGTGATCAATTGTTCGATATGGTCGATATCAATATTGGGATAACCAGGCTCAACATCGGCGAAGACCAAATCAGCGCCCCGAAGAGCAAATGAAGTTGCAGTACTTACAAAGGTGTAGGAGGGGAGGATAACTTCATCTCCGGGGCCTACTTCAGCAAGTAATGCTGCCATTTCAAGGGCATCAGTACATGAATTGGTGAGTAAGCATCTTTTATATCCAAACCGTTTTTCAAAGAAAGTATGGCATTTTTGAGTGTAAGGACCATTACCCGACAGTAGGCCACTTGCGGCGGCATTTGCCATGTATTGGGTTTCCTGTCCCGAAAGAAATGGTTTGTTAAAAGGAATCTTCATGTGTCTTGGTTTTTATTCGGTAGCGACAAATGTACAAAAATGCATTTTGTAGCCGTAAATAATTATTTTTGCAGCAAAGCACAAAAATCAAAAGCCAAACACGATGAAGGACCTAACTGCTCAGGAGATTTTGGATCTTCCTTTTTATTTTGTCATTGGACGGCCTCGTACGGGAACGACACTTATACGTACTTTACTGGATGTTCACCCCAATTCGATGATTCCTCCTGAAGCTCCAATTATCCTTCAGTTTTATGGGAAGTATGGTAAGGTGACGAATTGGACACGGGAAAAGATTCTGGAGTTTTATAATGATCTGTTACAAGAGCAGGAATGGCTGTTTCTTTCAATTGGTAACTGGCCAATGGATCGAGAGAAGTTGAAACAGGATATGTTGGCTTGCGAGGGCAAGAATACTTACGCTAATTTGTGTCAAATAGTAAACGGGAATTATCATCCATATATCGAAAAGGATTTGAATATTCTGGGTGATAAGAATCCTGCTTATGCCAACAAAACGCATTATCTGCTTAAAATGTATCCCAATGCAAAGATTGTATTGATATACCGTGATCATCGTGATCACATCCAATCGATGAATAAAGTTGATTTTGGAAAGACAATTGTGCCTATTAATGCTTATCGTTGGAGGAAATTTGTTAGGATCAATCAAAAATTAATAAAGAAATATCCGGATCAGTTTTATGCGTTTCGTTATGAGGATTTTGTTGCTGATCCTAAGCCGCATTTCCGTGAGATCTGTGATTTCCTTGGAATTAAGCATAACGATGAGGTATTTGACTTTTATAAGCATAAAGGGAAAATCCAGGGAGAGGAAAATATTGAGATGCTGGAGAAATATCACAGCAGTTTATTTAAGCCGATTTCCACCCGCAATGTGGGAAACTGGAAAGATACTTTAACTGATGAGGAAGTTTTAATGGCCGATGCTGTGGTTGGGAAATATGCTGAGCGTGCAGGATATGAGCGTAAGTATAAAAATCCGGGGATTAAACTAAGGTTGAAGATATTTCCAATTATTGTATATTTGAAAGTGACCGATTGGATAGGGGAACAGATGATGAAGCGTATGGCTCATGACCGAACTGAGAAAATCATGAACAGAGGTCCGGTACTTGGGTTGAAATACTGGAAAATGGTTACTTCCAAATAATAAATTTCTATGCAGGTAAGCCGCGTATTTCGCGATATTCTGGCTGTTTTTAGCAGCAATATATTTGCAATTCTGGCAGGGTTGGGGTCAGGGATTATGATCTCACGTGTCTTGGGGCCAGACGGACGAGGGCTATTTGCTGCCCTGATTACTGTTCCAATGTTGGTGATTAGTTTTGGTGCGCTGGGATTAAGAAGGTCAGCATTGTTTCATATTAGTTCACCGGAGTATGATAATAACAAGGTAATCTCTTCACTGCTTGTCTTGTGGCTGTTTTCTTCCGTTATCGGTTCTGGTGCTGCTGCTATTATGTACAGTGGTTGGGATACAGAGGTTTATACCGTGAATATGATTCTTCCTGTCATTTTGGTAATACCCTTGGAGTTGGTGATTTCCTATACAGGTGGGCTTTATCTTGGAATAGAGGATTTTAAAATGGTGAACCGGATTCGTATTAGTAAGCCATTGTTTTTCTTGTTTTATCTTACTATTAGTTTAATCATACTGGATCTTGGAATTGATGGTGTAGCCTGGGCTTATCTGTTGGCTTCTTTTAGTGTGGCGATCGGTTCTACTTATATTACCAAAAAGAATTTTAAATTCAATTTTACCTGGGATTATTCCTATGTAAAAAAAATGCTTCGACTTGGAATACAATTTGCTCTGGCCTTTTTTGTGGTTCAGCTGAATCTTCGATTGGATACCCTGTTGTTAAAAGAATGGTCGACTACAGATCAGGTTGGGTTCTATAGCGTTGCTTCAACAGTCGCTGAACAACTTTGGCAATTACCAATGGCAATTGGTATTGTGGTCGCATCCAAGACTGCAAGTGTTGAATCGCGGGAAGAGATGAAGCGAAAGTTGGGACCATTGTTAAGGTTAAGTATTTTAGTAGGTACTATAGGAGCTTTGGCTTTGTTTATTCTAATCCCATTCTTGCTGCCTCTAGTGTATGGAGAAGATTTTGCACCCAGTATTCCAGCTGTGAGAATTATTCTTCCTGGAGTGGTGATGTTTATGATATTCCGTATTCTAAACTCCAGATTGGATGGATTCGGGAAGCCCGTAATTGGAATATTAATTACCATACCTGGTTTTATCTTGAATGTGATTTTGAATTATTTCCTGATACCAGAATATGGTGCTTACGGTGCTGCTGTGGCAACAGATATCAGTTACACTCTTGTAGCTGTATTAATGGTGGTTGGGTATTCCCGGGTTGCTCAGGTTTCAATATCCAGTCTGTTAAAATTCAGGAAATCAGATTTTGAATGGCTACGTATTTTGCTAAATAGTAGATTTGTAAAACAAATAAGAGGAAAGTAGGGAATGGAAGAGCAGTGTGTGAATGACAGGATACCTTTTTTCTTTATTATCGGACGACCCCGTAGCGGGACTTATCTGTTGCGTTCGTTGTTTGAAGCGCATCCACATATCAATATTCCTTCGGAATGCCCTTTGATTTTAAATCTCTATCCAAAATATGGGAAAGTGAAGTTCTGGGATCAGAAGAGAATCAAGAGCCTGTACCAGGATCTATTTCTTCATAAAGAACTTGAAAACTGGAAGATTGACAGGGAGCAACTTCTTTCGGATTGGTTAAGTCTGGAAGGAAAGGCTGAGTATAGAGATTTTATACAAAAACTTTACCTGAATCATCATTCGGCATATGAAAAGGATGGAGTGAAGCTGCTTGGTGATAAGAATCCGGTCTATTCAACTTTTATTGATAAAATCCTGAATATTATCCCTGAGGCAAAATTCATCCATCTTTCACGTGATTATCGTGATCAATTGGTTTCCATAGAAAATGTGGATTTTGAATCAGGTATACCATCACTAATTACATACCGCTGGAAACAAGCCAATAGCCGGATGTTGGAGTTAAAAAAGCAATATCCCGATCGCTTTCTTTCGGTTCGCTATGAAGATCTGGTTGATCGCCCTGAATATTGGCTGACAACTATGTGTCAGTTTCTCAATGTGGAATATACTTCTTTAATGCTTGAGCGTTTCAATAAAAAGGATGCGGTGCTTACGAATTTTCAGAATAAGGAAATTGAGAAATATCACAGAAGCCTTCAGCAACCTTTATCCAAATCAAAAGTGGGCGTTTGGAAGGATAAGTTGAGTGATGATAAAATTCGTATGGCTGACTATGTAGCAGGTGATCTTGCTGCGGAATATGGCTATGGCAGAATGTTTCATGATAAGAGCGTGGGGCTTTGGCTTAAATCCTTACCTGGAATTGTATATGGAAAAGCATATGATCAGTTCAGGTTGTTGATTCTTCGACTCCCATTTCAGATTTATATAAGAACGCTGTATTCTTTACAAATTCTTGCACCGGTATATACTTTTCTCAAAAAAATCTTTCAGAGCTAAGTTTATTGATGTTAAAAAAATCTTGTAGATTAATGAATTCGATTACGTGTTAACTATTGTTAGGTGTCTAGTCATTGGTGTGTGTAGTATTGCGATGTGTGTAATAAATGTGTGATCATTTCGTTATAAGTCTGATACCGTTATACTAATTAATTTAATAAACCAACCTTACAATGAAAAAGTTATACATGTTATTAGCAATTATTGCGTTAGTTTCCTGCTCCAAAGAAAAAGAAGTTGAGGAAGTAAATGATGTTGATTATAATATGATTCTGGTAAAGAATCATGAATCATATGATGCAAGAGGAGCTTCAAGTCTGAAAGGTGAAGATGAAAGCCTTATTAATTTGGGATTATCAATCTATAATTCTCCAAGTAATCAATTGACCGATCAAATTGCCTTAAAAGGAATCCCTTTAGCGAAAGGAGTTTATTCTTTATCACAGTACCTATCGGGAGATGAGTCTTTTCCAAGTGTATTATATACAAGAGCAAATGGAGACCAGGTTTTTGCCTTTTATGATTTAGTGGAAAGTGATAGTAATTGGATTAAGATTGAAGAGATCAGTTTATGTCCTCCGGAAGTAAAAGCAAGGATCAGGGCTCGTTTTTCATGGCCGGAAGACCAAGAGAATAAATTTAATCTTCCGGATACCGTTCTGTTTACCTCCGATTCCTTCCAGGTATGTTTTTGTGATTAGATTATTTCAAAAAATCACAAGCTCTGTCTAGAATCAGGTTATACCAATAATCAATTTCCTCCTCATTTGATTTAGTGAGCGGGAAAGGAGCCTCGTGCGAATACTTGAATGGGAAATCATAAACTTCGACTGGGATATTGATATCTCTGCAAGCACCTTGCAGTGTGTTGATGATTTCATACGAAGGGATGACTTCATCTTTTTTCAGAGTGATCGCCAAAATCTGATCTTCATATTTTCTGAATAGATCTTCCCGGAAGTCTCTGGTTAACCTGTAATCGAGCATGGAGTGAAAGATCTTTCCCTCGATATGGTCTTCCATAAAGTGCTTAAGGCGTTTGTCCTTTTTCATATGGTTTTTAATGTGTTCAACCAGGAAGGAGTATAAGGCTACATTGGCTTCACTGTCGAGAATGAACTTCGATACCGGTGATAAACGATTGAAAGCAGCTCCTCCGCAAAACATGCAAACCTTTGTATTGCTAAAATATGATTTGTAATTACTAAGTTTTAGTATTTCAGTTAACAGGCAGCCGATGGAATATGCAAAAATATCAAATTCAAATTCAGGGTCGATTAGTTCATGTTTCCCGCTTTTGCAGTCTTCAATAAGCTGTATTACATCATAATAAGTTTGTAATCCCGACCAGATAAAACGCTGAGGCATGGCATGTAAACGCATACTGATGGCAACATTAAATAAAGATGAGTCTATTACATTCGGGAAATGTTTCTTACGTTCTTTGCTCAATGCATACATCTGGCGTTTTTCGCTCCAGCTTTGTGGCGCCCGATTCATATGAAAGGCAATGGGAAACATGACGATTGTTTTACCCGTTTTCTCAGCCAGAGTTTTTGCCCATGGCATGTATTTCTCCCAGTTTTTTTCATTGAATCCATGAAACAGGAAAATGACTTTTCGGGCTTTTTGAGTGGATTTGGGTTTGAAGATATGATACCGGAAGTCCTTGTTTTCTTCAATATTGAAATCCTTGATATATACCGATTCATCAGCCGAACCTACATCATTCAGGAAATGATCTTCTTCATCAAATGATATCTGGTGTCTGTCGCATGTGTAATGATTGTTTCCTGGCAGCAGTTTGTGGGAATCAGAATGAAAGCTCAGGTTGAAAATATCTAAGTTATCCAATTCAATATGGTCTTCTTCAAAAGAGATGTTTGTGAGCTTATGGTAAGTTTCAATATAACTCATGGCATTGGGGTTTAAATGACTCAAATGTTATTGTTATCATGCCGTTCAGGCATTTTATACACAAACTATATTGTAGTTAGTTTATTGTATACTGCAGTCGTGATATGGGGTTAAAGTCAGAAACAATTTATGATCAGGTGATGGATTTACAACTTTTGCATCATATCCCACATCTGGTCAAATTTTTTCCTGTATTCTGAAACAGCTTTTTTATCATTTGTAATCAGAATATTTTCCTGGTTGTGTTCTGTTGCACTTCTGGTCCAGTTAAAACTTCCGGTAAGCAAAGTTTCATTATCAAAAACAGCAAACTTATGATGCATATGGTGGGGGCTATTATCTACTTTTGTTGGTATTCCCCGATCAGCAAGCCTCTTAATATCCGATCCTTTATCATAAACCTTTTCATCATCACTGATAATTCTGATCTTTATTCCTCTGCTGTGGGCATATTTAATTTTATCATAGATGCGATCGTCGGAAATTGTGAAAACACAAATATCGATGCTTTTTGTTGCACAACCGATTTGTTCGGTAATTGCATTCAAACAATCATTCCCTGGGCTGAAGTACACCTTACTGAATGTTTCTTCATGAAGTTTGGGGAGGATAAGTTTATTAGCATCTTCGAGCCAGTTTAGGATGTTTTCATTTTCGATGCCGTTGATTTTATCTTTTGCAAGATCGAATATTTTACTCCTAAGCCAGTCTAACTCTCGTTTGGTAGGTTTTTGCTCGTTGATAGTCTCTTTTAATGCTTTCTTTTCAGATTTTGATAAGATGCCATCATCAAATGATGTGTCTAAATATTCAAGTATGGTTTCCATTTGAGGTAGGTATTATTGTTTTGTTATCACTATATTTTTTTTCAAGGATAAAGCACAGGGGGGCGAAATAAAGCTGTGTTATTATTTCTGGGCTTCTATCTTTTTTCTAATTTCTAATAATTGAAATTCTATTATAAAGATCTTTTATCTGATTTTCCATCTTCCTGATTTTCGCCGATTCATCCATTATGATTTCCGGATTGTATGAAACCGTTGCTTCCACCGGGAAAATGAATTCGAAGTCATCATTATGAATTGTAACGGGTGAAGAGTCATGTGGGAAAAACAGGCTCTCGTTCTTATTGAGACGCTTCAGTTCCCCAATGTAAAGTGTATTCTGAATTTTGAAAATCCAGTACTTGTCAGCCAGGCTTGTCTGGTCTTCAAGTGTAAATTCAGGGGAAATAATGATGATGTCGTTATTAGCAAAATTTTCGGGGATGTATTTAAAAGAATCTCTTGAAATTACGATTGCTAAATGATCTTCGGATAGACTGGGTAGCGAAATATGGTTTGCTGCTTTTTTGATTAATTCATCTAAAGTGAATGCCGTCAGCTCGAAACTTTGTGCTAAAGGGAATTTAGCAATTGCCAATATTTTTAGCTTATCTGGTTTTTGCTTGTATTCTTTGTTAAAAGCTTCATCAAAGATATTGAAGTGTGAAAGTTCGTTTACCGTCAACTCGCTGTTAATTAGTTTGTCAACCGAAATGCTAAAATGGTTGGCTATTTTTATAATCATTTCCAGTTTGGGCTCCGCCCGCCCTTCTTCGTAAGCTCCAATACTTGAGCGTTTTACTCCAAATAGCTCAGCGAATTGTGTTTGGTTGAGCTTACGTAGGGAACGAATCTTTTTAATGTTTTTACTAAAAAATGACATAAAAATGCTAAAAATATTGGTTTGATAAAATATTGTTTCTATATTTGCTAACGTAGTTAACAAATATAGTCAAAATAAAGCCAGAAAGGAGATGCGTTGCTAAAAAATGTAGATTAATAATTTTTATTGGCTGATTGTGGATATCGGATATTTTATTAATTTTCGTGATTCTTTTAATATTCTATCTCCTTAAGAAAAGCTGTGTTGAACATATGAAAAATAATAGGTGCTTCGGTGCTTATTGCTTTCGAATATCATATCAATTTGAAAATTAAGTAAAGAACTTAATAACGATAAACACATGGAAAATAGTTTTCAAAAAGTAAGAAATTACTTATTAGAATTAAGACACAGTATCGTTTTCGAAAACCAGGATGAAGGCATTTTGGTAATAACAAATGAAGAAAAAGGGATTAATAATTTAGTCCTTGGCTGTGCCGACCCACTTCTAATCATGGAACAGTTCCTTTTTGAGTTAAATCAACCAAGCTATGATGTGCTCAGAAGTCTGTTGATCAAAAACAGAGATATTGTTCATGGCGCCCTTGTTCTTGATGAAGGAGGAACCAAAGTGATATTCCGTGATACTTTACAGATTGAAAATCTGGATTTGAACGAACTGGAAAGTTCTATTAATTCACTTAACCTGTTGTTGAGTGAGTATTCTGAAGAAATAATTAAGTTTTCAAAACTATAAAACCTGATAAACATGAACTTATTTAAAAGATTATTTAAAATGGGACAAGCAGAGGCTCATTCTGCTATCGATAAATTGGAAGATCCTATCAAATTAACGGAACAGGGGATTCGTGATCTAAAAAAACAATTGGACCAAAGTCTTCAGGCTCTGGCCGAAATTAAAGCCCTTTCTATACGTTCTGCTAACGAATTGAACACGAATCAGGAAAGAGCGAAAGATTATGAAAACAAGGCTATTCTTTTATTAAAAAAAGTTCAGAATGGTCAGTTGGAGACTTCTGAAGGTGATCGCCTGGCTCAGGAAGCTTTGATCAAGAAAGAAGAGTGTGTTAAAATGGCGGCTCAAAAGAAACTTGAAGTTGACAAATTTGAGGGGAACATTGCTGCTATGGATAAAAATATTAAGAAATTAAAGTCGCAGGTTAGTTCTTATGAGAATGAGTTGAAGACTTTGAAAGCAAGAGTAAAAGTTAGCAATGCAACCAAGAATATCAACAAACAAATGTCTCAACTCGATTCTTCCGGTACAGTAAGTATGTTGGAGCGTATGAAGGATAAAGTTGAGAAAGAGGAAGCTTTAGCTGAAGCTTATGGTGATATTGCTCAGGAATCGAAGAGCCTTGATGATGAAATCGATTCTGCTATTGGTAATAGTTCTGAAGCAGAGGCTTCTGATGATTTAGCAAAGCTTAAAGAAAAAATGGGATTGTAAGAATAACCGTACATAATCAATTTATGATGAGACGTTCACTGATAAGGGATTTGAGGTGGAACGGCTCATCTGCTTCTGTTTTGATTCATTCAAAAAAACTATTCTGATGCAAGAACTATTCAATGCCGCCTTCTCGGCAGTTAACTTTTTCCCGACACTACTTTTACTTGTAATAATCGTGTATTGGTTATCGGTTATTATTGGAGCTTTGGATCTGGATTTTCTCAATATTGATTTCGATGCCGATGTGGAAGTTGATGCGGATCTTGATGTAGATGTAGATGCAGAAGGAGAGGTTTCAACGGAAACCAGTACAGAAGGTGTTTTGGTTTCTTTGAATTCCATTCTGGCATTCTTTAATTTGGGAAAGGTTCCCTTTATGATTCTGATGAGCTTCTTTATTCTTCCGCTATGGATGATCTCGATTATGTCGAACCATCTGTTGCTTAATGAATCGTTCCTCTTTTCCTTATTGCTGCTGATCCCAAATATTATTGTGAGTCTGCTGGTTTCTAAAGTTCTTACCACCCCCTTTGCAATGCTTTATACACGGATGAGTAAGAATAAAGAAGATGGATTTGAGTATTCCGGGAAGATGTGTACTATCATTATTCCTGCCAACCATGCAAGAATCGGGCAGGCCGAAATTCATCATAATGGAAATACTTTTCGTATCAATGTACTAACTCACGAGGGAGTGGCTCTCGATAAAGGCCAATCGGGTCTTATTATAAATTATATAGAAAATAAAAAGTGCTATTTAGTCGAACCCTATAAAATTTAAAAAATGTTTGAAGCTTTAGGACAATTTGCAATAACCCTGATCGTAGTAATCATCATTGGGTTTATTATCGTTCTTGTCAAAACCTACAAAAAGGCCGTTCAGGGCCAGGCGTTAGTAAGGACCGGTTCCGGCGGGTCTAAGGTATCCTTCTCAGGGATATTTGTTATTCCGGTTCTCCATAAAATGGAGGTTATGGATATTACACTGAAGACCATCGTAATTGAACGAAGTGGTAAAGATGGTTTGATTTGTAAGGATAATATGCGTGCCGATATCAAGGTTGCGTTTTTTGTGCGTGTAAATAAAACCGTTGAGGATGTTGTACAGGTGGCTCAGTCGATTGGTTCAGAAAGAGCTTCCGATCAGCCTTCTTTGGTAGAACTATTCGATTCTAAGTTCTCAGAAGCATTGAAAACAGTCGGTAAGCAATTTGAATTTGTTGAATTGTATAATTCAAGAGAAAAGTTCAAGCAGGAAATCCTGAACATTATTGGTACCGATTTGAACGGTTATATTCTTGATGACTGTGCGATTGATTTCCTTGAGCAGACACCTCTGGAAAGCTTGTCGGAAAACAATATCCTTGATTCTGAAGGTATCAAGAAGATTATTGAATTGACAGCAAAACAAAAAATCCTCGCAAACAATATTGAACGCGAAAAGGAGAAAGTAATTACTAAGCAGGATGTGGAAGCTCGTGAAACTGTTCTTGAATTGGAGCGCCAATTAGCGGAAACTGAAGAGAATCAGAAACGTGAGATTGCTAATATCAAAGACCGTCAGCAGGCAGAAATTGATAAGGTGGCGCATGAACAACGTCTTGTTGCTGAGAAAGCGCGTATCGAAACTGAAGAAGAAATTGCGGTTTCAGAAGAGAATAAAGAGCGTCAGGTGATTATTGCTCAAAAGAATAAAGAGAAAATTGAAGCTGTTGAATCTGAGGCCGTTGTTCAAGAAAGAGAATTGAAGCAGACCGAACGCGAGAAAGTGGTTACACTTGCCCAAATAGCCAAAGAGAAAACGGTTGAAGTTGAGAAAAAAGAAATCCAGGAAGTGATTCGCGAACGTGTTGAGGTTGAAAAAGCGACTGTTGCTGAACAGGAGAAAATTAAAGATACTCAGGAATTTGCCACTGCCGACCGTGCTAAAAAGGTAGCCATTACAACTGCTGAAATGGCCGCTGAAGAAGCATTGATCAAGGAAATTAAAGCTGCTGAAGCTGCTAAGGATGCTGCTGAACATGAGGCTAAAAAGCAATTGATTGATGCTGAAGCTGAATTTGAAGCATCAACCAAAAAGGCTGAGGCCATGAAGATTATGGCTGAAGCTCAGGCTGCAGAGGCTGCTGCTCTTGGTGTTGCTGATGCTCAGGTAATCGAAGCTAAGGCTGATGCCATGGAGAAACAAGGTCTTAACGAGGCAAAGGTCCTTGAAATGAAAGCTATTGCTGAAGCAAAAGGTGTTGAAGCCAAAGCTAAAGCAGAAGCAGAAGCTACCCAAAAGACTGGTATTGCCGAAGCTGAGGTTATTAAAGCAAAAGCTGTTGCCAACGAAGAAAAGGGTATGGTTGAGAATAAGATTCTTGATGAGCGTTATAATGTTGAAGCTAAGGGTATAGAAGAAAAAGGTCTTGCCATGAAGAAGCTTGATGCTGTTGGGAAGGATCACGAAGAATACAAGCTCCGTCTGGATATGCAAAAGGAACTTGAGCTTGCTCGTATCAAGATACAAAAGGATATTGCAGATGCTCAGGCACATGTTATTGCTGAAGCTCTTCAGTCTGCAAAGATTGATATCGTGGGTGGTGAAACCATGTTCTTCGATAAGATTATCGGTTCGATTACTCAAGGTAAGCAGGTAGATCGTATTGTTACAAACAGTGAGATTATCACTGATGTTAAGGATCAGTTCTTTGGTTCAACAAACGGTACTAACCTCAAGGAAAAAATTGCAGGATTTATCGATCAGTTTGGCGTTTCTTCCGAAGATGTTAAAAATCTTAGTATTAGTGCGTTGGTGATGAGGCTGATGTCTGAGAATAAGGATGTGAAGAGTCAGGGTGTTCTTTCCAATATCCTTGAGATTGCCAAGTCGCTTGGTGTGTCTGAGAAGACTATTGAAAGTTTGGGAGTAAACTAATATAAGCGGGGAGGCTTTGTGTCTCCCTGATTTCTCTTCATACTCGTGAATGTGTGACTTTGTTGTTGTGTGCCTAGGAACTTATAGGTTGTGGATGCCAATAAAACTCAATATTTGCGAGTAATAATTCCAGATATGGTCTGTTTCAAATTAAAATAAATTACCGTTATATGTCGAATGAAATAGTTGATACCGAAAATAAGCAGTCGAACGGGCAGCTTGAAGAAGGGACATATGAAATTATAAAAAACAGGCTCCGGAAACATGGTGAGGATCTGAACAATCGGGTGGTTCAGCTGAATACCGCCCGAAAGGATGTCTTTGGTTCAATTGAAACAACATTGGTGGCTACCGATCGCATTACAACCGAAAACAGTTGTATTGCTTCCGATATGGTATATATTGGTTCAAAACTTTTGTTTGGCTATAATGTAGTGATTGGATTAAAGTCGAAGATTGTACTTTCTGATGTTTTCAGTGTCTACAGTTATTCTGACCAGAAGTTTACCCAGCAATCATTAGAGCTGATAGAGGGCGAAGATTTTATCCGAGATTTTTCTAACCTGTATGAGTATTATAAAGAAACCCGATTTGTAAAGTTTGCCTTAATAGGTCCTCATCTCTTTATGATTTTCCGTACCGGAAAAGGTGTGGACGAGATTAAAGCTTTCAAGTGGCTGATTAAAGGGGATAAGCTTGAGTATAAAGGAAATAGGAGTACACATGAATTTGTGTTTCCTGAGCAGCATGAATTTAAGTGGAAGAAGGCAAGTCGTGAACAAAATGTGGGTGGTGAATATCCTCATGTTTCTATCGAGGATATTGTATTTGTAGAAACTGTTGGCGGAGACTTAACCATTAAAGTTGAGAATAATACCGCCAGTGGCCTTGGGATTTATTGCGAAGAGGTTGATGATCCCAATCAAACACTGGATGATGCAGATATCCATTATGCTATTGTCGGGAATATTGTGGTTTTGAGAATTCTGCCATACCAGGAAAAGAAATATCGGTATTTCGTATACAACTCTAAAGTTCAGGAAGTGCTGCGAATTGATACTATTGAAGATTCGTGTGCCTTGCTTCCCGATAATCATGGGTTGATTTTTTCAAATGGTTATTACCTCCAAAATGGAGAATACAAGATCTTCGATAATGAATTGGAGAATCTTTATTTTGAATATAAACGTGCTTCTTCCAATGGTGAGGATTTTCTATATGTATTCTACAACCGTGAGTTGGGTGCATATGTGCTTTTGATTTACAATCTTATTTCACAGAAAATTGAAACGCCAATTGTTTGCCAAGGATACTCCATTTTCCGTAATGGAGAGTTGTGCTACTTCCGAAGTGATGAAGATGAGAAGACGCATCATGTGGTGCAGGTCTGGCAGACTCCGTTTATTAATGGTGATGCCCAAGTAGATGCTAAAAGTGATTCATTCCTTTATAAAATCGGGAATAAGGATATCGTAAAGGCAATGGCCGAATGTAATGAGTTGATTCTTCTAATTAATAAAGATGACTCATATGCCAATCTTTATATCGATCTGGTGAAACGATCTACCGATATTATTGATAGCTATTACTGGCTTGATAATCCCGATACCGGCAAATTGGTTGTGCCTCTGAATGAGATTCGAACTTCGGCTAAATCTGCTATCAGTGAATATGAAAAAGTCAGTAACCTGAAAAAGGAAACTTCCGCCAGGGTAGAGGAGGCTAAAAATAAGGTTACCGAAATTTTTCGACATATTTCCAAGAAGGCTTTTGACGATATAAACCGTTATGTAAGTCTACTTGCTGATTTGCGAAATGTCAGAGGTGAGATTATATCTCTGAAGGATTTAAGATATGTTCTCGTGGATCAGGTTGAGGAACTTGAAGAGTCCGTTATTGAGAAAACGCTGAAGCTTTCTCAGGGATGTGTGAATTTCTTATTGAAAGAGAATTCGCTGGTTTCTTACCAGGAGCGTGTAAAGGATATTGAAGAGCGAATTGGTGAAGTCAACAAGGTTAAAGATGCTGATGATATTGCCGATGAGATCGTGAAAGTCTCGACTCAGCTTGAGATGTTGATTGATATTGTGAGCAATCTAAAGATTGAAGATGCAACTCAGACGACCCAGATCATCAATAATATTTCAGCAATCTACTCTAGCTTTAACCAGATTAAAGCGAGCCTGAAAAAGAAAAGGAAAAGCCTTCATTCTGTTGAAGCAAAGGCTGAGTTTAATTCTCAGTTAAAGCTGGTTGAACAGGGTGTGGTGAACTACCTCGATCTTTGCGATACTCCGGAGAAAACCGATGAATACCTTACCAAGTTGATGGTTCAGCTTGAAGAAATTGAAGGGAGGTTTTCGGAATTTGAAGAGTTTATAGATAAGATTACCCAAAAGCGTGAGGAAGTTTATAATGCCTTCGAGTCGAAAAAGGTTAATCTGGTCGAACTGCGGAACAGACGTTCCAATACTTTGCTGTCTTCTGCCGAACGAATTTTGAAGGCTATTCGAAATCGTATTTCCAAGTTTAAGGATATTAATGAGATCAATGGTTACTTTGCCTCCGACCTGATGATTGAAAAGGTTAGGGATATCATTTCTGATCTGAAAGAACTGGATGACACAGTTAAATCCGATGACCTTCAAAGTAAGCTTAAAACCATTAAGGAAGAATCGGTAAGGCAAATAAAGGACCGACAGGATCTTTTCGAAGATGGTGCAAATATTATAAAGTTCGGGAATCATAAATTCTCGGTGAATACTCAGCCATTAGAACTTACTCTCGTTAATAAAGACAATGAGATGTTTTATCATCTTACCGGAACAAACTTCTTTGAAAAGGTTGCTGATGAGGTTTTTCTTTCAACCCGTGAAAGCTGGAGTCAGTTGCTGGTTTCTGAGAGTCAGGATGTGTATCGTAGTGAGTTTCTTGCTTATAAGGTTTTTAGTGAGTCAAAAGGTGTTCGATCAAATGGAACTCCTTCGCTGAATGATTTACTGGAATATACTGACGATGCTTTATTAGAGTATATTCAGAAATACATGTCAGTTCGTTATAATGAAGGTTATAACAAGGGATTGCATGATGTTGATGCCAGAACAATCCTGAAGGAATGTCTGGATGTATATAAAAATGCTGACCTGCTTACATATTCCTCAAAAGCTCGTAGCTGTGCTGAGTTCTATTGGAATTATTTTGTTTCCAATGAACGAAAGGAAGAGTATAACCTGAATCTGAAAGGTGCCGGATTGGTAATTCAGGCTTTCCCGGATACTTCACAATTTGGTGAGCTTAAGCAGGAATTAATATCAGAAATTTCTGTATTTATTGAGGAAACAAAGATTTTCGATTCCGCTTTTGCTACTGAGGCTAGTGAATATCTGTTCCACGAAATCAGTCGTGGAGATAGTTTTATTCTTTCGAAGAATGCTGGTGTCGTGGTTAAGGGTTTTCAGAATCATCTGAAGAAAAACAGAATTACCGACAAGTTTGAGGCCTCGGTTAAGCCGTTTTCTGAACAGCCTGTTATGGCTTTTCGTTTGGTGAAGAATTGGCTTAAGGCATGGCTTGCAGAGTTGAATATCGAAGATAAAGATCAATATATTGATGAAAGTGCATTGGCATTGATCTCTGATTCTGTTTCGTCGAAAAAGCAAATAGATAAAACCGTTACGCGGTTGATTCCAGATATGAAAGGAACTCACCTTTTGATTGAAGAAAACGGGTATCGATTCGATTATAATTCATTTATGCGAAAGCTGCATATCTACGCTGAAGCAGGTGTGCAGAAGTTTGAAGCATATACAGATCTGAAGAAAAAATTGGTTGAGAATTTTACGGAAGAGTTACGACTTAATGAGTTTAAGCCTCGCGTGCTAAGTTCATTTGTGAGGAATAAGCTGATTGATAAGGTGTACTTACCGTTAATAGGTATGAACCTTGCCAAGCAAATTGGTGCTGAAGGTGAAGGTAAACGCACCGATTTAATGGGGATGTTGCTGTTGATCTCACCTCCTGGTTATGGTAAAACCACTTTAATGGAATACCTGGCAAATCGTTTGGGTTTGATCTTTATGAAGATTAACGGACCATCAATAGGTCACTCCATTGTTTCATTGGATCCAAATGAAGCGAAGAATGCTGCTGCCCGTGAAGAGCTTGAAAAGCTTAATCTCGCTTTTGAAATGGGGGATAATGTTATGATCTATCTGGATGATATTCAGCACTGCAACCCCGAATTCCTGCAGAAGTTTATCTCTCTTTGTGATGCCCAACGAAAGGTTGAAGGGGTGTATAAAGGAAAGAGTAAGACCTACGACTTCCGTGGAAAGAAGGTTTGCGTTGTGATGGCAGGTAATCCTTATACCGAAAGCGGTGATAAGTTCAGGATACCGGATATGCTTTCAAACCGTGCTGATATATATAATATTGGTGATATCATTGGTGGTACAGATAAAGAGTTCAAGTTGAGTTATATGGAGAACTCCCTGACCTCAAATCCGGTCCTTAGTAAGATCGCATCAAAAAGTCAGAAGGATCTTTATACTCTAATATCCATTGCTCTTACAGGCAAAAAAGATGGATTGGATTTCGAGTCCAATCATTCTCCTGAAGAAGTGAATGAGTATGTTAATGTGTTGAAGAAACTACTTGCTGTTCGCGATGTGATCCTTAAAGTGAATTCTGAATACATTCGTTCGGCTGCGCAGGCTGATGAATATAGGACAGAACCTCCGTTTAAACTGCAGGGCTCATACCGGGATATGAATAAGATTGCTGAGAAGGTACTTCCAATTATGAATGAACAGGAAATGCAAACCTTGATGTTGTCGCATTATCAAAACGAAGCACAAACTTTAACCACAGGTGCTGAAGCCAATATGTTAAAGTTTAAGGAGCTTTACGGTGTGATTTCTGAAGAAGAAAAAGCACGATGGGAGGATATTAAGGAGTCTTTCCGAAGGAATAATAAGCTGAAAGGAATGGGTGCTGATAATCAAACCGCTCACGTGATCATGCAAATGGAAGAAATCAATAAAGGATTAGATGGCATAAAAAATGCACTAATCAAATAATTTGTAAATAATCACAGGTTCAAGGCCGTTACTGATGGGTTTTCCTGATGTAGCGGCTTTTTTATGTGTGAATTTTGAATGGATGTTTATATCGCCCTTTCAGGGCTGCCTTCTTGTACACCTATAAATCCCCAGGACTTTGCCCTGGGCTAGTCTAGATCAGGCTTTCAGCCTGTAAAGGGATTTATTTATCTTGATATGTAATTTTAGCATTTCGAGGGTTGTGAAAATGTTTACCACGAGAACTGGTTTTCGGTTACGTGCCCTGAAAGGGCAACATAGAACAGCCCAGGGCGCTAGCCCTGGGGAATAATGCGGTTAGATTAAACTAAAACCCTGAAGGGGCGAAATAAAACTTTTCCCCCGATGCGTTTCGCTGAAAGCACCAACCTAAACCAATCCGAAACATAACCAACAACAAAGAACAAACAACCACCAACAATTACCTAATACAATGGATAATGTATTAAGCTTTTATTTGCCGGATTAAGGTTTTTGAAAGTGAAATCTGCTAATATCGTACTATCAAGTGCGAAATTGCATGGGTGGGATGAACGTGTTCTTTTTGTTAAATTCGTGATTTAATGGATGATAAATCGCTAAAATCATAAAACAGATGAACAGGTTTCTTGCTATTATTCTGGTATTCACTGTACTTGGGTTGAAAGCTCAGGATGAGAAGGTTTTTCCCGGAGCAGATGAAAACACACCTTCACGGGCACAGTTTTTCTCATGGATAAATAATACAAATGAAGGAGCGACCGAAGAGCAAACGATGATTAATCTGGAGTTCTTTAAATGGTTGTACGATGAATATGGGATGGTGTTGGATATTTACGCCTTTGATGCCGGAGCTATTGACGGTAAACGTTTTTACGGAAGTATTTATTCTGATCGTTTTAAGAAACAATTTCCTGATGGCTTCGATCCTATGTATAAGAAAGCGAAGTCGATCGGTACGCGCCTTGGAGTTTGGGGTGGTCCTGATGGATTTGGGGAAACAAAGGAAGAAGAACAGGCACGGATTGATCAGATGGTGAAATTGTGCAAGGATTATGAATTTGCCTTATTCAAATTCGATGCTGTTTGCGGACCACTTCGTCCAGAAAAAGAGGATGCATTTATTCAGATGATGAAAGAGTGTCGTACATACAGCCCCGACTTGATTTTGCTGAACCACCGTCTGGGATTGGATAAAGGGAAGCCCTATTCTACCACTTTCTTATGGGAGGGGTGGGAGACCTATATTGATGTTTTTATGACTAACAATGTTACGGCGCCTCATCATCGCGCGGGAGCATTATCCAGAGGTTTGACTCCTGATTTGCAGCGTTTGACCGAAGATCATGGTGTTTGTATTTCTTCTTGTCCCGATTATTGGGATGATGATTTGATACTTCAGGCTTTTAATAGGAATCTGATCCTTGCTCCTGAAGTATATGGGAATCCCTGGTTGTTGAACGATGATGAGTTTTCAAAACTTGCCCGTATTTATAATCTTCATAAAAAATACCGTGATATAATGGTTAACGGGATAGTGCTGCCAGAAGAACAGTACGGTTCATATGCTGTCTCCCGGGGTGATGAGAAAACAAGACTGGTTACTTTGAGAAACCTGACATGGGAACCGGTTTCATATACTCTAAAGATTGATCAGGAGCTTGGTTTGAAACAGAATGATATATTTGAAGTTCGTACATTTCATCCTTATGAAGAGATTAAAGGTGAATTCAAATTTGGAGAGGAAGTAAGAATTGAAGTGTTGCCCTTCCGTTCCTGTCTGGTTTATGTAGGTGCTGAGGTTTGTGATGAACCGGCAATTGATGGAGTGAAGTTTGAAGTAGTGCGAAATGTTCAAGGAAAGCCTGTTGAAATAGATGTTTTGGGGCTTCCTGGGACGAAATCTAAATTCAAATTACAGGATGGAGGATCATATACGTCTGCTACTTTGGAAGGAGAAACGGTTAAATCACTTCTTAAAGGTAAGAATCTGTCGGTGAAATTTGAAGGAGAAGAAATAACAGAATCCTGGCATAGAAAAATAGATGATTTGAATGAAGTCGGAATACCAGATGATGGTATGTCTTTATATGAGGCGACTGTTTTTGCCGCTGATAACAATGCATTGGAAGTACGATCGATTAATCGTTCAGGTAAAACGGATATTCAACAGGTAGAAGCGGCAAGAGATGCCTTTTTCAATCAAAAGGTGTTTACCGAACGTGGTATTTGGGATAAGAATTTGTTTGATGGAAATATGGAAACGGCTTTTTGGCCATCTCATAAATACAATATTTCTCAAAGGGTGAAAGGTGGCTGTTTCCGGTTGGATTTAGGTGAAAACAAAGATGTGGATTGTATATTAATAAGAGTCCCGGATGAATATTCGCTGCAACCACTTCTAGCAGGTGAAGGCAATTATGCCGATATTTCCACTGATTTGAAGGAATGGAAAACCATTACTTATCTGGCCGGTAAAGAAATGAGGTTGGACGTGAATGGCATGATGCGTTATTTGAAATTGGTTTCATTCCCCGATCGTATTGCAGAGGTAGAAGTATGGGCAGGAGGGAAGAAATTGTCATCTGAGAAATTCAGGGCATCTAATTTATTCGCCAATGATACTCAGATGAAGGTCCAGAAAACTTGGAAAACCAATGCGATTGTTGAGCAGGTACATAGGGGAAGTTACCTGTGTGTTGCTATTAATGGAGAACATGGCAAGGAAGGTGCTTATGCCGGGATTAAAATTGATGGTAAATATTATGGTTGCCCTGACCGCGCTTCATCATTCCCTTCCAATACCTGGGAATTTGTCAACTCAAGGAGGGATAAGAATTATACCTATTATTTCCCATTGGAAAAATGGATGGAAGGAAAAGATTTGGAAATTTATGTGATGGCTTACGAAGAAGGTAAAACTGATCTTAAGCCGGAATTGTGGATTACCGCGAATCCGGCACCTTATGTAAAGAAACGACTGATTCTGGAAAGGAAGTAAAATATTTCCGACCTTTGCCGTTCAAATTTAAGTTATGACAAGACTAGAACTTTTAGCACCGGCAAAGAATCTTGAAACAGGTAAGGCAGCAATAGATGCAGGAGCAGATGCGGTTTATATAGGATCTCCAAAATTTGGAGCCAGATCTGCTGCGGGGAACTCCGTGGAGGATATTTCTGCCTTATGCGATTATGCTCACTTGTTTGGGGCTAAAGTTTTTGTTACTCTAAATACCATTCTTTTTGATGATGAGTTGGAAGATGCTCGTAAGTTGGTTTTTGAACTTTATGATGCAGGTATTGACGCATTGATTATTCAGGATATGGCTTTATTGAAAATGGATTTACCTCCGGTTCCAATTCATGCCAGCACACAAACGAATAACCGGGATGTCGAGAAAGTTAAATTTCTTGAGGATGCCGGTGCGAAAAGGGTTATTCTTGCTCGTGAACTGAGTCTGAAAGAAGTCAAAGAAATAAAAGAAAAGACTTCTGTGGAATTAGAATTCTTTGTTCATGGGGCTCTTTGTGTTTCTTATAGTGGTCAATGTTACCTGAGTCAGGCAATTTGCGACCGAAGTGCCAATAGAGGGGCTTGTTCTCAGCCTTGTCGTTCAACCTATAATTTGTTGGATAAGGATGGCGAAATCCTGCTTCAGGGTAAGCATCTGTTATCTCTGAAGGATTTGAATTTATCGAATAGTCTAAAAGAATTAGCCGATTCCGGAGTCTGTTCTTTTAAAATTGAAGGACGATTGAAAGATGTTCCGTATGTGCGTAATGTTGTTGCTTTTTATCGTCAGAAATTGGATGAGGTGATCAACGCAAATTCTGAATATGCAAGAGCTTCATCAGGACGTTGTTCTTATACTTTTACACCCGATCCTGAGCGTTCTTTCCACAGAGGGAATACTAATTATTTTCTAAATGATCGATCGGAAGAGATGATTACCATGAACTCACAAAAGTCGTTGGGTAAACTGGTTGGCCGGGTTAAAAAATCAGGGAATGGCTTTGCCTATGTGAAAGTTACTGAGCCTATCCATAATAATGATGGTTTGTGTTTCTTCGATTCAAGAAAACAGTTACAGGGATTTAAGGTTGATCGTGTGGAAAATGATAAATTGATTTTCCAATCCAAAGTAAATGTAAAAGCTGGCGCTGAATTGTATCGTAACTTCGATCATGAATTCAATAAGGCAATTGATCGACCTGGAAGTGCTGTGCGAAAGATTGAAGCTGAACTTCGCTTTTTGGAAACAGTAAATGGATTCAATTTGATCGCCTCAGATGAGGATGGTAATAAAGTTGAATGTCCTTTGGATTCAATTAAAGAGCCAGCTAAAAATCAGGAACGAGCAAAAGATCAGCTTGTTAAGCAATTGAGTAAGAGTGGAGACACCCCTTTTCAGATAAAAGCTGTAAATCTAGAATTATCTCAATTGTGGTTTTTACCTGCTTCACAACTGAATAGTCTGAGAAGGGAAGCTCTAGAAAAACTTGAGAATACCCGAATACAGAATTATTCTCCTGCAAAACGAAAAGATTCCAATACAGATTCTGTATACCCAATGGAAAACATAGATTATATGGGGAATGTTGCTAACAAACTATCGGAATCATTTTATCGTGAGCATGGAGTTGGGAAAATTGAACCCGCTTTTGAGTTGGGAACAAATTATGATAATAAAACAGTAATGACGACCCGATATTGTGTCTTATTTGAAATGGGAAAATGTTTAAAAAAGCAATCAGTTGTTCAGAGTGGACTCAAGCTTCCTTTATATCTGGAAAATAATCGAAAATATTATCGTTTGGATTTTGATTGCAAGAAATGTGAAATGCAGGTTATTAATCAGCCTGGTTTAAGGGGATTGTAAAACGGAAGGTAGTGCCTTTTCCAATTTCGCTTTCAACTTCGATATCTCCGCCATGGTGGTGGATGAAATCGCGGCAAAGACCAAGCCCCAGTCCGGTTCCTTTTTCTTTGGCTGTGCCTAATGTCGTCTCCATATTGTCTTTAGCAAACAAATTGCCAAGTCGATCTTGAGCGATACCAATGCCTGAGTCTGTGATCGTGATCTCAGCCTGTTTGTCGATGATTTTACTCTGGAGTGTGATTTGACCGGATTCAGATGTAAACTTGATTCCATTATTGATTAAATTTCTGAATATGGTATTAAGCATGTTCTTATCTGCCTCCAGGTTAATTTCTTCGACATTATTGAGGATTCTGATTTTTTTGTCATTAGCCAGGTCACTATATAGTTCTATGTTTTCTGAAGTAATTTCTTTGAGGTTGATAGGTTCTGGATTAAAATTCATCTTGCCACGATGAATTCTTGACCAGTCTAAAAGATTGACTAAAAGTCCAGATATGTTTCTGCTTTCAGAATACATTGATCCGGCAATATCTTTTATGTCATTATCATCAAAGAGTTCAAGATCTTCTTTTAACATTTTTGAAAGATTTAAGAAACCATTGAATGGTCCTCTCAGGTCATGAGCCAGGATAGAGAAGAAGTGATCCTTATGATGATTCAGTTTTTTTAATTCTTCATTTTTCTGAGAAATAATCTCCAACTGTTTTTTAGAAAGTTTTCTGAACCATATTATTCCTATAGTACCAGCCAAGGCAACAAAAAAATGAATAATGATCAAACGGGCTATGGCTTTATTAAGAGATGTAATGAGTGGTTGTTTGTAGGTGGTAACGCTAATTCCACCTCTGATCTGCCCTAATTTATATCCTTGTTTCTCATGACACTTTAAGCAATCCTTTTGTACGTACAATGGAGCCATGTAGCGGTATGCTGGTTTTCCTTCGTATTCATCCAGACCGAAAACTTGTTTTTCGCCCTGTTCAAATCTGAATAGCGCTTTTCTTTCCCATTCATCTGCCTTGTTTTCAGGTCGAATGGGGTTTAATGATGTAATATGACAAATGATTTCGTTATCAATTTTGGCCAGTTCGCTTATTTGGCGTGTCATATATGCCGGATTCATTTTTGTGAGACGGATACTGTCTGTTGTTGTAATATCCCTGTCAGGAACATCAAGATATGGGTTTGGTGGGGTGTGATCTGTTATTGGGACATAAACACCTCCGTGAGAGGCATTCCAGCGACGTGTGACTAGATTTTCTTTAAAAAAGGATTCTGACATTTTCATAATTTGAGTTTGGTGACTCTTTCTGGTTTCGCTGCTATTAAATATTAGAGAAATTGCTACGATGCAAATCCATATACTTATCGCGAATCCGAAACGTGGAAATTTTACCATCTCATAAAATCCTTAATGAACAATCTTCTTTTAAAGATAAAAAATAAAACTAGCCGATACAAGTTGTATCGGCTAGTTTTATTATCGTATAATAATGTCATTAATAATCTCTGCGAGGCATAGGTCTGCGTTGTTGATAACCACGATTGTTATCATTATCGCTACGAGGTTTCGATTGTTTTACTACGATTTCATTACCCTCTAATTCACGCTCATTAAGCTCTCGAATGGCTTCTTCACCCTCGAAGTCATTAAGCATTTCAACGAATCCGTAGCATTTAGATCGGCCGGTTTCACGATCGAAGATAACTTTTGAGTTGGTAACTTCACCAAATTGTTCAAAGTGTTTTTTAAGGCTGTCCTCTGTGGTTCTTGGGCTCAGCTTTGCGACAAAAATGTTCATGATAATTAAAAATTAAATTAACAATAGAATATGTATTCAAAGCTTAGGTAAAGGATTTTTTGAGTCTTTTTATTAAATACTTTACCGAATCAAAGAGTACCTATCGCATCAAAGATAATATTTATGTTGTAATCCGGTTCGTTATTTATAAATTAATTTTGCAGTAAATCAATGATTTAATGCAAATGTTAGCATGGATATGCATCAAAAAATGGGGAAATCCTTTATGGTTCCTGCCTGATGCGGTTTATTATCCTATTTTTTTCTAATCAGAAATATGGTAATAAATAATAGAAAGATGAGAACTGCTACTCGCTCCCAATAAACATCGTAGGAATGAATTTTAATGTGAACTTGTTCACCCGACTTTAGTTGGTTATTCCAGATTGCATATCCATTTTTGCGATCATTGGAATTGGAATGCTTGATGTTTCCCGGAAGAGAGATTTTATAAGTAATCGGAATGGGGCGTAAACTAAGTATATCATATGCATCAAACGCTCCTTTTTTACCCATCTTAAATCGACTATCTATTATGTACTCTTTGGCAAAAAGCAGATCCCTTGTTTTTAAAGGGGAGGTAGTGTCTTCCCATTTTGAGCCAGGAATTGGGATGAATTGGTCTTCCGGAGTGAATTGTTTAAATCCTTCTATTATTAAATCATCCTCTCTGTTGTATGTGGTGACTTCAAAACCATCATCCTGTATGTCACTTACTATTTTGTTACTTTCACTCGAAGCTGCCGATTCAAGTACTAAACGTATTGTCACATCCTGACTTTCATCTTCGTTGATTTTAACAATATATTCGATTTCAACACAGCCCTGAAATAGTAATATTAAGGGGAGGAATATCAGTACAAGATTCTTTCTGGTAATCATATGGATCCTTATTTGTGAATGATAAATGTAGTCCTTATGACGAACATTCTGTTATAAAGTTACAAGGAACTTAATAATAGAAAAGAGTACCTTCCTTAACTTCTTTGAAATGGGATTTTATTCTGTGATTGTTTATTAGCTTCAAGTGCTCCTGAGCAATGCCTGTTTCATAGTCTTGGGGTTCCAGAATTATATATCCGTTTGGATATTCCTTCTCGCATAAACGTCGTGCTGCCTTTCTGATTTTTGCAGTTTTCTGCTCAAAGCTCTCTTTAGTCATTACATATAGTTGATTCTCTAATTCTTCCTGACCTTCGCATAATTCATACCCTATTGATGTGTTATAGTTTATTGATTCGTGGTTGTCGTTTAGAATTCGGATGTAAGATTCCCTACCATCCAAGAGGAACATACTAATTTCGATCAGCATCAAAGAGGCAAGAACTGGGATATGTGTATTTCTATATTTTTCAAGGGCAATATAAATTCCCGATTCAGAGGTGCCTTTTCCTTCTCGGTCGACATTCTTTTCGTTTATCACACCGATTTTAACCTCTTTGTGTTCAATGATGTAGTAGAAGTTGTTGTAGTTGTTTACCGTCTCAAACCACTGTTGCTGCATCTCAGGTGTAATGTGTTCACGGAATTCCATGTACTTCTTCACGTTTTCTGAGTTACGCCATTCTCGGAGTAGTTCCAGATCGTCTTGCTTGATGCGTTTTAAACGGATACCGTATTTCGAAATAATCATGAAGTGAATATTTATATGTTTCTAGGTTTTGTTGAACCATTAATACGAGGCTGTGGGTTGTACTTTTCGGGGTGACATGGATTGATGTCTTTGTAAAACTCAAGAATGTGGTCGAAATCAGCATGGATATCACCCGTTGTATTGAAGGCAGGCCCGATACCTGCTACCTTTTTTTTGTAATCCAAAAAGCCCATAACAATTGGAACCTGGGCTTTGTTAGCTATGAAATAGAATCCTTTTTTCCAGGTGTTCACTCTTGAACGCGTACCTTCAGGAGTTATTGTAATGACAAGTTGATCATTTTGAGTGAACAGGTCAGCGGCAAAATCAACCAGATTATTATTTTTAGAACGATCCACAGGGATGCCTCCAGCAATCTTTAAAAGAGGTTTAAAAGGATATTTAAATGCTTCTTTCTTGATTAGAATCTTTGGTTCAACCCTTAAGATCCAATAGGCAAGTCGTCCAATGAAGAAATCCCAATTGCTGGTATGTGGTGCCATAATAAGAACACACTGATTTACACCAGCAGGAATAGCCCCTTGAATGGACCAGCCTGTAATTTTAAAAATAAACTTTGCTAATATTCGCATGTGAGGTACTATTCATTTTATTGGAGGCAAATTTAATAAAAATGAGGAGTGTCTAAATTTTATATCTTCACTTTAATTCTGAGTGGCGTTGAATTGCATCGAAAATTAGCGTATAATTATCTCCTGAAAACTGCTGATAGAATTAAGGAATGAGGAAATTTATCGTACTATTCTTAATTATTTATGCGAATTGTTGTTTTTCCCAAAGTGGATTTGAATTTGTAAGTACCGAAAAGAAGCAAAGTATTCCTTTTGAGTCTTATAATAATTTGATAATAATTGATGTTAAGATTAATAATGTCTCTTCAAAATTCATTTTAGATACAGGAGTGAAATCAACAATTCTTACTGAACCTGCTCTCGTATCGTTGCTTAATCTAAGCTATGATGAAGAGGTGAGTATTCAAGGTGCTGGAGAACAAGAAATTGTACTGGCGATGGTTTCCAAGGGGAATAAGTTTCAGATAGGGGATTTGGTTGATGAGCATCATTCTATGCTTGTTTTGATAGATGATTTTCTGGAATTACCAGCATATCTTGGCTTTAATGTACATGGGATTATTGGGGCGGATGTTTTTAATAACTTCACTATAGAAATAGATTATTTTCGTAATCAAATTCATGTTTATGAGCCAGGCGTTCGGCGAATCCCAAAAAGAGCTGTAGCAGTTCCTTTAATGATTGTTAATGGTAAGCCATATGTAAGGGCTCAATTTCATGACGCTAAGAATGTGGAACATCAAGTGAATTTATTGATAGATACCGGTGCAAGTCATTCCATGTTGTTGGAGTTGATTGAGTTTGATGATTTGAATGTCCCAGAAGATAAGTTGATGATAAATGTTGGAAGAGGGTTGGCTGGTGATATTTCCGGGTATCTGGGGCGTATTCACAAATTTGAATTAGGAGGCTTTTTATTTGAGAACCCGGTTGTTTCGTTTACTGAATCCTATTCTCCATTTTCTGATAAGAGAGATAGCAGGCAAGGTACGATAGGTGGAGAAATATTAAGCCGATTTCATGTTATATTTGATTATTCACAACATGTGATGTATTTATATAAAGGGGCTGGTTATAAACGTGCTTTTGAATTCAATATGGGTGGCATTGATTTTAAGGCTACAGGTGTTGGGTTGAATGATTTTGAGGTTGTTGAAATCTTTGAAGAGTCTCCTGCCTTTTATTCGGGGCTTTTGCCAGGTGATAAAATTCTTAAAATGAATGGTGTTTCTCACAAGAGTTTAAGCCTGAATAGAATCAATCAGTTGATGAGAACAAAGCCAGGTAAAAAGATACGTTTAAAGATAGAAAGAGATGGGGAAGTGAAGAGGATATCATTTCGGCTCAAAAGGTTGATATGATAATTCGAAAAAAACGCTCCACATAAAAAATGCGGAGCGTGATTATATTAAATAATGTAGTGTTTTAATCTCCAAACTTAACTCCGATACCACGTGCAGTATTCATAAGCGAGGTTTCCTTGGATACAAGGTTGGGTTCTGAGATTGCTTCTTTCAGCGAAACGTCGGTCATGTCTGGGTGACGATAGGATACCATGTGTCCGAATTTTCCTTCCAGAACCAGCTCAAAAGCTTTGTTCCCCATTTGAGTTGCTAAAACCCGATCATAGGCAATTGGTACTCCTCCTCGTTGAATGTGGCCAAGTATGGTCTCACGGATGTCATATTTACATCCTGCTTGCTTGAGTCGGTGAGAAAGGTGGTTTGCAACACCTCCAAGTCGAATGTGTTCCGAGCCGGTGTCAGCTTCTTTCTGAGAGAACTGTTTACCATTCTTTTCGATAGCTCCTTCAGCCATGACAATAATGGCAAATCCACGATCTTTATGGAATCTGGCTTCAACGGCTTCCAATACCTTATCAACATCATAAGGAATCTCAGGGATCAAACAAACTTCTGCTCCCCCTGCAACTGCAGCGTTCAGGGCGATCCATCCTGCATCGCGTCCCATTACTTCAAGGATGAAAACCCTGTTGTGACTGGCTGCTGTTGTAACAAGTTTGTCTACAGCTTCGGTAGCAATCTGGATGGCTGTTTGAAAACCAAAAGTTGAATCAGTAGCAGATAAATCATTATCGATTGTCTTTGGGACTCCTATAACGTTTAATCCTTTTTCGTATAAAGCTTGTGAAATTCGTTGTGATCCATCACCGCCAATATTAATAACGGCATCTATATTTAAGTATTTCAGTCTGTTTATCAAATCATCCGAGCGGTCAACACTCGTCCAGCTTCCATCGCTGTTTTTTACCGGCCATGCAAATGGGCCTCCTTTATTGGTTGTTTCAATAATAGTACCACCTCTGTAATGTATTCCTGCTACTGCTTTTTCATCCAGTTCAATGATTTCCATTGGTTCGCGTAATACACCATTAAAGGCTTGGATACTACCTAGTACCTCCCAGTCTTTCTCCTGTTGAGCGCGCTTTACGATGGCCCGGATCACCGCATTTAAGCCCGGAGCATCGCCGCCTCCATTCATTATTAGTACCCTATTCATAATTCTTTTTTGTTAGTTTCAATTTTTAATCTCCGATCCGGTAGCAATTAATAGGATTGGATGAACCAAATTTCCCCATTTGCAAAATTACTTATTTATTTCAAAAAATCATAAATAAATAAAAAAATTACACATAATTAACGAAGTAATTAAATAAATTTAAAAACCATTGTGTGCCTATTTTTGTTAGATTGCATACAGATTATGATATTTTGAACAGTTGATCTTCAGCAGTAAGATACAAATAATTGATGAAAATTATCGGGATGGGAGGATTAAAAGATTAATTATTTTGAGGAGTGAAATCCAGTCTATACATAGCTGAAATCAATTAAAACCTAATTGAAAATGATGAAAACAAAGAATAAAACAATTGCCCTGGTAGCTCACGATAACAGGAAGTCGGATATGATAGAATGGGTAGCATATAATGCGGAAACCCTGGTGAAACATAAAGTGATTTGTACCGGTACAACCGGAAGGTTGGTTGAACAGGAATTGACCCGCTCTGTTAAAAGGGGAGAAGAGGATCTGGTAGATGTTACAAGATTAAAATCCGGGCCTCTTGGAGGTGATCAACAATTGGGAGCGATGATTTCGGAAGGGAGAATTGATATTTTAATTTTCTTGTGGGATCCTATGCAACCGCAACCTCACGATGTTGATGTGAAAGCCTTGTTGCGAATTGCAGTTCTGTACAATATCCCGGTGGCCAACAACCGTTCAACGGCCGATTTTATGGTTTCTTCTCCTCTGTTTGATGGCGAATATACACCAAATGTTAAGGATTACACATCCTATATTAACAGGGTTGTGTAGCTGCAGGAACAATAGTGTTATAAGAATAAAAAAAAGCGTTCGCAATACGAACGCTTTTATAGTTTATCGTGTGTTTCTTTATTCAAATGTAAAGGATAATTGGAAGATTTTTGAATTCAATTCTTTGATTCCTGCAATGTAAGGATGGTTATGATGTGTTCTTTTTAATATGTCATTTAACCCGTATGACATTTTTGCCTCAATACCAAACTTAAAGAAATACGCGTAAAAATCCATACCAGCTCCAATTTCAAAGGAAAATCCATGTCGGTTCAGTTTCATCAATTCTGGATTTTCCTCTCCTAAAATTTTTGCTTGTCTATTTTGATTGGCCAGATCTATTGAATATTTTCCTCCACCTATAACATAGGCACGCATATTATGAATTCTTTTACTCTTATATTTAATGTGAAAAGGTATGTCGACAAGGTAGGAGCTAAGTGGTTTTTTTATGACTTCTCCCATGCTTGTATTTGTTGATGTTGTGTCCTTGAAATAATAAATGAGTTCCCTTGATCCAAATGACATGGAAGGAGTGAACCGGAGATCTGTATATTTTGTCATTCTTAGATTTCCTACAATACCCACTGTAAATCCGGTATGAGATTTGTGCTCTATAGCATTTAAGAACATAACCTCTTTGTCTAATTCCTGAGGCACATTATCTCCAAAATAAGGAGTAGTTTGATAGTTATCTACAGGAGTGTAAGCAAAATACATCTGGTTAAGAGCCAGAATAAATCCAAAATGATAAGGAGCATAATCGTAATTCGGTAGGTTTTGTACCTGCCTGCTATTCATGGTTCCTTGTTTGAAAATCTGCCCCTGAGCAGGAATGATGAAAAACAATGCAAAAGCAAAAGCAATCAGTATGTTTAATCTGTTCATTTATTTCAAAGTTTGTTTGATAACGACGTATAGGTCGCTTTAGTATTTCACAATTACAATTCGAGAGCAATAATACAGTTTTATTTATCACCAACATATATGCTGGCAATCCCAAAACTTAATGGTTTACAAAATGTGTTCCTGAAGCCGGCCTTTTGCATTTCATTAAGGAAGTTATCGCCATAAGGGAACTGTTCAACCGATTCGGGAAGGTATGTGTATGCTCCCGGGTCTTTAGAAACTATTCGTCCAACAAAGGGTAGTATACTTTTAAAATAGAATTTATAGATCTGCTTAACCGGGAATTTTTGTGGCATCGAAAATTCAAGGATTACGACCTTTCCATTCGGATGAAGTACCCGATGCATTTCTTTCAACCCTTTATTAAGATTTTCATAATTGCGAACACCAAACGCTACCGTAATCGCATCAAAATAATTGGTTTCAAAACGAAGGTTTTCAGAATCTCCGTTTTCAAGACTAATAATATGTGATAAGTTTTTAGCTGCCACTTTTTGTTTCCCAACCTCAAGCATGTTGTCAGAAATATCTGCTCCAATAATTTCTTTGGGCTGAAGTTTTGATATAGCAATGGCCAAATCTCCAGTTCCCGTAGCTAAATCCAGAATTCGTTGCGGATTAAAGGTTCCAAGTATTTTAACGACCTGTTTTCTCCAGATCTTATCAATTCCCATCGATAAGAAATGATTCAGGAAATCATATCTATGTGCAATACTATTGAACATAGAGCGAACCTGTTCTTTTTTTCCGTTATTTGTTTGGTTATTCATGAAAAATTATTCTTTTACGGTCAACGTCTTTAATCGTTCAATTGTTTGCTCAAGCATCTGATTGCTATAGTTCAGATGTGTTACTATGCGAATTGTTTGTGGCCCAAAACTGACTAGTTTTAAATCCTGGGCATTCATCTTTTGAAGAAACAACTGATCACTAATTTGTTCTTTCAATTTAAACAAAACGATATTAGTTTTAACTGGTAGCACAGAATCAACATAATCCATCTTTTGTAATTCCTGTCCCAGAAGTTTTGCTTTGTTATGGTCTTCTTTCAATCGGTCTACATGATGCTCCAAGGCAAAAAGACCTGCTGCTGCAAGGTACCCAGCCTGGCGCATTCCTCCTCCCAGTGCTTTGCGTACTCTTCGGGCTTTCTTAATGAAGTCTTTATTTCCAATTAGAAGTGAACCAACGGGTGCTCCAAGTCCTTTTGATAGGCAAATTGAGATTGAATCGAAGATTGCTCCATGTTCAGCTGGAGTTTCTCCGGTTTCAGTTAAGGCATTAAAAAGACGGGCGCCATCCATGTGCAATTTTAGTCCATTTGCAGAACAAACGTCTTTAATCTTTCTTATTTCATTAATATCCCAAATACTTCCACCTCCTTTGTTTGATGTGTTTTCAATAACCACCAGGCTTGAAACAGGATGATGGATGTCGTCGGGATTAATATTGTTCAAGACATCTTCAGCAGTAAATTGCCCGAATTTGCCATTTATTAAGCGGGTTGAGGCACCAGAGTTAGATGCAATTCCACCACCTTCATAATTGTAAACATGTGCGGTTTGGTCGCATATTACTTCGTCTCCAGGGCGGGTGTGGACTTTTATGGCGATTTGGTTGGTCATGGTTCCACTTGGACAGAATAAAGCTGCTTCATGGTTAAATAACCGGGCCGCATATTCTTCCAACTGCTTTACGGTTGGATCTTCCTCAAACACATCATCTCCAACCGGACAGCTGAACATATATTCCAGCATTTCCTGTGTTGGTTTGGTTAGTGTATCGCTTCTTAAGTCTATAATCTCTTTCATTTGGATATGCTTATAATTTTAAAACCTCCAGGAGTAATCGATCTTTGTTTACCGGAACAACTCCGGCCTCTTCACAAACCAATCCTCCAGATAAATTGCTGATGGCGGCTGTTTCAACAGGGGACAAACCTGCCGAAAGGCACAAAGCGGCAACACTGATTACTGTGTCACCAGCTCCAGATACATCAGAGATAGAACGTTGATGCGCAGGAATATGTCTTGACGAAAACCCAGACTCATCTTTTGACTGTATGAAGACACCATATTCAGATAGTGTTACCAAAGTCATTTTATTCTCCAGTATTGTTCTGAGTTTATTAATGGCGTTTTCAATCGATTCAAGATTGTCAGCCTGGACATCCATGTTCAATCCTTCTTTAAGCTCTTTCAGGTTTGGTTTGAACAATGTTACTTCTTTATAATCGAGGAAATTGTTCTTTTTAGGATCTACAACTACAGGGATTTTTCTTTCGTTACAGATTGTAGTAACCTGTTTGATAATGGTTTGGTTTATAACTCCTTTGTCATAATCCTGGAAAATAACGGCATCTACATTTTTATCCTGAATGTAATTCAATAGAGTATTAGTGAATTCCTTACAATCAGGATCACTCAATATGTGAAGATCTTCTTCATCAACCCGAAGCATTTGAACCTTGTTCCCAAGAACTCTGAATTTGGTTGTGGTTCTTCGATCATTGCTTCTGAGAATACCAGTTGTCGACATCCCGGCATTATGAAGAAGATGAAGAAATTCATCGCCTTTTTGATCACATCCTATAATTGAAAACAGAATAGGATTGGCTCCCATGGCTTGAATGTTCAATGCAACATTAGCTGCACCTCCTAAGCGATTTTCTCTATTATTTACAGCTACGATTGGAACAGGAGCCTCCGGTGATATTCTGCTAACTTCACCCCAAAGGTACGAGTCGACCATTACATCACCAATTATTAGTATGTTTTGATTCTCAAAGCTTTTGAATGTTTCTTTGATGTTATTGCTGATCATTTCCTATGTTTTTATTTTCCGGAAGTGCAAAGTTAATCCTTTGCCGCAATTAGGCATTATGATATCAAGGAAACTATATATAGAAAGGAGTTAAAAAAATAAAGGGTATTTCAGGATGGAAGTCGAAATACCCTTTTATCATCTAATATATCTATTGGGATGAATCCCAAAAGCTCTTAATACTTAAATTGAAGTTTGCCAAGAGATTCCTTAATTCGATTCACTGCTTCAAGTAAGATCTCGTTAGAAGCAGCATACGAAATTCGGATGCATTTCGGATCACCGAAAGCTTCTCCAGGAACAACAGCAACATGTGCATCATCCAGTAAATAATTACAAAGATCATGGCTGTTGTTAATTTCACGTGTGCCATTATAGGCTCCAAAAAGCTTTGTTACATTCGGAAATAAATAAAACGCGCCTTTAGGAACATTCAATCTGAATCCTGGAATTTTACTAAACTCTTCGATCATCATATCTCTACGTTGCTTGAAGGTCTTGATCATTTCCTTGATTTCTTCATTCTCCTTTGGATCAGCAAGCATTGCTGTGGTTGCTGCTTTTTGAGAAATTGAACAAGTTCCCGAAGTTACCTGTCCCTGCATTTTATCTGAAGCTTTGATGATTTCCTGAGAAGCTCCCAGGAATCCAATCCTGAATCCAGTCATTGCAAAACCCTTCGAAACACCATTGATGGTTACTACGCGGTCTGCAATTTCCTCAAAACTTGCAATACTTTCATGTTCACCTTCGAATAGGATGTGTTCGTAAATTTCGTCAGATACAATGGTGATCTGAGGATTTTTCTTGAAAACTTCGACAAGGCCTGCTAATTCGTCATGTGAATATACAGATCCCGTTGGGTTACAAGGTGAACTGAAGATAAATAATTTGGTTTTTGAACTGATTGCTCGTTCAACTTGCTGAGGTGTCACCTTAAAGTCGTTGTCAATGCTTGTTGGTAAAAGCACTGGAACACCCTCTGCCAGGCGTATTAGTTCATAGTATGTTACCCAATATGGGACTGGTACTAAGACTTCCTGACCAGGATTAACCAAACTTAATATCACGTTTGCAAGAGATTGTTTGGCTCCTGTTGAAACAATGATTTGATTTGGAGGATAATTCAGGTTGTTGTCGCGCTTGAATTTTTTACTAATTGCATTACGAAGATCCGGATAACCGGCCACGGGGGTGTAATGCGTGAAGTTTCTGTCAATGGCTTCTTTTGCTGCATCTTTGATGAAACTTGGCGTGTCGAAATCAGGCTCACCTATACTCAGATTAATCACATCATAACCTTGTTCACTTAACTCGCGGGAACGACGGGTCATGGCCAGTGTTTGCGATTCTGATAGATTTTTAATCCTGTCCGAGATTAAATTTTCGCTATTACTCATATCTTTGCTACCGAGATTTAGATGGCAAAAATAATGAATCTTCTTATAGTGTAAATTAAATATTTAAATTTAAATAGAATGATCCTCAATTTAAGTATAGATTAATTTTTAATAAAGAGAAAAATATGGAACTTTTTGAAATTTTAAAATATGTCTTACCAGCTTTAGTTGTTTTTATAACTGTCTATGTGATTTTGAAACTTTATTTCAACAATGAACAAAAAAGAAAGCTCTTGGAATTAAAAAATGAAAAAGATTCAGTTATTAGTCCGCTTCGTTTACAAGCCTATGAAAGAATGATTCTTTTTCTGGAGCGGATTTCACCATCAGCATTAATCCTTCGGTCAAATCGTCCGGGAATAACAATTCCTGAATTGAAAAGGATGATGACTGAAACTATGCGCCAGGAATTTGAACATAACCTTTCTCAACAACTATATATTTCTTCTACGGCATGGGAAGTTGTTAGAAAAGCTAAAGAGGAATATGTTGCTGCTATTAATCAAATTCAGGTCGATAATAATAACGATGCCGATATCTCAAAGATGGTTGCTGGAATTCTTTCATTTGATATTAGTGATGAAAATTCTCCTTTGCGTACCTCTCTTGAGCTTTTAAAATCAGAGGCTCGTACACATCTGAATTAACAAGGAAATAAATGATTTCTAAAAAAGAAGCAATTGTTGGAGGCCTGGCAGTTTCCATCGCTGCGGTTTTATGGGGCCTGGATGGTGTAGTACTTACCCCGCAGTTGTATAGTTTGGATGTATCGTATGTGGTTTTTATTTTCCACGTACTCCCCTTTCTATTAATGAATGTCTTTTTATATAAACAGTATAAATATGTCCCAAGCTTTACTGTTAGGGATGTCTTGATATTTTCTGCTGTGGCAGTCTTTGGAGGTGCTATTGGAACGCTTGCGATTGTAAAAGCATTGTTTTTAGTGAATTTTCAGAAATTGACTGTTGTAATTCTTTTGCAAAAATTGCAACCTGTTTTTAGCATCCTTCTAGCATGGATTCTTCTGAAAGAAAAAATCGACAAACGCTTTATTATTTGGGCTGTCGTTGCTATTCTGGCTGGTTATTCTTTAACCTTTGGCTTTTCCTTTCCAGAAAGAGTCGCTAATGATCATGATTTGTTTGGCGCTTCACTTTATGCAGTGTTGGCTGCATTCTCATTTGGTAGCTCTACTGTTTTTAGCAAAATGTTATTGGGGAAATACAAGTTCGGAACCACCACTTTTTACCGATATGGTTTTACTTCCATTATTATGCTGGTAGTAGTGTTAGTTACCGGGAGCTGGAATAATCTATTTCATACAGCCCCACAGCAGTGGGGGATCTTTTTAATTATTGCAGTAACCACAGGAAGTGGCGCTATATTTCTTTATTACTTCGGTCTGAATAAGATAAAAGCCAGTGTCGCTACAATTTGCGAGTTGTTTTTTCCGTTATCAGCTATTATTTTTGATTACTTGATTAATAAAAGCTACTTAACACCTGTGCAGTGGATAAGTGCTATTGTATTGGTAGGCGCAATTATTCGACTGAATGTTCGACGGAGATAATTCATTTTATGAGATAAATTAAAAAAAGCAGGTTGAGTTTCAACCTGCTTTTTTAGTTATGAGAATTTTAGTTTTGAAAATCATGCAATGCATTCATTAATTTTTTTCTGGTAAAAAATATTCGGCTTTTTACTGTGCCAATACTTAGGTTCAACTCATCAGCTATCTCTTTATATTTATAACCTTGAGTGTGCATTTCAAATGGCTTTCGCTGATCTTCTTCCAAATTATTAATTGCCTTTCGGATTGTCTTTTCATTTATTTTAGAATCCGGTGTAGAAGTAGCAGAATGCTTGTTTGTGTTTAAATAATATAGATCATCAGTCGTGTCGATAATCGTATTCGCCTTTACGGCACGTCTATACCTATTTATGAATGTGTTTTTCATTATAGTATACGTCCAGGCTTTTAAATTTGTGTTGTCCTGAAATTTATCCCTGTTAATCAGTGCTTTAACATTAGTGTCCTGTACCAGGTCACGCGCTTCTTCAGAATCTTGAGTTAATGACCGTGCAAAAAATCCCAAGTGATCTTGAAGGAGTAAAAGTTTATTTTGAAACTCAATTGCTGTCATATTTATGGGGTTTTAAGGTTGTTTTTAATGTTTAAAACTATAATTACAAAGTTAAACATAAAACACATTGTTAAACAAGAATAAGTCTAAATAAACGGTAAAAAAAATGTAACACACAGAAAAACAAGGTGTAAGGTATGGGTGTGGTGAGGTGTGGTGTTTAAAGGAAGGGTGCAAAAGGTGAACATAAAATTTTTATTGATTGAAAATTTGTCAGGTTTTGTCAGGTTGTATGAAGAGATAAAAAAGGGGTAAAATACTGAAAATAAAAAGGTAAAAAGATACCGAAATAGCGAAAGAGATCGTAAAGCGTTTAAATACTGACATTTTAGCAGTTAATCTGTAATCAATAAAAATAAAGCGGGATAAAGTAAAAGGTATTGCAAAAACGTCGCGCTTGTCAAGTTTTGGCGTTATGTTGGTGAAAATGCAGTGGAAAGTTAAGCAAAGAGGGTGATGGGTAATTACATCCTTAATTTATTTCAATTAGAAACCATTTTCTATAATCAGGATTGAAAATAGATTCAAACGATGTAATAATGGTTAGTTAACGAACACCATTGATCGGGGGTAATATAGCAGAAGGATATTACTGGTTGTTGAGGCGGGTATGCGTGATGTTAAAGAATATTGAGTTGTTTTAGCCTTTCTTTAAAGTCACTTGTGTCAAGAAGCTGTGTGATGTTTGCAGGAAGCTTTGCCTCATACTCTCTTGATTGTTTACCTGTTGTGTAAATGGTTGCATTAGCAAATGCGTCTGAAAGTTTGTGGAAATATAATTCCAGCTCATTGTCAGGCCATGGATTCGTTAAAGAAGTAACCAGGAAATCAGGGTTTTTAATCTTACCGATTTCGGTTAGGTCATGAAAGGGTACTGATTGTCCAAGATACATGATCTTATGCCCACTCTTTTTTAAAATATATGCAAAGAATAATAAGCCCAGTTCATGGTATTCACCATCCGGTAGGAACAACATAAAACGCTTAGCATCTGGAATAGTACCGCCCATTTGTCCGTCAATTGCAACAATTAATTTCTGTCTCAACAGGTTTGAAACGAAATGTTCCTGTGCTGCATTGATGGCGCCAATTTGCCATAACAAACCGGTACGTTCAAAAAACGGGTAAACAACATTCAGAATAGTATCTTCGAATCCCATCTTGATTGAATTGTTGGCGATGATCTTTTCAAATTTTTTATCGTCCAATTCTATCATAGCTAATGTCAAACTCTCAATCTGACTTTCATTATCATTGGGATTGTGAGACATGTTGATTACTTTTTCTGCCAATTCATCATCGGACAGATTGGCAATCTTTGAAATCTTGAAGCCATGTTTGTTGAGAATGGATATGTTCATTAGGCGCTTCAAATCATTATCATTATAATGTCGAATATTTGAATTGGTCCGCTCCGGATTTAAGATGTTATACCGCTTCTCCCAAATTCGAATGGTATGTGCTTTAATCCCGGTTAATACCTCTAAATCTTTAATTGTATACCCTAATGAAATTTTATCCACTGTGTGATTGTTTGATTTGAAGAACTGATGCATTAACAACAGATTCTACCAAAAAGTTTAGCAGAAAGCCTAAAAATGTTAATGTTTTGACTGTTTCCCTTGCAGGTACGAAAGTAGTGAAATAAAAGAACTTGTTACAGCTTAGGTATGCTGAGCCTAATCAAATGGGTTATTTGAATAAATTTTAAATAGAAAACCGCTCCCGGAATTTACCCGGAAGCGGCTGATTTATTGTTGTGAACAGGCTCTTACTTAATGAAAGCTCGGCTGTTGCTTAACGCCTTGTCGATTCCTTGAGGATCTTTACCTCCGGCACTCGCGAAGTGGGCCTGGCCACCACCGCCACCTTTAATTTCTTTAGCTAACTCACGAATGATCTTACCTGCATTTAGATCTTTTTCTTTTGTTAGATTGTCTGAAATCATAATTGTAATATTTGCCTTTCCTTTATCCTCTGAACCAATAATCAGGAATAAGTTCTCGATCTCCCGGTTTAAGGCAAAGGCAATGTCTTTAACAACTCCAGCGCTAAGTTTTACACGTTGAGCGATGAAGTTTATTCCGTTAATATTCTCAACCTTGCTTAATAACTGGTCTTTCATCTGAAGCGCCTTTTCTCGGTTCAGAATTTCGATTTCTTTTTGAAGATTTTTGTTTTCTTCAGAAAGATTTTGAACACTCTTAACAATATCCTTTGAGCTCTTAAAGATTTCTCGAATATCATTGATCATCTGTACTTGATCAAAGATGAAGGCTTCTGCTTTTTCAGCTGTAATAGCTTCAATACGTCTAACCCCTGCAGCAATTGCTCCTTCAGTAATTATTTTAAAATATCCTATTTGTCCGGTTGCATCAACATGTGTACCTCCACATAATTCCACCGATTCATCGAATTTAACAACACGTACAAGATCTCCATACTTCTCTCCAAACAACATCATGGCTCCCAGCTTGTCAGCCTCTTCTAGTGGCATTGCCCGGTGTTCATCTAGTCGGATATTTCGGCGAATCATTTCGTTAACAATCTTCTCTACTGCCGTAATTTCTTCTGATGTTACTTTCTGGAAGTGAGCAAAGTCGAATCGTAAATTATCAGCATTTACCAATGACCCTTTTTGTTCTACATGCGAACCTAAAACCTGACGAAGTGCATGATGCACCAGGTGAGTTGCCGTATGGTTATTTGCAGTATGGATTCGCTTTTGATTTGAAACTACAGCACGGAAGGTTGCTGTTGGATTTAATGGAATCTTTTTAGTGATATGAACTGTAAGATTGTTTTCCTTCTTGGTGTCAGTGATCGAGATCTTTTCTTCATCATGTTCGATATAACCTACATCTCCTACTTGTCCACCCGATTCTGCATAGAATGGTGTTAAGTTAAATACCAATTGGAATGATTCTCCCTTTTTCGTTTTTATTTTGCGATAACGAGTGATTTTAACTTGTGCCTCAGTATAGTCATATCCTATGAATTCTTCTTCATCGTCCTCAGCAAGTATGATCCAATCTTCTGTTTCCTGACTGGCGGCAGCTCTTGATCGATCTTTTTGCTTCGACATTTCTTCATCAAATTCACGTCGGCTGACAATAAGATCTTTTTCTTTCAGTATTAATTCAGTTAAATCAAGAGGGAAACCGAAAGTATCGTATAGTTCAAAAGCGACCTTACCATTTATAACACGATACTCATGAGAAACAGTTTCGCTTATAACCTGGTTCAGTCTGTTAATTCCATTTTCAAGTGTGCGAAGGAATGATTGTTCTTCTTCGGTTATCACTTTAATGATCAAGTCTTGTTGTGTCTTGATTTCTGGGAAGAATTCTCCCATCTGCTCAATAAATAGAGGAACGAGCTTGTTCAGAACTGGCTCTTTGAAGCCAAGGAATGAATAACCATAACGTACCGCACGACGTAAGATTCGGCGAATAACATAACCTGCTTTGTTATTGGAAGGAAGCTGTCCATCAGCAATAGCGAAAGTGATTGCTCTTAAATGGTCAGCCATTACACGCATAGCAATGTCAATTGTTTCGTCCTCTCCATATGCCTTTCCGGCCAGAACAGCTATTTTCTGGATGATGGGTTGGAATACATCGGTGTCGTAGTTTGAAGTTTTTTCTTGTAAAACCCTCACCAAACGCTCAAAGCCCATTCCTGTATCAATGTGCTTGTTTGGAAGTTCTACCAATTCACCACTAGCCATTCGGTTGTATTGAATGAATACCAGGTTCCAGATTTCGATAACCTGAGGGTGGTCCATATTTACCAAATCACAACCAGCTACTTTTGCTTTTTCTTCTTTTGATCTTAAATCAACATGGATTTCTGAACAAGGTCCACATGGGCCGGTGTCACCCATCTCCCAGAAGTTATCTTTTTTGTTACCATACAGAATGCGGTCTTCTGGAACAATTGCTTTCCAATATTCAAATGCTTCCTGATCCGATAAGGTTCCATCAGCTTTGTCTCCGCCAAATACTGTTACGTAAAGATTTTCTTTGTCTATTTTATAAACATCAGTAAGTAATTCCCATCCCCACGCAATCGCATCTTTTTTGAAATAATCACCAAAGGACCAGTTTCCCAACATTTCGAACATGGTATGATGGTATGTGTCATGGCCTACTTCCTCCAGATCATTATGTTTACCCGATACTCGTAAACATTTTTGGCTGTTGGCAACACGGTTGCTTTTTGCTTGTGTGTTTCCCAGGAAAATGTCCTTGAACTGGTTCATGCCTGCATTGATGAACATCAGTGTTGGGTCATTTTTTACAACCATCGGTGCCGATGGGACAATCGTGTGTTGTTTCGATTTAAAGAAATCTAAAAACGTCCGTCTTACTTCTGCAGCTTTCATATTTATAGTCCAAATTTTAATTGCAATTCTTGATATTAAATGCTTTTAGCATTTATTAAGATTTTACTGTTGATAGTTAAATCCTTAAAGAATTGCAAATTTAATTGAATTAATTAATTTTGCACGTGGAGAAGTTCATTTTCCGTGTAAAAGATTTAGAGCAGATGCCGAAACAAAAATATCAGTTTAATACCCAATCACTACGTATCGAGAAGGTTGATTCCACCTGGAAAAATCGCTTGATGAAATTATTATCCATACTTAGCTCAGGGCTGGTTGTTGGTATCTTGTTGACATTCTTTGCTTTTAGCTTTTTTGATTCGCCTAAGGAAAAGATGTTACAGAGGGAAAATGATCAGATGGAACTTCAGTATCAGATTTTGAGCGATCGTATGGAGGGAATGAAACTTGTTCTGAATGACCTCGAAGATCGGGATGATAATATCTACCGTGTGATCTTCGAACAGGAACCTGTGCCACCTAATCAACGTGCTGCTGGTTTTGGTGGTGTGAATCGTTATGATGAACTGGAGGGATTCAAAAATTCGGAACTTATTATTGAGACAACTAAAAAACTGGATAGCATTGCTAGTAAAGCTTATGTTCAAAGTAAATCCTTTGATGAGGTTTTTAATCTTGCTAAGAATAAGGAGAAAATGCTTGCCAGTATTCCAGCGATTCAGCCAGTAAGTAATAAGGAGTTGAAAAGAATATCATCATTCTATGGGTATCGTACCGATCCTATTTATAAGGTGCGTAAGTTTCATGAAGGGCTTGATTTTTCTGCTCCAACAGGAACTCCTATATATGCTACTGGTGACGGAGTCGTTAAGCAGGTTAAACGATCTCGTCGTGGGTATGGCAATACAATTCAATTGGATCACGGTTATAACTACATCACTTTATATGGACACCTTTCAAAATTTAATGTTGCAAAAGGTGATAAGGTGAAACGTGGTCAGGTTATTGGATATGTTGGTAATACTGGTAAATCAACAGCTCCACATTTGCATTACGAAGTTCGTAAAAACGGGAAGAAGATGAATCCAATTTATTATTTCTATAATGATCTGACTCCAACTCAGTTTGAAGCTGTTCTTGCAAATTCACTCAAGCCTGGACAATCATTTGATTAAGGATAATACTATGAAGATATATTTAAAAAAAGCCCTCTGCGTAGGGCTTTTGTTTTTTTGTTCAAGCCTTCAGGTCAACGCTCAGGATTCAGTTATTGAACAAGTTGATAAAGAGGATGAGTTTGAGTTGTTAATTCCTACTTTCCTGGGGAATGAACAAAGAAACTTTTACGGAACCAATGCTCCAGATCATCTAAATTTGAAATGGAAACATTATTTGGGTGAAGGAATTACTGTCATTTCAAGAAAGCTTGGAGAAAGAAAATGGAAAGGAGCAGGCTGGACTGGACAGCCTTTGATCGTGAAGCATGATCAGGATACTTTTTTAATCATTGGTGCCTATGATCATCATTTGAAAAAAATTAAAGCTCGAGATGGTAAATTGGTTTGGCAGTACAAGTATGATGATGTTATTAAAGGTACTGGTACTATTTGGGATAATAGTAATGCTGTTGATCCTAAGAATCGTCTGGTAATTCTACAGGGTAGCAGGCTAGGTACTCACCATTTTCTCGATGCTAAGCATGTGCCAAGTTATCGGGCTATATCCTTTCTGACAGGGGAAGAGTTGTGGAGGTTGGATGTTAAGTTTACTCCAAGTTATAGCAGAGATGTAGATGGATCAGCACTTATAATTAATGATACCGTGTATATCGGATTAGAAAATGCTCTTTTCACGGTCCTTGACCCGGATTATAAACAGGCAAGTGAGAAGGATGGGATGCTACAACCAAGAATCTTTGAGGAACATAAATTATATGATTGGGAGGATGTGGTTAAGCATAAGAATAATATCGTAACGGAGTCCTCACCATCAAGAATTGGAGATTTCCTTTTTATAGCTTCAGGATCAGGACATGTTTATCGATATAATTTGAGAAGTCGTGAAATTGATTGGGATTATTATATCGGCTCTGATATTGATGGATCTGCTGTTGTTACAAAAGATAGTTGCATACTGGTTTCTGTTGAAAAACAATATATCAAAGGACAGGGTGGCGTTTTTAAACTAGATCCATTTAAGCCTGCAGATTCCAACTGCGTGGTATGGTATAGCCCAACAGAAAATAAAGAATTAAATAGCTGGGAAGGTGGAGTTATTGGATCGGTAGGTGTTAATGATGCATATTTGAAAGATGAGCTTGATGCCAGACTGGCAGCATTCGTTGGGATTGATGGATATCTTTATGTGGTAAAGCATAATGCTTGTTCCGATAGTCTTGTTTTGGGACCAGATAGTACAAGTTATTACAGGTCTCCGGAAATTTGTTTCAAAAAGAAAATAGGAGCATCCATATCTACGCCTGTATTTGTTGATGATAAATTAATTGTATGTGGGTATGGTGGAATTCATATGTTTCGATATGATAAGTTTTGTAATTTTGATCTCATCGATCATAAAGCGATTTATTCAGAGTCTACTCCTGTAGTTTTGAATAATAGAATTTATATTCCTTCTCGTGATGGATATTTGTATTGTTTAGGGGATTAAAAGTATATGGAAAAAGAAGATTCAAAAAAGCTATATTACTCAATAGGAGAAGTGGCTGAAATGTTTGGTGTTAATACTTCTTTGATCCGATTCTGGGAAAAGGAGTTTGACGTAATAAAGCCTAAGAAAAATAAAAAAGGAACACGCTTTTTTACACCTAAGGATGTAGAGAATTTTCATTTGATTTATAATTTGGTTAAAGAGAGAGGTTTTACTTTACAAGGAGCAAAGGATAAATTGAAGAAAAATCCTGATGAAACCATTAATAATGCAAAGATAGTCGGAACATTAAAAGATATTAGAAGCTATTTATTGGAAATTAAAAGTAGTTTGTAGCTTGTTGTTGTGAAATAATTGGTTTTATAGTTCAGTTATCGGTTGATGAATGTAATTTCTTTATAACCAGGTCGGTTGTTGGATTATTTAAACATTGGAAGGCTGGATAAAAAAATCCGTAAAAAAAGGGATACCAGAATTTGTCTGATATCCCTGATGTAAATTATCTAGAATTTATTATTCCTGCATCGTGATGAAGCGTTCAGCTTCAATAGCAGCCATACATCCTGTTCCCGCAGAAGTAATAGCCTGACGGTATACTGTGTCCTGAACATCGCCAGCTGCAAATACACCTGGGATTGATGTTGCTGCCATGCCTGGTTTTGTGATGATATAGCCTTGATCATCCATCTCAAGTTGTCCCTTGAATATGTCAGAGTTAGGTTTGTGACCGATAGCTACGAAGAAACCATCGATATCAATCTTAACATCTTCTCCGGTTTTCACATTGGTTAATAATGCTCCCGTTACTTTTTTGTTAAAGCCTTCCTCTTCACCAAGAACTTCTTTAGGAACATGGCTCCAAAGTACTTCCAGATTTTCCGTAGTAAGGGCTTTCTTTTGCATGGCCTTCGAAGCTCGTAACTCATCTCTGCGGTGAATCAGATACACCTTTTTTGCCAGATTTGAAAGATAAACGGCTTCTTCAACAGCAGTGTCTCCACCACCAATTACAGCAACATTTAAACCACGGTAGAAGAATCCATCACAAGTTGCACATGCTGATACACCTGCTCCCATAAAGTTGGTTTCTGATTCCAGTCCAAGGTATTTTGCTGAAGCACCAGTTGCAATGATAACAGTTTCAGCAATAATCTGACGCCCACTGTCATCCTTCAATTTGAATGGTCTTTCTGAAAAGTCTGCTTCTGTGATATATCCAAACCTAATATCTGTCTCAAAACGGGCTGCTTGTTTCTTTAGATCTTCCATCATTACTGGACCTGTAATTCCTTCAGGATATCCCGGGAAGTTTTCTATCTCGGTAGTTGTTGTTAACTGACCACCGGGTTGTAGTCCCTCATATAAAACAGGTTTCAGATCTGCACGGGCTGCATAAATTGCTGCAGTATATCCTGCAGGTCCCGAGCCTACGATTAAGCATTTTACGTTTTCTATTTCCTGGCTCATTATTCTATGATATTTAATTTTTATTTCCTTTTCCAATGACAATCAAAATCAGGAAAAGGAGGCATCGATTTTTATGCCAAACTAACTTTTTTTTTATTTCACTTAGAATATCTAAATATTCACATGTGTGTCTGACACATTGTCTTGCCCAGTTTAGGGAGTTTCCGTTTTGCTGAATTGAAAATAATTGTATATTTGCAGCTAATAATACCAAACGGTATAATTTGTAATATCGGGGTGTGGCGCAGTTGGCTAGCGTGCTGGTCTGGGGGACCAGAGGTCGCAGGTTCGAGTCCTGCCACTCCGACAGATGAAGAAGACTTTGTGTGAAATCACAGAGTCTTTTTTTTGTATCAGGATGTTATTGGAGAGTTTATAAAGGGCATATCAATTTCTTCGGTATACTTTTTACCGGAATTATGTAAGGCATAAATGTGGTTCATCTCTATAAAGCGAAGGCTTGAAATAGGGATGATTTTTTAATAATAAAGTCCTTATGGTTCTTGATCTGCCCTTTTTCCACCTGAACATGGTCTACATCACTCCAAACGGTTCCTTTTTTACACCAGTCAATCAATTTGTTCAGCTGTTCTTCTTTTCCTTCGGCTTCTATTAAAACCAATCCTCTGGATTTTGGTTTAACAAAACCACTTAAACCAAACATAGCTGCTTTTTGCATTGCTGAGAACATAAAGGACTCATTGCGAATGTTACCCCGAATTAAAATCTTCTTGTTGCACTTCATTTTACGAAGACGCTTAGTGTTGCTGTTATAATGTTGATTCCCCTTTTCTGTCCTATTGAAAGTACGACTTTCACCCTCAGTGCGCAATTTAGGAAAAGAATTTTGATTTATAAAGAAAAATATGAAATAAAAATATACTAATAAAGTATTGTATGCGCAAAATGTAATAGGTGTTAAATGTGCCCTATTGTTTGGTTATTGAAAGGAAATCTTGTGTTATCACGCAACCTTTTTTATACGAATATCATCAAAATCATAACGAATATACATTAAATCCCGACGAATATACATTTGTCAGGCATTTCAAGAATTTAGTTAGTAATTTTGTTCAAAACCTTAAGCCCATGAGATTTAACATTTTTTCATTCAGTCTTTCTAAGAAGAAGTCGTTCTTCAAATTTTACAAGTGCCCTCGTTGTGGATATATCGAGGAATCAAAAGTGACTTGCCCTGTTTGCAAAAAAGAAGGTAAGGCAGTTTCACTTAAGTAATCTACGTATTTGTCTCTTTCAACTTCATTGATGATGTCCAATGAAGTGGTTGTTGTTGGTTAACATCAGGAGAGGTCTCCTGATGTTATTTTTTTATTGTAATACAATCTTATTAATGAAGAATATATTGCGTTTGTTTTTTGATCCCAGATTGTTATTCCGGATTGTGTGGTAACCATATAGAAGGTAAAAGTTATCATACCATTTTTTAAATCGAACAGAACCTTCATCGATTAAGATATCTGTGGAGTAGTCAAGTTGAATTGACATGCGATCTTCTTCTTTAGATACTTTGTTGCCCTCAATATATTTACTGACTAGGTAGCCTTCATGAGCATATGTGAGGTAGACTTCATTGGTGTCTATGGCAACATGTGATCTTCGGTACAAATCAAATGTCAGGATCTCATCCATATCCATTCCGTTATTCCAAACCAGATCTCCTTCTAGATTAAATGAAGCAATTAATGCATTGTTGAAGCGGTATCCATCAAAAACGGAATAGTATGATGGATACATACGGCCGTAGTAATCGTATTGAACCCTTCTTTCCTGGCGATATTCTGGGTAAAATGTTTCTGCTGCCAGTATCAATTGATCATCGGTTTTAATGATGTCGTGTAGTAACAGGGAAAAATGAGCCGTAAACTCTTTGTCTTTTTTTTGTTTCTGATTGATGCTTTTGGAGAGTATACCAATGTTGCTTGCATTTAGGTAATTGTAGAAGTTGTCGAATTGTGAAAAACTATGGTACTTTAAGGTTGTAAGTTTGTTGTCTTCAATTAATGCGAGATAGACTCCGGTTGAAAGTTCGACATCAATGTCATCTGTATTCTGTGTTTTCCCTTGGCGGCTCTTAAAAAAGGTTCCGATAATCAGCTTTTGACTGTAGGAGATACTGAAAAACTGACCATTGTTGAAAAGTAGCCTCTCTTGTGGATGATCAATTTTTATTTTTTTCTCTTCATTACCAAGTGTGTTGTAAATGCAGTATTCCAGGTGATTGATGGTGCGCGAAGGTTCGCGGCGGGTAATTACTACATATTTTCCATTATCCGTTTTTATATCCTCAATGTATCCTTTGTCAGTGCCATATGTGTCAATGGCTGAAAGTTTATTATTTGTCAGGTTGTACAAGAGCAACTTCGGGATTTGCTGTCTTGATTCAACACCAATCAAAGCCATATTGCCAATTATTTCAAAGTCAGAAACAAAATGTTTTGTTGGTAAATTGATTGTAAAAAAGGTGAGAGATGCTGAATCTCGTTGGATTTTTGCAATGTAACTAGGCGAGTCTTGATCTTTATTCTTACTGTTGTGGAATATCAGATATGTGGAATTAGAAGTGGTTATCTCTTCTATGAAATTGAGGTTTTCAGTTAATCTTTCGGTTTTTTGCCACTCTTTTTCAAGGTATTTATTCAAAAATGTAAATGTCCATTCTTCAGAATTGTTGTTTCTAGATGTTTGGTTGGGTGCAAATATTAGTATACCTTTTTCACCAAAATCTGCTATGTTATACGATTCTGAGCCTTGTGGTGATGGAAATTCGATACGCATTGGTTTTTGTGTCATGGCTGATATTGAACCGAAAACCAGTAGGATCAAAAAGAAATATTTTGCAAACTTATACTTCATCAGATATTAATTCTTGTCGTTTTTTCTTAAAGTTGTAAAAATAAGATTTATTCCAGCGTCTTTTTTCTTTTTGACTTTTTTCGATCGATGGGGCCGGATTTTTCCCAGGTAATAACCGAAAGACCACTCTTTCCATCCATTTTGATGGTTAGCGGTTTGTCGAATCTAATGTGTTTAACATAGTTGGTTTCTTGGATTACTTGTTGTCTCAACAGTACATCCCATGCTAATCGGTTGGATTCTTTTTGGTGTTGTATTGAAAAGTATCCAACGTTCATAGAGGTGACATTATGGAAAAAATGTGAGCCTGAAGAAGCGTCCAGAGGGAAATCTTCTAAACTTGTTTCCACAATTACTTTAGCACCACTTATTTGTGGCCAGTTTACAGGGATACCTATCCATGGATCTCGTGTACCCCATCTGCCCGGGCCTATTAAAATATAGTTTTTACCTTGTTCGGTCAGTTTGTTATTGATTTCCTCAATTTCAGGCACAATTTCCTGGGTCATACTTTTGTCGAAATAATTCTTATCAACAAATACAACATCTGATATGCCTTCAACCAATCCATTACCCATTCCTTGTTCTGATAATAATAGAATTTCATCCTCATTAATATCATCAAGGTTTATCTCGTAGGTTGATGAGCTGCCATGCAATGGTTTGATTTGTAGTATGTGGAATGAGGCTTTACCTTCATGGTCTTTGTTTAAGTCTACCGCAAATTCAATCTCTACAGGAGTTCCTACAGCTTGTTTCATTATATCAAGCACTGTATTAATCGTTTTGGCTAAGGGGATATAGTTGTATTTTAAAATATTAGCAAAGTTGATTATTCGGGGACCAGGTTTTAACAGGCCCGGGCTGATTGTGTCATTGTTGATGTTGTACACTGAGGCTGTATGTTTGAGGTTTCCGTGGGTTTCTGCAATGTCAATATCAATACGAGCAAGGCCAGCTGTATCTCCTGAGGTTAAGTCAAGTTGGGTTCGATTCAAATCAACTGCATAAAACTCCAATTGAGAGTTCTTGTACTGATCCTTTGCTGAGTTAATATCTAAAGCAGGGTATCTGGGCGAGAATCGATAGGCTTTTTCTCCTTCAACAACATATTTGCCGAGTCCAATGGCGGTTACGGCAAAACCTTCTTCAGGTTTCATATGAGCGAAAGGGTAGTAGTTGTATGATTGAGCAACTCCACTTATATGTGGATAAAAATAGTGCTCATATTGATGTCCGACCACTTCCTGAATGACTATGGCCATTCGTTCGTCTTCTATTTTATAATTAACGGCTCTGATGTAATCACGGGCTAATTTGGAATATACAGAGGCATAAACCAGTTTTATGGCATCCATAGCTTGCTGTGTCCTGATATGTAGGTTGTGATGACTGTTGGGTAGGATATAGGTATCAAAGACACCGGCAAATGGTTGCATCAATGAATCTTCAAACAATCCGGATGATCTTATGGCAATTGGTTTTGTTATTCTTCGTAGCAGGATTTTCAGGCGTTTTTCCAAAGTTTCGGTTAGTTTGCATTGTAGAAAGAGTTGTTTGATTTCATCATAATTTGTCATGTGTATTATTTTCTCAAGCAAATTATTTCGGTCGAGAAAGAATTCAAATTCATCAGTTCCAATAACGGTTGTTAATGGAGTTTTTATATTGATATCAGGTAGTTGGTTGGAGAAATCGAAGTTGTGGATTAAACTATTTACGAAGGAAATACCTCGGCCTTTACCTCCCAGGGCTCCGTCAACAAGGCTTACAATGTTGGTTTCATCTAATAATGCAGATTCTTCGAAAGGGATTATTTTACCTTTATTCTGCTCGTTTCTGAATTCCTTAACTACTGAAATTAAATAATCACGAATATCATCGACACCTTTGAAATCGCTTGCTTTCTGAGGTGCCAGGATCTTTGCCGCCTGGATTTCACCTCTGGCCATCAACCAAAGTGAAAAATGATTTTTGTGAGCATGGTAGAGCAAGGATTCATCAGGGATTGTTCGTAAATGAGTTTCAAACTCCTTCATCGATTTAGCGATTGCAATTTGATGACCATGCTTGTCCCTGTAAATAAAGTTTCCAAAACCAAGATAATGAGTGATGAAAGATTTGAAATCCTGCATCAGGTTTTCTGCACCTTTGTGTATGAAGCTAGCTTTTAGATCGTATGCCTTTTGAGCATTCTTTGAATTGGATGATTGAATAATAATTGGGAGATTTGGTCGTAGTGAACGGGCATAATTTACCAGATCGAAGCCTGCATTATCGAAAAGAACACCCTCTTTGTCGAATTTTACATCACTGATTAAGCAAAGTAGGTTATCCTTGTATCTTGTTAAGATATCAACTGCTTCTTCATAGTTTTTTGCCATGAGTATTTTTGGACGGGCACGAAGTCTCAATACTTTATATAGTTCATCTGATGTTACATCACTAATTATTCTCCTGGTTTGATCCATTACAATGTTGTAGAGCATGGGCATATATCGAGAGTAGTATTGTGGGGAATCTTCCACCATCAAAATGACCCTAACCATACCTAGTTGAGTGTCGTTTTCTACATTGATTTGATCTTCAACACTTTTGATCATAGCAAAAAATATGCGAGAATCTCCATTCCAGATGTAGACATTGTCGATGCATCGTCGATCTTTTAACTCCTTCTTAAAATAGTGAAGATTACTATTGTTGTTGAGTAATATATGTATCGGGATGTACGGGAAATCTGTTTTTATCTGTTCACTCATTAAGATCGGAGTCTTAACATCAGCACCCATCATGAAGATGATTAGATCGAAATGTTTGCTGTGAAGTTGTTCCATCGCTTCTTCTTGCGAACTGACTCCCGTTATTCGTGGAAGAGAGGAGAGGTTCATTTGGTGGTATTCTCCTAGTACTTGTTCTGAAAATCTACCTTCTTTTTCGATGCTGTATGCGTCATAGAGGTTGGCGATTAGAAGAATCTCTTTTACTTTATAGGGCATCAAATCATGATAAACATCTCTGTTTTTGTTGTTCTTATTTAAGAATCTTTGTAGCAATTGTAGGTTTGTGATCGAGCATTCATTTGCTTCAGCCTGGCGTGAGGTGTAGAATTCGCGACGATGGATGGTTAATAATTCTTTCGCTTTATTACTGTTAAGGTATCCTGTTAAAATATGGGCAAGATTCTGAATTAAATGATGTTCCTCATTTAGAAAGGGGCCTTCATCAAGTTCTATAAATTCCTTTGTGTAGAATACTTCGATTGACCCTGCTTTATCATCTATGGTGTCAAATTTTTGTTTTAGTTTCCAGGGTGATTCTTCAAAGCCGGGTGTTGTGTATTCTTTTCCTTCGTACCTGATTCTGGCTGTGGTGTAGGCAGGATATTGCCAGGCCGATGGTAATATCATACATACCTGCTGTAAGGCTTCTTCAATGTTTTTTCCTGATTTGAGAATGGCTGTAGTGCGGTTGATTGCGGCCATCTCCTTCATACGTTCCGTATTCTCAGCAATTAAGTTTTGCAGTTTTTTTCTTACATCAGAATCTTCCATATGGAATGGTGTTTGATTTGTAATCACGCGTGAGATAGTCGATTAAGTGCATTTGCATTTTTTAAAGGACATCTTGGCTTAGTGTTTCCTAAAATAGGAAAAAATATGAGTATCTCCTTGGGTTAATATGGATTAACTTATCGAAATTTTTATATTTGTAAGGATACAGTGTATTCTTCATAATTATTTTACCGGATGGGAAAAATAAAATTAGTACTCGTAGATGATCATCAGTTGGTATGTGAAGGAATTGAGGCTATGCTCACCGATGTTGAGGATATTGAGTTTGTTGATACTTTTAGTACTCTTGAAATCATAAAACCAAAACTGCCTTTACTTGCCCGTCACATTCTTTTGGTGAACATGTATCGCCCCGATTATAATCAATTGGATCAGGTTAAAAATATTTGCAAAGGTTTCACCCGGGTTAAAGTGTTGGTCTTGTGTTTTACCGATGATGAAAAGTTTATTCTGAATACTATTAAATCTGGAGCCAAAGGGTATCTTGGGAAGGGTACCCAAAGGAAAGATTTAATTGAGGCATTATATACCATATATAATGGATATGATTTTTATGCCAAGTCAATTACCAATCTGATTCTGAGAAGTTATGTTGAGCTTGATAAAAAGCAGCATCAACCTGGGTTGGAGCTACTATCCGAGCGCGAAAAGGAAGTGATTCGGTTGTTTGGTGAGAGTTGTACCAACAAGGAGATTGCGGATAATTTATTTATTAGTGTACGAACAGTGGAGTCGCATAAAACGAATATTATGAAGAAAATCAATCTGAAAACTACTGTTGACCTGGTTAAATTCGCTATTAAGAATAATATTATTGAAATATGAGAGTAAATATCAGATATGCTGTTTAATATCTTTTCTTGGTTGCGACATTCTTAAATATTTTACAAAGCTTTGTTTTTCCTCAGAGTTTCCCATATCAATTTTGCGTGTTTCACGGAAAAATCTGGTAATTGACCTGAAAAGAGTTTGTTATGTGTGTGTGTTGTTTTAAATGGTAGTAAACTTGATATATAAATGATCAAAACTAATCCAAATTAACTAACCATTTAAAATTTAAAATTATGGCAAATATTCTTGAACAAAAGGTGAATGATTTTATGGCTAAGATCATTGCCAAGAATCCTGGAGAGGTTGAATTCCATCAGGCAGTTCACGAAGTAGCAGAATCTTTAATCCCTTTCATCGAAGAGAATCCTCAGTACAGAGAAGCAAAAATTCTTGAGAGAATAGCTGAGCCGGAAAGAGTGATTATGTTCCGTATACCATGGGTAGATGATAAAGGTTCTATCCAGGTTAACCGTGGTTACCGTATCGAGATGAATAGCGCTATTGGGCCATACAAAGGTGGATTGCGTTATCATCCAACTGTAAATCTTGGTATTCTTAAATTCTTAGCTTTTGAGCAAGTGTTCAAGAATTCACTTACTACACTTCCTATGGGGGGTGGTAAAGGTGGTTCTGATTTCGATCCTAAAGGTAAATCAGACAATGAAGTGATGCGTTTCTGCCAGAGTTTTATGACAGAATTACAAAGACATATTGGGCCAAATACTGACGTGCCAGCTGGTGATATAGGTGTTGGCGGTCGTGAGATTGGTTTCTTATTCGGGCAGTACAAGCGCCTTAAGAATGAATTTACAGGTGTTCTTACTGGTAAAGGAATTGAGTGGGGTGGTTCATTAATCCGTCCTGAAGCTACTGGTTATGGTGCAACTTATTTTGCTGAGGAAATGCTAAAAACCCGTGGTGATAGTTTCAAAGGTAAGATTGTAGCTGTTTCAGGTTCTGGTAATGTGGCTCAGTATGCTACTGAAAAAGTGACTGAACTAGGTGGTAAGGTAGTAACTCTATCCGACTCAACGGGATATGTTTACGATCCTGAAGGTGTGGATAAAGATAAGCTTGCTTATGTGATGCATCTTAAAAATGTGAAACGTGGCCGTATTAAGGAATACGCTGAAAAGTACGGATGTGAATACCACGAAGGCAAACGTCCTTGGGAAGTGAATTGTCAGGTCGCGATGCCATGTGCAACTCAGAACGAAATTAATGAAGAAGAAGCTCGTGTATTGGTTTCAAATGGATGTTTCGTGATTTCGGAAGGTGCAAATATGCCATCTACTATTGAAGCAATCCGTGTATTCATGGAGAACAGAGTATTATTCGGGCCAGGTAAAGCTGCCAATGCTGGTGGTGTTGCGGTTTCAGGTTTGGAGATGACGCAAAACTCTATGAGATTAAGTTGGACTCGTGAAGAAGTTGATAGTAAGCTTCAGCAAATTATGATTGAAATCCATAAATCCTGCGTTAAGTGGGGTATAGAAGGTGAATATATTAACTACGTTAAAGGAGCAAATATTGGCGGTTTCGTAAAAGTTGCCGATGCTATGTTAGCTCAAGGATTTGTATAACCTATTATTTTTGAGAGTTAATTCCATTAGCTGTAACAGTGACAAGCCCCGATGTCTTCGGGGCTTTTTTTTGATATATACGTTTATTGTTTTAGAATTCGCTTACTAAAGTTAATCTCATGAATAGTCAGGATATATGAACCTGAATTAAGATGGCTCAGGTCATATATGTTGTTCTTTCCATTTATCTGTCGAGAAAAAACGATTCTCCCATTTAAATCATAAATATTAAGATCAGTTTGAATCTGCTGGTCTAAATTTATTGTTAGGCTTTCGATTACAGGATTCGGATAAATTTCAACCTTTAAACCGATGAAGTCATTGATTCCAACATCATCCAAGTCAACAGAGTGACTTGTTTTGTAAATTTGATCTCCACTGGTATTTCCATTTCCATTTGCGCCGTTGAAGGCAGCGTAAAATGTTATTGTACCAATAGCCTCCGATGGGGCAGTCCAATTAAAAGACCAGCTTTTGGAGCCGTTAGTGGGTGTGTTACTGGTCGATTTATGGGTAATGGACTTACCACTTTGTCTTAATTGAGTTTCATTATTATCGATGTTAGCCAGTGAGCCCATGTGCGATCCTGAAGCATCCTCAACAGATAATTCAAAACCAGCTTTTATTGCCGATGCATCTGATAAGGTTGCTGTAATGGTATAGGTCTCTCCTGGAGTATAACCAACTTCAGGGATGTCGGATGCAATCCAACCGGATACTTCTGAGATGGTTCCTGAGTGACATTGTGTACAGGTGTTTCCATTGTTAGCAGGAGAGCCTGAATATCCTCCGTTTGAACCACCGGAATTACTGCTAAAGATTAGAGCTCCGGTAATTAATAGAGCCACCGATAGTAATGGGTAAAACTTTTTCATCATAAATGGTTTTTGTGTTGTTAGTGCAGTAAAAACACATTTATGGGATATAATGTTTGAAAATGCTCAATTATTATCAGTGAATAGAAAAAACACACAGGCTCCTTGTGAGGAGCCTGTGATTACAGCTTGTGAAATATTTATTTCTTAATAAAATGCTGGTGCAGGTTTACTTGTGGTACTCACAGAGATTTATTCGCAATGTTGTTAATTATTTTGTGCTCATGCTGCTGGTGCGGTCTCCTGCATCGAAATGACTGGTCAGACTTGGTGAATGTTAAATGAAATAAGAAGGAAAAAAGAAAACCGCGATTTCAATAAATGAAACCGCGGTTTTTCGATAAATGTTATCGTTTCTTATCTTTTCTCAGCTTCTGCACGACCTGCGCGGAGAGCTTCAATGTTTACATTAACGATTTCTTCACCTTTTCTTCCAAAGATCTTACGGATACCCGCTTCAAATGCTTCAAACGGAATGTCGATGAAAGGTGTTGCTGCACCTAGCATTACAATGTTTGAAGATTTAGGAGATCCTAATTGCTTAGCGATTCCGTCAGCATCTAACATTACAATGTTTTTCTGCTTCTTGATTTCTGCATATACATCCTCAACCTCTGGGTAATTTGGGATGTTTACAAATGGAGTTGTGTTGGTTACAATCCAGCCGTTGTTAGTAAGGAATGGAGTGTAACGAAGTGATTCCATAGGTTCTACTGAAAGAATCAGGTCAGCACCTTTTAAAGGAATCAAATCAGACATAATCTCTTTGCTTGATACACGCATGTGCGATTGTACTGCACCACCACGCTGGCTCATTCCGTGTACTTCTGCTTGTTTTAGGTGTAAGTCTTGCTCCAAAGCAGCCATACCGATAGTTGCTGCTATTGAAAGGATACCTTGTCCGCCTACACCGGCTAATATAATATCTGTTTTCATTGTTGTCTTTTTTTGAGATTGATTATCTTAAATTTAACTCTTTAAGTTTCTGCACAAGGTCTTTGTTGCGTGCAGTTTGGATACACTGGCGACGAGGGATGATTACCGACACACCTTTGTATTCCATTTCTTCTCTCATGATCTCAACCATCTCTTCGTGATTCTTCTTCAAAGGAGTTACCACGCGGATGTGATCAGGATGAACACCAATACCTTCACAGATATCTTCGATCTTTCCTAAAGCAGCACTATCCTGTCCACCGGTCATACCTGTAGTGAAGTTGTCAGAGATAAGAACTGTGATAGGAGAGTTTTCATTTACAGCATCAATCAAACCGGTCATACCAGAGTGAGTAAAAGTAGAGTCTCCAATTACTGAAACAGCAGGAACTAAACCAGCATCGGCAGCACCTTTTGCCATTGTAATTGAAGCACCCATATCCACACAAGTGTTAATTGCATTGTATGGCTCAAGAGCACCTAGTGTATAACAACCGATATCAGAGAATACACGACCTCTGCCGAAGATTTCAAGAGCTTCGTTAAGAGCGTTGTATGCATCGATATGACCACAACCTACACACATTGCAGGTGGGCGGTTAGTTACTAGGTTTGAAATTTCCGGAATTTCTTCATTGAATAGGCCAAGAGCTTTTCCAACGATCTCAGGATTTAATTCCCCATCACGAGGTAAAGTGCCGTCAAGACGACCGCTTACAGCTTCTTTTTCAAGATAACCTTTTAGTAATTCTTCAACGATTGGGTAACCATCTTCCAAAACGATAACTTCGTTTGTTTCTTCAACAAGACGAGTGATCATTTTACGTGGAAGTGGATACTGACTTACTTTTACTATTGGATAAGGACATTCTTCATTCTGGAAGTTCTCCATCAAATAGTTATATGCTAGACCACAAGCAATAATCCCTTTTGACTTATCTTTTCCTTCGAAGTATTTGTTGTATTCTGATTCTTCAGAAGCAGCTTCCAAACCAACTTGCTTTTCAAGAAGATCTTTATAGTTAGATCGGGCAATACTTGGAAGAAGTACGAATTGACGCAGGTTTTCTGGTAACTTCAATTCGTTTTCATTTGTTAAGTCTCGGGTAACAATGCCTGCACGTGAGTGAGCTAAGCGTGTTGTCAGACGAATCATTACCGGAATCTTAAATGCTTCCGATAGTTTGAAACCATAGTAAGCCATATCATAAGCTTCCTGCTGATTTGATGGCTCAAGAACTGGAATAAATGAGAACTTTGCGTAGAATCTTGAATCCTGCTCATTTTGTGATGAGTGCATTGATGGATCATCGGCTACAGTAACCAATAAACCTCCGTTAGCACCAGTAATAGCCGAGTTTACGAATGCGTCAGCAGCAACATTTAAACCAACGTGCTTCATACATACCATGGTACGCTTTCCAGCATAGGACATACCCAATGCTGATTCCATAGCAGTTTTTTCATTTGCAGACCACTGAGAGTGGATTTCGCGCTCTGCAGCGGTTTTGTTGTGTTGTACATATTCAGTGATCTCGGTTGAGGGTGTACCTGGATATGCATAGATACCTGACATACCTCCGTCAATTGCACCTTGTGCAATGGCTTCAGCTCCTAATAACAGTAACTTTTGCATTATTTATATGTTTTTGATTATTTAATCGTATGCCTAAATCAGAGCAAAAATAAGGATTGTTTTTATAATAACAGAGGGTGAGTGATTTACAAAAGTCCCTGAAACTCTAATATTTATTTCATCTAAATTAATTTAGTTAACAGCACCTTAACAATAAAAATACAGTTGAATCGGAATGCCAATGTTTTAAAAGAATAACTTTGTCGTATGAATTTTCTTGCACATTTATACACTTCGGGTGACGATGAGGAAATAATCCTTGGAAATTTTATAGCTGATCATGTAAAAGGGAAGAAATTCCTGGATTTTTCTGATAAAATTCAGATGGGAATTAAACTCCACCGGGCAATCGACTCGTTTACCGATTCTCATCAAATAGTATCTCAATCAAAAGAAAAGCTACGATCTGAATATGGAAAATATGCTTCGGTTATTGTAGATATTTATTACGATCATTTTTTGGCTAAGTATTGGGTTGAATATTCTGATCGGGATTTGCTGGATTATTCATCTCAATCCTATCGTATTTTGATGAGGAATTTTTTCAGACTGCCGGCTAAAACCAAGCGATTATTGCCATTTATGATTCGTTCAAACTGGTTGGTGTCTTATCGTGACACCGAGTTTTTGAAGTGGGTGTTTGATGGAATGTCACGACGTACCCGATTTAATTCGGGGATGGAAACGGCTGTTGATGCTTTAATTAAAGATTATGATTCTTTTGAATCTGAATTCAGACAGTTCTTTCCATTGTTGGATGAATTTGCCAGGGAAAAACTCGAGGAGTTGCGATTCCAGTATTCTTTAGCGGGTTAAGAATATATAGTGGCAATTAGCTTCCTTCTTCCTCCATTATTTCTAAACTCACACAAATAGATACCCTGCCAGGTACCCATGTTGAGATGGCCGTTTGATATTGGAATTGAAAGAGAAGGTGAAACCAGGCTACATTTAATATGCGCTGGCATATCATCACTGCCTTCCATAATGTGTGTATAGTAAGGCATGTCTTCAGGAATCATTCGGTTAAAAATCTCTTCAAAATCCTCTCTGACCGATGGGTCAGCATTTTCATTTATTGTTAGTCCTGCAGAAGTGTGTTTAATGAATAGGTTCAGAATCCCTTGGTTTGGAAGAGTGGTCAATTTGTCTTTAATTAAAAGTGTAATTAAATGAAAACCTCTTGGGTGAGGAGGGAGTGTTATTTCGAATTGTGTGATCATCTTTTTTTTACAAATTTACTCAATCAAACAGAAAAAGAAAACCTCCCATTTCTGAGAGGTTTGAGTTAATTACTTTTTATTGGCCTTATTTGCGATTTTTTCAAGCATACCTGTGGTTAGCGACTTTGGACGTTCCAGAGAATATCCCAGTGCGCGGTCCCAAATCAGGTTGGCTGTGATACCAATTGCGCGACCGACACCAAATAGTACCGTATAGAAATCATATTCCTGTACGCCGTAATGCCACTGGATTACACCTGTTTGTGCATCGAGATTAGGCCAGGGATTTTTAGCCTTACCGTGTTCCAGTAAGATGTCTGGCACCACCTTATAAAGCATATCTACATACTTAAAGATAGGGTCATCAGGAAGGTGAGTTAGGCAGAAATCGCGCTGTGCTGTGTATCGGGGATCAGTTTTACGTAAGACAGCATGGCCATAACCAGGAATCACTTGACCAGAGTTCAGAGTATCCCAAACAAATTTCTTCAGGTCTTCTTCTGTTGGTTCTCCACCTCCCATTTTTTCCATCAAATCCTGTAACCAGCGTAGTACTTCCTGGTTTGCTAATCCGTGCAGAGGTCCTGCCAAGCCATTAACCATTGAGGCGATTGAAAGATAAACATCGGCGAGTGTACTTGCTACCAGGTGTCCTGTATGAGCACTTACGTTACCACTTTCATGGTCGGCATGGATGATGAAGTGCAAACGTGCTACGTCATCATAAGGTTTTTTCTTCCCCATCATATGGGCGAAATTACCTGCAAGATCCAGGTTCGGATTTGATTGGATTCGGTTTCCTTCACGATATAATTTCCAATAGATATAAGATGCAATTTCGGGTAGTTTGGCAATCAGGTTCATGCCATCTTCGTATGTTGGATCCCAATAATCTTCCTTGCGCATACCATGTTGATATTTCTTTACGAAGAAGGACTCTCTTTGTAAGGTCATAATTGCTGCAGAGAAAATCGTCATCGGGTGACTACAGCAAGGGAATGAATCGATAACTTCATATACATATCTTGGGAGAATCCTGCGAGCACTAAACTCATCAACCACTTCCGCAATTTCTTCTTCATTTGGAATGTCTCCGGTTAAAAGAAGATAAACCAAACCTTCCACATATGGCATCTCAGCACCTTTGGGTTTTGGTAATTTTTCAAATACTTCGGGTAAGGTGTATCCACGGTAGCGGATACCTTCATTTGGATCCAGGTAAGAGATATCGGTAACCAGACTCTTCAATCCCCTCATTCCACCAATAATCTGTCCGATAGTAACTTGATCAACAACAACATCTCCGTGATCCTTCAAGAGTTTGCGAGTTCGGGGCCGGTGTTGTTGAATCTTTTCGTATAATTTTTCTTTTAAGTGTGACATAGTCCGGTGTTTTTATATGGTTATTGTTTAGATTGTTGTCGAAATAGTTATTTACTAAGTTTGGCTCTTAGGTTGTTATCCAACTCATTTAAAAACTCAATAGAGTTCAGGTAGTGTTCTTCTTTGAGTTCTTTACCATGAATAAGTATGGCCAGATCTTTTGTCATTTTGCCGGACTCAACCGTTTCTATGCAAACTTTTTCAAGTGTTTCACAGAAATGAATTAATTCCTGGTTGTTGTCAAGTTTCCCACGATGAGTCAGTCCTCGAGTCCAGGCGAAAATTGAAGCAATTGGATTTGTAGAGGTTGGTTTTCCTTGCTGGTGGGCACGGAAGTGGCGGGTTACCGTTCCGTGAGCAGCTTCTGCTTCTACGGTTTCTCCATCTGGAGTGATTAACATAGATGTCATCAATCCCAGGGACCCAAACCCCTGAGCAAGTGTGTCCGATTGAACATCGCCATCGTAGTTTTTTGCCGCCCAGACGAATCCACCTTCCCATTTCAGAGCTGCTGCTACCATGTCATCGATCAGTCGGTGTTCATAGGTAAGGTCCAGTTCATCCATTTGAGTTTTGTATGAGATTTCATAAACTTCCTGGAAAATATCTTTAAATCGGCCATCATATTTTTTAAGAATCGTGTTCTTTGTTGAAAGATAAAGTGGCCATTTTTTCATTATAGCCATTTGGAAACAGCTGTGAGCAAAACCTCGAATGGATTTTTCGGTGTTGTACATACTCATGGCTACACCACCATCTGCTTCAAAATTGTATACTTCCCAGGTAATTGGTTCTCCATCTTCGGGTTCGAAGGTCATGGTAAGTTTTCCTTTGCCAGTAATTACTGCATCTGTAGCACGATATTGATCCCCAAAGGCATGGCGACCAATAACGATTGGTTTTTTCCACCCCGGAACCAGACGGGGAACGTTGTTGATCATGATTGGTTCACGAAAAACAGTTCCTCCAATTATGTTTCGTATGGTACCATTGGGTGATCTCCACATATTCTTAAGCCCAAATTCTTCAACACGCGCTTCGTCGGGAGTGATGGTTGCACATTTGATTCCTACGTGATATTTTTTGATAGCCTCAGCTGCATCTACTGTTATTTGATCATTTGTGGCATCACGGCTTTCGATGCCTAAATCATAGTATTTAATGTCCAGATCTAAATAAGGCGTGATTAGTTTTTCCTTAATGAATCCCCAGATTATTCTGGTCATTTCATCCCCGTCGAGTTCCACTACTGGATTTTGAACCTTGATTTTTGTTAAACTCATTTAAGTGTGTGGTTTAAAATTATTAAACTATTCAATAATGTAGGTATAGATATAAATACATATAAAGCTATGTACAAATTTCTGACTTTTTTTTTGTGCATCCAAATTTCTGACTCCGTTTTGTGCGATTAATCCTTATCTCTTGAAACAAAAGTCTTTAAAATGTTGATCTTTATGATTACTTTGAGCAAAGCTTTTCAAGATGATTTGAAAATGTCAAAATATAAATGCACATTTTTTAATATAAACATTGTAACATGTGTTTTGTTGAATTGGTGATGAGTAGAATAGTTACTGCAAATGCAAAAAGCAGGAATTGGATTCAAATTAGTCGAGAAATTCCCTGATAGTTTATACTGGTTAATATCTGTTTTGTATTCGTCGAAAGATATTAAATATAAAGGATTGGTAGTGAATGAAAGTGTTGCCTCATAAGCAATATTTTGCATTGTTCGTAGGATCTTATATAAAATAAAGCATACTAATTCTCGGTTGTTAGTCGTCTTTTTTATTTCGGACTATTTTACTCAGGAGCAGGAGCCGTTTTGGGAATTGTTAAATTTTAAGCTTTCCGTATTTTATGTTGACACTATTCCAATTTATTCCTTTAAGTTTGCTTGTTGAAAATTATTCATGGTTTGTGTAGAATCTATTTCGTTGGATGGTGCTTCTAACAAGTTGTTACGTATTATTCCAGATGAAAGAGATCACATGGTTTAAGCAACCATTGATTAATAGCTGTTGTCATTACAGCGAATGATTTATTAGCCAAACAGAAAACAAGTGTTGTACTTGAAGTTAAAATCTAAGAGGATGAAACTGAGATTGAAGTTCTTTATTCTTATGGTGTCGGTATTGTTGAGTTTCGGAGCTGCCTTTGGGCAAACCGGAACCGTCAGAGGATTTGTTTATGAAAAGAAAACGAGTGAGCCGGTAATTTTTACGAATGTTTATATGCAGGGTACCAGCATTGGTGCTGCTACTGATGTTAATGGGTATTTTGTGATTTCAAAAATTCCTGTAGGTGATTATAATTTGATGATTACTTCAATGGGATATGATACCTTAATAATGCCGATCTCAGTTAGTGATAATAAAGTAGTTGATAAAAGGCTCTATCTGAATAATGCTACTTACGCTTTGGAAGGGGTTATGATTACTGCAGATAGGGGCGAAGCCCGTTCTGAAACACGAACCTCAATTATTAAAGTGACTCCTAAACAGATTTCAAAAATCCCGACAGTTGGTGGTCAACCGGATCTGGCCCAATATCTTCAGGTATTGCCAGGTGTTGTTTTTACAGGTGACCAAGGGGGACAATTATATATTCGTGGTGGCTCTCCAGTTCAAAATAAAGTACTACTCGATGGTATGATTATTTACAATCCATTTCACTCTATTGGATTGTTTTCAGTTTTTGAAACAGATATTATCAGAAATGCTGAGATTTATACTGGAGGTTTTGGTGCTGAACATGGCGGTCGTATATCTTCTGTTATGGATATTACAACTCGTGAAGGGAACAAGAAACGTTTCTCAGGAAAAGTTGGAGCCACAACCTTTGGAAGTAGCTTGCTTCTGGAAGGTCCTTTAGTTAAAGAAAATGAAAATGGAACCGGAGCTTCTTTCCTGTTCACGGCAAAGAATTCATATCTGGAACAGACTTCTAAAGCTGTTTATAATTATATTAATGGTGATGCAGGCCTACCATTTAACTTTACCGATTTCTATGGTAAAACTTCGATTTTCACAGGTAATGGTAGTAAGATAAATTTCTTTGGATTTAATTTTAATGACAGGGTGAGCGAGTTTCAGTCGCTTAAAGATTTTGGTTGGAATTCTTATGGTGGAGGTATGAATTTCATTATTATTCCAGGAAAATCTCCTGCATTAATTGAAAGTAACCTGGCTTATTCTGGTTATGAAGTTTCTACACTTACCTCTGATGGTCGTCCAAAAAGTAGTTCAGTAAATGGATTTCAGATGGATTTCCGTTTTACTTACTTCTTTGGAAAGGATACCTTCAAATATGGTATTGAAGTGAATGGTTTTAAAACAAAATATGACTTCAAAAACTTACTTGGTAACAACATAGATCATGTCGATAACACCACTGAAATTGCAGCTTATGGTCAGTATAAGATGACTCGTGGTAATTTTCTGATCGAACCCAGTATGAGGTTGCAGTGGCATACTTCATTAGGGGCTGTTTCTCCGGAACCTCGATTATCGATGAAGTATTTGGTTTCTGATAAGGTTAGAATCAAATTTGCTTCAGGGATTTATTCTCAGAATATGATCAGTGCCCGTTCTGATAGGGATATTGTTAATTTGTTTTATGGTTTTATTTCCAGTCCTGAAACAATTCCTCAATATTATGGTGGAGATCGTGTGAAGAATAAGCTTCAAAAAGCCGAGCATGTTATTCTGGGTGTGGAATACGACCTGAATAATAAAACAACCCTGAATCTTGAAGGTTATTATAAGAACTTCTCTCAGCTTGCGAATATTAACAGATATAAAACATATGACAAGGTTGATTATCCAGAGGTTCCTGAATATCTGACTACCAATTATCTGATCGAGAAAGGGAATGCATATGGTGTGGATTTATCAGTGAAAATGGATTATGGTCGATTATATGTTTGGACTGTATATTCTCTGGGTTTTGTGAACAGAACAGAAGATGTTAGTAAGGATCATTATCATCCTGAATTTAATACCTTTGCTCCTCATTTCGACCGACGACATAATGTGAATTTCCTTGCAACTTATGTAGCAGGTGATTTACGTGATTGGGAATTCTCTCTTCGTTGGAATATGGGATCTGGTTTCCCGTTTACTCCTACTAATGGATTCTATGGAAGCCTTCCTTTTGAAGGAGGAATTAATAGCGATTATATTTCAGAGAATGAAAACCTGACAATTTATTACGGAGATTATAACAGTGAGCGTTTGCCTGTGTATCATCGTATGGATGCTAACGTTAAGAAGACGTTTGAATTCAGTGATTATTCAAAGCTTGAAATTGACTTTAGTGTTACAAATGTGTATGATCAAACCAATATTTTTTATGTTGATCGAATTACTGGTGATCGGGTAAATCAATTGCCGATTATGCCGAGTATGGGAATGTTATTCAGATTCTAAATTATATAAACCCCGGCTTTTGCCGGGGTTTTCTTTTTCTCTCCTCAATTTTATCCCTTGTATTTCGTTAATCATTCTTGTAAGAACTGTATTTTTGCAAATTCATTCATAGTCTGAAATGTATTTCTGCAATACAGGCGAACAGATTACGGACGTTTCTCTGATTTATAATTGCAGACTATGATTGTCATTCATAAAACAAGATCAATGGGTAAGAAAAGAATTTTTGATGTGCTTCTGCTGGTCATACCAGCTATTGCTATTATTTTAATTTCGGTTTTTTATAGTGAAGAAGCTTTTGACACTCCTACGCAAACTTTCGAGAAAAAGGTTGAAGATGCTTATCAGCCCATTATTAAGTATGGGATTGTTGTTGACTCATTGCTTACCTACTCTGATAAGATTAAGAAAAATCAGAATTTATCGGATATCTTGACGAAATTTGATGTTTCATATCAATCGATTGATTTGCTGGTGAAACGATCAAAGGGGATTTTTGATGTACGAAAAATACGTAGCGGAAACAAATATGTTATTTTTTCCGAAGGAGATTCACTTTCCCAGAACATTCAATATTTTATTTATGAAGAGTCTGCCACCGATTATGTGGTTTTCGATCTGAGGGATTCCATTCATGTTCACCGTGGGCAAAAGGAAGTGGAAACGCGTATTGCCACCACTTATGGATCCATCGAAAGCTCGTTGTGGAATGCATTGAAAGCTCAGAATTCGAACCCTTTTCTTGCAGTGGTCATGTCTGAAGTTTATGCCTGGGAGATCGACTTTTTTGGAATACAGAAAGGAGATGCTTTCAGAGTGAAATATGAAGAATTGTATGTGGAAGATCAAAAGATTGGTGTCGGTAAAATTCTTTCTGCCCGCTTCGATCATATAAATAACCCGTATTATGCTTTCTATTATGTACAAGATAGTGTAGGTGATTATTTTGATGACGAAGGAAGCAGTCTGAGAAGAACCTTTCTGAAAGCTCCCTTACGCTATAGTAGAATTAGCTCTGGGTACTCAAACAATAGAATGCATCCTATTCTGAAAGTTCGTCGACCTCATCATGGTGTGGATTATGCAGCTCCATCAGGAACCCCGGTCCAGACAATAGGTGACGGGATTGTTATTTATGCCGGTCGCAAGGGTGCCGCAGGCAAGATGATAAAGATTAAACATAATGGAACCTATTCCTCCGCTTATTTGCACCTTTCCCGTTATGGAAAAGGAATAAAAAAGGGAGCAAAAGTAAAACAAGGTCAGATTATCGGTTATGTGGGGAGTACCGGTCGTTCTACAGGACCTCATCTTGATTTCAGAGTATACCGCAATGGTTCTGCCATCAATCCATTAAGAATGAAGTCTCCTCCGGCTAACCCAGTTGATTCAGTGAATCTTGAAGGTTATTTGAATTTTATTTATAATGATAAAGCACTGATTGATAATTTGGGGAAAGCTGATGCTCTGAAAGACACAATCCAAAACTAGAATAGTTGGAGCAATGATGTTTGATGAATAAATGTTATTTTTGAAATAGGGGTAAAAGAATTTGTAGGATTCTTGTTGAGAATGAGTGGGAATAACGAACAGTAAATGCAAATTAAATAAGTGGAATTGAAATCTCTGATGAAAATTGTGTTTGTTTTTATTATCATGGTGCTCCAAATTGGAGGCACTGATGCTTATGCTCAATCTCAGGATGAGACTGTGAAGAAGATTTCTGAAGCTTTTAATAATAAATCGGCTGATAGTTTATCCATTCATTTCTTTGATCGGGTTGATGTTATCTTTCCTGAAAATAATGGCATATTCAGTAAGAAGCAAGTCCATAGGTTGTTGCACGAATTCTTTAAAAAGCAAGGGAAGTCATCTTTCGAGATTGAATTTAAGGGATTCTCTGATAATGAAACTTATTTCTGTATTGGGGATTTTAAAACCGATCAGAAAAACTACAGCATATATTTATTGATTAAAAAGAGGGATAAAAAGTTTTTGATCCATCAATTACAAATCGAAGAGGAAAAGGAGTAAACATATGTATGCAATGAATATTGATGAAATCATTGAAAAAGCAATTTTAGAGGATGTTGGTGACGGTGATCATACTTCGTTGTCAACTATTCCTGATACAGCAAAGGGTAAAGCTCAATTATTAGTAAAACAGAATGGTGTTCTGGCTGGTGTTGAGGTAGCCCGAAAGGTTTTTAAACGTGTTGATCCGGAATTAAAAATGGAAGTTTTTATTCAGGATGGAACCAATGTAAAGGTTGGTGATGTCGCTTTTACCATTGAAGGGAAATCTATTTCTATTCTTACGGCCGAAAGGTTGGCCTTGAATTTTATGCAACGCATGAGTGGGATTGCTACCCAAACGAACCAGATTGTAGATTTGTTGGAAGGAACCAATACAAAAGTTCTGGATACAAGGAAAACAACACCAAACTTACGAGAGGTAGAAAAATACTCTGTGAAAGTTGGTGGTGGTGAAAACCATCGTTTTGGACTGTATGATATGATTATGATTAAGGATAATCATATTGATTTTGCAGGAGGAATTTCAAATGCCATTCTGGCAACGCAAAAATATCTTCAGGAAAAAGGGAAAGAAAATCTGAAAATCGAAATTGAAGTACGCAACTTTGATGAATTGGAACAAGTTCTTGAGATAGGCGGGATTCATCGAATTATGCTGGATAATTTTACCCCGGCAGAGATCAGGGAAGCTGTGGATCGAATTAATGGTTTATACGAAACTGAGGCTTCAGGAGGTATTACGATTGATACGATTAGAGCTTACGCTGAGGGTGGCGTGGATTATATTTCAGTTGGCGCACTTACGCACCAAATAAAAAGCTTAGATCTAAGTCTGAAAGCAATTGATTAAATGCGCGAAAGCTACTATGATATAATAAGAAACTCGAAACCGGTTTCATGGTTGGTCAATACAACCAAGAAACTGGTCTTACCCGGCTTTGATGGTATTCCGCTGTTCGATGTGATTATCTTTTTTATTAAAGGTATCTACAAAGGATCGATTACCGTCAGAGCTGCGGCTTTATCTTTCGATTTCTTTATGGCTTTATTTCCTGCGATTTTGTTTTTCTTTACCCTGATCCCATACATCCCTATCGATGGTTTCCAACAAACACTTATGGGACTGATTCAGGATACCCTTCCTCCTCATACCTTTGATGCTGTGAATGAAACCTTGGAGGATATTGTTCTTAAGAAAAATACAGGATGGCTCTCATTAAGTTTTGGCCTGGCTTTGATCTTTTCGACCAATGGAACCAGTGCCATTATCGAGGCTTTTAATCATACCTATCATACCATTGAAACCCGATCTTATCTTAAACAGCGATTGATTGCTTTGTTCCTGGTTTTTATTTTATCTGGAATATTGATTCTTTCCATCGCTATGATTATTTTCGGGACTGAAGCCATACGGTACGTATACGAGTTGGGCTGGATAAAAGATAGTTTTACTTTCTATATGATAGCAACTCTTAAATGGATTGTTTTGGTTGCTTTGATTTATTTTATATTTTCATTTCTCTATTATTTTGCACCTGCTAAACGAAAATCCTTTCGCTTTATCTCTGCTGGTTCTACATTAGCAACTCTGCTGATGATTATGACTTCTGTTGGCTTTGATTATTATATTAGTAATTTCTCGCGATACAATGCTTTGTATGGTTCCATAGGGACTCTGATGATTATCTTGTTCTGGATCTATCTGAATGCAATTATCTGTTTGATTGGTTTCGAACTGAATGCCTCCATTACAGTTGCTAAAAGGAAAAGATTTCTTACTTTTAAAATCTAAACCAAACCAATCTTATTTTAATGTCTCGTATTTTTTGTTTTATTAACTACCTGCTTAGCTTTTTCAGGGAGGTGGTGCTGGAAGTATCGTCAAGTCCTATTCATGAAAATATTGAAGTAACCTTTGTTAACGGACGAAAAGTGATGAATTCAGGGGAGGCTAATTATTCATACGGTACTCTCAAAGATGCATTCTACCGACTTTTTGGGATGATAGGTATCAAAGAAAAAAAAGTTGATAATATTTTGATCCTTGGATATGGCGGTGGTAGTGTCGCTCGAATCCTAAGAAATGAATATTATCCGAATGCTCGTATTACTGGATTTGAGATTGATGATGAAGTACTGCGTCTGGGCAAAAAGTATTTTGATACCAGTGAAATTAGAAATTGCAGGGTAATCCATCATGATGCCTATATGTTCGACCGGTTTTGTAATAACCAGAAATTCGACCTGATTATCTTCGATGTTTATATTGGATTAAATGTTCCTGAAAGATTTGAACAAGATGATTTCTTAATAACTTTGAAGGATTTTCTGAGTGAGCGGGGCACCCTGATTTATAACCGGCTTGTATATGATGAGAAAAGTCAGAAGACTTATGAAGGTCTGAAAGAAAAGTTGGAAAAAATATATCCGGGTATCCAGTTAATAACACTTGAGAATATCAAGCAAAATATGATGTTTGTTTATCAATAAAAATGATGATGAGTTACGCACAAATAATTGCCACCGAGCTGCAAATCAGAATTCAGCAGGTGCAAAACACGATACAGTTGCTCGAAAGCGGTGCAACCATTCCTTTTATTTCACGCTATCGTAAAGAAGCAACAGGTAGCCTGGATGAAGTTCAGATTGGTGATGTGAAGAACCGGTTGCAACAATTACAGGAATTGGATAAACGAAGAGAGACAATTCTGGAATCCATCCGGCAGCAGGAAAAACTAACTCCTGAATTGGAGAAAGCCATTCAGCAGGCACAAACTATGAATGAGTTGGAGGATTTGTATCTCCCTTTCAAACCAAAGCGTCGTACCCGTGCTGAAATGGCTCGTGAAAAAGGCCTGGAACCACTGGCTAAGATCCTGATGGCTCAGCAGAATGTTGATATTCATTTGAAAGCTGAGACTTTTGTTGATGATGAAAAGGGTGTTGAATCAGCTGAAGATGCTTTGGCTGGAGCCCGCGATATTATCGCAGAGTGGGTGAATGAAAATGCTGAAGTCAGAAAACGTTTGCGTGAACTCTTTGAAGATGAGTCTTATCTTGAATCAACTCTTGTGAAAGGTAAAGACGAAGAAGGAGAGAAATACAAAGATTATTTTGAATGGGATGAAGATGTAAGTCGTATTCCGTCTCATCGTATTCTGGCTATGTTCAGAGGTGAGAATGAGAAAATCCTTCGCTTGCGTGTTTCCGTACGGGAGATTACTGCACATGATATTTTACAACGCATGTTTGTAAAAGGGCGTAACGATACTTCTGAACAGGTTTTAATGGCTGTTCATGATGCTTATAAACGTCTACTGCATCCATCGATGGAGAATGAAATGCGTGCCTTACTGAAGGAAAGAGCGGATGAGGCGGCGATAAAAATATTTGCCGATAATTTGCGTCAGCTATTGCTTGCTTCCCCTTTGGGCCAGAAACGAACCTTGGCAATTGATCCTGGCTTTCGTACCGGTTGTAAAGTTGTTTGCTTGGATGAGCAGGGAAATTTATTACATAACGAAACGATTTATCCACATCCACCACAACGTGAGTCGGGTAAGGCTATGGGTACAATCCGAAGTTTGGTGAGTGCCTATAAGATTGAAGCCATTGCTATTGGTAATGGAACTGCCGGGCGTGAAACTGAGGATTTGGTACGAAAGATTCGTTTTGATAAAGATCTGATTGCTGTGATGGTTAACGAGAGTGGGGCTTCTATTTATTCAGCCTCAAAAGTGGCCAGAGAGGAGTTTCCCAATTATGATGTAACGGTTCGTGGTGCTGTTTCTATAGGAAGGCGTTTACTTGATCCTTTAGCTGAATTGGTAAAACTGGATCCCAAATCAATTGGGGTTGGTCAATATCAGCATGACGTAAATCAATCGCAATTAAACAATGGTCTAAGCGAAGTGGTTGAAAGTTGCGTAAACCAGGTTGGTGTTGAGATCAATACAGCCAGTAAACAATTACTGTCTCATGTTTCAGGTTTGGGACCAACCCTGGCTCAGAATATTGTGGATTACCGAAAGGAGAATGGTCCTTTTAAAACACGTAAAGCTTTAAAGAAAGTGGCTCGTTTTGGCGACAAAGCTTTTGAGCAAGCTGCCGGATTCCTGCGGATTCATGGTGCAAAGAATCCTTTGGATAGCAGTGCTGTGCATCCTGAAAGTTATCACATTGTGGAAAACATGGCTAAAACATTGAGCATTGGGGTTAGTGATTTGATTGGTCGTACGGATTTAAAAGAGAAACTTAATCTGAATGACTTTGTAACAGATACTATTGGCCTGCCTACGCTTAATGATATTATTGATGAAATGGCTAAACCCGGACGTGATCCCCGAAAGAAGTTTGCTATGTTCAAGTTCGATGATAAAGTGAAAAATATTGAAGACCTTCGTGAAGGAATGAAACTTCCGGGGGTGGTTACCAATATTACTGCTTTTGGCGCTTTTGTTGATGTGGGGGTGCATCAGGACGGACTGGTTCATGTCTCTCAGTTGGCTGATAAATTTGTGAAAGATCCACACGAAGTGGTTGCCCTGAATCAAAAGGTTGAGGTTACTGTGGTTGAAGTGGATGTGAGACGAAAAAGAATTCAACTTTCAATGAAAAAGTAATAATTCTTTGACTAGCGCGTTGTGTATGGAGTTTAATAAAGAATAATTATTGATGAAACGAATTTTACAAATTATATTGATAACAGGCGTTGTCCTGTTCGGGAATGACCTGGCTGCACAGACATTTAAAGGTGAAGTTATTGGTGGTTTGAATATGTCTCATATTATGGGGGATGATTTGAATGGGTATCGCAGGCCTGGTTTAAATGCCGGGATTGGGGTTCTGACTCAACTAACTAATAAGCTTTCATTTTCTGTAGAGACCCTTTATTCCATGAAAGGAGCTCAGGAAAAGGGCTATTCTGATCAGGTTGTAACTTTATCCTATCTCGAGGCACCGATGTTATTACATTATGAACTGGATCCAAATATTTTTGGAGGGATCGGCTTTTCATATGGTCAAATGATTGGAGATAAATATACAGGCACGAATATTTACCCCAAGTATATCAGAAAGGAACCTTATAATACGGGCGATTTTAATTTTCTGGCTGATGTCCGGTTTCCGGTTTATGAGAAGCTGAAATTCAACTTTCGTTTCGCAACATCATTATTGCCTATCCGAGAAGTGGAGTTTTTTGACCGGGATGGTATTCAAAAAGTAATTGGCCAAAAGAATTATACTATTTCGTTTAGGCTCATTTATGTGATCAACGAAAAAGAAGGAAAAAAGAAAAGAGAGCGAATAGAAGATTATCAATAATGAGAACAGCACAATACTGGATCGAAAAGCTTGAATTACTATCTCATCCTGAAGGTGGGTATTTTAAAGAAGTTTATCGATCATCAGAAAACATAAAGCAAGATGCTCTACCGGACCGGTTTTCCGGTTCGAGGGCTTTTTCCACATCCATTTATTTCCTGTTGGGAAATAACGATTTTTCAGCCTTTCACAGGATCAAATCCGATGAACTTTGGCATTTTTATGCCGGAGGTCCTTTGGATGTTTATATGATCCATCCCGATGGGAAAGGAGAAATTGTTACTTTGGGAAACAATCCCGATGAAGGCGAATGCTTTCAGTTTGCAGTGCCGGCAGGAAGTTGGTTTGCGTCAAAACCAAAATCTGATACGGAATATGCTCTCGTAGGTTGTACCGTAGCTCCTGGCTTCGACTTTGAAGATTTTGAAATGGCGAAGAAAGAGCAATTACTTCAGGAATACCCACAACATAAGGAATGGGTTGAAAGATTGTGCAGGTGATATATCCAAGCTGCTAAGTAGCTTCGGGGATGGATTAATGGATCAGAAATTCAATCATTAAAATATTCAAACTAAGATTCCTTTGAAAAATGTAAAAGTGACGTATCGCTATTTGGAGACGTCACTTTTAAAATGTATATTCTTCAACAAATGTTCTTCAATAATTAGGCCTTACTCCCAGTATATTCTTAATACAATACGATGAAGTCCTGGATGTGCACCATCTTTAGCAAAGCGCAGGTGAAGATGAGCATAATGATCATCCTTCCAGAATTTAACAACTCGTTGATGAACCGGAGTTGTTAGTTCATCTATCACGATATAACCATGATCCTTTTTAGGAGCGCCAAAATGTTCTTCAAGTTGAACAACAAGTTTGTCATAAAAGCTTTTATATGCTTCAAGACGGCTGGTTTCTTTGTCCAATAGTTTAAAATATTCTTTGGTATTGTCTGGGTCGATCACATTCTCTATCTGCCAGGAATACTCTGCATAACAAAGTCTGTCATTCTTTTCATTAAAATGATATTTCACCTGTGGAAGAGGCGAAAATTCAGATGTAGTTCTTTGAAAACGAATAGGGTCAGACAATTCATAGTTGTATTCAAAAGGATAAATCTGGCGGGATACGGGTGTCGTGTCTTCCAGCTTAATTCTTTCCGAATTCAATTTCTTTTCAATCTTAATGATCTTTGATTTTTTCAAAGATTTGGTGATGAATTCCTGTGCCGACAAGGATTGTACACCAACCATAAATAAACATACGGTAACAATTACTAATTTTACTAACTTGTTGTTCATTGGGATTATGTTTAGAGTTTTTAACCTCAGCAAATATACAATCTTCTTTTTCTTAGGCAGGAATATTCGTGTTTTACGCAACCTCTTTTTTGTGGCCTACATCATTTAAATGGTACAATATTTGAGAGAAAACTGCGTATTGTTTTTTACAGAAGTTCTAAGTGCAGAACGAAAGTGAAAAGTATCAGTTAAGTTTTTAAAAGGAAAACGTTTAATTTTTACTTTTAAGGATTCATGTTTTAATCTTAACTGGTTCATTTTGAAGAATAATAATTTATATAAAATCATCAATTTCGAAATTATGCGAAAACTTGTTTTAGCATTTGTTGTATTGATAAGCATAGGGGGCATTATGTTCAGCTCCTGTAAGAAGACACAAAACACAGATAATCCTCCGGTGGAGACCAAAACCGGATACCAGATTTTTGAACATGGAGATGTCGAAAACCTTACACAATTACCCAATTATGTGAATATAATGTTCCAGGTTACCGATATGGATGGCGTGGGCGTAGCAGGATTGGGAAAAGAGGTTTTTGCAGTGAAGGAGGATGATAAAACGGTTTCTCCGTCAGAGAGCTTTATGCAGATCCGTCAGCAGGAAGTTGTTCCCTACCGTATGAAAACGGTATTAATGTTGGACAATAGTGGTAGTATTGGAGCAAATCTTTCACAGATAATTGATGCTGCAAAAGCGATGGTATATGATAAACTACCAAAGCAAGAGATTGCCATATTTACCTTTTCTGAAGATCCGTTACCTGTGATTGATTTCACTACTGATAAGGGAGAGTTGATTGATGCATTGGAGTCAATTAAAGGAGGGGATCAAACAACCGACTTACATGGTGCTATTATTGCTGGTGTAAATCACTGGGAAGATTACTACCGAACCGATGAAATCCAACAGGGTTTTATGGTCTTGTTTACTGATGGGAGCGATACCCAGGATCAATATACCTTTGAAGAAGCTATGGCTGCCCGTGGTGATAAGCAGGTATATGCTGTGGGGTTAGGTGATGAAATCGAACCGGATTATCTGAGACAAATTGGTAATGCAGGATTCATTTCAATAGATGATGTTTCGGAGCTGGAAGAAAAGTTTAAAGAAATCCAGAATTCGATGGCTGGTTTTGCAAACAGTTTTTATTGGTTGAACTATATGTCCCCAAAGCGTGGTGATAAGGATCATACACTGAAGTTGTATATTAAGGATAATCCAAACGAAGGAGCAAACTCATTTATTGAAGGGAAATTCAATTCGAAAGAATTTTACTCGGAAGATGGTGGTGTATATGTAAATTCAACCTCTGAGAATATAACCGGAATTACCGAAATAGAAATTTCTGAAAATGACACCATTCAATTAATTGCAACAACTTACCTTGGAGCTAATACCCCTGATTATAGCTGGGTATCGGATGATCCGGGTGTTATTAAAGTTGTAGTTGATGATTATGATAAATCCATCGTTAATATTATAGCACTGGCTGATAGTGGAAGTGTGACCACAGTTACCGTAACTGATGAAGCCAATTTGCATTTAGGGCAAGGTGTTAATGTTAGAGATGTAATTGTAAAGATTACCAAAAATGCTGTGCCTGTAGATGGCTTAGTGTCTTATTTCTCTTTTGAGGATGGTAATGTGAATGACGTTTGGGGTAGCTACACAGCTCTGAATTATGGAGCTGATGTCGTTAACGGGTATAACAATACCTCCAACTCGGCTCTTGAGTTCAACGGTTTTTCGGATTATGTGGAAACTAATGATGAGATTGTGAAGTTAGGACCAAAATCCCTTTCTTTCTGGATGAAGACAATCGGAGATGATAGGAACCAGGTATTGGTGACCAATGCATATGGTGTGGCTCCTCAGGATAAAGGTTTGTTGGTTGAGATTCTTCAGAATAATACGCTATCATTTAAGCTGGGTAACGGAAGTGCGGAAGATTATTTTATGAGTATGAATACAAGCTATATTGTACCTGACAATGAATGGGTGCATGTTGTGATGGTTTACGACGGATCAAACCTGAAAGCCTATGCCGATGCGGCCCCTATCGGGAACGTGAACATGACTACCGGTGATGAAGCGATGCCTGAAAATCCATGCCGTTTTGGTGACGATTTCAGCCCGCTGAATAATTACTATAAAGGAGCATTGGATAATATCCGCTTCTATAACCGCGCCCTGAATATGGATGAAATTAATCTGCTCTTTAGCGAAGGGAAATAGGATGTAAATATCCAATATCCATTGTAAAATGAAAAAGTGACGCTTCTTTAACGGGAAGCGTCACTTTTTCATTGGATATTCTTCAATGAATAATCAGGGGAATGAGGGCTGAGATCTTACCCTCTTCTTTTCCTTCCCGAACCATAATTCTTTTTATAATTCTTCTTTTTAAATCCCTCTTTGTTTTCAGACGATTTCCTGAAATCCCGTTCTTTTTTGTCTTTTCGATCAGCATCAAGTAATCGGGATACCAGATTTTCTTTACCGGCTTTTTTCAGAGATTGACGTATCCAGTTCCGGTATTCGGGTTTGTACCAAAAGAATAATTGACGTTGTTCCTTTTTATCATCCTGGCTGATGGGGGTGTAAACCGGTTCCAGGGTATACGGGTGATAACCTGAGTGATAAATTACTGTTGCTACTGTCATTGGTGTAGGAGTGAAGTCTTGCACTTGCTCCAACTGGAATCCCAGCTCCTTGGTTTTAACTGCCAGATCGGCCATTGAAGAAATGCGGCTTCCGGGATGTGATGAAATAAAGTAAGGAATCAATTGTTGATTCATTCCTTCTTCCTTATTGATCTGATCGAATTTCTTTTTCAAATCATAAAACAAGTTGAAGGTAGGTTTACGCATCAATTTCAGAACATCGTCCGATGTATGCTCCGGAGCCACCTTTAAACGACCGCTGACATGATATGTAATAAGTTCTTTTAAATACTGATCATAGTGGTTTTTTTCCGATTCTTCCTTCGAACGGCCAACCAACATATCATAACGGACACCACTACCAATGGTGACTTTTTTGATCCCTTCTGTTCGTCTGACTTTTTTATAAATATCAATCATGGGTTTATGATCGGTATCCAGATTTTTGCAGACACTAGGGAAGATGCATGAAGGGCGTGAACACTTTTCACAAATGGCTTCATGCTTGCCTTTCATCTTGTACATATTTGCCGAAGGTCCGCCCAAATCGGAAATATGACCTTTAAAGTCAGGCATGTTTCTGATTTCATTCACTTCTTTCATAATGGATTCTTCCGAACGACTGGCAACAAATTTTCCCTGGTGGGCAGAGATGGTACAGAAGCTACATCCTCCAAAACATCCACGGTGCATGTTCAGTGAATGTCGGATCATCTCATAAGCCGGAATAGCACCCCGTTTATTGTATTTCGGATGCGGCATCCGGGTAAAAGGTAAATCGAATGATGCATCCAGCTCCTTCTCACTCATTACCGGGTGAGGAGGATTTATAATCAGTAATTTATTATCGATTTTTTGAAACAAACGTTTCGAATCCACATGATTTGATTCCTGTTCTATATGGCGGAAGTTGGCGGCATATTTCTTTTTGTCCACCAAACAGTCGTTATGAGAATACAACTCCAGATCCTGCCACTTTTTATTTTTTGGAATTTTATCTTCTTCATCAAGCAGTATAGCTGATTGAGGCGTTGTACGCAGGTTTTCAAGACTGGCTCCTTTATTCAGCAGGCGTGTAACTTCCACAATGGCTTTCTCGGCCATTCCGTATAGCAACATATCCGCTCCGGTCTCAAACAATATGGAAGGTTTCAATTGATCCGACCAGTAATCGTAATGGGTAACCCGACGCAGAGAAGATTCAATACCACCCAAAATAACAGGAGTGTCCGGGTAAATCTGTTTCAGGATCTTGGTATAAACAACAGATGCATAGTCTGGACGGAAGCCGGATTTGTTGTCAGGTGTGTAGGCATCGGTGGAGCGAAGGCGTTTGTTAGCTGTATAATGGTTTACCATCGAATCCATGTTCCCGGCAGTTACACCAAAGAACAAACGCGGTTTACCAAATTTCTTGAAATCGCGCAAATCATCGCGCCAGTTTGGTTGGGGGAGAATGGCAATTCGCAATCCTTCCCGTTCAAGTATGCGACCAATTACAGCAGCACCAAAAGCAGGGTGGTCTACGTAGGCATCACCTGTTACCACTATAACATCCAACTCTTCCCATCCCCGCGCTTCCACTTCCTTCATGGTTATGGGAAGCCAATCCTGCTGACTGTATTTTTGCATTACTTAAGTTTAAGGTTCAAATGTTTAAAGTTCAAATGTTAAAGTTAAAGGTGCTCATACTGGCACTTCTTTATTTAAACATTATACTTTAAACTTTCATCTGATTCAATCTTTCCTCGTCTTCTTCCGACAGTTTCCAACCCACTGCCTTCAAATTTTCCTGCAAATGTACCAAACTTGAGGCTTTGGGTATCGTAATTATATTTTTTTGACCAATCAACCAATTAAGGGCAAGCTGAGCGGGAGTTTTTCCATACTTATCACTTAGCTCCATCAATAAAGGATGATTCTTCATTTCCCCTTTCATCAAAGGCCGCCAGGCAGTGAAGATAATGTCATTCTTTTTGCAGAATGGTAAAATCTCACTTTCCATCTTATTTGTATAAGAGCCTTGTTCACGGGTAAACAAATTATATTCGATTTGGTTGACCACCAGTGGGTTTTTACAATGCAACTGTGCTTCTTCAAATTCTTCAACCTGAAAATTACTCAACCCGACAGCACGAACCAGTCCTTTTGCAATTAGCTCATCAAAGGCCTTCATGGTTTCTTTAATCGGGATATCCTCGTTTGGGAAATGTGCCAGGTATAAGTCCAGATAGGAGGTTTGAAGTCGTTCCAAACTTTTTTCGCAGGCTTCGATCACATTTTTATAATGCAGGTTGGTTCTCCAGACTTTACTAGTGAGAAAAAGCTTATTACGTTCCAATCCTTCAATTGCCTGTCCTGTCAATTCCTCCGAATGACCTGCTCCATACTTTTCAGCGGTATCCAGGTGGGAATACCCCATCTCAATGGCTTTACGAATAATGTGGATAAAGTGATCATCCTGTGAATAATCAGGCTCCGACCGGCCTCCCATTTCCCAGGTGCCCAATCCCAACACAGGGACCTGCATTCCGTTTTTGAGTGTTTTGAATTCCATATTAACTTCCCGCAGTTGAAGCAGCAGCGACGGTTGATGCCATTATCGCAGCATGTACTGCTTGTATACTCTCATTAATTGCTTCACCAAAAGGATTGTTTTTACTTAGTTCTTTGATGTTTTGCTTCGCTTTTTTACGTTCAGTACGATCCTTAAACAAGCGGGGGAGCAGTTGACTAGATCCTGTGATCAGAGCGATGGCACTATCTTCAACAGTTTCATATTTATTTTCAAGAATACTCTTTTTTAGTCGCTTTAAATGCTCTTCCCTTATTTTAGGCTTTGCTACAAAATGAATATTATATGGGATCAATCCAAGAAAGTGCCTCGTTTCGCTCCGAACCAATCCTGTTTTCAATAGGTTTGATCGAACAGCATTATAAAACTTACCCCTGAAGAATCCTACAGTATTAATCCAGCGTGAGATTTTCCGAGGTTTTCCGGCTTTTTCCATCCGGCGGACCATCTCAGCCAAAGCCTCATCCTTTAGTCGGGGATGGCCCTTCAGACCGAGTTTTTTGCCTTCCATTTTTACATATTCCCTGTGAGTAAGTTCGATTAATATAGCAGCCGCCATTCCTGTATTCATCTGCTGGTCGTTCAATGTAATCCGTCCGTTTTTCTCTTTTGCAATTAAAAAGTAAAATAATTCCTTGATTCCTGCTTCCATGCTTTCGTCTTCATTTGGTTTGATGGGGTAAAGTTAAGGAATCTTATGGGTTCTTAAATGTTGTAGTAAAGGTTCTCGCAGATAAACGCGGAGTGATACGCAGATTAAAATCAGCGAGCATCAGCGGTTTTTATTTGCGAACATCTGCGAGAAATAAATCCGTAATGTGATTACAAAACTCTTATTACTTATTATACTCCCAGATAGCTTTATGTAAATGTTTTGGTTTGGATAAATAAATGAAATAACTACCAATAATAGCGCCTCCACCTACTAAAGCTCCTATTACCAGAGGAGGAGTATTCGATTTTATATGAGATCCATTATTAGCAAGCCCTATAAGACAACCTGCGGCTATTACAGTTCCTGCAATAGCTAATCCAATTTGTGCCTGGTTTTTCGCCTTATAAGCGGTGAAGTGTTCCATACTTATAGGATTGTCTGCTAAATCAGTAGCAAGGTTCTTATAATTTGCCTTTTTTAACTCTCCGAGTCCTTTGTTGTAATAGTACCGAAAGGTTTTGGTGGGATTCCCCATTGGCTGTATATGTGTAGGGTGTGAATACATTCCTGTTATTGGATTTGAATAACCGTTATTTAATCCAGAATTGTAAGATATTTTCTGAGTCTCAAACAAGTTGATTTTCCCTCGTAGAATGCATTGAGTAAACTCCGGGGTAATTGATAACCTGACATCTTTAGTATTGGCCCACAAGCCAGTTACATTTTGATAAAAGCTGACTTCCTTTAAGGAGTATTTGTTATCATCAGCAATAATGTGACGAGTTCCTAAATATGGTTTTTCAAATGAAACCATATTGAATTCATGCATAGCAGAATCTTTATAAAAAACCAGGAAATTTTTGTTGCGATCAATTTCTTGTGAAAAGCCTGTTAAGGCCAAAAAGAAAATTAGAGTTAAAATGTTGATTCTTCTAATGATTTTGGCAAAAGTATTAGTTATTCATTATAAGCCTTAATTGCTTTTTCCAGATGTTTTGGTTTGTTGATAAGGATTTTATAGCTAAAAAATATTGCACCGACAGAAGTAGCACCTCCCAAAAGATAAGGAACAATACTTGAGTCTTTATTTCCTTTATTTGTGAGAGCTATAATTGTGCCAGCCCCCACAGCCAACCCACCTACCAGAAACATGGTTTGCCTCTTTGTTTGTTTTTTATAGTTATTCAAATGTTTTATACTTTCAGGATTGTCAGCAAGATCAAGAACAAGATTTCGATAAGAAGCATTTTTTAAATTACTATAACCTTTGTTGTAAAGTAATCCCCCGACCAACCCCATCTTGCCCAATTTAGTGAGAAGCCAGACCTTTGAAGTCAAAAACGGACATGAAAAAGCAAGAAATGTTTGCCATGGTAGAAGATTGGCGAGAAAGTGGTTTAAAAAAGCAGCAGTATGTAAAAGAGCAGTCCATTAGTATTCATAAGCTAAATTATTGGATCGGACAGTATAATAAGTCAAATCAAAATCGTAAGCTAGACCAAGAATCAGATTTCCGAGAAATTCATTTGGCTGAGACCGATAAAGGTTGTGGGCAAAAAATATTGGAACTTACAACTCCAGGCGGAAGCCATATTGTAATCTACGGTTAAATGTTTGGCATTCCCCGTGGCACAAAAGTTTTCCTGTATGGAAAGCCCTGTGATATGCGAAAAGGTTTTGACGGACTGTATGGTCTGGTGCAAAATGAAATGCAATTGGATCCCATGAGGGGCTATTTATTCGTTTTCATCAATAGCCCACGAACACATGTGAAAATTTTGTTTTGGGATCAGGACGGCCTGGCTATTATATATAAACGATTGGAAAAGGGCAGTTTTAAACGGCCTACGGCACATAGCCAGGCATTGAACAGCGAGCTGAGTCAGGAAGATTTATACATGATTTTACGAGGATTAGATTTTGAAAAAACCAAAAAAAGAAAGCGCTATTTATCCACAAATAACTCTGTATAACTAAGCTTCAAAGTGTAAGGTTTTCAAGGTGTTTAGACTTATCTTTGCATCATGCAAAAAGGGTTGGAACATATGAGTAAAAAGGAACTTTTGAAGATCATTCAAGAGCAAAACTCAACCCTAAAGAAAAGTATGGAAGCTCTCAAACAGAGCCAGGCTTCGATCAAAAAGAATGAAGCTACAATTAAAGAAAATGAAACAATCATCTTGACTCAAAAGCAGTGGATTGAGCAAATGCAACGGATGCTGTTTGGTAGCAAGAGTGAACGTTTCGTTAAGGCACCTGTTGATCCGAAACAGTTACATCTTTCCTTTGCAGAGCTTGCCGAAAAAAGTAATGATCAATCTAATCCAGACCAAACAGTTGCAGAGTTGACCAAAGAAAAAGCTGTCAAAACCTCTAATCATAAAGGTCGAAACAAACTGCCAAAGACTCTGGAGGAAAAAGTAATCATCATTGAGCCTGAGCAGGATGTTGAAGGTCTGAAAAAAATCGGTGAAGAAAGAACCGAGATCCTGGAATACCTTCCGGCTACATTCTTTAAGCTGGTAATTGTTCGTCCAAAATACGAGAAACCCAATCAGGAAGGTGTATTGATTGCAGAGATGCCCAGCCGTCCCATTGCAAAATGTATGGCGGGCAATATGCTTTTAAGCTCAATCCTGGTAAATAAATATGTAGACCACCTGCCCTTGCATCGTCAACGCGAGATTTTTAAACGGGCCGACATTCAAATCGCCCCTTCTACAATTGATTCATGGGTATCACAATTGGGATTTTTATTTGAGCCGCTCTATGAAGCAATGGTTAAGACCGTTAAAAACGGAGCCTACTTGCAAGCCGATGAGACACCAACCCGTGTTTTAGACAAGCAGAAAAAGGGAACTACTCATAAGGGATATTACTGGGTATATCACGATCCTTTGAAAAGAATGGTAGTGTTTGACTACCAAAAAGGGCGCAACAAAGATGCACCCCGTGAGATACTCAAAGACTTCAAAGGATATTTACAAACCGACGGATATGCATCCTATAATCAATTTAAAACTAAGAAAACAGTAACTCATCTGGCCTGTTGGGCACATGCACGCCGGTATTTTGAAAAAGCATTGGATCAGGATCGCTCCAGAGCTGAATATGCCATGGAGCGTATCCAGCAGCTATATGCTGTGGAACGTGAAATTGCTGATTTTACACCAGAGGAGAAAAAGAAGGTGCGACTGGAAAAGTCACTTCCTATCATTAACGAACTCGGTAGGTGGATTTCTCAGGAAAACAAAAAAATCCTTCCATCAAGCTTAATCGGAAAGGCCTTCACCTATTCTATCAATTTATGGGATAGCCTCCAAGCATATCTTTACGATGGAAACCTGATGATCGACAATAACCTGATCGAAAACAGCATTCGTCCTAACGCACTTGGAAGGAAAAACTACCTTTTTGCTGGCTCACACGAAGGTGCAAAACGCTCAGCCATGTTTTACTCCTTTTTCGGAACCTGTAAGATGCATGGGGTAAATCCTCAGAAATGGATGAACAAAGTCCTGGAAGTAATCGCTGATCACAAAGCCAACAAACTTCACGAACTCTTTCCGCAAAACCTCCAACTGGACGAATAAAATCCTAATAATATTTTTTTGCTCTTTTCGTACCTGTAGTTTATCGGGTGGTTACGTTGTAAAACTGTCTGATGGTTCTACTGGAAGATTCATGAGAATGCATTCTTGTCTCTTGTTGATCAGTGAATGGCTCATGATTATAGTCATAAAATCCTGAAGTATGACTGTTCTTATTAATTTCAAACAAATTTATTTTACCACTCACCATACAACGAGCAAATTCAGGGGATGATGTGTATTGAACATCTTTGACATTTGCCCAGAACCCCGTTTCATTCTGATATAATCGAACTTGTTTCATCGAAAATTTGATGCTGTCAGCAAGGAAGTGGCGAGCTTTAAAGCTGGTTTTTTCTAAAGATATTTCCTTATATTCATGCAAGGTTGAGTCTCCAAATAAAACAATGAAGTTTTTATTTCGATAAATGTCTTGTGAGAATCCTTTTAAGGTCACAAGGAAAATTAGCGATAGAATACTGATTCGTTTAGTCGTTTTTTAAAGGATTTAAAAACTCTTTATTCATTATAAGCCCGAACAGCTTTTTTGAGATGCTTTGGTTTTGAAAGCGAGATAAAATAACTGATCCAGGTAGCTCCAGCTCCTACAACTGCTCCAATAATATATGGGGAGTCATTTGAGTTCTCTTTTTTATCATTACTAATTAAACCGATTATACATCCTGCTGCAAGAGTAATACCTCCGATAGTTAGTATCGTTGATGTGCGTGTGTCTTTCTGATAAGCAGCCAGATGAATCATACTTTGCGGGTTATCAGCAAGGTCAACTATCAGGTTTTTGTATTTGGCTTTTTTTAAATTCCCAAATCCTTTATTGTAATAATTTGAAATTGATGTTGAGGAATGTCCGCCAGTATGCATTCCTGTTGCACCATTGTAGTGACCGGGATTATAATTTGTTTTTACAGTTTCAAACAGATTGATTTTTCCTCGTTGGATACATTGTGTAAACTGCGGGGTTCCCCAGAAGTTAATTTCACTGGTGTTGGCAAAGAATCCTGTTTCATTTTGGTAAAACTTTACCTGGTTTAACGAAAATCTGTTATTATCGGCATCAATGTAGGGTGTTCCTAAAAATGGCCTTTCCATTGAAACATATTTGTACTCATGCATGGTGGTATCGGTGGACATAATTAGAAAATCAATATTGCGATCGATTTCTTGTGAAAAAACTGAGAAAAAAGTCAGGATAAATAGTGCTAGTAATTTAATTCGTTTAATCATTTTATAGAAGGATCTTAAGTTATATCTAGGCTGGCGAAAATAGCAAAAAATGAAATGCGGGTATTATCGCTTTAATATTTTTCTGGAATTACTTTTATTCCAAAATTGGCACTCGTGAATTAGAATTTTGACTTCAAGAGAATTCACCATGTTTGCCACTGATATGAGTGACCTGGTATTGGTATGAACAGATAAAAAAGATTATGTCCTTTCAGAAGAATAACCAAGTGAATTGGTGAAGGAGGTAATCAGGTTGATTGAAAATGGTTCACGCAGATTAACGCGGAGTGATACGCTGATTTCCGCAGAAAGAATTCAGAGAGCATCAGCGATTTGATCAGCGCAAATCTGCGAGAAATAGAGTACTTAGAAAAATCAATTATAAAAGTCTCTTATTCATTATAAGCCCGAATAGCTTTTATTGAATAATCAGAATCTGACGAAAGTAACAAAAAATAAAGTAGGAGGTTAAATGTGTTTATATTATTATTGAAATAACTTTTGTTTTTTTTCTTTTTTGACTTGAATTATACATGTGCAACTATGACTTCAAGATAATTATATCAGATCAATTGAATATCCGAGTGAATTTGTGAAGGTGGTTAACAAGATTAAGGGATAAGATTTGTGAAAACTTCTGCAGTTATAAATCTATCGTGTTTGGCGAAGTTTTAACTTCGTTATTTATTTTTTGGTAGGCTCAGCCTACTATGATAATACAACTTAGGCGCAGCCTACGCCGATCACTTTAAATAAAACACCTGTGCAAATTCAATTGTAGTCAGAGGATTTCAATCAATAATTCAAAATCAGAATCGAAGTTCCTTCCTCAACTCTTTTATCCGACTCTTACTCACTTTAATCTGAGCACCGTTTTTCATAATCAACATATAGGATTCCTTGCCGTAGTGGTCCAAACGATCGATTTCGGTGATGTTGACAATGGCGGAGCGGTGGACGCGGATAAACAAATCCTGAGGCAGTGTGGATTCGTAGTATTTGAGTGTGCCATTTTTCATGAATTTATCATTAGCCGTATGAATCAAAACATAATCATCATCCGCTTCCAGGTAGCAGATATCTTTCAGGTCGATCACCTGAATTTTAGTCCCTGATTTCACAACAATACGATCCAGATTTTCTTTTTGCTCATTCACCGATTCGACTAAAGTCTGGTATTTGTTGGATTTGACCTCTTGTTTGGAAATGCGCTCACGAACCTTATCCAGGGCTTTCGAAAAGCGTTTTCTGGAATATGGTTTCAGAAGATAATCCACCGCATTCATATCAAAAGCTTTAATGGCATATTGGTCGTAGGCAGTAGAGAAAATAATATCAGGAGGATTATCCAGGACTTCAAGTAACTCAAATCCGGTAATTTTAGGCATTTGAATATCCAGGAAGATCAGATCCGGTTGATATTGCTGAATAGCCTTTAATCCCAGGAAACCATCCATACAGCATTCCAGAACTTCGATATCTTTATGGTCTTTCAGATACGAAAGAATCAAATCAATCGCCGGTTGTTCATCTTCTATAATTAATGCTTTAATCTTTTCCATACCACTTTTAACTTTTTACTTTCGCCCTTAACCTTTAGCCTTTATACTTTGTGCTTGTCTGGGCACTCGCATTCTAACCTCAAAAAACTCGGTGTCTTCTGCTACTTCCAGAAGGTTTCTTTCCTGGTAAATTAATTCAAGGCGTTCAGCAATATTTCTTAATCCCAGACCTGATCCTTTCTTTTGAATGGGAAGTTCACTTTTTTTGTTTCTGATATTGATATAAAGAGAGCCCGTTTCTTTATAAATCCTCGTAGTAATAGGTGTAGCTTCCGAGCGTTCAGAAACACCATACTTAATCGCATTTTCATAAAGTGGTTGCAGACTCATTGCCGGGATTTCCCAATCCATACATGCATCATCAATTGCATTCTCAATAATTATCTTCTTACCAAAACGAATCTTTTCAATGTCCAGGTAATATTCGATGTTTTCCAATTCTTCTTCCAGTCTTACAATATCTTTAGAAGTATGTTTTAGCGAATACCGGAAGAAATCACTCAATTCGATAATCATCTCCTGTGCCTTTTCAGGATTTGAAATGGTTAGTGAACTGATTGAATTCAAACTGTTGAATAAAAAGTGTGGATTGATTTGACTCTTCAGTGCGCTCAATTCAGCTTCTTTTACCAATGTTTTCAGACGCGTTTCGGATAACTTTTTTTCCTGCAGATTTTCATAGTAAATGATGATATAGTAAATCAAAGTAATCAGAGAATAGATAAAAACTCCCTGAAAGATTCTCCAGCCATAACTCCCTATTGCCGATTCCAGACTAAGAGTTTCCTCAGGAAATATGGCTGAAAGGATGAGTTCGCCCAATGCCAGCCAGGCAATAATGGATAATCCGGCTCCTGCGAGATGCGTTACCACCAACTGAAAAACAGTATTGTTTTGACTCGGGTTAAAGCGCACCAGGTACCATAGGCCCAGTCCGATCATTGCCATTATCAGGCTAAATACGATGGCATCAGCGGCAGCAACAGCAAATTCCATCTTAAAGATCAGGAGGACAATGCTGAAATGGGCACTCATTAAGAATGCCCAGAATATCAGGTACACAATTAAATATCGTCGATTGTTTACAATGGGATTAAGCATGTGCCTAAAGATATTATTTATTCCATCAAACGAAGTTCAATGTCGATTTTTATAAAGTAATATACACCAGTCAACCTTCACTGATATTATATTATTAAGGTATCAGAGAAAGTATAACTCACTCTGATACCTAATCACTCAATCTGAATTCCAATACTAGTAGCTTACAATCTCTCCGCCTCCAAAGACGATTGATCCCTTAATTACAAGGACTTTATCTGGGTTTTGTACGCTTCCACTTGCACGCTGATCACTGAATCCACCAAAAATTGTAGCTACATCAGTTCTGACTTTCCAATCAGCAGGAACTATTATCTTTGATCCTCCAAAGATGGCGGTATATTCAATCTCGGCATGACCTTCGTGAAGTTCAGCGTGTGCCATATTGTATTCTGAGCCACCAAAGATGGAAGTAATCTTACCACCCATGAAATTTTTAGAAGTGATACTCTTATTGCCTCCTGCAAAGATGTTTACATCATCTAAATAATCATCACTCAGGTTTGCTTTTCCGTGGAAGAATGGCTCATTATGTTTTCCAAATTTTCCAATCTTAGCTTTATTAGTCAGGAAAATAATCCCCATTCCGATTAATACCACAGGCCAGAATAATCTTCTTGTTGGGAAATCAAAATAGAAAAAGTCGGGTAACAGGAAGATTACACCAATAGCTATCAAGACCATTCCCGGTCCTTTGTTACTTGTGTTGAGCATACTGATCAAGCCAATTACGATCAGAATCATCTGCCATGAGAAAATAACACTTCTGAAACTGAAGTTGATAATATCGAAGACGTCTAATAATAAGAGTCCACCAAATCCGATCATTAATAATCCGAGGACTACCTTTTTGTCAATACGGTTTTCTGTTTCCATGTCTAAATGTTTATTTGGTTATTACTTGTTTTTGTTTCTAAAGCAAATGTAGGGCAAGGTTAACGTCTGGGAAATACTTTTTCGGCCAATGGAGGAAGGTTTTCGGTAAATGGAGAATCCAGACAGGCTTTTATTTTTTGGTGAAAATGAACTATTTTCACCGACAGAAATCGCTATTTGGTCGAATCTTGAAAATCATTATAACCTATGATGTTACAATATAAATTAATCACACTTTTACTTATTTCCTGTTTTGCTGTTTCATGTACAAACCTTCCGGCTCAAAATTCCATTTCCGGGAAGATTGAAAATTATCCCAGTAGTTCACTTAAACTTCAGCGATATTTCATGGATAAGGCAATTACCCAGGATAGTTTGGTGACGAACCAGAATGGTTCTTTCATTTTTAATATGGAAGGACAGATTTCAGGGCAATACCGAATCTTGCTGAATAATATGAAATTTGTGGATCTGATTTATGATCATGAGGATATACGGATTACAACGGGAGTGGGAAATATTGACCTTGATCTGAAGATTGAGAGTTCAACCATCAATCGTGATTATAAAGATTACCTGAACAGGAGAGAAGAAGCATACCTAAAACTGGAAATGCTGACACCTATGTTGGAGTATTACCCAAAAGAGGATACCTTTTATTTGCAAATCAGAAAGAAATTTGAAGATGAACAAATAGCATTGAAAGCCTATTCAAGAGATTTGATCGCAAGAAATAACGGGAATTTCCTGGCCAGATATATCAATGCTGATCAGAAACCGATTCTGGATGCTGACCTTGGTTTGATAGAGCAGAAAGTCTTCCTGCAACAACATGCCTTGGATTTTGTGGATTTTGATGATACGACTCTCCTGCATTCCAATTTGTTTACAGGCAAAGTAATGGACTACCTGGGATTGTTCCAGAATAATCAATTGAATAAGCAACAACTGGAAAGGGAATATATCCGCGCGGTGGATCATATCCTTTCAAGGGCGATGTTCAATGAAGTGGTTTTTCAACATATTATGGAATTCCTGGTAAATGGTTTTGAACACTTTTATTTCACCGAAGTGGTTACCTATATTGCCGAAAACTTTGAGTTAAGTGAATCCTGTCAGAACCTGGAACGTAAGAATGAACTTCAGGAAAAACTACAGGCATACCAGCGATTAGCAATTGGGAAATCTGCACCGGATATTCAAATGAAAGATCTGAAAGGAGAGCAACTACAGTTATCAAAGATAAAAGCTGAAAATACCCTGGTTATTTTTTGGGCTTCATGGTGCCCTCATTGCAAGGAAATACTTCCGGAATTATCCGATTTCTACAACTCCATTGACAAAAAGGATCTGGAAATTGTTGCGATTTCTTTAGATAAAAAAGCCGAGGAACTGCAACAATATCTTGATGAAAACGAATGTTCGTTTATCAATGCTTGCGATTATCAGGGCTGGGATACTCCTGCAGCTATCGATTACCATATCTATTCTACTCCAACACTCTTCCTGCTGGATAAGGATAAAACCATTATCGGAAGACCGGAGACCGTGAATCAGGTGGTTGAGGGGATGAAATAGAGAGATCTCAAGACGAAGCGATGAGATTTCTTGTTATCTATTCCGGTTGCTACAGAGAATGTTAAATATAGTTCAAAGAAAAATTCTCATGGGGGTCAGGTTCTGCTAGCTGCAGTGTGTTGATAGAACGCGGATATCGCTGATGGATTTATCATCAAACTGATATTATTTTTTATTCTTATTTGGCCTGTTTGTACGGCCGGTAGCCGATGTTATAACCTTGGAAGTAATTTTCCTGCGCGGGTGATAATTTTCCAAGGACCGGAAGTAAATAATTTTTTCCGGTGATAGTTTTCCAACGCCCGGAAGCAATTTCCCAGACCCGGGAAGCAGTTTTCCGAGACCCGGAAGTAAATTTCCAGATTCGGGAAGAAGTTTTCCAAATCCCGGAAGCAATTTTCCCGCTGAGAAATTTGCTTCCGGGTGAATTATTTTTACTTCCGGATTCGTCCAATGTTTAAATATGGACTGGATACTCCTTCCGGACTTGTTTGCTGTGTTTAATGATAGGTGATTATATCTTTTACTTCAACATCGGCATACGCTTAAACTCTTTTGTTCTGTCGAAAAGGTAGCGATAGGTGTGATGTACTTTTTTGATTTTAAATTCAACACTTTCGACTACGTGACGCATTTTAGGATTGAAGTCGCCAATCCAGTTGAGTTCCACATCTTCATAATTAAAAGTCTTTGCCCAGGCAATTTCAGCAAAGTTCATAATCATGGCACCTTCGAGACCTTTGCTCTGATGTTTTGGCGAAACCCCAAAAACAACTCCAAGGGCTTTGTTTACTTTTCTTCGATAGTATAGAAACTTCAGTTTTCCTAACCAGTTCATCTTTCCATTTACATGTTTGAAAATCTGGTTCAACTCTGGAATCATAATTGTAAAACCGGCCGGTTCCTGATCATAATAAGCAAAAACCATCAGTCGCTCATCCATAATTGGTTTCATCTTTTTCATGATCGATTTGGATTGAGCTGAACTCATGGCGGCAACGCCATCAAACTTGGTCCATGCAAGGTTATACACCGTTCGGAAATCTTCGGCGTATTTCGCCAGATTTTTCTTGTTTACATTTTCGAAATGAAAGTGTGGATTCTTTGCAATGCGATCGGCTTTATCAAGCAGGACTTGTGTCACTCCTTCGCGTGAGACTTTCCGGGCATAAGTAAGTTGTTTAAAATACACCTGAAAACCATAATCCTCAAAAAACTTTTGATAATACTTGAACGTATAAGGCATTTGATAATTTGGTTCATAATCCCCCTCAGCCAGTAATCCCCAGTTTTCATGACGATCACCAAAGTTGATGGGGCCATCCATGGCTTCCATTCCTTTATTCTGTAGCCAACTTTTGGCGGTGTCAAATAACTTATTAGCAGCATCCTGGTCTTCTATGCACTCAAAGAAGCCCATTCCGCCAGTGGGTTGGTCGTTTCCTTTATTTGCGATTTTATGATCAATATAAGCAGCCACTCGTCCAATGGTCTTTCCATCGCCATTGGTCATAATCCAACGGATAGCCACCCCATTTCGCCAGTATTTGTTACGCTTTTTATCAAAAACCTTTTCGATATCATCATCCAACGGACGAATCCAGTTCTTCTCTTTTTTGTACAGTCTGACAGGTAATTGGATAAATTCTTTTCGGTGTTTTGCTTCTGTAACTTCGATTATATTGTACTTATCCATTCGTTTAGAATTTGTTACAATGGTGAAATAATCCACACATTTAAATCATCGTTTGTATGTTTCTCATTTATTATCACAGACATTGTCTGTCCATGAGGTGAAAATTTAGTGAAGCCAAGTTAGGGAAAAAATGGATCAGGTGGAATGGTAGGAGGGCGGAAAGGTTGGAAGGTGGAACGGTAGGAGGGTGGAACGGATTATCTTAATCAGGTGGTTGTTGGTTATCGGGTGTTTGTTTAGCAATCGGCCCAACTCAACGCGTCATTTCGAACGAAGTGAGAAATCTAAAAGACGGAGGACAATAATTTGACTAATACTTGGTGTTAGTTAGCTAGTGTTTGGCATAGGCTGTGCCTGTGTCAGTCTATTTTGGTAAGCTGAGCTTACCATTTGCTGAATGGTAAATTTACTTAGTTGGGAAATTTTAGAGTCTTTCGTTTTCTTTCAGATACGTAGGCAAACTCGATAGGAAAAAATGTTGAAGTTGAAAACTTCGCTGAACAGGGTTAAAGTAGATAAACCGAGTTGAATTATTTGTTTTTTCCGAGGAGTCCGGTTCCTATAAACGCAATTATCAGGATAGCAATAAGGTGATAGTTTTGTAGTTTACCTAAGCCCTCGAGAACATTCATTACTCCAATTAATCCAATTCCCAGAATGATAAGCAGTAGTATTTGATATCGTTTTTTCACAAATAGATTTTAGTAGAAATGGAATTGGGATTCAGTAAACTAATTCCCAAATCCCAAATCCCAATTCCTAATTCCTAAAACGTATCCCTAATCGTACGAAACTTCAAGCTAGCTTCGGCATTAGCGATATCAATATCCGTTTCAAAAACAACTTCCATCCATTCTCCCGGGATCAAATCGAAATAATTATCCGTAAAGAATCCTTCTACATCCGGGAATTCCAGGTAGATATTTTTTGCAAGCTTATCAGAGATCAGCGAGATGCTGTACCCATCCGTGATTTTCTTTACCTGATATTTTATTTCAGGCTGAGGTAGATTCAAGTCTTTTACTGGAAGGAAATACAATTTGTTGGACGAAAGCATCTGTTCTTTTTCAACGCATTCTGCTATAAGCAGGACTTCATTTTCATTTTGTCCTTCTAACAATTCCTCCTTACTGATTTCAAAGAATGATTTACTGGAATTAGCCGCGATGTCAATATCCAGTTTTTTACTCCAAAGCGTTTTACCATTGAAATCAATCAATTTAAGATGTAATTGGCCTTGAATTGAAGACAAGCGGTCGGAAACAACATGAATATGAACGGTATCCTCTTCAATGCGTGGAGCAACCAATACTTCATCAAAAGCTTTCTTACTGAAATACTGCATGGCTTTCCAGCGGGTATAATAATCACTCGAAGACCAGGATGCTACCGGCCAGCAATCGTTGATCTGCCAATATAAACTTCCCATATTAAATGGCATGGCAATACGATGACCTTCCATTCCCTGTCGCATACCTTCGGCCTGCAGAACTTGTCCCACATACAGGAATGATTCAAAATCTTTAGGTTCACGGTAATCGCGTTTCATATACAAATCAATTGTCCCGTTTCCGATTGAGGAGCGTTGGTGTGATTTCATTACTTCTGAATAAATATCCCAGTCTGTTGAATCGGTATATAGCTTCACAGTCCTGAATTCAGGGAAGGACTGAAAACCATATTCCGACATAAAGCGTGAAAGCTTGGTGTGATAGTTAGCAAAGGGTTCTTTGCCCCACCAAACACCCCAGTAGTGGTCGTCACCATTTACAAAATCAACTCCAAGTGTATCTCCCGATTGCGGACTTGAAGCCCAGTAAAAGCGTTGTGGATCGTTGTCTTTAACTGCATTGGGTAAAACATCCAGGAATATATCTTTATAAGCCTTCCATTGAGCAGCAGCACCTGCAGGATCTTCTTTTTCACATTCTTCCTTCCAACCCCAACGTAACCATGCAGCAAGTACTTCATTGTTTCCGCACCAAAGAGCAACCGAAGGATGGTTTCTTAATCGTTTGATATTATAAATAGCTTCCTGTCTTACACTTTCCAAAAACTCAGGATGGCCAGGGTACATATTGCAGGCAAACATAAAGTCCTGCCAAACCAGAATACCATGCTTATCACACAGGTCGTAGAAAATTTCCTTTTCATAAATGCCACCACCCCAAACACGTAGCATGTTGTGATTACAATCTTTAGCCGTCAGAATGATTTTTTCATATTTCTCTGGAGAAACTCTGTCGAGGAAGGCATCAGCAGGAATATAATTGGCACCTTTCATAAACACCGGATGACCATTCAATTTTACGTATAGAGATGTTCCGTGTTCATCTTTTTCACGAACCATTTCAACCGTGCGAAGTCCAATATTGTGAAATTTCTTATCTGTTCCTTTTTCTGTAATCAATCGACCTTCAACTTTATACATGTGAGCCTCACCCAAACCAACGGTCCACCACAATTTCGGATTCTTAATTTCAAAATCAACATTGTAAATACCCGTGCCTTTATTTAGTTTTACCGGATTGCTTTTAACAGAGAGGCAATTTATCTTAATCTCCAATTGAGCCTCAGTTTCTGTTTCAGCTTCAATTTCAAATTCCGCAGTCAGAGTAGCTTTATCATCCTTTATTTCATTTTGAACGATTCTCAAATCTTCAATCTTAGCCATGTCCCATGCTTTCAGGTAAACAGGCTGCCATATTCCACTTGTTACTAATCGTGGGCCCCAGTCCCATCCAAAATGGCATTGAGCTTTTCGCAAGTGTACACTTACCCACTTATTTCCGGGAACCTGGCCGATTTCGGCGAGGTCATTGGCCGAAGAATGCACCACATGAGGGTAGTTATCGTATTTCTCCAATCCAATTTTAATGGGGGAGTGAAAGTAGATCTTCAATTCATTCTCGCCTTCTTCCAGGTATTCTTTCACATCAACCATCCAGCCGCGGAACATGTTATCGGCAACTAAAACCTGATGTCCATTCACATAAACATCGGCATGTGTGTCCAATCCTTTAAAATCAAGTGCAACACGATCTTTGGTCAGCCAATTATGGCCGGTCCGGAATGTGGTTTTGTAAACCCAATCCAACTTATCCACCCATTGAACATCATGTTCATTTAAACGATAAAAGGGATCTTCTATAACTTCATTTCTGATTAAGTCGGTATGTACACATCCCGGAACCTCTGCTTCCATCCAATTCACAGAATCAACCGGACTGAATTGCCATCCCTGATCAATGGATTTAACTTTCATTAATGGTGTTTGCTTCTGCTGACAGGCATTTAGCATATATACAGTTGTCAGTAATAAAAAGATCTTTGCTACACTTTTCATCTGCTTATAATTTTTTATTAAATCGGTCAGATGGAATATCCTTAAAAAACCGTTTTGGGTATTATGAGCTTTGTTTAGTGGATATTTCATGATTGATTTGGGTGTTTTGAAAAATTTTATCAAAGATGGAAAAAAAATGTTATCTGTGGTAATTAAATTGAGATTGATTGTTATTAAGGATTAGAACGCGGATGACGCAGATTAACACAGATATTTGTTTTTTGGTTGAAGAGATTGTTTAATCTATAGTTTATTATGAACAGGCATCATACTGTGTTTGGCGAAGCATTTGCTTCGTCATATAATTCATGTAGGCTGCGCCTACTATACATTTGAATTATAACTCTGTGCAATAAGTTAAAGATCTTAGGCAAAGCCTAAAGAAATAATCCGGCATAGGCTATGCCTATGCCGAACACATTTTTATGATATCCGGGCTTTAGCCCGAAATCTCTTACTTCAACTTAGTAATCTCCTCAACCGTAGGCTTTACGATTCCCTTATTGGTAATAATGCCTGTAATGAATTTTGCAGGAGTAACATCAAAAGCAGGATTGAAAGCTTCCGATCCGGGAGCACAAACCATGGTTTTATTTTGCTCTCCATTTTCATTCGGACCGGTTTGGAAAAGCACTTCTTCCTGATCACGCTCTTCAATAGGAATCTCGTTTCCTGTTGGACAGTCGAAATCGATGGTTGAGCATGGAGCTGCCACATAGAATGGAATTCCATATTCATGTGCTGCAATTGCTTTTTCAAGTGTTCCGATTTTGTTTGCAGTATCACCATTGGCGGCAATCCGGTCTGCACCAACAATCATCATATCCACCATGCCTTTCGACATAATATAGGCTCCGGCATTATCAGGAATAATCTTGTGAGGAATGTTTTCATGCCCCAGTTCCCAAGCAGTCAATCGTGCTCCCTGACTGCGAGGTCGTGTTTCATCCACCCAAACGAAAATATCTTTTCCTTGTTCTTTAGCAACATACATAGGAGCTACGGCACTACCATAATCAACAAAACCCAACCAACCTGCGTTGCAATGTGTTTCAATTCGGTATCCATCTTTGATCAATTCGGCTCCTAATTCACCAATCTTTCGGCCATCATCATAATTCTCCTGAGCTAAACGCTTAGCTTCTTCCATAGCCGCTTCCGGAGAGATTAATCCAGCTTCGAATACCCGATCGGTACAATAGAATAAATTCCTTGCCGTAGGACGGGTTTCTTCAATGGTGTTTTTAGCATTAACAATAAATTCCAGATATCGATCCTGAGGAGCTTCCAGGCAAGCCTGAGCCATGCCATATCCTGCTACTGCGCCAATGGCTCCGGCTCCTCTCACAATCATTGTACTGATTGCATGAGCGGCCTCCAGGTGATTTTTGGCAGTATAAATTCTGAATTCAAAAGGCAGAAGGTTTTGTTCTACCATCTTAATCTCCTGTCCTTCCATCCAGACGGTTAGGTAGTGCTTTCCGTTTACGTGCATATATGATTGTTTTTTTCTATTTCAATTAAGAATGCAAAAATAATGAATATTGGGCCAAAAAAAAGCGGCTGATGAATCAATCATCAGCCGCTTTCTTACACAATTTACTTTCAATAATTAATTCAATATGTATCGTATGGAAAATGCCGTACCATTCCCAAAGAAATCCGGTCCGATTATGTTTATGTAAGGATGGTAATCCAGGGAAAATACCAACGGAATTTCTGGTACAACATATTCTATGCCTATAATTCCGTCCACTCCTAAAGCAAAATCACCGCCAAACTTCCTGTTGTTGTCATTATTCCAGGTACCTGCATGAGCTCCATAACCCCAGTACCAGTTCAAACCATCCACATCAAAGGTGGTATTGTACTGATGTTCCAATAGAAGAGTAGCCATAGCACCACCATGGTAACGAAGTGATAAAATCCCTTCGTAAGTAATGTGTTCACCTGGAATATGGCGGATTGTGATCCCTGAGAAATGACTTCCACCTCTTAAACCAATTGCAGTATGGTACTGCGAAAATGCTGAAACCGAAGTAATCAGCATAATTGATAATACGAATAACACTTTTTTCATGATATTAAGTTTTGGTTTTAATGTTCCCTTAAATTACAAAAAGCAAGCCAGGCCATTACCCCTAAGCCTGTTTCAAGTGCTTTTTCCTCTATGTCGAAGTTGGCATTGTGAAGATTTACTGTGATACCCTTTGACTCATTGCGTGTTCCCAAACGATAGAATGTAGAGGGAACAGCCTGAGAAAAATAGGAGAAATCCTCAGCCGTCATTCTGTATTCAATATCAACAACATTTTCTTCGCCCAAAAATTCAACAGCAAATTGCTTCGCTTTTAAAGTGGTTTCTTCATCATTATAAACAAATGGATAGCCATGATCGATGAATACTTCACAACTTCCACCCATACCTTCTGCTATTCCCTGGGCGATACTTGTTATGCGCTTATGTGCTTCAGCACGCCATTTTTCATCAAATGTTCGGATAGTTCCATCAAGCTTCACTTCATTAGGGATAATGTTGGTCCGACCTTCACCAATGATTCGCCCAAACGACAGAACAGTTGGCATTCCCGGATCAGCATTGCGAGAAACAATTTGCTGAAGAGCAACCACGATGTGAGAAGCAATAACCACAGGATCAACATTTTGATCAGGTAAAGCTCCATGCCCACCTTTGCCTTTTACCGTAAGATAAACTTCATCGGTCGAAGCCATATACTTACCCGTCTTTATTCCGATTTTACCGGCCTCAAGTTCAGGATATACATGTTGCCCATAAACATTTTGAACTTTTGGATTTTCCATTACTCCTTCTTCAATCATAACCTTTGCCCCTCCGGGAAAGGATTCTTCTGATGGCTGGAAGAAAAGTTTTATCGTTCCTTCGAAATGCTCTTTGATCTCATTCAGAATCCGTGCGGTTCCTAATAAGTTAGCCATGTGTGCATCATGCCCACAGGCATGCATTACACCCTCATTCTCCGATTTATATTCGCAAGTATTAAGTTCGGTAACTGGTAATGCATCCATGTCTGCCCTCAAAGCAATTACTTTTTTCTCCGGGTTCTTTCCATGAATCAAACCCACGATCCCGGTTTTAGCAACTCCGGTTTGGTGGTCTATACCGTATTCTGTAAGTTTTTCAGAAATATAGCGGGCAGTATTTTCTTCCTTAAATGATAACTCAGGATGTTGATGCAGATATCTCCTGATCTGAATAGATTCCTCCAAATATGCTTTTGCTTTCTCCCTTATCAGTTCCTTAATGTTCTCCATGTATACTTGTTTTGAGTTGTACAAAGATATTTAATTTTTAAAGATCGATATTGTGAATTCATCGTCCGAATTGAGGCTCACACCTGCTTATTATTTATCTGGACTCATTATTTATGAGCCTGCTTTCTTAATTATTTAAGAAATACAAAACCGTTTAACCCATAACATTCGTAATTTTGGCAACAGTATGAAGATTTCGAAGTACGTATACAAGTTTCTGGTTTGGAGGCAAAAACACATCTCCAATAAAGACTTCATTATTATAATGAGTCTTGTGGTGGGTTTATTGAGTGGATTTGCTGCAGTTCTGCTGAAGAACGTTGTTCATTGGACTGGTGAAATGTTGACCAGTGGATTTGATGTGGGAGAATTCAACTTCCTTTATCTTGCCTATCCCATCATTGGTGTGGTACTTACCGTGTTCTTTATTAAGGTTTTTATCAAAGATAACCTGGGGCACGGAGTAAGTCGGATCCTTTATGCGATGGCAAAACGTAGTGGTATTCTAAGGGTGCATAATATGTTCTCAAGTATGATTGCCTCTACCTTAACTGTTGGTTTTGGTGGCTCTGTTGGACTGGAGGCCCCCATTGTTCTTACCGGAGCTTCAATTGGTTCTAATTTGGGGCGTTGGTTGAAATTAAATTCAAAAACCATTTTTTTATTGATAGGTTGTGGTGCATCAGGAGCCATTGCCGGAATCTTTAAAGCCCCTATTGCCGGTATTATCTTCACGCTGGAAGTCCTGATGCTTGACCTGACTCTTGCTTCAATTATTCCTTTAATGATCAGCTCAGTGACAGCTACCACTGTAGCTTATTTCTTCCTGGGATCTGGTGCAGAATTTCACTTTGATGTTAAAGAATCGTTTATCGTAAACAATATCCCTTATTATATTATCCTTGGCGTTTTTTCCGGTTTTATATCTCTATATTTTACCCGCATGACCATGCGGATGGAAACCTTTATGGGGAAGTTTAAAAAACAATGGCAAAAACTACTCTTCGGTGGACTATCACTGGGTATTCTTATTTTCTTCTTTCCTTCACTTTATGGTGAAGGTTATGGCACACTGACAGCTTCATTATCAGGGGATGCAGATGCAATTGTGAAAAATTCCATGTTTTATGAATTCAAGGATAACTTCTGGCTTTTTGGCTTGGTCCTCTTGATGATTATTTTCTTCAAAGTAATCGCAATGGCCATTACAACCGGAAGTGGGGGAGTAGGTGGTATTTTTGCCCCTTCTTTGTTTACCGGTGGTATTACGGGTTATTTTATGGCTTTTGTTCTGAACCGTTTCGAATTCATCAAAGTTCCGGTTGAAAATTTTGCCCTTGCAGGAATGGCTGGTATTATGGCCGGTGTTATGCATTCACCTTTAACAGCAATTTTCCTGATTGCTGAGATTACAGGAGGCTATCAGTTGTTTATGCCATTGATTATAACGTCCACCATTTCTTTTCTTACTATTATGTACTTCGAGCCACATTCAATTTATACCAAACGGCTTGCCGCACGGGGAGAATTAATGACTCACTCCAAAGACCGTACTGCTCTATCCCGAATTTCTGTTCGAAGATTGATAGAAACCAATTTCAATACTGTTGATGAAAATGCAACTTTGGGAGATTTAACCAAGGTGATTTCTAAATCACAACGTAACGTCTTCCCTGTAATCGATTCCGAAAATAATTTTAAAGGAGTTGTATTTATCAATGAAATTCGAAATATTGTTTTCAAAACCGAGATATACGAATCAACCTTTGTGAAGGATTTGATGTTTATGCCCAAGTTTTATGTTGAGCCTGGTGAATCCATGGACTCGGTTACGGATAAATTCAATAAAGGAGGTGATTTTAACCTACCGGTACTAAAGAAAGGGAAATATATGGGCTTTGTATCACGTGCCCGCGTATTCTCCGAATATCGAAAAATTGTTGCCGAATTTTCTGAAGATTAACGCTTTTAGCTACAAAAAAAATAGGGACTTTACCCTTCATAAAACGGCAACATTCCTCATGAGTGTTGCCGTTTTAAATTATAGCTAATCTACCTTACCTCCATCTTACTTTATATTATTCTTCAAATACCATTCAGGATCAGAATAACGGATGGCATGTTCACCATACGACATGATCTTCTCTCCTTCGATATGGTAGGTGGCATATTCACCATAAACTTTTGAGATGATTACCTGACTTTGAATCTTTGAATCATCCACCCGAATCATGCGGGCAAGTTTTGTTTTCTCTTTATGATATTCGATGTTGTTGTTACATAATGGGCACAAAAATTCAACAACATCACCTTCTTTTAATTTGATGTCAGGATCAACCTGTGACTCATAGTTTCCTAGTTCAGTATGCAGAAAGGCGATACTCCGTGTGCCATCTTTTTGTTTCATAATCAAAACAATGTCATTCCCCATGTTGATGTGTCCTTTGCATTCCGGGCAGTAATAATTTGTCTTCATAACTTCAGGGTTTGGTTTCTACAATAAAGTTACGATGAAAATGACGAGAAGTCTAGTCTACTGCTGCTGTTTTTATTAGCCCCATATTTACTTTTTACTTTAGCCCTTATCATTTGACTTTTCCATATCTCCCCTTAATCGTATGTTAATCAAAATGTCAAATTGAGGTATGTTAAATAATTCATTCCCAAATCCTGTTTTCTAATTCCTAAATACTATCATGTGGCAGCCCCCGGGCCATCCGCTATAGCTGGCGATGTGCAGGCCAGGTTTTGCATCTGCTGTGCGTGGGCTTCGTACCTCAGCCTCCACCAGCAGGCAAAAACCATAGCCCGCACATCACCAGGCTGCCGCTACTGTCCCTGCTGCGGTCAGGGATCTGAAACCGGTATGGAATATCTATAGGATATCAGTACCTGCCTGTCAGGTTGGATCCAAGTGACAAGTTTCAGGATAGAACTCTGATACACTTGAAGTTTAGGGATCGGCCTATTATTATCTAGAGGTTCCTACGCATCAATGATACAGAAATTGTAAGCGATGAATGATTGGCATTTTTAGTTGATTTTTAAGAAGCCTTGACTTTTTGCTACTTTTGGGGTCAAGCCAAAAGTAGATTTAAAGAAAAAAGGATATATGATACCTTCAATATTGATGTGAGGCCTTTCAACCAATACAAGAAGGGAAGAAGTTTAAGTTATATTATAGTAAAAATGTGTGGAAAGTTTTACCCCATCCTGTCATAGCAATTCTAAACTACCAAGTCTCTCAAAATCCAGTTTCATTACCGGCTGCTTTAGCTGCCGGAAGATAGAACAATGAGAACCTGTGGGACTTTAGTCCCATTTCTTTCTGGTGAAGTTGTGCTGCGATCATACTGTATTGGTAATTGCGCACCATGCAAACCATTGGTTCTTTCAACGGTTTCCAGTGGTGCGCCCGAACATCAACCGTCGCCATTTATTCCC